>LQAH01000006.1_pt1 | contig 214587 bp, 278 predicted proteins | sample 1535791 | NCBI WGS metagenome assembly LQAH01 (sample SAMN04331585, study PRJNA305678) | bioreactor metagenome | isolation source: bioreactor_4 inoculated with Wadden Sea sediment 2nd replicate of a... | place: Germany:Bremen
TAATTTACTACTTTGCAAGTAGTATTATTGTTATATCATACACGCATAGACCTTGTTTCACAAACAAAATTACGCTTAATGATTTCATTCCCTTATATGCATCTACCTGAAGACCTTTGTTTAAGAATACAAAAACATCCCACAACAAAGCAGAAGAAACATATAAATCATCACACAACAATGACTTCGATGCCAGAAGCTTCTAACGAAGATCTCGCTATTCGTGTGATTCCATTATCAGTAATAAGAGTTATCTTACGATTAAAAGCAGTAATAAGAGAAAGTGCCCGAGTTCCAATTTTTGAACTATCCGCCACAACAATTGCTTTCAAAGCAGATGCAATCATCAATCGCTTGATTTCAGTTTCTTGTGGCATCGCTGCAAAAAAACCTTCTTCAAGTAAAATTCCTGATACTCCAATAATTGCTTTATCAACTCGATGCTGAGTGATTCTCTCCTCAGTAAGAGGGCCAACCATTGAGTGAGTACCATGTAATAACTCACCTCCCGTTAGTAATACCCGAGTTCGAGTTGCATCAATGAGAAAATCTCCAATGGAAGAGGCATTAGTAATCACTAGCAACCTTTTTTTATTTGATAATTGCTTAGCAACGGCTAATGTGGTACTTCCACCATCAATCATTATGCTATCACCATCATGAATTAATTCTTGAGCACATACAGCAATCCGATTTTTTTGATCTTCACATTCATGCATCCTCTCATGTAATGAAGTCGTCTGCCACAAAGCTGGTTTATCAAAAGCAATAGCACCACCATGAGTTCGATGTACCAATTCTAATTGCTCTAACGTCATGAGGTCTCGTCGAATTGTCCCGTCTGCTACTTGAGTTAATTTTGCCAATTCCGTGACATCAGCCCGGCCATTGTCCTTAATGTAGTTAAGAATTTTTTCACGTCGTTCTTCAACAAAGTCTTTTGATGTTCGACTCTCTTTATTCATACATTTACCATACTTTTTTTATCACTCATCACTTATTAACTCTAGGTAGAAAACTGTCTCATATAAACAAATTCGAACCTATTCAATTGAGTCTAGTCCGTCATATCTCATAAGAACTCATGCATTCATCTTTTAGTTAGTATTGCAGCTAACACATTAACAACTACAATTTCCAAGTTTGCTTTTCTTTTGCTCAAGAAGAAGAATAACCTACGATATTTCAGAAGTCAATGATCATTTTGATAAAAAACAATCACAAATACTGCCTATTATGAACATAAATGACTAATATTTTGGTAAATTACACAATAGAAGACCAATCACTTTTGGCTTTTTCCATACAAGGATAAGAATTAAGTCACAACAATCCATCAAAGAAAAGGCTCAAATATCTTTTTTTGGGTTTTGAAGGAAAAAGGCCTTCGTCCTTGCTACTTGAAACATCGTAGAGTCTCTGTAATCATAGAGAAAGTTCTCCTATCTAAGAGGCACAAAAATTGAATCAAGAGATAGTATAATATTGTTAATATCGTGCGCTCAGCAGTGATTTCTAAGTGTGATTAATATACTAACCAAATAGAAGATATTACTGAATGTTATTTAACGGTAGCTCATGTGTTCATACAACGAAGGGATAACATGATATGTGACTGTTTATCCCATTTGTATTATACGCTAAAACTGATCTTCCCGTTTCGATCTATTATGAAAGAAGTGTCAATATTCAGATTAATCTTTTTTGCAAATGCATGAGCATCATCTACAAAAGCTTTAACCACTTGTGGTTTGTGAGCATCACTACTTCCTATGATTGTAAGAGGATACTCTTTTGCTAGAGTCCAGAAAGGGACAAGAGGATACAGACTTCTATTACCTTTTGATGTATCAATAGGAGGCTTATGAAGTCCAGAAGCATTAATCTCTAGTGGTATATGATATGAACATGCACACTCAAAAATACTTCTTGAGCACGCTATTGTCTCATCATCCCACTCTCGATAAAAACAACCAAAGAGGTCTGGATGTACACCAAATGAGAATAATCCTGAAGATAACCCTTCAATGTAAGCATCTGTATAGGCATGAAGATATTTTTTCTCACTTGGAAATCTTTGGAGATATTCATCTCTCCCTGTAGGATGTTGCAGAAAGTGTACTGCAAAGGAAAGATAATCAACTTCTTTATCGCCAAGTAAGTATTCTTTATACCAAGAGTGATAGGAGGGGTCATAATCGCATTCTAATCCAGTTAAAAGTGTAATCTCTGTACGAGTTCTTTGAAGAGTTTTGCACTCATCAATATATGAATCTAAGAGAGAAAAAGGCATTCTAAGCATTGCCCATCTTTCATTTGGCATTGGCCCATGTTCGCTAAAGCCAAGCACTTGTAACCCATCTGCTATTGCAACATCAACATATTCAGCTAATTCACCCTCTCCATGTCCACAATACCACGAGTGTGTATGAAGATTTACATTTTTAATTGCAAAAACTCTTGTCTCACTTTCCATTTAATCAGCAACTCCAGTAGATTATATAATCGAGATTCTATGTAAACATGCCACTCCCCAATAAAGAATTTAGCACATATGATCTTAACTCGTATAATATTGATTAATTAAGAAAAAAGTAAATTCCACTATTTCCAAATTCCCATAAGATTAAAAGATCTATCACCTTTCATTACTGTATGTAAGGGAATTAAACATGCCATTCCGCTATTTTTTACTTACATGCACGCATAAAAAAGACTGCTTTACTATACCATTTTGTAAAGTTTATATCCATTGTTTAAAAGGGTAAAAGTGAGTATGTAGAGTCTTTTCAACACAAAAACTTATTTCAAGAGACCAGAATCACGGAAATCAAGAATAGATTCATTTCTAATAAAAGATTTGAATCGATAGTCAGACAAAACAGAGTATCTAACTGGTTCTTAATCAATACAATAAAGAAAGCTCAAATGCTTAACCTTGCTATTGAAATTTCACATAAAATATATACGAGGCTTTTATTATTCATCTAACAACATAACTATTCTGAACAACGTACATACTGATGAATGTTCTTGTATTAGAGTGTATACTTATGCCTTTCTTTTATTTCGTCGAATTATGAAAAACACTGTTTTGTTGAAGGCTTCTATAATACCTATTTAAATCACATTATGGTTGATTTCAAAAAATTTCAAAATTTGAAATAATAATAAATTTATTGCTATTTCATTAGTGAGACTCTATAGTTCAGAAATGTAATATTTCAATAAATAAAGGATGTATACTCATGAAAAAAATGTTAGCGGCCTTATTGACCGTTGTTGTTATTCTATTTCTTGGCTGCCCAGTAGTCGACACAAGTTTGAATGTTATCTATCAAGCCAATGAAAATACTGGAGGAGCGCCTCCTAATGATACACGAACCTATAATCAAGGTGATGAGGTTACGGTTTTAGGAAATACTGCTTCATTAGTCAGATTAGGATATACCTTTGATGGCTGGAATACACAAACAGATGGTAATGGAACTAATTACACAAGCGGTGAAAAATTCACGATGCCTATTCAGTCGATCACGCTCTATGCAAAATGGACTCCAGTTATTGGGATAAAGGCCTCGCAGGTGGGTCCGGATTTAGTTATATTCTTCAAACAGATGGGTCTCTTTGGACAACAGGATTCAATGGTTCAGGACAGCTAGGTAACGGAACTTCTAGTTCAAGCCCCACAGCTATAAAAATCATGGACGATGTAAAAGCAATTTCTGCAGGACAATCTTTTGCAATGATATTACTAAATAATGGCGATCTTTATGCTACAGGTGATAATAGTGATGGACAATTAGGTACTGGTGATAACATAAGTGTGAATACTCCAGTTCGTGTAAAGCAAGGTATTGCATCAGTAGATTGTGGAACTTATTATACCATGGCAATAGATACGCAGGGCACTTTGTGGGGTACCGGATCAAATGGCATTAGTGGAGTTTTGGGCAATGACAGCACAGAAGATGCCCTTGTTTTTACTGAAATTACAGTACCAGGAGATGCAATTGTAACCTCAGTTTCAGCAGGAGAACGTCACACTCTCCTTGTTACAGATGATGGAAGTCTTTATGCAATTGGGGATAGTAATTATGGTAAACTAGGCGCCCGTATTCAAGTAGCAATGTATATAGTAGAACTCCAATTCTTGTAAATGGAGTAAGCAATATTCGTTCTGCTTCGGCTGGAAATAATCATTCTATGGTAGTAACCGAAGACAATGAACTATTTGCTTTTGGTGCACAAAAATATGGTGCACTCGGTAATGGTGTTGATGATTTTGACAACGGGATTTCTGTGCCCTTTAAAGTAGTTAATGATCTTCTATTAATTAATGGAATCGATTCAGTTCAAGAAGTATTTACTGGAGATAATAATACACTCATTTTGAGAACTGATGGAACCTTATTAGCCGTTGGCAGCGATTATAGCCACATGTTAGGAGATGAAGATAACTCTACAGCATGTCATACAGAGATATTTGAGATAGCTCAGGATGTAACAACTGCTGGTTTAAGTGGGGCACATTCATTGTACGGTTCACTAGATGGAACTGCATGGGGAGCGGGATATAATTATACTTCTACTCACAACGGAATTGTTCCTTCAACCTTGGGTCAAGGTTCACAAAGCGATGAAGATTATAACTCATTTGTTTCAATACCATTGATAGAAGACTAAAAATACTATCAAATGTTCATATAACAAAATCCTCTTCTAGAAGTACTCACTCAAATACGAGAATATGGGAGTTGTCTCCTACATACCATCTGTTAAAACTCCATGACTATTCTGTTGGGTTCTCAATTCTAGCCTATTAAGACAAGTCAATTAAAAACAAATAGCAACTTCAAGCTTTGAAATTTGGAAACTTATTTAGTATTTCTTTGACATAAGTGGTTATATCTGATTTTAACTTCATTTAACTTCATTCTTCGTTGACATCTAGGTGTTCCCCTTGTACAATTTTAAACATAAAATAATTTAGGGGGCTTTTATGGCAACAGTCCAATTAAAAGACATTTGCAAAATTTTTGATGGAAACGTCAAAGCAGTTGATTCGGTTAACATCGAAATCAAGGATAGAGAATTTGTAGTTCTCGTAGGACCTTCAGGTTGTGGTAAATCTACTACACTTCGAATGGTAGCAGGACTTGAGGATATCTCAAGTGGTGAATTGTATATCGATGGACGATTAGTCAACGATGTACCACCAAAAGATAGAGATATTGCAATGGTATTCCAAAACTATGCTTTATATCCTCACATGAGTGTATATGACAACATGGCATTTGGTTTAAAGATCAGAAAATTCCCAAAAGAAGAGATTGATCAACGTGTAAGAGAAGCTGCAAAGATTCTTGACATTGAACAACTTCTTGAGAGAAAGCCAAAGGCTCTTTCTGGTGGACAACGACAGAGAGTTGCTGTAGGTCGTGCAATTGTAAGAAAACCAAAAGTATTCTTATTTGACGAACCTCTTTCAAACCTTGACGCAAAACTTCGTGTTCAGATGCGTGCAGAAATTTCTTCACTTCACAATCGTCTTAAAGCCACAATGATCTATGTAACTCACGACCAAGTAGAAGCATTAACAATGGCTGATAAAATTGTTGTTATGAAACTTGGTATCATCCAACAAATCGGTGGTCCATTAGAACTCTATAACGAACCTAATAATAAATTTGTTGCTGGCTTTATTGGTTCACCTCCAATGAACTTCTTAACAGTTGATATCGTAAAAGAAGGTACTGACCTCTTTGCTGATGAAGGCACTTTCAGAATTAAGCTTAATGCTAAAAACAAAAAATTACTTTCATCTTATGCAGGTAAAAAAGTTACTTTTGGTGTTCGTCCTGAAGATGTAAAATTCAGTGATAACCCAATTGATGATGTAACAATGAATGGAGTAGTAAGTGTTGTTGAACCTCTTGGTTCAGAAACACATATCTATGTCATGGTTGGTAAACACCAGGTTATTGGTAAGATTGAACCACACATTCGTTTAACTGTAGAACAAAAGATTTCATTAATTCCAGATTTGGAAAAAGTATCATTCTTTGATTTTGAAACAGAATTAGTTATTCGCTAATTATGCCTCATAACTTTAAAGACCCCAGCTTTAAAACTGGGGTCTTTCTATAAACTATTAGTAAAAACTATCGAAACAAGACATCATAGAGCGTATGAATTACTTCTTTTGACTGATTTTCTTTTATTCCATACAATGCAGTTATCGGTGAAGAACCTACTTTGATAAATTCAACATCTAGATTCTTCTCAAGTAAAGCAGAAGGAATTTGAGCTACCTTCTTTTTCTCATGCATAAGCCCTACTCCTGTAACTGCCGCTACAGCAAATCCAGCTTCAATGCTCACTTCTTCTAATTTAAAAGTATGTGTAAGGGATACAATGAGATGATCTATTGCAGTTTGTGTAACATCTGATCCTTGAGCAAAATAGGTAAGGTCATCTATACCACTAAGGATGAATTCTAGAGAGAATCCTGCATGAATGAGTTGTAATTCAATACCAGCTCTTCTTGAGGGGTTTTTAAGTAAGAAAAGTTTATGTATTGCAATTTTATAGTATTCTTTCTTTGCAGAAATTCCAACAATTGGATCTACCTTACTATCTCGAGAAGCTACAATACTCGTTCCTTTATCATTAGGTCTATTAGTATTTTTAACTTGAATCTGAATTCCTACTTCTCTCACGGGAGCAATAGCTTCTTCATGAAACACATTAAATCCAACAGCAGCAAGTTCTCTTACCTCATTATAGGTGAGCGTTTCAATCACTTTGGCGTCGCTTATAATTCTTGGATCAGCTTTAGAAATACCAGAAACATCAGTCCAATTCTCGTATAAACAGTCTTTGAGAGATCGAGCGACAATTGCACCACTGATATCAGAACCACCACGAGAGAAGGTTTTTACTTTCCCATCTATTCCTTTTCCAAAAAAGCCAGGAAGTACGTAGTGTTGTCCATCAATGATAGCACTTCTCACTTTATCATAAGTACTTTCACTTACTGTTCCGTCATTCTCAATTGATACAACATCAAAAGCATCAATGAAGTTCCATCCTAAATATTGGCTGATAAGAACACCATTAAGATATTCACCTCTACTAGCTGCGTAATCGGGACCAGCTCCACTACTTATGTTCTCATAGACTTCATCAAGAGCTGTTGTGATATTGCTTGTAACATTAAGATCTTTTGCTATTGTAATAAAACGATCTCGAATAACTTCAAATTCATCTTTACATGACTTACCATTCGCAACTAATTTTGCACATGTATACAAAGAATCGGTAATTTTTGTATCTTTATTATTTCTTTTCCAGGAGCTGAAACTACAGCTACTACACGAAGAGGGTCGCTTTTGAGAATATCCGCGACCTTTTTGATATGAGAAGCATCACATAATGAACTGCCTCCGAATTTACTTACAATCATGCTCATGTACCACTCCTTATGATATATTCCTTCTGTGAAAGGCTCAAAACATATAAAAAGTGTAGCACATTTGCCTACTCACAAGGAAGCAGGTGACGTAGGCACCTGCTTTGAATAATTCATCTAAATTTTCTTTCTATTTTTTATAAATTGGTCTTTCTGTGTATGTTGTATGTAATAGATGGTGTGACCTTTCAGAAAGAGGTTCTCCTAAATAATCAGCATATATTTGTTGAATTTCAGGATTCTGGTGAGAACATCTCACAGTACTTCTTTCATCATCTGCATAAAGGCCTGCAATTCTCTTTGCTCTTACTTCATCAGTAGAAGCATATGGCTGACCACCACCACTTACACATCCACCTCTACATGCCATTACTTCAATAAAGTGATATGGAGGTTCTTTACCAGCATCTCTCGCTTCACGAATTTCATCCAAGAGAGTACTCACATTACCCATTCCATGAGCAATAGCAACTTTGAGTTTTGTCCCTTTCACATCAACTTCGCCACTTCTTATACCATCCATTCCACGAACAGCTTCAATGTTAACATCTTTAAGTTCTTCACCAGTAATAAGGTTATAAGCAGTTCGGATCGCAGCTTCCATAACACCACCGGTGTTACCAAAGATTGTTCCAGCGCCAGCATACATTCCAATAGGAGAATCTGCTGGTTCATCTTCTAATGTCAAGAAATCTATTCCACTAGCTTTAATAAGACGAGCGAATTCTCGTGTAGTAAGAACTAGGTCAACATCTTTAAATCCAGAAGAATACATGTTTTCATCTCGACCAATCTCAAACTTTTTAGCAGTACATGCATGATAGCTACAGAGTAAATAGTAGCAGGGTCTATACCAGCTTTTTCAGCATAATAGGTTTTAGTAAGAGCCCCTTGCATCATCATAGGAGACTTTGCAGTAGAGAAGTTTGGAATCATATCTTCATAATATTTTTCCATGTAGTCTGTCCATGCAGGACAACAACTCGTAATTTGAGGAATAGCTCCTTTTCCTGTAGTAAGACGTTTTACTAACTCAGAACCTTCTTCCATAATAGTTAAGTCAGCAGCAAAGTTTGTATCGAATACTTTTGCTACACCAAGGCGTCTTAAGGCTGCATAAATTTTTCCAGTAGTTATTGTTCCAGCTGGAAGATTGAATGCTTCACCTAGAGCTACTCTAACAGCAGGTGCAATTTGAGTAACAACATGGTTATTTGGATTTCCAACAGCTCTTACAAAATCACCAATTTCATCTTTTTCATAGATAGCACCAACTGGGCAGTGGGCTGAACATTGGCCACACTTGATACAAGGACTATCATTAAGAGGTAAATTAGCTGCAGGAGACATTACTGTATGATCTCCTCGACCTATGAATTCTAATGCATACACGCCTTGTAGTTCTTGACAGACCTGCACACAACGACCGCATTTGATACATTTTGATGGATCAAGAACAATCGAAGTTGTTGAAGTATCTTTTGGAAGATCAACGATTCTTACTTCATAAGGTTGGTGTCTTACACCAAACTCAGCAGCAAAACGTTGAAGTTCACACGTGCCATTACGAGCACAAGTAAGACAATCATTGGGATGAGTACTAAGAATCATTTCAATAACTGTCTTTCTTATTTGATAAAGTTCAGCGTCATGAGTAATAATATTTAAATTCTCTTGAACAGGAGCCGCACATGCTCTTAGGAGCTTGGGAGAGTTCTCTTGTTTCACAACACACAACCCACAGGCCGCCCAAGCTGGTAAGTCTGGGTGGTAACAAAGGGTCGGAATGTTAACATTTGCCTTTTTGGCTGCAGCTAAAATGTTGCTTCCTGCTTCAATCTCAACTGGGTTGCCATTTATTTTCATATGAACGGTATTCACACTTATCCTCCTCAACTATCGAAGCCCTAACGGACTTCGATGGCTCCGAATTTACAGGTATCATAACATGCACCACATTTGATACATGCTGCTTGGTCTATCACGTGTACAGCTCTACGTTCTCCACTGATTGCAGCTGTAGGACACTTCTTCGCACAAGCGGTACATCCGATACATTTATCAGCTAAGATATTATAGGTGATTAAGCTCTTACACTTTCCAGCAGGACATGTTTTATCATTGATGTGAGCCAAGTATTCATCTTCAAAGTAATGTAATGTTGAAAGAATAGGATTTGGTGCTGTTTGTCCAAGAGCACAAAGAGATGCTCTTTTCATTGCTGAACCAATCTCTTTCATCTGTTCAATATCTTCTAAGGTACCATTACCTTTTGTAATTTTCTCAAGAAGATTCATTAAAGATCTTCCGCCTATTCTACAAGGTGCACATTTACCACAAGACTCTTCAACACTGAAAGTAAGGTAGAATTTAGCTACGTCAACAATACAGTCATCTTCGTCCATAACGATCATACCACCAGAACCCATCATGGAACCAAGCTTGGTCAATGAACCAAAATCAATTGGTGTGTCGAGGAATTCTTTTGTAATAACTCCACCACTAGGACCGCCAGTCTGAACTGCTTTAAATTCTCTATTATTAGCAATTCCACCACCGATATCATAGATAATCTCTCTTAAAGTCGTTCCCATTGGGACTTCCACTAATCCAGAGTTTCTAATTTTACCAGTTAATGCAAAGACTTTTGTTCCAGGACTATCTTGGGTTCCAATTTGACTGAACCAGTCTCCACCCTTTAAAATAATCACAGGAATATTTGCCCATGTTTCTACGTTATTAATAACAGTAGGCATTCCCCATAATCCTTTTACAGCTGGGAATGGAGGGCGAGGAACTGGCATTCCTCTTTTACCTTCAATAGATGCTAACAAGGCAGTTTCTTCACCACAAACGAATGCACCAGCACCAAGACGGATTTCAATGTCAAAATCAAATCCTGTATCGAGGATATTCTTGCCAAGTAATCCATATTCTCTTGCTTGTTTCATTGCAATTTCAAGTCTTTTAATTGCGAGAGGATATTCAGCTCTGATATAGATATACCCTTGGTTAGCACCAACTGTATGTCCTGCAATAGCCATTGCTTCAAGAACTGAGTGGGGGTCTCCTTCTAAAGTAGACCTATCCATATAAGCACCAGGGTCACCTTCATCAGCATTACAAACAATGTATTTCTGTTCCCCTTTAGCTTGTTTTGTAAAATTCCATTTCATCCATGAAGGGAATCCTGCTCCGCCTCGACCACGTAACCCTGCTGTTCTCATTTCAGCAATTACTTCGTCAGGAGTCATATCAAATAAGACTTTCTCAAGGGCAACATATCCTTCACGAGCAATATATTCATCGATATTTTCTGGATCAATAAATCCACAGTTTCTCAAAACAATTCTGAACTGCTTTTGATAAAACTCAATATCTTCTACTTTTGCGTGTTTTTTTGATTTATCTTTATTATATAAAAGACGAGTTACTTCACGTCCCTTTACAATGTGTTCTTCAAATAATTCCTTAGCATCTTCAGGAGTAACTTGTACATAGAAAGAATCTTCAGGAAGAATCTTTACAATTGGACCTTGTTCACAAAACCCAAAACATCCTGTCTTAATAACCTGTACTTCATTCTCAAGGTTATGAGCTCTACACTCATTATTCAACGCTTCAAAAATGGCATTTGCCTTGCTTGATTCACAAGCAGTACCACCACAAACAAGAACATAGCTTCTATATGCCATTATTTGCCTCCATCCTTAATAATATCTGCCGAAGGTTTATCGAACACATGTTCACTTACTAATTTACCTTTCATAATGTGCTCTTGGACTATTCTCTTTGCAACAGCAGCATCAACTTTCCCATAAATGACAGCAGGCATGCCGGGAGAATTAACTTCAACAGTAGGTTCAACATAGCAAAGACCCATACATCCAGTTTGAGTTACTGATACTGATGAGAGATGTTGTTCATCAAGCTCATCTAAAAATGCATCGAGCACAATTTTTGCCCCAGCTGCAATACCACAAGTTCCCATGCCAATAATAACTTGAGTATCCTTGTCATTGATATCACGCTTCTGGATTTCCGATTTTTTTGTGTCACGAAGTTTACGCAACTCCTGCAACGTCATCTTTGCCATTCCAGCCTCCTGTTTGGGGTTTGTCTTCTTATACCCGCTGTAAAAATTCTTCTATAGCAGCCTCTTGAGACTGCAAAAATGTTTTCATCAGAATGATATTACCAGCAGTATGTACATCTTGTAACACTTCAAGCAATTCACTCTTACTTACTTCATATTCTTCACGTTCTTCTTCACTCGATACTGCTCGCTTAATAATAAGTTCTGCATCACTCGGGTAAGAAAACAGTGAACTAAAAGTTGAAGGAATATCTCCTAAGGGGGGAGCGTCTATATGACTGAGTGGTAATGTATAGCATACCACTGTCCCTTTACCAACTTCTGAGGAGAGAGAAAATTCTCCTCCCACTGATTCAATCATCTGGTATAAAAAGGGTAACCCCAATCCAACTTTTCTTTTCTTATGCTTAATGCCATCACTATAGAATGGATCTAGTACTTTTCTTTGTTGCTCAGGACTCATTCCTTTGCCATCATCTATAACACTAAAGGACATCCATGTTCTTTTCTGTTCTATCTCAATAACTACTTTTTTAGCATCTGCCTCAAAACTATTTTGAACGATATCGGTCAGGAAATCACATAATGATGCATGCATATAAACAAAAACCTATATTAACTAAACTTTGCAATAATTCCTGGAAGTTGATCTTTAGTTACTTTACCATATACTTCTCCACCAACGGTGAGAACAGGAGCAAGCCCACAACAACCAACACAGCGCACTCCCTCTAAAGAGAATTTACCATCTTCGGTTACTCCATTTACTTCAATACCTAGTAAGTTACCTAGTTCTTCTATGAGGACATCGCCCCCTTTAAGATAGCATGCAGTGCCTAAGCATACCTGAATATTATGATCCCCTGGCTTAGTTGTCTTGAAGAAGTGATAAAAAGAGAGGACTCCATATATCTTTGCCAATGGGAAATCGAGCATATAAGCTACTTGGTCTGCTGATTCACGAGAAACATAACCAAATTCCTCTTGCACTCGGTGCAATACCATAATTAAATTACCTGGCTTATTACGCCATTTTTCAATAAATGCAATAAGTTCGCGTGAAAATAGATTGTCGTGTTTCATCGCTGACATGGAAAACCTCCAGAAGCTGTATTCGTTGTAACATAATATGAAGAAAAAGGAATATTTTCAACACCTTAGAGAAAAAATAGCAAGTTTTTTAATGAATACTTTCACTTTTAAATTTAAAATATTGCTGTTTTTTTAATTTTGATGTATAATTCTTCACATTAAATGAGGTTTTATAATGAACAATGATATGGTCATCAGAATTACACGTTACTATCGTATTCTTAATCGGTTACGATCACTAGGACTTGAAAAAGTCTTCGCACACAACCTTGCAGATGCTGCTGGCGTATCAGCTGCAATAGTAAGAAAAGATTTCTCTTTGCTTGAAATATATGGACAAAAAAGGGGTGGATATGAGATTCCTGATCTTATCGGCTCTTTAGGTAAAATACTTGGAAAGACAGATGAACCACAAAATGTTGTTATCATTGGGTGTGGAAGAATTGGAAAAGCATTAATGCATTATAATGGATTCGAACCTGATGGAATAAGAATTGTAGCAGGATTTGATTCAGATCCACTTGTCTACAGTGAGAACATTCATCCGGTACCTATTTATCCGGTTAATAGGATTGAAGAAGTAGTAAAAGCACATAATGTAGATGTAGCTATTATTACTGTTCCAGAAGCTGCAACAAGTGATAGCTATCAGCGTCTAGTGCATGCAGGAATTCGTGGGATTTTAAACTTCTCCCCTATTACCTTAAAACCAACTCTTCTTCCTGATGGAACTACCCCTGTGATTCATAATATGAATATCGCATTGGAGCTTGAACAAATATTTTATGAACTACAATTTCCAAAGAAATAATTAATTTTTTAATTCCAGTATGACACATACGGGAAGATGATCAGATACCCCTTTATTGTTACTTTGCCCGTAACGATAAGGGGTTCCACTTTTATTTAGCATAAAGTCATGAGAAATTATCCCTGATGAGACAAATTCAAGACCCTGATTATCAAAAAAATCATGTGATAACAGTATATGATCAAACCCTTCCCATAGCCCTGAATAATAATAAGATCCTCCAACACTCTCATCTCTCATCTCTTTTTGATCTAGATAAAATGAATACCATGAATGACTATTAGGAATACCTCCTGTCACTAATAAAGAACCCAATTCTTTAAATTCATTTGCTTTATCATGCGTTGATTCAATTAATGCTGTTTGATATTCCTCCATATTTCTACCATAGGCATCACTACTTTCATTGAAGTCTCCCGCTATGATACAAGGAATATCCCAATAGGTTCCTTCATAACTACTCATTATGTATTGCAAAGCTCTCATACACTCTACCCTTTGTATCTCACTCTCTTGTTTGCCAATCCTATTTGAAGGAAGGTGAAGAGCAAACAAAGAGACTCTTTCTCCTTTTATATCGAGAATTACTTCCAATATTGGACGATATTGAGCAACTGTATGGATATATGCATTAATAATTGGATAACGAGAGATTACCCCAACTTCAATGGGAGATGAAGGATTGTCACTCACTACATAGTGGTGAAATCCTCTTTTCCTTAGATGCCTGTCAATGAGATCTCTTACCACGCCTTCATGTTCGACTTCCTGTAAGACAAGAATATCAACCTCTTGCGGGTTGTTTTGGATGATAATATTTGAAAGCGTAGTCAATCTCTCATGATATAGAGAGGTAGACCACCCCTCTTCTAGGGTGTATGGAGAGTATTCATCTCCATTATCATTATCATCAAAAAGAAGTTCAACATTATAGCTCATGATGACAACTTGCTCATTCACATCCGAATGAGCAATAGAGCAAGAGCAACTAATGAATACACAGCTGAATAAGAAAAAAATAGAGAGTGATAGTGTGAAAGATGTTCTCGTCATACCTTCTACACGTAGTAAGGCCCCTATTTACTTCGTTTTCTCACTTGATAAGCAAAATAAAGCACAGCAAGGGCATCATCACCATCAGTCTGTGCACGTGGCATCACCTGAGCATCATTAATTGCTTCGTGTACATATTGCCATCTAGAGTTGTCTAATTTTAAGGAACGGGTCATTTGAAAACTAATTGCCCAGATACGAGACCATTCTCTGTGTTCAAATGCACTCACTATTGCCGCTCTCTGTTGTTCGATTTCTCCAACATCTCTAGCTTCATCTAGAAACTCAATAAGGAAATCTTCTTGTAAGAGATTCTTTTGTTCATATAACTCACCAAGAGAAGGAATACATCCAAGGAAATAAGCTAAAAGAGCATATCGAGTTTGTCTAAATTGTGCACTTTTCCCCTTCTTTGCAGAGAGGAATAATTCTTTAAAGAAGGCACCCTCTTTATCCATAATATTTCTGGCAATGAGGACATTTAACTCTTCAAGTATTGTTTGAGTGCTATCAGACAAATTCGTTACTTTTTGTAGATAACGATTATTACGAGTAACACGAGCAAGAGATTTCGCTGCAGTAGAACGAACTAACATACTCCCATTATCGAGCAAATAAGCAAGCGCTTGCTCTGCTTTCTCATTGTGAGTAAGAGCTCCTAATGCAAAAATGGACTCAAGTTGTGTATAGGAATCAAAACAAAATGCATCTTGAACTAATTCATTAACCAAAGCAACACGAGGGCGATCGAATAATCCTCTAATTACTTCAGCTTTATCATTACTAAAAGGATTAGCGAGGTTTGATCTAATTTCGCTTGTTGCAACCCCTGTGAGATTTTTCCCTAAGGATAACAACAGAGACTTTCTTTTTATTGGGTCTGTTACTTTTTCAAGGCGGTCAATATTAATAAAAGCTCTAATGCCGTGAAGAGAGAACATGAGTTGAGTTGCATCTTTTGTTGATAAACTCCCTTTCTCTTTCATGCTGATAGTGAATATGAGAGCAAGAACAGAAAAAACAAGAGCTAAGGTAAAGGTGAGGAAATAAGAATTCCCAAAAGAATAAGAGAAGATATATATTTCGTGAGTAATAGAAGAACCAAAGGTAACAAGAGCTCCGCCACTTAACCCACTAAAAAGAGCTAAGAAAGCAATGACAAAATTCGTCATCGAATTGAATCCGACTCCTTCATCATCAGGGATAACGGCAGCAATAAGCCTTCTAATCAAAATACTCACCACAGCAAGAAAAAAGTTAGTGAGGAAACCAAGAGCAAAAAACCATGTTGCAGAGAAAGATACTGGGATAATCACCCATAGCATAAGCGTTATTACAAGGCCAATACCATTTGCAATAATGAGTGGGCGAGAACCCAGACGATCACTAAAGAACTTACAAAAACTTCCGGCGAGAACAACTGCTATGCTGATTCCAATAGTATAAAGAAATAATACATTAGATTTCATAGCAACTTCGCGAGTAAGGAAAGCAATACTCATTCCCATGATTACTGTAACACTCATATATGCCCAATAGACTAATAATCTCACTCTAGAGGCACTATTCTTCATTGATTCTTTGAATATTACATAAAGGTTACGCCCTTTCTTATATTCAATTACAGCTCTACAAGGAATTTTTGATAAATACACAGCAGCAATGGTATTATTTACGACTCCGAACATCTGCAGTCCAACAAGTCCAACAACACCAGTAAAGCTTTGAATAGAGGTTACTACTACATTAAGGAATTTTGCGACAATAGTGGAAGATTGAAATGCAACATTCGCATTTCCAATAACTCTCCCTCTCGTTTTATTGCTTGTAATTGTTTTAAAGGTGTAATCATATAACACCACTCCAAGCATTCTCATGAGACAAAATAGAGTATATACAACAAGTAAGAGGATTACAGCATTATTCCCTTTCATCCACAACAGAGGAAGATATCCTAATGAGACAATTCCACGCAAGAACCAGGTAACAGTTTGTACTTTTACTACATTCTTTTGACGAAAGACTGTTGCCATCAAAGGTAATACCACACCTACTATGTACATTGCTGAAGCAATATACCCTAGGGCGAGGTTTCCTGCATTGAATTGGACAGCAAGAATATAGACAATGGTATCTCCAAGCATGCTAAAGCCAAGACCATTGTATACTTCTGAGTGATATAAGTATCGTTGCCCTTCTCTTTTTTCAGAATCGGAAAGGTATTTAGTTAATACCATATATTACCCTAGACAAATTATACATAATGACATCCTTGTCAGAAATCTTAAAGATCACCTCTATGTTCAACAATTTTACTAATCAAGTGGTATTCTAATGCTCCCTGAGCGTCAAGCCAGTAATCTCTATCTGTATCTCGTGTGATTACTTCAAGAGCTTGTCCTGTTTGTTCACTAAAAATGTTATTTAATCTATCTCTTGTCTTTTCAAGTTGCTTTGCATAAATCTCAACATCAGTTGCGACTCCTTCCATTCGACTCATTGGTTGATGAATGAGATAGGTTGAATTAGGAAGTCCAAGACGGTGTTCACTATCTACAGCTAAGAGGACAAGAGTGGCAGCTGAAGCGATGAGTCCCATGCCAATCATGAACACGTCATTTTCAATAAAACGAACCATATCAAATATTGCAAGTCCTGCTTCGACGTCTCCCCCGGGACTATTAATAAAGATTTTAATAGGTTCTTTGCTTTCATGTTCTAAAACAAGTAATTGTTTTATGACTTTCTCAGCTGACTCTTTATTAATTTCACCTGTTAACATTACTGATCTTGTCTGAAGGAATTTATCTTGAGGTACATCATTTATTTGGTTGGTATCTTTTTTATCATTTTCTGCCATGGTTATCTGCCTTTATTTTGCATAAGATATAAAGAGTATAGCAAATGATTCAAGGAAATGAAAAGAGTATCTGTTGTCACACAGACAAAGTGTTTACCTTTTTATGATTTCCAGTCTATTCTCTTAATTATGAAATGTGCAACAGTATCAATAATAGGTAGACCCTCAAGTGGAAAATCGACACTCGTAAATACGATTTGTGAAAGAAAGGTCTCCATTACTGCAAAGACTCCCCAAACTACACGTAATGCAATAAGAGGCATCTTTACTGACGCTAGAGGCCAACTCATCCTGACAGACACCCCAGGATACCACCTCAACGACCAAAAAATGAATCTAAAGCTCCAAGAAACAACTCGAAATTCATTGATTCAAGCTGATATGATCTTATACATCATTGATTCAAAAAGAGTAGGGGAATAGAAGAACTTGCCATTGTAGATATCATACAAAAAGCAAAGTCCCGGTAATAATAGCTATAAATAAAGAAGACGTAGCAAAGAAAGAAGAGATAGAGGTAACAAAAGAGTTATCAACACTCATTTCCACAATCTACTGTTTGTGTGATCTCAGCACATAAAGATACTGGTGTAGATGAGCTTCTCATCGAATTGTTCAAATTAGCTCCTGAAGGACCTCTTCTCTATGGAAGTGAAGAATTCACTGACCAACCTCTTGAATTTCGTATTGCCGAAATCATTAGAGAGAAGGCTATCATTGGAGTGACTGAAGAGATTCCTCATGCAATCTTTGTCGATATTGTAGATATTGAGCATGATAGTGAAAAAAACAGCATCTGGATAAGGGCTTCAATCAATGTTGAAAAAGAGAGTCAGAAGGGAATTCTTGTTGGTCGAGGAGGAGAGGGGATAAAAAAAATCCGTCAAGCCTCTTTTAAAGAGATTAAACAGATTTTTCCTGGAATGCACCTTCAACTCGATTTAAGAGTAAAAGCTGTAAATAAATGGCGAAAGAAGAATTCAATCCTCTCTCGCCTACTCTAAATTAGTATCTATCTAAGATCGGAAGTACTTTGTCTTTTCCGATTGTTTTAATAAATCCAGCGAGTTTGGTCCTTTCTCTTTAGATATCAATATTTGATATGAAAGGGCAAAGAATTCTGGTGGATTAATTTCATATAGATGTGCAATACGATAAATCTCTTCGCTAAACTCTTTTTCAGTAAAATCATCTAACTTTCTTACAGCTTCTTTTAAGTCACCAATAGCTTTTGTTTGAGTTTCATCTAATGATATTAACTCATCTGTATCTCTAGTCAGATTCCACCTGAAGTCTTCAGGAGAGAATGTAGTAATCCATCTGTATGCACATGTGCAACGATTAACGAGTCGCTCTTCTTGTTCTGGAAGAACATCTCCTAGTGAAGCGATTACTGCTTTAGCGTCTCCTTCATGAACTTGAAGTAGATTGCATAAATGTCTAAAAGGAATTTGATAAGAGGCACAGGAAGGAATCTTATCAACTTGAGAAAGTTCATAAATTCTCTTTTCCTTTTCTCTTCTTTTCTCATTCACTTGTGTGATACCAAAATAGATTCGTTCACAACTATCATAATCTTCATATATTTTAAGAACATCTAGATCAAAAGAGATTGCAAACTCTGTATTAGGTCGGGTACCAGCAAAAAGGTAGCGTGTTACTTCAGGGGTATAGACTTCTAAGACATCTGGAAGTGAGACAACTTCTCCACTCGATGAGGAAATTTTTCCTCCACGTCCTTTTATACTAATAAAGTCGTATTGGAAAGATACAGGAGGAGTTCCATCAAAAAGGAGAACTATATCTTTTGAAGTATCAAAAGAGCCCCCTTCACTGTGGTGGTCTTTTCCTGCTGGTTCAAAGTCCACGCCTTCAAAGGCCCATCTCATTGGCCAGTCGATTCTCCAAGGAAGTTTCGCTATTGAGGTCTCTCTTAAATCGACGGTTTCCTCTTGAAGAGTCTCATCATCTCTGTAGGTAATCTTCCATTCCCCATCCCAAGAAAGGATTGTAGTTGTATCTTTACCGGTAAATCCACTAAAGACTGACACAGGGAACCAGTCATCTCCTAAAGGTTCACTCCTGAACTGATTTAGTATTTCTTTAATCTCTTCTTTTTTCTCTAGAGCTCTTTTCATTCCAGCAGCATACGTTCCACCTTGGTAACGACTAGCTTGATGAAGGTATTCAGGAATAATGCCTACCACAGGAAGAAGGGCTTCAACTGCCTTTTCATTAGCCATAGCATAGTTATCCCATGCACCATTTGTGTCGGGAACTGATGTGATTGGTTTTCTGAGGTATGTAGACAATAGTTCAGGGTCTTTCATATTCTTAGGGACTTTACGAAATACATCATAATCATCCCAAGAGTAGATAAAACGAACTTGTTTTCCCTGATCTCTAAGAGCGCGTACCACTAAATCAACAGATATCATTTCTCTGAAGTTTCCAATGTGTACAGTACCTGAGGGGGTAATACCAGAGGCACATGTATAAACCTCTTTATCACCTTTCTCTCTTACAATTTTATCTGCGTAAATATCCGCCCAATGTAACGATTTGCTTTGATTACTCATGAGCCGGATTATAGCGAAGTGAAGTATTTAAAGCAATATCTTAGCAAATCCTCATATATAGGCTATACTGAAGAGAACATGAATAAGAGACTTCTATTAACAACAGTATTCATTTTACTCACTTCTTTTCTCTTTAGTGAAACAGGTATTGCTTCATGGTATATAAGTGACATACCACAAGCTCTCACAGCAAATGGAGAAATATATGATGAAAATAGTAACAATGCCGCTCATAGGACACTTCCCTTTGGAACAATCGTTGAAGTACACAATAAAGAGAATGATAAGAGAACAGTAGTAAGAATTAATGATAGAGGTCCTTTCATAAAAGATAGAATTATTGACCTTACTCCCAAAAGCGCTAAAGAACTAGGTATGTACACTCAAGGAATCGCTGAAGTAGTACTCACAATAATTAGCCAACCAGAAATTCCAGAGACCAAATATCTACGATTAGGGGAAACCTCTTGGTATACCATACAACTAGGAGCATTTGGAAATACAAAAAAAAGTGTATGAATATTATCTAAAATTATGGAACCTAGGTTATTACCCATTTGTAGAAATCACACAATCATCACTACTAAGACTCAGCATTCGATGGGTAGAAGAAAAACATAATGAGAACACCCTCGAAATATTAAAAGAATTAGGATTTACCAATCCTTTAATCAAAGCATCACTTCCCCCGGAAAAATAGTGAACTTCTTGACATATTCATCAATTATCCTTATTATCACATTTTATCGGGCCTATAGCTCAGTTGGTTAGAGCAACGGACTCATAATCCGTGGGTCGAAGGTTCAAGTCCTTCTGGGCCCAATAATTTAAACCTTACATTGTAAGGATTTAAAATGTTTACCGAAAGAATCGGCAACATGCCATTTCCAAAGTGTACCAAAAGGTGTACCAAAAACACCTTGAAGTACTCTTTACAGGAGTAGAGCATGAGCCGAAAACCTTTCTACCTTTCTCGTCATAAAGACGTATGGTACGCAAGAATTATTGATCAAAAGACAGGAAAAGAATTCTCAGCAAGAAGCACAGGTCAAACAAATCGTGACCTAGCTGTAATGACTGTATCCTCTTGGTTAACTAATGGAATTCCAGAAACCAAAAACACACCTAAAAGAGAACTCTTTGAAGCAATCTCCGTTTCTAGATTATTTGATGCGATAGAAGAGACAGATCTCACTATCAATGAAGCTAAAAAGATTATCTCCATTCTTAAAAAGAAAGGGATATTAGATAAGCCTAAAAAAGCAGATACACAAGACTTCATCGCATTTCTACTTAATTTCTACGACTATGACAAAAGCCCCTATGTGAGGGATAAGAAAGCTCATGGGCAGTCTATTGGAAGGACACACTGTAATGACTCTCTTCTTCGTATTAATAAGTATTGGACTAAAGCATTCAAGAACAGAACTCTTTCAAGTATAACTAGAGAAGATTTGAGAAACTTCTCCCTCTCCCTAGTTGATCGAAAACTTACACCCAATACCATCAATAAAGTAATGATTGCTGGAAAGGTTGCTCTTTCATGGGCACATAGAGAAGGTTATATCATTACAAATCCTGGTGAAAAACTCACTACTTTTATTGGCCACTCAAAAGAGAGGGGAATCTTGACTGATGAAGAGACAAGAGAAGTCTTCAAGCAGCACTGGACTGAAGAGAGAGGCTATATTGGTAATCTAGTCGCTGCTACCTGTGGACTAAGAGCAGGAGAGGTTCTAGCCCTTCGTAAGGAAGATATAGGAATTGATAGACTCTTCATTCGTCATGCTTGGAGTACCCTTGATGGATTAAAATCTCCAAAGAATGGAGATCAGAGGCAAGTCCCTCTCCTTCCTGAACTACGAGAGAAACTCATAATGCTTGCAGATAAAAACCCATGGGAAGATGGATTCATTTTCTATAGCACGAAAGAGAATCAACCTATGGATCAGAAGTTCCTCGTAAATGGACTCTATGATGCTCTCAAAAAGATAGGCATTGATGAAGAGAGAAAAACAAGAAATATCGTCTTCCATAGTTGGAGACACAGATATGCAACAAAAATGGCAGACCTTGTTGACTCTAGAAGCCTAGGATTAGCAACAGGGCATAAAACTCAAGCTATGCTAGAACACTATGCTAATCATGCTAACGAAAATCACTTTATAATCGTAAAGAATGCAACTCAAGAAGCTTTTGGAGAAACAAACAATATACGAAATATAAACTAATACATACCTTCACAAATGTTTGCTATTCTCATTAAGAAGAAGTATATTTTAGTTGGTCATGGTCTATCGATCGTGAATACACAGAGGTGAGCCGCTGAATCAGCTTAAAGCTAATCAGCGGTGTTTTTATGATTGCTGAATTCTAAATTAACATTCTTATTAATATCAATCTTTTTTTTAACTCCTTTTTATGTAATACTAATTTATGAAGTGAGTTCAGTTTTCTTTTTATTTGTTGGAAGTTTTAATAGGAGCTATAGAATGAGAAAAATAGTGCAGTACTCATTATTATTGATAGTTACAATTCTGCTCATGTTATTGGTTATATCATGTGAAACTACAAGGTTTGAAAGGACTCTTCTTCAAGCTGATAATTCTTCTCTTTCTCCTAAATTACCAAAACTCGATCTCCAAAAAGCCAATTCAATGGAAATTGGTTCAACAAATCAAATAGAATCTAGTTCTATGCTTTACACAATCTTTAGGAGAGAAGTGGAAACCAATATATGCGAATCAATAGGACTTCCTGCTGGTTCAATACAAATTGAATTAATTTATCATAACGTACTACAAAAACCAGGATTTTCTAGCCTAAATCTAGCTGTATTAGAATTTGAGGTAAGAATATTTAATTCACGTGGAGAAAAAATCTGGTCAGGAATCTATTCAGATGAATTAAATGATCCTGATTCAAATTTACCATGGGTATTCAGCTTTTCTATTCCCGCAGCAAATAATGCTACAGCAAAGCTAGCTCATCAATTAATTAACACCTTAAAATTGGATATAGAAAGAGACTATATATCTATCACGGATTTGTTATGAGTGAGATATCGTCTCTGAAGATACGGTCTATTCAAATAAAAAGGACTAATTTAGGCTATTACTGCTTCCATAGAGGACTTTGTTCCCAATTTTCAGGAAACCCCATCCTCTCTATTGGTATTGAGGGATATTCTACTAATAGATTATTCAATCGAGTTCTCCAACTATATTCAGGTGCAATCTGCATTAGAATATAGTTAATAATTGTTAAGACACTGAACATTTTATTATTAGCAATCGCTATGGGGATGTGCCATTCTGGATATTTTTTTTCATTTGGTAATTTAGGCTTAATTTTTAAAACACGATTCCATAACCGACTATGATGTGCACAAACATTTCTTGTTTCATTAAGAGTAAGTAACCAAGAAGAAAAAACAGCATCTACAACATGAAAATCCTTTGCCAACATTCCCATAAGGTCTCTATCAATTTTCCTACACAAAGTAACGATCTTCCCAAATGTCATAAATTCTGCTGCAATCCATAAAGGAGGGCCATCATGAGAATCACCATACTTTTCCTCAAAATGAGTTACCGCATAGTCCCTGCTCTTATTTATTTCTTCACAAATTTCATTTGCCCATGTTTCAAAATCTTCTGGACTAAATTTGGGGAAATAGTCCCTCTCCAAATATGCAAAACTACCATGTCTTAAACAAAAATGATTCGTGATTCTAGTACGCAAGGCAATCTCAATTATTTCTATTGCGTTGAAAACGAGTAATCGTAGCTTTCTGTCAAAAGTATATTGTTGCCATACCATTTTAAAAGTTGTTCCAGGCTTAAAAACTTCCTTCTCACATTCCTTGTAAGGATATAAATAACTACTAAAACGATAATAGTTAATATACGTAAGTTTTTCTATAATTTCTTGTTCTGTAGCAATTAAACCACGTGAGATAAGTAATTTAGCTTGTTGTTCAACTGTAAGTACAGGCTTCTCATATTTCATCTTACGCTGTTTCAACCTTTAAAAATAAAAAAACCCACCGAATTACGCTTGACTAGCAGAGGCGCGGCGGGTGTGCTAACTGAAGTATACTATAGGGATCCTATTGGGTCAAAGGTTCTGGATCCTTAAATTGCAAAAGTTTTTAAAATATTTTCAAAAAAAAAGGAGATAAAGGAAAATGAGATGCCCTTTTTATTATCTAAATACAGAGTAATTGAATCTATATTTTTCTAATCATTTTCATTAAGACTAGTGTCAAAACCAACTCCTTACCTTATAATAATACAATCTGAAACACATAGGAATGCTTTATGACTAGAGACCAAGGATATCGCCTAATACAACTTATATTTGATCCAGAAGAACTAGAACCTGTTCATGAATTTTATACAGCCAATCAGAAATATTTGCATTATATTCCCTATACCGTTGAAATTTCTGGAATAAACAAAAAAGGGCTTTTATGCCTCGGAACTCTTGCTGAATTTAAAATTTATGATGATGAATTATATTCACACTCGATATGGTCAGAGGCTACAGATAAAAAAGAACTCCATGATAATTTTGAAAAACCGTTATAGCTTTTTCCCATCCTTTATTGAAACGAAGACTGGAAAGCATACTGTTTTACATACACTTGCACACAACTCTATGATTTCTCTTTTATACAATGAACGACTTTTTAATTGGAATCTTTATTTGAATAGGTATTTTGGTTTAAACAGAGAATCACTCGATACAATTGACGAAATTTTCATACCCTGGCACGAAGTGATGCCTTCTGCATACATTGACCACGATGATGGTGAAAAATCGTATAGTGGCTCATGGTATACATTGCAATATGACTATTTCTATACAAAGATAGAGAAAGAGCTATTTGATTCTAGCAAAAGTTATATTGATAAATTAATATACATAGCGAGACTGTACAAGGATGATTTTGATTTAGAATCAAATTATTCTTACACAGTACGGAATGCATATAAATCTTTAGTAAGTAACTATACTTTCAATAACTATGAGAAATGGGGTATCGAGGATATCGAAATAGAAAACCTGATTAAAGGACTTACCAACAAATTTAGTGCAGTTGAAAACACCATTAATCTAATCCCCGATATTAAAAAGCACCTTGAATCAAACACCCCTATACTTATAAATATAAATGAGAATACTGTATCTAATGCCTCAACTTTATCCAAGATTCAAAAGCATATAGAAAATCCTGCTCCCAAACTTTATGCACTAGCTATCGAACACGGCCTTTTTGAAAAAGGTGATGAAAAAGATTCTCGCTACCGCATTATGGGAAAGGTACGAACAACTCTAGAGCAATGGCTAAAAATATTACGTGAAAATGAATTTGAACAAAGAGAGCTACCAACGGGAGCATCAATTAAAGGAAAGCTACGGCGTAAAGTATCATATAACTCTGACCCTCAAAAAAGAAAAATGAACTAATCATCAAAGCACTTAAATGAAGTAAAAACTAAATTAAACAGTAATTCTCAATAATTATTTTATTGTAATATAAATATTTAAAATAACACTCCCCTTTTACACCTTTTTGCACCCCCCTAATTTTTTAGTTATATGGTTAATTCTTGACTATCACTAATCACCGTCAATGACGGGTACAGGAGGTCAATAATTGACAAGATATCTAAGGATTAAAGAGGTAGCTGCTTACACACATCTGAAGGAGCGAACTATTCGCTCTTACGTTCTTAAAAAAACAATTCCTCATCTCAAAGTGAATGGATGCGTTGTCTTTGATTTGGAAGCAATCGATAAATGGATGCTCCAACACAATAGACCAATGAACTCATCAAATCATCAGGGGGAATCATTATGAACGATTTAAACAAGAGACTACTCACAGTAAAAGAATTCTGCCAAGTGGCAAGAATTAGTAGAACAACACTTCATAGGCATATGAAACAAGGAACAGTTCCCTACACTAAGATTGGAGGGAGAGTGCTTATTGCTTCCAAAGTAATCGACAGCCTTGCAGAGGCAGCAGGAGAACATGATGAAGAATAACATTGATAAGAAATCAATTCACCACACACAAATGGTAGAAATTGGAGCAACAATAACTTCAATGCTCGATGATGCTCCTAATCATGGAATTTTGACTGTGGCGATACATGTTCGTGACGGCTTTGCTTATCGTCTTGAAGCTACTCGGCAGGAATCGATATTGCTAGAGAAAAGGAGTGAAAAATGAAATCAATAAAATCACTACCAACTAGAGAAAACTCTTTGACACCAGTACAAGCTATACGAGCACACTGCCTTGACTGTTGTTGTGGGTCACCCAAGGAAGTTCGATTCTGCCCTAATATTCAATGTACTCTTTACCCCTTTAGACTAGGTAAAAATCCTAATAAAAGTAGAGGAATGGGAAAACATACACCAGAAGAATTGAGTAAAGAAAAACCCTTAGCTAACTACTCCATTTCCACCACAGAAGGAAAAGGAGAAAAGTAATGGCTAAGAAACATCGCTACATCTTAACTGAGATTTGGGATGAGTCTTGGTTCGGAGAATTAAGTCCTTTAGCAAAACTGGTATATCTTTATCTAATAACGAACCCAAGCACAAACCTTGCTGGAGTATATCAAAAAAGAGAAAAAGCTATTGCATTTGAATGTAGCCTCGAAAATGCATCTGCTCCTCTTAAAGAACTTGGAGATAGTGGAGAAGTAATTTGTGAGAATGATTATGTAATAATTTTGAGACACCCCGAATTCCAAAAATGGGAAACAAATGATTCTATTGCTAAAGGAATTGTCTCAGATCTAAACTCGGTACCTCCTGAAATCGTTGAGATTTTACGTAATAGTAATTATCGATATAAACCAATTAAGGATGAGATAAGTTTTGAAAAAGAACAAGAACGATTATCCCTTGGATTTAGCCAACGAGAACAGAGAAAAAAGGATAAAGAAAATAATAACAAAATAGATCCAAATTCAAAGCATAAAAGAGACTATGCCAAGGACTCTGAACGATTCATAGACCATGTTCCTTTTGGAGATGATGAGTAGTGAACACCCTGTCCACACTCTGTTGAGAAGCTGTGAACAGACTGCCTACATATTTTATTAAATTAAGATAAGAATCAAAATCAAGGTCATGAAAGGAGGAATTATTTAAAGAGTATTTATTAGAGAGAAGAAGAGACGTTTAAGGAAATTAGACCAAGAAGAGCCTCAAAGAATGAGAAAATCAATGAGGAAAAACCTAGAAAAATAATGTGAGCCGAATTTCGAACAATAATCACTGTATCAAAGGGGGCCCCCTTCATAAGTAAGTGGTTAAAAAAGAGAATTAAAACGCAAATGTTGGTATAGTTTTACCCTAGATGTACGTCACATATCTTTCTATTATTTTCCTAAGTAATCATCAATCTCTGAGGCTGGTGTAATACAAAAGTATAACAAAAGTAGTAAAGTGAAAGTACAGTGAAAGTACAGCAGAAAAAGACTTCGATTCAAGCCACTCTATAAGCTTTTCACCACAAATTGATGTAGATATTGAGTAAAATGGTTGGATCTCCAATTAATATTGTCCCAACTAAAATCATAATTTTCATCATCAGATCAACCACTCGAGAATTCACCCCCAAATAAGGCTCTTTTTATCGCACAGGTGTTAAGAGAAATATTGGTTGATTCGTCAACACCGATTGTGTAGGATTAAAGAAACTTATATATCTATGAAGAATTTCAATGAGGAAGAATCTATTCCATATTATTTACTAAATGAGTAAACAATAAATGAAAAAATCTTGTAGACAAGAGTAAATTGCTATTTAGCATTTTTTTAATCCCTACAGGAGGCATGGCAATGAATTTTGCTGAATTACTGAAAGCAAGGTCAATAGATCCAAAGAATATAAAAATTGCACTTAGCTATTGGTTCAAAAAAATAGAAATGAACCATGGATTGAATTATCAGAAGGAAGATTTGAGAGTTGGCAAGGTCTCCAAACAAAACCCAATTTTAATAGACCTTTAATTCTTTCCTTCGTGTATATTCGAAAAGATGAATGGCTGTTTGCAGGAATCTATACTTCAGATGATTACAATGAAATCAATGGGAATATCTGTATTCAACAACATTGACTGATGAATATAGTGAATACATAGGAAGATTAGTCGTAAAATTTGAAAAAATATTTAGGCAGAGCTACTTATTAGCTGAAAAACATCTAGAGAAATTGGAGATTGTTGAAATCTACAAAGAGAAATATGTATGTGATCCCTTTCCTGGATACTCTAATGTATGCATATCATTCGATACACTGAGTCAAATATATAGAACAGAAGAGATCTCTTGGAAAACCGCACTATCAGCTGTATATGGAATTTATCTCATCACTGATACTTTTACAGGGAAACAATATGTGGGAAAAGCTGATGGAAATGAAGCAATTTGGCAGCGCGGGTCTGCATATGCCTCGAATGGACATGGTTCAAATGTAGAATTAATAAAAATCTCCATAGAACAAGGGATGAAATATTTTGAGAATTTTCAATACTCAATTCTTGAAGTCATCACTAAAAATGACAATCAAGTGTTTATTGATGCAAGAGAACAACATTGGAAAACAGTGCTTCGCTCAAAGGACTTTGGCTATAACAACAATTAATGTGCGCAAACCTCTTTAGATGTGTCATTTCTTCAAGTACGTAGTAGTGATAATACAGTCTATTGAAAATAGTTCTCTTCACTTATGGGTATGATAAAACCATCAAAGATACTAAAGCAAAATGTCATGCAAAAGTAGGGTAAAAGTATAGTAAGAGCACACCAAAAAAACGTTCTTGATGCCTTGATGATTATTTACATTTCTTTTCTCTAAACTATTATCTATAATTCTTAATATTGAAGGTGTAGATATGATTTCATTATTAATAGCATTTGTAATATTTTTTTTTAGTTCTCCAGATAGCCGATAAAAATATCCCAAGCAAAACAAAACATCAAGCTCTAACAAAAAAACATTACAAAGTTCTCCTACTATAAAAACTATTAATGAAAAAGAAAATCTCACAGATACATCTGCTGGAGAAATTATCCCGAAGAGGAAATTCCGTTTATCAAACAATATTGATCCGTTGATTGAACAGAGAAAAACGGTAATCCAAAAAAAATGATTTGCCAGAATACGTACCAGTTTTTAATTTATACAACAAAGATGGTAAGATAAAAAAGATTTCTTCCAAATTTCTCCATACTTCCACAATTGATTCTAAGCTTTCTCTTTCTGAGTTTTTAACGATTTATAACATCTTTCGTGAACAAAACCCCAATGATGCTGAAATTAAAGTTTCAATTAACTCACTTTACAACTTTTCAGCGATTCATTCCAATAATATACACATAGCACAATGGTTAATTGATAATGGAGCAGAAGTGAATTTAGTTAATACGTATAGTGGGATGAACACCCTTTTATATGTGGCTAGAGACAATCCTGACCTTAATATGCTTGATACTCTTGTTAAGAATGGGGCGCACCTATTTGCACGTAGCAAATATGGTACTAACGCTTTGCAATTTGCAGCTCACAATAATCCTAACCCTAGTATAGTATCATATCTTGTTCATAGAGGGTTCTCCCTTTCTGAAACTGATGATCGATGGAGTACTCCTTGCATGCTCGCCTCACAAAACAATAATGTCCAAGTTCTGAAAAGATTGATTGAACTAGGTGGAGATATCCTTGAGATTAAACATGGGTGGAGCTGTCTTTTTCACGCTACTAGATATAATCAGTCAATTGAAATGCTAGAATTCCTAGTTTCAGAACTTCCCAAGTCCTATATAAATTCAACTGATCTTCGACATCGTGTGCCACTTATTTATGCCATTGAATATTGTGAGGATTTAAAAATTACAAAACTTCTGCTTAATAATGGTGCAGACCCCACTATACCTGATCAAAATGGTTGGACGTCTCTTCATTGGGCATTAATCTATGATGATAAGAATGAAGAAATTATACCCTTTCTTCTTTCACATTATAAATTCCCTACAACCACTAATGAAACTTGGTATGGATTAAATTTTGTTCGATTTTGCATGTCGAAAAGTAAAAAATCCTAAAACATTAAAACTCTTATTATCACACGGAATAGAACCAAACAACATTCCCACTTGTATTGATATTGCAAGAAATAGGTTTAACTCTGCTAACCTTGTAGAATTTTATTGACTCTCGAACCATAGTATTTTACTCTCAAAAAAAATGTATTAGCAAAAGATAAAATACTTTTCAACCCAAAAGGCCACAATCACTCATTTTGATGCTGGAAGTATATAAAGCTCAAACAATGCCAAAGAACTTTTCAAAGAACTCCATTAAACGCACAATGATAGATTGCTTTCTCTCCCCTCTCTTGTTATTTCCAAATCTAGAGACTCGGGGCATTATCTTATCAATATCGGTTCCTGTAGTTCTCAATGATCCATCACGGAAAGAATTCTCTACAAGCTTCTTTGTTGCTGCAGGGTTTAAATTCTCTTCTTCAATGATTTTTGTTAACTCAGCTTCTTTCTCCTCATGAACAAACTTTTGCCAATCGGCATCAACAGCAGTTGCAACATTAACTCTATTAATAAATGCTTTAATAAGTTCCTTCTTACTTCTTAGTTGAATACTTGAATCAATAGCCTTTTCAATAGTAACGAGAATATCCTTATCCTTACAGTTAGAATCATGATATTTAGCAACAAGCATAAGAATATAGTCAATATTTATTTCAACCTGTCTTATAGCTCAATTTCAAATACCACATCATCATTAATATTTTCTTTTATTGCTAGATTTATTACCAGAAATCAGTTGATACAGATCAATATAAGTACTCTGATAATCTTGAAAATCCCTTTCAGTAAGAATCTCTTCACCTTCAAAATTATCAAAAGAAGTTAGAATGTTTTTTAGCCTTAAAATTGAACCAAATAATGCAATAAATTCTTTCTGAGCTTGCTCTCCAACAATTGGTTGTTCCTGTGCAAATTTCACCTTTAATTCATGAATGAGATCCACGTACCCTGGTTTATGAATATCATTTTCTTCATAACCATAATAGTAATCTTCATACTTTTTGAGTAAAACAATACTACCAGCATCTTTATCCCCAAAGAGAGCAATTGCATCATCCGTTGCTTTTTGCAAATTGCGGAAGCACACAATATGCCCATACGTTTTAACAGAATTTAAAATACGGTTAGTTCTCGAAAAGGCCTGTATGAGGCCATGTTGTCTTAAGTTTCTATCAACCCACAATGTATTAAGAGTCGTTGCATCAAACCCTGTGAGAAACATATTTACTACAATAAGTAAATCTATTTCTCGGTTTTTCATACGTAGTGACACATCTTTGTAATAATTTTGGAACTTATCTGAAGAAGTATCATAATTCACATGGAAAGTGGCATTATAGTCAGCTATAGCATGATCGAGGAAATCTCTAGAAGTTTTATCAAGACCTTCTGTATTAAAATTTTCATCTACCAAGACATCCTCTGGATCTGCTTCATTTGCATTAAAAACTGAAAATAGTGGCTATGGATAATCTTTTAGCCCCTGAGTCATTTGGCTCTTAAATTCTGTATAATACTTCATTGCCATTGGGATTGAACTAACAGAAAATATGGAGTTAAACCCTGCTACACGTTGTCCCTTTAAAGAGTAAAAACTATTCCTTTTTGTTTTCTGGTCAAAATGGTCCAATATGTATTTTACAATCCCCTTAATCCGAGCAGGTTCTCTCATCGCTCTTTCTGTATCAATTGCTTGGACATCTGAATCGGATAAGTTATCTTTCATCTTAATGGTGTTAATAAAATCAATATGGAACGGAAGAACATTCCCATCATTGATAGCATCTACTATTGTATATGAATGCAACTTTTCTCCAAATGCTTGTTCTGTAGTTTTTAAAAGAGGATTTCCCCCGCTACTAGAGTTAACAGCAAATATAGGGGTGCCAGTAAAACCAAATAAATGATACTTCTTGAAGGATTTAATAATACTTGTATGCATCTCACCAAATTGAGACCGATGGCATTCATCAAAAATAATAACTACGTGTGTTTGAAATACTCCATGACCACTATTCTTTTTAATAAACACACTCAATTTTTGTATTGTCGTAATAATAATGTGCGTATTAGGATCTTCAAGTTGTTTTTGCAATATCCTTGTTGAAGTATTGCTGTTAGCAGCACCCTTCTGGAATTTATCATACTCTTTCATTGTTTGATAATCTAAATCCTTTCGGTCAACAACAAAGAGTACTTTATCAATAAATGGTAAACCTGTAGCAAGTTGGGCAGCTTTAAAGGAAGTAAGTGTTTTGCCACTTCCTGTTGTATGCCAGATATAGCCCCCAGCATCGATTAACTTTGTTTTCTTATAGTTATTGGAAATTTGGATACGAGAAAGAATCTTCTCAGTTGCTACAATTTGATATGGTCGCATCACTAATAATAAATTCTCAGAGGTAAATACACAGTATTTTGTGAGAACATTCAGTAGTGTATGTTTAGATAAAAATGTTTTTGTAAAATCGATGAGATCAGGTATTCCTTTATTAGTAGAATCTGCCCAAGTGGACGTGAATTCAAAACTATGACTAGTCTTTTTACTCTTCTTCTGCTCTCCACTACCCATTTCTTTAATGTGACTATCACGAGTAGTATTTGAGTAATACTTAGTATAAGTGCCATTAGATATAACAAACAGCTGTACATACTCATAGAGTCCGCTAGAAGCCCAAAAACTATCTCTTTGATATCTTTTAATCTGGTTGAATGCTTCTCTTATCGCCACACCCCGACGCTTGAGTTCAAGATGAACTAAAGGCAATCCATTTACAAGAATAGTAACATCATAGCGTGTATTGTGTGTTCCTAAACCTTCTTCATATTGATTAATTACTTGTAACCGATTGTTATGTATGTTTTTCTTATCAACTAAATAAATATTCTTGGTTGAGCTATCATCTCGATATAAAATTTGGATGTGATCATCTTGGATTTTGCGAGTTTTCTCAGTAATACTTTCATTAGCACTGGCGATGTTATTGGAAAAGAATTTCTCCCATTCATTATCAGAAAAAGTAAACTGATTAAGAAGTTCAAGCTGCTTTCTAAGATTTCTAATAAGTATAGCTTCATCATGAATTGTAAGATATTCATATCCTTGAGACTGCAAGACACCAATCAATTCTTTCTCTAGTGCAGATTCACTCTGGTACCCATCAGAACGAGAATAAACAGGAGAATATTCTGCAACTACAGTACTTTCATCAGTAGCAGCTACGATGTTATACATGCTCATGATTTCAGCTCCTTAAAAGTCAATAATTTATCACGATAGTATTCATATTGCTTTCTACGTGCTTCTATCTCTGCTGGTAAACCACTAGTGATATCGTTAACTAAAGAATCAAAGCGATCAAGAATCGAAACGATTCGTTCTTGTTCTTTGAGAGGAGGAACGGGAATCTTTAACGCTCTAACAAACGACAAATTTGCCATTGCAAGTTTTCCTTGACTAAGTCCAACAAAATTAGCATATAACAATTTACTTGCATAAAAAACATATGAAGGATTCATCTCTGTTAAATCAAGAGGATATATTCCTACAATGTTTTGATTTATTGCTGCTTCAAATGGTAAAAATGCAACTTTCCCAATTGTTGCACCAACCAATGCTATAAGAGTGGTTTCTCTTCTCATTATCCTTGCTGAAGACTTTTTTAACCCAAGCTCACTAATATAATTAGTGACAATATTTACCGTTTTCTGATTTTGACAGACAGTTGAACTGAGCCATTTAATACCACTCTTTTCCCAGTATTCTTGTTTTGCTCTAGAAGGAGTTCCTCCAGATTGAACCAAGCAAATGTCACTTAGAGATCTTCTTTGAACTGAATCACCAAATGCAAATAAGGTCTCTCTATACCAATTATATTGTTTTTTTCTTGCTGTGAGCTCTGCTGTGAGCTCTGCTGTGAGCTCTGTGAAATTGTCTAGAATTCTGACAATTTCATTCTGAATTTCCAAAGGAGGAACAGGGACTAAAACTTTTCCTAATTTACTTGGATAAACCTCAATAACCTTAGTTCCATTTGCAATTTTTCTTTTTTGAGAAAAGAAGTTTTGGTCTGAAAAAAATATGACAAAAACTTAGGGTTTTGATTATGCTTTACAATAGCAGAATGCCCTCCTGTTACTATTTCCTCATCCCCAAGCCAAGCAACACATTTACAGACATCTTCTACGTTCTCGCTGGTAACTGCAAGAATCAAATCCCCTTTATTTACTTTTTTCAATTTATCAGCTAATTCATGTGAAACAAAAGTTTTCGTTTCATATGCAAAAAGTTCCATAAAAAGTATAAATCTGACCATAATGGATACAGCCAATACCTTTCTCAACAAAATCTTTTTTTGGAGACCATTACCCCGAATAATCGTTCCGATTTCTCCTAAGGGTAAATATTTTACTCCATGTGGGCAAAGTTTTTCAATCAGTTGCTCAAGGGTGTTCATAATCCCACCTCTATTTCTGAGATGATTTTATCTATCTCACAACGAAGAACTTGCTCTTTAGCAACTATCTCCTCAATTTTTTTGATTTAAAACCACTATATCAATCTTTTCCGTAGTATCTTCATGCTCGATATATGTACTCACAGAAAGGTTATAATCTTCTTCTTGAATTTCATTATTTGATACAAGTCGAACAAAATGTTGTTGATCCTTGCGATCTGTATACGAACCTAGAATCTTATTTATGTGTTTACTTTTTAGTTTATTACTATTCGTTACTTTCACGAACTCATTTGAAGCATCAATAAACAATGTGCTATTCTCGGCTTTTGACTTCTTTAAGACCATAATACAAGTTGCAATGGAAGTTCCAAAGAAAAGATTTGATGGAAGCTGAATAATACAATCAATGAAATTGTTATCAATAAGATATTTTCTAATTTTTCGTTCTGCTCCAGTTCTATACAACATACCAGGAAAACAAACAATTGCTGCAGTCCCATTAGTAGCAAGCCATGAAAGTGAATGCATAATAAATGCAAGATCTGCTTTTGATTTAGGAGCAAGTACTCCTGCAGGAGAAAATCTTGGATCATTGATTAAAAGAGGGTTGCTGTCACCTTCCCATTTGGTGGAATATGGAGGGTTTGAAACAATTGCTTCAAACGGTTGTTCATCCCAATGGTTGAGGGTCAGCAAGGGTATCAGCATTAGCTATATTAAATTTATCATAGCCAATGTCATGAAGAAACATATTGATTCTACAAAGGTTATAAGTAGTGATATTGATCTCTTGACCATAGAACCCCTCACGAACATTTTCTTTCCCAAGGATCTTTTCGTACTTCAAAAGAAGAGATCCACTACCACATGCTGGATCATATACCCTATTTACTTCTTTTTCCCAACTACAGTAATTCTAGCAAGCAATTCAGATACTTCCTGAGGAGTAAAGTATTCTCCTCCACTCTTTCCAGCATTAGAAGCATACATACCCATTAAGTATTCATAGGCATCACCAAAAGCATCAATTGTGTTATCTTTATAATCACCAAGTTGCATAGTAGCAACTCCGTTCATGAGCTTTACCAATTTATCATTTCGACCTTTTACTGTATTGCCTAACTTGTTGCTATTAACATCCACATCTGCAAATAAGCCTCTAAAGTCATTTTCACTATCAGTTCCCTGCGCAGAACCTTCAATACTCTTGAATACTTTATCTAGAGTTTCATTTAGATTATCGTCAAAGGGAGCATTCTTTCTAACATTGACAAATAGTTGGCTTGGAAGAATGAAGAAGCCTTTTGTTGTCACCAAATCTTCTCGTGCTTCTTCTGCTTCTTTATCAGATATTTTGGAATAATCAAAATCTTTATCACCCGCTGCATGCTCATCAATGTTTATATAGTTTGAAAGATTTTCTGAAATATATCTATAAAACAACATGCCTAGAACATATTGTTTAAAATCCCACCCATCGACACTTCCTCGTAAGTCATTAGCAATTCCCCATATCACTCGATGCAATTCAGTTCGTTCCTGTTCTTTTCTATTGTTGCTCATATTTATTGCTCCCTTATTTACACTTTATCGGATCTATTACTATGGCTTTTCTTTATATTCACGAATGAATCCTCAGAATTCATAATCAAAAAACAAATTCCTATTCAAATGGCTTAGTTGAAAAGGGACACTCTACAGAGGTTACCTCATTGGCAATTTACCAGTGCCAACCAAAACCTTACTAAGCCCTTAATAATGGTGTTTATCAACATATATTCAAGAAGAGCGAAAAAATGGTTTATCATATTATATGTTCAACCGCTATCACAGTCCATCTGATTTTTTATAAATAAAAGCAAAAAAATAACATGAATACATCTATTTCATTTATAAAGGACTATGTTATAATCAAAAGTAATCACTAAGCGAGAATAAAAAATATCAGTCAAAGCTTAGTATTGCTCTCTTGACTAGTCAGATTAAGGAGATACAATGAGTAAAAGAGCAAATAAAAAAACAAGATCCCATGTGCCTTCTAAACCACAGTTAAGAACAATCCAGTCTACAGATGAACAAATCCAAAAAAGTATATTTGATAAAATTGAAGCGGGAAATGAGTACGCGAGTCTTGTCAAACTAAAAAAATACGAAGTTGATCTATCTACCGAGTTCAGAGCGGGACTAAAAGCACTCTCCACTATAAGAAATAAATATACTATATGCTATATGGCAAACACGATCAATCAAAAGGTCTCTCATTTAACTAATATCGATATTACTGATGATCTTCCATTTTCAGAACTTGTTGACGCTATTCCTCGTGAAATCAAAGAAATTGATATCATATTAGTCACCAATGGGGGTTCTGGTCCCCAAGTTGCAAAATTTGTTGATAAATTAAGACCTCGATTTGACAAGGTAAATTTTATTTTGCCTAATGTAGCAATGAGCGCAGGTACAATCTTTATAATGTCCGGGAACAGTATTCTAATGGATAGTAGGTCATATTTTGGTCCTATAGACCCACAAGTTCCCTCGATTAACGGTCAATTAGTTCCTGCTCAATCATTATTGAGATTAATGAAAGAAATTCAGGAGAATGGGGAAAAGAAATTAAAAAGAAGGGAAAAACCCTGATTGGTCCGACTTACAATTATTGAGATTCTTGGATAAAAAAGAGTTAGGGAATGCTTATAATGCTAGTGATTATTCAATAAAACTTGTTAAGGCTTACCTCGAATCATATAAATTCAGTAATTGGCACACGCATCAGTCCTCGGGGAAAGATGTAACCCAAGAAGATAGAGCAAAGAGAGCTGAAGAAATCGCAAAACAACTTTGTGATAATAGCTTCTGGAAAACACATTCTGCAGGAATAAATAGAGATGTTGCATGGGCACAATGTAAAATAAAGATTGAGCACATAGAAGATATAGATATCCATCTTCAGGAGGCTGTAAGAAAGTTTTGGGCAATGACATATTTATTTTTCGAAAACTCGCCAATCTATAAAACATTTTTTTTCAAAAGACTATTTTCTTTTTAGACAAGATATAGCATCATTGAAATAAAAGGAGTCAATATGATAGAAAAAAAATTACTTAAAAACCTTGGCTTTTCTGAAGAACTTATCAGCTCAATTAACTCGTTTGAACCATATAACACTATAGAAGTAAAAGATTATACCCCAATTTTTAATGCAAATGAATCAAATGCGAACCTCATGGAATATACAATCAATATAGAAGACTCAATTAAAATTAAATTGAAGAAAGCATAACTCATGTAAAAAGGCCAATACGAAATAATATAAAAGACAATACTAAAATACAATAGAGCATACAATACTAATTAATTCTAATAAGTAATAATTTTTTAAAATAGCATTAATACATGAGGAATTATCAATGAAATGGGGAAAAAGACAAGGAATATCATTTTTTATAAACTGTGAGAGGGGACATACCCACGAACTGGGGGAACTTTCCGCATTATTTCAAACTCATAACTACTCGATTATTTCTTTCAGGAAATATAGATTCTTAACAAAGTCAAACTCATTGAATTGTTTCGCCTATTTTATATGAGTGAGCCAAGACAATGAATAATTACATATAAAAATCCAAGAATTCGCCTGCTTCCCCATTCATACTCTTTACTCAAAAATCTACAGAATAGAAAAATTATTAACTTAGAACCTGATTAGAATAAAAAGACTTTTCATCTGCTCGAAAATATTCACAGTCTGCAGCTTGATTAGAGTTATCAATAATAATTTTTTTGAATTTACAGAATACTGTTTTATCTTGTATATCATAGTTGGTTTTATAACCATGATACCGACAGAGGTGGCAGTTAAATATTCTAATATTTGCTGAATATGCACTTTCAACAGCAGAGATGAACACTTTAGCTACATTTTCAGCCTCTTCAAATTCTACAAAATAAGGATACTCCGTATTTTTTATTTGGTAATACTTAAAAAACGATAATCCTGTTGCTAATTTAGCCTTTCCACTACTTGTTACTAAGAAAACATTCTTATCACCATAGGGACAATCCCTTTGAGAAATTTTAGAGTTTTCTACTTTAAAATCAAAATTTAATAATTTTACCTCTAACAGGAATGGATTAATTTCATCTTTGCATAAATATGATAAATCTGACTCTGATTCAATAACAATTTCAATAATTTTATTACCTGATATAACTTTTGTAGGCTCTGAATAGTGAGAAACAACAATTTCGATAAATATTCGATCTCCTCTCTCGCTAAATAGACAAATGTCGGGAATAAATTCATCTACCTTTTTTTCAAGTTTTACTGTGCGAAACTGCCGTAATAAATTGTATCGCGCTTTCTTGGTAGAAAGATAACAATTCTTACGTCCAGCCTCAGGGTAATGGCAACTAGAACAATGCTTATCAAATTCATAATTAAGATAAAGTGGTTGTCCTTCTTTAATCTTCTTTCTTATAGATTGATAGAGTAAATATTTTGCGACACGGTGCAAATATGATTCGAAAGAACAAGAATACTCACTTGATACTATTTTATGAGCAAAGTGTTTTTTGCGTTTTTCTCCTAACCTAGGAATTAACTCTTTCTCACAACCAAAACAAAAATACTTATGCTCAGACCTCTTATTCTTCTCAAGTTCATTGATATCTACAATTTGATTTGATTCCATTAGTGCATACGAATATTTAACCACATTATTCCTCACTTTCGCATCATTTCATTATAACACAGTATATATAAAGGGTAAAAACTATTACACTTAGCCCAATATGAGAAATAATTTCAGAAATATCTGTAAAAGAATACCGATTTCATTCGTTACAAATAAACAATAAGCAAGATACATCCAAAACTTCCTAGCATCATTAACTTCTATTAGTAGGAAATTGGTTAAAACTACTGTCGCCAACAGGACCTCCTTGCTATATATATCCAATAAGCTCAGAATATGGAAAACATTTTTAGTTCTCTTTCATGATATTGAATTTATAAGTTTATAATTTACTCTTTACCTATTTTAATAAACCTTAATTGTGTTTATACCGTACCAAAAACTGTACCAAAATACCAAAATATGTACCAATATCAATAAAATTTAATAAGTAATAATTTGTTTCAAATTGCTTGACTGTATAAGGAATTAGTTACATAATGGAACAAAATTGACTAGAAAATGGCATGTCTCATAATCCGTGGGTCGAAGGTTCAAGTCCTTCTGGGCCCAAAAAGAAACTCCTTGCAATGCAGGGAGTTTTTGCTGTTTAAGAGGATATCGACAACATGTCATTATCGAAGTGTAGTAAAAGCTACTGAATATCACTTAGTAAATCAGCAGCCAGTTTAGTAAATGTATTTTATAAAAAGATTACATTAATCAACTCTAAATTCTTTAATTGCATCTAGATCTAACTCAACTCCGATTCCAGGTAATTCTGATGGAGACACTGTACCATTAGGATTGAGAGTCATCTTATTTTTAAACATCCTATCCTTTAAAACATTTGTATTCGTGTCATAATATTCCACAATAAGACCATTAGCCACAGATGAAACAAGATGTACATGGATTTCCTGATCACCATGTGGAGCTATTGGAATATTATGAGTCGCAGTGAAATCTGCTACCTTTTTCCATTCGGTTATACCTCCAAGAATTTGTGCATCTGCATTTACTATGTTAACTGAATGGGATTGAATCATATCTCTAAAACCGTAGCGCGTGTACTCATTTTCACCTGCTGCGATTGGAGTATCCAATTTCTGAACCAATAATGCACTACCTTCAAAGTCGTCACAGGATATAGGTTCTTCAAACCAATATACGCCGAGACTATCAAGCGCTCTTCCCATCTTAAGAGCGTCCATACGTGAATAGGCGTTATTAGCGTCAACCAGTACGTCTACATCAGGGCCTACTGATTTTTGTACATCTTCTATACGTTTGATGTCTTCAGCAATGGACAGTCGTCCAATTTTCATTTTGATAGCCTTCACACCCTTTGCTAGGTTTTCCTCCATTTCTTTTTGCAGACCATCATTAGATTTTCCACTTTCATAATATCCCCCTGCTATGTACACAGGAACCTCAGCTCTAAAACCACCAAGTAATTTATATAGAGGAAGATTAGCAAATTTACCTTTAATATCCCAAAGTGCAATATCAACTGCACTAATAGCTCTAGTTGCTAATCCTTTTCGGCCAAATATTTTTGGGAGATACATCTTTTCCCAAATACGTTCAACATTAATAGGATCTTCTCCTACAATATAAGGTTCAATATTTTTAGCAGCTGTGTAAGTAATTTGGTCTCCATGTGTCCAACCGACACCGGTGAGTCCTGCATCAGTATGTATTTGACAAATAATTATGTCCGTTGAATAGTATGTGTACTTTCCATTACTAATAGGTACGTCAAAAGGTTTCGAATACGCCCTTACTTCTAAACTTGTGATTTTCATTCATTTCTCCTATTCTGATATTAAATTGTCAAAGATAATACAGTCATTAAATCCAACTGTTATAATTTTATCCTTTTTCTCATTTATTAATGCCGCATTTTCTACTGTCGTCTCGACTTTTAGAATACTTCCAGCTATATCCAAATATAAAAGTACATTGGCACCCCTGAATTGATAGTTATAAATTTTGCCATCAAGTAAATTCATAAATTTATCTTCTTGACTATCTTTAACGAGCTCAACATTCTCTGGGCGTATTGCAAGCGTGGCTTTTTGCCCCACTTCAAATGTCTGAGAAGGCACTGTTCGCGCTTTCACACGAGAATTATCACCAAAACCAACTATTACAAAATCATCGCAAATTTCATCCACTATACAATTGACGAATGAATTAGCTCCAATAAAATCGGCAGCAAAAAGACCCTTTGGCGAGGTATATAACTCTGACGGAGTTCCCTCTTGCTCTATTGATCCCTTGTTCATTAAAATGATTCGATCTGACATTGTCAGAGCCTCTATTTGATCATGAGTTACATAGATTATCGTTTTCTTCGTTTTTTCGTGTAATTGTTTAAGTTCAATACCTACACTTTCGCGAAGTTTTGCATCTAAGTTGGATAGAGGTTCATCCAATAGCAATACATCGGGATCAAAAGCAAGTGCTCGAGCCAAAGCAATTCTTTGTTGTTGTCCACCACTAAGCTCAGCAGGTTTTCTGTCTTCATACCCAAGCATATTAACAAGGCGAAGTGATTCTTGTACCTTAGAGGATATTGTTTTAGACGGAAATTTTTTCATTCTTAATCCAAAGGCAACATTTTCAAATACACTCATATGAGGAAATAATGCATAATTTTGAAATACTAACCCAATGTTTCTCTTGTTACAGGGAATATCATTCATCAACTTTCCATTTATACTAATTTCCCCTTTCGATGGCATTAACATTCCAGCTATCAGATTTAATGTGGTACTTTTACCACACCCACTGGGGCCAAGTAAGGTTAGAAACTCACCTTCTTTAACTGTAAAACTCACATTATCTACTGCATGAACATCATCAAATGATTTAACAACGTTATTGAAAATTTATTTCACCCATTTACCACTCCTAGGCAATCTATTTATTAGTCTCTTTAACATGAGATTAATAATTACGACTCACGTTTAGTGAATATTACACCACTTAAATACTTTGGCCCCAACCAAATACTTACTATACCGTAAAAAATCAAAGCTATAAATATTAGGATTGCAGACATTGCTATTGAGTAAGGTAATGCCCCTCTTTCAACTATATCGGAGAAGAGTCTAACCGAGATTGGATTTGCTCCCGGTCCAGCAATAAAATATATAACAAGGAAACCCATAAAGTTTGACATGAAAACAAACAACCAACTAACGACAATCCCAGGCCCTATAAGGGGAATGGTTATTTTGAACAGCATTTGCGCTCTTGAAGCGCCTAAAGTAAGAGCAGCTAGTTCTAGCCGTTCGTCAACACCTTCGACTATTGCTGACATATATCGGTATGAAATAGGGATACCAGTAGAACCAACTAAGGCTAACAACAATCCATAATAATTATTTACCAATCCAAGAGGGAGGAAAAATCGTAACAATGCTATACCAATTACAATTTTCGGTAGAAGTAAAGGCAAAAGAACTATTCCGCTAATGATATTATTGTACCGATTTTTACTTCGAATAATACTCCACGATGCAGGGATAGTCACAATCAATGATAAAGTTGCTGAAACAAACGCTAAGGACAAAGTAAACCACAAAGAACTCCAATAGGATTTCGGTATTTCCCTATAAGAATCAAGTGATAATCTATCCGGTATCAATTTAACATCAAGAGTTCCTTGAAAAGATGCATAAATTATCAAGATTATTGGAAACAACAACCAAATCACCATCATAGAAATATATAGCCAATATAATAACTTTTGAATTTTTATCGAAAGAGTATCCATAAATTTCATTTGCCGGTACTCCTCTTTATTAATCTATTTGCAAACACGACGGCAACTAGGGAAACAAGCCCAACTATTGTAGCTTGTGCAAAAGCTTGATTCCAATCTCTTACGAACAATAACTGAACCCGTATCAGCAATGAAACCATAGGCAAACCTTTACCACTAAGCATGAGTGGAATAGAAAAAGCCGCAACATTCTCCGCAAAAGATAGGGACATAGCTGCGATTATTCCTGAACTTGATAATGGAAGTATAATTTTTCTAAATGCCGTCAACTTTGAGGCTCCCATTGTCATTGCCGCCAGTTCAAAATCTGGATTAATCTCTTGAATTATCCCTGTCAACATCGCAATACTCATTACAATTCTAACATAAAGCAATGCTAAACCTAGACCAGGCCAACTAAATAATATATTTAGGGGTTCCTTAAACAATCCAAGTTTATGGTAGAAAATATTATTTACTAAGCCAGTCTGAGGCGCAAATAGAAGAATCATTGAATATCCCATAACAAAAATGGTAGCATTCTTGGAATAGTCACTACTCCTAACATAACATTTCTTAATTTTTCGTTCCTGGCAAGAAAGTATGCTAGTGGCAGGCTAAGAACTATACTTACAATAGATACACCAAAGCTTAGAAGGACAGTAAATCCAAGGCTTGATATAAAATAACTATTAGTAAATGCTTTAGCATATTGAACAAAAGAAAAATGACCCGCTTTATTTTCAAAACTCTCAATAAGTACCAAAGAAAGCGGAATCATCAATGTTAAGATCATAACAATCAGAGTAGGTACTAATAACAAAAAGTGAAACTTTCTCTGCGTATTAAGGTTTTTATTTTTCATATTCGAATCCGGAGTTGCCATAGTATTTTGATTCATTTCTACCTACATCCAAAAGATATTTTGCAAACAAATGGCAGGTAGAAAATTCTACCTACCATCAAATTTTAGCTTACTTTCGTCCTTCAACAACAATCCTAGTGTATAAATCTATGAAATCAGATTGGACAAGCTCACTTTCAATAAACGATCTAAAATCATTTCCAGAATGTATAACTACGTCCGGAGACGGTATGTACGCTTGCTCTTCTCGAGGAGGTATGACATCAGAACGAGGAACCAAATATCCAATCAAATTTGCTTTATTATAAGCAATTTCATATCCTTTCTTCGATGTTATGAACTTAACCCATTCGATACCAAGATTTGGACTAGAAGCTTTGGATGCCACCGCCCAGTTAGTGCCACCTTGAGAAATCGTGCCTTCTTTAGGGAAAACAAAGGCGACATTTTCTCCTTTTCCTCTTTCAACAATAGCTTGGCTCGACCACCACAAAGAAACAAGGACTTCTCCTCTGTTCAACAATGGCCTGATAGTACCGGAACCTTCTGTCAAAGTAAGTGCATTTTCGTACCATTTTCTCAATACTTTCAGAGTCGGCGTCGCAGCATCTTCGTTCAAAGTTCCATCAGCATTTCTCCAATCTTCCCAATTATCTCCAGAAGAAATGGCTGCACCCAGAACTGCTAAATAACCACTACCAACCTTCAGCGCAGAATCCATAGTCGTTCGATTTGTCAATCGTGGATCCGTCAAGTCATTCCAACTTTCAAATTCAAAAGGAATCAAATCTGTTCTAACAACAGGTCCATAAAATTGTCTTTCATAAGGGACACCATATCCCTTAGACCTAACGTATTCAGCTTGGTCTAGTCCATCTCTCTCTTCACTTGAAAGATAATCATCGACCTTTACCCAATATCCTTTATCTATGCCTTCAAAAAAGAAGTTGGGGGTAACTACAGTAACGTCCGCGGAAGGTTTTGGCCATTCTGTTATAAATTTAGTCCATCTAAGAGTCATTGCTCCTCGATCTAAAATTACATCAATATCTTTCCCATATTTTTCTTTAATGTATGCTTGGAACTCTGGGACTACTGCTTCAGCCCAGTCCCCATCTGGCCCTGTACTTGTACCAACCACTACTTGATCTTCAACAGACTCTCCAAAAGGAACAACTTTCACTCCTTCATCTTTCGCCCCTTGGCCAAAAATAGTCCCGATGGCTACTAGGAAAATAAGAAGTGAAATCAAAAGCATCCTTCTCATCGTAAACCTCCTTGTTTACTACTGTCCTTCTATCAATTTGTAATCTTCCCTTTACACCTACAAATATAATATATTGATAAGAAGGCACAATAAAAATACATTGTAAATACAATTTGTATGCTATCATGTATTTTCATGGCTGTCAAATGTGAAATCCCAAAATAGTGCGCGAACAACATCGTATAATACAGGCTGTAACAAAAGGGAAATGGGAAAGTCTCATGGACCTCTGCTACAATGAGTTTACCACAACACTGTGAGCCGGATGGTCGGAAGTCTGCGAAGGGTTCAATTGATCAACACCACTAACGGTATGCTGGTTTCCAGCTATTCCTACAACATCGTGGCTAGAATCAAATCCGAATTTGATCTAGTCCTATATAGAAGTGGTAAAGGGTGGGTTGCTGGCTAAGACACAAAAGACAAATTCAACTTATTGTAGGACAATGTTGTGGATATGACGGTTATAATTATTTTCAATTCAAATAGTTGTAGTGACTTTTATGTACCGGATAACTTTGGAAGGCAAGGGACTAGAAAAATTCTATTACGCTCAAAACATGGCCTGTTCGTTAAATACAATAAAAATACATTATGTATTGTAATTACCTGGTTTTGACTTGTCAAACAATACTTTGTCGATTATTATTCCACTATGAAATAGACGTTTTGGAGAAAAAATGAAACTCAGCGAACTTGCATATACACAAATCAAGAAAATGATAAAATCGGGAAGATATAGACCAGGCGATCCTCTACCGGAAGTTGAACTATGCAGAATTTTGAAGATTAGCAGAACCCCACTCAGACAAGCCTTACAAAAGTTGCAAGGTGAGAGAATTGTAAAGATAAGGCCAATGCATGGCGCTTTTGTTGCAACTCTTGATTTTAAGGAATTGTGCAATATATATGAATCCAGGGAAGCAATTGAAGGCATGATGATCTATCTGAATTGTCGTGCTCGAGTTCCTGTTGATGAATATGTGGAGCTGAAGAAAACAATAGAGACTTTAGTTCACCAGCCGAACTCTTCAAAAAAATATGACGAGCTGAATACGACTGGTACAAAGTTGATTCTTTTAATCAAGAAAAATGCCGAAAACCCGATTTTGGAAAAGATGTCGGACATGATTACTGAGCAGATCAATACATTAGTACATGTTACACGCACCATTCCCAGATTTCCAGATGAGAGTGCCCCTGAGCATATCCAAATATTGGATGCCATAATTAATAAGAACGGACCTCAAGCGGAGGCCATTGCGAGAACACACATCAAGAACACGTTCACCCGTATTCTTTCTACGATGCAGTCATAATGGTTAAAGTACCAAAATATTGTAAAGTTTCTATGATGCGCAAGAAAGTTGATCGCTCAAATTAGTTTTAGAATTGTTCCCAGCCTAATTTAATAAAACTCCGCTAGGTAAATAGGAAACGAGAATCATCCACCAAGCCTTCCCACGATAGAAGATACCCTGCCTTGCCTAAAACTGTATGTGCGTTAGCAAGGCATTGCATGCTCTCCGCTTAGAGGCCTACATGTAAAAGAGATGATTGACCCCAAGCTATTCGACTTCGATTGGTATCAGGTTCGCTTTCTCGAACGGTTCTCCATCGCTGATTCTACTGATTCCTCTGAACTATACCTCGCTACACTCATTGATGAAATCATCATCGGTCACGGGAAAGCCGGAGGCATCCTTCCACGATACAATCGATACCGCACATCGAGCAAACAAGTGTCTTACCCTTGGGACTGTTTTCATCACACCATTCGAAATCTTTTACTTCCTGTGGATCAAATTGATAACCGCAATAGAAGCAGGTGCATATAATAGACCTATGAATTTGGACACCGAGATAAGTTTGGTGTACAATTGAATCATGGATAAAAGAAATGTCCAAAAAGTGACGAAGAATTAGTAGAGAATTAAAGTTTACAATTGTCCTTGAGGCTATTTAAGGACAACGACAAATTGCTGAAATAGCAACTGAATATGATGTTCATCCCAACCCGTAGGTTATTTTTTCTCATCTTCAAGCACTTGAACAGTAATAATGGTAGTGAAGCCTGGATAGAATTTTCATTTTCTTAATTATACCGGATCTTTCTTGAATCTCAGCATCAGAGATTTTATCAATACCTTGATGCATTTTCTTTGTATTATAATATTCCACAAATTCAGAAATGATTGTAAACTTCTCTCAATCAGGTAGCCCGGCTTGAATGAAAAGCTCAGAATACAAAAAGATTATATAGTCCCAATTTATAAAGAGAGCTTTTATTCATTGAATTATGATTTACGCATGACCTGTTTTTATAGACTTCTAATTGTGCTTAAACCGTACCAACTACTGTACCAAAATACCAAAATATGTACCAATATCAAGAAAAATCAATAAGTAATAATTTGTTTCAAATTGCTTGACTACATAAGGAATTAGTTACATAATGGAACAAAATTGACTAGAAAATGGCATGTCTCATAATCCGTGGAATAATAAGTTCAAGTCCTTCTGGGCCCAAAGATAAACTCCTTGCATAGCAGGGAGTTTTGTTGTTTTAAGGGGCACTTCACATTTTATTGTGGGGGGATTTGAGCCTGACCCTAGGTTTTCTACTTGCTTCCAAACAATACTCTAGTACCTTTCATAGCAATTCATCTCTCCAAGTAAAGAAAGTTTCTCTGCTAAAACCATCCCGAGCATATTATTATACTCAATCCCAAGCTGTATTGGACTTAAGCTGTTATCTCAAAACTTTCTATGGCTTCTTTTTGCTGATTGAGAACATCTATTGACTGGGTTTTATACAGCGCCATCTTTATTTAGCAGGGGGCTACAGCCCCCTGCACCCACTAATGGTTACATGGATAAATAGTTGAATTACTCATCAGAAAGCCCGTACAGCCCTGACCCTGAAGACGTTGTACCGGTAGAAATTGTTCTGAATCCCATTGAGGAAGTACTGGAACCACGCGTAGCTAGCACTGCTCTCGGAGGAACTCCAGTAGCTGATGTCAGAAAAACCTCCGATTGCTACCCTGTTATCATACAGTTTGTTCAGCTCATCCTTCGATGGCAGAAACCAGTCTGTGTGGCCACCACCCTCATAGCTGCGTGCAACACCTGCCGCATAGAGTGATAAGTCAACACTGCTAGCATTATGCTGAGCGATAATCATATCCGTGTTATCCGAGCCTGTGCCAATACCTGTCCCCGTCGCTGGAGTCGCCACCCTAGGAACAGGTACATCATCGTAAGCAGCAGTCGCCCATGCAATACCAGCGCCAGCGTTCTGGTCAGTCGTGGCGGCAATCAGTCCATGAACCGCTCCCTCCACGTAGCCAGTATCTCCATCCTCGAAAATATACGCAATTATCCCACCTTCATAGGAATCTCCGACAGCTAATGCTTTCTCTGTAACTGTAATCTCTTTATATGTTCCAACTAATGTAGTAGCGGTTTCTTTTACCCTGATTCTCACTTTTGTAGATGCTGCAACTCCACTCAAGCTAGATATTGTTGCCTTTCCATCACCATCAACACTCAAATCAGTATAGCCGCCATAAGTACTTCCATCTATTGCTACAGCTGCTTCTAAGCCACTTGCACTCTCTTCAAAACCAGAGAGTTCAATTGATGTAGCTTCTGCTGGGAATTCTCCAACAATAGTTCCACTTGGTGCACTAGGTATGTTATTAGAATCTACATTGCATCCGATTCCGAGGAACAATACCAAGGTGAATAGTGTTACTATTACACTCTTCAGATTTGAAGTTCTTTTTTTCATGTTTTACCACTTCCTTTGAAGTTATGTGTTAGCTTGAATCATTATTTTACATAACAACTGGTGATTGAATTTTCATCAATTTCTTATCATTATTACGAATACATGAAGAAGCTTCTTTCTTTTTTGCACCACGCAAAGTGTGAGATGTTAGGAATTTTCAAAATAAATACTAAATAAATTAAAAAATGATGCAGGAATTTTGTACAGTACTATGTTACATCTTATATGCATAAAATGTTAGAAGTCAATTTAAATTTAGTTAATTTGAGACGACCTTAATTTGAGACGACCGCGCGCAAAAATGAATTGTCCGAACCCCAAAAACAAATGAAAGAACTTTACAGGGAACACTTCAAGCTATTGTCATGTTTTTTCATTTAGTTTTTCTTGTAGTAATACCTATATATTTACTGTATTTCAAGAAAATAGGCTAAAGCTCAGCAAATTCATTTTTTGTGTTTAAATAATTTTCTAATTTAATGATTTATTTTCGGAGGCCCGCTTATTAAACAAACCCATACTAAAAATGTACCAATATCAGGAAAAATCAATAAGTAATATTTTGATTCAAAATACCTTTTTCATCTAGCCTGAATCATCTCCACTATCGTGAAAAGAGGCATAATCTAGATAATGAGATTGCGTATATGGTTACCAAATAACCATGAAACAGAGGACAGACTATATTAAGGCCGTCAGTCAGGATTTTCCCCTGAAATTCCGACGGCCTCATGAACGTGGTATTCTATATATCTAACGATGTACCAAATTTAAGTATAGATTAATGTACGTGTCCGTGTTGTAGCTCTTCATCAGTAGCTTCACGGACATCATCAATCTGAACATCGAAATGAAGAGTCTGCCCTGCAAGAGGATGGTTGACATCCAGTGTTACGTTATCACCCTTAACTTCTTTTACAGTCAATATCTGAACATTGCCATTGGAATCCTGGGCCTGAACCTGCATACCAAGTTTTATCTCAGTTCCTTCTTGGAACTGGCTTTTAGAAACATCGACCATCTTGTTATCATCATATTCACCATAGCCATCTGCGGGTGCTACTGTTACTGATAGTTCATCACCCTTCACTTTCCCCTTCAGTTCTTTTTCCAGTCCGGGAATAATCATTCCTGAACCGACAATAAACTTTAGTGGATCACGGTTTCCGAAGTATCGAGAACGGTTCCTTGGTCGTTTTTCAGTGTGTAGTTCATACTTACAACGTGTTTGTCAGAAATCTGCATAATAAAAATCACCTCAAAAAATTAGATTACGATCAATTATTTCCATTGATATAACAGAATCGATTATATTTTTCCATTCCTGACCTGTCTCGGTAAGAACAACCTTTTACATAATGCCTCTTGATTGGGTTAAGACGAGGTGTCAAAAGGAAGATAAAAGAACGTGTTAATATAACCTAATAAAAAAATAAGAGAACGGAAAGGGGTAATTCTTCATTTAAATATCCTTCCATGAGGAATTAATCTTCTCATATTTTGTTCAAATTCAATAATAGATGATGTTTCCATAATTTATATGATGTAGTGTATTATAAATATCATAAGATGAGCTTTGCATGATGACGAATTATTAGCCTCTTATGCTAATTAAAATTAAATTCCTCGCATAGCAGTGAGTCTTGCTGTTTTAAGACACTTGGAAAGAAGATCAATCTTAAAATATAACCCACCGAATTACGCTTGATGAACAGAGGCGCGGTGGGTGTGCTAAGTGGAGTGTAGTATAGAAATCTTATTGGGTCAAACGTCTGTAATTTTCGAATCACAAAGTTTTAATGTTTTTAAGATTTTTAAGTTATTTCAAGAATGTTGGGTACTATGTAAGAAAATGATTCTTCAATATACATCATACCTTAATAGAAGTTACCATTCTGAAAGAAGCCAATCTTCCTCGTCACTACCCAATACTGTTGATTTTCTTACAACTAGATGACCATCCATCTTTTTTCCGATCGGTTTTCTAGATACTGAATCAGATTTATGTTCCATCAAAGAAAAAAGTAAATTTGCTGCTTCAACTCCTGCGCTAACCTTAGGAACATGAATAGTGGAAATAGAAGGATCTATTATTGTTGAGACGAAAGAATCATCATAACCTATGACCTTAATATCTTCTGGAACTCGTTTCCCTCTAAGTTTAAGAGCTTTTAGTGCCCCTATTGCCATTTGGTCATTCCCACAAAACACACCATCAACAATTGGATATTTATCAAGTATTTCCATCATAGCCTCGTATCCACTCTGATGCGAATACTCTCCATAGGAAATCATCTTTTGCATATCAACACCGATATTGTTTTGATTCATACAATTCAGATACCCTCTTACACGTTGCTGTGCCACGTACATAGACGCTGGTCCTGAAATGTGTGCAACATGTTTACATCCACAATCAATTAAATGTTGAACTGCAATTAGGGAGTTTCCATACGAATCATAGAAAACAGAATCAATTCCCACCGAAGTAAGATCCCTCTCAATACTAACAAGAGGTGTATATTTCTTTCTATGTGCCCTTTCCTTTATCTTAGAAAAATATTCATCCAAGGCTTCAATTTTTACGGCTGTTACAAAAATGACTCCATCAACTCGCGCATTAAAGAACTTATCGAAAATTGCTTTTTCTCTTTCAACAGCCTCTTCATTCCCGTTCATTCCTTGGGCATCAGAAATGAGTAAATCATACCCTTTTTCATTCGCCACTGAACTAATACCCTTAATAATATAGGGATAAAACACTCCACAGATATCCTCAACAATAACCCCGATTTGGCCAGTTTTATTGTTCTTCATACTCCTAGCAATCGGATCCACTTGATAATTGAGTTCTTTGGCAGCTTTTTCGACTATTGCAATGGTTTCCTTACTAACGCTTCTTGTCTTATTCAACACATTTGATACTGTAGAAATAGAAACACCAGCAAGCTTAGCTACATCCTTAATACTATAATGAGACAAAAGCATCCTCCAGAACAGTTAGTTCATTCACCCTCATATACTTACTAAACAACATACCTGTATTATTTATAGGACATTCAGAAAAATCTCAATGAATAAACAACTATAGTCCTTAGTAAACGTTACATCCATGTCTTTAAAATAATGCTCGTCTAAAATATACGAGGTCATTGAACTATCGGGATCAAACATCAAAGTCCGAAAATTAATATGTGCTCCCTTTTATATTGCGATGAAATTATACAAGCAATCAGTAGCATCTACCCAAAAAAATAGCCCACGCTTCTTAACAATTACATTAAGAAAATCTAGCACATTATAACCACATTTCTTGATTGTTTCAACAATTACCCAAACTATATGGTTTTCAATTTATCTCCTTAAAAGTTGAAGATATCATCAACATAATCAATGAGCAATTTGTAAAAACACTCAATATATCTCAAGAAGAGCAGGAATATCTTAGAAAGATCTTCATGTATCTTTCACTTACTTACCTTTTGATATTTCCATTATGATTATACAATCAATCTCAATTACATTTTTCACTATATGACACTACATTATTAGACTAATGCAACCTCTACAATACTTCTATTATGCTAATACCTGCATGAATCATTTCTATAATATCTGAGGCCATTCTTAGTGTATATGAGGAATCTCATACCCCCATTGCTCACGAATAGAGTCCATGACCTCCATTACTGCAATAATCTCAGAGTGAGGTAATGCCTCACATTCCAACTCACCTCTTTCAATTGCATCCACACAAGCTTCCACTTGGTATTCAAACCCAGTAATTTGCTTTGGAATAGCATAGCTTTCTATTTTCTTAAATTCTGAATCGAATACTTCTATCGACTCAGGATTATTGATGTTCTTAACTTCAATATACCCTTTGGTCCCAAAAATAGTGCCGTTTCTATTTTGTGCAGTCACAACACTGCATTGCATTGAGGCCATTGCAGAATTTTCGAATATGAGGCAGATATTATCAATTGCATCAACTCCATTATTAGATATAGCAGTTGCTTTGATCTCAGAAATTTCTTTCTGAAATACCATTCTTGCAAAACTAATGAGATAACAGCCGACATCAAGAAGGGCACCTCCAGCAAGGGTTACATCCCAAATTCTCTTTACCTCTGTAAGTTGATACCCTATATTCGCATTCAAAGCTCTTACTTCACCGATAATGCCACTTGCTATAATATCATCAATAATCCTTCTTGAAGGCATATATCGCGTCCACATAGCTTCTGCAACAAACAACTCTTTCTCTTTGGATAGTTCTAGAATCTCTATTGCCTGCTGTGCATTTACTGTAAAAGGTTTTTCGCAAAGAACATGTTTGCCCGCTTTTAAACACATTTTCATGTACTTATAATGGTGAGAGTGAGGAACTGCCACATACACGAGATCTACATCTTCATCTGCAAGCATCTGTTCGTAAGAACCATAGGCTTTTGAAATACTGTATTTTTCAGCGAATGCTGTTGCGCGATTTTATCCTTGCAGCAACAGCATATGCTTCGACAGAAGGCATATTCATAATCGTGGTTGCCATCTTATGTGCTATAGTACCCGCTCCAAGAATTGCCATCCTAATCATTATTTACACCTCTTGTGGTACATTAGGACAGTTTGGCCCAAAATGCTTCAGCATTACCAAAGGTTCAACTTTACTTAGATTCCTAATCATGACACCATCAATTGCAGCCTTTTGTGAAACAAAGAACTCATCAGAACTCTGCTCGCCAAAATGAATAACTGTTGGACTCTCTGCATCATAGACACCGAATTTCCCATGACCTTGGATGAAGATACACCCATAAGCCGCTCCATCTTTAATTAATACGCTCTTTCCAGGATTGATGGTTAACTCTTTGGCTGCAATATATGGGTTAGCATACGTAATCCACTTAGAAGTGTAATCCTCCGTTTCAATCTCTACGATTGGTTCTCTGTAGTAATGCTTTCTATAATGAGGATCTACATTCTTTTCCCAGTCAAGTAATTCGATAACATCATCCAAGGATTTTTTATCTTCAGGTAATTCTTCATCAAGCATCTCTGGTGGATAGACTTCACCCGAAACAATGTTCTCATACACTGCGTTTACATCTGAATTCCATTGGGGCTCATAGGTCAACACAGAAGCAGGAGCGTGAATAACACCAACTGGAGTATACCAACCAGTTCCTAACGTTATTCTAAATGCTCTTGATAAATCGGTGATTTTTGTATCATCGTCTGTAAATTTTGCGATTCTTGCTTTCACTTCTTCTTTTGTTACATCTGGGTCAAACCCAAAATATGTGTAATCGCTTTCCCCTAAATGATTGTTTAACTGTTTTGGAAAGTAATAACACTCTGGCTTTCCTAATTTACCAATTCTGGCAGCATCAGGAAAACTAAGATGTACATGATGAAACAAAGGCGCTTGGTTATCAAAGAACTTCGAATACATTGGCCATCCGTTATATTTTTCCATCAATTCTTTCCCAACTAGGTCAGCGCCAAGAATTTTTACTGCATCTCTTAATGCAAACTTTACATCAGAATCGTAATCAGCACATACATATGAAAGTCCCTCATCCATTTTTGCAGTTGGCCCATTTTGTGCTGCAATAGTTGAAGAAAACCATCTTTCTGTAATAGATCCTCGTTCCATTCCAAATGCAAAATAGTCATCTGGGTGAAGTTTTAAACGTCTACCAGCTTTGTTAAAACGTCTGGGAACGAAAGCAGGGAAGAGTCTAAAAATCCCTTCTCCTTTCTCAAAAGTTGATGTAATTATATCCTGATCTTGAATGGCATCTTTTACCACAAGATTCCCAGTTCTCTTTCCTTCAGCAAGTTGCTTATCAAGTTTTTCACTATTGCTCATACACAATTCTTTTTCTGTCATGTTATCCCCCTAGGTTTATGAACACTTCTTTGATCCAATGTACCTTTTTGTTTTCGAAAGTGATAAAACGAATACGTTATCTTTTGTGTCCATCATGTTCTTTTTATCTATATAAATCGTTAGTCACAATGACTAACATAATTTTTTTCTTTGTAATATTTTTTTCTCTGATCTCTTAGCAGACACCTTTTTGAAGAATGATATTTCCATATCTTACAGTATCTCCGGTCTGGATGACAGTATAAGCATCTTCAGTCAATCTATAGAAATCGAGCCGATCGACATATTCAAACTCTTTAAACGCATTATCTTTATCACAAGATGTAATAATCTGGCGATATGAATCCCATATTTTGGTGTGGGCTCTGTTGAAAGATTTCGCATCAGTTTTACTGAATTGGAAACGAAGGAGTCTAATGGATATAGTGGAAGTATTGCTTCTAGAAGTTCCACAATAGACACGCTATCCATACGAATGATATTCTTTGCGTGAGCAGTTCCTGGAAAATTAGCATCTGCTATGACAAGAAAATCAGAATGCCCCATTTCCATCATATATTTTATAAGATCTGGTGGTAAAATTTTTGGTATACCTCTCAGCATTGCATCAATCCTCTTCTCAATATTTTTTTTTAGCACATAGAAAGCATCGCTACAAAGTCCTAGTAAATTTCCTTGCAGACGATGCTTCAAGTACATAAGGTTGTATCTGATGGATATGCAACATTGCAGCATATCCATTGAATAGACACGTCTATATATGCTTATTTAGTAATAGCAGCAACGCCACCTGCGAGATATGCATCTACATTCTTAGCTGTGATCCCAACAAATGGAATACGTGTATCAAATGTAAAATCTTCTCCACTTGCAATCTTAACAGCAACTTCAATTGAGCCACCACCTTGTCCTGCAGCATCCTGTAATACAGAAATACCATAGGTACCAGCTTTGACAGCTTGAACAGCATCGTTGATAGCATCAACACCACCGACGATAACATCATCTCTACCTGCTGCGAGACAAGCTGATAATGCACCCATACCCATATCATCATTTTCACAAATGATTGCGTCGAGGTCATCACCATAAGTAGTTAACCAGTCTTCTGCCAATGCCATAGCCTCATCACGTTTCCAGTTTGCAGTTTGAACTGAGAGAACATTGAAATGATCCAACATACCAACTGCTTTGAAGCCGTTGTATCGTCCAACCTGACCAGATTGTCCCATAGGACCTTCAATGATACATACATTTGATCCTGCAGGAACATTTGCCATCATCCAAGTGCCAAGAATTTCACCAGACTCTTGGTCTGTACAACCAACGAATGCAGAATAGTTTTGATCTGCAATATCACCATTACATACGATGATTGGAATACCAGCATCATTACACATTGAAACAACAGGTGCACTACCTTCTACACTCTGTGGTATGACAATAATTGCATCCACATCCTGTACAATGAAGTTCTCGACATCACTGATCTGAGTGTTTACATCACCTCGTGCATCAGCCATTAGTAACTTTACTCCGAGCTCTTTTGCCTTTGCAGATGCCGCATCTGTAATATTCTTTACAAATACGTCAGAATTGTCCTTACTTGAGAATCCAATAGTAATTTGGTTCTCTCCAGCACTTTCCGAGCTTCCCTGTGCAAAAACAAAGGATGCAACACAACAAATAATCATGATAGCAATTAGTCTCTTTACCTTCATTTTATTCTCCTTTAAAATTATATTTCTTCGCCATCTTGGCGATAGAATTCTCACTGTTATTTCTTATCGCCCTTACTCTTCATATCGACATAAACGGCAATGATTATCAGACAACCTTTCACAATTTGTTGATAGAATGAATTGATATTCAAAAGATTCATTGAATTACTAAGCAACCCAATCATCACGAATCCCAACAAAGTCCCACTTATCGATCCAACTCCACCATTCATGCTTGTTCCACCAATGGCAACAGCAGCAATTGCATCTAACTCATACCCCTCACCAGCATTTGGTTGGCCTGAACTAATTCTTGCTGATAAAATCATCCCTACGATACAAGCGCAGATTGCGGAGATAATATATGCTGACATCTCAACTCGCTTAGTTTTAACACCAGATAGTCGAGCCGCATTCTTATTTCCACCAACAGCAAAGAAATATCTTCCAAATGTTGTATAATTAAGAATTACAAATCCAACCACACAAACAGATACTAGTATGATGACTGGAATAGGGACTTTCCCTACATAGCCTTGGCCTATTGCCTTGAAGGCAGGATTATCAATGATATAAGGTCTTCCATCGGAGTAAGCCAAAGCAACTCCTCTTCCTATGGTTAGCGTTGCAAGGGTTGCAACAAATGGTTGAAAGTTTAGATAGGCAACAAGTGTGCCATTTAGGATACCAAATATTATGGCAACCCCTAAAGCAATCAAACAGACTACAAACCAATGCATACCTTGTTCTAATAAATTACCACAGACAACACTTACAACTCCGACGACAGCACCTACAGAGAGATCAATATCTCCAAGAAGAATTACAAATGTCATTCCCACTGCAATAATCCCATTGATAGAAATCTGTCTGAAAATATTCGTCATATTCTTTGATGACATGAATACAGGTGAGAGGAAACTCATCACACCTACGATAATCAGAACAACGGCTACCAATGCGAATCTTGGCAATATACTCTTAAACTCTTGTCTAGTTAAATTAAGATTCATTTAGAACCCCTCCAAAGGCCATATTTAAAATTTTATGTTGAGAAAAATCATCTCTGTCAGTAAGTTCTCCCATGACTTTACCACCTGCCATTACAAGTATCCGATCAGCCATGCCAATTAATTCAGGTAATTCAGAGGAAATCATGATAATAGCAATTCCTTGTTTGACTAATTCAATCATGATGTTGTAAATAGTCGCTTTAGTACCAACATCAATACCTCTAGTAGGTTCGTCCATGATAAGAACCTTCGGTTTTGACATTAATGATTTTGCCAAAACAACTTTTTGTTGGTTCCCTCCTGAAAGACTCCCAATATCTTCTTCAATGCTGTTCATTTTGATATTCATATCACTAGCATATTTTTTGCAGACACTTTTCTCCAAAGGTTTATTCAAAAAGCTTCCAGTAGATAGCTGCTCAAGATTTTGTAAAGCAATATTCTCACGAATACTTCTTCCAAACATTAATCCAAGTTCCTTTCGATCCTCCGAAGCAATAATAATATGATTTCTAATGGCATCCAGAGGGTGATTTATCTCAATTTTCTTCCCTTCGAGATATATTTCACCAGAATCTAACTTATCGTATCCTACGAGTGCCTGCATGACCTCGCTCCTGCCAGCACCGACAAGACCCGCTAAGCCTAGGATCTCACCAGATCGAACTGATAAGTTAAGATTCTCAAAAATCCCTTCACTACACATATTTTTCAATTCAAGAACAATCTCGCCTTTTTGAACTGTATTGTGAGGATATCCACGTTCAAGTTCCCGCCCAACCATCATATTAATGAGTTTCTGATGTGATGCAGTCTCTGTTTCCACACACCCAATAAAATTCCCATCTCTTAATACTGAAATCCGATCAGAAATTTGGAATACTTCAGCCATACGGTGAGAAATATAAATAATCCCAACTTTCTGAGCCCTTAAATTTGCAATAATCTTAAACAAAACCTCTGACTCTTTATCTGATAGAGATGATGTAGGCTCGTCCATTATTAGAATTTTTGAATTGTAGGAAACTGCTTTAATAATCTCGACCATTTGAACCTGTGCAATGTTCAAATTTTTCATCTTCATAGTGGGTTTTATATATTCAGAGACTTCATATCTTTCAAGAAGTTGGCTTGTATTATTATTCACAGCCTTTCGATCCATAAAGGGAAGACCTTTAATTTTTTTCTTCTCTCGTCCAAGAAATATGTTTTCAGCTACTGTCATTTCAGGAATTGGAGATAATTCCTGATGTATCATTGATATCCCTGCGTACAATGATTCACTGGGTCCTTTAAAATCTACTTCATTACCTTCAATCAAAATTTTCCCTGAATCTTTTGTATAGATTCCCATGATTATTTTCATCAAAGTAGATTTACCAGCTCCGTTTTCACCCATCAAAGCATGTACTTCACCAGGCAATACAGTCAAACCAGCATGATCAAGAACTTTCACTCCTGAAAAGGATTTACATATTTCTCGAGCTTCAAGCAAATAAGTACCATTTGTCACTCTTTATAACTCCTTGCTAAAAAAATAATGAGATACATCTTGGTTTACTGAAAATTGTTTAGAAATTACATTCTGGTTAATCGTAGAATCATTTCTGATTACAACACCATTGTTGGTACATTCCTCTTCTACAAAATCCTCGTCATATGACATTATCTACACCTCATTTATACACATTAACTACTAGAAGAAGACTGAGAAGTAATCTTATCGATAGTTGTTTAGTGATTGAATTCTAAATAATAAAAAACGTTTTTGTAAAGAATTATTTTTAGAAATCGTGTTTTTGGTATTTTCATAGCTTTTCTTCATGTTTTTAGCTATTTCATATGCTAAAATATCAAAAACATCACCAACTAAGCAAAAACGTTTTTTTAATGAGAAGAATCTGAGTCTTTTTTGTAAAACAAGAAAAACCTTCGATGCTTTCCTTGCTCTCCAACTATCTATTCCTCTAGGCCGAAATTCACCTATAGATATTTTCAATTAAGATCTTTAAAGGTTTTCTTATTGATATGTTTAAATGTGCACCCTTAATAACGAGTATGTTCCTGTATAAAAACCAAGGTAGAAATCTTTTCTTATATCTTTAAACATATCTTTTCCATTGATTCATCAAAAGAAATTCGAAGTTCATTAAAATCAACTCTCTTAATGGTTTCTATGTTCTCATAAAATAGGAATCATAAAGAGAGTCTTTCTTTCTTGTAACTCATACTAATTTTTACATATTAGTTCTCTTGAATCAATGAATACTCTTTCCAGATAGGATCTAGTGCTTCAATGAGTTTAAGATATAGAGTATACTTTTTCTCATATGCCTTCACGTTTTCTTCAATGGGGCTTATGAGATGTGATATTCTTGTCATATTCATTGCAGCTGTTTGAATATCTGGATAATCACCACAGGCAACAGACGCTGCCATAGCACATCCTAAGGTTCCCGTTTCGTTCGCTTCAACGGTTTCTATATCAATGTTCATGACATCAGCAAAATCTGTGTCCATATTTTTGAATGTGCAGCTCCACCTGCTAGATGAATCGATTTTGGGTTACTCTCTCGTGTAGCTAAAAGCTTTTCAAGATGATACTTATGAGAAAAAGCAATACCTTCATACACACTCCTTATAATATGTGCTCTTGTATGATAATTACTCAACCCTACAAAACATCCCATTGCATTAGGATGTACATTACTTGCCATTAAGAAGGGTAAAAAAGTAGGGCAAAAATCTTGTGCTCTAAGGCTTTCAACAAGCTCGTCCCCTTTGGCGTAAATATTTGTTCCTTCAGCTTTGCACTGTAGTACGAATTCTGGCATTAACGTCTTGATAAACCATTCATTATTCCCAGCTGAAGTTGCACTGCTCTCTTCAATCAGGTAGTACCCAGGCATACAAAACAAGGAATTCATCATAATCTTTCCATCAAGGACTGGCTCCTTTCGTATGTATTCATTAATACTCCAGGTTCCAGCAATCATACAGACATGATCTTCATCCGTCACATTTACAGCCAAAGCACACGCATCAATATCAAACATTCCTCCTGCGACAGGAGTTCCTGCTAAAAGACCTGTCAATGAAGCAACTTCCTCAGTTATCTTTCCACACACATCAAAAGAGCCTCTAAGAGGAGGAAGAACATGCATCAAATCTTCTAATCCAAATAATTCCAGCAATTCTGTATCATACTGTTCTGTATGAAGATTAAGGAGATTCGCTCCAGAATAATCTGTCTTCTCTGCATATGCTTCACCAGTTAAACGAAATCGAATATAGTCTTTGCATTCAAAGATCCATTGAATATTTGTTAGCGTTTCAGGTTCATTATCCTTAAGCCAAGCAAGAAGAGAAACGGGCTGACAAGCCATTATATGTTGACAAGAAAGTGCAAAGACTTTCTCTTCAGTCCCATCAGCAACCCATCGATCCACATACTCTTGGGCACGTCTATCTGTTGAAATAATACCATTCCTTGCTGGTTTTCCACTCTTATCCCAAAGATACAATCCTTTGCCATGACCACAACAAGCTAAAGCAGCTATGTCGTGAACATCAATATTTGATGTTGCAATAACATCTTTAATAACCTTACAATTCGCTTCCCACATCTCTTCCATATCTCTTTCAGTAAACCCTGGTCGGGATGTGATCATTTTTGTATCTGTTGAAACGGTGCAAACCTCTTCCCCTTTTGATGTAAATAAAGAAGCTTTAGTGCTTGTCCCACCATTGTCCAATCCAAGATAATATTTCAATGTAACTACCTCCGTGATAATATTGCCACTATTAGCATTTCAATATAAAAACGTTTTTTGTTCAAGTAATTTTTGTTGATTTTTCGAAGCTTATTATTAAAGCTGTAAAATACTGTAGGCGGTTAATTACCCCAGTATCGACACTATTCTTTAGAATCGAATATTGCACTTTAGATATATTTTTAAAGCTTAATAGAAATTAGTCAGATATAGACTCCGTGTTTCTATTATATACATGCAATGTATTTTTTGCTATAAAAACGTTTTTACAATCATTACAAAATTAATTATTTAATAGGATTTTAGGTTCTCTATCTGATGTATGAAACAAATCAATCAAGTTTTGCAAATAGATTTTTAGATAGTATTATTTTGCTTTACTGTGGCAGTTTACATGTAATAGATTGCCTTTTTAGAGTTTTTCTCATGTGATTAGAGCTATACTATTATTGGTGGGATTATAAGCCAAAATTCTTATAATTCCAAAAGAAATAATTCATAACACTACAGGAACTGGAATAGCAGTAACATTATTGATACCAGACAAAGAATTCTTTTCATTATTCCTGCATATTCTATACGCTACATTGAATCCATCTTGTATCTAGAATAATAATCTTTTACATAATGCAATAACTGTGAGCTTTCTTGATAAAAGAAAGAGGCAAATATGAGATTAACGACCATATATGAATGTGGTTCAGTAGTAATAATTCTGAATAATTGAATTCTGCTAATACAGATCGGTTCTTATTATTTCTCTATTTGCTATTTGAAGTTCAAAAATTCACTATGTTTGTAGGCTTTTTATTTAAGAAAGCTATTACATTGTCAACAGCTGTATCCAACAGTCTTTTTCTTGCTTCAAATGTAGCCCAAGCAATATGGGGTGTGATAAAACAATTCTTTGCCTTGAGGAGTGGATTATCTGATAAGATTGGTTCAGTCGAAACAACATCAATACCAGCACCAGCGATTGTTCCATCGTTTAATGCTTTAGCCAAGGCATGCTCATCAACAAGAGGGCCTCTACTTGTATTAATTAAGAAAGCTTCTCTCTTCATCATCTTGAGGTGTTTCTCACTTACGATTCCTTCAGTTTCTGGAAAAAGTGGACAATGTAATGATATTATATCCGATTGTGCGAAAAGAGTTTCAATATCGACGAAATCAGCAATAGTAGTAGTTATTTTGCTAGAGAAAGCATCATAAGCAATAACATTCATTGAAAATGCTTTTGCAATCTCAGCAACTCTCTGACCAATTCTACCAAATCCTATGATTCCAATAGTCTTTCGTGCGAGCTCAATCATGGGGAAATCCCAATAGCAAAATTCAACGAGTTTGTCCATTTCCCATTCATAACAGAATCGGAATGTTCCTTAACATGTTGAGTAAGATGAAGAATGTGAGCAAATACCATCTGAGCAACAGAATCGGTCCCATAGGTAGGTATATTGCTTACTGGAATTCCTCTATTCTTTGCAGCTTGGATATCGACAACGTTATATCCTGTAGCTAAGACCCCAATATATTGAAGATTAGGGAGAGCCTTAATCGTCTCTTCAGATAATAAGGTTTTATTCGTTATAAGAATTTGTGCATCTTTCGCTCTATCTAAGATAGTTGCTTTATCAGTGTAATCATAGATGCTTGTTTCACCAAGTAATCTCATTCTATCCCAACTTAAATCTCCAGGATTCAAGGTATATCCATCTAATACAACAATTTTCATAATATTTTTCCTTATTAAATCTAACTAGAGAGTAAAGTATTGAAGTCCCAATCATTTACCATTGGGACTTCTTCATGATTCATATTTATTATTTTACAGTAATCACTAATCTTCTATAGGATTTTAAAGAGACAATATCGTTATTGTCAGATACCTCAAAGATAATGTGTATTGTCGAACCCTTAGCATCTTCTGGAATGAATACTTCAGAAAGACTGTCTCTCTCATTCTTTACTGTTACTAATCCTTTGTAGGTTCCTGCTTCAGGATATTGGTACCATTTGAAATTTAGAGAATCTCCATCTGGATCATATGAAGCTGAACCATCTAACGAAACAGTCGTTCCACTTTTTGCTTCAACTTCTAGAATTGTTCTCGTGTCATCTCCAAAAACAACGGCTCTCGGATGATGATTGGCCTTCTCAAAAGGATTTAAACACCAATCCATTCGAGCTTGGAAATCAAGAAGAATATCTTTTCTCCATCTCCATAATGGGATATACAAGTTCTCTTCATAAGAGACTTTCTCATTTTCGTCATACCAACTATCAGCAGCACATGGATACATTTTAGCCTCTGTATATGCCGATTCATCAATATCATTTCGATTTACACTTTCACCTGCTGCAATAAATCGCTTTTCTCTACTAAAGCGACCACCCCAGCCACCCCATTCAATCATCTCTGGATCGAAAAGACCTTTGTTGACTAAACCGATAACACCAGTAGTACCACCACCATCCATAAAGAAGAAGAAACAACTTCCTTCTCTATGTTTCTCTGGGAATATGATTCTTTGAGGGTATAATGCACCTAAAATTCCATGACGAGTTCGAATATGCTTTTCAGTCCATTGATATTGGTTCAAAGGCTTCCATGGTTGAGGTCCTTCATTCAATTCAGGTCCAAACAATGAGTAAACTTGAGGATAGTTTCTTACATAAAATAGATTTGGGAAAGTATATGCTATCCAAGCACCAGCATTATCTTGACCTGAATCATCATATACTCTCAATTTTTCAACAAACTTATCTACTTCTTCACTGCTTCGGTCTCTTTTTATATCCCAAAGAGCTTGTGCTAGAGTGTTTGCTCCTGCATTTATTGAAAAATAGATTGGTCTAGGGTCATCTTTATCTACGGCCTTGATGATTAAATCAGATCCAGCTGTTGATTTTCCATCTCCTACGGCATCCATTCCAAAACCTTTTTGACCACCTGCAACTTTCGCCATCAACTCTTCTCTTGTAGGCCAACCTGTCGCATGTTTTTCTAAGTTAGGTCGAATCACGTTAAAGGCTTCGATTCTATCTTCGATTGATTCAGGAAATACATCATTTTGCAACCAACACGATGTTACTGCAATAAGACCTTCAATATCAATCTCATTTGAATACATAAGGAGTTTGACCATTGTTTGAGAATCGTCTGGTTCATTTTCCATATCCGTTAAGATGATAAATCTTTTGTTTTCATCTTCATCCCATTTTTTCCAAGAATTTCTTCATATTACTCTCCTCCATAAATCTTTTCGATTTTATCAATTAATATTCATATACATTGCTTTTAGCTTTTCTTTTATTGCAAATGCATCTAAGTTATACTTCTTAAACAATTCATCAGCAGAACCTGATTCAGGAAACAGATCTTCTACCCCAATTCTTTTGACAAGTTTAGGCATCTTCTCTGCTAATAATTCTGCAATAGCTGATCCCAACCCACCATAGATATTGTGATCTTCCACAACTGCGATTGAAGAAGACTTTGATGCACATTCTAAGATATCTTTTCTGGCAACGGTTTGATTGTTGGAACCTCAACGACGTTCACTTCAATTCCTTCTCTTTCTAATTCTTCAACGGCTTTTTTTACTTCACGAATGATAAATCCATGAGTAAATATAGTTAGCTTGCTTTCTGAATTTTTTTCGTACAATCACCTTTCCCACTTCAAAAGGTTCTTTTTCATCCCATAGAATGGGTTCTTTGCCACTACCTGTTCTGATATAGACTGGCCCTTCAATCTTTGAAGAAGCGATGATAGCTTTTTCTACTTGATAGGCATCTGATGGGGATAAGATTGTAATACCAGGAATAGTTCTAAAGATCCCAATATCTTCAAAACATTGATGTGAAACGCCCTCTCTTTCACCAGAGCCCATTCCTCCATTAGCCCCAATTATCTTAACATTCAAATGAGGATAAGCTACCATAGAACGCACCTGTTCACAGGCCCTCATAGAGGCAAAGACCGCATAGGTCACATAAAAAGGTTTCATTTGAGTTGCTGCAAGACCGGCGGCCGTATCAACGGCGAGTTGTTCCGCTATACCAACCTCAACAACTCTCTTAGGGTATTTCTTAACGATATCTTGGGCTTTGATAATTCCTATCGAATCGGATGAGACAAGAACTACTTTTTCATCTTGCTTCATAAGTTTTAGAAGACCCTCACTGACAGCGCTTCTTGTTGTCATTAAAGCCATTACCTTTCTCCTAATAATTGTGTCACTGCACTTTCGTATTGTTCTTGAGTTGGAACCCTTTTATGCCAAGAATTATCATCTTCCATAAAATCAACACCCTTTCCTTTAATCGTGTGCGCTAGAATCACTGTTGGGATATTTGAAGATTTTGCCGTTTCTATCGCTTGGGAAATCTGTGAGAAGTCATGCCCATCAATTTCAAGTACTTGTAGCGAACATGACTCAAATTTCTCTTTAAGTAATGTGATTCCACCAACATCTATAATTGATCCACCGCTTTGCCAGCGATTATTATCAATAAAGACTATCATTCGTTTCATATGTGCTTTTCCGATATTTATGAATGTTTCCCAAGTAATTCCTTCTCCTAATTCACCATCTCCACAAACCACATATACATATCTATTTGACTCCTGAATTTCCAATGCCTTAGCTATACCAAAACCCATCGCCAAACCATTCCCTAATGAACCAGAGTTTGCATCTATTCCAGGAGTCTTTTTCATGTCGGGATGCCCTTGCAAAATAGAATCAATCTTTCGAAGAGTTAGCTTATTGTTTGATTCTATAACACCCTTTTTTATCAATGCAGCATACAATAAAGGACAGGCATGACCTTTAGATAAGATGAACCGATCTCTATCGGGAGAATCTGGATGTTTTGGATCAATCGTGATGTGTCCATCAAAATAGAGAGTTGTTATGATATCAGCTACGGAGAATGCAGGACCAGGATGACCATCACCAACTTCCATTACCATATCGAGCACATCTATTCTCAATTTGTTGGCTATTGTTCTTAATTCTTCCATATGTATTACTTCTCCATCTTTTGAATATAATCAGCGAGAGCATGAACCCCTGATTCTAGACTCGTGAATACAGGAAGAGTCGATTTATCAACGATTTGTTGCTCTACACGAGCCATTGACCCTTGAGCGAGAACAAATCCATCACACTCTGACGATATTTCTATAGCCTTTTGAATAATTAAGTGATCATGAAGTTGGGAATTCCCAGCTTGTAAGGCTTCAAAAGCTCCTTCAGCAAGACCTTCAACAACTGTAATATCCTTCCTCATCTCTTTCGCAACCTTTTTTACCAATTTTACAGTGGGGTCTAATGTTGTTGGTAAGGTTGCTAATACACCTACTCGATCAAGTTGTTCTATCGCATTTTTTTACCATCTGCTCATCAATTCGAAGGATTGGAATAGACACTAAAGATTGAAACATTTCTAAGGTGCCACCCATAGAAGAACAAGTTTGCCAAATTAAATCAGCATGTATCTCTTCACCTATTTTGTAATATCGTGCCATTCTAGACAGGACCTCATCAGTGACCCTCTTATGCTCAATGACCTCTTTTATGATGCTATCATCAAGAAAATTAATAATCTCAACATCTTTTAGATATTTTTCAACATATTGATTAATGGGTTCAATCAAAGCTGTACTTGTAAAAATAGTAAAAATCTTTTTCATTCATGTATCCTATCACTTGGTATTTTTTTTGTTTGTATATGATATTTTTAAAGTCAGGGTAATTTTTTCAGAGAATCTTCAAATAAAATGTCATCAGAAATAATCTCTTTTTTAATTTTTCTAGAAACCCATGTTACGTTATAGAAAAATCTGTGATTTACATTCTCACTAATACTATTTCCTCCCCATGACCCACATCCAAGAGTAGCCGTCACAGGCATCCCATTTTCCCATGAACCAGCATTAGACAATCCTGTTGATTGGCACACCATTACACGAGACGTTTTAGTTCGAAGAGCAACTTGTAAGATTCTTTCTTCATTAGTTGATTGAATACCGCAAGAGTGTCCAGCTCCACAATTCTTTTGGATTTCATTTAACATGTTTATTGCTTCATCAAATTCGTCATATGAATATAGAGTCAGCACTGGAGAGAGTTTTTCTGTTGTAAATTTACTTTGTGGGCTTATGTCACTTTCTGGAACTATTAAAAACGCAATATCTCTCTTTATTTCAATACCGGCCATCCTAGCAATCTTTGCAGCTGATTGACCAACAATATCACGATTCAATACCCCCTTCTTCCATAGGGTTTGCTCGAGTTTAATTTTCTCTTCACTTGTTACAACATAGCCCCCTCTTTCTCGAGAGATGCAACTATATTGTTATAAATTGATGTATGAACAATTATACCATTCTCACTTGAACACCCAGTAGAGTTGTCATTTTGTTGGCAGATACCTAAATCCGCTGCATATTGTTGGTAATTTGCAGTCTCATCAACAATAACAATAGCATTCCCTACCCCAACGCCATACGATGGTGTCCCAGAACTATATGCTGCTTTTACCATTGCACTTCCACCGGTGGCAATAACGGTATCACATTGTTTCATTACTTCAGCGCTAATCTCAACAGAAGGGTTCTCAATGAATAACACTAAGTCTCTTGGAGCACCATATACTTCAAGAACATCTTGAATTAATGTGCAAACCATGGCATTTGTCTCTTTTGATCTAGGATGAGGACAAAAATTATACTATTTCTACTTTTTATTGCCCACATAGCTTTAAGAAATGGTGTAACACAGGGGTTTGTACAAGGAACTAGTGCTCCAATAACTCCTAAAGGTTTTGCTATCTTTATAAGCCCTTTTGCTTCATCTTCTTCTATGATTCCAACAGTTTTCGCATTTTCATATCACGCATGATCCCTCGTATTTTAAAAGCCATCTTATTGTACTTTCCTTCAAAGGTTCCTAACTGCGTTTCATCCATTGCTTTTTGAGCAATTGCATTCATGTTTTCTTCTTGAATACCCGCCCAGCCAATGGCAGATACTAACGTATCTACTTGTTTCTGAGAGTACTCCTCTACAATGCTTTGAGCTTTTCTTGATCGTTCTATTAGTATTGAGACGTCCTCAGCGTTCATGTAAACATTCCTCCTCTTAGGTGCATGAAGTAATTTTTGTGGGAAATTAATATAATCGAAATTTTATTACACCGGTAAATGCAATAAAAATTATATAATGGGCTTATTTACATAATATTTCGTGTAATATTCCCAAACACGATCTATATGTACTTTCGTCCATTTTGCCGCCATTTTTGGATCACGGTCTTTTAAAGCCTCAAAAATCTTTTGATGAGTCTTTTTTGAATTCACTATAATATCTGGAATATTCTCATTGATTTCATTGATGAGTTTCTCCATAAGGACAACAGTAGTCATATACATATTCAACAAATACCGGTTGTTAGCTGCTTGAGCAATAATTAAGTGGAATTCCATATCAATTTCACTATATTCTGATTCATTGCCATTTCTATGACAAACAATCATTTGCGTGATGATTCGCTCTAATTTTTGAAGCTGTTCATCAGTAAGATTAATTGCCGCTTGCTTAGCAATCGCAACTTCCACAACTTTTCTAGATTCTATCAATTCATACAATGCATCAGCATCTGAAATTAGAGGGGCCTCGACATGAGGAACCCATTTACTTGGATCTCCCGAAACGATTATCGTCCCTCTTTTAGGTTTTTGTTCAATAACTCCTATTGATTCTAACTCTTGCAAAGCCTCTCGAAGACAAAGTCTACTTACACCTAACTGGCGAGCAAATTCTGTTTGATTAGGTAATTTCTCTCCTTCTGAGATTTCCCCTCTAATTAGAAGCTCTTTTATTGCATCGATTGCATATTCGTAAGTTTTTTTCTTCCTTGTTCCCATCTTTGACTCTCCAGTGTAGTTAGTATAACTCTCATATCTTAGTAATTTTCATTATCATTCATTAATTGTAATAAAACCTTATTTATAATCCCTTTATCTAGATTAAACCAAAATCTACTGAAAACCATGAACTTTTTTCAAAATATTTAGTGCTCGATGATAAATAGGCTTATCAATCATCTGTCCATCCACAACGATGACCCCATTATTACTATTATTTTGATGTTCCCAACTATCAACTATGTGTTGAGAAATTTCTATTTCTTCTTTCGAAGGCATAAAAATTCTATTTACTTCAAGAATTTGGGAAGGATGAATACAGGTTTTTCCCGTCATTCCCATGGCCTTTACTTTCATAGTATCTTCAATCAATCCATCAACATCCTTTAAATTCACAAAAGGAGTATCAATAGAGGCTACACCTTTTGCTCTACAAGCTAAAGTAAAACGATTTCTAGCATACTCAATCTCTTTGCCTGCAGAAGATCTCATAATTTGTATATCTTTTGTATAATCTTCTGCACCGAATTGTGCTCCAATTACAAGAGAAGAAGAATTTAGTATATCCCAGATTGTCTCAAGCCCAAATGCTGACTCAATTAGGGGATTATACCGAATTCCCCATGGCGAGGACCCACTAAATCGAAAATCATTGATTCAACCTTTTTCACAGATTTCACAGAGGCTTTAGGAAGAATAATGCCCATAGCATTAATTGCAATAGCGGCAGCAATATCAGAAGAAACAAAATCAGTATCAATCGAGTTAATTCTTACAAGAGCAACTTTCCCTTCACATTTCTCAATTGTGGAACGACCACAATCGAGAAGAATTTGTCTTGCTTCATGTTTCTCTGAATGAGAAACTGAATCTTCAAGATCGAAGATGACGGCGTCACAAGAAGAATCAATAGCTTTATCGAAATATCGTTCTCTATTACAGGGAACATATAGATATGATCTTGTATTCATCAAATTTAACATAGTTATTCCTTAGCTTATTAGTGAAGGAAGCCACAGACTCAATGGAGACCAGAACGAAACGAGTAGCAATACTATAAACAAGGGAATATAGTATGGAGCAACTGCTTTTACAACTTTCTCAATTGGTTTGTTTGCCATTGTAGATGCCATGAATAAACAAACCCCGAAAGGAGGCGTATAAAGACCAATAACTAAGTTTAAGCAAATAAAGACACCTACTTGAAGAGGATCCATTCCTACAGATTGTAAGATTGGCAAAAATATTGGGGTAAATATGAGAGTTGCTGTACCAGTATCTAGGACCATTCCAACAATGAGCAATATGATATTTATCATAATGATAATTAAAATTTTACTATCAGCAACAAACCCTAGCAGTACTATTAATGATTGAGGTATTTGTTCAATCGTTAGAACAAAGGCAAAGACTGTAGCACCTGCAAGAATGAACATAGTATTCGAAATCATAGTGGTGGTTTCTTTTGCTGAAGTCATAAAATTTCTGTAAGTAATTTTTTTATAGAAAAACTTCCCCAACACAAATGAATAAACAACTGCTACACACGCTAATTCTGAGGGGCTATATAGACCAGAAAACAAACCACCAAGTAGAATAACAGGAGCGAATATGGCAGGGATACTATATAGCTGAATTGCTCTCTTTTCCTTCTTGCTAATATGTATATTCCCTCTAGGATAATTTTTCTTCTTCGCATTTAATGTAATAATCACAAATAATGTGATTGTTAAAACAATTCCTGGAACAATCCCTGCTAATAAAATTTTAATCCCAGAAACAGAGGCAATAAGAGCATAAACAAGAAGGGGAATACTAGGAGGAAAATCGGCCCGATAGCGGAAGATGCGAGAGTGATACCAAGAGCATCCTCATCTTTGTATCCATTCTCTTTCATAGCTGTCATTTCAATATTTCCCAACCCCCCTAGGTCAGCTAATGCAGCACCTGACATACCAGCAAAAATCAAGCTTGCAATTACATTAACATATGCTAAACCACCTTTAAATCGGCATATTCGTGTAGTATTTACCGAAGAGAATAATGCATTTGTTAATCCTCCATGATTCATAATCCATCCTGCGAAAATAAAAGGTTGGAACTGCAAGCAACGTAATTGAATTCATTGAACCGCCCATTCGTTGCATAAGCGTAAGAAGCGACATATCAGAAAAGACCAGATAAAGACCTGAAGAAAAAATTAGTGTATATGCAACAGGAACACCAAGAAATATTAACCCAAAAAAGAGAGCTAGAACTATATATCCACTCATTTTGCAGCTCCTGTTATTTGCTCAGAAGAAGTATTCATCTTTAGCATCGATTTTGTTTTAAAGATTAGAACCAGAATGATCATTATTATTCCGAATGGGAAAGAGCCAAAGAAAATATAGTTAGGCATTCTCATAGCTGCGCTTTTTGTAAAAGCTAATTTATCCATATACATCACATATGCAATAGAAATCATTACCACACTTGAAAGAATAACTAGGTATGAAAGAATCTTAAGTCCTTTCTTGATAATTGGAGGCGCCAGATCGTAAATAATTGAGATTTTGATATCTTCACCTTTGTATAATAATGAAGGCAATCCCAGCCAAATCATAGTTACTTGCAACATGCAAGATAGTTCGTATACCCACTGGAGACCGATACTAAAAATCTCTCTAATTAAAACCTGACCAAAAAGCAATATTGTAATAGCAACTAAACACACAATCTGAATGCTAGCGTATATTGAGAATATTTTTTCAAACATCTTTTCTGACTTAGTTTGCATAAATCTTTTATCCTTATTCGATGTAGAGAATTGTCACATGGAACAATTCTCTACACTTTTATCCGTTTTTTATTAATTAGTATCCGAGATAATCGTTAACTTTCTTGTAAAATTCTTTATATTGTGGGAATTTTTGTGCTACTTTTTTATCAACACTTGCTTTAAAAGCATCAACATCCAAACCATCTTCTGCGGTTATGAAAGTCATTCCTTCATCAACCAATTGCTGAATAATTCCAGCTTCATCTTCGATACCTTGTGCAGTAAATTTGTCGGCTGTTTCTCTACCTGCCTGAAGGATTGCCTGTTGGTATTCAATAGGAACAGATTGAAAAGCTTCCTCATTAACCATCATTGGTCCAATAGCGGTAATATGTTTCGTATCCATAATGAATTTTTGCATATCTTGCAATCTTGCAGCATAAATTGTAACAGGTGGATTCTCCTGTCCTTCAACAACACCGGTGGATAATGCAGATGGCACATCAATCCAGTCAACAGGAACTGCAATAGCTCCCATTCCTTCAACAGCCGTCACATATATTGGTGCAGGGATTGCACGTATCTTCACACCTTTAAGGTCTGCAGGACTGTATACAGGGAAGTTACATGTTAGTCGACGAGCACCACCATACTGAGTACCCAAAAGTCTAATTCCAGCTTTATTAATAAGTTTCTCATTAGCCTCTTTGAAAATTGGGCTATCAACTGAATTTAGTTTAACATAATCTTCTGTGGATTTGGCTAAATAGGGAGTATCAAAGGCCTGCAACTCATCAACTAAAGACCCAAGATTTCCCCAAGTATCATGATGGAATTGAACAGTTCCAGCTGACACCATCTCAAGTTGTTCAATCATCGACCCAAGCTGCGAGTTTGGGTAGATTTTGACTTGAATTCCACCATCAGTTAGTTCTTCTACTCTTTCACAGAACCAGATTGCCATTTGACCAGCCGAGTTACTTTCGGCATTCATGTGAGCATATTTCCACTGATATACCTTTTTACTACCTTCGGTCTTTGATTCTTCTTGCCCATTAGCGAATACAAAGCCTAAGGACACAATCAGAACTAGCAATACAACGAAAAATTTTTTCATATCGTTCTCCTTTTTTGATGTTATTATATGAATAATTATTAAATTATATTTAAATAATTCAAATGGTCTTATCATATAATTATTAGCTTAATGAATCATAACACGAGTATTTTTTAATTGTCAAAATAAATATTATATATTTTTTTTAGTTTATTTATTTTTTTATATTATATATATTTAATAATATTTCACTACATATAAGCAGCTAAACTAGATTTTTATATAGTCATACTATTTAGTTGTTGCAAATATAAAAAAGATAGTGTACAATGATAAAGAAATTATGAATCGGAGGGAAATATGTCTAGTGTAATCGAGCGTATGAACGATTGCTATTGTCGTTCATATATTAGTCAGCATTACGAAGGGTGGGAAACTCGAATTTTAGAAAGATATGATATTAATAATTATATCAAAACGTTAGATACTCAAGATGCAGAAGCTGTAATAGTCACAGCTCGGACTTTTACTGGATACTGGTATACTAATATAGGATTTGGCAAAATGATGCCTGGACTAAATGGTGTGGACCAATTACAAGAAAGTATCAACTACTTCAGAGAGCACACAAACAAAATAATAATTGCCTATTTCACAGCAGTATATGATAAAGACCAATACGATTTGCATCCTTCATGGAGACAAGTAGACAGAGAAGGAAATCCTCTTTCTATTGGGGCTGAGAAAGTAGTCTGTATGAATAGTCCATATCGAGAGTACATCAAATATATGATAAAAGAGATGTTCAAGCAGCGTGACATCGATGGAATGCTGTTAGATATGGCCTTCTTTTCTGATAAAATCTGTTTCTGTGAAAACTGTAGAAGGAAATATAAAGCTCAGTATAAGTCTGACATCCCAGAGAAAGATGATTTTAATGATCCTAATTTCAGGAATTACATCAAATTTAGAAGAAAAAGTAACGAGACATTTATAAAAGAGATCTTTGATGAAGTGCGCTCGATTAAAAAAGATGTTGTTTTGTATCCTCAATATCAACTACTGAAAGATCGAGGAATGAATTCTCAGAACCTAGAAATTGCGAAATTTTCCGATTTCATCTATACAGATATTTACTTTGAACATGGCTATTTGCCCATTAGTGCCATAAGCAAAATTAGTAAAACAATCTGTAATAATTTACCTGAAATAGGGTTTATGACGCGCCCTGGGAACCATAATGATGCCCCAAATATGAAAACACTAGACCAAATAAGACATGAATCTTTCACTGTACTGGCAAATGGGTGTGCTGTTCATTATCATGATATTATGTGGCCTGATGGGACCTTACAAAAAGAGATGTGGGATCGTCACCAAATCGTATTCAATGAGATAAAAGAAAGAGTTCAATGGAGCAATAAAGGAGAAAGTAATGCGCAGGTAGCAGTCTTGTACTCAGAGAATAATATGATCTGGTTTGGAAAAGATTCACGAACACTCGATGTTAAGGCACATCTATATGGAACATTCCGTGCATTGTCAGAGTTGAACATTGACTATAACATTATTGTCGACACGAATGAAGAAACCTTGTCGAAATACGATACATTGATTTTACCAAACGTAGGTTGTCTCTCTTCAAAAGAGTGTGACCAAATAAGATCATATGTGAAGCAAGGGGGAGGACTCGTTGCGAGTGGAGCTACTTCTTTATTCGATAAAGAAGGGGCTGTCCGTTCAAATTTCTCCTTGAATGATGTATTTGGCGCTAATCGCATTGATGATACTGGTGCATATACAAGAGTCTTTCATAAATATGACATTTCTACAGAAATTGGAAAAAACACGAGTCAAGACGGAATGATGACAAACTGGGGGATCAGTCAGAAAGTAGAACTGACGACAGGTAAGAAAGTTGCATCTGTTGTCTATCCGTATACCGAACCGAGTGATGATAGATTCATCAATTCAATGGCGAATCCACCCGCCGTATATACTAATGAGGCTGCATGTGTAACAAATCAATATGGCAAAGGTCGTTGCGTCTATTTCTGTGGAGAAATAGAGAAAAACTACTTAATAACAAGTTTTCCAGAACTAAAAGAAATTATTTATAATGCTGTAAGAAGTACACTTCGCAAAGAATTAGAAGTTGAAGTGATTCAAGATGCATTAGTTGAAGTTACAACATTCAAAAACAATGAAACACTTTTTATTCACTTGGTAAATGGACAAGCAAACAAAGGGATCTCTTTCTCAGAGGGAAAACCTTCAGTAGCTCGCAAGCATATCTTTGGGGAACTTCTTACATCGAAACGAGAGAATTGATACATAAAATTATTCCAGTATACAATACAATAGTTAAGGTTTCAGGATATTCGATAAAGAAAGCGATTCTTGCCCCAGCTTGCATTGAACTAGAGTATGAGGTGATTGATGGAATTACTCAAATCTATGTTCCAAAATTAGAGTACCATGATATTTTAGTATTATCTATTTAGCTGATATCTGATTGAGCCAACAGGGACCTTATGGTCCCGGCTCATCATTTCTAAAACAGATACACTTGATAAAATATCAATTAATTGTGAATGCAAAAAAAGTTGCAATGGAAAGGAATTATCAAAAATGAATATCCTAATTCAATTGAATCTATTATGAACTATCTAATTTGGACATTAAGCTAAATAAGTTGAATTATTAGTTCACTCTTTAGATACTTAATTCTGAATACAATAATAATGGATTACAAGAATACCTGAGAATCTAAGTTGACATCTGTAATGGAAGGTGGCACTCTCTATAACGTACAAGTACTTAGGAGATTGAATACTGATGGAACCCAACTTAATATACCGAGAAATCTTGAAATTTGTGAAAGAAGGAGTCTATTTTGTTGACACCAACCGCAGAATTACTTTCTGGAATGACCATGCAGCACAAATAACAGGGTTTTCTGCCTCAGAGGTACTCGATAAGTATTGTTTTGATAATATCCTCAATCATGTTAATGACGAAGGCACCCAATTGTGCAAAATGGGGTGTCCTCTACACAAAACAATAGAAGATGGTTTAAATCGTGAAGCTTCAGTATATCTTCACCACAAGAAGGGACATCGTATTCCCGTCATGGTCAGAACGTTCCCTTTGTACGACGATGGACAACTCATAGGAGCAATAGAACTCTTCTCTAATCAAAAACCTTCAACAGAACTGTTAAAAGAAGATATTGAGAATCTTAAAGTACTCGCCATGACCGATCAGCTTACAAGTTTGGCAAACAGGAGATATACCCAATCCTTTCTATCAAGCAAAATTGCTGAATTAAAAGAATTCAACACTCCTTTTGGAGTTGCCATGGTTGATATTGACTTCTTTAAAAAAGTAAACGACACCTATGGTCACGACACAGGAGACCAGGTCATCCAAATGACATCCAGAAGCCTTGTGAATGCAGTACGCTCTAATGACCTTGTCGGTCGCTGGGGAGGAGAGGAATTCCTTGTTGTATTCTCAGTAGCTAGAATCGAACAGTTGGAACAGATTGTTGAGCGAATGCGGATGCTCGTAGAAAATTCTTCTGTACAACGAGAACAGACAAATATCCAAGTCACAGTTTCGATAGGGGCTGTATTCGTTGAAACACCCTCATCTAAAGAGAACATCGTCCAGTTTGCTGATCGACTTATGTACCAAAGTAAAGAAAAAGGAAGAAATTGCTTTTCTGTAGAACGACTCAAATAATTTCTAAATATAGAACTCCTCACTTTGAAGACTAAGAGAAATACCTCAGATAATATGTGAACCTCTATTTAATCGACTTCCTTTGCCTATTATGTCCTTCATCTAACAAAATCTTATCGGCTAGACTCTGATAAAAACTGTCCTATTTCTGTCAAAAAATTATTTTTAATAGACAGTGGGTTTAAGAGGCTGTAGACTTACATAATAAATACTCAGTTATCCATTGTTAACGAAGGTAGAGAAATAGTTTCAATAATGAATGCTTTATTACGGGTAGAAAACAGACAAATATCCTTTCTAGAACAAATTGTGGTTTTATATGTTCCTGCCCAGTCTCTTTTCATTATTATTTTGTTACTTATCTTTTGAGAAATAGGACAACATCATCTTACCTGCACAAATATAGGAGAGACTGACTGATATGTTGACTAATAAATTGGAATATCTCGATTTTGAACGGGTAAATTCTTTACTTGAAAGCTTCAATCAATGTACAGGTTTCGTTACAGCTATATTGGACCTTGAGGGAAATATTCTATCTAAATCAGGATGGAGACTCCTGTGTACTAAATTCCACCGAAATAACCCTGAAACGAGTAAACGATGCACTCTAAGCGATACTATATTGTCCCGCAAAATGGTTGAAGGTGAAACATATCATTATTATACCTGTCTGAATGGATTAGTTGATGTTGCCGTACCTATTATCATCGAAGGAGTTCATGTCGCAAACCTATTCTCTGGACAGTTCTTTTTTGAAGAACCAGATATAGAATTCTTCAGAGCACAGGCTAAACAATTTGGATTTGATGAAAAAGACTACCTTAAAGCTGTTAGGGAAGTTCCGATTGTATCTAAAGATAAAGTAAAGATAATAATGAGTTTTCTTCAGAATATGACTCAGTTGATTAGCGAAATGACCTACCAAAAAATGGAACAGGTTGAACTGAACCAAGCATTAACACTTAGCCAAGCTACTCTTAAAGAAAGTGAAGAGAAATATCGAGTACTTTTCAATACCTTCCCATTAGGAATCACTATATCAGATTCCTCTGGTAATATTGTAGAGAATAATGATAGAGCTCGCGAATTATTGGGATTAATCAATAACGAAATAGATTGCAGGAAATAGACGAAGAACAATGGAAATATATTCGTCCTAATGGAACTCTCATTCCAAAAGAAGACTCTCCTATTATGAAGGCTACAAAAGAGAATCGTGTGATTAAGAATGTTGAAATGGGTATTGTAAAACCTCATTCAGAGGTCACATGGCTAAATGTGACAGCAGCGCCCCTTCTATTAGAAAACTTCAGTGTCGTAACATCTTATAATGATATTACCTCTCGAATTAAGGCTGAAAGAGAGTATCGAACACTATTCAATGAAATGCTTAATGGATTTGCATTACACGAAATTATCTTTGATGAATCGGGGAACCCTGTTGATTATCGTTTTCTAGATATAAATCCAGCATTCGAACGTATTACCGGACTACAAAGGGACAATATACTTAACAAGACTGTACGAGAAATATTTTCTAGTATTGAGCATTCGGTAATAGAAGCATATGGTAAGATCGACCTTACTGGCAAATCAGAAGTGTTTGCATATGATTCAAAAGAATCAGATACACACTATTTTGAAATAACTGGATTTCGTCCTACTCCACATCAGTTTTCTTGTATTTCCGTGATATCACTGAGAAAAAACAGATGCAGGAGGCTTTGCAGGAGAGTCTAGAACGATTTAGAATCGCCCAAGACCTATCTCCTGATGGATTCACCATCCTTCATCCAATACGCAATGATGAAGGACTAGTTGTTGATTTCACTTGGGTCTATGAGAATCCAGCAATCGCAACATTAAATGGTACCAATCGAGACTTGATTGTTGGGAAAAGACTTCTTGAAGTATTCCCTTCTCATCGTAATACAAAGATTTTCCAAACTTACCAACAGGTCGCACAGTCAGGAATAGATCAAACAATAGAAATAGGCTATGCAGGAGAGAGTATGCTAAAACCTACGTGGTTTCGGTTAGTAGTGGTTCCAATGGCTGATGATATTGCAATCCTTTCCCAAGATCTCACTGAAAGAAAACAGACCGAAGCTCTTTTGGAATATCAGCAAGACCACGACTTCCTCACAGGATTGTATAATAGGAATTTCTTAGAAAAAGAACTCAAAAGGTTGGAGGCAGAAGAATTCCTCCCTGTCTCTCTCATCATCGCCGATACCAACGGCTTGAAGCTAGTAAATGATTCCTTTGGCCACCATGCAGGTGATGACATGCTGCAAAAAACAGCAAAATTTATTGAATTGCATTGTAATCAAGATGAACTTGTAGCCCGCTATGGAGGGGATGAATTCATAATAATTCTTCCTAACACTTCCCACACTGAAGCTAAATCTCGCCTCAAACAAATTGAATCTAATACTAAAGATTTAGAAATTTCATCCGTTCAATTTACCTTGGCTTTTGGGTATGGAACACGCAATAGTGTGCAAGATGATTTTAAGACAGTATTCAAGAGAGCTGAAGATATGATGTATCGAAACAAGCTCTATGAGAGCTCAAGCATTAAAAATAAAACAATTGGATTAGTTATGAATTCCCTGTTTGCTAAAAGTGACAGAGAATCAGAACATTCCAAACGAGTCAGCGAATTATGCGAATTCATTGCCAAGAAATTAGGAATGCCAATGCTAGAAATACAGCGCATGCGTATTGCAGGCCTCATGCACGACATTGGGAAAATAGGCGTATCTGAAAACATTCTTAATAAACCTGGAAAACTTTTGGCCCCCGAATGGGAACAAATAAAAACGCCATCCAGAAATAGGATTCCGTATCTTATCAGCATCAAATGAATTTGTCGATATTTCATCAGCTATTCTCGAGCATCATGAACGGTGGGATGGAAAAGGATATCCAAGAGGTATATCAGGAGAATCAATCTCTGTTCAAGCTAGAATTATCGCCATCGCTGATGCCTATGATGCCATGACAAGTGAACGATCATATAAGCAGCCAAAACCAATCTCAGATGCTATCGATGAAATAAGAAATTGCTCTGGTACGAGTTTTGACCCCAACATTGCACAAGTCTTCACCGACCATTATCATGAATTCATGTATGAGGAATTACATAACTAGCATGAATAATATTGTTAAAAAGTATTCACTTTATCGATTCAAAGCAAGAGGGGAGGAATTACTCTTTCCTTAAAGACTCTTCCAAAACAAGTCGAAAAATGATTTGAATATGTTCACAATTAGATGATAACCTGAAACGAGACACCCTTTTGTAAAGGTGCCTCGTTGTATGAGAAAGTTCACATAGAACCTATCTATCTATACTGATAGAAATCCCTGAGAACCTCTCTCGTCTGTTGTAGAAGTTATTCATAATAGATCTTCCATCATAGTAGTTCAAGGCAACTCTAAGTTTTAATCCTTCGACAGGACCTTTCACTTCAAGACCAACATCTACTGAATAGCTTGGCATCCAAGCGAGCTCTTCCCAATAGCTTACATGTGCAGCTGAAAACAACCTTGCTCCAAAGAGTTCTGGTGTTTTGATCTCTGCACCAATTACAAACCAAGAGATTGCGTCCCGACCAGGCTTAATCTGCCTTGAACCCAAAGGATCTTCCCCAGGCCAGAAGAAATAGTAGTCCCCATAGAGTAATAATGTGTCGTCTAACCAGGTTTTATTTAAAAGATTAAAAGGTTTAAAAGCAATTGAAACCCCAAAGTCGTCCCTTACGTAGGCTGATGAATTCATATTTGGTGTTGGATCATAATCAATGGATACATCACCATCACCATGAGTATCAATCTCATCTCCTGCATGAGTACATATATGGTGCCGGGAAATTCTTGCAGTAATCCAATCAACCGGAGAAAGAACTAACCCAATTGAGTAAATTCCATCCATTCCAAGAAAATCATTACTACCACCTTCCATAAACATCGGAATTGTCAACCAAAGATCTAGCTGAACTCCGATATCAGGATTATCACTCTTTCTAAAAGAAAAAAGAGAAAATCGAGTACCTGCAGTTATATCAAGTCTCTCGTCCGAATCAAGAGCTACTTCATTAATGCTCAAGGTTCTTGCATCAGCTGAGAAGCGAGAAGCGAAAGGGTCTGCAATATAATTGGGATAAAAGAAATTATCATCAACTAGATGAAATTCCCAACCAGTGTTAAAGATATCAGTAGCTACTAAAGGAGTAGCAATCATTATACCCAGTACAACTAAGATAATTATTTTTTTCATGGTTACTCCTCCACCTCAGCAGTTAAGACATCATTTCTTGGGCCCGAATAAGACCAGCCTCCAAGAATCCAAATCTTTTCTCCAGTACCATCATCAAAGAGCTCAGCAGTATAGCCTCGTCTTGATCCAAAGCCTGAACCATCAGAATCCAAACTCCATGCATTGGTAGAATTATTATACATCCAGGTTGAGTAGGCTTCTCGGTTATCCATATCATACTCTCTTCGCACTTCTACACCACTAAAGAGATATAGCTTGCTGTTATATGGTACCATTTCCATTAAAGCTCGATTTCTGTAGGGAAATCCTGGTCGATTATCAATTTTTTCAACTACGCTTGTTATGGTGTTGAATTTTCTCATTTTCTTCCAATCATTTTGGTCAACCTGTGCTATTTCATAATCAGGAGTATACCCTCCCTGAATATAGATATCAGAGCCAACACGTGCCACAGCCATTCCTGATCGTTTACCTAAAATCTCTTTATATTCATCGGTTAAGACTTGAGTCCAATTTTCACCATCAGTTGATTTCCAGATGTCATCATAATAATCGGTCCCATTTCTCATACCGCCAATGACAAAATAGTGTCGTTAACTACAATCGCTCCATGATATGCCCGTTTCCCAAAAGGAGCGTCAGTGAGTTTTGTCCAAGTCTCTCCATCTGCTGATTCCCAGATGTCATTCATGTAATGATTTGTTTCATGGGTACTAATAGCATCCTCATCAACAGCATAGCCTCCAATGAGTAGCATCTTATCATCTAAGACAACCACAGCATGACCGGTCCTACCGTGCCAGGGGGCATCCATTGTTGCCGCTTGCCACGTTTGACCATCAGATGAATACCACACATCTTCCAAGTAGCTATCTTTATTAAGTCCTTGGTATCCATATCCTCCAAGAATCCATAAAGAGTCATTAAACACTACTGATGCATGCTTCCATCGTCTAACCCAATCGTTAGAAGTTGATACCGTGGTCCAACTCAGTTCACCATCATATTCATTACTACCATACCTATCATCCGGTGGGTATGTTGACCAAGAGTCACACGCAGTAAAAAAGACTAAATAAGGAAAGCACAAGACTTATTAGCAACACAATTTTTTTTCTCACACAAGACCTCCATATCATTAAAGAGATTTATTTACTTCTCTAAAGTTATCCATACTATCAACACTCTCATCGCCGAAAAAAGCATGAGAATACATTTGAATGAGATTAATACCTTTAAAAATTTGTTAGAACTTTACCATACTCAACGGCTTATTGAAACCTGATATATTATAATTCTATTGTAATTAGACATATTATGAACCTTTACACAAATCAGAATACCCAATTACAACAAGACACATCTCATGAGTAGCACAGACTCTGCTATCATTGGTATTACCGAGTATGTTTTTTGTAGATGAATAAGTTAATCCTTTATAGGAAGGCGTACATCCCATGTTCTCCATATTGTTTGAATCGTTTCTACTACATATCCTAATATCATGACAACTACGAGAAATGTTGGGAAATTGTTCCAAAACTTTTGAAAAATAGGATTAATCGCACCATTATTACCAAACTGTTGTGCCAATTGTTGAACGAAATCTGGATTCCAAATCCCAGTACCAGCCACAATGTACAGTGAAATACACAAGGAAACAAGTTTCAAACAGATAGTGAATACAGCAAGACGTTTGGTTTGAATTCCACTATACAATTTGGCAATCTCGATACCCATTGCAATCACGATTGTGAGATTAAAAAGACTAACACTCTTTTAAACACATCGGGAACAAAAGGATTGATTATATAGACAGATTGATTGATTTGGGCAATTTGAAGGAGCCAGGAAGAGGAATTCAACAAAGCAAATGCAATCGCAAGAAATATAAGTGATGCAATTGGTTCACTACGTGGTATCACAGTTGATTTATTTGGAATATCAGGAAGATCATCTAACGACCACCGTTCTTCATGAGCGACTTTCCCCAACCTCCGTTGATTCCACTCCATAATAGCAAATGCAACTGTGACCCAAGCAAAGGCTTGTGCATAGGCTACAAACAGCGTTCCTAAAACATTACTAATGGCTAGTCCTAATGATTGTGGCGCATTAAAAGCATATCCAATCGCTAATGAAATCATAAGGCCAAGACTTACTGCAAAACCAACAATCTTTACAATGAGTATATACAAATCAAAATACCCCGGTCCAATGAGATATCTCTGTACTCCCCTGTATCTATCTGCAAGTTCTGCCGGATCACCCAATTCCATTAAAACCGATTCAACGGACTCGAGATTATCAGTTTGTCCCTGCACCATTTCTTCGATTAATCCGTGTAATTCCAAAGAAACATCTTCCCGTTGTGCTAGAGGGAGTCGTTTGGTCACAGCATACACATACCGATTGACAATATCATTGTGTGTATCAATCATGCTAAATATCCTCCTTGAGTAGACCAATCATGTGCTTGGTAATACTCTGCCATTCCTTGGAAAGTAATTCAAACATATGGCGCCCCTCCTTCGTGAGTACATAGTACTTACGGGGTTTAGAACCCGTTGTTTCCCACATACTTTCTAACAATTGTTGGGCTTCGAGTCTTCGCAGCAAAGGATAGAGTGTACCTGGTTCTGCTAAAATTCCCTTGGAGCTTAACTCTTTTACTAAAGAGTAGCCGTACTGTGGAGTACGTAACTGACTCAACACACTCAACACCAAAGTTCCTCTACGTAACTCAAGACTCAAATTTTCAAAGCTCTTAACAAATTCATCCTGATCTGATTCTTTCATGGTCACATCATACTGTAGGACTCACACTATTGTCAACATAATAATAAAGGGTGTCCCTCAGAACTTTCTGAGAAACACCCTTCAATTTGATTAAATACATCTGTGTAGAATGTAGTCGTAGAATCTAGTTATTAGACAATAAGACTTGTTATCCACACTTCACGTTATTATCGTGCCCTCGCAGGTCCATAAGAGGCACCACCATTATTTTTGTTCATAGGTGAACGTTCTACTCTTGCTGAATCACCCTGTACGGTGTTCTGGCCTCTTCTTCCCATGGTACTAGAAGACTGTTGATTAGCAAAAGTCCTACTACTTTGCATCTCTTCTCTCAAAGCAATACGTTCTTCCTGTAATTGAAGAAATGCTTCTGAATCAATTTCTTCTCCGTATAAGGGACATTCAGCAAGCGTCTTTGCATCAAGCGTCTGCCAACGTTGGATTGGACGAGTCACATCGTCACCCTCTATAGAAGTTGTAGCAGTTGTTCCCGCTTTAGTTGCACTAGAATTACCTTTTCTCATTACACCGGCGCTGATAGTTGCAGCGACCAAGAGAAAAACCAGGACCATGACAAATACATGTTTCTTTGTAACCATTTAGTTCTCCTTTGAGCACATTGGCTCTTGTTTGGTTTATGAACAAAGAATACAACATGTCTATATACCTCAGATAAACGGAGGATAAAGATTGAGTGAATGATCAATCTTTTTAGAAAATATAATTGCAACTAATATTTTTTGAATTATTGGCCGTAATAAAGATTCAAAGAATCATGGGGGTATGTATACTATCTATATTAAGAGCCAGAAATATTCCTAGTATTGTCATCTTCCCTCATTGTGATATTGTCACTTTACCCTTACTACCCATTTGTTTATACATAGCATGTGATACAAAAAAAATAGGAGTCATGATGAAAAATCTTTTAATAATTGGTGGAGTTGCAGCAGGAGCAACTGCTGCAGCACGTGCACGAAGAATAGATAATGATATTAATATTACGTTACTTGAAGCCGGAGCAGATGTCTCTTTTGCTAACTGTGGGTTACCTTACTATATAGGAGGAGATATTGAATATCGTTCATCTCTCATTCTAGCAAGTAAAGAAACCTTTAATGAACAATACAGAGTTAATGTTCATACCAATACCCAGGCGTTGGAAATCGATCGTAAGAATAAAACTGTTCTTGCACTCAACTCTCAAACCGGTGAGAAAACAACATTTCCCTATGATTCTCTAATCCTAGCACAGGGTGGTAAACCAGTAGTGCCACCTCTTGAAGGAGTTGAGAAAGATCATGTTTCCAACTATGGACGCTTGAAGACATGGATAAGATTGACAACTTTATAAAAGAGAAAGAACCTCGTACCGCAGTTGTTGTTGGTGGAGGATTTATCGGCCTTGAAATGGTTGAAGCCCTTAGTAAAAGAGGCATTAAAGTCTCTCTTGTAGAAATGGCTTCTCAGGTAATGCCTGCACTAGAGGGTGAAATAGCAGGTTTTATCACAAAAGAGCTTCTAGACTATGGAGTGAATCTTAAACTAGGTAAATCGCTCAAAGCTGTTGAAGATACTAGAGTACTCTTAAATGATGGTTCTGCTATTAATGCTGACTTTGTTTTGCTCTCAATAGGTGTTCGTCCAACACTTCAATTAGCTATAGATGCAGGACTTGAACTTGGGTCTCGTGGTGGATTAAAAGTGAGCGACGAAATGCAAACAAGCGACCCCTCTATCTATGCCGCAGGTGATATGGTAGAGATTACCCATAACGTCCTTAATAAAACAGTCAGAATGCCTCTAGCAGGACCAGCTAATAGACAAGGAAGAATTGTTGCTGAAAATGCTCTTGGGGCTTCTAGAAAGTACAACGGTGCGAGTGGGAGCTCAATCGTCAAAGTCTTTGGGGCTGTTGCCGGCTCTACTGGGATGAGCCTCAGAATTGCAAAAGATGCTGGTTTCGATGCTGATGCTATTGTCGTGCACAAATCAAGTCACACTGCCTATTATCCGGGAGCTGAGAAGGTAAGCCTTATGCTTATTTGGGATCGCAGTAGTGAAAAAGTATTAGGGGCACAAGTAGCAGGAAGAGTTGGAATAGATAAGCGTATAGATGTAATAGCAACCGCCATTGCTGGAGGTCTAACAATACGGGACCTTGAAGAACTTGACTTAGCGTATGCACCTCCTTTTAATAGTCCAAATGGACCTATTAATATGGCGGCTTTTACAGCAGTTAACCATCAAGACCAATTTAGTCCATCAATTTTAGCACAGGATGTAGAAGCATTCGCAATGGAAAAACAACCCATAGTTATTGACCTAAGAGATCCTATCAGCTTCTCAAAAGCAAGTCTCTATGGAAGTAATAACCTCAGTCAAGAAGTGTTGCGAGATAATATTAATAGCATCCCCAAAGAGCATCCTATTCTCCTGATTAGTGATGACGGACAAAAAGGACATGTAGCACTACGAATGCTCAAAGGATTAGGTATTGATAATATCTACAATCTAAGTGGTGGGTACATCTCGTTAGAAAGGTATGCACGTGCAATAGGATATAAGAACCTTGATGTAACACTCTTCCCTGTTGTGAAAAAATCAGTAGAAGACCTTGAAACATCATCACTTGAGGCACATACCGAAGAAGGAACAGAGGATACTAAAGCTGTATCAAGTGACGGACCAATCATCCTTGATGTGCGAACTCCTATGGAGTTTGCAATGGGAGCCCATCCGAAAGCAATAAATGTTGACCTTGATGGACTAGGACAATGGGCCTCTTCTATTGAAGATAAGAATCGTGAAATTATTCTCTACTGTGCTTCTGGTGCAAGATCGAGTTATGGAGTAAGGATTCTTAAACAAATGGGATTTTCAAATGTACAAAATGGTGGAAGCCTACATAGTATGATGGCATCGGGGCTGTAATTCTCACCGTGTCGAACAGAACTTTTTCATAGAAAAGACCTTCAAATTTCTCTAAATCACTCCCTGTTAATCATGCAGGGAGTTTTTTTGAATTATCTAACTTTCATAATAAACACGATTAACTTACGAATATATAATTCTAGAGAAATGAATACATATTCTACTTCACCCGTTTACCCGTATGGTTCAATATAATATAGTGCCACTAGAGCAACAATTGTAATGAGAAAGAGACTTTTTTGAATTTTCTTGTGTGTGTTGCAATTTGTTGTGTTATAATACATGGTCAGAATGTTACATCTACCGCGTGTAGTTCATTTCCTTAATCGAGGAATATAAAGAATGTCTATTAAGTTGTAATATGATGAATGAAATATAATTGATTTCTTGGAACATGGAGGAAAGCAATGAACATAATCGGAAAACCCCTGAACAGAGTTGACGCTAAAGAAAAAGTCACGGGTAAAGCAAAATATACTGGAGATTTAGTAAGTCCTCATGCTCTTTTCGCAAAAGTCCTACATAGCACTATTGCTAATGGCCTTGTCCTCTCTTTTGACTTAGAAGAGGCTTGGAAAGTACCTGGGGTTATCGATATCGTTACATGTTTTGATGTACCAGATATTCAATTCCCCACAGCAGGGCACCCATGGTCAACCGAAAAAAAACATCAAGATATTGCAGATAGAAAACTCCTTAATACCAGAGTTCGTTTTTATGGTGATGATATAGCTGCCGTTATTGCTGAAGATGAAATAACAGCAAGCGAAGCAATAAGAAAGATAAAAGTACAATATGAAGAGTATGAACCATTACTTTCTATTGAAGCAGCCTTAGCTGAAGGGGCTCATCCTATTCATGAAGAGAAAGTGGACAATATTGTAGTCAAATCTTCTTATGAAATGGGTTCATTTGAAGAGGCTCTTAAGGAAAAAGACCTTATTAAGATTGAAGGTGACTATGAAACACCAATCGTCCAGCATTGTCATATAGAGAAGGCATCATCCTTTGCTTATATAGAGAGTGGAAAGATCGTAGTTGTCTCAGCAACTCAGATTCCCCATATCGTACGTCGTATTTGCCATCAAGCTCTTGGTGTTGGATATGGTGATATTAGGATTATTAAACCTTATATTGGCGGTGGTTTTGGTAATAGACAAGATGCTCTCACAGAACCCTTAAATGCATTTCTCACAACACGTGTCGGTGGAAGACAAGTTCGACTGGAATACACACGAGAAGAGACTTTCTCCTGCACGAGGGTCCGACATGCAATGAAATTCCATATTGAGTCTTTCGTTCGTAAAGATGGTACTTTTGCAGCTCGTTCTATTGTCGCTTACTCTAACCAAGGAGCCTATGCTTCCCATGCCCACGCTTTAGTGGCAAACGCAGTAAATGGCTTTCGCATGATGTATCCAGTGGGAGCCATCAAAGGTGAGGCATATACAGTATATACAAACCTCCCTACAGCGGGTGCTATGAGAGCCTATGGAATTCCACAAATTGGATTCGCTCTTGAAGCACATGTTGATGATATTGTAAGAAAAACGGGGCATGATTCTATCACCTTCAGAAAACAGAATATGATGAAGCTCGGCTTTATAGATCCAATGACTACCATTCAGTGTCATTCGACAGGTCTCTCTGAATGTATCGACATTGGAGAAAAGCACATAGACTATTCAAAAAAGAGAGCAGAATATGCTCATCAAACAGGTCCTATTCGTAAGGGTGTAGGAATGGCAATCTTCTGCTATAAAACAGGAGTCTACCCTATCAGTCTAGAAACTTCATCATGCCGAATGCTCCTTAACCAAGATGGCTCATTACAACTTCAGTTAGGAGCGACCGAGATAGGACAAGGAGCTGATACTGTCTTTGCCATGATGGCAGCAGAAACTATTGGTGTTACTATTGATAAAATCCATGTAATAAGCAAACAAGATACTGATGTGACTCCTTACGATACTGGAGCCTATGCTTCTAGACAAACATATGTATCCGGGATGGCTGTGAAAAAGACAGCAGAGGTATTTAGGAAAAAAGTACTCGAATTTGCAGGATTTATGCTAAACAAAGATCCATGGGATTTAGATATTAAAAACAACTCAATAGTCCATGTAAACAAAGACGAAGAGTTTGTCTCTGTTGCGACTGTTGCAGAAGAGTCATGCTACAGCCTCTCTAATTCAACACACATTAGTGCAGAAGAATCACATCACTGTACAGATAATACCTACTCCTTTGGTGTTTGTTTCACTGAAATTGAAGTTGACATTCCAATGTGCCAAATTAAGGTACTCGATATCATCAATGTTCATGACTCAGGAAGAATCATCAACCATCAAACTGCTGAAGGGCAAGTACATGGTGGAATGAGCATGGGTCTTGGCTATGGACTCTATGAGCATCTCGACTTTGATCAAAAAACAGGAAGAATGCTTAATGACAACCTACTTGATTACAAGTTAATGACACCGATGGATACACCTGATTTGCACGTTGCATTTGTTGAAACGGACGATCCTACAGGCCCCTATGGCAATAAGTCACTAGGAGAACCACCAACAATACCAGTCGCTCCAGCAATCAGGAATGCGATGCTCAATGCAACAGGCGTTGCAATGAATTCAATCCCCCTGAACCCTGAGAAATTATTCTATGCAGTAAGAGACGCTGGACTTATTAAATAAAGGAAGAAAGAGCATGTACGATATTAAAAACTTATATGAACCAACTTCAGTACTTGAAGCATTGAAACTAAGAAAAGAACACCCTGAAGCATTAATTCTTGCTGGAGGTAGTGACATCTTCATCAAAATACGTGAAGGCAAATTAGCTGGATGTGACCTCATTAGTATCTTTGCTCTCGATGAATTGCGAGGCATTTGCATTGAAGATGACGGATCTATTCTCATTAGGCCGCTATCTAGTTTTACTGATGTTGTAATGCACCCCATCATTAAAAACATATCCCAGTACTTGGTGAAGCTGTTGAACAAATTGGGGACCACAGATTAGGAATATCGGTACCATAGGAGGAAACATTTGTAATGGAGTAACCAGTGCAGATTCAGCAGGAACTCTTAAAGCATATGATGCTCAACTTGAACTTGCTAGTCTCGAAGGTACTCGAGTACTTCCTTTAGTGAATTCAATTTGGCACCTGGTAAAGTAGACCTTAAACCTGGTGAAATTCTCACCGGAATCCGTATTCCAAAAGAGAGTTATGAAAACACCTTTGGACACTTCATTAAGTATGCAATGCGTAGGGCAATGGATATTGCAACACTTAGTTGCTCAGTGAATGTAAGACTAAGTGAAGATAAGAAAAAAGTAGAGAGATTACGTATCGCCTTTGGCGTTGCTGCTCCTATCCCGATACGCTCACTTACTGCAGAAAAAGCTGCTCATCAGCACCTAGTTAATGAAGAGCTCCTTAATGCTATTGCAGAAGGCGCACTTACAGATGTAATGCCTAGAACTAGTTGGAGAGCTTCAAAAGAGTTCAGACTTCACTTAGTTGAAGAACTTGCTCGACGTGCCACTACTCTCTCAATCGAAAAAGCAGGAGGAAAGATCAATGGCTAGGAAGACAGTAACATGTACTATTAATGGAACAATCAAAGAATATTCGGTAGACGTACGAGCCTCTCTCTCTGATATGCTTCGAGGAAGTGCAGGACTAGATAGTATTAAACATGGGTGTGATGTAGGTGAATGTGGAGCATGCACCGTCCTTATCGACGGAAAACCATTCAACTCCTGCATCTATCTTGCAATCTGGGCAGAAGGGAAAACGATACTTACCTTAGAAGGACTCGTCGATAAGAAAGGAACTATATCTGACATACAACAAGCCTTCATTGATGAGGGAGCTGTGCAGTGTGGATTTGCACACCAGGTTCATAATGTCTTCTATCCCAATCATCACAAGTGAAGAAATCGCAAGTAGAGATGAAATTAGAAAACAAGTTGCAGGAAACCTTTGTAGATGTACAGGATATGACAAAATCATTAATGCAATAGAGAAAACCCAACATAAGAGAATTGAAGAAAAGAAACAGAAATAGATACAAGCTCTTCTTTTCGAATCAAAAATTGATGATGTTCACAACAAAATTTTGTGAACATCATTTTATTATATTCATATCTTTACAAGCTTCCCTGTAAAGCAAATTGTCCTTTTTGAGGGTACGGACGAAAAGTTGGACTTTTCTAGATACTAAACCAAGACTCAATCGATTCTTGACACGGTCTGCTTTGCTGGTATAATGAAACGGAAAAGTTGGAAACGTGACACCAGAAGGGTTGGAAAATGAAAAAACAACAACACAGGTTTTCCATGAAGAAAGTGATTCATAATCTGGTGTCTCTTAATCAGGACATCGTTCCAATTCTCCCTGAAATCGATCAAATAAATCTGCATCGTATGTATCTTATGTCAATTTTAGGCATGCTACTTTCGGCATCACACGTAATCCTTTTTGCATTTTTCACAATCACCACCAGTGCTATTGAAGCATATTGGCGGTTAGGTATTCTGATAACGCATTCAGTGCTTCTGAGCATTCAGGCCTTGATATTCTGTATCACCACGTATGTGAGAATCAAAAACCTCAAGCCAAGGGGACCGTTTATTCATGCGCTCGTCACCCTTTCGATCCTATCCATTATCTCAGCGGGGATCATCCTCGTGAGCTTAGATCAGCTGGTTACAACTGCAATTACTCCATTTCTTGTAATCTGCATCTGTGTCGCTATGATTTTTACTATTCAGCCAATCATATCAATTTCTCTTTTCCTATGTACTTATCTTACGTATTATTTCCTGCTGGGGCTGTACCAATTCGATCTTGCCGTCCTTCTATCCAATAGAGTAAATGGAATCACATCAGTTGCTATAGGTGTGTTCCTATCACTCTCCTTCTGGAGAGGGAATACACGGAACCTTTTGCAGAAACAGTTCATCGCGAAGCAACAACAGGAATTGGAAGAGAAAAACACCAAGCTATCTCTCCTTGCGGCAGTCGACGGGCTAACCGGACTTCTCAATCGTCGCGAGTTGGATAAATCACTGGACAATTTGCGGGATGATTGCAATCTGACTAATCGGCCATTGTCCGTAATCTTACTTGATATCGATTATTTCAAGGCATACAACGACTTGTATGGTCACTTGAATGGCGATGAATGTCTACGTAGCGTCGCAAAATTGCTTGTAAAATCGGTTCAATCTGATGGGAATCTTGTCGCCCGCTTCGGTGGTGAGGAATTTGTTATTATTATGCCTAATGCGTCATCTCAGGAGGCAAAAGTACTCGCCGAAAATATTCGAGCAGCAATCGTAGCCCTTACTATACGACATGAGGGAAATCCTCCTCTTCAGGTTGTTAGCGCGAGTTTCGGAGTGCTGACGGTAATTCCTCCTACCACTCTCAATACCTCCCAAATTCTCAATGAAGCCGACACATTGATGTATGCAGCCAAGACCAGGGGAAGAAACCTCGTCGTCAGCACATGAGATAATTGTCCAGAAGGCCTCCGTGACTATTACTAACAAGATGATTTTTCGATCGGATTCGCCTTGTTTGGATGCGGTGAGCTCTACTGTATGTCTTGGTTGTTATATGCAGAGTACTATGATTATAATAGAGTATTATAAAGATTACGAACATCAAACTGTCTACCTTCTTGCCACAACAAAGAAACCACCACAATCTCTGTAGCTGTACAGGATATAATAAAATCATCAATCCAATATAAAAAACCCAACAAAAAAGAATTCAAAGTAAATAAACCCAAATTATACAAATCAATCTACACGATGACATGTCCATTAAAGTTGCTGGTGGACAACATTCTGTTGCTATTTCTACTATGTGGTATCATATTTCAATTGCTTCAAGACCTATGTCGAATTTAATTCCTTTCTAATTCCATGTCTCTTTTTAGACATATTCGTTCTTCGCGGTTCAATTGACGACCACACTTAGCTCTATATCTAAGTCGTGGATCAATTATAATATTTATGACTGCATGTTCTCTTAAAGAAAATCCAACACAATAGACTCTTGAATTGTTTAAATTTTTCTCAAAGCATGATATAAGTCTTTTTTATTGCAACTAATCAATGGTCATCAGAAACACGTACTTACACTATTTTTTATAAGAAAACTATCAGCTTGACAATCACAGACTAAACTGCTTTTTATACATGTTACACTATGCGTGAGTTGGGAGAAAGAATATGGAATTCAATGAGAAACTGCAAGATCTAAGAAAAAGAAACAAATTAACACAAGAACAGCTTTCGCAGGAGCTTCATATTTCCAGGACAGCAGTCTCAAAGTGGGAAAGTGGCAGAGGATTTCCCAACATCGAAGCACTAAAAAATATTTCAAAGTTTTTCAACATGCCGATTGATTATCTATTATCTGGTGAGGAGCTACTTGATATTGCACAAAGCGATAATATAGTCAGACACAACAAACTTGTAAGTCTTTTCTTTGGAATTTATGATTTTATGCTTATTTCGTTCATTTTTCTTCCTTTGTATGGAGAACAATCCGGAAATTTTATCCGTATGGTTAATCTCATTCAGTGGAATGATACTACCTGGGTTAAAACTTCATACTATATTATATTCATTGCGATATGTTCACTCGGTTTAATCGAAATATTCTTTCACTTCTTCGATAAAGAAAAAATACAACGTAACTTAAGACTCTCTTCCATAGTTCTTCACTCTTTTGCTGTTATGTTGTTCACTTCCACAAGGGAACCTTATGCAAATGGCGTCCTTTTCGTGTTATTGCTCTTAAAGATTATACTTCTGTTAAGAAAACCGTAATTTCAGACAAATGATACGATAAGTATCATTCATATTGCCATCATGTGACGAATCGTTTCTTGGATGTTTGTTCACTGGAAGCCATAATATGGCCAGCTTCCAAAAAGCATAATACACAATCTACAAGAAAGGATAAATCTAATGATTCAAACAAGAATTCAGGAATGGCTGGACTCAGTATTTTCAGCGTTCGATTATAACATACTATCTTTTCTACATAATTTTGCAGAAAAGACACATGGAGCCTTAACAGATATCTTTAAAATCATAGGAATTCTATCTGAGAATGGAATACTTCTGTTAATATCAGGTATTATTCTGTTCTATTTCAGAAGAACAAGAAAATTAGGATTTTGTTTATCTGGCGCAGTATGCTGTAGTGCTTTCATCACTTTATTTTTGAAAGATTTTATCGCCCGACCGAGACCCTTCGTTGACACAACAAGTATGTATCACGACTGGTGGCAGTTCATTGCACTACCAGCAGAATCAGGATTCGCATTCCCATCAGGACATACCACGGTTGCAATGGCGGCGGCTGTTGCCCTGTTTCTAAACGTGAATAAAAAAATTAGCTGGATATCTTTTATTTTTGTAATAATAACTGGGATATCTCGGTGCTATCTTATGGTACATTATCCGTCCGATATTCTGGGCGGAATATTTTTCGGCACCCTAGGAGCTCTTCTTGCTTATCTCATTTCTCCAATATTTTTCACTCTTTGGAACAAGTTTTTACCAGCAAGATTGAGTAATCAGAAGATATGAAACTAAAGTAAACACATTCATTATTGCTTCCAATTATTTGGAACCTGAAGAATATATCATTACCAATATCTCCAAGGATAAGCGCTTCGACCGATTGTTTCTTCTTTATTCAGTGCGACTTGATGCACTATCAAATATGCTCTCTTATCGAGCTAAATTGTCGATTGAATTGTAAATCATTCACAACAATATTGCTCTGTCAGAAAATCTTTTTTTCCTATAATATCTCTATTGCTGTTAATGGAGAGAAACCAGATGAAATTATATGATAGAGCACTTGGATCATTATTAGGATTATTTGTCGGAGATGCTTTTGGTGCACAAACTGAATTTATGAGAGAAGAAACTGTAGCTAAGTACTATCCATTAGGCATTCATGAAATGAATACAAAGAATAGGCAAGTAGGAACTAGCGGAGAAATAACGGACGATAGTGAAATGGCTATTATGCTCGCAATGAGTATAATAAAAAGGAGAGGATTTATCACAGAGGATGTTAAGAATAGCTACGTCTCTTGGATGAATGCAGGCCCATTAGATATAGGAATTACAATATCTAATGCATTAAGAAATGATGATATAAACCCAAACAGTCAAGCTAATGGTGCTCTTATGAGAGTCGCTCCATTAGCGATATTTGGATCTAAATTAGATGAAAGATCTCTTATTTCCCTCTCTGATTTAGATTGTGCTATCACTCACTCTCACTCACTTTGCAAAGATATAAACAGGATCTGGACATGGGCAATAGCAAAAACAATTCGAGAAGGAGAAACCAAAGAAGAACTCTACAAACAAATCGTAGCAATAGCTCCTAAACTTACTGACAACACATTATTACTCTCCACTATTGAAGAAGCAAAAACAACACCACCAGCAACATGTGATGAATGGAATATGGGGTGGGTTCTTATTGCATTTCACCTAGCGCTTTATTCCATACTTAATTACGAAACATTTGAAGAAGGCCTAAAAGCAATTACTCTAAGAGCAGGAGATGCGGACACTAACGCAGCCATCTATGGCATGTTAGCTGGAGCAATATACGGAGCAGGAGAAATTCCTAGTAGATGGGTAAAAGCTCTTAAACCGACTCAAGTAATTAAGACATTACTTCAAGACAGGCAATTAGAAATGGATAGGTTGGCAAAAGATTTAGTAAAGAGTTTGATTCTTTGTGTGTAATTATGAATATCTCTTCCTTATTGATAATCTATATCTTTATCAACTACTAATAAGAACGCTTCTATGAAGCTTGAAAGAATACCCATTTTTGCTAATGTTACAGCAAATGCATCATGATGCCACTCACTTCTTTTTCAAAGATATGCATCAATCATATGGATAGATTGCAACATTTCTTTCCTGCATAGGAAATGACTGCTTCAAATATAGTAATCAGAAACACTACATTTTCATCTCTCTGGACATTATCACTTTTAAATAGGCTCTCAATATTTTTCAAAAATAATTCTTGACAAACATGATATCGTCCCTCAAACTACAGACATACGACGTGTGATGTCGTATGCTTACAAGGAGTTAATGGTGGAACATAAAATAGCAGCTATTTATACTGGAGCAGCTTAGTAAAACCACTTTCAGATTTACTAAAAGAAGCTCTTCCTGGATATAAGATTATGAATATTTTAGATGATAGCATGATCTCTGACATAATTAATGCACAGGGAATGACTAAAGAGGTAAAGCGAAGACTATATGGTTACTATGAAATCGCTTGTGCTTCAGGAGCAGAACTCATCCTAAATACCTGCTCTTCAATTGGAGATGCTGTGTATGGTGCACAAGAGTTCATGCCAATTCCCATTGTGCGAATTGACGAAGCAATGTGCAGAAAGGCAATTGAATTAACTACCTCAATCGCTGTGTTGGCAACAGTTCCTACTACACTAGATCCAACAATCAGACTTCTCGAAACATATGCACAAGAAATGGGGAAAAAAATACACATCGTGTCAGGTCTCGCAGAAGGCGCTTTGCAGCGATTACAGCAGGAGATGGAGAAAACATGATCGACTTGTCGCTGAAACTGCAAAAAAGTCGCTACTACTTGTGATGTCATCCTTTTAGCTCAAGGTTCAATGGCACGAATGGAAGAACCTCTAAGGAAAATCACAGGAAAAACTGTTCTCTCTAGCCCTCGTTCAGGAATTGAAATGGTGAAGAAAATGCTGGAGGGAAATTCATGAGTGTAGACATTTCATATCTAGAAGACTGTGCTCGTCAAATCAGAAAAGATGTTGTGGAAATGGTCTATAGAACCAAAGATGGTCACCCTTCCCCAAGCTTTTCTTCTGCAGATATTATGGCAGCCCTCTATTTCCACATTATGAGAATCGATCCTGCAAATCCATCTTGGGATAATAGAGATAGATTTGTCCTTTCAAAAGGACATGCTTGTCCTGCACTATATGCGACCCTTGCAAGAAAAGGATATTTCCCAGTAGAAGAACTCACGACTCTAAGATATCTTCATTCAAATCTACAAGGACATCCTTATCAACCTAAGACTAAAGGTTTAGATGCGACAACAGGCTCACTTGGAAATGGAGTCTCTATAGGACTTGGAATAGCTTTAGCTGGAAGAATTCAGAAAAAAGATTACCGAGTATATGTAATAACAGGAGACGGAGAACTAGGAGAAGGCCTTATATGGGAATCTGCAATGGCAGCAAGTCACCAAAAGATGGGCTCTCTTACTGTCTTTGTTGATAACAATAATTACCAAAGTGGTGGAACAATAGAAGAAGTCTCTGGAGCCTATCCCATAGATGAAAAATGGGAAGCATTTGGTTGGCACACACAAACTATTGATGGACACGATATCTCTCAAATTCTCAATGCAGTAGAAATTGCAAATAAAGTGACTGATCGACCATCAGCAATAATTGCTAAAACAGTCAAAGGGCATGGATTATCTTTTATGGTTGGAGACAACACATGGCACAAACGGGTATACACCGATGAAGAATATGCAAAAGCAATGATAGAACTCGGAGGTGCAAAATGAGTACTCATATTGATAGTACCCGTATTGGGTTCACAGATGGATTAATTGACCTTGCTTCAACAAGAGATGACATTATCCTTGTTTCAACAGACTCATTAAAAGTTGTAAAAGGAGAACCATTTTTAGAAAGATGGCCAGATAGAGTTATTGAACTTGGAATAAGTGAACAAAACGGAGTCGGTGTTTGTTCGGGACTCGCTTCTAGTGGCTTTATTCCTTATATTTGCACCTATGCGGGCTTTCTCACTATGAGGGCATGTGAACAAATGCGAACTTTTGTTGCCTATCCCCAACTAAAAGTAAGATTTGTTGGAGCAAATGGAGGCCTCTTGGGAGGAAATAGAGAAGGGGTAAGTCATCAATTCATTGAGGATATTGGTCTACTAAGAACAATCCCTGGATTTACTATTTTATGCCCAGCTGATGGAGATCAAGTAAGACAAGCAATTGTTGCAAGTGTTGATGTCCCAGGCCCTGTCTATATAAGAATCGGGAGCGGCAGAGAAGAAAGAGTATTTCCAATTGGAACACCATTTCCATTGGGCAAGATTCGAATCATAGAAGACTTGGAGATGATGTAGCTCTCTTCACTCACGGGTTTGTTCTAAATCGTGTCATAGAGGCTGCAAGACAACTCAAAAGCAGAGGAATCGGAGCAAAGGTAATTGAGGTTGCTACAGTCAAACCTCTCGATAAAGAAGGCATTAAAAAGATTCTTAGTCGAACAGGTTGCGCTGTTTCCATTGAAGATCACACCATTATAGGTGGTATTGGTAGTGCAATAGCTGAATTGATAGCGGAAGAATCTCCAGCTACATTAGTACGACTTGGTCTTCAAGATACATATGGTGAATCTGGATTTCCAGATGAACTTCTTGATACTTATGGAATGTCTATAGAAGATATTATCGCTGGGAGTGAAAAAGCGATTAAAAACAAGAAAAAAAGAGATTAGTCGAGACCTATACATGTTAGTATAGAAAAGGAGTGTTTTATGAAAAAAAGAGGAATGACTATAATACTTGTATTACTTATGGTCGGTTCAATCGTATCTGCAGCAGGTCAAACAGAAGCAGGACCTACTGCTGCAAAACCCTTAGTACTTCGGTATGCACACATGAATGCAGCGAATAGCCCAAACGGACTACAAGCTGATTATTTTGCAAAAAGGATTGCAGAAGAAACTAATGGGGCAATTAAGGTCGAAGTCTATCCAGGTTCTCAACTTGGGACTATCACAGAAATGGCAGAAATGGTATCACAAGGAAGCGTTGCTCTTCACCACAATACCTATGGTGGACTTCAACCTTTATTAGAAGATTTGGGTCTCTTTGATACACCATATCTTTATCGTGATGTTGATCATCTTCTTAAAGCCACAAATCCAGAAACTTCGCCAGTGCTAAAAGAGTTGAATGAAAAGCTTATTGAAAGCAGAAATGTAAGAATTCTTTACTCATTCTATTTCGGCACACGAAATTTAACAACAAACTCTGCAGTTTATTCACCAAAAGATCTTTCTGGAAAAAAAATTCGTGCAATCCCTTCCCCTATCTATATGGCAGCTGTTGAAGGAATGGGAGCAGTAGCTATCCCAGTTGACTGGGCTGAAGTCCCCGTTGCCCTCTCTACAGGTGTTGCAAATGGACAAGAGAATCCTGTTAGTGTACTCGTTTCAAACAATCTTTATGACGTCCAGAAATACCTCATGCTTACAAATCATATCATGGGTTCAGAACCTGTAGTGATCAATGAAAGTGTATGGCAAAAACTCTCTGATGAGCATAAAGCAATTGTTAAAAAAGTAGCTGCTGAAACAAGAGATTGGGCATCTAATTATGTTTTAAATAGTGAAGAAGCTGACCAAAAAATCCTTGCCGATAAAGGAATGACTATCATTGGTCCAGAACAAGGACTTAAAGTCGATGAATTTAGAGCCTCTGTAGAAAAAGTAGTTAATGACCGCTTTGGTAACAAATGGGGTTCTTATTATGATCAAATTCGAGCTATTAAGTAGAAACACTAGATAAATCAAGATATCTAAATAATCGTGATCAGAGAACTCTCTGGTCGCGGTTTATCATAGAATAGGGAGAAAGCGTCATGCATTCATTCATACGAAAATCAAGCAAAGTACTAGAGATAATTTCATTAGGATTCCTTGTACTATTATTTGCTTGTGTGCTCGCTCAGATTATCATGAGGAACTTTTTTAACAATGGGTCTGTAGTTATTGAGGAATTAGCAAGATTTTCTCTTGTTTTCTCTTGTTTTTCTCATGATTCCAGTTCTTATCATAGATAAACAGCATATCATCGTAGATCTCATTACTTCCCGTCTATCAAAGAAGTTTCGTCGTATTTTTGAAATGGCTTCACATGTCCTCTCTCTATTAATGGCAATTTTTCTTATTCTATCTGTCAATCAAGTAATTTCAAAAAAACTGGAGTGTAAAAACTCCTGCTATACGAATGCCAAATTATATTTTGTATATACCTATTGCAATCGGAATCCTATTCACAGCTTTTGCATCCCTCTCATTTTTCATTGAATTGATGCATACCAAGGAGGTTTCAAAATGAGCGGAACCATCATAATCTTTCTTTTTTTAGGTTGTATCCTAGCAGGACTCCCTATTGCATTTAGTATGAGCCTTCCAGCTGCCCTCTATCTACTCATCAACAACATCCCGATCAGTGTTATGGTACAGAGAATGGTGGCAAGTCTAAATTCATTCCCTCTTCTTGCTGTACCTCTTTTATTCTCGCAGCAGGTCTTATGAATAATTCAGGAATCACTAGTCGTCTCTTTGAGTTCTCCAAATTGCTTGTTGGTCGGCTAAAAGGAGGACTCGCTCAAGTTAATATTATTGCTTCTTTAATATTCGCTGGAATTTCCGGAGCCGCTCTTGCGGATGTTGGAGGTCTAGGAAATATTGAAATTGATGCAATGGAGGAACAAAAATATCCGAAAGGTGATGCTGCAGCTATTACCGCTGCCTCGGCAGTCGTTGGCCCCATTTTCCCTCCAAGCATACCCCTTATTATCTATGGAGCCGCAGCTGAAACTTCAGCAATGAGACTTCTCATCGCAGGAATCGTTCCAGCACTTGTCATTGTTCTCCTTCTCATGCTTCAAGTAGGATTTTTCGCCCGAAAAAAGAACTATCCAAAAGGAATTGAAGGCAAATATACTGGTTCAGAAGTATGGAGTATCATCAAACGAGGGGCGCCAGCTATGCTCATGCCTGTTATGCTGATGGTTGGAATGCTTAGTGGGTATTTCTCTCCAACTGAGGTTGGAGCAATCACTGTGACCTATGCACTTATACTTAGTGCTATCTATAAAGAATTTACTTTCAAAGGATTAATTCAAGTCCTGAAAGATACACTCAGATCTACAGTGAGTGTACTGTTTATTGTAGCTTCTGCTGCAATCTTTGCCTGGGTCCTCACTGTTGAACAAATTCCTCAACAGGTTTCTCACATGATGCTTACAATTTCTTCTAGTCCATATGTCTTATTATTCATTGCAAATATTGTGTTGCTAATCACTGGGATGTTTATAGAAACTACTGCAGCAATAATGGTGCTCACCCCGATTCTTCTCCCGCCTTTAGTAGCGGCGGGAGTCAGCCCTGTTCACTTTGGTGTAGTAATGGTACTCAATCTCATGATTGGGATGATTTCTCCCCCTGTTGGAATGAGTGTCTATATGCTCTCTCCAATCGTAAAACTTCCCGTTGAAAAGATTTTCAAAGCTGTTGCTCCCTATTTTATTACCCTTTCAATCGCACTACTTATTGTAACATATGTCCCTCAATTGAGTCTCATGTTACCCAATTTAATGTTCAACTAAAACTGTAGGAGTCCCACATGTCAAATAATGGCTATTTCCAAAAAGTAAAAAAACTCACACCCACTCGATTTTGGATTAACAACCCAACACTAGAAGAAGCAAAACAGGCTATTGAAGCTGGAGCCGTTGGTTGTACGACAAACCCAAGCTATGTTTCTAAACTTCTCTCCTCCCCTTCTGATAGTATGTATGTAACAAGAACTATTAAACTTCTTCTCCCATATTTTTCTGACAATAGAGAACTTGCTGCAATGGTACAACGGATTATGGTATCGCGAATTAGTGATTTATTTATGCCTATGTATGAAGCATCTGAAGGGAAAAGGGGCTTTGTTACAATCCAAAGCGATCCTCATGCAGAAGAAGATGCCTCTCTAATTATAAAAGATGGAATAGAAAACAGAAATATTGGGGAAAACATCATGGTTAAAATTCCAGTCACAGTATATGGAATTGAGGCAATAGCATCCCTAGTCGCACAAAACGTACCTACTATGGCAACTGAAGTAATGGGAATATCTCAAGCTGTATCAATAGCAAAAGCATATGAACAATCATCAAAAGAATCAGGATTTGAACCTCCATTTTTCCTTACCCATATCACAGGAATTCTTGATGATCATTTTAAACGAGTTATTAAAAACGAAAAAATCAATCTCTCTCAAGAAGCAATAACATGGGCCGGTCTCTCCATTGCAAAAAAAACAATATGCACTACTCAAAGAGAGAAATTATCCTGGAACCATGATTGGCGGTGGGGCAAGAAAATTAGAAGACTTTACCGAACTAGTCGGAGGAGACCTCCACATTACTATTAACTGGAAAGGAAGTGCCGCAACTCTTATTGAACAGAACAATGAAGTTGTTTCGAGAATAGACAATCCAATTGATGCTAACATTATTAAAGAACTAAAAGAAAAACTTGAAGATTACTCAAGAGCCTATGAAGAAGATGGGATGGAAGAAGATGAATACTTCGATTTTGGAGGAGTTGAATTATTCCGCTCATCCTTCATTAAAGGATGGAACATATTAATCGATTATATTGATGAATTAAGGAGAAATAACTAATGAAAAATAAGAAGAAACATAGAGGAAATCTTCTAACAGACCCAAGGGTCATAAGAGCTCCCGGCATTGAAAGAGTAACCCTTACCTATGATGAAGATACAATGATGTGCTATTTCTACCTAGCAAAAGGATCAACATTAGAGATGCACACTCATGTAAACTCACAAAGTGGGATTGTGATAAAAGGGAGAATCGATTTTATTAAAGGAGATGGCGAGATACTGGAATTGAAAACAGGTGATGCATATTATTTTCCTTCAAACGATCCACATGGATCAAAAGTACATGAAGATACCGAATTACTTGAGTGCTTCACTCCTTATCGGAATGATTACATAGATTAATCTTTTTTTATTGATATAGAAGAAATTATTCGTTATCATTTATTTCAGAAACAGACTATACAAATAATACACAGGAGCTATTTCTTTGGAAGAATTATTCACTATTGCAGAAAGAAGGTTATCATCAGTAGAAATAGTTGTTGAAAAGATTAAAGCCCTGCTTGTTCAGCAGAGCTTAAAACCTGGTGATATGATTCCTAGTGAAACTATTCTTGCAGATAATCTTAAGGTAGGTCGTGGTTCAGTTCGCGAAGCCATAAAAATTCTCTCAGCATATGGGGTACTAGAAATAAGACGAGGAGCTGGAACATACGTTGCTTCAGCATCAAAATAAAAAAACTTTTTTGATGCCCATCTTTATCAAATACTTGTTCAGGAAAGAGATTATCATTCACTTACTCAAGTAAGACAACTGCTTGAAGAAGGAATTGTTCAACTCGTAATAGAAAGCGCTAGTGAAGAGGAACTTCAAGAACTTGATAAGAGTATGAAAAAGTTCCTTGAAGAACTTATAAAACCCGGGACCTCACACAAGAAAGCAAATATACTAGATATTGAATATCATACTCTTCTTGGGAAGCTTTCTCATAATCAAATAGTAGAAAGAATTTATTCGTTTGTTATTGAACTATTCACCCCAACAATTAATCCTATCCATGAAGGAGTGTATGAAGCACACACGAATCTCCACAATGCCATCATGAATAGGGATATAAACCAAGCAATTTCTTGTGTACGAACTCATACAGATATTTGGGTTCAATCTCATAACGCTGCTTCTACTAAAGAGTGAACAAGAACCTATAAAGGAATTCCAATTGATGAGATTGTGGGTACTATTTCTTTTTTTTCTTCCCAATTGGGACATTCATTAATATTGTAATGAGTGTCAGAATGAGAAGAATAATGGTAATAGGTCTACCAAAAAGGGCTATGAGCATATTATCTTCTGATACTGCGAGTGATATAGCTCGTCTAAAGTTGGAATCCATCATTCCACCAAGAACAAGAGCTAACGTCATTGGAGCAACGGAGTATCCATTCTTTCTCATGAGAAATCCAACAACACCAAAAATAATCATCAATAATACATCAAACATTCTGTTGTTAAAAGAATAGGAACCAATAATACACAATACTGTAACTACAGGAAGCAAAATATTTTTTGGGACTGTAATAATTTTCACCATCTTCGGAGCAATAAAGAGCCCAATTAGAAGAAGGAAAAGACATCCAAGGAACCCACCAGCAAGAATTACTCCAAAGTATTCTGGCTGAGTTTTGATAAACATAGGGCCTGGTTGAAGCCCATGAACATAGAACACAGAAAGTAATATGGCTGTTACCGCGTCCCCTGGAACAGCGAGAGTAAGCATAGGAATAAGAGCACCACCAATACAGGCATTATTAGAGGCTTCAGATGCAACAATACCCTCTTCGGCACCTTCTCCAAAAGGTACTGATGGATGCTTTACAATTCGTTTTGCTTCTGAATATGCAAGAAAAGAAGCAACAGGCCCGCCCGCTCCAGGAAGAGCTCCCACTAAGGTCCCAATCGTACTATAGTAGAGAGAGTGGAAGAAATGCTTCATGATATCTCTTAGTTTCATACTTATCTTCTTCACTTCAGAAACTTGAGCCTTTACATCCACATCACTAATGACAGTAAGAACTTCTGAGAAGCCGAACAAGCTACGAGAGCCGGAACGATAGGAACTCCTGTTTGAAGATTCCAAATCCCCATAGTGAGGCGAGGAGTACCCATCACAGAATCGAGTCCAATCATACTTAAAAATAATCCAGCTAAAGCACTAATAATACCTTTGACAAATGATTCTCCTGTAAGAGAACCAACTGCAGAAAGACCAAAAGCAGCTAATAGAAAATAATCCATTGGTTGAAACTTTAGAGCAAGACGTGAGATGGGAAGTCCCAAGAGCCACAAAAGAACCAGACCAAATACACTCCCAATGAAAGAATAGACTGTAGCAATTTTTAAAGCTTTATACGCTTCCCCTTTTTTCGCCATTGGATAGCCATCAAATGTTGTAACAACAGAAGAAGGTGCACCGGGGATATTAATCAAAATAGCAGAAAGAGCTCCACTGAACACACCAACTACATATAATCCCATAATAGTTGCTAATGCATCAGCTGTTGCCCATGTATAGGTAACAGAAACAAGGATGGCAGTCGCATCGTAACAGAGAGACCCGGAATAGAACCCACAAAGAGCCCAGATAAAGCCCCAGCCAAGACAAACATAATGAATCGGATATCAGTAAGGTAGGTAAGAATAAATGATTGATCCATTAAAACACTCCCAAAGGTAATCTAACATGAAGTAAGAGTTGAAAGATTATATATAACACAGCTGTGATAGAAATCGACAAAAGTAATACTTTCCACCATGTTCTCAATTTCAAGAAAATGAAGAACAAAGACAACATCACAATATTTGTAATAATAAAACCCAGGAATGGAAGAATCACATAGTATAGAATAACAAGAAGAGTAAATATAGCGACTACCTTGATTCCTCGATTATCCCTTACTTCCTCTTTTGCTGTAGTAATTCCTCTTCCTTGGATTAACAAAGAAATAGCTGCAATAATAAAAAGAGTAGCTATCAAAGTAGGAAAGAGGTACGGTGAAAGCTTCCATGCAACCTCTATCTGATAATGGTTATAGAGAGAATACACTAGGAGAAAAACTCCTAGTGTACTAAAAATAAGACCTTCTACCATGTGCTTATTCTGTTTAGCAAAAGAAAAAAATCGTTTCACAATAATTATTTCACCCTTTCGATTCCAAACTTAGCTGGATCATATTTTGTTGCACCTGCATCATACAATAGATAGGTAACAATTGATTCCCAGTTGTCATAGAAAGAAAGGATATTATCAATAGAAGGATACTTTTTATAGAGTTCTTCCAGATTATTATCATTCACAAATTTAAGCCAATCAGGATCTTGAACAGCTTTAAGAGAAGCATCTCTAAGAACTTTTACCACAGAAGCATCTACTTCCTTATCAACAACAAGAGAAAGTGGTGTAAACGGAATTGAGAGGAACTCAGTAAAAGCAGGATCCACATCAGCAAGAGTTGGAACTTCTGGGAAACCAGGAAGTCTATCAAGTGCGGAGATACCAAGAAGGCGAAGGTCTCCACTTGCAAGATATTTTGTTATCGTAGAAAAGTTAGAGTTAGTAAAATCAACTTGATCACCTAGTACAGCAATAATACACTCACCACCACTAGAATAGGCTGTCATCGACATATCATATCCCTGTGCTTCAAAGATTAAACCTTGAACGTGTCCAGATCCACCAGGTCCGGTATAAGACATTTTTACTTTTCCAGGATTCATTTTCATATCATCAAGAAGGTCATCTAAAGTGTTATATTTTGAATCTCCTTTTACAACAATGACCTTAGGATCGTTCACGACAGCCATGATTGGAGTAAAATCGTTATAGCTCATATCACTTATTCCCATAACACGTTGAGTTCCTAAAGAATCAGCAGTATAGAAAATGGTGTAACCGTCAGCTTTGGCATCCAATACAGCCTTAGCTCCAACAGACCCTGAAGCACCAGATTGGTTCACTACGGTTACAGGTACATTGAGTTGCTTTTGAAGAGCAACAGCAAACTTTCTACCTGTCACATCAGTGGTTCCACCAGCTCCATAAGGAACTATCATAGTGATTGCACCTTTAGGATAAGCTACACTTTCTCCCTGTCCTGTTGCCCACAAGCCTAAAGTCATGAAAATTATCAAAGAGACCAATATCAGTTTTTCACACTTTCCTCCCATTTTTATTATTTATGTTTTACAAACACACTTACAAAGTGTTGTATATTTATACAGTTTATATCCACTACATGCAAGTAAAAAAGGCAACTCTCTCAATAGTTTTTCTCAATAAAATACAAGATAATCAATCTTCTAGGCAACTAATGAGCCTTTTTCACTTCCTTAAGTCTCAAAAACAGAGAAAGAATACCAAGAAGCACGGTAACAAGAAATAGAGCTATTGGAAGAGAAAAAAGTGTTGAGAATGTACCAATAAGAAGCGAAAAAACAACAGCAAAAGCTGTCTCTGCTTGAGATTCAACAGACAATGAAGAAGCTAATGCAACTTCATCCATAAGAGATGTCACATAGTCTATCCCAATTGGCTTCCTTAAGTTCTCAATGACATAGATCATGAAAAAAGCTATCACAGCAAAAATAGGGAGTTCAACATAATAAAGGAAAGCACTAACCAATCCAAAGAACGTTCCAATGAATAGGTACCTATTTAGAGCTTTTTGATTAGTTGAAAAGATGGATGAAACCCTGTGAGAATATTTAGAAGCAAAGCTTGTAAGATAGAAAATGATAAAATAGACGATTCCAGTAGTAACTGCAGTTCTCTTTTGCTGCTCTACATATAGAAAAAAGGAAGAGATAATGCAACTGTTTTAATCATAGGCTGAATATAATCTTTAACAGCTTTGTAATATCCACTGAAAAGTGCTTGGTTCCCAATTGCTTTGATAAGAGAAAGATTCTTGAAACTCGTTCTGAAAGCTTTAAAAACCTCAACAAAGACTTCACGAATCCTCTTATCTTTATGGTTGGTGTATAAATCAAAGCTCTTAGGATAACTAAGGATAAGAAATAAATCGAGAACATATGGAATTATAGTGAAAAGGAAAATAGGAGCATATGAGCCCTGCCAAAACACCAGAAAAGCTGCTATAAGAGCACTAAAAGCTGACCCCAATTGGCTCCAAGAACGAGTATGACCATAATAGAGAGCTTTGAGCTTCAACATATTATTTTCTTTCAAATAGGTAAATATTATCGCCTTGTGCGTTCCTGTTCTAAAAGCATCTCCTGTTGCATAAAATAGCATGGCTCCTAATAGCACAAGATAAGAATGTGAAAAGAAAAAGATTATGAAGGATACAATATACGAGAGCAAAGAGAGAGCCATTACTCTTCTTCTTCCGAGTGAATCAGCAATAATACCAGATGGAATCTCAAATAAATTTATAAGGGCTTCACGAACTGCGTAGAGTGTTCCGATTTGAATATACGTAATGCCCTTCTCTAAAAAGAAGAGAAGTAGAAAAGGTTCAAAAATTTTAGATTCTTTAGAAATCCATATGCGCAAAATTTATAGTATTGTACATTACGTACAAATACTTGGTCACTTTCATCTGTTTTATTCAAAATATTGCTCTCTTATAGCAAAATTGTAACATAAAAATGTCATGAAACACTATAATAATAGTAAAAAAAACATTCTCTAGAAGAACTCAATTTCATCAATATTTTGTGTAGTATATAACACATATCTAATAAGAACTTCTCTCTGTAATGCAACTAAGAAAATGATAGACACATGATCTTCATAGACAAGTCAAATAAGGTTTTTTTGCAAATAAATTTCGTGCGTTCCATCATCTAATTTATTGATTATAGAAAATAAAAATCTTTTAAAAATAAAGGGGAAATATAGAGAATTATTTCTCTCTTTTTGATACACTCTTTTTCAGTAGAGGATGCTAGATGATCAAATCACATGTATTTGGTTGAATCAATCTAGTTCAAGGAGAGTTCCAATGGAACTAATCCATACTGCACATACACTTAATCAGGAAGATGAACCTCCCCTGAGACCTTCAAGTAAAAGAGAAATACCCCTTTTTACACCACCTAGAACAAGCTACAATTATCATAAAATCAACACACAGAAAAGTAGCAGTGAGCTGTTTAGGAAAACCTATTTTCCTGACACAAAAAAAGAGGATTGGAACAACTGGCATTGGCAGTTAGCTCATCGAATCACAACCCTCTTTGAAATCTCCCGTTTCATAAGTCTAACAGCAGAAGAACAACAAGCCTTTCAAGAAACAGAGCATTCCTTCCCATTTGCAATTACTCCCTATTATTTGAGCTTAATAGATGTAAATGATCAAACGAGTTCTTTGAGAAGAACAATCATTCCATCAATAAAGGAATCTATTATTGATGAAGTAGAAAGTGAAGACCCATTACATGAACAACACTCATCTCCTATACCCTGTATAGTACATCGATACCCAGATAGAGTCTTATTCCTTACAACAAGCTTCTGTTCAACATACTGCAGATATTGCACGAGGAGCAGAATGGTAGGAGGACACAGCGAAATACTAGAACCTCATTGGAAAGATGCAATTAAATATATAAAAGAGACTCCTACTATTCGTGATGTAATTATATCTGGCGGAGATCCTCTTACATTAAGTGATGAAAAACTTGAATGGCTATTAAAAGAAATCACCTCAATTGACCATATCGAGATGGTTCGTATTGGAACAAAAGTTCCTATGGTAATGCCAATGAGGATTACGCCTCAACTCATCAAGATTCTCAAACGCTATAAACCCATCTACATGAGCATTCACGTAACCCACCCAGATGAAATTACCCCTGAGTCATCCTTAGCTTGTAATCGTCTTAGTGATGCGGGAGTCGTCCTTGGTAGTCAAACAGTATTACTCAAGAATGTGAATGATAATGTAGAAACTCTCAGATCATTATTTCATGCATTACTCAAAGTAAGAGTAAAACCATATTATCTCTACCAGTGTGATCCAATTATAGGATCAGCTCACTTTAGAACAACTGTTGATAAAGGCAAAGAATTAATAAGAGGACTGAGAGGCTTCACTAGCGGGTATGCTATTCCACAATATGTCATTGATACCCCAAAAGGTGGAGGAAAAGTTCCCATTCTTCCTGACTATGAAATAGGACGAGATGAAGAGAATCTCTATCTTAAAACTACGAAGGTAATATATACACATACCAATAGGAAAGGAAGAATAACTTATGCTCATTGGATTAACATACGATTGAAAGATGATTACCTCAAATTAGGCTACAGTAATGAAACTGTTGCTGAATTTGATTCACTCATCACCATAGATGCAATCGATAATGCTATTACTTTTCTAGGACACCAAACAATTCGCATTGGAAATATTAAAAACCTGACCACCTACCTTAGTTGTGGAAAAAGATGTGATCTTGTGTTCAATATTGCAGAAGGTTTGCATGGACTTTGCAGAGAAGCACAAATACCGGCTCTTCTTGATGCCTATGAAATCCCATATGTATTTTCAGACTCTTTCACCCTTGCTATGACGCTCCATAAAGGAATTGCAAAATCTATTGTAAGAGAGCACCAAGTTTCTACAGCTGACTATGCTATCATCAGTGAAGAGAACGATATTGAAAACATAAAACTGCCCTATCCACTATTTATCAAACCAATTGGGGGCGGGACAGGGATGGGTGTTAACGCTAATTCAATTGTTCATAATATAGAACAACTTACCTTTTACTCGCTTCAATTATTAAAAAAAATTTGACCAACCAGTTCTCGTTGAAACATATCTTGAAGGAAGAGAGTTTACCGTTGGAATCATAGGAACACATGATAATAGTAGAGCAATCGGTGTGATGGAAATCATCGTAACATCATCCTCTGACAACGGAATTTATTCTTACAATACAAAACAAGATTATCTTACTACGGCTTCTTACCAACTAATCGAAGGAGAGATTGCCGAAGAATGCTGCCTGGTGGCACTACATGCATATAAAGCTCTTGGATGTAGAGATGGAGGAAGAATTGACCTAAAAATGGATTCACTAGGTAAAGTAAACTTTTTGGAAGTTAACCCACTAGCAGGACTCAATCCCGTTGATTCAGACCTTCCAATACTTTGCTATAAAAAAGGTCTTACCTACCAAGACCTTATAACAGGAATACTTGATTCAGCTATATCTCGCCTTTCAATAAAGAAATTAGAATGCGTATCTTAATAGTTCATGATACATTCAGCAGTTCACCTTCTTTAGATGAGACAGATACTCAAGAACAAGTAGAACTCATTACACGAGCTCTTGAAGCAAAAAATCATGAAGTCGAGACTCTCTCTTTCTCTATTAATTCCATAAACATGAAAGAATCCATTTCTATATGTTCTCCTGATCTCATATTCAATTTAGTTGAAACATTAGAGGGAAGCTCTTTATTACATCTAGCTCCCTCTCTTTTTGAATCTCTAGGCATCCCTTTTACAGGTGCCGATTCACATCAAATGATGCTTACCTCCAATAAAGTACTGGCTAAAGAGGAGATGGTTAGCGCAATGCTACCTACTCCTCGATGGATAGAATTACACAACATATCTCAGGCAAGTGAATTCCTTGGCTTTCCACTCATTATAAAACCGAAATGCGAAGAAGCCTCTGTTGGAATTAATGATGAATCAGTAAGAACGTTTCACTCAATAGAATCATTACAAGAGATACTCTCTTCAAATACTCTATTTGCAGAAGAATATATCAATGGAAGAGAATTTAATGTATCGATTCTTTTGATAGAAGGAATTCCTGTAGTTCTTCCACCAGCTGAAATGCTCTTTATTGATTATCCCACACACAAACCAGCAATTGTTGACTATAATGCTAAATGGAAAGGAGACTCTTTTGCATATAACCATACATCTCGTTCGTTCATATTCAATGAAAAAGATCGATTGCTCATTAAAGAGTTAAAAGAATTAACTCATAAAGCTTTTACCCTATTTGGAAACAAAGGATATATGAGAGTTGATTTCCGTGTTGATTCATTAAATAGACCCTATATTCTTGAAGTAAACGTGAATCCTTGCTTGAACATTGATAGTGGATTTGTCGCGGCAGCTAAAGAAAATAGAATCAATTATGATGAGTTGATAGAACTCCTCATCGAAGGATAAAGATATGTTCCGAGAAGAACCAAGAGAAAGTGATCTGATATCCGTGCATTCAATCTTGCAGAAATCAGGATTTTTTAATGAAGAAGAAGTAGATATGGGAACTTCTTTAATACAAGAAAGACTCCAAAAGGGGACCTCTTGTGGGTATTTTTTGAATTCCTTGAAGAAGAACATCAACTCATAGGGTATACCTGTTTTGGTCCGATTCCAGGAACTACATCTAGCTTTGATCTCTATTGGATTGCAGTAGATACCGCTCATAGAGGAAAAGGAATTGGATCACGTCTCATGCTAAGAAGTGAGGCAAGTATGAGAAGTATGAGAGCAAGAAATGTCTATATTGAAACATCCTCATCCCCCCTTTACCTCCCTACTCGCTCATTTTACATTAGAAATGGGTACACATTAGAAGCAGAACTAAAAGATTATTATAAGAAAGATGATAACAAACTTATTTATGTAAAAATTTTGTGACGAACATAAAATAAAAGTTCGTGGCAGAAAAATAATACTCTTCGCCTAATGAGTACTCAACATTGAACGAGCGACATGTTCTAATCTCTCTATTGCATAGGGAAGAAACTCTTTCATACTAGAACAGAATCTGTATCCATCCTTCCCTCTATTTCTTTTACACCCACCTCTACAAAGAGCTCTCCATTGACAGTGTAAACAATCATCAACTTGGTTTGTAGAATCTTCAATAAAGCGATGTGAAATTCTTTTCTCATCAATTGAAGAGATTGAATCTTCTACAATATTCCCAAGTAGATTCTCATCATCACAGTAAAAGTCACAGGGATAGATATTCCCGTTAGCTTCAGCTACATATTGCACAGAACAAATTCCTGCCATATCACAACTCTCTGGAGGATATCCAGCTACCATGCCAACAAGGTTATCAAAGAATCGTATGGAGATAGGGTTTCCTTGCTGCCATAAGGCATACCATATGTCAAATAGCTTTTTAAGAAAATGAGTATAATTCTCTCTAGTGAGAAACCTGTCATTACCTTTATCTTCTATGCTCGACATGCATGGGATAAACTGAAAATATCTGTATCCCCTACTCATCATATAGTTCAACATCACCTCAACATTCTGAGCCATCTCGTTTGTAATAACAGAGAGAAGATTAAAATCGACCTTCCACTCATTCAATAATTGTATGACCTGTTGAACGTTCTTTCCACTCCCTTTCCCATCTCGGGTAAAGCGGTGCATATCATGTAAACGTCGAGTTCCATCAAAAGAAACTCCAACCAAGAAATTATTCTTCTTAAAGAACTTTGCCCAACTTTCATCAATATCAATTCCATTTGTTTGAAAAGCATAATTAATATTCGCATTATTTGTATTGAGAGCATTCACCCTCTCAACAAAATTTTCATAAAAAGGAAGCCCTGCTAAAGAAGGCTCTCCTCCCTGAAACATGAAAGAACAATTATGAGCCTCATGCAAAGTCTTGCTTATGATAGCCTCTACAACTTCTTTGCCCATGAATGAATAAGAGGAAACCTCTCTATGGGCTGCTAAATCAAGATAGAAGCAGTAATCACATGCAAGATTGCACATTGAAGAGGCCGGTTTTATCATCATTGTAAGAGATTCTCTTTTAGACACTCATACTCCTTTTGTATGTATCAGAAAATAGTACCATATTATTAAAAGATTCACACCCCGAGGGGAAAAGATGTTAAAGTCTTCAACCCATGGAAGTTTTCTTTAAGAACCAAACAACCACATTGCTGGGAAAGAGTTTTCTCTCGTATAAAAGGAAAAAGGACAAAAATGCTTGAACCAATCCAATAATAAAAAAGAGAACATGCAAGAAAACTACTGCTTGGATCATAATGCATTGGACAATAATCCAAATAACCAAAGCCCAGCTAAAAACACTGCTAACATACCCTTGGTAAGGAAGTTTCTTTAAGAATAACACCGCACTTATAAGATTTCCTATCCCTATGATACTAAAAAGAATCAATCCTGGTATAAGAAAATCTGTGAAAGGGGAATTCTTAAGCAATTCTACTGAAGCACCCATAGGAGCCATCGGATGTGCAATTGCATTATACCCTCCAGCTAATCCTCCTATGCCAACAATAACATGAAGCACAACTAACAATCTTCTTATAATAGTCATACGTGGTAATCTCCGATTAGAAACCATAATCAGTATATACATTATGTAAAATAGTAATTGGTATCAATACCCTAAAACAAGAGCTTAGAAGAACAGCCTCTTATTAGATATGTTAGTCACTGAAATTAATTTCTGTTAAGAATCGAATAAAAAATTTGCTTTCCTGAAGATACCGTTCTATAGTAAAGTCAGTTCTGAAATAAATTCTATATATGAAATTTATTTCAAAAGGGGAAACAGTGAGCATTCTAGATAACACAAAATTTTTATTAACTGTATGTGAAATGTTCTATATCCAAGGATTGAGCCAGAAAGAAATCTCTGGAATTCTTCATATATCTCGTCCTCAAATATCGAGAATCATTTCAACTGCAAAAGAGAATAACCTCGTAAATATTTATATTAACTATTCAAATCCAGAAGAAAACTACTATGAACAACAAATAAAGCAAAAATTTAACATATCACAAGTATATGTCTATGACATCAAAGACTCTTCAGGGAAAGACTCTTTACAAAAATTAGCTGAAAGTTCAAAGGACTTATTCGATATCCTTATCAAAAATAATGAGAAAGTAGGAATTATGGCTGGAAGGACAATCAGCTCCCTTGCCACAGCCATAGGGAGTAGCAAAAACAGAGGTCTAGAATTCGTCTCTTTATGTGGAGACTCCTTCAGTGATGGTGAAGACTGGAATGTAAATAGTATCGTTCAAAAAGTTTGCAAGCAAAACACATGGAAAAAGTTATACATTCAGTGCACCAAGATATCTAAACAGCGCTGAAACAAAAAATCTTTTACTTAATGAACCTAGTATCAAGAGAATCATCGAACTTGGAAAACAATGTGATGTCGCTCTCCTAGGTATCGGAAATATTGAACTAGGATCAACAGGTATTGTTGCAGGAAATCTGAGCACTTCTGATCTATTAAAACTAAAAGAAGATGGTGCTGTAGCAAATATATGCTCTTCTTACATAGATAAAGAAGGACAGGTTATTACATCCCATATAGAAAATAAAATACTTGGTCAATCAATCATTGATATTGCTCATTCGAGGAAAATTGGTGTTGCAATTGGCCAAGAAAAACAGAAGCAATAAAAGCCGTCTTAAAGGGATCTTTCCTAGATACTTTTATCACTTCTCTCGATACAGCCATTCATTTACTAGAAAATGAAATATAGGAAGGAGAATAAGAACATGAAAACAAAAACTACAATTTTGTTAGTATTATTACTGGTAACAATGATAGTCACACCAGTATTCGCTCAGGGCTCAAAAGAGAGTGATGTAAAACAAATTTCGATTTGCACACCATACCTCTCATCTGTAACAACAAAGCAAATGGCCGACCTGATGAAAGGCAAATTGGAAACTAAAGGATATAATGTTTCCATCTATGACTCAGCTAATGATAATAGTAAATTCGCTTCCGATGTCGAAACGAGTGTGATCTCTGGAGTTGATGCAATTATTATTGTAAGTGCAGACCCCAACCTCATTGAATCCCAAATCAAAGAAGCTGCTGATGCAAACATTCCTGTTTTTGGCTGCGATGCAGGATATATTGATGAAATGCAAATGAACGCAACTAGTGATAACTATCAAATGGGCGAAATGATTGCTACCTATCTTTTTGAGCAAATGGGTAAACAAGGAACCTTTGTTCATCTTACTCATAGACCACATCCAGGGGTTGTAAAAAGATCTTTGGCAATGGAAGACTTACTTCCCAAATATCCCAATATTACACTTGTAAGTGAACACCATGTTGATGTACCTAACCAGATTAATAACTCCAAAGAAATCGTAGAGAATGTACTAACTACATACCCTCAAAAAGGATCAATTGATGCAATTCTTTGTGCATGGGATGAACCTGCAATTGGAGCAACCCAAGCACTAATGGAAGCAGGAAGAGATGAAGTATTAGTTGTTGGTGTTGATGGTAACGAGCAAGCAATTAAACTTATTAACGATTCTACAAACCTAATAGCCACTCTTTCACAGAACTTTGAAAACATGGCTGAAATTGTAGCTAATGAAGTGGAAAAAGTCCTTAAAGGCGAACAAGCTTCTAAGGGAGATGTTTTCGCACCAGCACTTCTAATTACCAAATAAATAACTATCTAACACACTATTCCTTGCTTCATGATAATGAAGTAGGGAATAGGCAATAAATGAGAACCATATGATAATTGAAACACGGAACCTATCAAAGAAGTTTGGTACTATGTATGCCTTAAATGATGTTAACTTTTCAGTGAGGAAAGGAGAAATCCACGGCCTTGTTGGTGAAAACGGAGCAGGGAAATCTACATTGATAAAGATACTCACAGGAGTGTATCACCTAACGAGTGGAGAAGTTCTCATAAATGGGAACGCTGTAACAATAACAGAACCATCAATGAGCAGAAACCTTGGAATTAATGTAATTCATCAGGACCGGAACTTGGTCCCCTCTTTTAACGGAATTGAAAATATCTACTTAGGATTACCAAGTATTAAAAAACATCTCGTTACAGTTGACTTCAAAAAAAATGCGAAAAGAAGTCGAAAAAGTGATGAAAGCCTATGGCATTGAAGTCCCTCTAGAAGCTTTAGCAAAAGAGCTAAGTCCCCCACAAAAAACTCTAATCGAAATCCTGAGAGCAATGATGACAAATTGCAAAGTACTCATTCTCGATGAACCCACAGCATCACTCACAGATAAAGAAACAGTAATTCTATTCAATATTATCAAGAAATTGAATGAGAACGGAACTGCTATAATCTACATCACTCATAGAATGGAAGAAATCTTTCAATTAACCGACAGAATCACAGTCTTCAAAAACGGCATGCTTGTCAAAACAGTTGAAACAAAAGAAACAACACAGAATCAACTTATCTCTCTCATGACTGATAATTGGGAAAGCACAAAAAAAGCACTTGTTAATAAAACATTAGATGAAGTTCTTTTTAGCGCTGAACACATTGCTACTTCTGATAATGTTGTTCTAGATGCCTCGTTAAAAGTTCATAAAGGGGAAATATTAGGAATATTCGGACTAGGAGGAAGTGGTAGAACAGAACTTCTAGAAGCGTTATATGGATACAAAAGATTAAACAAGGTAACGTCACTCTAAAAAAAGAGAAGATTACTAATTTTTCTCCAAACAGTTCAATTAAAAAGGGTATGGTCCTCATCCATGAAGATAGAAGAGGACATTCTTTGATTCTTTCAAGAAGTATTAAAAATAATATTGTCCTTCCCATCATCGATAGCTATGTAAGGAAAGGATTCTATCAAAGCAAAAAAGAACATAGTGATTCACAAGCTAAAGTTGATGAACTACATATCGTATCTCAAGGACTAGATCAACAAGTATTTGAACTCTCTGGGGGAAACCAACAGAAGGTAGTATTTGCAAAATCGCTAATGTCTGAACCAGACCTCTTCTTATGTGATGAACCTACTCAAGCTGTTGATGTAAAAACACGAGAGGAAATTCATATATTATTACGCAATTGTGCTGATAGTGGAAAAGGTATCGTTTATGTAACTAGTGATTTACAGGAAATGTTAGAAATTGCTGACAATATCCTCATCATTGCTAATGGAAAAACATGGGAACTATTACCCAATATTAATCTTACATCTGAGCAAATATTACATCTTTGCTATCAAAAAAGGTAAATTTATGAAAACAAAATTGAATATTACACAACCAAATATCAAACATATTATGCAATCATATGGAACGATTTTTTCTCTAATTCTCATTATTATGATATTTGGTATCATTAAACCAAGCGCATTTCTCTCTTCAGCAAATTTTTGGAATATTAGCCGTCAGATGGCAATATTGGCAGTTATCTCTCTTGGGACAACTCTTATTATGAATGTTGAGGAATTTGATCTTTCTGTAGGAACTATTGCCTCCTTCAGTGGAGTTTTCTCAGCTGTACTAGCAATTAGTGGAGTCCCTTTTCTCACAGCATTACTATTAGCCGTATTATTAAGTGCCTTAATGGGATTCTTCAATGGATTCATTGTTACAAAGTTTAAAGTAATGTCATTCATCATTACTCTTGCTATGAGCAGAGTCATATATGGCATAACCTACTGGCTTTCAGGCGGTGCAATCATTTTCAATGACATTCCAGATAGTTTTAAAATAGTTGGAACCGGGAAATTGGGTAGAATTCCTTATCTCACTATTCTCATGATAATTCTAGCAATAATATTCTATTATCTCACTAAGCATACAGCCTTCGGAAGAAAGTTATATGCTATTGGGGGAAATGAACAAGCGAGTAAGATAGCAGGAGTGAAGGTAGATCTTTACAAAACTCTTGCATTTACACTTGCTGGAGCTATGGCAGGATTTGCTGGAGTCTTATTAGCCTCTCGTGTAGGATCTGCAGCTCCAACAGCAGGAGACTCATATACATTAAATACCTATGCAACAATCTTTATAGGTAAAACTCTATTCAAAGAGGGAGTCCCGAATATTATTGGAACCATTGTAGGGGTAGCTATTTTTACAGTTCTTGCTAATGGACTCACAATTCTACAAGTACCCACTTTCATTCAAAACATTCTCACTGGAGCCGTCATCGTGTTCGCAGTAGTTGGTCAAAAATTAGGAAGCAAAGACAATGTATAACCATATCCACTCAAAGAGAACAAAAGAGGCAATTTCACAAGGAAAAAAATTTATTGTAGGGTACCTTCTTGCTGGTTACAAAAATGAATCACAATTCTTTGAAACAATGAAAAATTTGTGAAGATCATCATATCGATATTCTTGAAATTGGATTCCCATCGAAACATCCATATGCAGATGGTGAAATCATTAGAAATGCACATAAAGCAGTAGAATTTCAAAGAGCTACCTCACTAGAATATTGGAAAGAGATTAGACAACGAACAAATAAACCTATATGGCTCATGGCCTATTATGAGGATTTCATAGCTACAAATATCTATAAAGAATTTGCTAAAGCTCGCATTATTGACGCACTAGTAATTCCTGATGCAGATAATGAGATAAAACTACAATTGCAAGCAGAGTTAAAAGAAGAGGAGATTGATATTATCGGATTTGTAAATCCTGAAATGGATGAACAAGAACTCTCTCAAGTCCTTTCTCATTTCTCTATCGTATATGAACAGCTCTATGTTGGACAAACAGGAGTTCAACATAATGAAACAATCTACCAAGATATGCTAAAATTCTCTCTGGAGAACTATCCACATGTAACATGCTTCGGGGGGTTTGGCTTAAATACTCCTCAAAAGATTAAAGAAGTTCTTGATGATGGATTCTATGGTGCCGTTATCGGAACAGAAATTATAAAAAAAAATGAATGCTTCCCCTACTGAATTAGCTTCTTTTCTCAAACAAATAGATGAGGTAAAAAGATGATTGCAGTTTTTGACATTGGAACAAGTGCTATAAAATGTGTTATCTTAGATAATACACAATCTGTGATATATACAGCAAAAAAAGAGATAACAACACTATACAAAGAACATTTTGTTGAACAAAATCCTGATGAATGGTATGAAATCTTTTGCTCCATACTCGATGAGTTCAACATTAAAACACAAAATATTGAACATATTCATTCAATTATTTTTTCTGGACACATGCAAGACCTCATTTGTGTCGATAACAATGGGAATTCAGTTCGTGATGTTATTATGTACAATGATCAAAGAGGTGCTGCATATTCCCATATAATTCCTCACATCATAGCATTGAAAACAACGGTAGGAATGAATGGAACCATTCCATTGGCAAAACTCCTCTGGCTTAAAGAACACGAAGAATTACATTATAAGAACACATACAAAGTGTTAAATTCCGCAAAAGACTATATTATCAGCAAGCTAACAGGGAAATATATTAGTGATGTAACAAGTCTTTCCACAAGCGGAATGCTCGATATAAAGAAGAAACAATACGTAGAAGAGATTAGTTCATTAGGTATAGATGTCTCCATTTTGCCCGACATATACTATGCTGATGAAGTTGTGGGGACTGTAACCCCAACTGCATCAGAACAGACGCTTCTTTCACAAAATGTGAAAGTCTATGCGGGTTGTGGTGATGCTGGGGCAACAACCTTAGCTAGTGGGATTATCAATAGTGGTGAATTGAATATCAATTTAGGAACAAGTGGCTGGATTGCCACAATTTCAGATACAACACGTGATGGGGTTTTTAATCTTGCCGCTATACATCGAGATAGATATATAAATGTGATTCCAATCCTCAATGCAGCATCGGTACACAAATGGATTTCGCATCTTTTATTTGAACATGATGTACATCGCTATGATACCCTTCACTCGTTACTTTCATCTGATGCTGATATTAAGACATCTTTACTATGTCTTCCCTATCTAGTTGGAGAACGCTTTCCTGTAGCAGACAATAGTATTAGAGGATCTTTTATTGGGCTTGATGGGAAAACGACACAAAGAGATCTTGCGTTGAGCGCTCTTGAAGGTGTTGCCTTCTCTCTAAGACAAGGATTAGAAAAACTTAATGTTATTCCCAAAAAATATCTCTCATTGGAGGAGGGGCAAAAGAAGACGTCTGGAATCAAATATTTGCCAACATCTTTAAAAACGACAATTACAGTATTTCCCGATTCAGAATACTTACCAAGCATAGCACTTGCCTCATGTGTATTATTGAATGAAGGAACAATTCTTTCTTATCAGGAATATATTAATGCACTTCTTATCAAATATGAATGTACGACATTCACTCCTCAAGAGGAAATGAATGAATATTATCAAGAAAAGTATGAAAAATTCAAACAGATATATCCATCAACAATAGCTTTATTTAAATAAATAGATACAATTTTACGGGAACATCAATCCCCAATTGCCATCATTGCAGCTTTTGTCGCATGAATGATGGCAGTATCATAAATAGGAAGAGAGGTATCTTCTTGTTGTATGAGAAGCCCAATTTCTGTACATCCAAGAATTACTCCTTGAGCTCCTCTTCTAGAGAGGTTCTCTATAATAGCTAGAACGGATTCCTTTGAAGACGGAAGTATGAGCCCTTTCACTAGTTCATCATAAATCACTGAATGAATAACTTCTATCTCGTTCTTATTGGAATAATCACTTCAAACCCAGCATTAATAAGGTTCTTTTTATAAAAATCTTGTTCCATCGTATAGGCAGTTCCTAGTAATGCAACCTTTGAGATATTATTCTCTTTTAATACATCACCCGTAGCATGAGCAATATGAACAAATGGAATATGAACAGCCTCTTCAATGAAATGGGATACTTTATGCATTGTATTCGTACAAAGAAAGATTACATCAGCTCCAGCTTTTCTAACTTTTTAGCAGCTTCTGCAAGCACTACTCCACTTTTGTCCCATTCTCCTTTTGCTTGGTATTCTTCAATCTCAGCAAAATCTACGCTATACAAAACTATACGAGCACTATGAAGACCACCTAATTCTTTTTTCACTATCCTATTTATTATTTGATAATAGGTCACGGTACTTTCCCAACTCATCCCACCAATTAGGCCAATTGTCTTCATAGTCTATTCCTTTTATATATATTTATTTTTGAGGAGGAAACAGGATATCGCTCCATCCATTATAATGGGAGATTTCTTCAATTGGTTTCCGATCTCTTGCACTCTTTTCAGCTTCTTGGTGTTTTTCACTCAATCCTGATTCATCTCCAGGATACGCAACAATCATAAGAATCTCAAGGACCACATCATCCGGTATTCCTAATACGGTCTTTGCTTTATTAGCATTGAAACCAACGATTGGATGAACATAGAGTCCCTCTTCTATAGCCTGAAGTTGATATGCCATAGCAGCCATACCTAGTTCAAAATAGGCAAGCTCTCTCCCACCCATATTCATAGACCATTGTGGATGAGTAACAAAGGCAGAAATTGCTGGAGATTGTTTTGCCCAGTAATTGCCCCCAACTAAAGTTTCCTTCAATTCTTCAAGAGTTCCTTCTTCTACTGTAGTAATAATTCTCCATGGTTGATTATTCATACTTGAAGGAGCTGTATGAGCAGCCTCAATAAGTCGATCCAAAATTTCTTTATCAATAGGCGTATTTGATAGAGCTCGATTAGCTCTTCTTTTTTCAATTGCCGGTAATAATGACATATTCTTTTCTCCTTTTATTATTATGTTCTTATCTATATACTATCATCAATAATAATCGAATCGTAAAGGGGGAATGCTTTGAAAGAACAAAAGACACTACCCAATACTACAAGTGTTGATGATTTTCTTTCTCTCATTGAGAATGAGCAAAAAGGAAAGATGCCTATACCCTTGTATCATTATGTGAAAAATGAGTGGCTGCCCTCCTGTAATGTGGGGCTCTTCGATAATTGGCTTTGGTTCGTACCATTATGTATATTCAACAGGACATAGTGGAGATGCTCCTCTAATCAGTTTTTCTCCAAGAAAAGCATATATAAGCATTTACACTGCTGTTGGTGATGATAATCTCAAACATCTCCTTCCGTTGCTAGGAAAACATAAAATGGGAAAAGCATGTCTCTATATAAAAACTCTTAAAGATATTAAGATTTCAATTCTCGAGGTAATAATCGATGAATCTATTAAGTTTTTAACACGTAACTATGAGGTAACTTCTAGTAAACAGACGAAATAGAGATAAAGACTACAATAGCTATCTCGTTACCTCGTTAGATGATGATAGCCTCATTCTCTATGTTACATCTATGAACATATAGATACCATATGAGAAGCTAAAAAAAGCTCTCTTTTCAAAATATGAAAAAAGAGCCAATTGCTAACCAGCACAATATCATGAGGGAGAATAGGTGCTTAGCCAGTTTTTCCATTGTTGAAATACAACTTCTTCTTTTTTCCCCGTTATTTCTTCAAATGTTTTGTTTGGATCTAGAAATCCAAGAACTCTCTCCCACCCAATTTCTTCTATAAGGAATTCCATATATGTATACGATAGTGAATATCCTCCTACATTAGCAAACTCCATAGGATTCTGAGTCTTATATTCAGCAAAAGTAATATCATCACTTCCTCGGACTGAGGATAATTGTGGGTCTTGTTCAGCAAGGTAAAGAGCAAAAGCCTCTTTCATCCAGTACCCCATGCTTTTATTCTTTCTGTCTGTCATGGCGTGAACATATTCATGTACAGCTGCTTTTTCAATTGATTCTCTCGTATGTTGAGGTCCTGGCTCAGAAGGTGATGTGATAAATACTGATTCTGTATTGTTTCTTCCAATATACCAATCAGGAAGGAAAAACCCTGCAAAACCTATTGTTTTCCTGTGTAATGCTTTTCTGTCAGGATAAATAAATAATTCAATATCTTGTTCTTCATTCATACCAAGAGCTTTATGTATCTTATTACGACTTACAATAATATTACTTACAATCCTTTCAGCATGTGCAAAGTCTTTTGGTTCCGCGTATACACGAATACCATCAATAACAACACTTTGCATGTTCCTTGTCTTCAAACTCGCTAAAGGGACGAAGTTAATAAGAGCCAACAAAATAATCATCCCTAATAACACAAACACAACTTTTAACATCTTTTTCATACTGTCCTCCGACTAAAATAAGTTATGCTAAAAATATGAGAAAAAGACAAAAATGAGTATTCGACATTAGTATGAATCTGCCATAAATTGGGAATTCAGATGAATGTATGATACTCAAAATTCAATATTTTGAGACAAGCTCCATTCTACTGTTAACACCTGTCTTCTCAAAAATATGAGAGACATGAGTCCTCGCCGTTGTGAAAGAAATGAATAATGTATTTCCAATTTCTTTATTTGAATATCCTTTGAGGATCAAATCAAGGACCTCAGACTCTCGTGGACTGATGTTAAAATTCTTAAGAAATAATGTGTCTGCTGAAGTTCTCTCTGGAATAGTTCCTATTCTTGTAAGATAATGAAGAACCACACTCACTGATACTAAACTCCACATTCCTAAGTATAGGAAATCTAGAGAAATTGAATGTAAAGAATTAAGCTCAAAAATATGAAAAAGAAATGTATAGAACTGCCGAGATTGGGGCAAAGAACATGGTGAGAAGACCCATCTTCTTTATCAAAAGCTGTAAGGCATAGTTCCAGTTCTTATCAATTCCTTTGTAGAACGAAAATCCTATGAAGAAAAGATAGAAAGAAATCAGAGAAATCATTAATGGATATAATGCGGTCGTTAATGCGTCTCCCATCACATAATATATAACAGTCCTCACAATCTGAATAAAGAAAACTAATGCAGTGGGAACAAAGGCAACTCTTGTTGATATATTACTCATATGGGTTAATACACGGAAAATCAAATAATAGATAGAAATAGCGATGAGTAGACCAATCACCACATGTATATATGAAGGAATATTTGAATAGAATGAATATGAAGCAAGGTAGGAATCTAACAGAATCCTACCAACACTCGCCAAAAGAATAAGAAATAATAAAAACAGATATTTAGTCAGTGGCATTTTCAAGCATCGGTGAAAAAACCCAATACTGGCAGAACCAACACACCCTAAAGAAAAAAGTAAAAATATATACTATAAATATTACTGACTGCATATTAAAGCATGTTAGTAAGTCCGCTTTCATTAGTCAAGTTTAGGTCTATGGAAATAGGTGATTATATATAGTTACAATTTTGGAAAAAACATCCCTGTTTCATCTTTGTATACTCGATATTCTAACCCAAATTCTTCCAACATCTCTTTCTCTTCTTTTAATGCTAATCTAATATAAGTCAACAAAATAACAGGCCACATTATTAATTGGGGAATAGTGAGCCATTCAAACATCATTCCAATGGTTATTAAAAATAATCCTGTATATTGTGGATGCCTAATATATCCATAGATTCCATCCTGAACAAGCTTCCCTTCTCCCTTCTCTTTACTCCAGTAGTCTCTGAATATCTGTTTCCAACCAAATACAATGAGAATGAGTCCAATTGCCATACATATAATTCCCACATACATACCTGCATAGCCAATAGAATTAATAAATGTATGGCCCCAGAAAAACCCTTCTGGAAGATATATTCCAAAAGCCCAACTGGCAAAATATAGAGAAAAAGGAATTCCAAACATCTCTAAGGCAAAAGCAATAATAAAAGCAACATAAGCTGTTTTTGGTTTTCTTCCACTTTTTTTATAAAAATGGAAGAAAAAAAGAGTATTAAAGAATACAACACAATCCAAGCTACAGTGGCACCCCACATGTTATAGTGTTCTAAAGTAGTTTCCATCATTTCCTCCTGAATCCATATTGAATCTTACAAAACAACGAACCTCTTAAAGGTGTTTGGTCAGAAAACTGAGTCATAGTCTTTTTTATATACCTATACCCTGCCTCGAATTGGAGACTGTGTATTGGACATAAATAATAATGCGCTGTAATACTGACCTGTAACGATGGAATAAGGAATCTATCGAGAAATTCTTCTGTCCAGATTACATCATCTCGGTATGATTCTTCATACCTGAATTGAATCAATTGAAATCCAGTTCCAATTTTTATTCCTAGATCCCACACATCATTGACTCTCCAAAAAGGTTGAATAAATTGATGTGTTGTTGCTGACTCTGCCTGATAGCTCTTTCCTAAAGAATCTTCATACTGTCGTTCAAGAGTATGGAAAATACTTCCCTCAAGACCAACATCTAACCATGATGTCATTCTATACATAAAAGACCCTCCGATTGAAACCACAGCTTGATTATCAAGTGATGTGATACCACTTTCTAATTGAAACATAACATCGGAAGGATCTCTTTCTGTGTTTCCATACACACTAATAATACTCAAGGTAAGAATGCACACTACAAAAGTTTTTTTCATTTTTTTCTCCTAATATTGATATGAGGAAAAATTAGAATAAATAGTTGTAGTTATCTATTATACATACGTACGATTCGCTCTTTGCCAGGAATATACGACTTATGTACTAGAAGTTTTCTAATTAGAACTCTCTATTAAGAAAATTAAATTGCAAATGACTTGCATTATTCTATAAGTATAATTATATTTTCTAAAGGAGATACATATGAAAAAATATACGTACATAATATTAATCGCAATTCTTGCTACTACAATTCCTCTATTTGCATCAGGAAATCAGGAAAAGAATATATCTGATAAGCCCATCATAGCAGTAAGCATTCTGCCTCAAAAATATGCAGTGGATAGAATTGCAGGAGAATTGATAGAAACAATCGTTCTAGTAGGAGAAGGCCAATCCCCTCACTCATATGAACCAACACCACAACAAATGTCACGCCTAGCCTCTGCGAAGGCATGGATATTAAGTGGAACTGACTTTGAACAAGCACTCATAGGAAAGATTACAGCTCTATATCCAAATCTGCTAATTGTAGATGGGACAGAAGGCGTAACATTTCGTCTCATAGAATCACACGATCATGATGAAGATGAAGATGAGCACCATGATGAAAACAACCTTCTATATGACAAACACACCTGGTTATCATATGAGCCCTACAAAATATTGATTGGTCACATATATGATACTCTTGTTAGCATTGATGAAAACAATAAAGGGATATATCAACAGAATAAGAATGAATTGCTAAGTGAAATTGATGCTCTCTTCTCGACTCTATATACCTCTCTTGCACCCCTAAAAGGATCAACAGTGTTTGTATACCACCCTTCTTTCGGGTATTTTTTTGATGAATTTGGAATTATTCAAGAGGCAGTTGAAACCGGAGGGAAAGAACCAACAGCAAAGAATTTAGTTGCTTTAATAGAAGAAGCACGTAAAGATAATGTAAAAGCAATATTTGTCCAGTCACAATTTCCAGCACAAGCGGCAAAGAATGTTGCTGATGCAGTGGGGGCTAAAGTGCTCCCTCTAGACCCATTAGCATATGATTGGATTGAAAATATTGAGAGTATGGCATCTGTATTACTAGAAGTGAGTAAAGAATAATTATGGAAGTTTTAAGAAAAGAAGCAAAAGCACTCCCAATTAAAACCCCAAGTGGGAAAATTGTGTTAGAATTTTCCCACTTAAACTTCTCATACCCTTCTCAACAAGTGCTTACAAATACTTCATTTCATATTCATGAAGGAGAATTTGTTGCTTTAGTGGGCCCTAATGGAGCAGGAAAAAGTACTATTTTGAAACTACTTCTTGGACTAGAGAAAGCTGATAGTGGGAATATCATAGTATTTGGAACTTCAGTAAGTGAAGGAAAGAAAAATATTGGATATGTTCCTCAGTATGCTCAGTACGACTCTGCTTTTCCAATCTCCGTTTTTCAAGTAGTAAGTATGGGGCGCATTACCCCTTGGCTTCCTCTATATAGCAAAAAGGATAAAGAGAAAATCACAGAGGCACTAGAACTCATGAATGTAGGACACCTCAGAGATCGACCTTACTATGCCCTTTCAGGGGGACAAAGGCGCAGAGTCCTTGTTGCAAGGGCTCTTGCATCTAATCCTAAAATGCTCATCCTTGATGAGCCTACAGCAAATATGGATTCTTTGAGTGAACAAAATTTCTATGAAGCACTCACCAAGGTAAAAGGAAAAACCACAATCCTCATTGTCACTCATGATACATCTTATGTATCAAATCTTACTGATAGAGTGCTATGTGTTGGTGAAGCATCAAAGAATGGCCATATATCGGATGTGGTTCAACATCCTCTTGCCCTTGAAGAGATGAGTGAGGAACGCCATGTATTAAAGGTGTTACATAACGCAAAAATGAGTCATTCTTGTGAATGCATTACTGGAGAGAACAATGAGTAGTTTCTTTAGTGCCCTTTTTGATCCTAATATGCCTTTTGTTAGAAATGCTCTTATTGCAGGACTTCTCTCTTCAATTCTTTTTGGGATTATAGGAACTGTTGTTACTGTAAAGAGAATAGCATCTTTAGCTGGTGCAATCTCTCATGCAGTTTTGGGAGGTATCGGCCTTGCACTTTATATAAGTGCGACAGGAATTATCCCCTCATTGCCTCCTCTTGCTGGAGCAATCATATTTGCTATCCTTGCTGCCATCATTATTGCAGTCGTTTCTCTAAAAGCTAAACAGAGAGAGGATACTGTGATTAATGCAATTTGGGCTGTCGGTATGAGCATAGGTGTTGTGAGTATGGCAAAAACACCAGGATACACAGATCCTTTTGGATATCTGTTTGGGAATATTTTGCTAATTAGTAATGCAGACCTGTTGCTACTAGGAATTCTCGATATCATCGTTATTCTTATAGTGTGGCGTTTTTATCCTCAAATAGAGGCAACGAGTTTTGATGAAGAGTTTGCAAGAGTAAGAGGAATTAACACTCACCTAGTATTTGTCATCCTGCTCATCATTACTGCAATTGCAATTGTATTACTTCAAACATTCGTAGGACTCGTTATGGTAATTGCAATGCTCACACTTCCAGCAGGAACAGCAGGATTTCATGCTCGAACAATGGGATCGATGATGCTCTTTAGTACAATCTATGCAAGCCTTTTCAGTGTCTCTGGATTAGTGAGTGGATGGCAACTAGATATGCCAATTGGAGCGATGGTAGTATTAATCTCGGGAGCAGTTTTTCTCTTAATTTCTGTCTTGAGAATAATTCGACTAAAAAAGCAGGAGGTACTTCCTTGACTAAAGCAAGAAAAAATATCCTCGATATTCTCACTAACTCTGATGGACCTAAAAGTGCCCTTGATATATTCCCATTAGTTGAAAATGAAATGAATCAGGTGACTGTATATAGAGCTCTGCATTATCTTGAGACAGAAGGATATGTTGATTCATTCATTCTGCATTGTACACAAAAGGGACTGAAAGATATTATGTTGCCTTACGTGATTCGATGGGTAATACCTGCGTACATCACCATTGGTTTCATTGTGAAGTGTGTCATAATTTTACTGATTTAGGCTCTTGTCAGATTGATTCTCTTCTCAATCAATACAATAAAGAAAATAACATTACAATATTGCACCACAATTTGTCTCTTAGTGGGATTTGTCACTCATGTCAACAAAAGATGGAGAAAGGGGAGTCCCTAGAGCATCACAAGTGATATCGATAAGGGCTTCAATAGCCCTTTCCTTTGAGATATCTTCTTCAATTGGCTCAAGAATTTCATGCCCGTCACTATGGTAGAGTGCTAAAGACGGAGATGAGAGATATCCTTTATCATGACCCATGAGCTCCTTCTTAGAAATATGGGTAAGTTCACTTAATATTCGATAATCAGTTTGCTCTATCACTGCACTCAAAATATGATTATGTGATGAATCAAAAAGGATTAATGCATAAGGAAAGTAAACATACCCATCAGGGTGAACAGAGTGAGGATTTTCTTGAATATATCCTTTCATATCTTCCTGTTTAAAGTAGTAATACCCAGTTTCAATATACCTATCATATGGATCTGGCATCATTGGATATAATAAAGGATCTATTGCTACTGGATTAAAAGACAATACACTCATTTTTGTTCCCTCTAATTTTGCAACGAATATACCATACATGTTGTGAAGAATTCATTATACTCGCTCTAATAAATGAGCAATACTTAAATTACCCAAGGTTTTTATCCCTTTTATATGAATCTGACTAGAAAGAGCATCTCCTACTGTATCGAGATTTTGTTCTAGATACACTTTACCATAGAGAGCTTCTGCTAGATCAACTACTTTGAGATTCTCTAATGGCTGTCCTGGAATAAATGAAGTCCCAAGGGGATTTGTTGAAAGAATATATTTCTTTCTTTCTAGCAGCTCAAGAATAGAAAAAAGCTGCTTTTCATTCATAAGAAGTCTTTCCGTGATATCCTTAATCGTAGTATTTCCTTTACCATCCTTATAGTTTGCCCCGATCCACCATCATAACATTAATTCCATTTGCCATCTGCTCAGCTGGAGATATAGGGTGAGAGATAGAAGTTTTATCCGGACGATACTGATGAATATAAGAAACTTCTACACCAAGAAGAATCACTATCCAAATAAAATATATCCATAGCAGGAATAAGAAAACCACTGCAAAAGAACCATATATAACTGATAATCCAAAGAGAATATTTACTAAAGAGGAAAATATGAGATTAATAATATACATTCCAATGGTAGCAATAAGAGCCCCAATAGAAGCACTTAATGAAGATACTTTTGATTCAGGAGCTATCATTATAGTAGTAAAAATAAAGAGCCAAGCAATAATCCACGGACCAATATACTGCAAAAAGAATTTCACGAAGGTACTATACACTTCCCATTCAAGTATTTGAAGAACCCAATTACTAAATAAGGATTTCATACTTATATAGGAAGCAATGAAAATTACTCCTAATAGAAGAATAGAGACAAACCAATCGTACGCTTCATTACTCCATGAGTTTTTCCACTAGACCTGTATATATGATTTACTACAGCCCAAATCTTATTAATAAGTAAAATAGAGGTGATTCCAAAGGAGATAAGTCCGACAGCTCCAAGACTACGCGCATTAGTGCTATAATTAGAAATCATATCAACGAGCTGTCCACCTGCACTCTCCCCAAACACAGAAGTAAACAACGTCGTTAAAGTTGTATAGAAGGGATTAAGTGCATTAAAGAGTGCTAGGAATGTGACTAAAAAAGAGACAAAAGGAATAATTGAGATAAGCGTATTATAGACTATACCAGAGGCAAGAATTGTTACTCTATCTTTCGTAAACTTCATGAGGAGAACATCTAAGAATTCTTTATTTTTCACAATTTTATTCTCGCAGATTTACTTGAGGATGGCAATATAATCACTTGCTATGTTTCGTGAGCCATGTACCAATGATGGTTTGTACCTCTTCATAATTGGTCTCATTTAAGGTTTCATGCCGTCCACCTTTAATAAGAGTCATTGTTAAATCAACAATACCAACTCTTTGATAAAGATCAAATACTTTTCTCACGCCCTTAGTGAAATCTCCTACAGGATCACTTTCTCCACTAATAATAAAAAGAGGAAGATCTTGTCTAATATTTTTTGCTTTGGATTTTGAATTAGCAATATCTACACCATCAAGGAGGTCAACAAAAAATCGAGAAGAACATATAAATCCACATAGTGGATCATCAATATATTTCTTCACTTCTTTAGAATCTTTACTTAACCAATCAAAATCAGTCTCTCTTTCTTCAAAATAGGACGCAAATGATCCAAAACTCATTTTATCTAAAAGAGCATCAGGTTTTTTTCCACCATTAAACAGACTTCGGGTAGAGGCAAGGAAACGACCAATTTTCCCAAGGCTCCTTTTGAAGTAGCTGTCCCACTCAAAATTACGCCACTATAGAGCGCATCATGTTCTATGATGACACTTCTTGCAATAAAAGACCCCATTGAATGACCAAACAGAAATAGTTTTACATCGGGATACTCTTTTTTTATCATTTCGCTAATTTCAACTGTATCCTGAACAACCCTCGCCCAACCATGTTTTTACTAAACCAACCTAAATCGTCATCAGTCGCACTTAAACCGTGTCCACGATGATCTTGAGCATACACGACATACCCGATTGAATTGAGATAGTTTGCAAAACGATTATAACGCTCACCATGCTCTGCCATTCCATGTAAAATATGAACAACTCCTACTATATTACTATTTGTAGGTTTCCATACTCGGTAAAAAGCTCTTTCTTGTCTGAGCAGGTATAATAATGGCGTTCCATTCAAAACCTCCCTAATGTATTCTAACCTTCATTCTAATTCATCCTCTGTATGAGAGCAATGGGAAAACTTTAAAGAATTTCTATATGAAACAATAGAAGTAATTTTATAATATATAATTATTTGAATCTTCTTTTTTATTGAAAATCATGATAGAGACCACAATAAGCATTATACTAAGAAGAAGTAGAACATGTAACAGCAAAGCATAAATTAATACTTGAAAATACTACCTTTATCAGAATAGTATGTATTTGATATGTGTGTATTTGTATTCTCTGATTTACATGGAAATATTACTCAATTAAAAAAAGTGGTAGCTTTAATCGAGAAAGAAAAAAGCTACACATGTAATTTTTTTCAGGAGATATGGGAATTGACAGACTAGGTTATGCAAAGGATCTCATATTCTCTCTTAAGCAGGAACTTACTATTGTTAGAGGAAATGTTGACCAACCTTGGCTCTTTATGAGTCATAACATAAGGATTCCTCTTTTGTATACTTCTATAAATTTCACAGGAAAAATTATTGCAATTACTCATGGTGATTATTTTAGTTCTTGGCAGGATCTCCCTCTTCCTTTGACTGAAAATGACATCTTCATCACCGGGCATACACATGTCCCTCATCTTAGAAAAATCTCCGGTCAACCAATAGAATTAAACCCCGGATCCGTGAGCGACCCTAGAAGCTCTGATGATCCTAGTTATGCAATAATAACAAAAAGTTGTATCCAGATTAAGTCATTAGAAACAGGTATTCAAATTAAGCCTTTTATTGAATATTTTTAATCCTTGAACCTAAAGACTTCCTGCAGAGTATATAGCTACTCTTACAAACGGTTGGAAAGAATCTACAAACAGAAGAGAATACTCAGGCAATTCCTCTTCAACATTCTTCCCCATTGTTAGACTTAATCCACCACTAATCTCAATTCCATATATAGTAGAACCAAGTTGAAGTCTTCCATCATGAAATAATCTTACGCCAAGTTGGCCATTTATTAAGAGTGAAAGATTATCTAATACAGAAACCCTTTGTTCATCAATTACACCATCTTTAGCGACCAATATCCTTTTAAACCCAGCACCTACTGAGACAAAAGGAAGGAGCAGATTATTTTTTAAAGTATGTAGTTCATAATCTATCCCAAGGTGCCATTTTGAAGTATTTTGGCGAGTGTGCTCATCATAGTCCAGTATTTTTGTACCAAATACATTCGATGTATAGACCCCCAAGGTTGGAGTAATCGCATAACGAATCGAAAGAGCATACATATTTTTTTCTGATAATTCCGATCCAACAGAAAATATAATATCATTTGAACTATAGTAATTATCTAGTTGTGTTAGATTGCTAAATATTCCAATTACTAGCCCACCATATGCTCTACTTGAGTGAGTATACAACCTATAATTTATGCGAAGTAGTCCAAGGCGTCCTATCAAATTCACATAAATACCAGACTCTGATTTTGAAGTTGTTTCTAAAAGAGGAAACTGATGGAGAGAAAAAGTTTGAGTGAAGCCTGCGCCTACCTTGAAAAAGTTTTCTGATGAACTTAATTGACCAATTGAAAGACCTAGTGAATATCTACTCTTATATAATGGAGCTAGATGATAATCACCCTCAATCTCTACCACAATAGAGGAATACGAATAGTAAGGAATCTTTTCAAAGAATGCAAAACGAGAATTGAGCCCAAAATGAGGATATATGGATGCAGAACCTTCATTACAATATGGGAGTAGCACTTCCTCCACACCAATCAATCTATGCCATCTGTTTTGAATAGCATCAAAACCAATATCCCCAAGTATATAAAAACCACCAGAAAATGAAATAAATGTAACAAATTTTGGATTATCCGAATCAAAATATAGAGGAAATTCCCTACTAGTAGAAACAGCTATTTCATCTACTCTTCGCCCTAATGAAGGCTCAATATTATTTCTGAAAGTAATACCTGAAAGAGAAATAGTACTATTCCAAAGAGAAGAAGTCTCTATAGTTGAAGTAAAACCAAAAGAACGTAAATCATCATAATTTTCTGCTATCCCAAATGTAAAAGCATCATTAAGAGTTCCAACAGCAACATTTGAAACATAAGAAAACAAAGAACATGAAGATATGAAAAGGACTAATAATACTACAATACATCTTCTCATTTCATTCCCTTGAAAACCTATTTTATTGATGATAGTTCTATTTCATAGAGCACCTTATATTCATTCAATAATTTAGTAAGAGGAACAGTACTCTCTTTTTCATAATTGCTCTCTCCACTCAATAGAAATTGAAGAGGAAGAGTTGCATCTATAGCACGGCTAGAAGAATTGATACGTTGTTCTAATTCTAGAGTCTTTCTTGCAACATCATAGAGATCTAAAGCTGAGAACTCACCAACTAATATATAGTGTAATAGGTTTGTTAACATATAAGAATTCTTCTTAATGCTTTTTGTTCGCAAAAACCTATTGAAAGTAATATCATATAACAATGCAACCATTCGATCATAGTTCATACCAAGTGCGCAACTTAAGATATACAGCTGTTCACTCAAAATAACAGACTTTGCTGTTCCTTTAATCTGTGTTAATGCCCCTTTAGAATAAAATGCATCTTCTGAATAAAGGAAATCATATCCTAGTGCCATCAAAAGAGCTTGACCGTATGACCCTCTAGGATCATAAGGCATCATCTCTTTACTATGAACACACGTAACGAACTCTTTGTTTTTGTATTCTTTAGCTAAGAAAAGGCTCCCCTTCGCCAATTTTTTTTCCATTTCCTGTGAGAAATGCAATAGAATCAATAATCTCTTCAAGATGAGTATGATCTGAATATGATAATGGAATATCATCCACAACGCCCCGCTCTACACCTTCCATCACCCATGAAGCAATCATTGCTGTGCTAATTGGATCCAGCCCAACTTCTATTGCTCTATGAGTATAAGTAGCACTTAGAATGGGATCAAAATTTTTTATATTTGAACCAAATGCAAGCATAGTATTACTATCCATGAGGACGTTCTTACCGTCTCTATTTGCAATAAAGACAGTGCCCAATTTGAGGTGAGAAGGATGTGAATAAAGAGAAGGATAGGTACTCCCATAAAGGTGATTCAATCGAGGGTCACTCCTTTTGGTAGTATGAGCAATACCGGCAAAACCTCCTAAGTTCGCATGTTTAATAACTTGTAGATGATTCTCACTCTCTACTCTTTTATAAAAGAAAGAACTATGTATCTTCTTTTCGATTTCATTTGTAATCTGCTCAATTTCTTTCTGATACGTCGTTGTAAATGAATATGGACCTTTTTCTATAACAAGAGCCTTAATTCTTTTTGCACCTAGAAGGGCTCCAAAACCCTCTCTTTCGAGACTTTTTCCTTCACTTATAAGAGACGCGAATGGAATTTGATTTTCTCCAGCAGGACCTATTACTATAGAAGATTGTTTCTCTGAAGGATTAAGAAGAGTCAAAGTTTCGCTCACTTTTTTATTAAGAAGCTTCTCCGTTGGGTTAAACAGTATTTCTTCTGCTGCAATATCTAATACCATAGGGCGACGAGCACTTCCAATAAGCACCACTGCACAAAATCCACAGGAAACAATATGAGAGGCAAAAGAAGTATGGTTCGTTGCACTTCTCACCAAACTTGAAATAGGTGACCTAGCTGTGATAGTCAATGAGTCTTTATCAATAATCTGGAACTGTGTAAATAACCCTGTTGTGAAAATAAGAGGAGCTTGTTCACATGTGTCTTCCTCAATTGCACAATGAGTCTCATAAAGATAAAGCCCAAGACCATTACCGCCAAGAAAAGATGAAAATACCGAAGGAGTAAGAGTATGAACGCTCCATTTTTCTTTTGTCAAATCAACAACAACATATTGTAGTGTTGGATAATTTTTTTCCATTTGTGTACCTTTTAAATTCAACATCAGTCTAACTACTAACATGCATACTCGTCAACATTGACCTTGCTCACTGTCTATTCATTGGTTACAATACAAGAAATCAAAGGATGGTATTCGTTGAAACATGCACACAGATTGTTAGTAACACTATCTCACCATTTGCAGTGCGTCACTCATGTTGACCACTATTGCAAACATCTATTGCAGCAGCTAGAAGATGGGACAATAATAAGTCTGACTCTAGATAATTCTAACACCTTTGTGTCGTTATGTGTGAAAAACAACATAGTGATATAACACTTAATCTGGCCCCTACACTCACATTAGAAGAGAGAGAAAAGGCCGTCATCCTTAGATACCCTACCTATTACCGTGAAAATCACATACAAAAATATGAATTATTCTTTCAAAAAGAAGTAGATGTATTACATGACAATAAGGGAATTTCTCGCATCGTACTCATATGGATCCAAAGATCATTCTTCTATCGTTATAATCAACATACATTTAATCGTCTTTCAATCCTTCACAAAACAGAAAAACTCTCTATGAAAATTATATTACACTATTGGCTCTATTTCTTATACACTAATGTGAAAAGGAGACAATGTTGAAAACTATTTCCCCTTATTATCATCGACACTCTAAGATAATTCAGGGTAAAGGTGCGCTAAGCTCTCTTAAAGATCTGCTTATAGGGTATTCTTCTTCTACACCATTATACATTATCCCTGATACTCTCCGAATTAGCAAAAAAATGACATCCTTTCATTCATCTCTATCATCCTCAAAATTCATTCAATATAAGGAAGATAAAAAGATTGATTTCAATGTTTTCGATTCTATCATTGCTTATGGAGGGTCTCTCGAAATACAAACATGCGATGATGTTGCAAAAAAATGAAAAAACATATCCCGATAATACATATTCCCTTTAACGAATTACGCGGAGATGAATATACTCATTTTAGAGGTACTAGTGATGTGATTATATATGATTGGGATCTCTGTAATGAACTGAAGACGCCTCAGATTGGAAGCCTTATGAGTGTATTTCTTTTTTATTTATTTGCTAGTTCTTTAGAATCTCCTTCTTTCTTCACTCGAGCAAATCTTTCTTTTATTCTTCAAAAAACTCAGCTAATGATGGAAGCAGAACGAAAAGAGAGATCTTTTATTGTTACCTCACTTCTTCATTTTGTTGGGGATATTGCATCTAATGCTGAACAATCTTCTATTGTGGCTCTTATGGAACATCTTGAAATCATCCCATTGTCGACTCTATCACAAAGCGCATCAACACTTTTATTACCTCTTGTGAAGTTTATAAAACACACTAAACCATCTCTATGTAAAATGATACAAGAGTGTCTGGGTACATTAAGTGTTGAAGAGTATTGTGAATACTGGATTAGTCTTTCCCCACTAGAAGGACTTGAAACGATATTACGTCAAGTTATCTCAAATATGCACCATGTACTCGTAAGTGAGGAAGATTCTGTATTGCTTCACTCCTTTCTTTCTTCATTGAAGGAGAAACATACATGAAAAATGAGAAAGACTTCTCAACATACAGAGCAAATATTATCTCAATTACTAACTTTGGAGCAATTGACCATCTTGAATCAATTCTCCATTCCATTAATCTTACTTCCCCTCTTATCATCATAGACTCTCAAGTGCAGCATATTACACGAGGAACTCTTATCACAGCCCCTTTGATACTAGATATTACGAAAGAACAGAATACTATATTACAAGAAATTGAGACTCATATCAAAAAAACAACTATAGATTGTATTATCATTATCAGTGCTCAAGAGGGACTTGATATGGTAAAATTAGCAATGTATGAGTTCTTTAGAGACCATCAAGAAAGCTCTCTCCCTCTTATTGTCATCCCAACCTCTTATACCACTTATACTCTTTCAGATGCTCTTTGCCTGTATCAAAGAAAAGAAAAGAATATGGTTCGATATCAAGATATACGATTACAACCAAAAATGATTATTATTGATGAAAGAGCTGTTAATAATGGCAGTGCTAGAGACAAAGCTCTCGCAGTAGTGGCAATAATTGGAGGATTTATTGATATCCTTCATCATACGGCTTTTGGTTCATATGAATACTTTTTAGCAATTGAAGGATTATCTTTGTGTAAAACATATGGGTATCAAGCAGCTCACTCTCCTCATGATAGTGAGAGTAGACATCAAATTTTATGTGCTTCTCATCTTCTTTCACTCATTACCCTTGAATTAGGAAACGGAATATTAACAACAATGGTTCAATCATTACATAAGGTTAGTGGTGTAAATCCCTCACTGCTCATGAAAATATTACTCAATGTCATGATAGAAGTGGAAACAAAAGGGAACATGGAGACCTTTCAACATGCTGCTAGCTATATAGAAGAATCATCTATAGAAGATTTCATGTATACATCAACAACACAGATTCTTGAACCAATTCATCCCCCAATTGAGAATCGATTGTATGATATCCTTGATGAAGAAACATCTTTTCGCCAAATTTCTCTACAACATCTTAAGGATGCTTCTACACTCACTTTTGGACAAACTAATATTTCCATTCATCCATCAATAATTGATGAACAAGATCTCATTCGCTATTTTGAATCAGCCTTTTGGGGATACTCATTACCTAAGGAGTGTATATGAACCGAGTAGAACATCTGAATGAATTTAGAAACCATATAATCACGCTATTATTTGAAGAAAAAGAGTATAAAGTAGTCCAAGGGTCTACTGTAGAAGACTTTCTTTCAAACCAACTAGCGATATTGAATAATAATAGTAGGTATGAAGATAATCCAATTATTGCTATCCAACTAAATAATGAAGTGATGAGCTTTGGAGATCACTTGGTCGTAGATGGAGAGGTAGCATTGGTGAGAATGTTTAGTTCAATCGGAAAAAGAATGTATCGCCATACCTTAAGCTTTCTAATAACCTATGCATCTCAAAAGCTCTTTCCTTCAAGACGCCTAGTAATAGGACATGCCTTAGGAGATGGCCTCTATTTTACCTATGATGGGATATTCACACTCAAAAAAGAAGATGTAACAGAATTATCAAATATGCTTACATCGATTGTAAAAGAAATGAGTGCAATCAGACTTTACCTGGTTTCATACCATCAAGCACTTGAGTACTTCGATAAAATGGGGTTTCTTGCAACTAAAAAAGCTCTTATCATACCGTAATGACCCATATCTCTCTTTATATGCATGTGATGATTTTATAGATATATCCTATGAACCTCTATTACCCTCCACTCATCTTTGTCCTATCTGGGAAATGCTCCCATATGGTGAAAGAGGTCTATTACTTCGCTATCCTTTATCTTCTGATTTTCTACACCTTGCTACTTTCAAAGATAATCCACTTCTATTCTCAATATTTAAAGAATCAAAAGAGTGGGGAAATATTTTAAAAGTAGATTGTTTAGGTGCGATGAATGATATTTGTGGTTCGCGTCATATAAAAACATTCATTCGAATGAATGAAGACCTTCAACACCGAAAGATTGCTTCAATTGCAGATCAGATAGCTGCTAAGAAAGATGTTAAAGTAATCTTTATTGCCGGCCCCTCTTCTTCTGGAAAAACAACCTTTACAACTCGCCTATCTTTACAGCTAAGAATGTTGGGATATCATCCAATCCCTATTTCATTAGATAATTATTATCGAACAAAAGATAAAGCGCCAATTGATGTAGATGGTAAACCGGATTTAGAAGCCCTTGAGGCTCTCGACCTTGAACTATTCAGAGAAAACATTGATGCTTTATATCGAGGAGAAAAGGTCATAATTCCTCGATTTGAGTTTAGTGGCAATGGGAAAAGACACTTCGACAATCACCCAATCTCTCTAAAAGGAAATACAATCTTACTACTAGAAGGAATTCATGGCCTTAACCCTTCGCTAATTCCTGAGATTAATCAATCGACTACGTTCAAAATCTATATTTCAGCTCTAACTCAATTGAACCTAGATGATCACAATAGAATCAGCACAACTGATAATAGAATCCTAAGAAGGATCGTAAGAGACCACAGATCAAGAGGAACCTCTGCCCAAATGACATTAGAGATGTGGCCTTCTGTTGAAAGAGGTGAAAGTAAACATATTTATCCATATCAAAATGAAGCAGATGTGATGATAAACTCAGCTCTTGAATATGAATTGGCTGTACTAAAACCATACGCCGAGCCATTATTGAAAACGGTAAAAAGCGAAGCTTCTTTAGCATATCCAACTGCTCGACGTTTATTAGACTTTCTAGAAAATGTCTATCCAATACCAGCTATTCTTGTCCCATCAGAATCTTTGTTAAGAGAATTTGTAGGAGGAAGCGAGTTCCATCCTACCTAATAGTTAGACATTATAGATGTGTTTATATTCTTCAAAAGATTATAGACTTTGTAACGACATTTTCCACATACTGTACCAAATTGAGTAATATCTCTTAGTTCATCAATAGTTGTTGCTTCTTTGTTTTTTACTAGTTCTTCAATTCTCTGGTCAGTAATTCCTTTACATTCACAGATAATTTTTGCAACACTTTTCTTATATGGATTGTCTCGATTCTCTCTTTCAAGATAATCATCTATTGCTGCTCTTAAAGCTTTGTCACCTAGAACTGAACAGTGAAATTTATGTTGAGGAAGTCCACCTAACTTTTCTGTTATCATTTCGGGACTGAGATGATATGCCTCTTCAAGTGTCATGCCAATTGCAATCTCACTCATCATAGATGTAGAGGCAATAGCACTTGCACATCCATATGTTTGCCATTTGAGGGTAACAATTTTATCATCAACGACACTTATCCCCACTTTCATTTGATCCCCACAGGCCATTGATCCGACAAGTCCTTCTCCATCTGGTTCATAGGATTCATCTTCCCAAATATTTTTAGGATTCATAAAGTGTTCTTTTACTGTATCTGTATATACCCAAGGTTGTAATTTATTCATCTTGTTGATATCTCCCTAAGCCTTTTTACAATAGGCCCAACTTTTTCAATAACATAGTCAATATCTTCTTCCGTAGTATATCGACCCAAACTAAAACGAATTGAACCATGAGCAAGTTCAATATCTAAGCCTGAAGCAAGGAGAACATAGGAAGGTTCAAGTGACCCTGTCGCACAGGCACTCCCTGTTGAAACAGCTATCCCTTCAAAATCAAGCATTAAAAGAATTGATTCTCCTTCTGCTTGAGGGAATGACATATTAAGTGTTCCAGGAAGACAAAGACTTGGATGTCCGTTTACAATAGAATTTGGGATTGTTTCTTGTAATCCTTTTCGTAATTTCTCTCTTAGCTTCCACTCTCTTGTCAACTCAGAGGCTTCTTCTGCAAGCACCAGACGCGCAGCTTCACCCATGCCTATAATACTCATAGTATTATAAGTTCCGGCTCGCCTTCCACCTTCTTGGTGCCCCCCTTTTACAAAGGTTTCAAAAGGTGCTCCTTTTTTTATATAGAGAGCTCCAACTCCTTTGGGACCATAGAATTTATGACCTGAAATACTCAAATAATCAACACCCCAATCTGTTGCGTTAACATCCATTTTGCCAATGGCTTGGACAGCATCTGTATGCATAAGGGCACCTGATGCATGAGCAATTTGAGTTAATTTCTTTTATAGGTTGTATTGTTCCAGTTTCATTATTAGCACTCATCACAGAGACAAGAAGGACATCATCACTCATCATCTTCTTTAAAGATTCAGGAAGTACCACACCAAAACTATCAACAGGAACGTATTCTACTTTATATCCTTTCTCTGTTAAATCTTTACATGTTTCAATAATTGCTGGGTGTTCTATTGTACTTACAATGATTCTATCTCTTTTTGATCCTTTATCAATCAATGTAGCAGCGGTATAAAGGACATTATTATCAGATTCTGATCCACCACTAGTAAAAAGGATATCTTCACTATCAACACCTAGAATACTTCCAACATATTCTCTTGCATTCTCTATCGCAATCATAGCTTCTCTGCCAGATGAATGCATACTAGATGCATTACCATAAAGGTTCATAGCATTCACCATTTCATTCATTACTTCAGGAGCTATCTGCGTAGTTGCATTATTATCTAAATAGACTTTTTTCATTCTTTTCTCTCTTCTCATTAAACATACGAGTCAAATCTTTTTGGGTCAAGCAACCCACTTTAAGAATCTTTTCTATATTGTCGAGAGAGAGGCATCATCATCGTCACCACTTAATGAACTACGAGCAAAATGGATTGTACGACGGGGAGCAAAACGAAGGTGTTTTGCTCGTGCTTTTTCAACATATGCACAAGTCTCAGGGAGGTAAGAAGCAAACATTGCTTTAAAGCGAGTAACTCTTTTACAACGCTGCTCTATTTCTAAACGGTTGAGATATATCGTACACTGATGGGTCTTTGGGTCATAATATTCGCAGTAAGAGTCTAAATCGTATATAACACTGTTCCCTACTATCACCTTTTCGTGACAGCATAGACCGCATTTTTTACAAGTGTTTTGCCAAGACAAGCTCTCTTTTATCATCTTAATATTAATTTTCCTCACGAATAAGCGTATTCAATGCAAGAGCCGTCGCTTTATCGATTGAGGGGTGAACACAAACAGGGAGACACTAATAAAGCCTTCTGAAAGAAGTGAAAATCTGACTCATCCATATCGACTCTTAGAGAAGGTCCGACTTGTGTATTTAATGTATAGAGAATTTCTTCCCCAATTGTCACATGAGAATCTCCATAAGCTAGCCCGACTTGTGTCTGTCTCGCATCAAAACTCATATTTTTGGTCCTGAGGTTCTCTCTACCACATCTAAATACTCAAGTTGACCTATATGCCCAACTCTCCATCCCCCATTAGGGTGAGGTGGGATGTTGATATTCAAAAGAACATCTCTAGTACACAGAGGGAGAAAATCTTCTAGATGCTCATGAATAAAGAGAGCTCCAGTTTCAAATGGGTATTTTCCAGTAGTAAGATTCATCCTTGCTGAAATAGCAATAGATGGATATCCTCTTAGAGCTGCCTCACTAGCAGCACCAACAGTACCTGAGTAAAGAATATCAGTGGAGGCATTATATCCATGATTAATTCCACTGATAATGACATCTGGAATAACAGGAATAGCATTTCCTCCTAATCCATAAAGAATACAATCACTCGGAGTACCACTACAATGGTAATGGCGATCTCCATATCTATGTATTCTTACTTTACCCTTAAGTGACATTGCATGGGATTGTGCACTCTGTTGTTCGCTTGGGGCACAAACCCACACTTCATGCCCTTTTTGAGAAAGAACCTGTTCAAGTATCAGTATTCCTTCTGAATCGTATCCATCATCATTAGTTAATAATATTATCATAGATTATTTTTGTTCTATTTTTAGTTCACCAGAAGGAATAAACTCCTTAATGACAGGTTTAAAACCAAAAATATGTTCATATTCCTCCATTCGAGAAGTGTAGGTTGAAATGGCTTCTTTATCGATTAAGATAATTATTGTACCACTAGCTCCACCACCTATCATTGCAGAACCATAACTCTTTAAAGTTTCACCAGATCGCTTTGTAAGCCAATCAATTTCAGGACAGCTTATTTCAAAGACATCCCTAAGACCTAGTTGAATCCTTGTTAGCATTCTACCATACAGCACCATTTCTTTTTGTTCAAGAAGAGCTACAGCCTCTTTGGTTATTCTTGATTCACTTAGAACATAACTAATTAATCTCTTATCGTCTTCAGTTATTCCACCATGAATTTCTTTAACTTCATCTTCCCCGACATCTCTTATAATTCTAGAGGTCATGAAAGGGGCAAATCGTTCAAAGGCTTGCTTACACTCTTCTCTACGTAAAGCAATCTCTTCTTTAAAAGCAACTGGGCAATATTACTTTCTATAGTGAGAAAAACTAATTGGCTTGTTGTATCTACAGGAATGTATGAATGAGTCATTTGCAACACATCAAAATAGAGATAGAAATTATTTCTCACCAATAGCATAGCTAAAAAGCGAGTTAATCGGGTTGGTTCTGATACAAATTGTGAAAGAGCTGTGTATGCAATTGCTGCACACTCCTCTTTTTCAAGATTAAAATTATTTAATTCATTAAATGCGATGGCAACATTGAGAGCAATTGCAGCTTTGAGAGTTTGAGTATCTTCACTAAGAAGTTCCCCATGCAAAGTAATATTACATCCACTAGGGTGGTATCCTCTAGTATTGAATGCTGCGACGACTCCTTTTATATAGTTGGCCCATCGATCTTCTTTACGATACTTAATGTTTAATAAATTTAATCTTTTCCTTTCTCCATGAGTAGCTAGATAGATTCTGACCGTTTGGTCTTTTCTTAAAGAGAAGGTGCCATCCAATGTTTTCCCAGATCCAGCATATAATGTGTGACCTGAACAAAAATCGGCATATTCCCCCATAATCGTATAGACGCCGGGTACTGAGATGGCTAATATTGGGCTTTCGTCAAATTCTTTGACGTGTAATAAATCTATCTGGCTCATATGTTCCTTGTTACTCATAGTTTATGTGAACAAGAGTTTGTTTGCAATAAAAAAACCGCTTCATTTTCTGAAGCGGTAACAAACACAAAATTTTTTTATACAGAATCCCTTATTTATCAGAAATTCCATATTTCTTTTTGAATCTTTCAACACGCCCAGTTGTATCTACAAGCTTTTGAGTTCCGGTAAAAAACGGGTGACATGCACCACAGATTTCAATGTCTAAATTCTTTACTGTCGATTTTGTTTCAAAAGTATTACCACAAGCGCAGGTTACCTTTGTTAATTCATACTTGGGATGGATTCCCTCTTTCATATTATGCCTCCACATCTATACTGCTATTTTCTGCTACGGTGTTACCTTGACAGAAAACGGATTTCTTTATAACACACTCTACATCGTATTTGAATTCATAGAGCGTAAAAACGCTTCATTATTCTTTGTTTTCTTAATTTTGTCAATGAGGAACTCGGTCATCTCTATATCTTCCATCTGATTTATTGCATTTCTTAGTGCCCACAACTTTGCAGTCTCATCAGCACTTTGTAAAAGATCTTCTCGACGTGTTCCAGATTTCTTAATATTAATCGCAGGATACAACCGGCGTTCGGCCATCCTTCGGTCTAATACAATCTCATTATTACCTGTTCCTTTGAATTCTTCAAATATAACTTCATCCATTCTACTTCCGGTTTCAATAAGGGCAGAGGCAATAATTGTTAAAGAACCACCAAATTCAATATTTCTTGCTGCACCTAAGAATCTTTTTGGTTTATGAAGAGCATTAGAATCTACTCCACCACTCAAAATCTTCCCCGATGCGGGAACTGTTTGGTTGTAAGCTCTAGCAAGACGAGTGATGTTATCAAGGAGTATAACAACATCTCTTTTATGTTCAACTAATCTTTTTGCTTTTTCTATGACCATTTCAGCAACTGAAACATGGCGAGTAGCCTGTTCATCAAAAGTACTTGCAATAACTTCGCCTTTAACAGTTCTTCTCATATCAGTAACTTCTTCTGGTCGTTCATCAATAAGAAGAACCATTAGATATACTTCTGGATGATTTTCTGTAATTGCATTAGCAATCTTTTGCATGAGAATAGTCTTACCTGCTCTAGGAGGAGCAACAATAAGAGATCTCTGTCCTTTTCCGATTGGGCTAAAAAGGTTAATAATTCTTGTTGAAATATCACTATCGACTGTTTCAAGATTAAGCCTTGAATCTGGATATAATGGGACAAGGGAATCAAAAGAAGCTCTTGCCCTAGCTACTTCTGGGCTATCATAGTTAATGGTTTGAATCTTAATAAGAGCAAAATATCGTTCTGCATCTTTCGGAGGACGAATCTGGCATTGTACCGAGTCGCCTGTTTTAAGTGAGAGCATCTTAATTTGAGACATTGATATATACACATCTTCAGATCCACTCAAATAGTTATTTTGTGGAGATCTTAAAAACCCATATCCATCAGGGAGAATTTCAAGTGCACCATATGCAAGAATTACTCCATTGTTTTGTGTATGTGCTTTAAGGATTTCAACAATAAGGTCCTGTCTTTTGAGATCAAGCATCTGCTCTTGAGTAATACCAAACTCAACAGCTTTTTTTCTTAATAAAGGAAGAGTCAGTATCGACAAATCATTTACTATCATAGATGGATACTGCGGGTCTTCAACATAAAGTTCAATGGTATTAGGTTCAGAATTATTATTTCGCTGTTTATTAGGTCTATTATTTTGGTAAGGATTTTTTTGATAAGGATTCTTTTGTCTATTATTTTTATTTGGGCTTCTGTTCTGTCTGTGAGGATGTTGGTTATTTTGTCCATTAGACGTTGGTTGTGCTGGTGGTTGCGTAGGTTGTATGTGCTGCGCTACTGGTTGAGGAGTAGATTCTACATCTTTTTTTTACTACATCTTTTTTCACTACATCTTTCTTTGCTACAACTTTCTCTTCATTACTAACTGATGTTACTTGGTTCTCTTCTTTTTCATTTTTTTGCACTTCTTGGTGGTCTTCCCCGTTTCTTGGGAGGGGATACTACCTTAGGTGTTTCTTGAAATGTTTCCACTAATACCTCTTTTTGTTCATGTTCAACAGATTTTTGATTTTTTTCTTTTTGCTGAAGATGAATTATCTGTTGTTTTTCTTACTACAACTTTTTTTTCATTTTTAATAGGCACAGATGAATTTCCTTGTGAAAAGGAATCATTGTCAAACAATTCAGGCCCATCGTTATACTCTGATGTCATTGATATTCTCCAAAAGAATGTCTGATACGTAGGAATAAATCTGCTAATTTTACTATCTACTGTTGGTTGTTATATAGGAACACAATCTTTTCTTTGCAGATAAGGAGGATTTCCCATAGGATACTTTAAATATATTGCCAGACAGAAAGTATGTCAAGCAAATCAACCTCATTTAGATATAAGTAACCTAACAATAGTGCAGATATTGCTGCTTTCTTCCTTACTGAAGCCCTTCCATAAGAAGAAAAATTCAACCTAACTGCTATACTTTCCCTATTTTTTGCTGCAAAACCAAAACAAACTGTCCCGACCGGTTTCTCATCAGTCCCTCCATCAGGCCCTGCAATTCCCGATATTGAAACACTTACATCACTATCACTCATATTACGTACGTTTTCAGCCATCTGCTTCACGACTTCTAAGGAGACGGCTCCGTGTGAATGTATTAAGTTCTCATCTATATGTAAGAATGTACTTTTTGCATGATCGGCATAGGTAACAATAGATGAATGAAAGAATGCACTGCTTCCTCTTTCGTCACTGAGAAGTTTGCCTAGTAATCCCCCGGTACAAGACTCAGCACAGCTGATATTCATCTTATGCTCTTTTAAATAATGTGTTAGACGAGAGAGAACTTCAACATCACCTTTGACAATCAAATGTGGTCCTATCTCTTCTTCGATCTTAGATACAAGAGTATCTCTTTCTTCTTTACTCTTTCCACTTATATATAGACTTATACGATGTTCTTGTGCTCGAGTGCCCCAAATGATACCACTAGGGGCATATGAAGCAACAATATCTTCTAATTTAGACTCTGGTGTGAGATATACGGAATACTCATCTCGTTGCACAGATTCTTTATGAGCCATTTTTTCTAACAAAGGAAGTACTGTATTAAAAAACATGGGATTAAGTTCTCTTGGAGGACCAGGAAGGGCAAACACTCTCACAAAAGGATGAGTAGGATTATGCGGAGTTAAAATATCTCCATAAAAGCCCGGAGCTGTTCCATTATCATTCTCAATTACACAAAATCCTTTGGGAATATATACTTGTCGTTTATTAGCACCGTTGATTCTTTCTCCAATTCTTTCATATAAATGATTATATGCTTCTTCATGAAGAATGAGCGGTACTGATGCGGCATTAGCAACAATCGTTCTTGTCATATCATCACTAGTAGGACCTAGTCCCCCGGTAAGAAGAACAAGATCAGTTTCCTTAATGATTGAAGCAAACTCTTTTTCTAGAAATTCATCATCTGGTACTATTTCTATACGATTAACATGAAACCCAATATTCACAAGTTCTCTTGTAATGAGCTGAGCATGCTTATCGTGTATGATTCCTCTCGTTATTTCAGTTCCAATTATGAGAAGAGAGGCAATTTTCATATGTTCATCCATGTTTATTTCCTAATCTTTCTAAAGAAGGTCTTTCCTACAAGAGCTACAAGCCACACAATTGAAATAATTATACTCACTGTTGCTAGGATGTCATCATGTAAGGTGTATAGAGTGTTTGGTTGGTCCGAAAATACTGGAACATCATAAATATTCCACCCTTTTGTAAAAGGTTCCATTGGATCAACGACTTTACCCGATGGCAAGATGAGGGCTGTAATCCCAGAATTTGTCCCTCTTATTGTCGATTTACGTGTTTCAATTGAACGAAATACTGCCATAGCAAAATGTTGCATTTCAGCCGAAACAGCTCCTGACCAACTATCGTTAGTCATGTTTACTATTACATCGGCTCCATTACGAACAAAGCCTGCTGTTAGATAACCAAAACATCTTCAAAACAAATTGGAGTAGAGAAGTGAACCCCCTCATCTGTTTCAAATACTACAGGGTCATATCCCGTTTCCCACCAATTATAATCATTAGCAAGGAGAATATTATAGAGCCACGTCATCTCTTTCTCATAGGGGAAGTGCTCCGTAAAAGGAACAAGGTGTTGTTTTCGATAGGTTTCTCGAATCTCTCCTCCCTCAAACATGATAACTGTATTATAGTCTTTTCGATTCCAATCTCCATTCTCTAATATTGGGGGAAGAGTCTCATCATCTAGGACACCTTCAGGATTACCTGTTAAAAGGGGAACTGGAAGAGAGATCCCAAAATCAATAAATTCTTCTACCAAATCAGCGGTGGCTTCATTTGGACGATACGCCATATGCCACGCAACAGATGGAACAAATGCTGTTTCTGACCAGATAATCATATCTGGGTTCTCTCTTAGAGCTTCAAGACTCAATCTTCTTAACGTATTGAAGTTGTTCTTATAGGTGGTATATCCACCCTTCCAACTATCTGCACTATGTTGAATAGTAGCAACACGCCAATTTTTGATCTGGCTCCTCTTTATTCCATTTGTTTAGAGAGATTATCCCAAAAATAAGAATAAATATTATTGTCAGAATATAGATACTCACTGCAATTTTATCGTTTTTCAAATATTGAATAATCGGTATTTTTGAAGATGTAATATTATTTGCGATATGTTTTGCTAGAAAGGATTGAGGGACAATCATCACAAAGGTAAGAAACCAAATTCCAGAAAAAGAAGCAACTTGTATAAAAGGTAAGTATTGGTAGGTTGCATAGGCAATTGTTCCATAAGGATACCCTGCGAACCATGATTGACCAAGATACGCATAGGCTACCCAGATAACACCTTGAAGCAGATACCCTCTCTTTTTGCTCAAAGAATCTGCCATTTTTAATAATGGAAACAACATAACCATCTCGCCCCTTTTATAATAGGGACAATAAGGATGGCAAGAGGGTGAAATGTTGTTAACCAGTAGTTAAAACAAGTATAAAAAGCAAATCCAAAGATAAAGCCATAAAAGGCTATTGCTTTCCAACTTGTCGTAGAAATGATAACGAAAAGGGGAATGAGTGCAAAAAATGCAAGAAAACCAAACCCCGAATCAGAAATAAAACCTGGGAAGGCGAATGAAAAGAAACATGCTGTACTGATTAGAACAACAATTTCAACAACGTAAGTTTTGCACTTCGTCGATGAATTCTTTCCATATTAGTCTTTCAACTCTGAGCTTCTAAGATTCCAAACAAAATCCTTGAGTTCTTTCCCTGGTCTAAAATTGCAACACCATGTGTATCAACTGCAACTAATTCTCCAGTTTTGGGTTTCGAGCTTTTTCACGACCCTTTCGAGTACGCACTTCAAAAGTACCAAATCCACGTAACTCAATTACTCTATCTTGTTCTAATCCCTTCTTTACTTCTTCAAAAAACTCATCAATAAGCATATGAACATCTGTACGATTCATTTCTAGCTTTTCTTGAATATTGTCTATGATTTCTGCTTTCGTCAATTTATTATTTGCCATGAACATTCTCCTGCTAATTTATTTGTAAATTAATAAGGGCTTAACTAAGCCTTGTCCACCGCATTATACTGAGACTGAAGACGAGATTTCTTTCTTGAAACAGTGTTTGCGTGGTATACACCTTTTGATCCTGCTGTATCAAGTAATTTAATCGCAACATCAAACGTTTCTTTCACGCTAGAAGTATCACTGCTACTAGCTGCCATTTGAAACTTCTTGATAGCAGTTCTCACTGCACTCTTTGTTTCTCTATTTCGTAATCTTGCTTTTTCATTTTGGCGCTCTCTTTTAGCGGCCGAGCTACTATTGAACACAATATACCTCCAACGGTTTATCTAATCTTTAAGTTCATGGTAAGTAATCCGATGATATTTACCAACGGATACACAAAATATCATACTCCGTAAAATCGGTCAATACAATAAATTACAATTTTAATAAGTTCATGTTGATAGAATTTCTTCTAAATACCCTTTTTCGACATCCCATCTCTTATGATGTTCATCATATGTGAGTTTATTTAGAGGAATTGAAATGCTTCTTCCATCAATACTTGTTACAGTAAGTTTCCTACTTACTATGTTTATATCACTAATACGCATTAATTCATGCAATATTTTAATTTTACTCCCCTCTGTCGGAAGTTTTTTCTTCTCTTCAATATAAAAATCGTATTCGTAACTGAGACAACAAAGAAGTCTTCCACAAGGACCAGAAATTTTGTTGAATTAAGTGATAAATTTTGTTCTTTCGCCATTTTTATTGAAACTGGGTTCAATTTATCCGCTAAACAATGACAACAATAATCACGGCCGCATACAGCAAGGCCTCCAATTAGTCTTGACTCGTCTCTTACCCCAATTTGTCTTAATTCAATGCGAACACGAAATACGCTCACCAAATCTTTTACAAGTTCTCTAAAATCAACTCTATTTGCGCTTGTGAAAAAAAAGATAATCTTGGGTTCTCCAAAAAGATAATGAGCAGAAACCAGTTTCATATCTAGTTTATGCTGCAACACTTTTTTTCTACATAACAAGAGTGCTTCATTCTCTTTTATTACAAGATCCTGATATTTAGCTTCATCCTCTACATCAACAAGACGCTCTATCCAATCAACGTCTCCTGAAATCTTTACCATATCTTTAGCAATTTCGATTTCAACTATTGTATTTTCATCCTGAAAAGAGTTTTCTTCTTCACCAAGAACCTCAATACCTAACTCATCACTTGAAGCTAAGAGCTCTTCATCCACAGAAGGGGATGTATTCACACATCCACCATGCAAACAGGAACCCTGACAATCAAGAGTTCCAGGTTCGTATTGTCCCATCTCCATCGCAGAACCAACAACCACGCCATAATCAAGTCCATAACGTGAAGGGAAAATTACTTTTTGATCCCGAGTTAACTTTGCTGTATGAGCACATACGGTAAGTTCATTGCTTGCAGGGCTTTTTACGATGTAGATATATCCAAATTCTCTATTTGAAGACGCCTCGTGACTCTGTATATCATCATGCCTAGATTGGCTATTAGGCTTATTATTATCCATGTATATCCTTATTTCCTTAATACGGAAAGTATTACAATTCTTTAAACTATCTTAAATTATCATGTAGCAGTAAAATTGTCAAACCAATAATCTTCTTGACGATGCCGTAAGTTCATGGTATCTTACACATACATCAGTGACAGATGTAAATGTAATCATTATCAGGAAAAAATCATGAAATTATTTGATACTCACGCCCACATAGGGTTAATACATGAAGACCAGATGGAACAGTTACTCATTATACAAAGAGCTAAACGAAAAGCAGTTACTCATATAGTAAGCATTTGCAATTCTCTTGTTGACTTTGAAACTGTATACGAAAACTTAAAAACAGCAGATGGTGTATATCATGCAGTAGGAGTATCTCCTTCTGAAGTAGTAAATCCAGGTTATAATTGGGAACAAAAGCTCATAAACTTTAGCAAATACGAGAGAGTAATTGCTATTGGAGAAACAGGTCTCGATTATTATCGTAATTACGGTGACAAAAACTCACAAGTAGAATTATTTATAAAACAACTCGACATTGCTCGAAGTTTAAAACTTCCAGTCATTATTCATAATAGAGAAGCAGGAAAAGACTTACTCGATATTCTTCAAACGAGACTAGGAGAAATGGGAGGAATTTTCCACTGCTATAGTGAAGATTGGAAATTTGCCCAACAGGCACTTGATTTACCAATATTCTTCTCCTTTGCAGGGAATATTACTTATAAAAATGTTCGACATTTACACGAAACAATCTATAACCTGCCAATCGAAAGAATTCTTATTGAATCAGAAAGCCCCTTCATGGTTCCTTCCCTTTATAAAGGAAAGCGAAATAAACCTGCATATTTAGAAGAAACAGCAAAAGCTGTTGCACATATTAAAGGGTTAGATTTCGAAGAAACGGCTGATATTCTGTACCAAAATAGTCTGAGAGCATTTCATCTCCCTCTCGATGTATAAGAGGTATCATGGGTTCTATTAATGAAACAAAGCCTCTATATCATCCTGTAACAATCGGGAATGAGACTATTAATGGGAATATTTTTCTAGCTCCTCTTGCTGGTTATACAGACAGAGCTTTCAGGTCTGTCTGTATCAGTCAAGGAGCCTCCTTTACATACACAGAAATGGTAAGTGCTGAAGGCATTGCGAGGGGAAGTGAGCATACTGAAGCATTAATGATTCGAGATAAGAGAGAAACACAACTAGGTATTCAAATATTTATGCCTGATTTTTCTGTCTCACTTAGAGCATTACCAAGACTTCTTCATTACAATCCGACAATTATTGATATTAATTGTGGATGTCCTGTTCCCAAAGTAATAAAGACAGGTGCGGGTTCTGCATTAATGAATGATCCTGATAAGATTCACAAGATGGTAAAAACTTTAAAAGAATTTACCGATATTCCAATAAGCATTAAAATTAGAACAGGCTGGAATGATTCGTCAATTAATTATAAAGATGTAGCTAGTGCAGCTCTTTCTGCACATGTGGACATGATTACTATGCATGCAAGAACGAGGCAAATGGCCTATTCTGGTAACGCTGACTGGAATGCATTAAAAGAACTTAAGCAATATGTCTCCTATAGAGATCCTCGTGTTGTGGTTTTTGGCTCTGGAGATCTTTTTAGTCCTGCTGATGCAAAAAAGATGTTAAAAACAACAGGGATTGATGGCCTCATGTTTGCCCGTGGTGCAATTGGGAATCCTTTTATTTTTAATAATACAATTCGTATGCTCCAAAATAAGAAACAAATCGAACCTACCCTTGAAGAGAAACTATCTATCATGCTTACTCAGCTCTATACAATGGGTGAATATACGGGGGAACACCTCGCATGTAGAGAGATGAGAAAACATGCAACAAGCTATATTAAAGGAATCTCTCATGGAGCAAAAGCTAAGCAGGCATTAGTTCAATCAACCACATATAAAGAATATGAATCTGTGTGCGCTGAGCTGATGAAAGGTAATCTATGAAAAAGCTGTTTAGTTGACCAATGCAATTGTTACATGATAGTTTTATATATTGACGAAATCAAAGGAGCAAGAGGCATATGAGAGTTCTCGTATTAGGTTCTGGCGCAAAAGATCATGCTATTACATGGTTGTTTTCTCAAAGCCGATTAATTAATGGATTATTTGTTGCTAAAGGAAATATTGGAACTGATGCAATAGCAACAAACCTTACTGATATCGACCCATCATCTCCTGAACAAGTATATAAAGCTTGCAAAAACATCACATTAATTACGTATTTGTTGGAACTGAAAATCCATTATTCACTGGTGTTATTGATTATCTTAATGAAAGAGGAATAGAGACATTTGGAGCTCCTAGAAATGCTCTTCAACTCGAAGGCGATCGTCAATTCGCTAAAAACTTTACACTAAGACATAATATTCCGATTCCAGGGTATAAAATATTTGAAGATGAACAATCACTTTCTTCCTATATTCTACGCCATAGTGGTCAAAGGTTTGTGTTAAAAAAGACAGCTCTTGCCCCTAGTAGGATTATGATTAACTCAAGTGACCATGATACTCTTATGGAATTTGCTCGAGAAAGCCTAGCTAATGGCTCTCTCATTCTTGAAGAATCAATCACAGGATTGCCTGTTACCATTACTGTCTTTACCGATAATGATGGATATCTATTACTCCCAATCTCTTCTGATTATACAAGAAGTGAAGAAGGCGACAAAGGATCTGCAACAGGGGAATGGGATCTATATGCCCAGTTCCTATAAATGGCGAGGAAAGAAAACAGATTATTGAGCGTATCATTGAGCCTACCCTTTATGGTATGCGTGTTGAGCGATTTGCATATAAGGGAGTTCTCACTTTTAGTGTAATACTAACTCAAAATGGCCCTATTCTTGTTGATTACCATGTTCGCTTCAATGACCCTGCAACTCAAGCGATTGTTCCTCTTATCACATCAGATATTGTTGAAATCCTTGAAGCAATGAAAAATAACAGATTAAAATCATTCAAATTAGAAGTTACTCATCAATCAACTGTAGCCGTTGTTGTTGCATCAAGAGGGTATCCTACAAAACCAGAAATCGCTAAAGAAGTCGCACCTCTTCCAATCTCCATTAGAGACAACCTAATAATGCATCAGCCTTTTATTTTTTATGGTGCAGTGAATAAATAGAAACAAAGCTCTCACAACTGGCGGAAGAAATGTAACGGTGGTTGGAATAGGGAAAAATATCATAGAAGCAAATAAACATGCCTATGAGTATATTAACTTTGTGAAGTTCGAAGGAGCTTGGTATAGGAGAGATATCGGAAACCGATTCTTTGAAAATTAAAAGGTCAACGACATCCCTAATGTAAACTGAACATCTCTTTTGTGATTACTATATTCCTTCGTTGCTTTGGAGAAATCTCTCTCTCCTACATACGCAAGATGAACCCACATATCAGCATCCACAAAAGAAATAATATTCTCTAATCCATATTCTCCCCAAAGTGCTGCACTGAAAGTCTCTGCTACTACAGATCCTGATGGAGAAGACTCTAGCGTCTCGTTGACAGCAGTATTTGAATCAAAGTAATCAACTTCCCCTCTTCTAATATAATTGAGTGTGAGGCAATATGCCGGTCCTCAGGAAGACGATAAGAAAGATCAAGTTGAAGAACTTTTGCATCAGGTCCATACCCATACCCAAGATAATCGATGTGAGTCACAAACGAAGTACCATTTCCATGGTATCGACGGAATGTAATAAAATCGACCAAATCTCTTCGATACATAGCGGGACTAGTGGACGCAAATTCTAACGACGAAAAAAGTATACCCTTATGAAGACTTACAGCATGTTCAACACCAAATAAATAGGCAGAAGCATCTGCTTGAGAAGCACTTTCATTAGGAGCTCTTGCTTGATCAAGAGCATACTGTCCATATACATTTAACCCGGGATAATCATCACATCCACTTCAGCATGTGCAATCGCATTAAACATCGTTCTACTATTGAGATTGTGATATACGTTTGCAGGATTTATGTGACGCAAACTAAATACATCATTTTGGTACATCACATTTTCAGAGACTGCAAAGGTAATTCTATCTATTGGACGGAACTCTAGTCGATGAGCCATGAATATTTTAAATTCTTCATCCTGGCTAGCACCTTCTCCACTACTAATATTCGTTTCAAAAAACATATTTGTCCAATCATAGGAGAACTTATCACTAAAGGTGACAAATCTAAGATATTCTTGATAATCATCGTGATCTGATATAACAAAGTTTCCAGAGTGACCATTACCCCAACGAATCTTGTCTCTAGAAAGGGAAAGGTTCCAATGAGTTCCACCGACCGATATCAATGCTCTCTTAGGAGTTTGAAAATCTACATCATAGGTCTTACTCATCCAGTTTGTGAGAAAAGTGTTATTATAAATTGAAGAGGTAATAAGGTATTGTCCGTCTCCCGAAACTATCTTCTCAATCCCTTCTTCTTTAGTAATATTAAATCTACCAAAAGTATCCCCTTCTCTAAATCTATTTCTCCCATACTGCAAGTCAGAATAGATATAGAGAAAATCTTGGAACGCCATATCAAATCTTAGTCTGAACATGGGAGATCTCTGTGGAAAACCAAAGACCCAATCACCCTCATTAGTAAATCATCACCATTGAATGGGTATACATTTCCGCATTGACATCAAAAAAGAATCCAAGGCGAACATGCTCATCAAAAGAATAACGCACATCTTTCTCAATAACTCTCTTAATATCTTGATAATATTCTTTCATCCCATCAGATAATAAGGACTCATCAATTCTAGAAAGAATAAGAGATGCCTCAGCACTACTCCATGGTCTTTTATTCGAGGGTGTTCCATTTCCACTTACAAGATATAAGGCTTCCATGTCATCATAGACGGAGGAATCCATTGGAATAATATACGTAGAGGAATAAGAGAATAGAGAAATCGTTGTTACCACCATGAAGGTGGCAACAAGGACAATATTCTTATAATTAAATTTCATATTTTTTAGCTCTTTTTATAGAAAGTAGGTCACTCCTACTGTGAGTTGAACATCTGACTGAGCGGCATTGGTACTTATATTTTCAGGATTTGTGATAGTAATAACATCTACTTGTCCAAATACATCAAGTCCAGGAAGAATGGTATATCCACCTTGCAATCCAATCACTAATGTTTTCTCAACGCTATCTCTATCAGAAACATCGCTATCTAGATATTTCCTTGAGTGTGTTCAGTTGTCGGCGTTGTAGCAAGAGATGTTCCATTTGTTCCATCTTCAGTATCCCACAAAGTCCATTTATCATGTGTCCCATGCATCATATAGAAGAGGTTTGCTGTTGCATGCCATTTACCATATTCTCTATATCCAACTTGTCCATTGAGAACAATAGCGTCACCACCATATTCATACCCGAGGAATTCTTCTTGGTAGTACACACCCTTTGACATATATTCTCTTATAGCTACGACATAGTTGATTCCATATTCTCCCGCATCTTGGTGCTATCCCCATTATCTCTTAGATAGAGGTAGGGATCAGTTTGTGCCCACTCAAATGAGCCAAAAAGGAATCCATCAAGAATAGGATAGTTACCCTGGGCTCCAATCATATAGCCAAAAGCTGTTGGAAGAGCTCCACTCACCCCACTCACAGGTTCTCCTGGAAGAGCAAATTCATCTACTACAACTTGTCCGTAGATATTGAGGTGATTAATTGGAGTAACATCAATTTCAAGACCTAACATTGAGTTGGCATTCCCTCTGATATAGTAGTTATGAAATATTGCTGTAGGACTTAGTATACGTAAATCTAGAGTATTATTCTCTGACTGATACATGATAGTTTCTGTTAGTGCAAGATTTACTTTATGGTTAAACATATTCCACTCAAGACGATGAGCGAGGAACATATTAGTTCCCGAAGAGACATCATTTTGATTTGCTTCATAATCAAAATAACCACCGTACGGATATGGACCACCAGAATAATATTCACTTGGATGTGGGAAGAAGCTTGTTAATAAAGTGTATTTAAAATTATCTGCATAGGTGGTTAATCGACCAACGTTGTGGTAGCTAAGATGATCTCCAAGTATGAAGTTTCCACTTTTTCCAGGGCCCCAGGAGAGTTGTTCACGTCCTATTTGGACACTCCAGCCTTCTCCACCAACGGCTCCAAAAGCTCTGTATGGCATCCCTAAATCTAAATTGTCTATGCCATTTTCATTAATTAAGAAGATATTTGAAGTAAAGGCATTTTGCCCATAAAGAGCAGTTATTGGTCCAACTGTATTATTCGCATCATAAAAACGAGTAGAGGTTATAGATAAAGAAGAATAGCCATAGAAATGTTCACTTGGAGAAGTTTCTAGGATAATATCAAACAATGGTTTTCTTTCTTCATATGAATATCTCCAATCTTCTGGAAGAACAAAGTTTGTAGTATCTGTGTGGTAGTATCCTTCTAAGGTGACATCAAGTCCAAAATCTACCACTCTTTCTTCTTCATAGAGACTATCGTAGATATAGTTATAGATAGTTTTAGCTTGATTAGTGAGAGAAGACTCATCTAATCGATGTAGCATAAGAATAAGTTCATTCTTGCTATAAGGACCACTAGTTGAAGGAAGAGATAACCCTTCACTAATGTAAAGTTGAGTAATCCCTTCGTATAAAGGACTATCAATGGGATATATTTTTTGTTGATTTACTGGTGTGTTAGCGACTAAAACAGAAAATCCCAAAAGTAATACAAGGACAATAAGAATTAATTTCTTCATGTAACTTCCCTCTTTGTAATTTTTTCTTAAGTGTATCACTAACTACAAAAAGTCGCTAGTAATTAGCTTATTTATTAGAGGCCTGATACTATTTAGTAGCGTTTATTTGTTTTTTTGTTCAGTTCTCATCGATTTTCATAGTATCCCTCTTCACTTTTTGTGATTTCATCTAGGTGATAAGATTAATATCTGAGAATACTATTTCAATGTATGTTTATTTTGATAATATCATTGATTTGATTTAACTGTGTTGTCTCATTACTTCATAGAGCAAAATACCAGTAGCAACAGAGACATTAAGAGAATCAATATGTCCTTTTGTTGGGATTGAGACAATATGGTCACACCGTTTTTCAACTAGTTGTGATAATCCACTTCCTTCTGATCCCATGACAATGGCTGTTCGTTGAGGAAATTTAATGTTAGTTTAATTTTTCTCCATTCATGTCTGCGCCATATATCCAAAAACCATGTGATTGAAGGAGTTCCATCTCTCTGACAACATTTGTTACGGTCGCCATAGGAACATACGAAGCAGCTCCACTACTAATTCTCTCAACTGTAGCATTTGCTTGAGCACTTCTTCTGCTTGGGACTATTACAAGAGAAGTAGCAAATTGATCTGCACTTCTCAAAATAGCTCCAAGATTCTGTACATCTGTGATTCCATCTAATATCAGTACTGTAGCAGGCTCTTGTGCATTAAGAGATTGAAGGAATTCTTTTACTGTGGTTTCATTCTTTTTTGAAGTAGCAGTCGTCGTTACGGATAAGACTTGTAATAAAGCTCCCCTATGGTCCTCTTTATCAACCATCTTATCCATATCAGCTTTAGCAATCTTTTTTACAGTTACTTTTGGATTGGTTCTACCTAGGGATTCGAGAACAGAATTCCTTTTTTCCATATTTCTACAAATGTATAACACACTTCTTTCTGTAGTATGTTTTAAGGCTTCTTCTATTGCATGAAACCCTATGATATATTCACCCATCATCAATCCTTTTTATTCTGTAAATGGAACAGGTTCGGGTCTTTCATTTTCCCCTATTGCCTGAGCTAGCTGTCCCATAAGCTTTTTAGCTTCTCGACTAAGTTTTCTTGGAGTTTCAACTACTAACTTAATATATTGATCTCCTCTTTGATTGCTAGAAGAGCGTAAAAGGGGTACACCTTTTCCTCTTAAGCGCAAGACTTTCCCATTCTGAGTTCCAGGTGGAACTGCAACTTTTACCCTGATATCATCAATAGTCATCACTTCAATAGTTGCACCAAGAGATGCTTGAGTAAACGATATTGGAATTTGGCAGTACAAATCATTTCCTGAACGTTCAAAGTATTTATGTGGACGCACATTGACATACACATAGAGATCTCCAGATGGTCCACCATTAGGACCAGCATCTCCCATTCCAGATAATGATATTCTGTTACCAGTATCAACACCTGCAGGGATAGAGACTTTTACTTTCTGTTGTTTTCGTTTTAGCCCAGTACCATGACAATCATCACAAGGATTTTCTACAATCTGGCCTTCACCTTGGCATGTTGGACATGTCGAAGCGATTGAAAAGAATCCGGAATTTCTTCTGACTTGTCCTGTCCCATTACACGTTGGACACATCTTTCTTCCAGAGCCACTTTTACGCCACTACCAGAACATGTTGAACAATGGACATGGTGAGCAAATGAAATCTCAACTTTTGTACCAAATACTGCATCTTTGAAATCAACTTCAATGTCATAGCGTAGGGAGGATCCTACAGAAGGGCCTCTACGTCCCTGACTAGACCTTCCTCCTCCACCGCCAAAGAAGGAGCCAAAGATGTCACCAAGGCCTCCTCCACCGAATAGGTCACTAAAATCTCTATAGACGTTTGAATAATCTTGAGCACCACCAGCATCTACCCCAGCAAATCCATACTGGTCATAGGCTTGTCGTTTTTGATCATTGCTCAAAATCTCATACGCTTCACTAGCTTCTTTAAAACGTTCCTCTGCAGCAGAATCACCCGGATTTTTATCCGGGTGGTTGGCTACAGCCAATTTGCGATAGGCTTTTTTAATTTCATCGCTAGAGGCCCCTTTTTGAACCCCTAACACTTCGTAATAGTCCCGTTTAGCCACGGTTACACACTTCCTTTTTCAGAGATTCTTAATCAACAACTTCGTAGTCTGCATCCTCAACATTATCGTCTTTTTTGGATGTAGTGCTCTGTGAATCAGTAGGTGCTTCTTCACTAGCCCCTTCGCTTTGACTTGCACTTGCTTTATACATTTCTTCTGCTAATTTATAAGCAGCTTGTTGTAATGCTTCAGTCTTTGCTTTGATAGTTTCAATATCATCAGAAGAGATTGCACTCTTAAGCTCTTCCATTGCTTTCTCAATGTTAGATTTATCTTCTGCTGAGATTTTATCACCATAATCTTTTAGTGATTTTTCAGTAGAGTAAAGGAGATTGTCAGCTTCATTTCTTACTTCAATCTTTTCTCTCTCTTTTCTATCCTCTTCAGCATGCATTTCAGCATCTTTGACCATTTTTTCTATGTCTGCTTCAGAAATTCCAGATGATGATTCAATTCTGATTTTCTGCTCTTTCCCTGTACCTAAGTCTTTTGCACTTACATGGACGATACCATTTGCATCGATATCAAAAGCTACTTCAATTTGAGGAACCCCTCTTGGAGCTGCTGGTAGTCCAATAAGATCGAATTTACCAAGAGTTCTATTCTGACTTGCCATTTCTCGTTCCCCTTGAAGAACATGAATGGAGACTGCTGTTTGATTATCAGCTGCAGTAGAGAAAATTTGGCTCTTTCTTGTTGGTATGGTTGTATTTCTTTCAATAAGTTTAGTAGAAATTCCACCAAGAGTTTCGATACCAAGAGAAAGTGGGGTAACATCAAGAAGAAGAACATCTTTTACGTCTCCACCTAAAATACCACCTTGAATTGCAGCTCCCATAGCTACGACTTCATCAGGATTTACTCCACGGTGTGGTTCCTTCTGGAAAATTTCTTTTACAATGGCACCAACAGCTGGAATTCTTGTACTTCCACCAACGAGGATGACTTCATCAATGTCTTTTGGACTGAGCCCAGCATCTTTTAAAGCACTAAGACATGGTTTTCTACTTCTTTCTACGAGGTCTGCTACCATTTGCTCAAATTTTGCTCTAGAAAGGTTAATTTGAAGGTGCTTAGGACCAGAAGCATCTGCTGTAATATATGGAAGGTTAATTGAAGTATCTTTAGTACTTGATAATTCAATTTTTGCTTTCTCAGCAGCTTCTCTTAATCTCTGCAATGCCATCTTATCTTTAGATAAATCAATACCATTCTCATTTTTAAAGCTTTCTACAAGCCAGTCGATGATTTTTTGGTCAAAGTCATCACCACCAAGGTGTGTATCACCATTTGTAGATTTTACTTCAAATACTCCATCTCCTAATTCTAGAATTGAAATATCGAAAGTACCACCACCGAGGTCGTATACTGCGATTTTTTCTTCTTTTGTTGTATCCTTACCAAGACCATATGCTAAAGCAGCTGCCGTTGGTTCGTTAACAATTCTTTTCACATCGAGGCCAGCAATCTTACCGGCATCTTTTGTTGCTTGACGTTGTGCATCATTAAAATATGCAGGTACTGTAACAACAGCTTCAACTACTGGTTCACCTAGATAGTCTTCAGCAGTTTTTTTCATTTTCTGCAAAATTGCAGCTGAAATTTCTTGAGGTGAATATTCTTTATCACGGATTGATACTCTTATTTCATCTGAAGGTCCTGCAGTAACTTTATATGAAACTTTTGTTATTTCTGATGGCACTTCAGCAAAACGTCGTCCCATCATTCTCTTTATAGATGAAACGGTATTTTCTGCATTCGTAACAATTTGGTTTTTTGCGGGTTGTCCAACAAGACGTTCCCCTTTAGCAGTAAACCCAACAATTGAGGGAGTTGTTCTTTGCCCCTCTGCATTTTGGATTACAACAGCATCTCCGTTTTCCATTACTGAAACACAAGAGTTAGTTGTTCCCAAGTCAATTCCAATTATTCTACCCATAATGGTTCTCCTATTTTATTCAAATTACATATTAAAAACTCAACAACTCTATCAATTGTTGATTATGAAGGTTTCCCGACTTTCACTTTTGCGTGTCTTAACACCTTATTATGAAGATAATAACCCTTTTGCAATTCGGCAAGGACTGTTTCAGTTTCAAACTGATCACCAGTTTCCATCATAAGCGCTTCATGCTCATGTGGGCTAAATTCTTTCCCAACAATATCTTCCATTGGTTTCAATCCCCAATTTCGATCTAGGACATCAAGGAGTTGGTTATGAATAATTTTTACACCTTCCATATGTCCATCTGAATCTTTTACCTCGGAGGCTTCAATAGCGCGTTCAAAATCATCTATTACGGGAATAAGGTCATTTATTAGACGTTCATTTGCATATTGAACAGCACTTTCTTTTTCACGGATTAATCTCTTACGATAATTATCCATGTCTGCATTTTTACGCATAAAATTCATTTTTTTCTTCATCCGCCTCTTTCTTTACTCTTTCGAGTTCTTCTTCGAGTTCAATGATTCGCGTAAGTTCAGGGGATAGAGTTGCCTCTTTGTCCTCTGTTTCAATAGAGTTCTCACTCATTTCTGGGACAATCTCTTCGATGTCCTTCACTTCTTTTTTTCTTTCTTGCTCATGAAACACCTGCAACCACATTAATATTGTCAACGCGCAAATTATCCTCACATAAAGAGAATGAGATGCTATTGACCAAAACAAACATACTCATTGAGAAAACCACTCGTCAAGTGTTTTTAAAAACTCATCTAATTTTATTTGTTAAATTCTATTGATTTATTAATCAAACCCAGAAAAAGAGGATGGGGTTCTTTTGGTCTACTTAAGAACTCTGGATGGAATTGGACCGCAATAAAGAAGGGATGAGTAGGCAATTCTATTGCTTCAACAAGTTCTGCTTTCATATAGATACCAGAAAAAATTAATCCATGTTTTTCTAATAATTCTTTGTAAGTATTATTAAATTCATATCTGTGTCGATGTCGTTCGATAATCGAATGTTCTTGATAGAGGGAATATAAAAGAGAATCCTTATCCGCTATGGTACATTCATACCCACCAAGTCGCATGGATCCTCCTTTATCTACTCCTTTTTGATTTTCCATTAGATCAAAGATTTTATATTGAGCATCACTATTAAATTCTGTGCTATGAGCATCTTCTAGATGTGCAACGTTACGAGCAAATTCTATGACAGCACATTGCATTCCTAAACATAACCCCAAAAATGGTATGTTATGAACTCTTGCATACTCAATTAACTTCATCTTTCCTTCAATTCCACGAGATCCGAATCCTCCTGGAATAACAATTCCAGCGACTCCTTGAAAGAGTTCTTTAAAGGCTTCTTCACTTATTTCTTCAATCTTTTCAGTATCAACTTTTTTTTATAGAGACTTTCACTCTTTTTGAAATTGCGGCATGGTTAATCGCTTCACTTACACTTATATATGCATCAGCGAGATCGACATATTTCCCACCTAATAAAATTGTTATTTCTTGAACGGGATTGTTCATCTTTTCGACCATCTCTTCCCAATTTCTCATATCAATTGGGGGTGGAATAATATTGAGCTTCTCTAGCACCAGAAGGTCTACTTTCTGCTCTTGAAAAAGAAGCGGTACTTCATAAATACTTGCTAAATCAGGATTGCTCACAACATCTGCTTTATTGACATCACAAAAGAGAGCAATCTTTTCTTTCATGGATTCACTAATGCCTCTATCACTACGACATACAATAATATCTGGGTGAATCCCAATAGAACGTAGCTCTTTAACACTATGTTGTGTCGGTTTGCTCTTTAACTCTTTTGCTGCAGCAATGTATGGAACGAGTGTTACATGCATATAAAGTGTGGAATGAAGAGGAAGTTCATGTTTCATTTGCCGAATCGCTTCTAAGAAAGGGAGAGATTCAATGTCTCCAACAGTACCACCAACTTCAACAAAGATAATGTCTGCATTTGTATTCTCTGCTACTTTATAGAGATGATCTTTTATTTCACTGGTTATATGAGGAATTACTTGAACAGTATTACCTAAGTAGTCACCTCTTCGCTCTTTTTGAATTACGTTATGGTAGATTCTTCCAGCTGTAATGTTATTTTCTTTTGAAAGAGCCGTATGTAGAAATCTCTCATAGTGGCCTAAATCTAAGTCAGCTTCTGCTCCATCGTTAGTGACAAAAACTTCCCCATGTTGATAAGGCTCATTGTTCCTGGGTCTACATTAATATATGGGTCTAGCTTCACCACATTCACAGATAGAGATCGGCTTTTTAAAAGCGTTCCCAATGAAGCCGCTGTAATACCCTTTCCAAGTGAAGAAACAACACCACCTGTTACAAAAATAAACTTAGACATTATGCCCCTCCTAATAATAGTGTTGCAGCAATATATGAGGAGTCTTTTTCATTTATTGAAAGTAGACTAACTTACTCATGCTGCTATGCACCGTAGTTAGTCGGTTATAATCATCACGATTGACTCGTGTTTGCCGATAATGTCGGTACTTATGGACATTATCATAAGGAGAAGATTAATAGCAATAGCTTTAGATATATTCTTCATCCTCATCGAGAGAAATTTCTAATTCGTCTTCTTCTTTATCATGCACAACATTATTATGTTCAATGATGTTTTTATTCTTCCTTTTCTCGTCTTTGTCATGCAATTCAATATAATCCTCTCTATCTGAGTCTAACTCATCTTCTGGATCATCATCATATACATCATCAAAATCATTATCTTCATAATCTTCATTATAAAGCTCGAGATTATATTTTTGCTTGAGGTTTTTATCATCTAATTCATTTTCATCATCTTCGTCTTCATCTAGTTCAATTCCAATTTCTTTATCTAGTTCAGGTTCTTCTTCATCTAATTCAGATTCTTCTTCATCTAATTCAATCTCATCTTCTGGTTCATCATCATAAACATCATCAAGATCATTATCTTCATAGTCTTCACCAAAGAGATTAAGAGTAATGTCATCTTCTTCTGTATCTTCAAATAGCTGTTCTTGTAATTCATCTTGTTCATTAATGAAGTCTTCGGCTAATTCGCTGTGAACATAGTCAATCCCTATCTCTTCATCAAATGTGGGGTAATCAACTTTTTCTCTTTCTAAGAGGGATGCGATTTCTTTTTCTTTTTCAAGTTGCTCTTTAATCTTAAGAGCTTCTGCTATTTGATCTTCTATTGAGAGTAGTTCATCTTTAGATGTCTGTACGTCTTTATTAATGGTCTCTAATTCATTCATTGAAGAGGTTATTTGGGTCGAGGTGTGTTCTAATTCTTCTAGGGAGGTATTCTTTTCTTCTTGGATATGTGCTAACTCGGAATGAACTTGTTCTTTCTCTTCATGCAATTTCTGTATTTCAGAGTGAAGAATCTCACTCTCCTTTGCGATGTTCTGAAGTGCTTTCTGTTGCTCTTCATGCTCCTTTTCACTCTCTGATACATGTTGTTTCAAATCTGATAGCGAAAGGCTTGTTGCTTGTTGAAGGAGTGCAATCTGATACTGTACTCTTTCTACTTGAGAATCAACTTCCCTAAATAGAGAAGAGGCAAAGGCATTCATTTTCACTAAAAGAGGATCTAAGCTTGTCGTAAAGTTCTCTCTTTTTTCATCAAAAGAATGAGTGAGTTGCTCAGCAGAAGAATCCATCAATGTTTCTATTTTTGTTTGATAAATCCCAAATGACTGGTGAAGTGATTGTTGCATCTGATCCATAGCTTCTCTCGAATCTTCAATTGATGAGGAGAATTCCGATATCAGGTGCTCTACTTTTTTTATGTCATTGATATCTTCTTTTACTACTATGAGTCGATTTTCAACATTCTCGGTCATCTCCGAGAGGGATGTGAGAACATTATGATATTGAAGGACTGTCGATTGCAATTCTTGCAAGTCTTGCAAATGAGAAAAAGTTCTTCTTTTTCTCGGTGAATTTTGGTCACAGCAACTGCAGTGTCTTGTTGCACTTCATGGAGTTTTGATTCTACTTCAACGACTTTTGTTTGGATTTCATCACCGGATTGTTTCATTTTCTCACTAAAGTGATTTACATATTTCTTTATGTGTTCAATTTTTCTATTTTTCTGATCAGCTTTTCGTAGTGTTGCAATAATTATAATAGTAACAATGAATAGGATTACTGAGATCACCATTGGAAGCAATTCTCTCATGAGAACCTCCTACATGAATAGTTCTTGCAGTTGCCGTTTCATATCTATGTAATCTGAACAAATTAAGTCGGCAAGTGGATATTTTTGTTTATACTTCTCTCTCTTATTTTTACCATGTGAGTGGGGTAAGAGCAAGCAAGTTTGCATTCCAACCCGATGAGCTCCAACAATGTCTTTATCATAACTGTCCCCCACATAAAGAATGTTTTTTAGGGCACTCCCATCATCTTTCCTACATACAGAAAAGGAGCTTTATGTGGTTTTAGATATCCTGATTCTTCTGTACAGGCTGAGTAATCAATAACATCTGCCACCTTAAGGGCATTAAGCTTATGATCAATTGGGAAATCTGATAATGCACCGATAGGTATATTCTGATCTTTTAAAAACAACATTGTTTCTCTGAGATGGGCAAAAGGACGAATATGAGAAAAAATAGATGCTATTCTTTTATAAAATTGTGAATCAATTTTATCTTTAATCACCTCTAAAGAGAGTGTTCCATGTAGCTCTTTTTGAACAAATAGAGCTTGTCTTTCTCTATATCCCTCTTGGTCCTCTGGTTCAGTCTTTTCCCCATTCTCCTCTCTTATGGCTTTGCGGAATTTTTGAGTTTGTTGCATAAGAGAGATTGAGGGAAATATAGTAGAAATTAAGAACAAACGAGTCATCCATAAAGGATACATTGTCCCATCAATGTCAAAACATATTGCTTTAATATCCATTACAACCGAGTTTGTGGCGTATTGCGCCGTCTCTCTTTGATATCAAGAGTAAGAGGAATCTGAGTAAACCCAAGATCTCGTCGTATAGAGTTTTGTAGATAACGAAGATACCCCTCAGGAAAATCTTTCCGTCTGTTTACAAAAAAGAGAAATCGAACAGGGTTTGCACTTACTTGCGTTCCATAATAGATTTTGAAGTGCCTATGTGCAACACGAGGAGGTTCATATGATTCTGACCATTCTTTTAAGAAGTTATTTAGTTGAGCTGTATCAACTCGTTTATTGAGTTGTCGCCATACAGCCCACACAACATCGAGCATCTTATCAATATCAATACCCTTTTCAGCACTGATGGGAACAATTGGGGCAAACGAAAGGATAGGAAATACAAACCGAGCTCTATCTTTTATCGCCTCTAACTCATTATCGATTCCAGTAAGTGTATCAATCTTGTTAAAAACAAGGACAACACCCTTCCCTTTTCGTACAATGAGTTGTGCTATTTTCTTATCCTGTTCAACAAGACCAGTATTTACATCTATCATCAATAATACAATATCTGCTTCATCAATGGTTTTAATGGCTCTATTTACTGAATAATATTCGACATCTTCATCAACTTTACTCTTTCTTCTAATTCCTGCGGTATCGAGGATAGAAAAATCAGAACCTTTATAAGAGAATTCACCCATAATAACATCGCGTGTTGTTCCAGGGATTTCACTTACAATTGAAGTATCTTTTCCTGTGAGGGCATTAGTGAGAGTTGATTTACCTGTATTAGGTTTTCCAAGTACGGCTATCTTTATTCTTTGATCAACTTCCTCAGCCTCTTCAATCTCTTCAAGGTTAAGCATCAACATAAGTTCTTCTTCTAAGGTATCGATACCTAGACCATGAGCGGATGAGAGAGATACAAGACGAGGATAGCCAAATCGATGAAAGTCATATACGAGAACATCTCTGACTGGATCATCAACTTTATTTACTGCGAGTACTACTTTATCACTATGGCGACGAAGAACTTGCAAAAGCATTTCATCTTCTGCTGTTACTTCAGTACAATCCATTAATAAAATAATAGCGTCTGCAATTTCTAATAGAGAGAGACTTTTTTCTGTGACAATAAAATCGAGCCCTTCTTTATCAATCTTCACTCCGCCACTATCTACAAGGAGAACAGAGTGATTTCCTAATAACCATTTCTCAGGGATTATATCTCTTGTAACGCCGGGCATTGCGTCTGTAATTGCCCTTCTCTTTCTAATTAACCGATTAAATAACGTAGATTTACCAACATTGGGTCTTCCAATTATTGCTACTATAGGTACCATCTGCTTACGCAGTGATAATACTTCCGAATCTATCATGCATCCATTCCCTTATATAGGTGTTAATGTTTATATGAGATTTCATCTCCATTACATTTTTCACCAATTCCTTCGCTTCTTGCAATGTGATTGATCTAATGATGTTTTTAATTTCCAATATACTTATTGGGCTCATTGAAAATTCATTAAGTCCTAGACCAACTAATAATACTGTTGATAAAGGATCCCCTGCCATTTCACCACACATTGCCACAGGGATATTATGCTCATGACCTTTTTCAATGATCATTTTGATTAATCGCAATACACCTGGATGAAATGGTTGATAAAGATAAGCAATTTTATCGTTTCCCCGATCTACTGCTATAGTATACTGAATTAAATCATTTGTTCCAATGGAGAAGAAGTCTGTTTTTGGTGCTAAAAGATCGGCAACGAGAGCAGCCGAAGGAACTTCCATCATTATTCCTACTTCTATATCTTCATCAAACTCAATCCCACTTCTTCTACACTCATCTTTCACCTGTTCCAGTACGATAATGACATTATCGAGTTCTTCAGGTCCACTAATCATGGGGAACATTATTTTTGTTTTACCAAACGCACTTGCTCGTAGAATTGCTCGTAATTGGATTCTAAAAATATCTTTTCTCGATAAACAAAATCGAACAGCGCGCCATCCAAGGATTGGATTCTCTTCGCCTAAACCCTCCATTCCTGGAATGATCTTATCTCCACCAACATCAATCGTTCTGATAGTAACAGGACCAAGATCTCTCATTCGCTCTATTACTGATTTATAGGCAATGAATTGCTCTTCCTCTGTTGCACCACCTGGTTTCATAAAAAGGAATTCAGATCGAAAAAGTCCAATTCCATCTGCACCGTGAGTGACAACTGCTTCTAGCTCTTCTACTGTTTCGATATTAGCCTTTAGGGTGACAGTGTGGCCATCTTTTGTAATCGTAGCTAAATCAGCAAGTTGCTCTAGCTCCTTTTCATGTGCCATCCATGTTAAGAATCTCTCTTGCATTTTCTTTGCAGAGGCTGAATTTGGTCTTACAGAAACTTCTCCAATGTTACCATCGACAATGATTTCATCGCCCATTTTCACTTTTTCAGTAATCCTTCCAAGACCGAGGACTGTTGGAATTTGTAACGCTCTTGCTAGAATAGCAACATGAGAGGTTCTTCCTCCTCTATCAAGAGCAATCGCTTTAATATGATGAGGATCTAAAGAAAGAGCTTCAGATGGAAGAAGGGTATCTGCAACAAGAACGACTTCTTCGTTAATAACAGATAAACTTGGGCGAGTTTTTCCCATCATGACCCAGATTATTCTCCATCCGATATCGTAGAAATCAGCTTTTCTCTCTCTTAGAACTGGATCATTCGATGTTTCAAGCATATCAATAAAAGAGATAATAACTCTTTCTACTGCCCACTCACCACATAAAGCTTCTTCATCTATCAGCCTTTCAACCGAACTAATGAATTCTGGATCCTGAAGCATAAGAAGATGAGTTTCAAGGATTTTGATATGGTCTTCACCACTTGTATCTTTGATTAATGTATTAAGTTGTTTATCAACTTTCTTCGTTGCGAGATGAAAGCGCTTCTTTTCAACAGAAAGAGATTCTCTTTCTACATTGTTATGGGGGACAACAATCTTTTCATGAACATAGAGAAAAGTCTTTCCTATGCCTATACCTGCCGAGGCAGCAATACCTTTTAGAATTCTCATAGATGAAAATATCATACGAGGTTTTTCTCCTGATGTAAATAGAAGCTTATCATTGTCCTTCTTTAGGTGTATGCTAATGGATATGAATAAAGGGCTTTTCCCTCAATCAAAACTGATAAAAATCTTACTAGTTATCCTCATTTTTTTTAATTATTCTGGCTATTGCTCTATTTCTATCGTTTACTAAGATAGAGAATCAATTCATGATTCACAGGTAATTCCATTGATAAAGAACCATCTTAATGAAAGGAAATCCATCCAACAAGAAGTTCTTTTATCTCTCTATTTCCCTATTCTCTCAGTTAAGGATTCTTCTTATCACTATACAAAAACTTCAGTGATGGTAAAAAACGATGAATATATTGCCCATCGATTCATTGAGCAACTATTACAAGAAGTTCCTCAAGGAGCACTCATTGAAGGAGCTCTCTCATTTATACCTCCTAATACACAACTAATTGGTTATACAGTCTCTAAGAATATTGGATATATTCATCTCTCTCATGAATTCATACAACCCACAGTATTTGAAGAAACTATTCAACTACGCATTGATCAATTAAGAAAGAATGTAATGGAGAATTTCTCTCTTAGAGATATTGTTGTTATTGTTGATGATGTAATACTCACTATATAAGTTTTTTCTCCACCAATTGTGATGGATGAAATATATTCTTTTAAGATCAATCAAAAAAAGATTAGATAAGAAGATTTCTTTACTCTTTATGATAAAAAAAAATGATACTAGCCAATGTTCACCTTTTTCTTTTCTTATTGTATGTTACTATTAAGAAATATAAAGATTACAAAAGCAAAATATTTTTAATTGAAAGAATCTAAACGTATTCTTCAAGGATTAGAATTTTTATGATTACATTTTGGACAAAACGTTCGCATAGAAAACATGTAGTTCTTATACTTCTTTTATCGACTCTTTATGTAGGAAATTTGAAAAGTGACCCTCTCCCTCTTATTCGAATTTCGGTTGAAAACACAGCAGCCCACGTGCAAACAAAATCAGTGCAGCAATTTAAAGAACTCCTTGAGGAAAAATTACAGGGTATCTACAAAGTTGAATTTTATTCCGCTGCTTCTTTATTCAAAGACGCAGATATATTTAGAGCTTTAACGCAAGGAAAAGTAGAAATTGCAGTTCCTGGGACATGGCACTTCGATACATTCGTATCAGAAGTAGGTCTCTTTCTTCTTCCTAGTCTGTATGGTCGAAAAGCATCTATTACCTACTCTTTAATGGAAAGTGATGTCGGTACTCACATTATTTCTTCTATTGAGAATAACATCGGGGTAAAAGTGCTTGGTCGATTCATTGATCTAGGACATACTCACATATTTTCTACTCGAAAGGCTATTAATACCCCAAAGGACTTCAACAATATAAAAATCAGGGTAGCTGGAGGAATCGGTAATTCGTTGAGAGTTGAAGCTTTAGGAGCCCAATCAATAACGATTCCTTGGCCTTCTCTTCCATTAGCACTTAGAAAAAGAACAATTGATGGTTTGTTAACTTCATACGAAACTATTGTTAGTGCTGAACTCTATCAATTTGATATTAAATATGTATATGAAGATAATGAATATTTTGCCCAATATGTCCCCATTGCTTCTCGTAGTTTTTGGGAAAAACTGCCTCTCGATATTCAACACATCATACTTGATTCATGGGACGAAATAGTAGATGAAGCGAGAAGTAATGCACAAATAGCTCAAGAGAACGCAAAAGCAATTATGATGGCATCAGACACCACTATAATCACACCAAGTGAAAGTACCATTAAACAAACTAGAGAGACATTGTTAACAAAGGAAGCATCTATAGCACATCAAATAGGAATTCCTTCTCATACATATGATCTTTTTTCTGCTTTTTTTGCCAACATCGACACTCCAAATTATGAGTATGCAAAATGAAATTAAAAAAACCTAAATCTCATTTCTATTCTCTTGCTATACGCTACACAAGTATTACTATTGTAATATTCTTACTCTTTATGATCTTTGGTTTTACTTTAATTCAGCAACGAAAACAGGAACTTGATAACGTAGAACTCCAACTTCTCATGCAAACAAGTTTGCTTGGAGAAAAGATTTCTAGCAAACTTCATACCTTTGAGATGGCAATTGCATTATTAGAACAGAGAGCTATAACTATTAATTTTGAGAATCAAAAAGAGAGACGTCTTTTTGAAGATTCAGCTAGAAAGCAATTGCTCCTGCAAGAAGGATTAGAAAGGATTTGTGTCTATGATGAACATGTCGAGCTAATATATTCCAACTATAACGATTCAGCAAACGATTTTAAAATTAGAGCTCTTATCGAAGAGAATCATATTATGCAGAAAAAAGAGTTTTCTATCATCGCACTTGATGAAGAAGGTGCGAAAAAGATTGTGATGAGCAAGAACATATATAGCGAACATTTCAATTCCTATGCAATTCTTACTCTGGTGATTGAAACAAATAAATTCTTTGACCCTCTAATAATCTCCATGATGAATGGAATAGATAAAGCAGTTCTATACAATTTTGAAGGAGAGATATTCGCTCTATGGCCTCAAATTACACTAAGACAGAATCTCGATTCTTCCGTTACAACCATTTCTCACTTACCTCAATTTTCTACTATTTCACAACGAGAACTACAAGAATCATCTATGAAGGGTGGAGTACAAATTCTTTCATCGAAAGATGCTTACATTCCACTTTCGCTCATCTCCGACTTTCCTTTTACTGTTGCGCTTTATGTTGATATCCCAACAGTCATGAAAGCTTATGATAGTGCGTCAAAATCAATTTTGTTGCAATTTTCGTACTCCTGATAATCTTACTTTTCATAAATCATCGACTCAATCACCAACGTAATGCAAAAGAAACGCTCCAACAACATATGGTTGATGAACTTCGTCAAAAGTTCAGCAGCGAACAGCTGAACTTGAGAGATTGAGTTCTCAGGATACCCTCACAGGACTCATGAATAGACGTCAGTTCAATGTGCTTGTAGAAGAAGAGATGAAAAAGACTTTTTCTTCGTATGCTCCTTTTTCCTTAATTGCAATAGATCTAGATGGGTTCAAACATATCAACGATACCTATGGACATGTGATAGGTGATGAAGTTTTTGATTCATACTTCACAACTTCTTGTAAAATATTTAGGAGATAGGGGATATATTTCACGATGGGGTGGAGATGAATTGATGATACTCCTTCCTAATACAGAAGGAAATCTTGCCTATAATATTGGGTGTGAATTGTGTAGAATCACCGAACAAAATAGATATAAAGACGAGATTCTTTGTACAATGAGTATAGGAATTGCTCAATATAAATCTTCAGAACAATTTGTTAATCTAGTGAGACGAGCTGATACAGCTCTATATCAAGCAAAGAATGAGGGTAAAAACAAAGCAATCCTAGCTAGATAGTCTCATTTATGTTCTTCTTTTAGCTAAAAAATATATTCTATTTCACCTAAGACTCTAAAGAGGAGTCTCTACAAGGTTCTTAGCCTTTTTTTCAAACTGCTCTTGAGAGAGGCCTTGTGATAACTTTAACAAAGCTAAAAATTCTCTATTCCCTTTACGCCCTGTAATAGGGGAATTTGTGATATCATGAATAGATACTCCTTCTTCCTTTAAACTACGATATACTGCAATAAGAGTGTCATATAGAAGTATTGTATCTGTGATTACCCCTGTAAAATCTTCTTTTGCTCCAACAACCTCAAACTGTGGTTTAATAAGTGAAATCATCCATTTTTGGCGTGTAAGACTTAGAATATGAGAAGCAGCTCCTGTAATTGAACGAAAAGAAAGGTCTGCAACTGCAGCATCTACTTCGACTTCTAGAGGAGAGATATGCATAATATTTGTTTTTTCATGTACAACTACTCTTTCTTGTACTCTTAGGCGATAATCTAGTTGATTATATCCAACATCAACACAGTGAACTTTAGCAGCACCTCTTTGTAATAGACAGTCAGAAAATCCTCCACTAGAGGATCCAGCATCAATAAATTCAAGATCTTTTACTTCGATATTCCACTCATTCAGTGCATGTTCAAGTTTGAGGCCACCTCGAGAAACAAATTTATCAATATGTATAGAACATATAGAAGTTTCTGGAAAAGTTTGCATTGAATCTCTTATTCCTTCCCCATCTATACTCACGCTCTTTGTTGCAATATAAGTAAGCAATGTAGAGCGCTCTATATCAGGATATTGGGTTACTAATAAATCAATAGCTTTAACTTTTCTCTTGTTTCCTTTCATATGCATCTCGAATTATAGATGAAAATTTTCTTTAATACGGGTGATAGAAATTGCTTTTTTTGTTGAAACATCAATCTGTACCACAACTCCCTGTAAATGAGCTGGAGCATCTAGTATTTCGTTTCTGAAAGGAACCTGAGTCATCTGCCTTTTGATAGCAATTAATGGATCAGAGCCAATCACGCTATTTAATGGTCCACACATTCCCATGTCAGTAATATATGCGGTCCCTTTTGGAAGTATCCTCTCATCAAGAGTTTGCACATGCGTATGGGTTCCCACAACAAGAGAGACTTTTCCATCAAGATAGTGAGCAAGAGCTTCTTTTTCTTGAGGCATTTCTGCATGGAAATCAACAAGAATAGCATCTGTTCCCTTTTTCATTCGCTCAACAAGGTTGGAGCCAACCTGAAAAGGGCAATCAAGAGGTCCCATCTGCATTCTTCCTTGTAGATTGATAACTCCTACTTTCATTCCTTTAATATCCAATATGACAGATCCATGTCCTGGAGCAGATTTGGGATAATTTGCTGGGCGCAATATTCTCTCATCGCTATCAAGAGTCGCTCTAAACTCCTCTTTTTGCCAAATATGATTCCCACTTGTAATGACGTGAACTCCTAAAGAGAAAAACTGTCTTGCTAATTCATCAGTAAGTCCAAATCCATGGTCTGCATTTTCCCCATTCACTATAACAATATCTGCTCTGTGTTGTTTTATTAATTGAGGTAACCCTATAAAAAGGGCTCTACACCCGGGTTGTCCTAAGATGTCCCCAAGAAGTAGAGCCGTTAGTGTACGCTTATCTGCCATACAATCCTTTTACCTTGCGTATTCAACTACGCGCATTTCACGAATAATTGTAACTTTGATTCGCCCTGGGTATCTGAGTTCAGCCTCAATTCTCCCAGCGATTCCTTTTGCAATCTCTTTTGCTCCATCATCAGAAACACTTTCATTATTCACTAAGATTCTTAATTCTCTTCCGGCTTGAATAGCAAATGCTTTATCAACACCAGAAAACTCTCTGCAATGTGCTCAAGGTTTTCAAGTCTCTTAATGTAATTGTCAATGGTCTCTCTGCGAGCTCCAGGACGTGCGGCTGAGATTGCATCAGCGATTTGTACAATGACTGATTCAATACAGTTTGGTTCGATATCATCATGGTGAGACAAGATAGAATTAATCACTCTTGGGTCTTCCCCTAGCGTCTAGCCAAATCTGCTCCCATTTCTGCATGGTTAGCATCACCATCTGATTCAATACCTTTACCAATGTCATGAAGTAGGCCTCCACGACGTGCAATTTCTCTGTCTGCACCAACTTCACTTGCAATCATTCCAGCAAGAACTGCAACTTCTTTAGAGTGGTTAAGAACGTTTTGTCCATAACTTGTTCTAAAGTGTAACTTTCCTAAACCTCTTATCATCTCTTGGCTCATGTTGTGTATTCCAAGATCAAATAGAACTTTATCTGCTTCTTCTACGATAACTCTAGTGATTTCTTTCGTCACTTTTGTTACCACTTCTTCAATTCGTGCAGGATGGATTCGACCATCTTGAACTAATCTTTCTAAAGAAACTCGTGCAATTTCCTTTCTTACTGGGTCGAAACAAGATATCACCACAGCCTCTGGAGTGTCATCAATAATGATATCAACTCCTGTTAAGGTTTCTAGTGTTCTAATGTTTCTTCCTTCGCGCCCAATGATACGACCTTTCATTTCATCACTCGGTAAAGAAACTGTGGTTACAGTAACTTCTGAACTTACCTCTGTAGCGATTCTTTGAATGGTAGTAACGATAATATCTCTCGCAAGTTTGTCTGCTTTGAGTTGGGCTTCTTGCTCAATTTTGTTTAATAACAATTTGAGCGTCTCTCTTCGCTTCAACTTGAAGATTGTCTATGATAAGTTGTTTTGCTTCTTCACTTGTCATAGATGCAACTTTTTCAAGTTCTTGTATCCAATTGGCTTCCATCTCAGAAAGAGTCTTCTCTCTCTGGGCGTGTTTCACCTCTTTGTCTGCAAGCTGTCTCTTTTGGACATCTAGTTCTGATTGTTTCCGTTCTAAATTTTCTTCTTTTACTAACAATCTTCGTTCTGTTTTCTGAAGTTCACCTCTCCGTTCTCTTGCTTCTCGCTCTTGTTCTTGTTGTTCTTTTAATAACAAATCTCGAGTTTCAATTAACAGTTCTTTACTTTTTGCTTCTGCATCTTTTATAGCTTCTTCATTCAACCGAACTGCTTTTTGTTCGATTGAAGTGAGCTTGAACTTCGCATACGTCCAACGAATTAACCATCCTAGGATTATACTAACAAGACAAAAAGGGATTAATAGCAATAAATTCATGTGTCACCCCCATTTGTAATTCTATTATAATACGTACGTATAGTAACATTGTCAAGTGAACTGAAGAATCGTAAATAAAGAGAATATTATTATAATTTGTTTATTTATATACAATTATAGCCGCTCTTCTATGAAGGCGGCTATAGTTTCCACACGCATTAATTGTGGATTTTGTGTAAATATCTATTAACTTTTCTTTTCTTCTTTCGCTTTCTTTTCGCCTTTCTTAGGTTTACTTGTTTTTACAACAAGCTCTAAAATGGCCATTTCAGCAGCATCACCTTTTCTGTTACCTGTTTTGATAACTCGGGTATATCCACCTTTACGCTCTACGAAGAGAGGTGCAATTTCAGTAAAGAGTTTGGCTAATATAGCTTCGTCTTTAATATCTTTATTAATTATACGTCGGGAATGAACAGAATCAACCTTTGCTCTTGTAATCATCTTTTCAGCGACCCGTTGTATTTCTTTAGCCTTCGCTTTTGTTGTTTCTATTCTTTCATAACGAAACAGCGAAGCCACCATATTGCGCTTTAGCGCTTTTCGCTGGCCTGATCTGCGGCTCAGTGCATTAAAACCAATTCTATGCTTCATTCTCTTCTTCCTTGTTCCCCGGGATTCTAATTGAGTTCTTTAAGACTGAATAATCTGTCATACCTAGACTTAAATTCCACTCTTTTAGTTTCTCCTTGATCTCTGAAAGTGACTTCTTTCCGAAATTACGGGTCTTCCCAATTTCTTCTTCGGTCTTTTTAGTTAAATCACCAATGGTCTGGATATGAGCATTCTTTAAACAATTACTCGATCTAACTGAAAGTTCAAGTTCCATCACATTAGTATTTAGAATCTTTTTGATTCTCTCTTCACCTTCATCAACTTCATCACTACTATTAACCAAACTTTCGTCAAAGTTAATAAAGATAGCAAAATGATCTTTTGCAATCTTTGCTGCTTCCGCTAATGCATTTTCTGGAGATATAGTTCCGTCTGTGAAGACATCCAAAATGAGTTTATCATAATCATTTCTCTGCCCAACACGAGTTGGTTCAATTTCATAAGAGACGCGAATGACTGGTGAAAAACTAGCATCAATTGGAATAGTGCCAACTTCTTCAATATACTTTTCATTAATCTCACTTGGAACATATCCACGACCAAGATCGATTTGCAATTCCATTTCTATATTCGCATTTTCCATCATGGTAAACAGAACAAGATCTTTATTTGTAATTTCTATGTTGTTTTTCTCAAGATCTGCACCTGTAATTACCCCAGGGCCTTTACACTCAACGAGCAGTACAGTTCCTTCAATATCTTCAGGCATTCTGATATTCAACTTCTTGATGCTTGCAATAATTTCAGGAAGATCTTCCACTACACCAGGGAGAGCTTCAAATTCACTACTTATAAGATGAGGAAGACCTTCCTCATTAAAAGATGTAAATTTTAACGCAGTAACAGCATATCCTTGAATTGAGGAGAGAAGAATCCTTCTTAATGTATTACCAACTGTTGTTCCATATCCTCTTTCAAAGGGGTAGGCGACGAAGCGCCCACTATCTGGTTCAACTAAGCTATGCTCAAAGGTGATTCCTTTCGGCCTTTTAAATCCTTTCAAAAGGTTTTTACGTGCCATGTTTACTCCTTAACGAGAATAGAGTTCTACGATTAACTGCTCTTGAATGTCTTTGACTTCTGTGACCTCACTTCTGCGAGGAACAGCAAGGAAAGATCCTTTCATGTTGTCAGGGTCAAGAGATAACCATGGAACTAATCCATTTTTAGAGAAAGCTTTTAAGTTTTCTTTAATGATTACCATTTTCTGGCCATGAGTACCAATCGCTACTTCATCACCAACTCTTAATCGGTATGAAGGGATGTCTACTCGAGTGCCATTCACAAACACGTGTCCGTGATTGATGATCTGTGCTGCTTGGTTTCTAGAATTAGCAAAGTGGAGTCTGTATACCACGTTGTCAAGTCTTTGTTCGAGCAACATAATCAAGTTCTCACCTGTTTTTCCAGGAACACGAGCTGCTTCATTAAAGGTAAGTTTGAATTGTTTTTCTAATAAACAATACATTCTCTTTAATTTTTGTTTCTCGCGTAACTGAATACCATAGTCAGTCTTTTTCTTACTTCGTGCACGAGGGTCTTTCCCTGGAGCACCTTTTTTCTTATCTACTGGACATTTACCAGTGAGGCAACGATCCCCTTTAAGGAATAATTTTGTTCCCTCAGTCCGGCAATACCGGCATTTTGGTCCTGTATATCTTGCCATGTTTCCACCTACTCCTTATTAAACTCTTCTCGTCTTGCGGGGACGACAACCATTATGAGGAATTGGAGTGACATCTCGGATACTTCTAACTTTTAAGCCAAGTCCGCCTAACGTTCTTATAGCAGATTCACGTCCGACCCCAGGTCCCTTAACGAATACATTTACTTCACGAAGACCGTAATCCATCGCTTTCTTTGCAGCAGTTTCTGCTGCTGTTTGAGCAGCATAAGGGGTAGATTTTTTAGCCCCTCGGAAACCAAGTCCACCAGCACTTGCCCATGAGACAGCATTTCCATTGAGGTCTGTAACAGTCACAATAGTATTGTTAAATGTTGCTTGGATATAAACATTTCCCTCATATACTGTTTTCTTGACTTTGCGTTTTGCTTTAGCCACAATCAGTTCTCCTTATTTCTTCTTACCGGCAACGGTCTTTTTCTTACCCTTACGGGTTCTTGCATTAGTTTTCGTTCTCTGTCCACGGACCGGTAATCCCTTTCTGTGACGTAGGCCACGGTTACAACCAATATCCATCAAACGTTTAATATTAAGTGCAACTTCTGTACGTAAACGTCCTTCAACCTTATAATCACTTTCAATAAGCTTTCTTAGGTCGTTTTACATCCTCTGCAGAAAGATTGTTAATTCTTTCATCAGGGTTTATGTTACTTTTCTGGCAGATCTCTTCAGCCGAGACTCTACCGATTCCATAAATATAGGTCAATGCAATTTTTACCGCTTTGTTTGGTAAATCAACACCTGCAATTCTCGCCATTAAATGGCCTCCTCTCACCTGCTTTTATCAGCTATTATCTTTGTCTTTGTTTGTGCTTTGGATTTTCACAAATAATTCTTACTACCCCAGCACGTCTAATGACTTTGCATTTGTCGCACATTGGTTTGACGCTTGCTCTCACTTTCATCTCAATATCTCCTATAAATTCCTTGCTTTGATGCGGCCCTTACTGGTGATACCATCTTGATGGTGCATCTTCATAATGCCCTCAATCTGACTCATTGTATCTAGGTCAACACCAACCATAATGATCAATGAAGTTCCACCGAGTAGCATTGCTACAGAAGAAGGGAAGTTAAATAACTTTTGTACTACTGTAGGAATTAAGGCAATAAAGGCAAGGAATAGTGCACCTGGCAATACTATGCGATTTAAGACTTTTGTTAGATACTCTTCTAGTCTTTCAGTTCGCACACCAGGAACAGACCCACCATTTTCCCTAATTTGTCGAGCCATCTCGATAGGGTTCAATGACACCTGGGTGTAGAAAAATGCGAATGCAATAATCAACAGGGTATAGATGATAAGATAGGGGGCTCCCTGTGGATTGAGCCAGTTCGCTGTTGCTTGCAACCAGCGTACTTCAGGTCCAAGTGATGCAGCAATCTGCAATGGAAATGAAAGTAATGCTGAAGCAAAAATTACAGGGATAACTCCGGAGGGGTTAATCTTGAAAGGGATATATGAGCTTTGTGAGCCATACATCTTTCTTCCAACAACACGTTTAGCGTACTGTACCGGAATTTTCCTTTGTCCACGTTGTTCGTATACAACTAATGCAACAACTATTGCAAACATTGCAAGAACAACTATAACTACAATTGGGTTAAGAAGACCAGATTGAACGCTTCTAAATAATGTAATAAGAGCATCTGGAATTCTAGCTACAATACCAGCAAAAATGAGAAGTGAAATCCCATTTCCAACGCCACGTGCTGTAATTTGATCACCTACCCATACTAAGAACATTGATCCAGTAGTTACTGAAAGCATTGCTATTATAGTAAAGGGAAGCGGAGATAGTGTCATTACATCTGGTATCGAATTAGCATATACAGTCACTACATAAGACTGTATTAAACAGACTAATATAGTTCCGTAACGAGTATATTGTTGAACTTTTTTCCTTCCAGAAGCATCTTCAGTAAGCTTTTTCAAACTTGGAACAACCAGCATTAAAAGCTGAAAAATAAATTTGTGTAGAAATATAAGGCATAATCCCCAACATAAATACACTAAAATTTGAAAAAGCTCCACCAGCAAAGAAGTTAAGATATTCTGTAAGCCCGATAGTACTTGAATTACTTTGAGAGAGGAAATAAAGTTTTAACACTTGAGGATCAATTCCAGGAATTGGAATAAAAGCTCCAATTCTAAACACTACTAGAAACAAGAGAGTCCATGAGATCTTCTTTCTGAGTTCATCAATCCTGAACATATTCACTAAGGAGTTAGACATCGCAATCCTCTTTTTTATATAATTTCCCCACCAGCCGTTTTAATTAATTCGACTGCAGATGCAGAGATCTTGAGTCCTTCAAACACAACCTTTTTGGTGAGTTCGCCGTTAGCAAGCACTTTGACTTTAGCATCGTGCCCTTTCACAAGATTCTTATCTTTCAAACTTGCAACGTTGACAAGATCCTTGTCTTCGAAGTTTGCAGATATTGCATCAAGGGAAACAATTTCGTATTCATCCTTAAAAGGATGGTTTGAAAAACCACGACGCGCCACTCGTCTATATAATGGCATCTGACCGCCTTCAAACCAGGACGGACGCCACCACCACTACGTGCATTTTGACCATTATTTACCGCGACCACAAGTTCTTCCTTTAGAAGAAGCACCACGACCTACGATTGTTTTTCTTGTTTTAGCACCAACTGGTGCATTAATCTGTCCCATGTTATATCTCCTCGACTTTCACAAGGTGGGATACTGCTCGAACCATTCCTTTGATAGCAGGAGATGCATCATGCACAATACTGCTTCCAATTTTCTTTAGTCCAAGAGCTTTCACTGTTCTTCTATGTGCAGGGATGGTACCGATCACACTTTTCACTAATGTTACTTTAATTTGTTTATCTGCAGCCATATTACCCCCACATCTCGCTTAAGGATTTACCACGAGAAGCAGCAAGTTCCTTAGCATCAAAAAGTGATTCAAGAGCATCAAATGTTGCTTTAACAGTATTAACACTATTCTTAGATCCAAGAGACTTACTAAGAACGTCTTTGATTCCACAAGCGTCTAACACGTGTCTCACAGCTCCACCTGCTATAACTCCAGTACCTGGAACAGCTGGTCTAAGAAGAACACTTGCACTCTTGTAATTCCCTACTATTTCGTGTGGAATAGTTGCTTTTGAAAGAGGTATGTTAACCATATTCTCTTTGGCTTTTTCTGCTGCTTTACGAATTGCTTCAGCAACGTCATTAGCTTTACCAGCTCCATATCCAACTTTACCTTTTTTATCACCCACGACAACGAGAGCAGAGAAAGAAAATCTTCTTCCACCTTTAACTACTTTGGAAACTCTGTTTAGTTTGACCAACTTCTCGCTGAATTCACTTTCTTGTTTTCTATCTGACCTGTCCACCATATCCCCCTAGAATTTCACTCCGGCTTTTCTGGCCCCATCGGCAATACTCTTAACAATACCGTGAAACAGATACCCGTTACGATCAAACACGACTGTATCGATGTTTTTCTCTAATAGTCTCTTTCCCACAATTTCACCAAGCTTAGCTCCATCTTCGACAGTATTTTTCAAATCTCTCAATGATGATTCCATACTACTTGCTGATACTAGGGTTTTACCCGCTAGATCATCAATTACTTGGACGTATAAGTGTGAATTACTTCTAAACACACTCATTCGAGGTTTGATTGCAGTACCAAAGATATGCTTTCTGATATGAACCTTACGTTTCGCACGCTTTCTATTCTTATCTAACACTCTGTTCATTTATTCATCCTACCTATTTCTTACCGCCAGACTTACCGACTTTACGTCGAATGACTTCATAATCGTACTTGATTCCCTTCCCTTTATAAGGTTCAGGAACTCGAAGAGAACGAATTTCAGAACTCACTTGTCCAACACGTTGTTTGCTGGTTCCTGAAACTACTACAGTAGAAGGATTATCACATGCTATAGTCAAGTCTTCTGGAATCATATACTCAATCTGGGTTGAATACCCAAGGTTAAGATATAAGATGTTCCCTTTTACTTCAGCACGATACCCTACACCATTTATCTGTAATTTCTTAGAAAACCCTGTAGAAACTCCAATAATCATATTTTGGACCAACTGGCGATACAATCCATGAAAAGATCGAGCCGGAATGCTGTCATCTTTTCGTGTTACTGTAACGGTACTACCAGAGACAGCAATGTTAACTTCAGGACGGTAATCTTGAACCAGTTTCCCTTTTGGACCTTCAGCTGTGACTAAACTATCTGTAACAGTTAACTTCACACCTTTAGGCAACTCTATTGGTAATTTACCTATTCGAGACATAGTTCACCACCTTACCAAATTGTGCAGATCAGCTCGCCACCGACCTTCTTTTCACTAGCTTTCTTCCCCGTAATAATACCAGTAGAGGTAGAAACAACCACAACACCATATCCGTTATACACTCTAGGCATATCTCGGTAACCAGAATAGACTCTTCTACCTGGGGTACTGACTCTGTCAATACCATGGAGTACAGGGTTTTGCTTGTCATCATATTTCAAGAACACTCTGATTGTGTTCACACCATCTTTATTCACTACTTTTTTGAAATTCTTAACATACCCTTCATTCTTCAAAATTTTAATAATTTGAAGTTTCATCTTGGATGTTGGAATCTCTACTTTTCATGCTTCGCCATGCTTGCATTTCTAATTTTTGTCAGCATATCGGCAACAGGATCACTTATAGCCATGTTTATCTCCTACCAGCTAGATTTGGTGACGCCAGGGATTTGCCCTTCGCTAGCAAGCTTCCGAAAGCAAATTCTGCACATCTCGAATTTCCGCATATACCCACGTGGTCGACCACACACTTTGCAGCGGTTGACCTTTCTGGTACTGAACTTTGGCGTTCTGTTCGCCTTAATGATCAATGATTTTTTTGCCATCTTGTCACTCCACCTTATTTGGCGAATGGCATGCCGAGTTTCTTGAGTAAGGCATACCCTTCTTCATCATTCTTGGCCGAAGTTACGATAGCAACGTTCAACCCACTGACGCGTTCAATTTTGTCATAATCAATTTCAGGGAAAATAATTTGCTCAGTAATACCAAGCGCATAGTTTCCATGACCGTCGAACGCGTTTGGTTTTACGCCCTTAAAGTCTTTAACACGTGGTAATGCAATACCAATAAGACGTTCAAGGAAGAACCACATATTATCACCACGAAGCGTCACTACTGCACCAATCTCTTGTCCAGCACGAACTTTGAAGTTAGCAATAGATTTTCGAGCTTTAGTTTTTACAACGTGCTGCCCAGTAATTTGCTCAAGTTCTTTCACTGCTGAATCGAGAAGCTTCTTATTTACAATTGCCTCTCCGACTCCAATACTCACTGAAACTTTTTCAATTGTTGGAATTTGCATTTTTGAAGCGTAAGCAAATTCTTTCAATAATTCTGGAGCAACTTTTTCTCCATACATTTTCTTTAAATTAGGTACGAATTTTGCCATTAGATCACTTCTCCAGTTTTCTTAGCGATACGAACCTTAGCGCCGTCTTCATTTACTTTTAAACCGATTCTTGATGTTTCTCCATTCTTCAATAATAGAGCAACATTAGAAACGTGAATCGGTGCCTCGATTTCTTTGATACCACCTTGGTCTTGCTGGGATTTTTTCTTCATGGTTTTCTTCACCATGTTGACTCCCTGGACTACGACTCTTTGGTTGATATGATCAATCTTTAAGACTTGACCACTCTTCCCTTTGTCTTTGCCTACAAGAACCTTGACGTTGTCATTTTTCTTCAGTTTCATCTCATTCTTCTCCTACAACACTTCCGGCGCTAAAGAGACGATCTTTACATAGCCACCTTCGCGAAGTTCGCGAGCGACTGGCCCAAAGATACGTTTCCCACGGGGGTTATTGTTGGCATCAATGACTACGCAAGCGTTGTCATCGAACCTGATATAGGTACCGTCAGGTCTTCGGTATTCTTTTTTAGTGCGGACGATAACCGCCTTCAACACGTCACCTTTTTTTAATGGCGCCGTTAGGAAGGGCGTCCTTCACTGCTACAACAATAATATCACCAACTCCAGCGATCATTCTATGGCTTCCACCAAGAACTTTGATACACTGAACTCTTTTGGCACCACTGTTGTCTGCTACATTAAGGTATGTTTGCATTTGTACCATGAAATTGCTCCTTCCTACTTAGCCCGTTCAATGACCTGTTCAAGACGCCAGCTTTTCTCTTTGCTGATTGGGCGACATTCAACTACACGAACTGTGTCACCGAGTCCTGCATCATTCTTCTCATCATGCGCTTTCACCTTTTTTGTGACAGTCACATACTTCTTATAAAGAGGATGCAATCTTCTTGTTGAAACCGACACAACGATAGTTTTATCCATTTTATCGCTGGTTACTACACCGGTATACCGTTTCTTATTAGCTTCCATTAGATACAAACCTCACTTATTTAGAATTCTGGCGTATGCAAGAGCATACTCATGGATGAGGGTATTAAGGCGAGCGATATTCCGTTTAGTAGTTCTCACTGCTAATGGATTTTCGACATGACCAAGAACCTTTGCCATTCTCAAATCTAATGCTCCTTGCGGAGCTTTTCTCTCTTGGCGACCAACTCTGCATAGGTTAAATCGTTATATGAATCTTTCATATCCTACTCCACTTCTCTTCTGGAAACAAACTTGGTCTTAATAGGAAGTTTTGAAGCTGCAAGCAATAATGCTTCTCGAGCCAAAGCTTCGTCTACTCCACCCATCTCAAACATTAGTGCACCAGTTTTTACTACAGCGACCCAGCCTTCTGGATTCCCTTTACCTTTACCTTGTCTTGTTTCAGCAGGTTTTTTAGTATAAGGCATATCAGGAAAAATCCTGATCCAGACTTTACCACCACGTTTGATGTGTCGGGTCATTGCAATACGAGCAGCCTCAATCTGACGATTGGTTATCCATCTAGGTTCCATCGCCATAAGACCAAACTCTCCAAATGCAAGGTAATTTCCTCGATGTGCAACACCGTCTCTAGTACCTCTTTGTCGTTTCCTAAATTTTACTCTTTTTGGACTCAGCATGATGTACTAACTCCTATTTTCAACGTTCTGTGCCTTCTCACGCGCACTCTTGCGCACTAGAAGCCCAGCATCATTTTTATTCGATTTATCGAGTATCTCACCATTGTACACCCATACTTTCACACCAATTACACCAAAGGTTGTATTTGCTTGAGCGAATCCATAATCGATGTCACTTCTGAGGGTATGAAGAGGAATTCTTCCATCTTTTAACCACTCTGAGCCAGCGATTTCTTTTCCGCCTAAACGTCCAGATACTTTGATTTTAATACCTTGAGCACCAGCTTGCATAGCTTTACTAATAGCCATCTTAAGCGCTCTTCTGTGTGAACCACGGTTTGTAAGTTGACGAGCTACATTAGCTGCAACAAGTTGAGCATCGGCTTCAGGCTTCTTAATCTCTTTGATTTTGATTTGAACTTTTTTATCAGTCAAACCTTGAAGTCTTGCACCAAGCTTTTCTACATTAGACCCTTTAGCACCAATAATAATACCAGGACGGCTTGTTGAAATAGTTAGAGAAACTCTTTGAGGTTTTCTTACAATCTCAACGTCAGATATCTCAGCACCTTGTACTTCAGGACAGGTAAGAAGCACCTTTCTGAGTTTCAAATCTTCATGAAGGGTTGCTGCATATTCTCTAGGATCAACATACCATTTTGATTTCCAGGTCTTGTTGATGCCCAACCTTAGTCCAATTGGATTTACTTTTTGACCCATTTACTTACCCACCTTTTCGTCAAGCACAACAGTAATATGACACTGTCTCTTTAAAAGAATATCACGTCGTCCGTGAGATCTTGGCCATACTCGTTTCATACGAGGACCATCGTCTACAAAAAGCTGTGATACTACTAATTGCTCTTCATCAAGTTTCTTATTTAAGTTCATAGCATTTGCTGCTGCTGATTTAACTACCTTTTTTATAAGGAGTGCACCTTTTTGAGGAAGCGCATCTAAAATCGCAATAGCATCTACATAGGATCTATTTCTCACCAAGTCGGCAACAGGGCGGACTTTGGAGGGTGAAGAGGGTAAGTATTTAGCAATTGCTTTAAAACCTTTCTTTTCTTCCATATTCTACACCTACTACCTTCTACCTTTCTTATCGCTAGCAGCATGACCACGGAACAATCTAGTTGGTGAAAATTCACCAAGTTTATGTCCAACCAAGTTCTCAGTAACAAATACTGGAACCCATGTCTTGCCGTTATAGACAGAAATAGTATAGCCAACCATCTCGGGGATGATCGTAGAAGTGCGTGAGTACGTCTTGATCATAGCTTTCTTACCCGATTTGTTGGATTCTGAAATCCTCTTGTAGAGTTTTTTCTCAATAAAAGGACCTTTTTTGATTGACCTAGCCACTTTCTCTACTCCTACTTACGCTTTTTCACGATGAAACTACCCGAAGGCTTTTTCTTACTACGTGTCTTATGACCTTTAGTTTGAACTCCCCATGGGGTAACTGGATGTCGGCCACCGGCTGTCTTTCCTTCACCACCACCATGTGGGTGATCTACTGGGTTCATAACAACACCACGAACTTTAGGACGTCTTCCAAGCCATCTAGATCTTCCGGCTTTACCTAAGGTTACGTTCATGTGATCATCATTACCCAATGCACCTAAAGTTGCTGAACATTCAGCAAACACCATTCGCATTTCACCTGAAGGGAGTTTAAGAGTAACATAGTCACCCTCTTTAGCAACAATTGTAGCTCCCAATCCTGCACTTCTAACTAATTGACCACCTCGACCTAATTGCAATTCAACGTTATGAACTGTCAAACCGAGTGGTATGTTACGAAGTGGGAGTGTATTTCCAACTTCCAAAGGAGCTTGTGGACCACTAATTACTTGAGTCCCCACTTTAATCCCTTTAGGTGCTAAAATATATCGTTTTCCCCATCAACATAGAAGACAAGTGCAATATTTGCGCTTCTATTAGGATCATATTCAATAGTCTTTACGGTTCCTGGTATACCAATTTTATCGCGTTTAAAATCAATGATACGATAAGCTCTTTTATGACCACCACCACGACGACGAACACTAATGCGTCCAAATGAGTCACGGCCAGCATTCTTACTAAGCTTGGTAGTTAAAGACTTTTCGCTTCTATTTGTAGTCAAATCATCAAACACCAATGTTGTCTTCTGGCGCAACCCAGGAGTATATGGTTTGTATTTCTTTAATGCCATGCCTTCCTCCTATAGTCCTTCAACGGCCTGAATGACATCACCTTTGTTTAAAGTGACGATTGCCTTTTTCCAATCTCCGGTAGTTCCTGCAACATATCCACCTTTTCCGCGGTATATTTAGGCTTACCTTTCACAGACACGATACTTACTTTTATAGGAGTGACATTAAATAACTCTTTTACTGCAGAAGCAATTTGGAATTTATTAGCTTTCACATCTACTTTGAACGTGTACTTCTTTTCTACTAACTCCCTGGCAATATTAGACTTTTCAGTCAGCACAGGTTGTATGATTACTTGATCTGCTCTCACGTTACACCTCTTATTTATCACCGAAGAATTCGTTGAGATTCATAGCGGCACCTTCAAGCATTAATAATGTTCTTCCATACAAAAGTTCTTTAGCAGAAAGCTTGTTGTAGGAAAGCACTCTTAAATAAGGGATGTTTCTTGCTGCTCTACGCATCATCACATCATCATCTTTTAAAATTAAGACTGTCCGCTTTTTATCAGTAACAAAGTTATTTACAATAGTTGCAAGTTCCTTTGTTCGACCATTTTCAATGGTAAAATCTTCAACAACCACCAATCTTTCTTCACTCACAGATAATGAGAGTAATGATTTCATAGCAAGTCGCTTCATCTTCTTTGGAATTGTATAGCTGTAATCTCTAGGTTTTGGCCCAAAAATTGTTCCACCGCCAACCCAAATTGGTGATTTTTTATCACCAGCTCGAGCATTACCAGTTCCCTTCTGTTTGTATGGTTTCGAGTTACTGTAGTTCACCTCGCCACGTGTTTTTGTACATGCTGTACCTACACGGCGGTTAGCTGCCTCATTATTAATCGCATTATAAATTGATCCATCACTGATTTCACGATTAAATACGGCATCATTGAGAGTAACCGAGCGCAACTCTTCTCCTTTAATTGAAAAGACCTTTGTTTCCATTTCTCGCCTCTACTTCTTCTTCGCTTTCTTCACGATGACTATGCTCTGGGCGGGTCCAGGAATCGCTCCTTTCACCAAAAGAACCTGCATCTGTTCATCTACACGGACAACACGAAGATTTTGCACAGTTACTTTATCAGTTCCCATGCGCCCAGCCATTCGTTTACCTTTAAAGGTTCTCGATGGAGAGGATGACATCGCGGTACCACCGATATCTCGGTGAAACTTAGATCCGTGTGTGGCACGTCCACCAGCAAAACCATGCCGTTTCATACCACCTTGAAATCCCTTTCCTTTTGATGTGCCAACAACGTCTACAAATAGAACATCTTTAAACACATCAACCTTTAGAACTTCCCCTACGGCTGCCTCTTTATCAAAGTCACGCATCTCTACTAATGTTTTCTTTGGTTCACAAACATTTGCAAATTGCCCAGCATATGGTTTAGTGGTCTGGCTCTTCTTTTTATCAAATGAGCCTAATACACAAGAACTATATCCATTCTTTTCAATGGTTCTGTTCTCGATTACCACATTGTCCTCTATTTTTATCACTGTCACAGGAGTTAAACGACCATTGTCGTCAAAGACCTGTGTCATTCCTATTTTTTTTCCGATAAGCCCTAACATCTCTTACCTCAACTATTACTGTTTAATCTCTACATCCACACCAGCAGGAAGCTCAAGCTTCATGAGGGCATCCATTACTTTAGATGTAGGGTCAAGAATGTCGATCAGCCTTTTATGTGTTCGCATCTCAAATTGTTCACGTGATTTCTTATTAACGTGGGGCGATCTTAGTACAGTATACTTGTTGATACGAGTCGGGAGAGGTACGGGGCCAGAGACTTTGGCACCAGCCTTCACTACCGTTTGCACGATCGCCTTAGCGCTCTGTTCTACGAGCTCAATGTCAAAACCTCTCAGCCGTACCCGAATTCTATCCTTAGCCATTATTCCTCCAAAAACAATCCTTGCCCGCACCTAACGTTTTGATGCAGGCAAGATATTAGTCATTATTCGACTATTTCAACAACCTGTCCAGAAGCGACAGTCTTGCCACCTTCTCGGATAGCGAAACGCAATCCTTTATCCATTGCAACAGGGTGAATCAATTCTACATGAATTTCAGTGTTATCACCAGGAAGTACCATTTGCTTTCCTTCAGGAAGGTTTACAGTACCTGTAATATCAGTAGTTCTAAAGTAGAATTGTGGTCTGTAACCAGCAAAGAATGGAGAGTGTCTACCACCTTCTTCTTTACTTAATACGTACACAGTTCCAACAAATTTTGCATGTGGTGTGATTGATTTTGGTTTTGCAAGAACTTGTCCACGGACAACTTCTTTCTTATCAACACCTCGAAGAAGTGCACCAACGTTATCTCCTGCTTGACCTTCATCAAGAAGTTTGTTGAACATTTCAACACCAGTACAAACAGTGTCTTTAGTCTCTTTAACACCAACAATTGAAATAGCATCGTTTACATGAAGAATTCCTCTTTCAATTCTACCAGTTACAACAGTACCACGTCCGCTAATTGAGAAAATATCTTCAATTGGCATTAAGAATGGTAAGTCTACTGCACGTTCTGGAAGTGGAATATAATTATCCATTGCATCAAGAAGTTCTCCAAGACAAGCTGTCTTTTCAGGATCTTCTGGATGCTCCATTGCTTCAAATGCTGAACCTTTAATAACAGGAGCATTGTCGCCATCGAAACCTTGAGAATTAAGTAAGTCTCTCATTTCTTCTTCAACAAGCTCAATCAAATCTGGGTCATCAACTTGGTCAGTTTTGTTAACAAAACAACAATTGAAGGTACACCAACCTGACGAGCAAGAAGGATGTGTTCTTTTGTTTGTGCCATTGCACCATCTGTTGCAGCTACTACAATAATAGCTCCATCCATTTGTGCAGCACCAGTAATCATGTTTTTGATATAGTCTGCGTGTCCAGGACAGTCAACGTGAGCATAGTGACGAGCGTCAGTTTGGTACTCTACGTGTCTTGTGTTGATCGTGATTCCTCGTGCCTTTTCTTCTGGGGCATTGTCAATCTCGTCATACTTCATAACCTTGTCACCGTTCTTACGACCGCAGTACATTGTTACCGCTGCAGTGAGGGTGGTCTTGCCATGGTCTACGTGCCGATGGTGCCAACGTTTACGTGTGGCTTGGTTCTGTTAAATTTCTCTTTAGCCATCAGTTCCTCCTTGTGACAATCTTATGTCACAGAAAAAAAATTATATCGTGCTCCATAAAGGCAAGACGCCTTTACCTTATCAATTCAGAGAGACAAACAGACTGTTGGATTTCAATACTAGACGAAAAGAGGGATCCAGAGGTCGTCAAAACATGTTTCAGCTTAGCGACGTAGTACAGATTTCAAAAAAAGTCTGTTATCTGGAACCACCTTATCATCCCTGCACGATTGTCCGGACGATCGGTTTGGCTCAACAACATCCTTTGACAGGCTCATTTCTGGCCTAAAGGACACCTTTGCAAATATAGAGGGTTTGTCTATTTGTGTCAACACATTACATAAGATTATATAAGAAATAAACCTATAATAGAACTCATACCCTCAGAATGTGCAAAAAGCGTCATTAAAGACGCCTTTTGCCTGTATATTAAAACAGATAATTTATCTGTTGTGTGAAGAAAAAGCTTTGTTAGCTTCAGCCATTCTATGGGTATCTTCTTTCTTCTTATAAGCAGAGCCTGTTCCAGCAACTGCATCAGAAAGTTCAGCCGCAAGCTTCTCGCTCATAGACTTACCGTTTCTAGCTCTAGCAGCGTTAATAATCCAACGCATAGCCAATGCTTCTTTTCGATTCTCTTTAACTTCAACAGGTACTTGGTATGTTGCACCACCTACTCTTCGAGATTTTACTTCTACTGCAGGTTTTACACTTTCGACAGCTTTAAGAAAGACTTCCAAAGGACTTTCGTCACTTTTACTTTCAATAAGCTTTAAGGCATCATAAATAATTTTAGTACTAATTTGATTTTTTTCCATCTTCCATCATTCGACGAATAAATTTTTCTACAACAACACTGTTATACACAGCATCAGGTAAAATCTCTCGTACTGGGGCTACTGTTCTTCTTGCCATGATCTATTCTCCCTTATGCCTTTGGCTTTTTAGCACCGTACTTAGAGCGACTTCTCTTTCGATCATTCACACCAAGGGTGTCTTTTGCACCACGAACAATATGGTAACGTACACCAGGAAGGTCTTTTACTCTTCCACCTCGCATGAGCACAACAGAGTGCTCCTGTAAGTTGTGTCCAATACCAGGAATATAGGCGGTTACTTCAATTCCGTTTGAAAGGCGCACTCTTGCGACTTTTCTTAATGCCGAGTTTGGCTTCTTTGGGGTGACTGTCATTACTCTGGTACAAACCCCACGTTTTTGAGGACATCCTTGCAATGCAGGTGACTTTGTTTTATTAAAGTTTGTATTGCGTCCTTTACGTATTAGTTGGTTAATTGTAGGCATCTTACGATACACTCCCTTTCTCTTTTTACCGAGTGTCCATTTGAGTGGACACTCTTTAATTCTAGCGACAGCTCGCTACCATTTATTGTATATCATCTCCAAAGTCAGCATGTGAGACCGTTCCATTGAGGAGGATGAGTGACAAATAGAGTTCTATTCGTCATCCTCATCATCATCTAAAGGTTCACCTTCGGATAACATTTCTTGTTCCATATCAGCTTCATCATAATCATCATCATATAATGCAGCCTTCCTTGATTCCATTAATGATTCAACTTGAGATTCAAGATCAATCAAATTTTCTTCTTTCACTCTAATATTGCGATAGCGTTTCATTCCAGTACCAGCAGGTATTAAGTGTCCAATGATAACATTCTCTTTCAATCCTCTCAGCACATCTCTACTACCAGCTATAGCAGCATTTGTCAAGACCTTCGTGGTCTCTTGGAATGATGCAGCTGAGATAAAGGAGTCAATGCTAAGAGAAGCTCTCGTAATACCAAGAAGCATTGGACGAGCATCACTCGGTTGTCCACCTTGTGCAATTACTCGTGCATTTTCCTCATGGAAACGATATTTATCTACTTGTTGACCTTGGATAAAAGACGTATCTCCAACACCAATAATCTCTACCTTTCGAAGCATCTGTCGTACCACAACTCCGAGGTGCTTATCATTAATATCTACACCTTGAAGACGATACACTTCCTGAACTTCATCAAGCAAGAATGATTGTAAAGCATTTTCCCCTAGAATGTCTAGAATGTCATGAGGTGCTATTGGACCATCACACAATCTTTCTGCAGCTTCCACTCTATCACCATCACGAACAAGCATGTGTTTACTCATTGGTACAAGGTGTTTGAATTGATGACCAAAATCATCTTCAACCATTACAATTCGCTTACCCTTTGCTACAGCACCGAATCGAACAATACCTTCAACTTGTGCTAGAACAGATGGGTTTCGTGGTTTTCTTGCTTCAAACAATTCTCCAATACGAGGAAGACCACCAGTAATATCTTTTGTTTTCACACTTTCTTTAAGAATCTTGGCAAGGATTTGCCCTTTTCTTATCTCCTTGTGATCATCAATATTCAAATATGACGAAGCAGGGAGGAAGTATGTAGCAAGTATTTCACCAGCTTTATCGAGAACAACAATTCGAGGTTGAAGAGTTTCACTAATATGCTCAGTGATCTTCTTCTCAATAGATCCAGTTTCAACGTTGATCTCTTCTTTTAATGTAGTACCAAGTTTAATATCAATGAACTCAATTTTACCATCGAATTCAGCAATGATAGGTTCACTAAACGGGTCAAAAAGTGCAATCGGAGTACCTTTTGATACGTAAGAAGGAATATCTACTTTCAATTGAGAACCATTTCTAATATCAATTCTTTGTTCTTGGGCGACAATAAAGAAATCTTTCTCATCAGTGATTTTTGCAATTCCAATGATAGAGGATGTAATGGTTTCTCCTCCCGTATTTTTATATAACGGGGATCCAACAGCAATTATTTCACCATCATTAACAAACATTTCTGAGATTTCTTCTTTCTTAACGTGTTCTAATACCTTTGAATAGAAAAGAAACCCTTTTCTTGTAAACAATCTCTCGTTATCGTCTGTTGTTACCATCATTCCTGAAACTGAATTTACAAATATTGGGTAACCAAATACAACTCTATTCTCTTCAGCCCCACTAGTAGCAGTTCCTCCAACGTGGAAGGTTCTCATTGTAAGCTGTGTTCCTGGTTGTCCAATCGATTGAGCTGCAATAATACCAACAGCTTCTCCAATATCTACAGGACGATTATTTGCTAAGTTTCTTCCATAACACTTCCTACACACCCCATGGTGGGCTTCACAGGTAAGCACTGTTCGAATGAGGACTTTTTCAACTCCAGATTGCTCAATTTCTATTGACTTCGCATCAGTAATTTCCTCATTCACATCAAGAATAAGTTCGCCTGTTGCAGGATGAATGACTTTCTCTAAGGTGTATCGACCTACAATTCTATCTGACAATGGTTCAACTATATCATCCCCATCTTCATAGCAGTTCGTTCGATACCATTAATAGTTCCACAATCATCTTCGTTAATAACTACATCTTGAGCTATATCAACTAGACGACGAGTAAGATACCCTGCTTCAGCTGTCTTAAGAGCTGTATCAGCGAGTCCTTTTCGAGCTCCGTTTGTAGAGATATAGAACTCAATAATAGACAAACCTTCTTTGAAGTTAGAACGAATAGGGAATTCAATAATATCACCAGAAGGTTTAGCCATAAGTCCACGCATACCACCTAACTGACGAATCTGAGTTTTTGATCCTCTCGCTCCAGAGTCTGCCATCATAAATAGAGGGTTAAATCCATTTTGACTTTTCTTTAGCTCACTCATGAGTAAGTTTGAGATATCTTCTGTTGTCTTACTCCAAACCTCAATAACACGGTTATAACGTTCATCTTGAGTAATATGACCTTGGCGATACTGTTCTTTAATTTCAGACTGTCGTTTATCAGCAGCTTCAACTAAAGTTGTTTTTGCATCTGGAATAATCATATCAGACAATCCAATCGTTGCACCAAAAAGTGTTGCGTATTTGAATCCAATATCTTTGATAGAGTCGAGCATTTTTACAGCTACAGAAGTCTTTTGATCTTGAATAACATTACCAACTAGCTTCTTTAATTCTTTATCTCCGAAACAGACGTTTTGGAACCCAATCTCTTTTGGCATCGCAGCATTAAAGAGTACTCTCCCAGCGGTTGTGTGTATAACAGAACCGTCAGCAATCTTGTACCGAATAAGAGCATTATATGAAAGAGACTCTGCATCAATTGCACGTTGAATTTCACTAATATTATCGTAGTACTTTCCTGTACCCTTTGCACCTAACATTTCTCGAGTAAGGTAGTTAATTCCTAATACCATGTCTTGAGAAGGGAATACAATTGGCTTCCCGTTAGCAGGGTCAAGTAAGTTATTTGCAGAGAGCATAAGAGTCCAACACTCTATTTGAGCTGCTTGAGTGAGTGGTACGTGAACAGCCATCTGGTCTCCATCAAAGTCTGCATTATATGCATGACATACTAATGGATGAAGCTTAATTGCTTTCCCATCTACTAAAACTGGCTCGAACGCTTGAATACCAAGACGGTGTAACGTTGGTGCACGGTTTAGTAACACTGGGTGTTCTCTGACGACCTCGTCTAAGATGGCCCATACTTCTGGTGTCTCTTGTTCAACAAGAGCTTTTGCCTTTTTAATGTTGTAGACAATATCCTTTTGAACTAGCTTTTTCATAATAAATGGCTTATAGAGTTCAAGTGCCATTTTTGAAGGAAGTCCACACTGATGTAACCTAAGTTCAGGACCAACAACAATTACAGATCGTCCACTATAGTCTACACGTTTACCAAGAAGGTTCTGTCTAAAACGTCCTTGTTTTCCTTTCAACATATCAGATAGTGATTTTAAAGGTCTGTTAGAAGAGCCTTTTACAACTTTCTTCTTTTTAGAGTTATCAAAGAGGGCATCAACTGCTTCCTGTAACATCCTTTTTTTCATTTCTGATAATAATGTCAGGAGCATGAAGGCTCATCAATCGTGTAAGACGATTATTTCTATTAATCACTCTTCTATAGAGATCATTAAGGTCGCTTGTGGCAAACCGACCACCATCTAACTGAACCATAGGTCGTAATTCTGGTGGAATAACTGGTATAACAGAGAGGATCATCCATTCTGGTTTGTTTCCACTGTCTCTGAAATTCTCAACAACTTCGATTCTTTTCAGGAGTCTCTTATCAGCTTTCTCTCCCTTTACAATCATTGTGTGTCTGAGTTCTGCACTGATTGCTTCAAGATCAAGCGTTTGAAGAAGGATCTGAACTGCTTCAGCTCCCATCATTGCCTGAAAAGATTCCCCATATTGCTCACGAGCTTGGTAGTATTCATCTTCAGTAAGAAGTTGCTTCTCTTTTAGGTCTGTATCTCCAGAATTTATCACTACATATTTTTCATAATAAAGTACTGACTGCAAAGCTGCTCGAGGAATATCAAGGAGTAAGCTCATTCGGGATGGAACAGAGCGGTAATACCATATATGCGATACAGGAGATGCTAAATCAATATGACCCATACGTTCACGACGAACTTTGAAGTGAGTGACCTCTACTCCACATCTATCACAGATGACTCCTTTGTAACGTATAGATTTAAACTTTCCACAGTAACACTCCCACTCTTTGGTTGTGCCGAAAATCTTCTCACAGAAGAGTCCGTCACGCTCTGGGCGTAGTGTCCGGTAGTTAATTGTCTCTGGCTTCTTGACCTCACCGTACGACCAAGCCCGAATTTGTTCAGGGCTGGCCAATTTTATTTTGATGCTGTCGAAATCCTGAATTTCCTTCATCCGAAAATCTCCCATCTTAATTAGTCGAGTTGCGTTTATTAATCAACTCTTCATCACGTTCGGTTAATGGCACTTGTCTATCTTTTGAGTCATATACACTCATATCAAGAGCCAATCCACGAACTTCTTGTACTAACACATTAAATGCTTCTGGCATACCAGCGTTTGTAGCTGGTTCACCCTTTACGATACTCTCATAAATCTTTACTCGTCCATTCATGTCGTCAGATTTAATTGTGAGTAACTCCTGTAATGTATTAGCTGCACCATAAGCCTCAAGTGCCCACACTTCCATTTCTCCAAGTCTCTGTCCACCAAACTGGGCTTTACCACCAAGAGGTTGCTGAGTGACGAGAGAGTAAGGGCCTGTTGACCTAGCATGCATTTTATCATCAACAAGGTGGTGGAGTTTTAAATAATAAATATATCCACAAAAACATCATTTACAAAAGGAACACCAGTTCTTCCATCATATAACTTTGTTTTGCTTGTTACAGGAAGATTAGCTTCTTTCATCTTTTGCTCAATCATTTCAACGCTTGCTGATTGGAACACAGGAGAAGAGTACCATTCATTCAAGGTGTTAGCCGCCCATCCGAGTTGTGTTTCCATCAACTGCCCAATGTTCATTCGAGAAGGAACACCAAGTGGGTTTAGACATACATCAAGAGGGGTACCATCTGCCATGTATGGCATATCTTCTTCAGGGAGAACTCGAGCGACAACACCTTTATTTCCGTGTCGTCCAGCCATCTTGTCACCTTGTCGAAGTTTTCTCTTTGTTGCAATTAATACTTTCACCATCTCATCTACACCAGGAGGCAATTCATCACCTTCAGATCTTTTAAGACGTTGAATATCGATAACAGTTCCCTCTGTTCCATGTGGTACTTTAAGGGAAGTATCTCGCACTTCTTTAGCTTTTTCACCAAAGATAGAGTTAAGTAATTTAAATTCGGGAGTAGTATCTGATTCTGATTTTGGAGTTACTTTACCAACTAAAATATTTCCAGGTCTTACTACAGAACCAACACATACAATACCATCCTCATCAAGTTGTTCTAGATTCTTTTCACTTGTGTTTGGGATATCACGTGTTAATTTCTCAGGTCCAAGTTTAGTCTCACGAATATCTGTAGAGAATTCCTTAATGTGGACTGATGTATAAATATCTTCTTTTACTACTCTTTCACTGATTAATACAGCATCTTCATAGTTATACCCGTTCCAAGGAACGAATCCACAAAGGATATTTCTTCCTAGAGCAAGTTCTCCATTTTCTGTTGCTGGGCCATCTGCAATAACCTCACCTGCTCCTACCCTTTGATTAATAAATACAATAGGTTTTTGGTTAAAACAGGTATCTTGGTTAGTTCGCTCAAACTTTTGAACATTATATACGTCCACATCCCCTGCAATCTCTGGGTTATCGACAGTAATCTCAATCTTTGTAGAAGAAACGTATGAAACAACCCCTGCTCGTTTTGCTTTTAGGAGAACACCAGAGTCATATGCTGTTTTAGCTTCCATTCCAGTTCCAACAAAAGGAGCTTCAGGGAATAAAAGAGGAACTGCCTGACGTTGCATGTTAGATCCCATCAAAGCTCTGTTAGCATCATCATGCTCTAGAAATGGAATTAAAGAAGCAGCAACACTTATAACCTGCATAGGTGAAACATCCATGTACCGAACATCACTAGCAGGACGAGTCGTATAATCACCACTCCTTCTTACAGGAATATCTGTGTCTTGGAATGATCCATCTTCATTAAGGATTGAGTTTCCCTGTGCAATGAAGTATTTTTCTTCATCATTAGCATCAAGGTATCGATAATTCTTCGATACTTTCCCATCAATAACTTTTCTATATGGACTCTCTAAAAATCCATGTTTGTTTACTCTTGTATAGTTCGCCAAAGAGACAATAAGACCAATATTTGGACCTTCAGGAGTTTCAATAGGACACATTCGCCCATAGTGGGTATAGTGTACATCACGAACTTCGAAGCTGGCTCTATCTCTAGAGAGTCCACCTGGCCCTAAGGCATTCAATCTACGTTTGTGTGTAAGTTCTGCAAGAGGATTAACTTGGTCCATGAACTGACTGAGTTGAGATGAACCGAAGAACTCTTTAATTGCAGCAACAACAGGTTTGTTTGAGATGAGATCTTGTGGTTTTACCTGATTCGACTCTAAGTTCATTCTCTCTCGTGCAATTCGTTCCATTCTAGCAAAAGCTGCACTGAGTTGGTTCTGAAGAAGTTCTCCAACTGATCTTACACGTCTGTTTCCAAGGTGGTCAATATCATCAACATTTTGTTCACCAATATAGACTTTTATTAAAAATCCATGGTATTTACAATATCTTGAGGAGTTAAAACTGTAAGGTCAGTACTTGCATCTTCATCATCTGCTTCTTCATCTGTTCCAAACTTCTTATTGAATTTATAGCGTCCTACACTTCCTAAATCATATCTACGTTCTGAGAAGAACATATCAGGAAGGTCTTTTTCAGCTCTTTCAATGGCAATCATTTCACCAGGTTGTAATACAGCATAGATAGGAGACAAAACATCTTCTTTAGTAGGTTCATCATTCCCTTCTTGAGTATATTTCGCATCTTCTACATCAAGACAGTTAATAATTACTCGAGAATGAAGAGATTGTTCGTGTTGTTCATCAATGACCTCGATAGAAGTGATTCCATCATGCACTAATGCTTCGATAAAAGTAGGAGATAATTCATCACCTGCACGAAGAAGCTTAGGAGCATTCTTGCCCCCTTTTGTTGAGAAAATATCACAATAAGCAATTGCACCAACTAATTCGTCGTTACCACTTGCCTCTTTTACCAATTCAACACTTCTACTTTTATAGAAATGACTTACTATTTTATTACGAGAATCAAGGCCAATTGCACGCAAGAAGAGAGTTCCAAGAATTCGTTTTTTGCGGTCAACTTTTGCATATATTAATTCTTTTTTCTTATTGTCAATTTCAAACTCTAACCAAGAACCTCTATAAGGAATAATTCTTGATGAGTATACACCTTTATCATCGGAGAAGATTACACCAGGAGAGCGGTGAATCTGACTAACGACAACACGTTCTGCACCATTTATAATAAAGGTACCTCGTTCAGTCATTAAAGGGATGTCTCCAAAATAAAGTTCTCTTCGTCTTAATTCACCAGTTCCAGTGAACTCAAGATCAATAGTAGCCTTAATCTGCACTGAATACGTACGCCCTTTGCGCTTACATTCAAGCTCTGAGAACTTAATGTTATCATAATCAATGGTGTATCCCCTGTAATAGAGACACATTTCTCCATTTTGACTTTCTATGGGAAATGTTGACTGAAACACCTGTTCTAAGCCACTATTAGGATCTGCTTCTAGGTGTTGCTGCACTTTCGAAAGCTGAAGAAACCGCTCATAAGAATCTAATTGAATTCCTACAAGATTTGGTAACTCACATACTTTCTCATAATGGGCTCCAACATATGTTCTATTAATTGAATTGCCTTTGGCAACCATTGTTACCCTCCAAAGGTCGATTATTGCAAAAATTCTTTGAAAACATCAAATAACTCTTACATCGGATTAAGGACACGACTGGCCACCGGAGAAAAATCCGGTGGCTAGCCCCTCAGGCTTACGCCTGTAACACGTTGAAAAAAATCTGCTTATTTAACTTCAATAGTTGCGCCTGCAGCTTCTAGTTTCTCTTTAATAGTTTTTGCATCTTCTTTAGATACAGCTTCTTTTATAGTTCCACCAGCAGTTACTAAATCTTTTGCCTCTTTGAGACCAAGACCAGTAAGAGCACGCACTTCTTTAATAACAGGAATAGTTTTTCCATCAGCAACACCTTTGAGGATGATGTCGAACTCTGTTTGTTCTTCAACTTCTTCAACAGCAGCTGCTACACCAGCAGCAGCAACTGGAGCTGCGGCGGTTACGCCAAACTTTTCTTCCATAGCTGTAATGAGTTCTGATATCTCTAATACAGTCATCCCTGCGATTGCTTCCAAAATTTCTTCTTTAGTAGCCATATTATCTTCTCCTTATCTTTTACGGTAATAGCATGTCTACGTAGTTAGCGAAGACTAAAACCGTACTAATTTATTCTTGTTTTGCGTCAACAACAGCCTGCAATGTTCTAGCAAGCTTAGAAAGTGGCGCCTTAATTGTTCCCATCAACATTGAAATAAGATCACTTCTAGTTGGGAGTTTGCTGTATGCACTAATTGCATCAAGGTCAAACAATGAACCATCTAAATATGCACCTTTTACTTGCAATGAGGTCTTCTTTGCAGTTTCAAAAAGGATTTTTGATACTGCGTTTGAAGCATCTTCACCTTTTGTAAGAGCAATAGCTGTTGGTCCTGTAAGATTCCCTTCAGCGCCCTTGTGTCCTAAATCATCTAATGCAATTTTTGCAAAACGGTTTTTTACAACACGAAACTCTGCTTCTTGACTTCTGAGTTGATCACGTAATTCTGTAATCTGCTCAACACTCAGTCCACGATAATCAGTGAAAATATATCCATCAAATTGAGTAAACTCAGTAGTCATTTCTTTGACGGCATCAACTTTATATTGTGCTTTACGAGCTTGATATTCTGCCATAATATTTCTCCTAGTTCTCTTTCACAGAGACCATGACGCCAGGGCCCATGGTAGAACTGAGTGAGATGCTAATAAGGAAATCACCTTTTGCATCACTCGGTTTTTTCTGACAACTTCACTAAGTACAACACGAGCATTCTCAGCAATCTTTTGAGCATCCATTGACACTTTTCCAATAGCCAAGTGAACAACACCGGTTTTATCAGATCTGAATTCGACTCGCCCTTTTCTTAATTCCTCTAGTGCACCTTTGATGTCAAAAGTTACAGTTTGAGTTTTAGGGTTAGGCATAAGTCCTCTACGACCAAGGATAGGACCAAGACGACCAACATCTTTCATCATATCAGGTGTTGCAACAGCAACATCAAAATCCATCCATCCGCCTCTAATCTTCTCTACTAGATCAGTATCACCTACATAGGTTGCACCAGCATCAAGAGCTTCTTGAGCTTTTTCACCTTTAGCAAAAACAAGGACTTTCTTTTCAGCCGAGAATTGATGAGGAAGAACTACCGTATCACGTACAGATTGGCTCTTCTTAAGAGAAAGATTTAGTGAAAGCTCAACAGTTTCATCAAATTTAGCAAAAGCAACTTTCTTCACAAGTTCTGCTGCATTCACAAAACTTAATAATTCTGTTTTATCGACTTGCTTTGCAGCTTCGAGGTATTTCTTACCATGCTTCATTATTTGGCCTCCACTTCGACGCCCATGCTTCGAGCAGTTCCTGCAACAATTTTTTTAGCAGCTTCAATATCATTGGCATTGAGGTCTGGCATCTTTGTTTGAGCAATTTCAGTAAGTTGTGCCTGAGTTAACTTTGCGACTTTCTGAGTATGAGGAACTCCAGAGCCACTAGCAATTCCACAAGCTTTCTTAATGAGAACAGCAGCAGGGGGTGTTTTGAGGATGAATGTAAAAGACCTATCTGCATAGACGGTAATTACAACTGGAATAATCAGGCCAGCTTCAAAGTTCTTTGTTTTATCATTGAACTGCTGGACAAACTGTGGTGCGCTTACACCATGAGGACCTAATGCTGGTCCAATTGGTGGCGCTGGGGTAGCCTTTTGGGCTGGGCACTGCAATTTAACAATCGCAGTAACCTTTTTCTTCGCCATAGTATTTCTCCTTACACGTAAGAGAAAAATCTCTTCGTGCTGGTATTAACGCCTTTTCAACGAAAAAGGCTCCCACCTCGCACCTAAAAAAATGTAGGTGGCAGGAAGTATTATATACAGATAAATATTGAGAAAATTTAAATTTTCTCGACCTGTAAAAAATCAACTTCAACTGGAGTAGATCGACCAAAGATTCCAACAAGGACTCTAAGTTTTGTTTTCTCATTATTCACCTCTTCAACCACTCCAGTAAATGATTCAAAAGGTCCTTCAATAATTTTTACATGTTCGCCAGTACTAAAGTTTTGCTTAGGACGTAATACTTTCTCATCCTTCAGCTCACCTGTTTTTTGCATAATCCCTTTCAACTCTGCGCTTGAAAGAGGAGAAGGCTTTCGTCCTTCTAAAGACCCAACGAATCCTGTAACGCCTTGTACTCTTTTTACCTGTGAACAATAGAGTTCCCATTGATAATCGGGTAAATCCATCTCTACAAGTATATAAGAAGGGAGAATCTTTCGCTTTACAGTTTTCTTCACACCATCTTTTACTTCTACAACATCTTCGGTGGGGACTTTAACATCAAGAAAAACCTCAGCAAAATTGAGGTCAGTTTCCCTAAGTTTACGAAGAGTTTTTTCAATTTTCATCTCATACCCTGAATAGGTATGTACTACGTACCAGCCTTTAGCCATGAACTCTCCTAGAAAATCAGGTCGACACCTTGAACAAGGAGGAAGTCTACTAAACCAAGGACCAACGCAAAGATTGCAGTTGAAACAATTACAACTTTGGTTGATGCAACAACTTCTTCACGTGAAGGCCATACTACCTTTTTTAACTCAAGATGAGATTCTTTAAAGTATCTAATTATCTTTTTCATCACATTCTCCTTATTCAAGAAGTCAACAGGCCAGGTAGGACTCGAACCTACAACATCTGGTTTTGGAGACCAGCGCTCTACCATTGGAGCTACTGACCTATTTACTTCTTGAATTCTTTCGAGACTATTTTATCTTTGTCTCACGATGAAGAGTGTGCTTTCTTTCAAAGGGACAAAACTTATTCAACTCAAGCTTCCCCGGAGTATTCCGGCGATTCTTTTCAGTAGTATAGTTTTTTTGCTTGCACTCTGTGCATTGAAGGGCAATTTTTTCTACTGGCCCCTTTTTCTTGCTAGCCATTCTAAAACTCCTTATCGGTGCTACCGACGTATATCTCAAAAAATTAGTATGCTTATAACAACAAGAGCCCTCGATCGGATTTGAACCGATGACCCCCACCTTACCATGGTGGTGCTCTGCCAGCTGAGCTACAAGGGCAATTATATAGGCACAGGGAATCAAATCCCACTCTTAACTCGAGCAGAACTCAACGTAACAAATCACATTCCTTTTGTCAATCACCTAGCATATCAGTTTTTACGAATTAAGTATCCACTCTCACTATTTATAGTTTTCTAATGAGTTATCCTTTTGATACGGTTGATTCGTGCACAACTACACTATATCATATATATAGATATGAATGATATGTATTTCATCAAACAATATGATGAAATAGGAGGAGCTCTATGCCAAACAAAGAAATCCATACTCGATTTTCACCAACAAAAGAGGCTGTGGCTACTGATTTTGCTGAACACTTAAAATATTCCCTAGATGCAGATGAATTTCATAATACTGACGAAAACCGTTATACGGCTCTAGCATATACCATTAGAGATCGAATTATACATCAATGGCATCAATCCCGTGACACCCAACGCAAAGCTGGTGCAAAGAGAGTCTATTACCTCTCTCTTGAATTTCTCATGGGTCGAGCCATGACCAACAATATTATTAATTTACAACTTGAACATGAAGTAAAAGAAGCGATGTCTTCTTTGGGATATGCTTATGAGGAAATTGCAGATATTGAACCAGATGCAGGATTGGGAAACGGAGGTCTTGGAAGACTTGCGGCTTGTTTTCTCGACTCTCTTGCATCGTTAGATATCCCTTCATATGGATATGGAATTCGTTACAACTACGGAATCTTTAAGCAAGTTATCAGAAACGGGTGGCAATCAGAACAACCAGATAATTGGTTAAAGCACGGTAATCCATGGGAAATCTTTCGCGATGATATCGTATTTACCGTCAATTTTGGTGGATCTGTAAAAGTTATTAGAGAAGCTGGAAAAGATCATTATAAATGGATTAGCGAAAACCAAGTACAAGGGGTTGCCTACGATATGCCAATTGTAGGATATGGTGGACGTACGATTAATACTCTTCGCCTTTGGAGCGCAAAAGCAACTGATGAATTTAATTTCCAAGAGTTTAATGAGGGAGATTATGTAGAAGCTGTTAGATCAAAGATTCTTGCAGAAAATCTCTCTCAGGTACTTTATCCAAACGATACAGGCTATATGGGAAAAGAATTACGTCTCAAACAACAATACTTTTTCGTCGCCTGCTCTTTAGCCGATATCGTAAGACGTTTTAAACGACAAAACACTTCATGGTCACGTCTTCCTGAATTTGCAGCTATTCAACTAAATGATACTCACCCATCACTTGCAATCCCAGAATTAATGAGAATCCTAATAGATTTTGAGAATCTTGAGTGGGAGGAAGCATGGGATATTACAGTAAATACACTAGGATATACAAACCACACACTTCTTCCTGAAGCATTGGAGAAATGGTCTCTTGATATGTTGAAGTCGACTCTTCCTAGACATATGCAAATTATTTTTGAAATTAATCACAGGTTTTTACAGCAAGCAGTCTCCTTCTTCCCATTTCAACCTGAAGCACTAAGTAAACTGAGTATTATTGAAGAGGGATCTGAGAAAAATGTAAGAATGGCGAATCTCTCTATCATAGGAACGCATTCCACAAATGGAGTAGCAGCTCTCCATTCAAGGCTCCTAACAGAAAGAATGTTTCCCGAGTTTGCATTAGTGTTTCCTGATCGTTTTAATAATAAAACAAATGGTATTACTCAACGAAGATGGCTTTTAGACTCAAACCCTTTACTTGCTTCAAAAATAAGCGAAGCAATTGGAGATGGATGGATTACCGATTTTAGTACCATCAGCAAATTGGCTCCTTTTGCTGAAGATAGCAATTTCAGAGGTGATTTCCTTAACATAAAACATCGGGCAAAGGTACATGCTGTTGATTTTATAAAAAAAGATTGCGGAATTTTGTTAAACCCTGATTCTATGTTTGATGTACAAGTGAAAAGAATACATGAGTACAAACGACAACTACTCAATGTGTTTCATATCATCATGCTATACCAACAACTAAAAGAGGGTAACATTAAATCATTCTCTCCGACATCTTTTATTTTTGGAGGAAAGGCTGCACCAGGATATGTGAATGCAAAGTTAACTATTAAGCTCATTAATGCAATTGCTAAGGTGATAAATAATGATTCGTCAGTTAACAAGCTTATAAACATACATTTCCTTCCAAATTACAGAGTGACAATGGCAGAATCTCTAATTCCTGCAACAGATCTTTCTGAACAAATATCTACTGCTGGTTTTGAAGCTTCTGGGACTGGAAATATGAAATTCATGTGTAATGGTGCTCTAACTATTGGAACAATGGATGGAGCAAATGTAGAAATGGCAGAAGAAGTTGGAAAAGAAAATATGTTCATCTTCGGCCATAGTGCAGATGAAATTGAAGATCTTCGCTACTCATATGACCCATATTCTTGGATTCAAAAGGATTCTGAGATCAAAAAGAGTATAGACCTTTTCCTCTCAGACTATTTCAATGTAATGGAACCGGGAATATTTGAACCATTACGAAGAGCCCTCCTTGATGAAGGAGACCGGTACTTCCATTTCGCAGATTTAAGAAGCTACAATGATGTTCACCAAAAGGCAACAACAATGTATGCAACAGACAAGGATGAGTGGGCACGAAAAGCTATCCTTAATATCGCCTATTCAGGAAAGTTTAGTAGTGATAGAACCATTCTTGAATATACAAGCGATATATGGAAAGTGAAACGATATCCAATAGAAAGAGATAATTCAGCTTCTTCAACTATGAAAAGTGCACGAAAACGATAAAAAACTATAATAGAAAATCATTAAGGGCTAGGTAATCTAGCCCTTCTCTATGCCAACATAGGGACAGAGGCAATAATAATAGCTCCAAGATACGCAAAAACTGGAGCTAGAATAAGAGCAGGAAGGAAATTCCCTGTTTTAAATTGTTTTATTCCAATAAGATTACATGCAATCATGATGAGCAGTATCCCCCAACAGCTGATAATTCATTAAGACCACTCTCCTTTAATAATGGAGAGATTGTTGCTCCCATGATAGTGAAGAATCCCTGATATACTAATACCGATAAAGCTGAGGCAAGAACTCCTGGACCATATGCTGCAGCAAAAATAATTGCCATCGATCCGTCCATTACAGATTTTATAAAAATAAGATTATAGTCTCCTACAGTTCCTGCAGAAATAGAGCCTACAATTGCCATAGCTCCAGAACAGAAGAGTACTGAAGAATTAAGAAAGCCAACAGCAAACAAACTACCGGTTTCCCCTGTTTCTTTGTTACTATTTCTTCTAAATGACAACTTCTCAATCCAAGAACCGGCCTTCAATATCCCTTTTTCAATCCCTATGATATAGCCAATAAGACCACCAAGGACCATAGAAAAAAGAAGGATAAGAAAACTTCCTGTTTCCAATGCCATTTTTATTCCAATGACTAGGGTGACAAGTCCGGCTGATGCAAATACGACTTCTTTAAATTGCTCACTTAACTTTGATCCGATAAGTAACCCCAATACGCCCCCGATAAGTATGGCAATCCCATTGATATATGTAGCAATCATACAAAGGAGTATAAACATAATGACAATGGTTTGACAATTGTGTTACTCTTTTTAACACAAGATAAGGAAGGAAACATGGAAGTATTGCTACTAGGAGCAGGAGAAGCAAGAAGAATGGGTATGAACAAACTTTCACTTCTCTACAAAGGCAAACCTATTATCATCCATGCAATCTCATCTGCACTTGAAGCAAGCTCTAAGGTTGTCCTTGTCACTGGTTGCTATGAACATGAAGTATTATTATTATTAGAAGAATTCAATCTCATAAATCACCCGGCTCTCAATATTGTTCATAATCCAACATTTGCGAAAGGGCAGTTTAATTCTACTCTTGTGGGACTTAGAGAGATTTCCACCTCTTCTTCGTGTGCGATTGCTTTAGGTGACGCCCCTCTCATACAGCCATCTCATTATCAATTCCTCATAGACAATCTTAAAAACTATGATGGAGTGAGAGTCTTTCATAATAAAACACCGGGACATCCAATGCTTATAGCACCTTCTTTAGTAGAGTTAGCTAAAAAAGAACAGGGAGTCAATTCCATGAGAGAATTTCTTCAAGATAAGAATATTAGCAATATACAAAGCAGTGACCCTTCTTGGGTCACTGATATCGACACTCCTCAAGCATTTGAAGCGTTATCTCGTTTTCGAAAAGACTAATGCACTATCTACGACACTAATATACATATGGTCATCAGGAACGAACTCTCCAACGAGCAGTTTCTTCGCAATCTCATTTTCTATCAAATTTTGAATTGCCCTTTTTAAAGGCCGTGCACCAAAAGAAGAAGTATACCCAGCATCACTTATGTAGTTCAGGACATCGTCAGTGTAATGAAGCGTGATATTCTTTTGCATGAGACGCTTTGAAAGAAGATTAAGTTGCAGAGCAACAATACTTTTAAGATGAGTTTTATCAAGATGATGAAAAATGATAATATCGTCAATTCTGTTAATAAACTCAGGTTTAAATGCACTCTTTATCACTCTTTCAACATCTATTCTGTCATGTTCAAAGGTTTCACTTCCTTTCAGATACTCACTACCAAGGTTACTTGTCATAATAATAACGGTATTAGTAAAGTCTACTATTCTTCCTTGACCATCAGTGAGACGTCCGTCATCAAGTACTTGTAAAAGGATGTTAAAAACATCTGGATGTGCTTTTTCAATTTCATCAAACAAAATTACTGAATAAGGTCTTCTTCTTACTACTTCAGTAAGCTGCCCCCCTTGATCATAGCCTACATACCCAGGAGGAGCCCCGATCAATCTACTTACTGAATATTTTTCCATATATTCACTCATATCTATCCGAGTAAGTGCTTTTATGTCATCAAAAAGAAATGATGCAAGCACTTTAGCAAGCTCTGTTTTTCCTACACCTGTTGGTCCCGCAAAGAGAAAAGATCCAAGAGGCCTCATTTCATCCCCAATTCCAGTTTTATTTCTCCTTATTGCATTACTTACCGCATTAATAGCATCATCCTGCCCAATTACCTGGTGATGGAGAATAGTTTCAAGATTGATATATTTCTCCATTTCAGACTGTAGCATTTTTGTTACAGGTATTCCTGTCCATTTAGAAACGATTGCAGCAATATCATCATCAGTGACTTCTTCTCGTAATAAGTGCGTCCCTTGCTGAACCTGTGCTAAAGATTCACTCATACTCTCAATTTCTTTTACAAGGGAGGGGATGATTCCATGACGTAACTCAGCGGCTCTGTTGAGGTTTCCACTCCTTTCACTCATTACTTCTTCTTGCTTAAACTGTTCAAGTTTAGCTTTATTGTCTCTAATAGCTTGAATTGCCTCTTTCTCATTCTTCCATTGTAACTGTAATGCATCTCTCGTTGAGCGTATTTCATTGAGTTCGTTCTTTATCTTTTCGCGCCTTTTTATTGAAGCTTGTTCAGTTTCTCTTGAAAGTGCCTGCTCTTCAATAGTGAGTTGTAAGATCCTGCGTTCTATCTGATCTATTTCAAACGGTTGGCTTTCAATTTCCATCTTTAATTGGCTTGCTGCTTCATCAACAAGATCAATTGCTTTATCGGGAAGGAATCTACTCGTGATATAGCGATTTGATAATGTCGCAGCTGCAATAATTGCTTCATCTTTAATTCTCACTCCATGGTGTACTTCATACCGCTCTTTTAATCCTCTGAGTATTGCAATAGTATCTTCTATTGTTGGCTCTTTTGTGTAAACAGGTTGAAACCTTCTTTCTAGGGCTTTATCTACTTCAATGTACTTCCTATATTCGTCTAAGGTTGTTGCGCCAATAGCCCGTAACTCTCCCCTTGCAAGGGCTGGTTTGAGCAGGTTTGAAGCGTCAGTAGATCCCTCAGCTGCTCCAGCACCCACAAGAGTATGAAGTTCATCAATAAAGAGAATTATCTCACCTTGAGATGCAACCACTTCTGAAATAACTGCCTTTAGTCGTTCTTCAAACTCTCCCCTAAATTTAGCTCCTGCAATGAGTGCACCTAAATCAAGTGATAGTAATTTCTTTTTAATAAAGAATCAGGGACATCTTTTGCTACAATTCGTTGAGCAAGCCCTTCAACTATGGCTGTTTTTCCTACGCCAGGTTCTCCAATGAGTACTGGGTTGTTCTTTGTTCTTCTAGAGAGAACCTGCATGACGCGTCTTATTTCTTCATCACGCCCAATAACGGGGTCCAGTTTTTGGTTAGCAGCAAGAATTGTCATATCCTTACAATATTTCTCTAGTGCTTGATAACGAGCTTCTGGGTTTTCATCAGTGACCCTGTTATTTCCTCTGACTGATTTTAATGCATCAAGAATTCCATCTCGTTTCACATTATATTTCTTTAGTAACTGCCCAATACTTGTTTTGACTCAACCATTGCTAACAATACGTGTTCTGCACTAAGAAACTCATCTTTAAATTTCTCCATCTCTTTTTCAGAGGCAGTGAAAAGATCATTTAGTGCATACGATATAGAACCCCTTGCTCCTCCGTATGTTTTAGGAAGCCTTTCAATAAGAGTTGTAGCTTCTTTTAATACTTGTTCCTTTGGGATTCTAAGAGAATCAAACAATGGAGCAGCTACCCCCTCTTTCTGGCTTAATAAGGCTACAAAGAGATGTTCAACTTCAATAGTTGGATTTCCATGTTGGGTAGCAATCCTATCAGCTGCAGAGATTGCTTCTTTTAGTTTAATTGTCATGTTTTCAACGTTCATATATGTTTACATCCTACCTACGTACCACTACATAAGATACTCAATGAGAAGGATTTGGGCAAATATATTAGTTAAGAAACGATAAAATGGTGCGAGTCTACTAGCCTTAATGATTCTAAATAGTTTGCAACAAGTTGCTTTGATCCTTTAATATCGAAATTATCAAGAAACGCAAGCTGAAAACAAAAAGATTCAAGAAGAATGACTAAGTGTTGAGTGATTCTTGAAATGTCACACTCTACGATTTCTCTATTTGCAATTCCAACACGTAGCAATCGTTTAAATAAAATGTGCAATTTTGCTGTTCTTTTTAAGATAATATCAGAAAAATCTGTCCCTTCTTTCTTTAGTTGAAGCATAACATCCATCAATGAGGTAAGCTCTCCGGTATGTTTTTTTGAGATATCAATGATATCGTTACAGATAGTTTGTATTCTTAAGAGAATAGGATCCACTGTACTCCATGCATAATCAGCATATTTAGTAAACATTTTTCCTGTTACTAATTTTACAGCATAATAATAGATTTGTTCTTTATCTTTAAAATATTGATATATAGTAGGACGAGAAATTCCACACTCTGTTGCAATGAGGGTCAGGTTTGAATCTTTATATCCTTCTCGAGCAATATTTTGAGTGCTGTTTGTAAGATTTTCTCTTTTCGTTCTTCATGATCAATTCTTTTAGGCATGATTTCATTTCCTACTATCTAATTTTTAACTAACTTATGATACAATATAACACGTAAATGTATTAATCGCCAAGTTAAGTTGCACTACTTAAAGGGAGTATGTATTGATTATTGCTATAATTATTTCATTTTTTGCAATTGTGTTGTTTTTATTAGCAAGTGCCCTAGTAAGAACCTTCTACATCCGTTCAACATATTTGAATAAAGTATCTTCTGTATATCCTGTATCTCCTTCGAAAAATATAGACTCCTCTGCTAAGAATCTTTCAAAAGCTATCACCTTTAGAACTGTACAACAGGCGATTCTTCTTTGCCACATTCCATCAATTCTTAGAGACAACCTACCCAAGGATCTATTCAACCCTCACCATCCTTTATAAGGATACCCAAAATCTTGTGTATCTGTATAAGGGACAAGATGAGTCTCTCCTCCCTGCACTCATAACAGCACACCAAGATGTAGTACCTGCTAATAAAGAAGAATGGATCCATCCACCATTTTCAGGAGACATTGAAGATGGGTTTGTGTATGGAAGAGGAAGTTTTGATGATAAAGGATCTTTAATAGCAATACTTGAGGCTGTTGAACAATTATTAGAAGATGGCTTTATCCAAAGAGAGATTGGTATATTGCCTTTGGATGTGATGAAGAAACTCGTGGGGATAAAGGGGCGGCATTACTAGCTAAGAAGATGAGACAAGAGGGTCTCACTTTTAGTGTAGTTCTTGATGAAGGAGGGGCCGTAGTAGAGGGTTTTTTCAAAGCGATTAGTCAACCTATTGCAGCTGTTGGTGTATGTGAGAAAGGAAATGCTCATGTAAACATATCTTCATTTGTTGAGGGGGGCATTCTTCAACTCCAAAAAATCCAACTTCTGTTGGTGTTCTCGCAAAACATATTTCTTATATTGAACACCATCCACTTAAGCCGGTATTAATAGCGCCTATCAAAAAGATGCTTTTTAATTTAGGTCTCCATGCTCCTTTTACATTCGCATATATGTTACTTAATACATGGCTGTTTTCACCCATAATCTTCTCAATTTTCAAGAAAAATACCACAATGAATGCCCTCATTAGATCTACTTGTGCTGTAACTATGGTAAGAGGAAGTGAAGCAGCGAATATTATTAGCAATAAAGCACATGCTGTATTAAATATTCGTCTTTTACCGAATCAGAGCGCTGAAGAGGTGATAAATCATTACAAGAAAAAAACTAAAAAAGAGTCTATTTCATATGAGATAGCACATGAAAATGCTAGATCCAAGGTAAGTAGTACTGACACAAAAAGTTTCAAACATTTAGAGACGACAATTTCGTCAATATTCCCTAATACTATTATCACCCCTTATGTGATGACAGGAGGCTCTGATGCCCTTCACTATGAGAGTGTGTGTGATGCTGTATACAGGTTCACTCCAGCTTTAATGAACAACTCGGAACTGAGTAGAATGCATAATACAAATGAGAGATTTTCCATAGAAAATCTCTCATCCGCTATTAGCTTTTATAAAACGTTCATTACTCAGGATATCTTTTAAAATACGTCACTTAAGGTTGCAACCAATACTGCTTTAATAGTATGCATTCTATTTTCTGCTTCATCAAAAACAACTGAATGTTTTCCTCTGAAGACTTCATCACTCACTTCCATTTCATCTAATCCATATTTCTCTTTAACCATCTTTGCGACAGAAGTTTCTGTGTCATGAAAAGAAGGAAGGCAGTGAAGAAATAGAACATTATCATTACCTGTTTGTTTCATAAGATTACTATCTACCTTATAAGGAGCAAGCAGGGTGATCCGTTCTTCCATTTTATCTTCTTCACCCATTGATACCCATACATCGGTATAAATAACATCAGCATCTTTTACAGCTTCATGTGGATCTGTAATAACTTCAATTGTCCCTTTAGATCTTTTCAAATCTTTGTGTAAGGAATTAAGGAAAGCTTCAGTTGGATTAAGCTCAACCGGAGTTGATATTACAATATGCATACCAACCTTTGCAGCTCCTATCATGAGAGCAGAAGCCATATTATTTCTTCCATCTCCAACATAGACCATTTTAATTTGATCGAGTGGTTTGCTAGAGTGTTCTCTGATAGTGAGGAAATCAGCTAGGACTTGTGTTGGATGGTCCTCATCTGTAAGTCCATTGTATACAGGGATTCCCGCAAATGAGCAAGTTGCTCTACCAATTCTTGACTGCTACCACGATATTGTAAGCCATCATAATAGCGCCCTAACACTTTTGCGGTATCTTCAATTGATTCTTTTTTTCCCATTTGAGAGTTTGTTAAATATGTAACTTGCCCTCCTTCATCAAACGCAGCAACTTCAAAAGCACAACGTGTTCTTGTTGAGGGTTTGTCAAAGATGAGGACGATATTCTTGTTTTCTAGAAGTCGTTCTTTTTTGTTTAGTAAGTTTTTTTTGCTTTAATGTTGACGCTACATCGAGCAAATATAGTATTTCTTCTTTGCTGAAATCTTTCAAAGTAAGTAAACTTCTTCCCTTTAAATTCATGGTTCTATCTCCTCTATTTCATCTTGATCACTATGTATCCCTGATTCTACTGACCTGAGAGTTCGTTGAATCCTTTCACTTCTTTTCGATGCCATACTTAAATCAGTTGATGCAAGATCAAGGCGTTTTTTTGTTTTATCGAGTAATATTCCAAAACGATTAAATTCGGATTTTACTTTCGACAATAATATCCATACTTCACTAGAACGTTGTCCTATCGCTAGAGTCCTAAACCCCATCTGAAGGCTGTTTAATAATGCCATTAAAGTAGTGGGGCCTGCAATAGTGACTCTATACTGATTTTGTAATTCTTCAACAAATCCAGGGTATTGGAGAACTTGAGCATAGAGCCCTTCAACAGGAAGAAGAGAATGCAAATCAGTAGTAACT
>LQAH01000007.1_pt1 | contig 214339 bp, 295 predicted proteins | sample 1535791 | NCBI WGS metagenome assembly LQAH01 (sample SAMN04331585, study PRJNA305678) | bioreactor metagenome | isolation source: bioreactor_4 inoculated with Wadden Sea sediment 2nd replicate of a... | place: Germany:Bremen
ATATATGATAATAGGACACTCACTGTTATATGTCAAACTTTATTTTATTTTTTATAGAAATTTAACCGAACAAGATTGGTTCTTGCTAAAATGATTCTATCCTGTGAAGCAAAAACTAAATTCTTAAAAAAAAAGTTAAGACTTTAAAAGTAATATCTCAGGACTCTGCCCGAGATCTCGAAACAGGTAAATAATTTCACCCTAAAAACACCTATGTGACAATAACTGAAGATAGACGATTCATTCCAAACAAAAGGATTCCTTGAATGAGCGCACAAAAGAAAAAACTCTATTCATCACTTTCTGAATGAGAACTTTATATCATTGTTTCAATACGATGGACTCCTTTTCTTCGAAAAAGTTGGCATAATAAAACAAGGTTCTCGCTCATCTTTTCAGATTGGGAATATCCATTCTTGTTAAAATTAGAGAAAAAAAACTAAGAGGCTTCAAAATTCTCTTTAAAATCTGATCCACATGTTCTTTTACAGTGTTGCTTTTGCAAGTAACAGCTCTTCTATTTTTATCCTGATTCATTACTTTCTTAGAGTGTTCCCGTCACTATTCTTCTGTCAGTAAATCTAGAGCAGAAAATGTTCTTTTTCTGAACCTAGCATCCGCCAAATTCATACTTAGACTTACCATATCTTTCAATTCATTGCTTATATACGAAGTCTTTCCTGTTATAAGAGGCCCAAGGAGGAACTGGTATTTGTGTTCGATTTTTTCCCTTAGCTTCAAATTCCGTTTGATATATTGTCTGTTTCACATGACTATTGCAACTACTATTTAACATATATCATGATAAACGCAATTAGTGATTACGTCCGTCAATGAACATTATGCATGTATAGTGAATCTCGAAGAGGATTATTTCTATTCTCTTCTCAAAGAATTATAACACTACAGGAAAAGTATAGATGTACCTCAAGGTAAGAAATTCAACATCAATTGAAATCATGAAAATAGATTCGAATATTCTTGTATATCGTTCATTCTCTTGGAGAATTCTACACACTCACTCCACAATAGCTTTCAAATCACTTGGCAGTTGCCAAAAGACATCTGGATTACTAATCATATACTCAGTGTAGCGACTCTCTCGAAATAGATAGGTATTACTGTGTTGCTTGTTTTTTTGATATATTGATGCAGGTAGCAGCACGATACTAGTACGCTCCCCTGGGGATCCTTCATATCCATACTGTGCTTCTAGTGGTGATATACAGGCAAAAAGGTTCTTCGTCATGTAATAATCTAAATAAAAAGCCTCTGTGAGCTGCTCATTTCGGATCCTCGCTTCGGTAGCAAAGTGAAAAGACTCTCCTGAAATCAATCCTTCTCTTACCTCACTAATTCCCACGAATGATCCCTGAGAGTCCTGAAGCATCACATTGAATGAAGGGTCTGCCCACACCCAGCGATTAAGTTCTTTAGCATAAGCAATGACTATCACATGAGAGTCAGTGTCTTTTGGATCCCAAGGGACACAGCTGATCATTCGAGCCGGGATACCACAGCTAAGAGCGAGTTCCTGAAGGATAATCGCCTTCATTCTGCAATTCACTCCGATATCATGCTCTTTTGCATATGAGAGAATAGTATCAGTGGAGAGCACTCCCTTTGGCCATGGAGCACTTCCATACCAGGGAACGATTCGATAGACATACTCGGTAAGGCGCATGATACGTTGCACATCATCTTTTGCACCGAAAAGTAGCTTATCTAGCTCATGCAGGTAATAAAGTTTCTGCAATTCAGGAGCATTAGAAGCCTGATAGGTGAACTTGAGGGTTCCCACTGTGTAGGCATCATGTTCCAAACTATAATCTGCAGCAGATTTCAATCTCTGTTGTACCCGATACACACTGCTACAAGAACTTAAAGACAACGAGATAATTAGTATAATGAAGATATATGGTATCACAGGAGGCTTCATATCAACGTATTGTACAGAGTTATGTATGTCTAAACAATCTGAATTAATTGATATTTGTTCAATTTAAATTGAGTCCAAGTCCTTTGCTCTACTATAAATTTCTATACCTCTTTTATCGTTATGACTTTTCAGAAAACACTATTTAATATCGTATATTTTTCTTAACCACAGTCTTCACATACTCTGTACCTGTTGAATATTTTTTTTATAAATAAATCCTTATACATAAAAAGAATATGAATACTTTTTATTGACTTTCACATAGTACAAACTTACAATAATAGGTGTAGTTGCCTACATTACATATTCCTTTAGGAGGGACAATATGAAAAAGATTTTCGTATTTTCTTTCGGTAATGGTGTTAATGGGAGCTATGGTATTCGCTACTGGAATTCGTGAAGCAGAAGGAGAAAAACAGATTGTAATCGGACAAGTATTTTGGGGATTACATGACTCCTACCAGCAAGCTCATCAAAAAGCAACAGCAGAGTATCTTGAAGAACTTGGTATTCGTTATCTTCCAATGGATGGGCAGATGAAACCCGAGGTACAGGCAGCGGCAATGGAAGATCTGATTGCTCGGAATGTTGATGGAATTATATGTCAAGCATATGATCAAGCTTCGATGGAGATTTCCATCAAAGCAGCACAAGAAGCAGGAATTCCCGTTGTCTCTTTTGTAAATATTTCAAGTGGAAATGTAAGATATCCAACAGTTGAAATATCTGAGAACCGGGGGCTATTGAAATGGGACGAATTATTGGAAACATATTTTTACGAGATTTCCCAGGAAAAGAATTAAAAGTGATGACGATAAGTGACCCTTCTGTTGAATGGGCACATAATCAAAGAACTTTAGCTTTCCTAAAAGGGTTAAAAGAAGTAGTCCCTTCAATGAACCACATTTTTAACGGCGGAAAAAGTAGTAGAGAAATTGCATATAAAGTAATGGAAGATATCCTGCAAAGAGACAAGAATGTAAATGTTATATTTGGATACGATGCAGAAAATGGACTTGGAGCATATGCTGCACTTGAAGCGGCAGGAAGAGGAAAAGCAATAAATGGGAGAGCACAAACAGAGATAATTGCATCTGTTGATGGCTCAACTCCTGAAATATTAAAAGTCGCCGACCCTAGAACTTCTTATATGGCGACCCTTGCTTTACGTCCAAGACAAAATGCCCGAGCATGTGTTGATTTAATGCTTGATGTAATAAACGGCAACATAAGTATGTATTCAACTGATAACAACAAACGAGTAGTCTCATTTGTCATTGATGGAACGATGGGAATTGAAGAAACAGAAAAATTCATGAAAGAAGAATGGAATATTGAAATAGACATTAACAAAGAAATTGGACTATAGAGGACTTCATCTCACAGATGCTTGAGCTAGAGCTATCTATATTTCAGATAGCTCTAGCATGAATAATTGGAGCTATATGTGAAACAAGACCACATTCTTGAAATGTACGATATTGAAAAAAAATACCCCGGAGTTAAAGCTCTTGATAAAGTTGATTTGTTAGTAAAAAGAGCAAGTGTTCACTGTATTATTGGGGAAAATGGAGCTGGAAAGTCAACTCTGATAAAAATACTGACATGTGCGGAAAAAATGAATGGAGGGTCCATCATCCTTGATGGAAAGCCTTTTGTAGCAAAAACCATCAAAGAAGCAATGAAGTATGGAATTAGTACGCTATTTCAAGAGTTGAATATTGTGAATCAATTATCTGTAGCAGAAAACCTCATTCTCGGAAGAGAAAACATAATATGGGAATTCTTGCATCTCACTTTGATTATCCTGTATTTTCTATGATGAAAGAGTTTGCACCCGACATTCCCCTTGAAAAGAAAGTTTCAACTCTTAGTTACGCTCAAAAACAAATCGTCGAAATTGTACGATCAATAGGATTCAATGCAAAAATAGTAATCATGGATGAACCTACAGCGGCCTTATCTATAAGAGAATCTCAACGTCTATATAACGTAGTTACAATGCTTAAAGAGAGAGGAATCTCAGTAATCTACATCTCTCATGTACTCGAAGATATTTTTACAATTGGAGATGAAGTAACCGTACTTCGAGATGGCAAAGTCGTCGGAGTAAGAGTGATAAAAGAGACAACTCGACAAGAATTAGTGAAAATGATGGTTGGTAAAGTAGTTCATCAACCTTATACACAAAGAAATATTGATTACAATAATCGTGTTCTTGAAGTAAAAAACCTTACGACATCATCCTTGAGTGATGTTTCATTCTCCCTTCATAAAGGAGAAATTCTAGGATTCTATGGATTAAGAGGAGCTGGAAAAAGTGAAGTAGCAAGAGCTCTATTTGGATTAGATAACTGGAAAAGTGGAGAAGTGTTTTTGCATCAACAACCGGTAGACATGATTAATCCAGAAAAAGCAATCCACACCTACGGACTAGCAATGGTTCCTGAAGAACGTCTTTCTGAAGGATTATTTATGAGTCTATCTGTTTCTGATAATATCGTAATCACAAATTTAAAGAAATTCATATCTTATTGCATATTTAGTGAACGAAAGAAACAAGCAGAAGCAACTCGACTTATACAAGAGTTACATATGCAAGTACATTCCCCCAACCAAAAAGCAAATACATTAAAGTGGTGGGAATCAGCAAAAAAGTGGTCATTGCCAAATGTCTACATGCAGAAACAAAAATTCTTTTACTAGATGAACCCAGTCGAGGCATTGATGTAGGAGCGAAGGAAGAGATCTACACAATTATTAGAGAATTAGCCTCATCAGGATCTTCCATAATTATCTTCTCGTCCGAATACGAAGAAATCGCATCCTTATGCGATAGAGTAGTCTTAATGGTTAAAGGACAAATTTCTACGTGCCTAGATCATGAAGACTTAGATTCTCACACAGTTCATAACATTACGATGGGAGTGTAACATAGTATGAATATTGAGATTAGCAAAGATAAAACTCATTTTAAAAAATTTGTTATTGTTGGTGTTCTCCTCATCATATTAATAATTCTAACAATACTCACACCAGAATTCCTCACATATAACAACCTCACTAATGTGTTAAGACAAACATCATCAGTAATTATTGCCGGTTGTGCAGTAACGTTACTCATGATCTCTGGGAACTTCGATTTATCTATTGGGTCGATAATGGCAATCACCGGAACAATGTCTGCAATTTTTGTAACAAACGGGATTCCATTACCGGTTGCAGTCACCATCGCTATACTTCTAGGTTCTGTTATAGGATTAATCAATGGATTATTAGTAGTTGTCCTTAAAGTACCCTCGATTATTGCAACCTTAGGAACAATGTACACCTCTCGAGGAATAGCATGGGTAATTACTGAAGGAAATAGCATTCATCTTGGACTTGGAGAGAATTTTACATTCTTAGGTAGAGGATTCATAGGAAAGATTCCTGTAAGTATCGCTATTACGATTATCGTGTTTCTCATATTTTATTTCATTCAGAGAAAGACGATTTTAGGAAAATACTCATATGCGATAGGTGGAAATAAAAGGACTGCACTACTAAGTGGAATTAATGTGTACCGAATCGGAATAATTCTTTATATTCTTGTTGGAACAATGGCAGGGTTTTCTGGATGTATGATGGCTTCTCGACTAGGAGTTGGAAATGCCAATATTGGTCAAGGGTTTGAGTTTGATGTAATTGTCGCAGTAGTCTTAGGTGGAACAAGTCTAAGTGGAGGGGAAGGCTCTATATTCGGAATGGTAATAGGAGCTTTGATTGTAGGATTTATCGGAAATGGATTAAATCTTCTAGGAGTACATTCCTTCTATCAGGATGTTGTCAAAGGTATCGTATTAGTCGGAGCGGTATTGCTAGATCGTCTTATGCAATCACGAATTGAGGGATGATATAATGAATAAAAAGAAAAATTTGATTACCCAATTGCATATGGGTGTTGGTTAAATGATTCAAGAGAAAAACCTATTACTGATGAAGATTGGCCATCAATTAGAATAGATGAGAATACGATTGACTCACTCACAAAGACAATGAGATTTCTTCGCGATGCTGGTTATGAATACTTTGATGTCTTTGGTCTTATCACAAATAACAATTGGACCAATGATATTATTTCTACCGTAAGCAAAACTCGTGAAAATTTAATAAAAAACGTAATTGATATCATACATAAGAATGGACTAAAACTGATCTATGGATTAGGAGTCTATAGCTGGGGATTTGAAGATATTATTGAACAAAACCCTCTTGTAAAAGGGACAAGTTCAATGGTTATGTGCGCTTCTTCAACACAATCACAGCATACCATGGAAAAGGTAATAGACTACATTGCAACAACATACGAGATCGATGGATTTCACTTAGAAGCAGCTGATCAAGGCCGTTGTGAATGTACTACATGTAGCACCTACGATGATATTGAGTATTTTAATAGAATCAATATTCTTGTAGCACAATACATTCGAAAGAATTACCCTAATAAGATATTGTTAGTAAACACCTCAGGCTATCTCCCTTGGGGAGATAGATTCTCGCATAAACAACTTCAACAACTCATCCCCTTAGGAAAAGTGATTGATGTGTTCATTGATGTTGCAAGTCATGGAGAATTTGTTGCTCTTAAAGATCGAAAAGGTTTCATAGAGAAATTCTCCCCCTCTTTTGGAACTGCAAATGGGTTTTGGATATATCCACCACAAAGGTGGGATCGTCTAAGGTGGTTTATTCCCCACATTCAGCATAATATTTCACATCTTTCAAAACTATATGAAGATGGAGGACGAAGTTGCGAACTCTATCTAGCTCCTCTCATAAATCCAGGGGTAGAACTCACTATATTATGTAATGGTCTATATATACACAACCCTACTCAAAACGTATCATCAATTCTCAAAAGTGCAGTAAAGAAATTATATTCACCACGAACTGAAAAAGATTGTGAGTCAATATGCAAGGTGTTTACTGATGCAGAAACCTTTTTTCAACTCATATACTCCAATACGGAATCGTACAATAGGGAAAGAATATTCAGATGGAGTAGAACATATCTTTAATTGGTCAAAAACAAGGAAAAATCACGCACAACCTGGAGAACTCTTTCTAGAGAGACTCTTTGGTATAGGGCCAGGGTATCCGTGTTATCTATCACTGCATTTTGATCATAAAGGAAAGGAAAAAATATATTGATGGAATGAAAAAATTACTTGAAGATGTTAGATTTTTACTCTCTCTGTATCCACAACACAGTCGATTGGAACGAATAGAGAAATCTATTACCCTTGTAATAAAGGATATTGAATTAGTGATGAAAGATTCTGATAGTTAATTATTAATCTCCTGATACTACAACAGTAACTCGATACAACCCTAGTTTTCTCCCAAGTCTTAGCCCATTAAACATAGTTCCTCCTATATAGGAAAAAACCATTTGAGGAAGAAGAAAGATTCTTATTAGGGGTACAATACCTCGGGAAGATAAGGAATAAGATTGACTTTTAATGTAATAACATTATAATTACATTATGGAGGTACTCATCATGTTAGTTTCTGTAATAGCGATTGGTAATTCCAAAGGGATTCGACTTCCTAAGACTATATTAGACCAGTTACATGTTTCAGATAAGCTCGATTTAGAGGTTGAGAATCAACAAATTATTCTTAAACCTGTGAATTCGATTCCACGTTTTGGATGGAAAGAAGCATTTGAAAACATGCATAATGAAAATCAGGACACAATGTTAATTTCTGATTCAAATGAAGTTGAGGCATTTGAATGGGAATGGTAATTAATCAATATGAAGTGTATTTAGTTGATCTAAATCCAACAAAGGGACGTGAAATACAAAAAACTCGTCCGTGTTTGATAATATCTCCTAACGAAATGAATCATTCAATTAGTACTGTAATAATTGCACCGATGATAACAAAATCACATCAGTATCCAACAAAGAATTGAAATAGATTTCAACAAAAAGACTGGTTGGATTGTATTAGATCAAATAAGAACAATAGATAAAACGAGATTAATAAAAAAAATGGGAACAATTGAAATAGCACAAATCAAGCAAGTAAAAGATACGTTAAAAGAGATGCTGGTAGATTAAATATTATGATTGAATCTGAATAACTTCATCTGTCATTAATAATTTCTTTCGATTAACTAGGTATGAGAATAATTATCACATGAATCATTTTTCTCATGTTATATTGAAAAATTATCATCAAGGGGATACACAGGTCGTGTAATATTCTTCATATTCATATCTTCTAATCGTTCAGTACTCGTTCCTTTTGTAAGTGCAATAATAGATTTAGATGCAATTTGGTTGAGCTCTGGAAATAGATAGCCCAGTTTTACTATTACGAATCGATAAGTAAAAAGATCTATTCCAATGTTCTCAAAAATACTTGGTCGAATAAAAGCACATCGCTGTTGAGTGACGATAATATCTATACCTTGAGAACGAACCACACAGCACTCACCTGCATCTTCACCATACCACCCCTGAATCGGACCAATATATACAACTACACCTTTAATGTTGACTGAAGTGCTGCTACTCTCAATTGAGGCTCCTATTGATAGATTAACAGTTGATCCGACACCCTGTTTTTTACATTGAGCAACAAATAGTGCATCTGTAATTCCCCCAATAAGAACATGCTTCATGTGTAATGCTAATACTCTAGATAACACATATGCGTTATCTCCACTAGCACCAGCAGTTGTGTTGTCCCCACTATCACTTACAAATACAACTGGTCGATTTCCAGATGAATTAGCTACATTAAGAGCTTCATCTATCTCATATGCATCAACTGAAAATTTGAACTCTTTTCGTACCTTGAAAAACTGCTGAGCGAGTTCTTTGGCAATATTGTGTGCTATGTTCTTATCATTTTCATGATATACAACAATAGTAGGCCCATATAAGGAGCATCAACCCATGGTTGTCCATTAAAGACATTGCAAACAAGAACTCCTTGTTGACCTTCCTCTTCTATTGCATGTTTCATGATCGTATTCAAAGGGTTTTCATTTGTTAATACACAATCGCCTGGTACTACAACAGGAACTCGATAGAATCCTAACTTAGGAGAAAGATTCTCCCTTATACACTTCAATAATAATGTAGCAGCCCTTACCTGAGTCTCTTCAATATCGATATGTGGAGCTGTTCGATATCCTGCAACAGTTGTTGCATAGGATAAGAACTGCAATGTATTATTTGCGTGGAAATCAAGTGCAATGGAAATAGGGACGATATCTCCTACTTTATCTCGTATCATTTTTAATAATGCCTCTTCTCCACTTCCAATCCCTTCAACAAATAAGGATCCATGTAAATGAAGCCATATACCATCAATACCCTCTAAAGGGATATAAGAGACGAGCTCTTGTGCTAATTTTGAAAAATCTGAAGCAAGCAGAGGTCCTCCAGGAAGTGCTTGTGCATAGAGAGTGGGAATTAGAGTGTATCCACTCTCTTGAAGAAATGTAGTTACCGCAATATGTGATAGCATCTCTTCATTCCTAAAGATGGTAAAATCTTCTATGTGAGAGACTCGCGATGTAAGTGTATTTGATTCTTGTTGGATAGAACCTACCACAATCCTCATGAATTCATCCTTTATCTACCGATAGCTTCCGCACGTCTTTTTGTCATATAAATGTCAAAAACCACCACAGCGATTAAGACCAGTCCTTTTGCTAAATTCTGGTAATAGGCTTGTAACCCAAGATAAATAAGGGCTTTATAGAGAACAACAATGACTAACATACCTAAAGCAGTTCTCATAGCATTTCCAGCTCCACCTGACAATCGAGTTCCACCAATGACTGTTGCAGCCACACAGGTAAGAGCTAAATCCGTTCCATATTGAGTCGAACCAGCTCGCAACATCGCAACAAGCATGATTCCTGCTATTGCACAAAGAACTCCCATCGATGAAAAAGCCATCGTCTTTTGGAACGTAGTATTAATTCCTGCCAAACGAGCAACTTCAATATTCCCACCAGTGGCATATAATCTTCTGCCAAAATTTGTATAGCCTAATATAATGGAAACAATAATCAATACTCCGATGTAGATGAATGTAAGAGACGAAACTCCAAAATCTCAGCTCCCCTAAAGCACTAATAAAAGTATTACGAGTGCTTACCATTTTTCCATCAGTAAAGACTAAACAAAGCCCCCGAATCATCGTCATAGTACCTAAGGTTGCAATGAATGAGTTAACTCTCAATTTAGTGACAATAAACCCATTTAGAGTTCCCAGTAAGGCTCCAGAGATTAATGTAAGTACTATTGAAATAAACGGATTGTTTGTGACATTCAACAAAGTGACAAATAATATTTGTGCCCACATATATTGAGAGGATGCACTTAAATCAAATTCTCCACTTATTATTAACATTGTCATCCCACAGGCAACAACTCCATAAATTGAGACATCTAACAATATGCTTTGTATATTCCACCATGCGAGGAAAGATGTTCGAACCATCGACATGACTAGTATAAATCCAATCAGCAATAAAAGGACTGTTTGATTAAGAACAAATTCTACAAGAGAGCTTCGTTTGTTTAATTGTATTTTCATGCGATACTCTTCCTTTGAGCTGAGACCTTATTAAACATATCAAGAGCAACTGCTATAATTATGATTCCACCTCTTACTAGTAATTGAGCATTTGCATCTACCCCAACTACATTCAATGCATTTCCTAGAACACTAAGAACTAACACTCCAAAAATTGTATTAATAATTCCTCCAGTTCCTCCAATCTGACTTGTACCGCCAACTACGACAGCAGCAATAGCCTCAAGTTCATATCCTGTTCCTTGCAATGGAGATGCAGAAAAGACTCTCGATGTAACCACAATTGAAGATAACGCTGCTGTCATTCCACATATTCCGTAGGTGAGAGTTCTAAAAAGCTTTACCCTTATGCCAGACATCTTAGCACAATCCATATTTGCACCAATAAAACTTATTTGTTTCCCAAAGGAGTGTATACCAGTACTACATGCATACAAAAAGCAATCACTAAAAAAGAATTATAGGGAAATATCCTGTACCTAATTGTTGATATATTCCTTGTGAAAAAGTTCCATTTACAAACTGACCGCCACTAAACAAAAGAGCTAGAGAAGCTATCACAATTTGCATTCCATACGTAATAATAAAGGTTTCTCCCAGACGTCCATTAATGGTTGCAATGATACCACCATTTACTAATCCAATAAGGAAACCTATCAGTGCAATGAATAGAATAACTACTATTGTGAGGAATGTTGTATTCCCTTGCTGCCCAAATCTATTCATTATGGTGATGGCAACAACAGCACAAAATGAGACAGTAGCTCCAACAGAAAGGTCCATTCCTCCAGTCATCATGACGTAGGTAACTCCAAGACTTACGATACCAATTACTGAGGCTTGCCTTAGCATATTCAATGCATTATTAGTCGTGAGGAATGAGGGTTCCAAGATGGATGCTATTATTATAATGAGCACTAGAGCTATTAATACTCCATAATTTCGAAGCATTGAGATTATTGTAGATGGTAATATTCTCTCTTTTTCATTTTTATTATGATTCATTCTCACTCCTCTCTTCTAGTAGAGCCATCTGCATTACTTCTTCCCCAGTCATATGTTCCTCGGTAAGTTCACCTTTTTTTCTCCCTTGATTAATTACCATGACTCGGTCACTCATTCCTAACACTTCTGGTAATTCAGACGAAATCATAATAATTGACTTTCCATCCTTCACAAGTTCATTCATTAATAAATATATTTCGTATTTTGCTCCAACATCGATTCCTCTTGTTGGTTCATCCATGATAAGAATCTCGACATCAGAAAATAGCCATTTTGCTAAGACCACCTTTTGCTGATTACCCCCAGATAAGTTAACGACTCGTTGTTTATTTGAGGGTGTTCTAATATTAAGACTTTTCACAGATGTAGAGACTTCTTCTTGTGCCAGATTATGACGGTAAAATCCCTTTTTTGAGACACGAGGTAAATTAGCAATAACGATGTTATCACTCACATTATAATGTAAGGCAAGTCCTGTCTCTTTTCTGTCCTCTGTAATAAGCCCTATGGAACATTTCTTTCCTTGATAAGTATTGTGGATATGTACTTTTTTTATTTTTAACTAATACAGAGCCTTCTTGTAATGTTCTTGCACCAAAATGGCCTCTACCAACTCCGTACGACCTGAACCAACGAGTCCAGCAATTCCAAGGATCTCTCCTTTATGTAGGATGAAAGAGACATCTTTAACGTATGAAGCACAAGAAACATGTTTTGCCTCTAACACCACTTCATCTTGTACAACAGAGGTTTCTCTTTTAGGAAAATTCATTTCTACAGGTCGCCCTACCATTTTGCAATAACTTCACGATTGTTTGTTTTTGTGTTGGTGTGGTATCTATGATCTTACCGTCTCTCAATACAGTAATCTTATCTGAAATAGAGAACACCTCTTCTAATTTATGAGAAATATAGACAATTGTAATTCCTTGTTCCTTTAGTGTGTGAATGATAGTAAATAGTTTTTCAATTTCTTTATTAGTAAGAGAAGATGTCGGTTCATCCATTCCGATAATTTTTGCATTCACTGATAAAGCTTTTGCTATTTCAACAAGTTGCTTTTCTGCAACACTTAAGTCTTCTACTCTCTGACGAATACTAAAATTAAATCCCAACTCTTGAATTAGCTTACTTGCAGACTCTCGAACAGACTTCCAATGTATGAGTTTGTTTTTGTAGGTGTGTAAATACCCTAGATACATATTCTCTGCAACACTAAGAGAATTTACAAGATTGAATTCTTGATGGATAAGACTAATCCCAGAGGCTTGCGCCTCTTTTGTTCCTTTGAATACTTTTGGACTTCCATCAATCATTATTGAACCAGAATCTGGTTGGAGAACACCACTAAGGATATTCATAAGAGTTGATTTACCTGCGCCATTTTCCCCAACAAGAGCATGGATATCTCCAGGAGAGACCGAGAAAGATACTTCATCTAAGGCTTTTACACCAGGAAAGGTTTTGTAATGTTGCGCATTTCGAGGATATTTTGAATCACTGATGTTCTCCTACCGTTGTTCATTGAAGGAAAAGAGAGGAGTAATTATACTCCTCTCCTACTTGTTTAGAACCAGTTATAATTATCTATTGTAGCTTTAGTTGCTGGCTCTATTGGAAGTTCTACCCATTGAGGAACTTGTTTACCATTAATAATATCAATTAAGGTTGAAACTGCTAGAGCACCTTCTACACCAGGATCTTGGGTACTAGTGCCATATGCATAACCATCTTTGATAGAATCATAAATAATCGTGTTTGATCCTGCGCACACGATAGGAATCTCCCCTAATTTATTTGCAGCACGAAGAGATGCAATGATTCCTGCAAGCATTCCGCCATCATGAGAGACAATCACATCAATTTGATTACCATATTTTGTAAGATAGTCGTTCATCTTCGTGAGAGCCTTATCTGCATCAAAGTCGGCTGGTTGTTTGTCTAGGAATTTAATCTGTGTTCCTGCAAAGTCTTCTTTGAAAGCTTCGTTAAAAGCAATTGTTTGTGCATGTCCAGCAGTGCCTTCAATTGCTACGAGATTTCCTTTCCCTGAAGGAAGAAGATCTTTGACTAAAGTTGCCATATTGTGTCCATGTTGTTTTACATTAGTACCTACATATACCGGCACATTATTTCTTTCAAGTGCATCAAGTGTATAGTTATTAACGACAACATATGGAAGTCCAGCTTTATTCAATGCTTCCACAACAGGAAGAGATCCATCTATATCAGCAGGGAAATAGACAAATCCTGCAGACTCAGAAATTGCGAGCCGAGCATGCTCTAGTTGTTTTTGCTGGTTTCCTTCCCCATCAAGGATTTGTAATTCATATCCTAGTTCTTTTGCCTTTTCGATTGCTGCAGGGTTAAATGCCGCACAATAAGGGGCAGTATAATAAGCATTTGATAGAATTAATTTCTTTGATTCTCTTGCTGATTCTTGAGCCCCTGCTGCAAACACAGTAGAGGTTAATAATACCAGTAACAATACTAACACACCAATCCTTTTCATAGTTTTCTCCTTTTTAGTATAGGAAAAGTATCCTTACCTTTTCCAACTTTATTTATTCTGCATACGGTGCAACTGCATAATAAGCTACATCCTTACGCCGATCCAAACGCCCAAAAACTGCCACCACAGGGACATTGCTACGTAATATGAGTGCATATTGCCCTTCTGGTATTTGATAATCTTGATTCCATACTTTCTGATCCAATCTAAAACAATGAACTCTTTTGGGATCTACACTCAATTGTAAGCCTTCTTTTGGTGCCTTGTCTTCAAAAAGAAGGGTGACCTCAATTACTGCTTCCTGTGAGGAATCATTTACAATCATTAATGCTTCATGAGCTCTAGGTTCTCCTAGATTCTCTGGATGAGGTGGTAAATCTCCATCAGCAAAGACCCATAATTTCTTTCCAATCATGATTTGACTCCTTTTTACACATTTGTTGATAGAATTGCATCCATTTCAGGGCAAAGTGGTTCACATCCATTCTCAGTAATAACATAGCCAGTTTCTATCCGTGCACCATGGAATTCAGGATGACCAAAGAAACTTACATCAACACATACTGTCATTCCAGGAGTTAAGACATCATCACTATTGGGTCCGTAGAATGGCCCTTCTGCTTCCATGAGTCCAATAGTATGCGCAAATGGGCATACCAAATAATCAATAAGACCATTTTTGATAAAAGACTTTCTTCCTGGGATATCTAGTTCCCTACCGCTTACTCCAGGTTTGAGCATGTTTTTAGTGAGAGAAAAGCTTCTCTAAGATAGTTGACGCAATCTTTTTGTCTTTGTGTATATGTTCCACTTACAGGTAATGACTCCCCATGACTCCAGCATACCCATTAATTCTTGGGGCTATTCCGACCATGACCAATTCCCCAGCAAGCATCTCTTTATTTAAAGCTGTAGGAACAACGGCTTTAGCCCTTTCCCCACTTCCAACAATGCAAGAAAAAGCAAAGCTATTTGCTCCAGCTTTACGACACACATATTCACCTTCTGCCGCAACTTGATGTTCAAATACTCCAGGAGCGATGATCTGTTTCATCGCAAGATAGGCTTCAAAGGTAAGCCCAAAAGAAGTACGAATCTGTTCTATTTCCCAAGGAGATTTATAGGCGCGAAGAGCTTCATACTCATCTGTGATATCTACAAGTGTACTTCCAGAAAAACCTGCTTTAAATTGGGTATATACATTATGAGGCAAGGCTGCTGTACCAACTATTCCAATCTTATTCATCGGAATGTGTGCTGCAGCTAGTTCTTTGTATAAACTATCAAAAGTACTTATTTTTGCATTTGGATATTCTTCATCAGGGACCATGAATGGAGTAAAATTTCTCGTTTCACTAATAGCACTACTCATTTTTGCAAAAGGTTCACTTTCTGGCCCTCCAAGCAACAAAGGTTCTCCATCAAGAGGAAGTAAGATGCACCCTTTTTCAAATTGAGGACACCACCCAGTTATATACCATCCGTTTGCAACATTTAATTCATCATAATAAATCAATGCTGCATCTAATGATTTTTCACTCAGTATTGTCCTAACCTTTTCGATTCTTTTCTCTGTCTCGTTTAGATTGAAATATGACATGTTCGACTCCTTTCTTACACAACGTTGTAAATATTAATTACAACGTTGTAATATATACTAATTATATTCTTAATAATTCAGTTGTCAATCAAAAAATAGAAGAATATTTCTATAAGAAAACTGCATAACTGGAATATTTATCGCTAAATATTTCAAACTATTGTTATAGAATAATTATATCTTTTGGGAAATTTGTAAGATTTTCTGCACCATGTGCACCAACTCTTACACTATCCTCCACACGTAGTCCATGCCCTTTAGTGTCCTTCATAAAGATGTCGATGCAGTAGGTCATGTTCTCTTTTAGAATATAATCACTATTTGATTCAATCCAAGGTGGTTCACCCTCCATTAATCCCGTTGCATGGCATGGTCCATATAATAACCAATCACTGTATCCTCTCTTCTCCATGTAATTCATATATTTCTTTGCTACTACTCCTGCATTATTGCCAGCATAGAGTTGCTCGCTAATTAGTTCATGAGCTCCATAGGCGGTATTAATCGCATCTGTCATCCATTTCTGGGCAGGACCTATTATTACTTGCCGACCAATAGAAGAAGCATATCCTTCATATCTTGCACCAACTCCAATATGAACAAGTTCTCCTTTTTGAATCACTTTCTGTCTAGCTCGGCTTATAGCCTGATCTCCCCCATTCCCTGATAATACCCACATTGGATAGGCTTCATTTTCACCACCAAGTTCATAGATCTTTTGTACTCCAAGTCCTCTCACTTGTAGCTCTGTCATGCCAGGTTGTATGTGTTCTATGGTATATTTCATGGCCTCATGAGAGATACGACTTGCCTCTTTTATACATAGAATTTCTTGATCAGATTTAATCATTCTTGGTTTCATAATCAGCTCATCACCCGAATTGATAGAACTGCATCCAAGAGAAGTCACAGCTTTTTCGAAATCTTTATAAACTAGATGGCTAATAATATTATATCCAGCTATTGAAGCATGTTTGAGAGGAGCTCCATGAAGTACATTTTTAATACTTTCTATGAACGTATCGAGTTCAACTCCAGGGTATTCGGGATTTGAGGATTCCCTGAAAGATTGTATTCTTCTTATTTCTTTAATTGTGGAGCGATCTTTTGCATATGTAAGACTTTCTGGCCCGATAAGTAATATTGGGTCTCCTGTTTGTCCCATCAATACTCCAGCAGTTTCAAAGGAGGGCCAATAATTACTTAAGTATCGAACAAATTGAGGTTCTGCCTCATTAGCAAATGCAAGTAATATATCTACTTCATGTTCTTTCATAAGATTTTGAATAGTGATGATTCTGTGTATATATTCTGCCTGAGATATTCTGGGTTTTTCTTGCACGATAGATCCTCCTAGAATTAATTAAGAAATCCTTATGTTTTTATTTCCTCAAAATAATTGAGCGCAATACTCATGAACAAAGGGCGATAAAGATGTTGCTCCTTCTTCTGTGATTACATACCCTTCTTCAATTCTATTTGATCCTCCAGATAGACCAAACAGACTTATATCTGTATTCACAGTCATCCCAGTAAGAAATGGAGATGTAGTTTTCTCGTTAGGATAAGGAGATTCTGCTTCAGCACATCCAATTCCATGCAAAGGAGGGTACACATCATATTCACTTACGTTCTGCTCGGCAAAATACTTTTTCACAGCAATGACAAATTGTTGCATTGGAATTCCTGGTTTTAAATAGGGTAATCCTGCATATAATGCTCCTAAAAGAATCCTTATCACTTCTTTTGTCTCTTTGGAAGCTTCTCCAACAGCATAGGGAATTTCACATGTTGCAACATACCCTTCGTATTGAACAGCTAAGGCACACATTATCATATCGCCGTTCTTAATTATCTTTTGTGTTGGCCGACCTATAATAGTGTTGGTTCTTTCTCCAGAGGCAAATACATTGAAGATTATGTGTTCTGCTCCATTTTTTCTTGCAGCCCCTTCAACTATTCCAGCAGCTTCTAGTTCACTCATACCGATGATGTTGGTATTGATAAGCTCTTTATATGCTTTATCTGCAATCTCTGCTGCTTTAGATAAACAGGCTATTTCATCTTTTGATTTTCTCTTTCTCATTGTTTGTAACATATAATTACAATCAACAATCTTACAATTGAATGCATTATGTATTGTATTGAAAAGCAGTGAAGACATTGCATCAATCCCAACAATGCCAAGAGTTTTAACAACTCCTTCTGCTTTCGATATCTCTTGTGCAAGTGATGGAAAATCGGAGTATATAGCTAAAGGATATTCTATTTCATCAGGGACTGTGGCACAGAGAAAATCAGGAATGAGACGAATATCTGGCCAAACAGACATTTCACGAGCAACTTGCTCTCCCTCTGGAGCACAAAGAAGTATCGGCTCAATTTCTTTACCTATCAATAATCCCCCTCTTTCAAATAGAGGCCAATAATTTGATACATATCTAAGATTCTCTTTTCGATACTCATCTCCATATACAAAAAGAGTATCGATTTGATCTTGTTCCATCATTTCTCTTATCTTAATAATCCTATTAAGAAACTCTTTATGTGAAATTTTAGGTTGGTTCAATTCACTTTTCTCCTTCAATAGTTATTTGTGAAAATCATCATCATTACCTACAATTATGAGTAAAATTGTTATTAAAGATTCTTCATAGAATTGGGATGCCTGTACTGTATGCCTAGATAATCTAAGAAGTTTCTTACAGTCTGACGCATATATTATAGATATGTGTTAGAGTAGCGCTTTACCGTTCAAGTAAAACGCTACCTATTCATACGTTCTGATGTGATTAGAACCAACTATAATTATCCACATCTTTTGCAAAAATTGGACCGGTTGGAGTTGATGCCCACTGTTCTACTTTTTCACCATTAATAATTTTATCAAGCATCACAACCGATAAAGAACCTTCAGCAAATGGATCTTGAGCAACACTCGCATAGAGTTCTCCATTCAATAATTTATCTCTTACAATTAAATCTTGACCTTGGCATAACAATCCAACTTTTCCGATATAACCGGCAGCTTCAATTGCTGAATATGCACCTTGGAACATTCCTCCATCTTGAGCTACAACCAAATCAATTCTAGATCCAAATTTTGTAAGCATATCTTCCATGATAGTCATAGCTTTTGAAGGGTCATATTCTGCATATTGATGATCATTGAGAATATTGATGCCGCTTCCTTTAATCACTTCATTTACACCGATTGTCAAGTTCTCTGTGTAACTTGAACCAGGACTTCCTTCGATGTACACAACATTCTTGGTTGCTGATGGATTATCTTCAAAATACGAAATCATCAATCTTCCTAGCCATCTACCAATTTCAACTTCATCAGATGCGATCATACAGGGAACATCATCTAGAACAGAATCAGCAACTACTGTATTTAGAGCGACCCATGGAAGTCCTGTTGAATTGAGATATTCAACAATTGGGGGAGTGCTCGCTTGATCACCTGGCCAATAAATTAATGCATCATACCCATCAGCGACGGCTGCTTTAAATTGTGATAGTTGTTTGTCCGCATTTTGTTCGCCATCTACAATCTGCACTTGATATTGCAGCTCTTTCGCTTTCTCCCTCACTGCTTCTTGTAAAGGAGCTCCATAAGGTGCTGTATAATATGCACTTGACATAAAGATCTTTTGTGCTCCGTCACTTTCTTGTGCACCAGCTGCCCCTAGAGTAGAAACAACAAGAATCACCATCAGAGAGATCATTAAGATTTTCTTCATACAATTCCTCCTTAGCACTGCTCTTTGCAGTAACTTTCTTATTTCTTATTTTTCTTTGCGATAACGGCATCTAGCATTATTACGGTGATAAGAACCAACCCTCTCACAAACTTTTGCATAGATCCACTTACTCCAAGAAGTGTGAGTGCATTAAAAAGTATTGCTAATACGAGCACTCCAATTATCGTCCTATAAACACCTCCACTCCCTCCTTGAAGGCTTGTTCCACCAATAATGGTGGCTGTTATACAGTAAAGAGATAAATCAGAACCATAAGGAGCCCAACCAGCTTTAATTCTCACTCCATACATAATCCCACTCATTGCAGCGGCTGCTCCTAGAATTGTAAATACAATAAATTTTGAAAAGACGACATTTATACCAGATAATCGTGCTACCTCATAATTGCCTCCAGTAGCATAGATATTTCTACCAAATACAGTTTTACGCATTAACCATATAAAGAGTATTAATAAGAGGCCATACATCATAGGAATGATTGAAATCCCTCCGATATGTATATCTCCTATTGCATATAATATTTCATTATCAGTATTAACAGGTTGCGCTCCGGTAACTACATATGCCAATCCTTTGATTGATATCATAGTACCTAGAGTAACAACAAATGCAGGCATTTTGACTTTTCCAATCAGATATCCATTAAATGCTCCAAAAAGGGCTCCACAAAGGATCGTGACAAAAAATGCTAATACAATACCAATACTATTACAGCAAAGAACAAAGAGAACTGTAGACCACCCAAACACAGAGGCAGAGGAGAGGTCAAACTCACCACAAATTACCACGCATGTCATTGCAATAGCAGTAATGCCATATACAGCACTTTCGTTTATGATATTCACAATATTGTCCCATGTTGAAAATGAACGTTTTGTAAAGACCATAAAGATGACAAATCCAATGAGAAACACTGTGACTGCGTTTTCTATTAAGAGTGTAGTAACATTCTTTTTATATCTCATCTCATTAAGCATGTACCATCTCCTTCATTTTGACCTGTTTATTCACAATATCCATTCCAACGGCTGCCAATATGAGCAAACCTTTGACCACCTGCTGATGATACGCTGTGATTCCTAAAATATTTAGAGCATTACCCATAATCCCAATTATTACTGCTCCAAGAACTGTTCTTAACACACTGCCACTGCCACCGCTGAGCTGAGTTCCTCCAACGACAACAGCTGCTATGACATCCATCTCATAGTTTAGTCCTGCAGTGGGGTTTGAAGAGGTAACCCGACTACATAAAACAATCCCGCCCAGACTTGCGAGTATTCCTGATATTGCGAAATAGCTGATTCTGTTAATCTTTACGTTAATACCACTCATCTTAGAAGCTTGAATATTTCCTCCAATAAAACACATTCTTCTTCCATATTTTGCTTTACGTAATATAAATTCCATTACTGAAGCAAGAGCAAGAAATATGATGATTGGCATAAAGCCCTGACCAAGTGATTTGAAAAACCCTTCCTCGATTCTTCCAGAAATAAATAATCCATTTGAAGGAAATAGAGCGATGGAGGCTACTACAACTTGCATCCCATAGGTAACAATGAAAGCTTCTCCCTTTCCACCATTAATGCTAGAGATCAAGGTTCCATTAATTATTCCTATAGCAAGTCCTGCAAGAAGTCCTGAAAGGATTGCAAGATATTCGTTTACTCCAGCATTTATTGAAAGTATTGTGATGACACCAGAAAGAGAGACGACTGAACCTACAGAGAGATCAAATGCCCCTCCAATGATGCAATAGGTCATTCCACATGCAACTATACCTACTACAGAAACCTGTCTAAGAACGTTAAGTAGATTGTTAAAAGTAATGAAATTAGTCTCAACAAAACCAGTAAAAATAATCATAATGAGTATGACGATTATGATTCCATTATTTCGAGCTACATCAATTATTTTTTCCAATTCATGTTTTTATTCCTCTCAGTTGAGTATAAGTTTCATGACATTATCACCACTCATATCAGATCCACTAAGTTCCCCTTTTAGCTCTCCATCATGCATCACCAAAATTCTGTCACTCATATTGAGCACCTCAGGAAGTTCAGAAGAAATCATGATTATTGATTTTCCTTGTTCACTCAAAGAATTCATGAGGCAGTAGATTTCGTATTTTGCCCCAATGTCTATTCCCCGAGTTGGTTCATCTAAAATGAGAATTTCTGCATTTGAAAACAACCACTTTGCAAGAACAACTTTTTGCTGATTACCTCCCGATAAATTGTAAAGAGTTTGTCGAACTGATGGCGTTTTAATATTCAATGTCTTGACAAAATCTTTGGCTACTTTTTCTTCCATGTTTCGTTGAATGACAAACCCTTTTGAGACATGTTCAAGTTTTGTGATTGAAATATTTTTCGTCACGCTCATGTCAACGACTAAGCCTGTCTCTTTCCTATCTTCTGTAACCATACCGATTGAATTCATTTTTCCATCTTGAGTAGACCTAATTCTTGCTTTCTTTCCATGAATTTCTATCGTACCTTCATCAATTGGATTAGCTCCAAAAATGGCTTCAGCTAATTCGGTGCGTCCAGCACCTACGAGACCTGCAATACCAAGAATTTCGCCTTTTCTTACATCAAAACTTATCCCTTTTAACTCCTTACCCCGGCTAACATTTTTACCGATAATACAACTTCTTGTGGAGTAGCTGTTCGTGGTGGATATTCCATACTAAGAGATCTTCCAACCATCATTTCAATAATTTCATCCTTGGTAATTGCTTCAACCTCTTTAGTCCCAACAATTTTTCCATCTCTCATAATAGATACGGTATGACAAATTTTAAAAATTTCATCGAGTTTATGTGAAATATAGATGACTGTTATTCCTTTTTCACGCAATTTCTCAATAATTGGGAAAAAGAGTTCAATCTCTTTATTAGTGAGTGAAGATGTGGGTTCGTCCATGACAATAATTTTTGATTTATAAGAGAGTGCTTTTGCGATTTCAACTAATTGCTTTTCAGCTACTGAAAGTTTCCCTACAATTGTATTCACATTGAAAGAAAGACCTAAAGATTGGAGCAAAGAATCTGCTTTATGTTGTATTTCTTTCCAGTTAATGGTTCTTTTATCATTAAATCTTCCTAGAAAAATATTCTCTGCAACTGATAGTGTATTGATGAGGTTAAATTCTTGGAAAATGGTACTTATCCCTTTTTCGCTTGCATCCTTTACTCCATGCAATTTTAATGGGCTTCCTTGAAGGAATAGTTCACCACTATCAGCGGTATACACTCCATTAAGTATTTTCATTAAGGTAGATTTACCCGCTCCATTCTCTCCGATAAGGCCATGAACCGAACCTTCTTTCACATAAAGGGAAACATCATCTAATGCAACAACTCCTGGAAAGGTTTTTGTGATATGCCGCATCTCTAATACATAGCGTTCTTCATCACCCATATCGTAGTCCTCTCTTAATCAATTTCGTCAACATCATCTAGTCAAACCCATGTATATAAGAAAATTTACAACGTTGTAACTTTCCTAAATTGTGACACCCAAATAAGAGGTTGTCAAGAAAAATAACAATAATTGATTGTCTTTTTTCTAAAAACATTACATTATTAACTACAGTAAAATTAGTACCAAATACCTATACTATGAGAAGGAGCACAATTAGTTTTGAAACGTGAAAATATTACGATTAAGTTCATTGCTGAAAAAAGCTGGTGTCTCATTTTCTACTGTAGCGAAAGCTCTACATGATAACCCGGCAATTAATTCACAGACTCGAGAGCGTGTTAAAGCTATTGCAAAAAAATATAATTACAGACCAAATATCCTCGCAAAAGGATTAAGAAACCGAAGAACTCGGACAATTGGTGTGATTCTAAATGACCTACAAAGTCCATTCTATTCTGATATCTACAAAGCGATTGGTGATGTACTCACAACTAAAGGGTACACAATGTTTCTTACTGATTCAAAATATGATGAAAAAATTGAGAAAGCAAATATTTCAACAATGATCAGTCAAGGCGTTGAAGGGATTATCATCTCTTCGGTAAGTGAAGAATCTGAGAATATTAACTTATTGCTACAAGAAAATGTGAGTACTGTGTTTATCGACAATAGACCATTAAGAGAGGATGTCTGTTGTACATATGTCGATCATGAAACAGCGGCAACCTTAGCATGTGATTATCTCATATCTAAAGGACATAAAGATATATTGCTTCTTAATGGTCCGAAAACCTTCCATCAAGTAAACACTTTCTTGCCGGATATAAAGACTCCTTATCTCGTGCTAACATCCCTTACAAAAGTAAATTAGTTAAGCATAATCCCATAGAGTTAGAAGAAACTTGTAATCAAATGCATAAGATTTTCACTCATGAAGACTCTGTCAAACCACATGATTTTACAGCTATTGCAACACTTAGTGACGTCATTGCCATAGGAGTGTACGAGGCAGCATTAAGAGAAGGTTTTTCTATTCCACAATCGTATAGTGTTATTGGGTATGATAATATTTTAGCAACAAAATATCTTAATCCCAGTCTTACAACAATCAATCAACCTAAAGAACAAACCGGACTATTAGCTGTAAATTTATTACTAGATTGTATTGAAAATCCAGATAAAGAAACAATTCAAATAATATTGAACCCAGAACTCATCCTTAGATCCTCTGTTGCGGCTCTGAAATAAGAATTAAGGGAAGACTTTAAACTTTTCACTAATTAAGATACAAACAGTAATAAGAGAATAAGAATAATAGTAATCATCTAGTTCTCTCAAGATATTCTGTTAACATATTGCAATTGGAATGAAATACATCTTTATTCCGATTAAGTATCTTTTAGAATTGTGTCAGCAATTGCACGATGAAGGGTTTTAGTTAAAAGTCCTTAAGAAGATGCATTACGTTATAATCGTGTAAAGATAGAATGAGAGTAGACAAAACTACTAAAAGGAATTTTCTGAAATGATTAGTAAAAAAGAACTGGGACTTATTATCAGCCTCTCAGGTTTTCTATCACGATAAACACCCTACCCTCCTTAGTTACTTGGTTTTCACAATTGTTTGATATTCCTTTCTCTCTCTTTTCTTTTGTGTTTGCATTCCAATATGCATCTTTTGCATTTTTCTCAATTATGATTGGAAAATTCTCATCCTTGAAAAAGGTAAACCTCCCTTTGGTATTAGTTATTGCCCTTTCTATCAGTGCTATCTCTATTGGATTTATTGGATTTTCTTGGTCATTTGCCATCCTTATACTATTTATGATAGTCATCGGAGGCGCTGGAGGAAGTGTCGAATCTATTGGAACAGCCTTATTAGCACATGAATCTCAAAATAAGAATTTCATATATTTTTCACAGTTTTTCTATGCAGTTGGAGCTTTTATTGCACCTCTAATAATCAGTATTCTTCTCTCTCTAGATACCTCTATTCCATTGATTACTCTCATAATAGGATTCTTTTCTATCTTTATCGTATTAGTTGTAGCTCCTTTAATTTTTAATAAGAAGAGAACACGTCTTCACGTTGATGTACCAATCCAAAAACCGTTGGATGAGGAAATAAAAGAACACTCTCAGAGCACTACTCTATTTATTGCAATCTTCCTAGCAATGATTATGTATGTCATTCTTGAAAGTTCTATTGCAAGTTGGCTTCCTTCCTATTTTGAATCTTCACTCAACTACAAACCACCGAAAGCGGCTAGTATGCTCACTTCATTTTGGGCGGGATTAATGATCGCACGCTTGTGGTATTCTTTTTATAAGAAAAAAGGTCTTTTCAAGTATCTTATGATTCACGTAATCATAATGGTAGTGTTCATCATAGTGATAGTATGTTTAAAAAATCATAGTTCATATATATTAATATTAGGAAGTTGTTTTATAGTTGGATTAGGGTGTGGCCCTATATGGCCTCTTTTAGTTGAGTATTGTATGCATATGTTTGATAAACCTCACTACACCATGTATTTGATAGCAGGTGGAAGTATTGGCGCATTAATTGGACCACTATTAACAGCATTAATATTCTCATATATAGGAATAGAGTCATTCTTCTTTATCATGACTTGTTACACACTTATATTGATGATATGCATCATACGGACTCATCCTAGAAAAAGATTAGTACATTAGTAGCATGACATGTTCCACTAGTAGAACCTTTCTTGTTTCATAGAAAGGTTCCTTATAATGAAGACGGGTTGTGTTAGAAACCTAGTTCGTAGAATTTCCCAACAGGATTTGTCATAATTTCAACCCCATCAGTTGTAATACTTGCTCCAAGTTCCCATCTAGCACCAAACCCAGGTCCTGAAATGAAAGAATCTACTTGAAAGCACATATTTGGTTCCAAAAGATAGGTTGAGTTTGTTTCCATCCAAGGTGGTTCTACTTCAATCATGCCAGTTCCATGGCATGGTCCATAGACAAAATTGTCTTCAAATCCTGCATCTACAAATCGTTGGTAATAGTCTTTACTAATTTCACTTGCAGCTTTACCGGGTCGAAGTTGTGTTTTAGTCCAATTGTGTACTTCTAAGCAGAAATCGATATATCTTTTTCTTTCAGCGTCTATTTTTCCCATACATAGAGGGATTCCAATACTTGGCGAATACCCATCAACTCGAGCAGATAAGTTTAACTGGACGATATCATTCTTTCCAATAATTCTATCGGGGCGAGACCTGGAAATTGCATGGCTCGTTGATTGCTCACTAAACACATACATTGGAAGGCCCTCATATTCGGCTCCTTTTTCGTAAATTGCCTTTTGAGCAACTCCAACCATCTGGGTCTCACTTAACCCAGGCTTAAGTGCTTTGATAACTTCTTGTGTAGCATAATCAACGATTGTGAAAGCATGACGAATACATGCTATTTCATTCGGGCTCTTTATCGAACGCAATTTCACCATTATCTCATCAGCACGGATAATTTGTGCATGTGGATAGCTCTGTTTGATTCCATCCATTATTACTAGAGTTGTATCAATCCAGGCAGCAACACCTATTCGGATGTTTTCTCCCGATACACCAATTGATTTGAAAACATCTTTAAAAGTATTGGGTATGAGATGTGGGGCAGATGGATCTGCTGATTCTCTATACTCCATAAGAACATGTATGTTATCGATGCATCCCATGTCTTTTGCAAAGATTTTACTCTCTAATCCAACGAGAAGAGCAGATTGTCCTGTGGCAGAAATAGCAACTCCTGCTCTTTCGAAAAGAGGCCAAAATCCACTAAAATATCTTACATTAGCAAAATCTGCCTCAGTGGAATTCACGACTAATACATCTAGGTTCATCTCTCTTATAAGAGTTGCAGCCTTTTCTCTTCTCTCTTTATACTCCTGTTCTGGAATCTTTACAATGTTCATCTTAGCCTTCCTTTTTTCTCGTTAATCTTCAATGATTGAATTCTTGGGCAAATGTATCACAACGATAGAATTGAGCCCCAATTCCTTGTAACAATTCAATGAGTTTCTCAAGTTCCACCGAAGCTCCTTCTCCACAATTCTGGGTAATAAATGAATCTGGAATCACTGTAGCTTCACCAAAATTGTATTGGTCTTTCATGGGAAAGAACTCCCATGGATGAATATAGAATACTAATACTGGTGGGATATTTCTCTCTTCACAAAAAGTGATAAACTTTTCACACTTCTTGAAAAGAAAAGCTGCTCCTTTTGTTCTAAATAAAGGCCACTGATCTCTGTCGCGCTCTAATTCAGGATCATTACTCTCCATCACCATATCTGCAAAATTAGGTAACTCAAGTACTGAAGAGTCTCCTTTTTCAAGCCAATTATCTCGAGAAGGATAGTAGGGTGCATACTGTTTTCTATGGTAATACATTGGATATGAGGCATCACATATATATCCTAACTTCTCTAATGTATTAATCATATGTGTTGATCCCCATAATCTAGGCGCTCTAAATGAGATGGGTCTATATCCAAGAGATGCTTCAACCCACTGTGTTGCAATGGTTAATCGAGGTTCAATTTCATGAGATAATAAGGGCTTTACTCCAGGAATCGGAAATAGTTCATCTCCAATCGTTTCATGATAGAGAGAGTGACACCCTACTTCGTGATGTGCTTTATCTACTTCTTTTACTACATGAGGAAATTCTTTTGCAGCTTCTCCTGTAAAGAAAAATGTTGCTTTAATGTCTCTTTTTTCAAATATTTCTAATAGTCTTGGAATTCCATTCCTCACTCCTTCGTAAAAAGGAGTAAAACTTCCAACATCCGTTTCAACATCGACTCCAATAAGGACTTTTATGTTCTCCATACACTCATCCCCTTTAACTTTTAGAGACTTGCTTATACATCGATTCAAAAGCTACATCCCCATATTATGTTCATTTGATAAGATGCTATCTTTCATCCTCGTTCCATCATACTTATGTTGATATCTGACTATACTAGTAGGGACCAATGATGCTCACTTTATCGATATCAATATGAAACACCAAAACTAAATTGTAGTGAAACTTCTTCGTTATACGATAAAGTTTTCATATTGCCATAATTTGATTCAGCAGTTTTTCCTTGTGGCCCTGCTGTAGCAGGAAGGGCGAATCCACATGCTCCTCTATCTTTCGTATGAGTCATCCATAGTACTGTATGATCTAAAATCTTTGTGTCCTGAGTAACCCAATACGTGTTTCCATTTTTCTTATGTAGCTTACTAGTAAATTGTTTTTCTTCCCCTTTATGTTGTAATACAGCAACTACCTCAGGGTCATACTCATGTTCTTCATCAAGGGTAAGAAGTAGTGAAGGCTCTTGTTTATACACGTCATTTCCAATAATTCTGAGATGGGAAGAATCAAATTGATATGTTGGATATTCTAGTGATAGTGCATCATGAAAGTCAAAATTAATATGGCTTAGATACATATAATCTAGGGGAACATGAGAGCAATTTCTGATATCGATGTTTGATGTTACTGACAATCCATTAGAATTGATGCCTAACACAACACTAAACATATAGTCTTCTTTAAAAGGAACTTTTCTATTGTATGTTCCACCAAGAGAGATTGGGTACTCTTTATTCTCAAAATCAAATGCTATCCAAGCTTCTTGAAATATTGCCACAGGAAGCTCTCCATGATGTAAGTGAGAGTCTTCAACTTGTGGGTTGCCCATCCCTGTGATTCCGCAATGGATAAGAAACGCTCCATAGTTCTCAAGAAAGGTCTTATTATACGAAGGTTCTTGTACAAATCCTGAGAATTTTTGACTCTTTCCATCGATGTTCCAATCCCAAAGTTGCTGACCAAGGAAAGGTAGCCAAATAAACTCTCCTTTACCTATGATGATACGTACTGCTTCTACTCCACTTTGATAGCAAAATGTGCTGATTGTCACTTCATTATTAGAAAATAGTGTTTTTTCAGTATTGGTGAAGAAGTGAGAATAAAGATGTAATTTGTTTGTATTATTCATGATTAGCCTCTTACAAGAAAAATATGAAATCTGAAACAATTAAAGTGTATCATATGTATGAAATTATGCAATGCCAACGTTGTAATTATCTGTTATTTAAGATGTTTGGAAAAAGAAATCAAATATGATTTATCCAAAGACTCTATCTTTGGCAATAATTCGATGACCTTCCTTTTGTAACCATTGAGTTTACGATAATCAACTATATGTTTATGCTGTAACACACCAACAATAACTGACTCTTCTATACCGAGAGTGTGCGAGATTTCTTTAATTTTCACTTTAGATAAATAGTTTTTGTATGGTTCGGCTAAAGATATGATTTCATCTATCCTGAGCATTTTTTTCAGCCATCATATCTGCTTCTTTCTCAATATTATCTGTTGCAGGCTCTCTTTCTAGATTATCAAGAATTTCTTGAGCCTTCACTTCTTCAAGATGCAATACACATGTGCAATTTCATGGGCTAGAGTAAACCAGAAATTATCAACTCTATCATAACGACCAGTATAGACAATGACTGGGTTTAACCCATCATAAAAACAAGCACCATCTAGATATGTTTTTGAAAGATGAGATAAAGTGATAAATTTAATTCCAGCAGATGTTAAATCGTCAATAATCTGTGCAACTCCATCTTCATTACATGTATATGAGGTAAAGTTATTTCCTATAGTAATAAGTTTTTTTTCATCATATGCTGAACAACATATTTCTTCTGCTTTTAATCTTGCAATTTTTTGCCAAGTATAAGAATAGAACTTAGTATACTCCTCATTTTCTTTTGTTTGACGAGCGTAATATCTTTTATTAATGTCTTTATAGATAGACTCATCAAATGTCTCAGTGCCCCAAATTTCTTTAAACAGATTAAGATATGTATCAGAATTCTTTTCTATATTGAACCATCCCTTCTTTACAATCTCTGAAACTGGTATGAATTTTCGAATCTCTGCCCTCAACTTAACCTTTTGCTCATCTGTTGTCTCTGTTTTCTTAAATAGTTGGTAACGAGCATCTAAATTGATCCAGAACTCTGCACTCGTATTAAAAACACTTGAAAGCAACCTAGCACTCTCAATTGATATGGGGACTTTATGCTGAATAATATTACTAATTTGCTGTGTTGAAATTCCCATCAATCGGCTAACTCTTCTTGAGTCCATCCTCGGGTATTCAGATATTTTTTTAATGGTATATCCAGGACCAATATTAATAAAAGGTTTCAATGTTGTATTACTTAACATTCTTCCCTCCTGTTTGTGATACTTATTCATAATGTTTACTCACTGTCATAAAAGATATTATTCCAGTTGTTTTTTCTTCATTCTCCCACTCTATTTCAACCTCAAGACGATATTTTCTTCCGAGTCTAAAAGAATAGCGAGAGCTATGTCCTTGTAATTTTTCAAATACACTTACTTCATTATTATTTAAGTAATATCTAAGCCTTTAGAAATGTCAAAAGATATCGCATTTTTGTTTAATATCGTATAACACATTTAGATTAATTAGATTTGATAATATATAGATTAGAATTCTCATCGTTTTCTTATTGCTTTTTGCGCATATTGCACTCTACTATAAGAAATCGTGATCATATTGGAGTGATGAGTTGAAAAAAGAGGTCTCCCCTTCTCCTTACCGTTATGTAGTGTTAGCTGTATTCATGCTTATCACTATAGCTGTTGAAATTCAATGGCTCACTCATGCTCCTATTGCTAGAGCTGCTAGTGTCTATTATGAAGGTCAGTTCAATCCTTTAGGTATTATTAATATTGATTTTCTCTCTATGAGTTATATGCTGATTTTTCTAATCTTCTGTATTCCAGCAAGCTATGTGATAGACACCTATGGGATTCGAATCGGTGTTACAATTGGGTCGGTTCTAGCAGGAAGTGCTGGCTTAATTAAGGGCCTTTATGGTGATAATTTCAAAGTAGTCTTAATCAGTCAGATCATGTTATCGATAAGTCAGCCATTTATTATTAACGGAGTAACAGCACTGAGTGTCCGTTGGTTTCCATTAAAGGAGAGAGGTCTTGCTGCAGGTCTTGCTTCTTTAGCGCAATATCTTGGGATTATTATTGTTATGGCAATTACCCCATGTTTGTGGTTACTAAGGTTAGTGATCCTTTTTATGGAGATGGTATTAAAGAAATACTTCTTATGTATGGGATCTTTACTTTCATTGCAGCACTACTGGCAATCATCTTCATGAGGGAAAAGCCTCCCAAGCCTTTTGATGATATACCATACTCACCTACTCCCTTTTTTAAAGGAATCAAACATATTCTATCACTTAAAGATATGAGAATTGCCATCTTGTTATTTCTTATTGGTCTTGGAGTATTTAATGCGGTGAGTAGTATGGTTGACTCTATTGCGGCAAACCTTGGAGTTCAAGATTCAGATGGTCTTATTGGAGTCTTCATGCTAGTTGGGGGAGTTATTGGAGCTATTATCCTTCCTCTGTTAAGCGATAGATATATGAAAAGAAAGTTCTTTCTTGTGCTCTGTATTGGTGGCATGGTGCCTTCCCTTCTTGGTCTTAGTTTTGCTCATATGCTCTTTCCCCATCATGCCTATATGGCAGCGATCATTGCATCTTTTCTCCTAGGATTCTTTGTTATGAGCGCAGGCCCCATTGGTTTTCAGTATGCAGCTGAAGTGAGTGCACCAGCTGCAGAATCAACAAGCCAAGGACTATTACTTCTTTCTGGTCAAATAACAGGCCTTTTGTTTGTAGCCGGAATGAGTTATAAACAGAACGCCTACCTACAATCTTTCATGGTAGCCTTTTTCATCCTATCGATTGGAGCATTCGTCCTAACATTATTTCTAAGTGAGAGTCCAATGATGAAAAAATTGCATAGAAAAACATAGATATTTAAAAGGATTAATAGTTTAGAAAACTTCTTACATAATTACTCGCCACATTTAGAACAATGTATCTATTACACTCAATGTGCATATAGGATATTAATAGTGAAAAGAGAGTTTTTTTCTACAATGAATGATACTCCTTTTCATATTAACATCGATTTTATTCATCGATAAAAAGGCATCCCATACATGATAATTATATGTAGTATGTTTTGATCCACCATTATTTGTTAAAGACTGCTCCATTTATTAATAAAGGTATGATTACATCTTCAACTTATTATTTAGCTTAAACATTACACAATAATTTACTCATTATATGTTTCTTCTTTCACTTAAAGTATGAAAATAATCATACACATTGCACATAAATCGAACACATAAATTGTCACATGTAACAATTATGCCGTAAAAACGACCAATTATGCCAAACCTATTGCGCCCCTATCTTACTTACGATAAATATATGAATCGTAATAGGCTGTATCTACCACATTATCTACTCGCGAAGCCTATTACATTTTTTCTATATATACATCATGTAAGAAGTACACATTGCAGTGCATAAAGATTAAACATCAAGTGTCTTATAGGGGGATTCATGACAATTACTATTCGACAAAAAATGTTAGGTATCGCAATTATCCTAATTTTTCAATTCTTACCACTAAGAGCTCAAGTCTCTACTACTATTGGAATTGAACCAAGCAAAGCTACGTATACAACAATTCGATATCAAATCGATAAAGAAGTCCCCAATGAATGGAATATTATTGAAGAGACAAAAGCATTGGCAAAGATAACCTTCGAAGAAGGTAGACCAAGGATTCTCTTTGTCCAGGAATCAGAAGATGGAGAGAACTGGAGTAAGAGCACACAATTCATCTACGAAGAAAAAAAACAGCTATGGGAACCTATAAGGGAAGGATTATACTTATCTTCACTAGATATCTCTGCCTCTTATCACATGCCGATAGCAGATACTCTTAGTTGCTACAACATGTCAATTGGAGGTGGCGCTCAGATAAACATAGGTGTTGGAAGTAATCAACATGTTTCCTTTGTAGGTGCAGTTGATTATCATCTTGGTTTATCTGATACCGTTTGGGTGAATTTCTTCCATGATATTTCTACTTCTTTTGGTGTCGGATACACCATTCCTATTACTCATAGCATCAACATTCTCCCACAGTTAACATATGGACCTGTGATTCATATTGTAGACATGAATGATGGAGAGGAAGACCGTCTCTATATCGATCAGATGATTAAGCTCTCCTCTCAAATAGTATTTCAGATTTCGCAATCACTCAGCATTCTATGAGTCCATACGGAGCCATCTTAATAGAAAAAGATGAATTTGGATTTCTCGCCGGCATTCAAAGTGGCATCAGAATCTTATACTAAAAAGAGGAACATATGAAAAATACTAAACACCTATCAATAACAATAATTATTATAATGGCACTAATTTCTCTCACTTTTAGCTGTAGCGATATGGCAGAGGAACTAAGACAAGGCATCATTGAAGTCAACAAAGGCACTACCTCTTTTATTAAAGAAACAGTATTTGAAGTTACTGCAATACACAGAGATAGTAGAGCAATAATCAATCCTATCGTGACAACTCAATTCCCACTATTAATTAAACCTGTAATTATTGGAGAGTGGGATATTACAATAAAAGCACTATATCGAGGAAACGTTATTGGTGAAGCAACTTCTTTTATTAATGTTGAAGAAGGAAAGAAAGCTTCATTATTAATAGATCTGACAAATGCTGAAAGTCGTCTTACTGATATCTCTTTTGATGCCACCCTTACAGGATTCTCCTTTGATGCGGAGACTTTTATATATGAGAATCTCACTGTAGAGAATTCTGTTTCATTACTTACCATAACCCCCTATTCTTCAAGTGGAACAATGATTAATGTAGGTGGACATACTGTTTACTCTGGAACAGCGCCTACTATTCCTATCCCACTCACTGCTGGAACTGAGACGGCAATCAATATAAGAGTTTATGAATTTGGAAAAACAGCAAAGACATACACATTACGTATAACGAGAGAAAAACCAAAAGTCTTGCCCATTACAGTATATCCTGGGGGAGGAACTTATTATTCAACTCAGATATTTCGATTGAGTTCTGGAACCTCTGGTACAACGATTTATTATACAACAGACGGTACTGATCCAAACCCAAATACTAGCAGTGTATATAACTCGAGCTCACATATTACACTCACAGAAAATGAGACATCAATCAAAGCACTAGCAATAAAAAATGGATTTACATCAAGCGATATAGTAAGTGAATCCTACACAATTAATAAAGGATACAATATTGGAGATGTCGGGCCTGCAGGAGGATTAGTGTATTATGTAAATAATAGTACAACCTACCTAGAAGATGGTTGGAAATATATGGAAGCAGCTCCGGGAGGATGGTATAAAGGAACAACCCACTCAGGGGGAGCATATACTGGAGTTGAAGACCCTCTCTTTGAATGGGGTGCAGAGCTACAACCCACTTATCCTCAAGCATATGGAGAAAGAATGGGAGATGGGAGAGCAAATACAGACGCTATTGTTTCCTATCATAATAACCTAGGTGATTATTATACAAATCCAACAAAGTATAATCAGTTTAATGATGGTACTGTAGCAGCTAAAGAATGTGATGATTTTACTATTATACATAATGGAGTTGAGTACGATGATTGGTTTCTCCCATCAAGGTGGGAATTGAGATGGATGTACGAGAATATTAGAACTAATAATTTGGCAGGGTTTTCTCTCGACGGTATCTATTGGGCGTCCTCGTTCGAAGAAGAAAATGACTTTAATATGTCTAGGCTTCTAGAATTCTCTAATGGAAGAGAATCGTTTGGGAGTCAATCTTTGATGTTTCAAGTAAGACCAGTAAGAGCTTTCTTATAATCAAATATAACAAATTATTTGTTTGAAACATCGGGGCTATGCCCCCTTTGTTCATTGTTAACATATATTAGGATTGATTCACTTATATATAATTAAGGAACTATCTCTGCACTCTTCCTGATCCATCTCCTTTCAAGAGAGTCTCTACTTCTTGGACACTTACTAGATTAACGTCTCCTTCAATAGAGTGTTTAAGACAGGAAGCAGCGGAGGCAAAATTGATTGCTTGTTGACTATCTTTACTGTTAAGAAGGGAGTATATAAGTCCTGCTCCAAAACTATCTCCACCTCCTACTCTATCTACTATATTAATTGTGTAGCGTGGAGAGAAGTAAGATGCTTCTCCATCAAATAACATCCCACCCCATTCATTAACACTTGCTGAGATGCTTCCTCGTAAGGTGATTGCTACTTTCTTACATCCAAAGCGGTGTATTATTTCTTTTGCAACTTCTTCATAGCCACTTATATTAAGCTCTCCACTTGTAATATCTGTATTAGTTGCATGAATATTAAAAACATCTGCTGCATCTTCTTCATTAGCAATACATACATCCACATAAGGCATCAATGTACTCATCACCTTATTAGCTTCTTCTTTGCTCCACAGTTTCTTTCTATAGTTAAGATCACAACTGATTGTGATACCTAATGCTTTTGCTTTTTTACAAGCTTCTAGAGTAATCTCTGGAAGATTCCCTCCAAGAGCTGGAGTAATTCCGGTGAAATGGAACCATGTTACCCCATCAAATATTTCATCCCAGTTGAAATCTGTTTCATTACATAGAGCGATAGCTGAATTGCTTCTATCGTACACCACCTTAGAAGCTCTTTGAGAAGCACCTTTTTCAAGGAAATAGATACCAAGCCTTTCTCCTCCTCTTTTAATAAAAGAAGTATCGACTCCGTATTGCCTGAGTGAATTCACTGCACTTTGACCTATTTCATGTACCGGGACTTTTGAAACAAAGGAAGTATTAATTCCGTAATTAGCTAGGGATACTGCAACGTTTGCTTCTCCTCCACCATAGGTTGCTTCAAAGCTATGTGCCTGAACAAATCGTTTATACTCACCAGGGCTTAATCTCAACATTATCTCGCCAAACGTTACTACTTTCATATTCTATTCTCCCCTTGCCTTTTTCCAAATGCTTACAGCTTCTTTTGCTCTTTTAGTTATTTCATCGAATTGATGATTTTTTATAAGGTCCTTAGGAGCAATCCAACTTCCTCCCACTGTGAGGACATTAGGAACTTTAGCCCAACTTTCCAAGCTCTCTAAAGTCACACCCCCAAGAGGGAAATAAGAGAGGTTGAGGTGTTTATAGGGAGCACTTACTGCTTTTAAATACCCTATGCCACCAAGAGGGGTAGCTGGAAAGAGTTTAAGGATATCACAACCGAGAGTCACAGCTTTTTCAATTTCGCTCGCTGTTGCAACCCCTGGTGCAAATGGGAAATTCTGATTAATAGCTTCTTTCACTACATTCTCATTTAATCCAGGAGAAACCCCAAAGAGAGCTCCAAGGTCTTTTACATGTGCTATTTGATCTGGATGTAAAATGGTTCCTACTCCAATATTCATTTCTGGAACTTCTTTATGAATGAGGTCAATAGAAGGAACTGCTGCTGCACTTCTCAGTGCGAGTTCTATTACAGTGATACCTCCTGCTACTAATGCTTTTGCTGTTTCTACGGCATCTTTTCATCCTCTATTTCAAGAACGGCAACAACACCACTGGTTTTTAAGAGATCTTTAATCTCTTCTGGCATTACTCTATACATCATCTTCTCCTGTTTCAATTATCATTAATCGTTTCATTTTTATCTAATTATTGAAGATGTTGGTAGTATTGTCAATAATATTTTTTGAAACAATGTTGTTTTTTTTGAAACATTTGTTGCATTATTTAGAAGACTAAATTATTGTGAGAAAAAAGGAATACATTCAGTGGAAGAAGAACATAAAGTACTCGCTGTAGAGAGAGTCATGACTGTACTAGAATATCTAGCTCAAAAAGGTAGTAGTAATTTATCCGACATGGCTCGTGAAATCAATCTGCATAAAAGCACCCTCTTCAGATTCCTTTCGACTCTTATAAGCCTTGGCTATGTATACAAAGATTCACATAGTGAGCTCTATTCTCTCACTCAAAAGATGAACCAATTTGTCAATGGATCAACAAAATATGGGTTGTTACAAGAGTTTGCAATTCCTGTGATGGAACAACTTTCTCATCAAACAAAAGAAACTATTCATCTAGCAACAATGGAAAATGGAAACATCCATTACATCTACAAAATTGAATCTACCCAATCACTACGAGTAGTAACTTCAAGCCATTCTGGTGGAGATGCTCCAATATATTGTACTGGCCTTGGAAAGTCTCTTCTTTCTTTATTAAGTGACGACAAAAAAGAAGATATATTAAGTCATCTTTCATATAAGAAATACACACCACATACTATTACTGATTACCACTTACTTCTCGAAGAACTCAAAGAGGTAAGACAGTGTGGATATGCACTCGATAACGAAGAACATGAGGAAGGAATTTATTGTATTGCTTCCCCTATCACTACAAAAAATGGGGAAGCAATTGCAGCCATCAGTATTACTGGACCTGCTTTTAGGATGAAGCAGAACAAAGAAGAGTATATTACCTTACTCAAAGAGAAGATAAGGATGATAGAAAAGCATATCTTTTAATCTATACTCCAGAGTACGCCATAAAGCCACCATCAACTGGCACTACGATTCCTGTTACAAATGAAGAGAGCTCACTGTCAATGAGGAAATTTACAGCACCAAGTAAGTCTTTTGGACTACCAAATCGATTCATTGGAGTGTGTCCAATAATCTTTTTCGATCTGTCGGTTAAATTCCCTTCTTCTGTAAAAAGGAGCGAATGATTTGTTTAGTAGCAAAAAACCTGGAGCGATTGCATTTACTCTAATATTTGATGGGGCAAAATGGACTGCTAGAAAAGAGGTGAGATTATTTATCGCAGCCTTTGCACCACTATATCCAACAACTTTCGTCATGGGGGAAAAAGAAGCCATAGATGATACATTTAGAATAACGCCTTCTTCTTTTTGTGCCATATCGATTGCAAATACTTGTGTGGGAAGGAACGATCCTGAATAATTGAGGCGAAATACTTCATCGATTGTATGAATATCTAGATCAAAGAATGACCTTTGTACATCATTCCCCTTTCTATACTGCTCTTCACTCGTGTTCGCTTCTCCCATATTCCCACCAGCTCCGTTAATGAGAATATCTACAAGACCAAATTCTTCATGAATGTGATCTTTCACTCTTAATAGCCCTTCTTTATCGAGGACGTTTACTGGGTAAGCTTTACTTATTCCTCCAAATGAAGCAATCTCTTGTTCTAACTGTATGATTTTTTCTTCACTTCTATTAAGAAGAGCTACTTTTGCACCTAATGTGGCACAATGAATAGCAAATTCTCTACATAACACACCACCAGCACCAGTGATTACAACTACTTTATCTTTTATACTCATCTGTTTTTCCTCAACTATGTTTAATGTTCTCTGCTTTTTCTTGAGCCTCAATTGCTAGTTCTATCGCTCTGAAAACAACTTCTTGATCTGCTGCATGATGAGTATCATCTAAACAATCCCTGATAAATGCTCCAAAGAATGGGAATCCTGCTTTTCCCGCAACACATTCATGCTCTTCACCTTTATTATTCACAAGATAAAGGTGGTCTCCTTCTTTATCTCTTGCTATATCAATATATTTTCTGAGCTCAATATAGCCATCAGTTCCAACTATCATCACTCTTCCATCACCCCATGTTCCAAGTCCATCTGGGGTAAACCAGTCAACTCGTAGGTATGCAGCTACATTATTATCTGTAGTAAGGGTAATATCTCCATAATCATCAAAATCAGGTCTATGAGTATGATGATAATTGGCAATTCTAGATGAGTTGATTGTGGCATCTTTTGCACCACTGAAAGCAAGAATCTGTTCAATCTGGTGACACCCAATATCTGCAAGGATACCTCCATATTGAGCTTTATCAAAAACCAACTTGGTCGAGTATCTTCTGCAATTCGGTGAGGACCCCATCCCATGACATGAAGAACTTTTCCTATTGCGCCCTCTTCAATTAACTGCATCGCCCGAGTTGCTCCTTCAACATGAAGCCTTTCACTGTAGTAGACACCAAAACGCTTTCCCGTTCTTTTTACAGCATTACGAGCATCATCTACCATCTGTTTAGTAGTACAAGGAGGTTTGTCACTGAAGAAGTCTTTATTGCTTTCTAAGACCCTAATACCAATTGAAGTTCTTTTGTTTGGGATTGAAGCTGATGCAACTAACTTAATAGAGGAATCAGCTAAGATGTGTTCAAAAGAAGGTGCAATCTTTGCTTCAGGAAATACTTTCCTAAAGGCTTCTACCTTATGTGCATCTTCATCAAACACTGAAACAATATCTGCTCCAGCTTCTTTTGAGTCCGTTACACATTCCATATATATGGCCATGATCAAGTCCAACAACTGCAACAGGGAATTGACCTACTTCGCAGACCCTATGAGCTTTGCCTTTAGGGGCATAATTTTGTCCATCGCTTTTTTCTTGCATGTCTTTCCTCTCTCTTCTTTTTAGAATATGAATCTATTTAGTCCTGTTGCTAAAAATGGAATAAATAGAATTGACACTGTTACCACTAATTCTACAATGAAGAATGGAAGAAGTGGTTTTACACTTTTTTCTAATGGAATTCCAGCAATAGAACAACTTATGAATAAGAAAGTCCCTACAGGGGGAGTAATAGCTCCTAGTTGCATTGTAATTACCATTAACACACCATAGTGTATTGGTTCAAAACCAAGAGCCGTACCCGCTGCAAGCATCGCTGTAGCAAACATAGCTATAAGGACCGTAGGATCTAGAAAGAGACCTAAGATCATGAGAACCACCATTAAAAAGAGTGTTGCTATGAAAGGAGATCCAAACCCATTAACAGCCAAGTTTATTACTTCATTTTGAAAGTTCAATCTTACTAAGATGTTTGAAAGAACTCCTGCTGCAGCTATTGTTACCATAACCATTGCTGTGGTAGCTGCAGAGTCGAGGATGATTTTAGGCATCTTTTTAAGGGTAAGTTTTCTTGAAATAAAGAATCCATAGACAAGTCCATATAATGCTGCAGCAATTCCACTCTCTGTTGGAGTAAAAATTCCACCAACGATTCCAACTATAATAATAAGAGGCATGATGAGAGCTCCAATCGAACGTTTGAATTCATGAAAGAAATTCTTAAAGCTAAAACGAGGAGTAGGAATATCATATTTACGAATACGATAATAGATTGCATTTACTACCATCAATGCTAAACCCATGATAAGACCAGGAAGAAGTCCTCCAATAAAGAGTTTTCCTACTGAGAGTTCTGTATAATAGGCGTACATAATCATTGCAATTGACGGGGGAATAATTGGGCCAATCATACTGCTACTTGCTGTAACTGCTACTGCGTAATCAGCATCATACCCTTGCTTGGTCATACTCGGAATCATCACAGACCCAATTGCTGAAGCATCGGCAGCTCCAGAACCTTGTATGCCTGCGAAGAAAATTGATGCTGCAATATTTACATGTGCAAGCCCACCCTTGAATTGTCCTACAATAGAGTTTGCAAAACTTACAATTCTATCTGTTATCTTTGCTTCCATCATCACATTCCCTGCAAAAATAAAGAAAGGAATTGCCATGAGGGCAAAGGAGTCAATAGAACCAAAGAGTTTAATAATTACAACACTAAAGGGGATATCGAGTGCGAATATAAAGACAACTGATGTAATGATAGTTGCCATAAAGATAGGGAATCCTAAGAAGATAAATAGGATCAAGACAATAAAAACAAGTGCTACATTAAACATAATTATTTATCTCCTTGTTGTGGAATATTCTTTAAGAACTCAGGAATATCTTCATCGGTAATTTCACTTCCGATCTCTTTCTTTCTTGAAAAAGGGTGCTCTTTAAAGATGAGGATAAGAACATAATCAAAAAGGAGATAGGCACTACCAATGGGGATTGCAGCATAAAACCATGCAATTGAGATTTCGATATTTTGTAACATTGCGTTCCTATTCGCATAGGTTCGTATTGTTCCATAGTAGATAATGAGACCTAATGAGAGAATAACTATGACAGTTGCAATTCTTTTCACTACTAGTACATATTTTTCATTGAAGAATTTTCTTACTAGAAAATCCATACTTAAGTGGGTGTTTTCTTTTGCCCCAAGGCTTGCGGCAAGAAAAACCATCCAAATATTTAGCAGTCTCATTATTTCATCACCAAAAGCAAATGGCTTAAGATTTGCTGGAGTAAAATACCTCAATATAATTTGAACAGTTCCAAGGAGTATAATTGTAGTCAGTATGGTAATAATACCAACTGTACGAATACTATTTAGTATTTTGTAAATTTTTCGGAGCATAGTGTAGCTATTCCTTTATGTACGTTAGGGAGGGGGCATGCCCTCTCCCTAAAATATTACGACTATTTCATATTTCTTACAATATAACTATTTTATTGCAGTCATTTTGTCAATGAAACTCGCCCAGTTAGGTCCTTTTGCTCTGTATTCAGCAAGCATTGGACTTACTGCTTCAACAAAAGCTTCAGGATCACTTACTTCGCTTACGATTGTTCCTTCAGCTACCATTTTCTCAAGTGCAGTTACTTGGTCTTTTTGATCAATTTCTGCTTGGTAAGCAGCTGCTTTATCAGCACAATCAAGAACAGTTGCTTTTAAATCTGCTGGGAGAGAATCGAGCCAATCTGTGTTAAAGAAATAATAGACAGCAGCAGTGATGTGATTAGTGAGAGCTAAGTAATTTGCTACTTCATGGAATCTCATTGAGTAGATCATACTAGGTGAAGCTTCTGCTCCATCAATGACTCCTGTTGAGATTGCATTGTAGATTTCATTCCAGTCAGTAGTAGTTCCTGCAGCGCCGAGTCTGTTGAACATACTAATATAGACAGCGTTAGGTCCTCTCATCTTCATCCTTGAAGATCACTTAAACTTTTTTACGGGTTTTGTAGTGAGCATATGGCGTGAACCCATTGATTGACCTGCTACTGCAGTAAATCCGTGAGGTTCAACTAATCTTGAGACTTCGCCTTCTAATCCTTTTAGCACTCTCAAGTAATGATCATTACTTTCAAATAGATATGGAAATTCAAACATCATGAGTTCAGGAACCCATACACCAGGGCCGGTTCCAGGAGCTGCAACTACCATTTCAAGTGAACCAGTTTGAGTCATTTCAACTTGTTCTCTTTGACTTCCTAATTCTGAACCAAAGTTTGCAGTAGCTTTAATTTTTCCACCAGTTTCTTTGTTTACAAGATCCACAAAGTAAGCTAGTCCTTTTCCTACTGTTCCACCAGGAGCTAAGTTCGTACTTGCTCTTAATGTGTACACTTTATCTCCCTCACTAGCACCTTGAGCTGCTAATGGAAGAACACATACGAGACAAATCAATACCAAAATTGACAACAGTTTTCTAGACATCTTTCCCTTCCTTTTCCATCGCCTTAATCGATGAAATCATATATTAACTAAGGTACTCATCATATATGAGTCCTTATATACCTTTTTAATGCATCCCATAATCCTAAGAGATACATAACTCCAAGAGCTCTATCATATAGTCCATATCCTGGAAGTGAATGTTCACCCCAAATAGCACGCCCATGATCTGGCCTCATCACTCCATCAAAACCAGTTTTTTGTAATGCTTTGATGATTTCAAACATAGGAAGTGATCCATCCTCTTCATAGTGTGCACACTCTTCAAAGACACCCTTTGTTGTATGTCTCACATTCCTTATATGCGCAAATGCAATTCTTCCTTTTAGAGCATGAATAGTATCTACAATATTGTTATCTGGATTTCCACCTAAACTACCTGAACAGAGGGTGATGGCATTGTGAGGATTATCGATTGCCTTAACAATACGTAACAGGTCATCGGTGTGTTTAACAATGCGAGGCAATCCAAAGACTGACCATGGTGGATCATCTGGGTGAATCGCCATAGTAATATCATACTCATCACATGTTGGCATAATTGCATTAAGAAAATAGATGAGGTTATGAAAAAGAGTTTCTTCATCCACACTCTCATACAATGCAAAAAGTTCTTTGATCTTCCCAAGTCTCTCTTTTTCCCATCCTGGCAAGAGAAATTTATTCGATTTCTTTCCCATTTCTTCTAACATATTTTCTGGATGTAATGAATCTAATATTGCCTGATCATAGGAAAGAACGGTAGAACCATCTTCTCTCACTGCAGCAAGATCTGTTCTGGTCCAATCAAAAATAGGCATGAAATTATAACAGACTACTTTAACTCCGACTGAGGAGAGAATTTTTAGTGTTTCGATATAACGTTCAATATAGAAATCTCTATCACTACTACCTGATTTTATTGAATCATGAACATTTACACTCTCTATAGCTAATAATTTAAGTCCGTGTGAAGTTATCTCTTTGTTGAGGGCAATGACTCTTTCTATAGGCCACTTTTCTCCAGCTGTCAAATCAGTAAGAGAAGTCACAACGCCCTTCACTCCTGGAATTTGTGCTATATGTTTAAGAGATACTGTATCAAATTCTGAGCCAAACCATCGTAGTGCCATTTCCATAACTTTTTTCTTTTCCTCTTTACATTGCTATACTACCATACTAGTATACTAATAGCAATAGATTTTTACACTTTTTCTCTATCATATATTTGACATCATAAGGATGAAATATAGTATGATAGATGGAACACGAGTGAAATTAGTGGAGTTTAGAAGATGTTAGTAGTAAGTGAAAGAAATGAAAAAGAAAGCGCAAGAGACTATGCGTATCGAGTAATAAGGTCAAATATCTTAGAACTCTACATTATGCCGGGGACAGCTGTTTCAGAGAAATCACTCTGTGATGAACTACATATCAGTAGAACTCCAGTAAGAGAGGCTTTATTAGATCTATCTCGTCAAAAGCTTGTCGATATTATTCCTCAAAAGGGGACAACTATCTCTCTGATTGACCCCAAAATGGTTCAAGAGGGACATTTTCTACGCACAATAGTTGAAAAAGAAGTGGTTGCACTCGCCTCTTCGACAATAAATGAGACATGGTTCCATACTCTCGAATCAAATGTAATGATGCAGGAGTATCATGCACAATATAACAGTGTCGATGAGTTTATCCACCTCGATAATGAATTTCATAAAACACTGTTTCGCATGTGTGATAAAGAGGCCACATACTCGATTGTTACTGATTTTCAATCTCATTTTGATAGAGAGAGAAAACTAAGTCTCCATTATGTCTCTATGGCTGAATTAGCAAAAGATCATAGACGAGTCCTTGAAGCCATTAACGGGAGAGATTCTGCAAAGGCAAAAGAAGCAATGGATAGCCATTTAGGGCATGTTCTCATTGATCAAAGCATCCTAATGGAGAAATTTCCCACCTATTTCAAACACCCTTAGTTTACTTCTTTTTATCCTTACCATATGTGATTGTATTAGTTGCAAAATTGGCAACACTTTTCTTTTTTTCATGAAAGTGAGGCATACTTTCAATTAATCCTTCTCTTGTGTACATCTTATGTTCTTTTGAAATAGGAAGTGAAACCGTTTGTCTACTAATTGCTGAAAGGTATATAGCATGGATTAATTCTATCGTACTTCTTCCTTGCTCACCATTTATCAACAAATCTTCTTTGCCATCGATTGCGTGAAGGAAGTTACTAATTTGAGCAGTATGTCCAGTAATTTCGCACTCATTCATACTTTGATAGATATTATCGATCTTTTTCTTTGCTTCTTCATCATCTTCAGGAAATCCATTTTCTAAAGGTGATGAGCAGTATGAACTATAAGGTAGGCTTAACTGAGCTTTCTCAGTATGAAATATAAGTTCTTGTCCTTCATCATGGGCAACGAGAGAAGAGGTTATTTGTCCCATCATATCTTTATAGCGAAGTATTGCAATTCCAATATCTTCACACTCCGAGTTATCATGACCTACATTTGAGATGACAGCAGTCACTTCAAGTGGCATTCCTACCATCCATAGCAGAAGATCAATCTGATGAACTGCGTGTGAAGTCATGACTCCTCCACACTCTTTTCCCATGTTCCTCTCCACCACAGATCGTAATAGTTGCCACCTCTATACCAGAGTGAATTCACTACTGCATGAAGTACCTTTCCACTTACTTTCTCATCTAGCATCTTTTTTAATTTCATTGAGTCTGTTTTAAAACGATTTTGAGCAACTGGTGAGAGTAATACGTTGTTTTCTTTTGCTGCTAAAATCATAGCATCACATTCAGCTAAAGAAGGAGCCATCGGTTTTTCTACAAGGACGTGCTTCTTTGCATTCATAGCAGTAATACTTACTGGGGCATGAACTGATGGAGGCAGGCAGATAGAAACGACATCTATATCATCATCTTTAAGCATTTCTAGATAATCAGCATAAATGGTAGCACTTGTAAGAGAGAATTCTTCTTCTAAGGCTTCACCTTTCTCTGGGTAGATATCACAAAGAGCACGTATTTCACACATTGAGTCAAGAGCTAGATATCCTTCAATTGTGAGCTTTTGCAATTGCACCTGTTCCAATTATAGCGATTCCTTTCTTTTTATTCATGAATAATCTCCTAATATTAGTCTACCATATTAGTATACCACATAGAAGTCAAGATAAAGATGAAGTTTACTCACGTATTTCTTATGGACAGATACTCTTTGTAATGTATTGAACCTCTTGTGTTGTTAATTGATAGAGTTCACTGTTTTCCATTGAAGTATTACTCTTTTCAATAAGAACCATCTTTGTCCCTTTTACCATGATAGTGGTATGCCATATTCCTTTATCTATTGTATAAAGCTGATTCTTCTTCATCTTCTTTACTTCTATGGTATCTTCAATCTTCGCAACGAGGGAACAATCTCCTTCGAGTAACACAAATGATTCATCAGTAAGATTGTGTCTTTCAAGTGCTGACAATGTTGAAATGTCATTAGCTACTTTATAATTCTTAATTCCGATGACCCAGTCTCCTTGATCATATAATAACTTCAGCCCTTCTCCTTCGTAACCACTTTCTTGTATCATCTTTATCTTTCTCCTATGTTTGTTGCTGTACTACAATTATCCTTTCACTGCACCACTGGTCATTCCACTAATGAGTTGCTTTTGAATAAAGAAGAAGAGGATTATGACAGGTAATGCACTTATAACGCCACCTGCTGTGAGCAAACCCCACTCTATCTGATATTCTCCAATCATATTCTGTAATGCAATTGGTATCGTTCTTACTTTTGAACTCGTTAAAATTGCAGCATATAAATATTCATTCCATGCTGTGATAAAGACATATATTCCTGTTGATATAATTCCCGGCATCGCAACAGGAATAACAATTCGAATCATGGCTCCAAGTCTTGAACACCCATCAATTTGTGCAGCTTTATCGAGTTCTATTGGGATTGCATTGAAAAAGCTTGTGAGCATCCACACAGAAAAAAGGAATGGTGAATGTAGAATAGGCAATAATCAAGGCCCCATAGGTATCCATTAATCCAAGGACTCTCATCATTACAAAAAGAGGAACAATGAGAAGCATGATAGGAAACATATTAATTACAAGAAACTGCATCAATAATATACGGCTTCCTTTAAATCGATATCGAGAAAAGCTATAACTTGCAGGAACCGTAATCGCTAGTCCTACAAGAGCAGTACATAGAGCTATAGTCATACTATCAATCATGTTTTTCGCAAAATTTAACTTACTGAATAATCGCTGGTAATTCTCGATTGTTGGGTGTTCAGGGAAAAATCTAAAATCAGACCTATACAATTCGGTCTCAACAGTAATTGAAGAGATAAATGTCCAAATATATGGACCAATTGCGAAAAGGACAATAAGAATTACAGGGATATAGGTAGTACATATTTTTAATAAAAGATGCCTATTCTTCTTCATATTACTTATCTCCCTTCAATATATTTCTTACATATCCTGTGACTATTATCATGAGAAGAACCGTTAAGAGAACTGCTATTGCAGAAGAATAGCCAAAATCCATCCCCTTATAGGCTTTAACGTAGGAATATACAGGAAGAGTATAGGTGGAATAACCAGGTCCACCCCCTGTCATGATAAGTATGACATCGAGTGAATTAGCCACCCATATAGTTCTTAATAATACTGTTGTAAGAATTACTGGTTTAAGCATTGGAACTGTAATTGAACAAAATCGTTGGAAATGACTTGCACCATCGATTTCAGCAGCTTCATACAATTGATCTGGTATAGCTTGTAATCCTGCAAGCAACATTATTGCAAAAAATGGGAATCCTTGCCACACAAGGGCGAACATGATTGATGGTAATGCTAAATTCATATCAGCTAAGAATGGGATAAATTGTTTTATTATCCCACTTTTGGCTAATAACTGGTTAATTAACCCATAATTTCCATCATACATCCATCTCCACATAAGAGCAGTAATCACACTTGGAGTGACCCAAGGAATCAAGATAAGTGAACGTGCTAATCCTCGAAGAACAAAATTCTTATTTAAAAGTAATGCAGTTGCAAACCCTAAAAGGAATTGAAATAGAATAATACCTACAATCCAAATAATAGTATTCAGTAGAGATGAGTAAAATAAAGGATCACTAAAGAGCATCTTGTAGTTTGCAAACCCTTGATACTGAATTTCTTTGGGTTTGTAGAGAATATAAGACATAAAACTATAGGTAATAGTTCTAAACATGGGAAGAAATACAATTGCAAGGGTGATAACCATAGCAGGGGTAATCATACCGACTGGCAATATATCTCGTCTTTTATGTAAAGTGTTCAATCTCATTAACTATGTTCCTTTTCGTATACTAAGTAGGATAAGAGTGTTACCTCCTATCCTACTATGTGTACATCGTTATTATTTGCTAAAATGTTCTTCTATTGCTTTCATCATCTCTTCACTGGTGATTTGTCCAGCAAAAGCCTGTTGCATGAGAGCTGGCCATAAGGCTTCTACAAATTCTGCAGTTCCTGCATGTGCAGGTAATACTCCAGCAAATTCAGCTGAATCTGTTGTTGCTTTCAAGAATCTGTCAGCATCGGCTGATGCATTGCTCTTATTAATAGAAACTTGTCCACTAGATTTTTGCCATATTGCATTATTCTCTGCTTCTGCTAAGAATGAGACCCATTTAAATGCTGCATCTGGTACTTCAGTAGCTGCAAATATTGCATTTTCTTCATCACCGAAACTAGTCCAATACCGTTCTGTTCCTCGAGGAACTGGAGTTGCAGAAATCTTATCTCCTAAAGCAGCCTCTAAATCAGCTGCGCTCCCTCTATGATGGATGGTCATAGCAGTTCTTCCAGAACTCATATTTGCGATTATTTCTTTAAATCCATCACTAGGAGTAGTTGGAGGACTTACTTTATGTTTTGTGTAGAGGTCAATAAACCATTGGTTAGCAGCGATAGCTTCTGGGGTAGTTAAACTAGATTTGCCATTTTCATCAAAGAACTCAGCTCCACTTGAGAGAACAAATGTTCCCCACCAGTCATGTCCACCACGTGCACCTCGGATACCAAAACCATAGACATCAGTTACTCCATCACCATCGGTGTCACGTGTAAGTTTCTTAGCTACATCCAAGAATTCTTCTCTGTCTTTAGGTAAAGACAATCCTAACTCTTCAAACATATCTGTTCGATAATAGAGATAGAGAATTACCATTGAAGAGGCATGTAATATTGTTTACCATCACTGTGGCGTGTTAATTCCCACACATTATCATACACATCATCTTTTCCGTCCCATGCTGCAATATAGTCATCTAATGGTAGTAATGCTCCCATTTCAACGAGTTGTGGTTGCCACCATAATTTTACTTGAGCGACATCAGGTGGATATCCTCCAGCAATTGCTGTAAGTAGTTTCTGGTTGTATACATCCCATGAAATCCTTTCTGGATCAATCTTAATTCCTGGATTCTCTTGTTCAAACTTTTGAATTAGCGGATTGAGTGCAGTTTCTGGATTATCAAAATGGTACCAGAATTTAACAGTTTGTACTTCAGGTTCGCTCATTTTTCCTCCTTGAGCAAACAAGAAGGAACTAGTTGCCAACAACACCATCATAACAATGATAATTGATTTTTTCATAATAGACCCTCCATTATTTTTTATTCAGGACATGCCTGACATTTTCAACGATATCTGCCGAGGTAAGATGATATTTTCTAAAATTTCATCAGGTTCCCCCGACTCTCCAAAAGTATCTTGAACACCAACCATTGCAACAGGAGTAGGAAGGTGTTTTGCTAATAGATCACTTACAGCTGAGCCTAACCCTCCAATAATTGAATGTTCTTCACAGGTAACAATAGCGTTACACTCTTTTGCGCTTTGTAGAATCAACTCATTATCTAATGGTTTGATTGTATGAATATTGATGACTCTTGCTTTAATCCCTTCTTTTTCTAAGAGGCTAGCAGCTTCTAATGCAGTAGGAACCATAGCACCGGTGGCAACAAGGGCTACATCATTCCCCTCTTTTAACACGTTGCCCTTTCCCACAACAAAAGGATCTGATTCTTGTGTGACTACTTGAGTTGGAATTCTTCCAAAACGAAGGTACACAGGTCCTTCAATCTCGGCAGCTGCCATAGTCGCTTTATACGCTTCATTAGCATCACATGGGACGATGATTGTCATGTTTGGAATGAGTCGCATTAATCCAATATCTTCAAATGATTGGTGTGTTGCTCCATCAGCACCTACACACATTCCACCGTGTGATGTTGCTATTTTTACATTAGCATTGTTGTATCCGACAGAGACTCTAATTGGTTGGTTCGCTAAACTTGTAGCAAAAGCAGCAAAGGTTGTTGCAAATGGGATACGTCCATCAATTGCCATTCCTGCTGCTGTTCCAATCATATCTGATTCTTTAATTCCCATTTGATAAAAACGGTGTGGGAATAGTTGCTTAAATTCGCCAACCTTTATGGCATCAGTAAGATCTGCTGTGAGTACTACTACTTGTTCATTTTCTTTTCCGAGAATAGCTAATGCATCACCAAAAGCTTCTCTCATCGATTTTAATCCTTTATACATCTTACTTTCCTCTTATTTTACAAATTCTTTGCAATCGTGGTATTCATCGTTACTTCCAATGCTCGCTAGTGCACTTTGAGTTTGTTCTTCATTAGGACAATTGCCATGCCATGAAGCAAGATTTTCCATAAAAGGAACACCCTTACCCATGAGAGTATTTCCTAGAATGACTGAAGGCCCATCTGTATATGCTACGGCTGACTTTAGAGCAGTTACTACTTGCAACATATCATTGCCATCAATTTCTATGACATTCCATCCAAATGAAGAGAGCCGGGATGATAGATTATCGAGGTTCATTACTTCTTTGACAGGACCATCAATTTGGAGGTGATTATTATTAATAAGAACAGTCATATTAGAAAGATGATAATGAGAAGCGGTCATGAAGGCTTCCCATACTTGCCCTTCCTGCATTTCCCCATCCCCTAGAATACAGTAGACTCTTGCTTCGGATGCTCTTTGCTTTATAGAGAGGGCAATACCATTAGCTACAGAAAATCCTTGTCCTAAAGGGCCTGTGGATGTTTCAACATATGGAGAGAGAGAGACTCGAGAAGGATGTCCTTGTAATCGACTTCCCATCTTTCTAAAGGATGCAAGTTCCTCTAAGGGGATGTGACCTGTGCGAGCAAGAGCCGCATAATAGGTTGCGCATGTGTGTCCATTGCTTAGGACAAATCGGTCTCGTTCAATATCATGTGGATTATCAGTATCAAATTGCATGACGTATCCATATAATGCTGCAACATATTCTGCTATTCCTAAGGATCCTCCGATATGCCCACTTTTTGCATTATAGATCATGTGAAGAGCATCTCGTCTGAGTTGTTGAGCAAAATTCTTAAATGAACAATATCAGGTTCACCCTTGCATCTTTCGGTTTTCATCTATTCCCTCTCTTTTCTTTATCTTATTTGATTCCTTGATGGATTCATTCTTCTTTTTGTGATTCTTCCATATGGATGGCCATCATATGTGCTGCTTGATTCGCATCTCTCGCTAAAATTGAATCAACAATGGTAGCGTGTTCTTCGATACTCTTTTTTACAACAACTGAATAGTTTTCTTTAAAATTTCTATTCATTGCAATAATCTCTGGAGTAATGAGCGTTATTAACGATTCAAGTACGCTGTTTTTTTGTTGCTCTAGCAATTGAAAGATGGAATAAATGGTCTTCTTCTAATGTAGAATTACCTTCTTGGTATGAAACAATGAACTGCTCATGAGAATTTTTTTATATTCTCAAAATCTTCATCACTTCCTCTAGTTGCAGCTAATCGAGCGGCAAATATTTCAAGGTTTGCTCTTGTTTCTAACAAGGAGAAGATGTCATGTTCATTAAAATTAAGGATATTATTTATAAGTGCATCAAGTGTTACTGGTTTTATGAGAGGTAAATAGATTCCTTTTTGTGGAACAACTTCTAATACCCCATAATGCTCTAATCGTTGTATAGCTTTACGAATATATCCTCTTGTCGTATGTAATTCATCTGCTAAAACTCTTTCAGAAGGAATCTTTTCCCCTGGGTTAAGAGTTCCATCACGTAATTTTTTTTGGAGGTGTGTAATAATGATATCTACTTGAGATGTTTTTTTCCTCACTCATTCGTGTCTCCTTCAAAAAGATACAACTGGTTAACCAGTTAATAACATCATAGCACTGGTTAACCAGTAATGCAACAATTATTTTTATTCCACTTCTCTTATATAAAATGGGGTAGAATCGATATCGAAAAAGTGATATGTATGTGTTAAAAAATGATCTTAGGGGATGTTACATCGCTCACATGTAATGAAAAAACTTATATCCAATTTTCATCGCATGTTGTTTGATGTTTTATGAATATCTTGCTTTAGCGTCTTCTAATGATGGTAGTGGTTAATACTTATTATCTTTTTTTCTCCCATCTACTTGTTTTTTACCTTGTTGTATGGTATTATTTACTAACTATTAGATAGTAATATATAAAGCATTTTTATTGTTAATCGAGGTATCATTTGCTAAAACAAAAGAGAGTCATCACTCCTATAGGTCGCTTTCTACGGTACACTCTTTTTACTCTTGTCTTCATGACACTCATAGCATCAGTCTATATTGACTCGTTTTTAGAGATTGAACCTCTTGCTTCTCATAATTACGACTCTCTTGAGAGTGGATGGAGAATTGAAAAAGAAGGAATCTTGATAGAGGAGAATGTTACGCTCCCTTATAGAATGAAGGGTGGTATAGAGAATAAGCAGATCACCCTTTCAAGGAATCTCCCTCCCACTTTTCTTCACAATCATATGTGTTTTAGTGCATATACTAGTATGACAAGTCTTGAAATCCTTATTGATGGAGTGAGTATCTATAATTACCATGGGAACAATACCTTGTGGAAACGTCCTGTATTAGGAGGTCACACAGCCCATTTTATCTATCTACCTGATGACTCAAAAGGAAAAGAAATTACATTAGTCTATAATTTTCCAACAAATAATAGTATTGCAGGGTATTTTGATGTCCCACGAATTGGAACTAAAACAGACCTTATTTTATTAGAACTTAGTGAATGGCCTTCTGTCGTATTTGGATTCGTATTTCTCTTTATTGGATTCATTGTGACTGCTGTCTCTTTTCTCTATCCCCACAAAGTGGAGAGATTGAGCCTAAGACATTATGGCATTCTAGAAATCACTTTAGGAATGTGGGTATTCACACAAACTATGAGTAAGATACTCATCTTTAGAAATCCTGTTCTTCCAATGAACTTCAGTATATTTGCCCTCTTTTTACTTCCCTATGCACTTATTCAATATGTTAAGACTTCTTATAGTGTTCTAGATAAGAAAACATATCCTTTCTATCTTGCTTCTCTGCTCTTTCTGGGAATGTTTGTAGTAGGAGGAGTGAGTCAATATTTTGGGATATTTCAATATACAGACATGCTCGTTCTTAGCGGACTTTTCCTTGTGCTGTTTATCTTAAGTTTAACAGTGGTGTTATCTATTGATTATTACAAGGGAAACAGAAATTTATTCTCATTTCTCGCTGCAATCAGCGTTCTATTAATTACTGTTGTTACAGAAGAAGTATTACTAATTTTTGATATCAATATAGAAAATGCTCTCATTCTCCACATTGGGATGAGCATAAGTGGTACTATATTACTCATTCGTACTGCAAAAGTAATTGCTAGTGAGAGAGCTATATCTGTACGAGAAAAGATGCTAGTTGAATTAGCTTTTACAGATAGTCTTACAGGAGTTCATAACAGAAGGAGTTTTGATGACTTCATTGATTCCTGTATTCATGAAGGAAATCCTGATACAGTTCTTGGTATCTTATTGTGTGATATCAACGGGTTAAAACTAATTAACGATTTTTATGGGCATTCAAATGGTGATGCTATATTAAGAGATTTCTCTCGAAAGTTGACTTCAATGTTGCCTCAAGGATCAATCATTTACAGAATTGGAGGGGATGAGTTTGTCGCAACCATTCCAAATATCACGAATGAGCAATTAGAACTTCTTTGTAAGGATGTTTTTGATATTCCAAATAAGGGTGATGTTGATGATTATAGCGTTGCTATAGGAGTGCGATTATATTCCGCGTATCATTCAAAAGATATCACTACTCTCATTAAAGAAGCTGATAAAGCAATGTATGAGTGTAAGGCAAAGATGAAAGAAGGAGTGATTGAACCAATATGCAAAACAGCGGAATAACATACATTCTCGCTTTTACATATAGAGGGGATTAACTCCGAGAAAAATGTATGCCCTACTTTTTTCAAATAGATCAATGAAAGAAGATATAACCTTAATACTTCCTTCTATTCCAAGGACTCCACTGTTGAGAGTCACATCATAAAAGGCTGCATTACCCCATGTATTTGCAGCGTAATAATCATGATATTTTTTCCGCTCTTTATCATATTTATGGAGCCTAGAATCTGCTTCTTTTTCAGTAATACCTTCATATTTTGCTATTCTTGTTGCCCTAAAGCTTTCACTTGCATGGATGAAAATAGAAACATGATTGGGGAAATCTTTTAAGACATAATCACTGCATCGCCCAACGATTACACAAGGCCCTTTTTTCGCAAGCTGTTGAATCACTTCGTATTCTGTAAGAAACAGCGTGTCGCTAAGGGGCATGTTGTAAAGAGTAGACGGTGCTATTTGACCCATAGTTGGTAGCCCAGACGGAATTGTATACAAAAAGCGATTACTTGCTTTTTCATCAAGGTTTTCTATAACCTCTTTATTCATTCCACTCTTTTCTGCGGCTAAATTAATAATCGCACTATCATAGAAAGGAATGTTATAGAATTTTGCAAGACCCCTTCCGACTTCTCGACCACCACTACCGAATTGCCTACTAATCGAAATTATGGTATTCATAAGCTCTCCTTATCCCCTTCTATTGTACCAAGAAGAGGTGTATGGGGTAAAGTAAAATCGTCTGCTATTCATCAAGGAGGTTTTTGATGGAAAAGTTGGTTCACTCGTCACATGAAGAATAAGCTTCCGTAATCCATTATAATCTCCCACTGAAGGTAAATGAGTAAGATGTACTTCCGAATTCTTTAGAAGAGGAAGTTTATCTAGTGCAGCTTTAGCACTAGGGTTATTTGCTGCACTCATTGCTAAACAAATGAGAGTCTCTTCAACATCAAGTGAAATTCTGTTTCCATGCAACACATCTTTTTTAAGATGCCTAATCGATTTGATAGTTGATTTAGCAATAAGGTCAATCTCTTTTGGAATTCCTGCTAAGTATTTTACTGCATTGAGTATTAATGCACTTGAAGCATGCATCAGTTCAGAATTGCTTCCATTGATAAGGTGTCCATCAGCTAATTGCATTGAGGCGGCACACACAATACCATCGTGCCCTTTACCTTTCTCTACTGCCCTTTTTAGTTCAAGATGAGCATCTTTTACTGTTTCTCTTATTTCAGGAGATAGATTCATTGATTCCAAAAGAAGTTTGATTCGAGTAACAGCTTCAGAAGAACCAGAGCCTTGAGCATATTCACAAAGAGTTGAATAATAGCGCCTAATTATCTCTTGATGGCTTGCCTCTCTTACTACTTTATCATCAACAATACCAAATCCAACTCTATTAACACCCATATCGGTAGGAGATTTATAGAATGAAGGTTGCTTAGTTATTTTCTCAATGATTCGTCTCAACAGAGGAAAGGCTTCCATATCTCTACTGTAATTCACCGAAGGTATACCATAGTTTGTAAGATGGAAGTGATCTATTTGGTTGACATCACCAATATCTACTGTCGCAGCTTCATATGCTTTATTGACTGGATGATCGATTGATAAGTTCCAAATTGGGAAGGTCTCAAACTTTGCATATCCACTTTTTTTATTACTTTTATAATCATGATACAATTGTGATAAACAGGTTCCTAGTTTTCCACTACCAGGGCCCGGACCTGTGACAATAACAACAGGTTTGTTGGTTTCAATATAGGGATTAGCACCATACCCCTCATCACTTACGATGGTCTCTACATCAAGTGGATAGCCAGCAGTAATTTTGTGAGTATAGACCGTAATACCACGTCGTTTTAGTCGATTCATAAATTGAATAGCACTTACTTGACCGCTGTAACGGGTGACAACGACCTTATTAACAGTGAGACCCAAGAGGCAAAGTCATCTATCATTTTGAATACATCAGTATCGTAGGTAATGCCAAAATCACTACGCATTTTACGTCGTTCAATATCCTGGGCATAAATACAGATAATCACATCTATGTTATCTTTTAGTGATTGAAAGACTTTCATCTTCACATTAGGGTCAAATCCAGGGAGAACACGAGAAGCGTGATAATCATACAGCAGTTTCCTCCACACTCTAAGTAGAGTTTCCATCTGTCTGTTCTACTCTCTCAAGTATTGCTTCTCTTTGTTCTTGGAAGTATTTTTCATTATCAAAACCAACATTGCCCATATTATTCCTACTCTTTATACATTATTGCTGAAGCAATGTTATCTCTTGTTTGCTTATCTATGAGATGTTCTATAATTGCAAGTGCAAACTCAGTTGCACATCCAGCTGCTCGAGCTGTGATGAGATTCCCATCAACACATACTCGCTCTGTACCAAAGGTAACATCTGGAGAATTTACTTCACTTCCTGGATACGTTACAGCATTGTGTCCATTGAGAATGCACTAGGTCCTAACACAACAGCGGGAGAAGCACAAATTGAGGCAACAAGGCCACCAGCATTAGCTATGAGCAACATTTTCTCATGAACAAGCCATGATTCACTCAGGTTCTTAGCTCCCACGCCCCCTCCTGGTAAAATAATTGCATCATAATCTATTCCAACGTCTTCAATCGATACATCAGCAACAACACGGATATCATGGGCTCCAATAATCGTTTTATCATCAACTCCAGCAATAACTACATCAATTCCACTACGACGAAGTAAATCAACTGGAATAAGAGCTTCCATCTCTTCAAAACCATGAGCTAATGTAACAAGGACTCTTTTCTTTCTTTCACTCATTGTATTATCTCCTCCCATCTTTTTTACTATCTCTTAAGATCTTTGTTACAGATCTAATTAATTTTTCAGTGTCATCCCATCCAAGACATGGGTCAGTAACACTCACTCCATATTGTAATTCAGAGGGGTTTTCTATACTTTGACACCCTTCAAATAAATTACTTTCAAGCATGAAGCCTCTTATTTCTTCTCGGCCTCTCACTACTTGCTCTACCACAGAAGTAAGAATTCTTTCTTGTCTTTTATAGCGCTTTTTACTATTAGCATGAGAGCAGTCAATAACAATAGATGGGGTAAGTCCAATCTCTTTCATGCTATCAATTGCATCTTCCACTTCTTCATCATAGTAGTTAGGACCATGTTCCCCACCTCGTAAGATGAGGTGCCCAGCATCATTTCCTTTAGTACGGTAAATGGCAGATGATCCCATCTTGTCTATTCCAATGAAGGCAGCAGCGAGAGAAGCACTCTTTATAGCATTAATTGCTGTAATTACTTCCCCACTCGTGCTATTTTTAAATCCAACAGCCACACTCATTCCACTTGCTAAGGTGCGATGTACTTGGCTTTCGGTAGTCCTTGCTCCAATTGAACACCAGCTAAGTGTTTCATCTATATACTGAGGAACAATAGGATCTAACATTTCAGCTCCTACTGGAAGGCCAAGAGAAGTGATTGAAATAAGAAGCTTTCGAGCCCTCATCAATCCTTCTGTTATATCGTAGGAACTATCCATTTTCGGATCAATAATAAGACCTTTCCAGCCACCTATTGTTCTAGGTTTCTCAAAATAGGTTCGCATTACTACGACCATCTGGTCTTTTACTTCATCTGCAAGAATTTTCAATTTTTTTGCATAATCAATAGCCGCATCAACATCATGAATTGAACAAGGGCCTATGATAGCAAGTAGTCTCTTGTCTTTTCCTTTGATTACATTATTGACATCTTCTCTCATCTGCAAAATTGAAGATGAGAGAGATTGGTCTATCGGAAGGATTTCACTCAAAGCTGAGGGTGAAATTAACGGTTCTACTTTTTCTATACGAATGTCAATTGAGGTATCAATCATATTAATGTAACTAACTCCTGCTATGTAGCTCTCTATTTTGTCTCTTTCTTGTCTTCTTTCTTGTCTTCTTTCTTTTCGTCTTTGCTCTCTTTCTTGTTCTCTTCTTCCTCTTTTCTATGAGTAAGTGAGTAGAGGTATCGTTTAATTTTTAGAGTTGGTGTTCTTTGAAATGGTTCATCGTGAACTTTAGTCTCTCTTAGGCGACTAAAAGAACTTAGCTCTTTATTTACTTCTTCTTTTAGACGAGCTACATACGCTGCTGCATCTTCACGAGCATCATCGACTGATGTTTTTAAGTTTTGAGCCATGAGTTTCAATATCGATTTTTATGAGAGCACCAAGTCCTCCTTCTCCAAGCATTACTAAAGATTCTTGTACATATGGACGATTATTTATAAGGGTCTCAATATTTTCAGGATAGATGTTCTCTCCACCTGGTCCTAAGATCATTGTTTTGCTTCGTCCTTTGAGGCTTAACCTTCCTCTTACAATGAGACCTAAGTCGCCAGTCTTAAACCAGCCATCTTCGGTGAAGGTTTTCTTTGTCAGTTTTTCTTCTTTGTAATAGCCTAGCATAACATTTGGTCCACGAACAACAACTTCACCCACTTTGGTTTCTGGATCTGGGTTATCTATCCTAAGTTCTACCCCTTTTACATTCATTCCTACTGTTCCAAGTTTAGTCTGCTTTGGACCACTTCCTGCTAATAGAGGAGAAGTTTCGGTTAAGCCATACCCAATTGCATAGGGGAAGTGGGCTTGTTTTAAGAACTTTTCAACTTCGCTATCGAGTGCAGCCCCGCCAACTCCAAAGAATTTCAATCGTCCACCGAATGTGATTTTTAATTTTCTCCCAATGAGTCTATTAATTTCACGTCTTAAGAATCTATTCTTATACCATTTTTTTCAGATTTTTTATTGTTTTCAATTTTGGGTTACTACTGAACCTTTATAGATTTTCTCTATCAATAAAGGAACAGAAAGAATGAGATGAGGTCTTACTTTCTTAAGGGCGGGGAGAAGAATTGAAGCAGCTGGAGCTTTTCCAAGGTAGTGTACTTCACATCCAACAAGAAGGGGTAATAAGAATCCAATAGTAAATTCATATGAGTGACTCATAGGAAGTATTGATAAGAACCTCATCCCTGACCTGATTTTTACAAACTGTTGGCATGAAGCTGATGCATTTGATGTAAGATTCTTATTAGTAAGCATTACACCTTTAGAGCTTCCTGTTGTTCCACTTGTGTAGATAATTGAAACAAGGTCATCTTCTCCTGTTTGCAATGGAGCTATTAATGCTTCATCTGCTTTCGTTCGACTCATATCTCGTCCTGGGGCATCAAGAAAGGCATCTTTCTTTGTAAGAAATTCGTTCTCTAATTTTGGGATATGAAAGAGGTCATCAATACGAAAAAGCATCATATCTTGTTCAATACATGAAGTGGGAATCTTTTCAATGCTTCTAGAAGAGACAAAAATCCCACTCACTTCGCTATGTCCTATGATAGTTTCAACTTCTTTTGCTGAGAAATCAGGAAGAATAGGAACAGCTATGGCGCCACAAGAGACAATTGAAAGATAAGCAACTCCCCACTGAGGAGAACTTTCTCCAAGGATACCAATTCTGTCTCCTTTCTTTACTTTGTGTTTGGTAAGGTATGTTGCAATTGAATCAACATCCTCTTTCAACTTTTTGTAGGTATAGGTGTTTTTCTTGTTTCCGATTGCTGTTAGAGCTACTCTTTTTGAATAGCGTGTTGCCGATCTTTCTAAAAGGTGTCTAATGGTAAAGGTGGTTAATTCATGTTTCATAATACTTCCTCTTTAATATTGAGATATGAAAAGTATGTCTCTCCGTTGTTGCACACTGTATGCTCTCCTCTCCAGGTGAGCTCTTTCTTGATATAACTTTCTAAGAGGTCAACTCGATTATTCGTATTTGATAAATGACAAAAATATACTCTTTGAGGAGACAATGGTGTTATGGTATTTAGCATAGATATTGCATCACTATTTGATAAATGTCCGAAAGGACCACTTATTCTCTTTTTTAACTGATATGGATAGGGACCATTATTGAGCATATTCTCATCATAGTTTGCTTCAAGAAAGAGGACATCACAGAGGTGTGCTTCATTAATCATGTCAGGTTCAACAAGACCTGTATCTGTGAGTAATAAAATCTTTTTGTTGTATTTCTATCATAAAACCTACTGAGTAAGGACTGTCATGACGAGTGTGAAAACTTGTAATAGTGAAATCTCCTACTTTAACAGGGGTCTGTACCTGAAAAAATTGGGTAAGTGCGGGGGGGATACGAAGAGAAGCGAACTCTTTAATTGTATCGTTAATACAGTTGTGAAAGTATACAGGAAGTTGTGTTTGTCGAGCGAAGACACCGGCTCCACGAGCATGATCGGGATGCAGGTGGGTAATGAATAATGCTTTTATAGTAGAGAAGTCTAGATGTGCTGCTTCAACTCTCATCTTTAGTTGGCGCAAAGAAAAGCCAGCATCAATTAAAATTGAGCTCTCTTTATAGTTAATAATATAACTATTGCCATTTGAGCCGCTTCCTAACACTGCATAACGTATCATACAATTGATTCCATTTTGCTTAAGTCTTGTTCGGTTTCTAAAAGAAAAGCTTTCTGTTTGTATTTAATAATAGGAGTTTTTAGAAGTTCACTATGCTCATAAGCTCTTCTTTAGCATTATATTCTCGCCATGAATACCCCTCTTTTTTATAGTATTGACTTGAAGGGTCAACAAGGTGGTCACTATCAATAGAGGAGAAGATTTTTTCCCACTCCCCAACAGACAAATCTCTTGTGTTTAGGTCAACAAATTGGTGAGCAATATTTCTCTCTTTGCAATAGCGAAGAGCTTTTTTGTAAGTACACATTTCTTATTTCCAATAATTTGAAACATATTTCCCCCAACTATCTTTTAACTATACTATTCATTGACACTTCTCGTCCAGTTGTTACGTTCCTTTAATAAGCTATTATTTCCTTATCAGTTGACATTGCTTACCATTGTATGAAATAGTTTTATCCGTATAGGAGTCTTTACATGCACAAGAGAATAGCACAATTACTCACTTCTTCCCCTGATGAGAAAGAAATTGTTGTAGAGGGATGGGTTCGCACTAAAAGAGATAGTAAAAATGTCTCATTTTTTGAGGTAAATGATGGATCATCTTTAGCGTCCCTTCAAGTCGTTATTGACCTTACTAATTTTAATTCACCCGATGTATTAGATAAGGTGACAACCGGTGCAAGTGTGACGGTAAAAGGTCTATTAGTTGCAAGTCCTGGTGGCAACCAAGCCGTTGAATTATTAGGAAATGATATCGTTGTGCATGGAGAATGCCTGTTGACTCATACCCATTACAAAGAAAAGACATTCTCTTGAATACTTAAGAGAGATTGCTCACCTTCGAGCAAGAACTAATACGATTGGAGCGGTTGCTAGAGTAAGAAGTGAACTAAGTTATGCTGTTCATTCCTTCTTTCATGATAAAGGATTTTATTATGTTCACACCCCTATTGTAAGTACAAGTGATGCTGAAGGGGCAGGACAGATGTTTCAAGTGACAACATTAGATCTATTGAACATCCCTAGAACAGAAGAGAATCTAGTCGATTACGATAAAGATTTCTTTGGCAGAAAAGCATCCCTTACAGTAAGTGGTCAGTTAGAGGGTGAAACGTACGCCCTTGCTTTAAAGAATATCTATACATTTGGTCCAACCTTTAGAGCAGAAAACTCAAATACAAAAAGACATCTGAGTGAGTTTTGGATGATTGAACCAGAAATGGCTTTTTGTGATTTAGAAGGCGATATGGCTATCGCTGAAGAGTTCTTAAAGTATATTTTCTCTGCAGTTCTGAAAACTGTAAAGGTGATATGGACTTCTTCTCTCGCTTTGTAGAAAAGGAATAGATAAAGTACTGCAGCAAGTGATTGAAACTCCTTTTACCCATATGAGCTATACTGATGCTATTAAAGAGCTCACTCACAACAATAGTAAATTTGATTTCCCTGTTTCTTGGGGAGCTGACTTACAGACTGAGCATGAAAGGTACTTAACCGAAGAAGTATGTAAAGGACCTGTGATTGTAAAAGACTATCCTAAAGAAATCAAAGCTTTCTATATGAAACTCAATGATGATGAAAAGACGGTTCGAGCAATGGATGTACTTGTTCCTCGTCTTGGGGAGATTATTGGAGGAAGCGAAAGAGAAAGTCGACACGATGTTCTTTATAAGAAGATGATTGATCTCAACCTTGATCCAAAAGAGTACTGGTGGTATTTAGATTTAAGAAAGTTTGGTTCCGTTGAACATGCTGGTTTTGGTCTTGGGTTTGAACGTGCAATCCAGTATATTACGGGAATGCAAAATATTCGTGACGTTATTCCCTACCCTCGAGCTGCTAAACAAGCTGACTTTTAGTATTCTTCCCTTTTGTATTCCATCGAGGCAAAAAGGGTGAGTTGTTGAAGTGAATGGCTCTTTGTTTTTAGGTATAGACTGCGTTGATGCGTTGCTACAGTATATGGTGATATTTGTAGATTATATGCAACTTCTTTAACGCTCATCCCTTGAGCAAAGAGTTCAAGCACCTCTTTCTCTCTTTTTGTGAAAAGAACTTCCTTTTCTAGGTTTTCTTCAAAGGTAGCAACAAATTTCCTCTCAAGGGATTTTAGACATTCATGAAGAGGATATTTTTCACCTTTCATTGAAATGGACTCTTCTTTAATCGAATTGTGGTAGATAATGATTGGTTGATCAATGCATCTTTTATATAAAAGAGTTGCGTGTGTAATATCTGATTGATTGAACAAGAGTAATAAAGAAAGGCCACTATACTCGGGTGTTATAATACTCTTTTCATTAAGATATATTACTTCAACTGAACTAAGATGGGCAAAGTGAGATAAAAACCAATAACGGAAGGTTTCTGTTTGAGGTATGTGGTAACCTAAAATTCTTATATGGTAAGTGTTCACATTAATGGTTACTTATGAAATTTTTATTTTGCTTCTGCTTTACGATTTTTGTTATCTCTCTGTCTAATGCATTAGCAAAGAGTTGAATCTCTTTGGGTCCCATTGGTTTTGTCTTTTCCACGTAGATATTATATTCACGCAATTCACTCATCATGTTTCTGATTGACAACCGCTCTTTCACATTCGCTGCAGTATAGATTCCTCCCCTATCATCTAATACAGTGACCCCTTTTTGAGCAAGTCTATCTGCTAAAATAACATCCCTTGTCACTGCAAGAGCTCCTGGTCTACAGATTTCAACAAGAGCATCATCTGCACTATCATCACCTTTCTCTACTATCACCATTTTTACAAGAAATGGATGTTTTTGATGAGATTTCTCCACTTTCACAACATCTGCTAATTCTCTGTCAGCAACAAAGACACTAGGAATGTTTCTTTTTACTACAGCTTTTAACATGATTGCCCTAAGAGGTTTAGGGCATGAATCGGCATCAACAAAGATGATGACATGAGAATATCTATGTACGTCTAATTCGTCTTTCATTAATCAACACTGTACATAATAGAGGCACAGACGGTCAAGAAAATTATCTATAGTATGGCAAAATGTAACACTCTATGATACCCTGTGTTTTCACTTACTTAGACGAAAAAGAGGTGTTAATCTATTGTTATATAACAATATAGTTCGACACCTCTGTAGAATATTTATGTAGTACTTCAAGTCTTTTTCTTGGTTTTAGCTAACATTTTCCGTAGAGATGAGCGAGTATAAATATTTTGGCCGAATTCAATCCCCATTTTATCATACAGTTCCTTCAATACAGGATCATAGTAGAGTGTCTTGAATGTCGTACTATTGAGTTCTACTACATTAGCTTTTCTAAGTGAATTGATGATCTGTTCAGTTGAGTATGTATGGTTCAATTCATGTTCAAGAATTCTTACAATCAATAATGAGATAAAACAGGTAAGGAAATGAGAATCAATACGGTCTTCTCGCGATACATATACAGGTCGTGCTTGAAGTTCACTCTTGGTAACCCGGAAGGTTGCTCAATCTTCCACAATCCATGATACATATCTACGATGTCTAATGGAGTAACGATGCGGTTTAGTTGGAGCATTCCTTCCTTTTCAGCCATCGACTCTTTTTCTTGAAAGTATTCTCAATTTCCCCAGTGTCTCTCCCACGAGCATCAACATAGGGTCTTAATCCAGTTACATTAGTCTCAATTACATAAAAGCCATCAAGAGATTCATCTTCTTCTAGCTTTTTAAAATCAAAAACAATTTTTGCATCATAGGTTTGTAGTTGAGTTTTTGTCTTCTTGTCATAGATTTGAGTCTTAAGATATTTATTCTTTCCATGATTGTTATCAACCACATCTTTGCTATGCGAATGCGATGCAGCAAGTGCCTTTTCGACTGCAGTTTGTCGGTCAAGCTTAGCTCGAGCAGCATATTTAGCTGACCAGTAGACAATTTGGTAGTGCCCCACTCCTTTTACACTCTTTTTTTCACCATCAGTATTTTTTACATATGTATCTTTCACTTCATCTAAGACTTTGTACATGAAAGAAACGGGTGTCTTGGTATCTGAAGTACTAATGGGTTTCCCTCCCTCATCAAACTTTACATATCCATTAAGATCTTTTACCGTCTTTTTTAGTAAATCTGTACCACCCCTTACCGATTTACTAAATATGTATCCATTATGGTTGGTAATAACATCTGCCACATTCTCTCCACTCATCATAGCTTTATCTGCAACAAAGATGATGTGATTTATATCGAGCTGAGCTCTCACTTTTTCACTCATGGGGGAGAATGTTTTTCCATCATTGGTATTGCCTGGAAACAGATCATAGGAGACAGGAAATCCCTTGTCGTCCATGAATAGTCCCATCTGAACGATAGGAGTTTTTTTGTGTTCTTTACTTATACCCTTCTTTCTGAAATCATCCTCGTTGTCGATTTCGAAGTAATAGTTGGTTACATCATAGAAAAGAAGAGTAGAATCTCTATCATACAGCTCTACCATCTTTTGATGCAGTTGTTCGAGGAGATCTTCTCTCCACTGAGGAAAGATACTTAGTGAGTGGTATATGTCATTGAGCGAGAAATCCATCTTGTCGAAATACTTATCTATCCCCATCAATGCCGATCTCTTCGAGCCAGGAGCAAGGATTCTTTCATACACGAGCAACTTCATCACAGAAGTGAGGTTATACTTGCATTCGAGGTATTTACGTCTATCATCAATGAATTTATGAATACCAAGCGTATGGAATACCTGACTGATAGCGGCATACCCGATGTTCTTCACACAATCATAGTTTCCTGTATTCTCATCAAAGGGAAGAATTGCATCAGGAGAGAATTCTACAGACACAGGTTTCAATCTTTCTTGCTTCTCTTTGGTTTTCTGTTTGGCGATTTCTCTGAAATGCTTAATAGGATCATCATACTGCTTCTCCAACTCATCCAAAAATCCGAGACGCTTCACCTTCTTGCTGCTGGGAGAACTGTTCGGTTTTCTATACGCTTCAGCGAAATATAAGACAATACGACCATTTTTATCGGGGGGCCCCTTTTTCACATACATATGGCTACTCCTTGATTGAGTATATCACAATATGTATTGTGCTACAATGTGCTACATATAGATTCTTTAAATAAATATTAAAAAGACACAAAAAAAAGCCCCTAATGGGACCTGTGATACTGTTTTTAGAGAACTACGCTTTAACTATAAGTGAAAAGACCGGAGGTTAGGGCATGAATCGGCATCAACAAAGATGATGACATGAGAATATCTATGTACGTCTAATTCGTCTTTCATTAATCAACACTGTACATAATAGAGGCACAGACGGTCAAGAAAATTATCTATAGTATGGCAAAATGTAACACTCTATGATACATTCTTACACTATGAGTTATAAAGGTATCATATTCGACAAAGATGGGACTCTTTTTGATTATTACACTATATGGGCCCCTGTGTTTAAAACTACAATTAAGGGTATCTTAGAAAGCTTTCATCGAGGAGATGATGCTAACCTTGAAAAGAGATGCTCCATATGCTCGGCCTTGGTTTAGATGGAGTAAATCCAAAAGGACTCATCTTTAAACATAGAAAACCTCTTATGCTTTTGAATATCTTTTCTTTTAGCAAGAAGCATAATCTTCCTTTTAAAACGTTAGTAAAGGCATTTGAAAACAGTTATTACGATGGAAAAGATTATGTTAAGGCTTCTTTGATTGAACATACTGATGAGAACATCTTATTACCTCTATTTCAAAAGCTTAAAGATAATGGATATAGGATTGGTGTTGCAACAAGTGATAACAAAGATAGCACATTAGTATGCCTTGAACACTTTCACTTACTCCCCTTCATCGACATGATTTATACTCATGATGATATATATAAGAGAAAACCCCATCCTGAATCTTTCACATCTTTTTGCAAGAAATTCTCTCTATTACCAGAAGAAGTCGTTGTAGTGGGAGATGCCACTATGGATTTGAAGTATGCAAAAAGGGGAAAAGCTGGTTATCGAGTAGGTGTATTAACAGGTTCAAAAGATTTGAAAAGACTCTCTAAACTTGCCCATATTATTTATCCTTCAGTACATGATCTTATTCATGATCCAAAACTCTTCTCATAATATCTATGTTATCTCTATGTGTACCTCTACTTTCTGGTTCTGCTGATTCTTTATTGTGATAATGCCTTTTCCCTTTTTCTTATGAGTTTTCACATAGAAAGAAGCAACTCCTTTTGTCAGTGAAATAGCTGAGGGGCCAATAAGAGATAGATACGAATTTGTTGTTATCTCAATTACTTCATCAGAAAGAGTGAGTACATTCTCATATTCATCAACTTCACGTACTATGACTTGAGTAACATCATAGGTGTCTCCTAATTGAAGAGTGTTTGAAGAAGAAGCAGCTCTGAGAATTCTTTTAGTTACTGGGCCTATAGTAATCTCCTTCACAACTGTATTGTTCTTTATCCCTTCGATTCTCCACACTCTTCCCTCTTTAGTCCAACTGAAAAGGTATGTTTCAACAAGGCGAAGAGCATCTTTATACTCCATCTTTGTTCTTTTCATTATAGAAAACATCAATAATTTGTTCATCAAAGTAAGATTCATGTGATGTGCATTCATTGATAATAATATCTTCTTTATTATCTTCTTCTCTCTTTTAGAAAAGATGAGCTCTTTATCTAATCTTTCACCAATCAGATCTGTTATGATAATAGGAGGGTGTGGTAAGTGACTAAACTCACGATGTGATGGGAAGTATTCACCTACATACTCATTATTATGGTAGAGTCGCACACTATCACAGTTAGTAAATATATAAAAAGGAGGTATTGAGTGAGCTGGGTAAGATCCCAGAGAAAGATTACTAGAGGTAGTGAGAACTGGAGTATTCTGTTGTTGACTGGCATAAAGAGAAGCTACTAACTTAGGTATTCGATACTGATCGCTCACTCCATGGTAGCATACATTATCTGAGGGCCCAAATTCCCGGTGAGTAAGATAATCACTCATACACCACCCAATGAGTCCACTGATTCGCTCATTTTTATAGAGAGCTTCTAATTTGTGTGCATGATAAAGGGCTAATTGTGTTTGTTTCTCATATCCCTCTGACCTCTGTACGGGATACATGTGGCCTGTGTGTTCACTCACAAGATAAGGGACATGTTTTAGCTTCGTTATAGTGCTTGGTTTTGATAGTCCTGGTTGAGAAAAATCATTATAGGTATACACATCTTCTAGTAGGTGAGAAGAGGCAATGTTTCTTACCCCTCCTGTCTGACGAGAGGGATCAAAATAATGAGCTACCTCATTTGTTGCCTTATAGAGTTCATCATCATCGAGTGATTCGTTGATTCTTACACCCCATAAGATAACTGATGGATGATTCCTATCCTTCTTAATCAATTCAGTAAGTTGAGTGATAACCCCTTTTCTCCATTCTTCTTCTTTCTGTATGTGTTGCCATCCAGGGATTTCTGTAAATACAAGAAGTCCTATCTCATCACATCTATCTAGAAAGTGTCTACTGTGCGGGTAATGGGCAGTTCTGACTATGTTAAGAGCGAGTGTATATTTCAAAAAATCTGCGTCACTTTGTTGTCCTCTCTTTGGCATGGCAAAACCAAGGTGAGGGAACTGCTGATGTCTATTAAGACCAACGAGAGTCACTCTTTCTCCATTTAAGAAAAATCCCTCTTTAGTACATTCAGCATCTCGAAAACCAAAAGAGTATTCTACCCTATCGACATCTTTGCCTCTTCTTTTAAGAGTGGTCTGAATCTTATACAGAGTAGGATTATCTAAGGACCAAAGGGTAATATTTTCTACTTCATATCGATAATTCATTAATCTTGATTGAACTTGGAATGTTGAAGAATGAACTGTTGCATGAGAAGAATTGATTATTAACTGTTCAATTTCATACTCATCAAGGATGTTTTCATCAATCATCAAGGATACTTCAAGAAAGATCTCCCTTTGATCACTATTACCTTTCTTTGAATAGGTGAACACATCTTTAATAAAATCGTTATGTGTGTGGTAGAGATAGACTTCTCTGTAGATTCCCGGCGGAATAACATAATCAATAACTCCTCCATATGGAGCTATTGGAAGAGTTTCTGTTGCATCAACTCGAAGACAAAGAGTGATATCTTCCCCATTTTTGATAATTTCGGAAGGTATTTCTATGAGAAATGGAGTAAATCCCCCATCATGCACCATATAAGGGATGCCGTTGATGAAGACTGAAGTTCTTGTTGCAACACCTTCACATTCAATAACATTACGTGTTGATACATCAAATAATTCTCCTTTAAGATGTTTTCTATACCAACCGACAGTAGAAAAAGATCTATCATCATTATTGTTGATAGAGATAGAATTCAAAGAGTGTGGAATATCTACAATTTCCCAATTACTATCATCGTAAGAGGGATGAGAAAACTCTTCATTATCTTGATGTATGAACTTCCAATCATAATTTAGTGTAATCTTTTCTCTCATGTTAATCCTCTTTTTCCTATCATAGAGGCCTGTACTTGCAAAGTAAACAAAAAAATACTTTATGATAGCGTACATACCAATTTTGAGGAGTCGATAGATGGATTATTCACCATTACAAAAAGAGCGATATCAATACCAACCAAAACTACCAGCACTACTAACACACCCTATTCATACCATTGTTGCAACAAAAGGGGACGCAACAACACCAGAAGTTGATGCAGATAAGATCAAAGCCCTATTTCCACACACCTGTGGATTACCACGAGTAAGTTTTTCTGTAAGTGAGACCCCAATTTCTCATAACGCAATTAACATTGGAGTCATTCTAAGTGGTGGTCAAGCACCAGGGGGACATAATGTCATCAGTGGTCTTTACGATGCAATAAAAAAAGGAAACGAAGAAAGTAATCTTATTGGTTTTCTTGGCGGCCCTTCTGGGATATTAGATGATCAAACACTCACTTTCACTGATACTATTATTGACGCCTACAGAAACACTGGTGGATTTGACATCATCGGAAGTGGAAGAACTAAATTGGAAACAACCGAACAATTTGAAACTGTTAAAAAAGTGTGTAAAAAACACAATATTACAGCCCTTGTTATCATTGGTGGAGATGATTCTAATACCAATGCAGCAGTTCTTGCTGAATATTTTTTAAACACCGATGCAGGTATTGCTGTTGTAGGTTGTCCAAAAACAATTGACGGCGACTTGAAAAACGAATTTATTGAAATCTCGTTTGGTTTTGACACAGCAACAAAAACTTACAGTGAACTTATTGGGAATTTGATGAGAGATGCTAATAGTGCAAAGAAATATTGGCATTTCATTAAACTCATGGGTCGTAGCGCTTCACATATCGCCCTTGAATGTGCTTTACAAACACAACCTAATGTCTGTCTAGTAAGTGAAGAGATTGAAGATAAGCAGTTGAGCTTGCAGGATGTAGTTGATTCTATAGTGACACCAATACTGAAGAGAGCTGAAAAAGGACTTAACTACGGTATTATCTTAATTCCAGAAGGAGTAATAGAATTCATTCCTGAAGTGAAGGTACTCATTAGTAGCATTAATACTCTTCTTGCGAAAGAAGCAAAAGCATATAATGCCCTTACCTCTTGGCAGGAACAATATGATTTTGTTACTTCTCAGTTAGTATTTGAAACAAAAGAAGTATTCATTTCTCTACCAACTGATATCCAAAGCAACTTCTCATGGATAGAGACCCACATGGCAATGTGCAGGTCAGTAGAATTGAAACAGAGAAGATGCTCATTGCAATGGTAACAACGAGATTAAGTGAACTAAAGAAAAAAGGGGAATACAAAGGGAAATTCTCAGCGTATAACCACTTCTTTGGATATGAAGGTCGTTGTGCATTCCCATCTAACTTTGATGCTGATTACACCTACTCTCTTGGATACAATGCATACCTCCTTATTAATGCTGGCTGCAGTGGATATATCTCAAGTGTTGGCAATCTTACAAGCAGTGCAGAGAACTGGACAGCCGGAGGATTTCCTATCACAATGATGATGAACTTAGAAGAGAGACATGGCGAGATGAAACCAGTCATCAAAAAGCTCTCGTAGAACTTGATGGGCTCCATTTACATATTTCAAACAACATAGAGAGAAGTGGGCAATAGATAATGATTATCTATTCCCTGGAGCAATACAATACTTTGGCCCTTCATCTGTGTGTGACCTCACAACAAGAACCCTTGTATTAGAACAAGAGAATAAGTAACGATACGAATCTACATAGAAAAGAGGCTGATGAATGAGTATTAAGATACTTAACTTCAGCCTCTTTTATTATAGATACAGAGTATGAGAATAATTCTCGTTAACAATACATTTTCTTATGGTTCTTCTACAATAAAGAAATCAATATATCATAGAGAGTAGATTCAGATAATGTTACAGGTGAATTTCTCTTTGTCGAGAGTGTTGATAAAGACTTCAACTCTTCTTCATTAAAACCATACTCTTTTAGAGGCTTGAAAGCTGCTTTTTCAACAATGCTTTCAATACACTCAACGGCCTCTATTGGAGTTTCCTTATTCCACCCTTTTGCAATAAGTCCCATTTTATCAAGATACTCGGCGTGTAGAGGTTCTGATGGTTTTTTTGGGCTTCTTTCAACCATTGCTCTGTTGATAGGACCAATTAGGAGAGCACAGGCAACTCCGTGAGGAATGTGACGCATAGATCCCATGGGACCACTTAGTCCGTGCACATGAGTGAGTCCTTTATGAGCGAGAGTTACACCCGATATAAAAGAAGCATAACTCATAGCACTTCTTGCATCGATATCATCAAGGTTCCCATCTGCTAAAGTAGATAATGCTTCTCCTGCTTTATGAATTGCAGGAAGAGCTATGGAATCAATATAGATGTTGTTCATTACACTCACATACCCTTCAATGAGTTGAGTAAGAGTATCGAGACCAGTACTCAAGGTAATATCTTTTGGAACACTCAACGTGAGAGATGGGTCGATGATAGCAATATCTGGGATATATGAGTCATCTCTAAAGGATTTTTTAAATCCATCTTCGCCAACCTGAGCGACAACTCCATTCTTTGTTGCCTCACTTCCTGTCCCGCTTGTTGTTGGAATGAGAATCAGAGGAAGACGATAAGAGGGGGCTTTCTTTGTTCCCACTCCTTCTAAAAAGTCTTTAATTGAGAGGTGTGGGTCTTTCCATTTGTGCTGGTGAAAGAGCATAACACTCACAGCCTTAGCAGTATCGAGTACACTCCCCCCTCCAATACCTATTACACAAGAGACTCTAGAGTCATACTGTTTGTAACAATCGTATCAATTGACTCTACTGTGGGTTCTCCATGAACTGTTCTAAGATGTATTTGAGCTCCTTCAGATTCTAACCCCTGAATAATCTCAATCAATGATGCATTCTTCGACACGGAGTTACTCGTAACGAAAAGAAGATCCCCTCTTTTCTTGTATTCATCAAGATAAGAAGTGAGTCGTGTTAATGAATTAACACCAAAATCTACTTTTGGTACATGAAAAAGGGTAAAAGTATCAATCATGTTCTATTCACCAATTGAGTGGGGAATATAGATTACTCTATCTTTAGGATCTGCATTTTGACGATAGAAAATCGCTATATGACCCACAGTAGTCACTAAATCTGCCTTGAGTGTCTGTGCCATCTTTTCACCAATCTCTCTTGTCTCATCTTTGAAGGCTTGAAAACGAACCTTGACTAACTCATGGCTATTGAGTGACTCATCGAGGGCTTTAAGTACTCTCTCATCAGCCCCTTGCTTACCCACCATGACACTTACGTCGATGTGGTGGGCTATCTTTCTTAAATAATTTCTCTTTGCACTATTCATCATATAGTACTATATTACAGATTCTCATACTGCTTAGCAACTATGTGACGTTTAATCTTTTTAGTAGAAGTCATCTCTAAAGGTTCTTTTGCAATAGTTAGGCGAGTAATTCTTTTGTATGGAAGTAATTCTTTATTTACTTCATCTACAATGTGTTGCATATGATTTTTTACCGCTTCATCTTTATTTTCATCTTTAACACTTTCCAGATACTTTTCTGTAGGATAGATGATGACTCTTATTCCCTCTGATTTAGTTTTTTTATCGATTTGGTACCCAAGAACACAAAGTTGTTCAATTTCATCATACAGTTGGAACACATCTTCAATCTCTTCAGGGAATACATTCTTTCCACCTTCAGTGACGATAAGTGATTTTTTTCTTCCTGTGAGATATACATAGTTGTTAGCATCAATATAACCAGCATCTCCTGTTCTTAGCCATCCATCTTTTGAAAGAATCTCGTCAGTCGCTTCCTGATTTTTATAATACCCTTGCATCACCATTGGTCCCTTCACCATGATTTCGCCTATTTTTCGGGCATCTGGATCTAAAATCTTCATCTCTGTTTGTGGGAGTATTTTTCCAACTGATGTTTCAACATATGCATATACTGGATTGAGGGTAATAATTGGGCTTGTTTCTGTAAGACCATATCCTTGAACGAAGTCAATTCCAAGTTGGTTGAATAATTTAAATGTAGAAGAAGGTAATGGACCTCCTCCACTAATACAAATACGGATATTATCCATACTGAGTTTTGCCAATATTCCATTAAACATCTTATGTCCAGGATTGACTTTAAAGACCTTTTTAATGAGTCCACTGATACTCATTAAGAATCTAATTAGGCCATAGACGACTATGCCTTTTTCTTTAATTCCATTAAGTAACCCTTTGAGCATTTTGTTAAAGAGCATTGGAACGGCTAAGAACATAGTAACTTTACCCAATTTTAGTTCTTTAAGAATTTGACTCACTAAGAGCTTCTTCCCAAATACGATTTCTGCTCCTACACTTATTGCTTCGATAAACACAGCAAGCATGGTATATGAGTGGTGAATAGGAAGAAGTGCATAAAAGACATCTGTTGGATAGAGAGTCATATGTCCTTGAGCAAGATAACAGTCACTTACTAGGTTAGAATGAGAAAGCATGACTCCTTTAGGATTTCCTGTTGTTCCACTTGTATATAAAATAGCAGCAATATCTGTTTCAACCGATGTGTCGAGTGTTACTTTTTCTTTGCTTTTTATTGAGGATATAGTTCTCTTTATCCTCTGGTTCAAGAGAGATTTTCTCAGTAATGCCTAATGTCCCTTTCTTATCAATTTTTTCCATTCTCTCTTTATCAATAAAGAGAATAGTTGCACCTGAGTGCTTAATTAAGTTCTCAACTTCCTTATCAGTAAGTTGGTAATCAATTGGAACAACAGTTGCACCAGCATAAAGAATCGAGAGGTAGGCTATTGCCCATTCAGGACTATTTTTCCCTGTTACGGCAACATTATCTCCATGTTTTATCCCCTTCTCAGCTAAATAAGAAGCTACTTGAAGAACTTTATCATGTGCTTCTTTATAGGTAAGAGTTAACTCAGAAGGAGCAAAAGCAGTAAAACACTTATTGTTAGGATAACGTTCAACAGTGATGTTGAACATCTCTACAAGAGTTGGCCACTCTCCCTTAAAAAATTTTCCTTTGTATTCAGATAAGAAATCCCAAGGTTTCACGCTATTCTTTTGTCCCATAATGTTCTCCTCTTTACCATTGTTCAGATACATAAGTATCAAGGGGGAAAACTCTCCCCCTTCATAGATAATATAAAACCTTATCTGGGAAAACTCAAGTACAAACAGTACAGTGTGTCAAAACATGTCAATATGTCATATATATAATAGGCAAAAAGTTATGTATTGTAGTGGCTCTCATTTCTCATCATAAAAGGCTTCATTAATTTTAAAGACCAACTTACAAGAGACATATCAAAGTATCAGAGGCTACAAAGAAGTTGACTGCTACGAGAAAGTAAGCATGCTCTAATCAATTTCATGTACTATGACCTATAGCAACATTCTAAGAGTCGATCCAGCAGTTATCACCTATTTGCATATAAAGTACATATCTTTAAAAGACACATTCATTAATAATTTTTACATAATAGAGAAATATGGCTTGCATATAATATAACATTCGTTATATAACGATTGTTATATTAAGGAGTGATAATGCCACCAAAAGTAAGAATAACAGAACAGTCCATTATTGATGCTGCCATCCATATTATTCAAAAAGAAGGTGAAGGGGGGGTTCATGCACGTGCTTTAAGTAAAGCACTTGGATGTTCAGTACAACCAATCTTTCATAATTTTCCATCCATGGAGCATCTCAAAAAAGCTGTGTATCGAAGAATTGATTCCCTCTTTGAAGAAGAGCTACTGAAAGGTTTGGAACAAAATTCAATTCCTTTTCTTGGAATGGGGCTCGCCTACATTGATTTTGCTAGGAAAAAGAAACAGTTATTCCGATTTTTATTCATGTCAGATAGCTTTGAAGGAAAACAGGTAATTGATCTTGTCTCAGATGATGCGAACAAGCCGATTATTAGCATCATTGCCCAAATGACACAACTTAATGAAAACAGTCAGAACAGATATTCCTAGGTATTTGGCTGCTAGTCCATGGTATCGCTTCGATGTTAGCCACCAATGAGTGCAAGCTTGAAGATGAACAGATTTCCCAACTTTTAATGCATACGTTTGCAGGATTAAAACATGAATATAGTAAACAAGGAAAAAACAATGAACAAAGTTAAAAACAAAAAAGAATTACAACAAGCACTCCTTTGGATTCTTGGGTACATTATCTTGGTGAATATCGGTGATGAGATTGGAAGAACTACAGGCCTTAACAATTTAATGACAGCACTGCTCCTGCTCTGTTTTTCAGGAATATTATTAAAGAAATATCGATTGAAAGACCTTTTGCTGCAGTTGCCAGAACGACAAGACTACGCTCAAGTATGGTTTTACATTCCACTCTTGTTGCTTGCCTTCATCCAATGGTTCGTTGGACTCGATACAACCTTACTTCTTTCAGACATTCTAAGTGCAGCATTATTAATGATGAGTGTTGGTTTTATTGAGGAGGTGCTCTTTCGAGGATTACTTTTTCAAGCAATAGAGAAGAAATCTACTACCAAACGGGCAATCATCATAAGTGGTATTACCTTTGGTTTTGGGCATATTGTGAACTTGCTTAGAGGCTACAGTAACAATGAGCTCATGTTACAAATAATTGTAGCAATAGCTATAGGTATACTATTAGCACTTTTAGTAGCAAAAACCCGGAGCATTATCCCTGGTGCGCTCTTTCATGCCTTGTTTAATTTTAGTGGAACAGTCACTAAGCAAGAGACTCAAATACAGACTACACTTCTCATCCTTATTCTAGTCATCTCCGTTGTATATTGTATTGTCATCAACAGAATGTTTTCTAAGCAAGGATTGGTTACCACTTGAGAACTTATTTTGATTTTGAAAAAGATCTGTACAATATCAATCCCACAGAATCCTCTCTTGAGCCGAATGTAGCATGGTGAAGATAATGCTGAATTCTTGTAAGTTGTCTAGATAATATTGACCTATCAAGGCCCCCTATACTACAGTAGCCTCTATGAGCTATACAACATTTGAAGAGTTTTGCTTTTGGGCAGATTCTCTTACTAATTTAGAGAAACGCACTACCTATACAGTGAGAGAATACCGTCTAGATAGGATGAAAGCTCTATTAGATTATATTGGAAATCCTCAAGAAAACTATAAAACGATTCATATAGCTGGATCAAAAGGGAAAGGATCTACGGCGGCTCTTATTGCTAACGCTCTATCAGCCGTTGGTAAGAAAACAGGTCTTTATATGTCTCCTCATCTTATAAACTATCGAGAGAGATTTACCTTAAGTGGAACGTTTATTGAAGATAAGATATTAATAGAAGCAGCCAATATATTCACCAATATGATACATGACTTCACTTTTGATGATGAAAGTGGCAGATCAAATCCTACCACCTTTGAAATATATACCTCCTATGCATTTTTCCTCTTTCAATATATTAACTGTGAAATTGCTGTGATTGAGACAGGCCTTGGAGGTAGACTTGATGCGACAAACATTATTACCCCGATTCTCTCGATTATTACTCCAATTGAATTAGAGCATACGGCTATTCTAGGTAACACAATTAGTAAAATAGCATTCGAGAAATCAAAAATAATCAAACAACATGTTCCAGTGTGCATCTCTCGCCAAACAATTGCTGCAAGAGAAGTGTTAGAACACGAAGCAACAGTTCAACAATCCCACCTTTATGATCTCATGGTTGAAGTAGAATCAATTACAACTAAGACAACACAGGATTATCAAAAAGTCGACATTACATGGGTACATGGTAATACCACACATCTAAAGATGAAATTACGTGGTGAAGTAAGTGGTGAGAATAGTGCTCTTGCGCTTCTGGCATTAAAAGTGAGTGGATACTATGAACAAGGGGTTAGTGAAAAAGCAATCGAAGAGACTCAGATTGTAGGAAGAATGCAACTTATTCATAATACTCCTCCAATAATTATTGATGGAGCACATACGAGTGAGAGCCTACGGCATCTTTTGAATTCAATAGAACAACTTTACCAAGAGACTCCTAAAATTGTCATCTTCGGAGCCCTTGAAGATAAAGACCATATACATATGATTCGCTTACTTTTACCACTCTTTTCTCACATAATTATTAGCCAACCAGGAACATTTAAAAAAAAGTAATATCGAAACGCTCTTCAATCTTTTTAGAAATGAGATAGAGAAAGAACATAGTTCTTGTTCCCTCTACATTGAAAAAGAGGCTCAAGATGCCCTCTCTCTTGCCCTTTCATTAAGTAAGAGAGAGTATCCAATTATTGCAACAGGTTCTTTCTATCTTGCGGGAGACATCTTATGCGCTTACAATGAAATGAATGCCACACTAAAGGAGTCAGCGTGCCCTTAAATCATAAAGAGATTACTCTTTTATTATCTGAATTGCCATTAGAACAGAGTCGCATCCAAAAAAGTGTACCAACTTGAAGTACACTCCCTTATATTCGAACTTTATCATGAAGAAGAACATTTTTGGCAGCTTTATGTTGAAGTGGGAACGCAAGAAGCCAGGTTCCATCGAATAAGTGGACCTCGCTATGTCCATAAGACAATGAAAAAAGGGACAAAGCAACGATTTAATCAATATCTAAGTTCTCACGTTGAAGGGATGGTTATCACAAAAGTAGAACAATTAGAGAATGATAGACTTTTTACTTTCACCTTAACTGGCAAAGAAGAGACGCTATTACTCATTTTCAGGCTCTATAGTGCAAGTAAGAGTAATGTCCTAGTCACTTCGAGTGATTACATCATTCAAGATCTTCTTTACAGGAAACCTAATGTGAAAGAAATCTCTGGAGAAAAACTCATCATTGAAGAACATAGAGTCCCAACCAAAGAATTCACTATAAGAGAATATAATAAAGATAGCACTTTCAATGAATTCATTGAACAAATGTATATGGGAGAGCGAAAAGGGGAAAGGGAACAACTCATTGAAGCGATCACTCGCTATTATGAGAAAGAAATTGCCTCTTTGATAAGTGAAAAGAGAAGACACAGATTTCTCTTAATTCAACAAGAGATTACAATGAATATAAAAGAGTAGGTGAAATGTTAAGTATGAATGCCCACCTTATAAAAAAAGGGATGGATTCTATCACAATTGCAGATGAATCAGGCAATACTACTCATATCCCATTGAACCCTCTTACCTCTAGTGGAGAAAATATTAATTCCTATTATGATAAATATCATAAAGAAAAGAACAGAAAAGAATACCTTAGCACTACTTTAGATACTATTGAAAAGAATATTACACGGTTAGAACTAGAATTAGAAGAGAGTAACCTAGCGAATCTTTCCTTAAAAGATTTAAGAGAAAGAAACTCTTTACTCCATCGCTCTTCTAATAAAAGTGAATCAAAATACTCAAAAGCTCCAGGATTATATATTCATAATGGTAAGTATGATATCTTGGTAGGAAGAAATGCTAATGAGAATGAAGAATTATTAAAAAAAGTAGCTAAAGGGAACGATTATTGGATGCATACCAGAGATGTTCCAGGTGGGTATGTTTTTATAAAATATATTAATGGCAAAAGCGTTGATCTTGAAACAATATTAGATGCAGGGAATCTTGCCATACTGTTTTCCAAAGCAAAAAACGTATGATAAAGCAGACCTCTATTTCACACAGGTGAAATACCTAAAAAAAGTGAAGGGAGGCAAAAAAGGGCTCGTCCTTCCTACTAATGAAAAAACATATACTGTTACACGAGATGAAAAGCGAATAGATGCCCTTTTTACTATGCAAAATGGAGAAATTAGGTGAATCAGATATCAATTGAGAAAAGAGTCATAGATAAGAAAGAACATACTGCTATTTGTGTTGGAGAAGTTTCTGGAGAACTACCCCGCCACCTTATGAGTGGAACTCAAGAACCTGGTTACACCTATATAGATGGGAAATTATCACAAATCTTTTATAGTCGCATCACCGATAGTGATAAGAAGCGATATATCATGTATGAGAATATTGATCTATTTCTCTTTAGTGAGATTGCTCGCTCTTTAAGAGGTGAAGCAAAGATGAGATTGTTAGAACTCTCATCTGCTTTACAGCAAGCGGGGCAAGACTTTCTTCAAAGTGCAAGTGGGATAATCCCAACATGGAGAATTTTTGGATCCAATCGGGTGGAGTACTACTCCTTCCAGATAGAATCTCATCCCTTATACTCTATAGTGCAAGTGATGAAGATAGAAATGAACATCTCTATCGCTATATGAAACCAAACATTCTTCCTCCCTTTGGACTCACTCATCAACTCACTCAGATTCTCTATTATAGTGCAACTGGTATGGCTCCATATACGATGGCTGAAACAAAAGAAAATAGCTGGACTCATGTCCCTCTTTCTTTAGGGTTCACCCCTCTTAATGACAAGATGTGTAAAGTAATTGATTCAACCTTGAATATGTCACTTAATCAGCAGCGAACCTCCTTCTCTGGGGCCTATAGTTCATGTGAGAACTTAACCTTTTTGATAATCTCATTAAAGATCTAGCTTGGGAAGTAACAAAAGAAGATCCAACTTTTGAAGAGTATGTTAACAAAGAGAGTGCTCTCTCTTCCTATATGGAAAAGTATAATAAAAAAGCTCACAATAAACGGTTCATGAGAAAAAAGGGAGCTCCCATTATCTTGGTCGCTATTGCTACACTCTTTGTCCTTTTTTCTGCCATACAATGTACCATTCAAGCAAACAAACCTCCTTACACAATAGGAATGGAACAAGAAGAAGTGGTAAGTGAGTTTTTCATTGGACAGAATGAGTTAGATCTTGAGAAGATGAATGCTTCACTAAAAAGGGGAACAAAGAATCCTTTTGAGAAAGAGGTTTCTGCCCTATTTGTAAACTCGAAAGTGAGACAAGCCTACGAAGGAATCAATTCAGTAATCTCCCCTATTGAATTTAAACAACAAGAAGAAAAATCTATTCTCTCTTCTACAAGCATCTATGGGGTAGATAACCTTTTATTTACGAGAATCGATGAAGATACCTTAGAAGTAACATATGAGTTCTATGCTCCACCTAGTATGGAAGAAGGATCAGAGGTATATCCTCTTCAAGTGATTCAACGAGTTGCAAGATTTACCTTTAGCGATGATAAAGGGTATGAATTAATTAACAGTATTGAAATTCTTACTCAGAAGGTATTGTATGAAGAGCTCATTCCTATCTATTCGAAATAGTAGGAGTGTAATAGTTTTTCTAATAATGAAGTATCTTCTGGATGAACCCAGCTCACTCCATCAATTGTTCTAAAGAATGTCATTTGTCTTTTGGCATATTTTTGGCTGTTTGAGATGATGAGATCTCTCATTGCTGAAATGGAAAAGTTCTGTTTCTCAGTGAGCATGAAGTATTCTCTGTACCCAATTCCTTGCATTCCTGGCCAAGAAGAAGTAGCTCCCATTGCTAAGAGTTTCTCTATTTCTTCCATGAGTCCTTCTTTCAGCATGAGATCAACTCTTTGGGCAATGCGTTCATGGAGTTCTTTTTTATCACGATAAAGGCCAATAATTAATGGGTTAATATTTTTTCTAGGGGTATTGGGAACAGCATAAGAACTTAAGGGGTTCCCACTTGATTCATATACTTCAAGGGCACGAGTAACTCGGTAGATGTCTGAAGGGTGGATTTTTTTGCACTGATAGGGTCTATTCTTTTAAGCTCTTCATATGCGTGAGCTAATCCCTTTTCTTTTACTCTTAATGAGATTTTCTCTCTTACTTCCTGTGTGCTCTTTGGGCTTTTGGGAAGACCATAATAAAAATGTTTAAAATAATATGCAGTACCCCCACAGACAATGGGTATTCTGTTAAGAGCTCTTATCTCATCTAAGGCAATATCACTTAGATGGACAAAATCGCCTACACTGAAAGACTCATAGGGTTCTCGAATATCGATGAGGTAGTGAGGGATACGCCTTAACATAGATTCATCTGGTTTAGCTGAACCTATATTGAGGTGACGAAATATCTGTATTGAATCTGCATTGATTATGGAGTAGTTTTCTTTAAAGAAGGTGTCAAGCAAAGCCGTTTTTCCTACTCCTGTAGGTCCGAACAAGAAGATAAGGGGATGTTTATTCCTTATCGATGACTGAATATTCAACATCTTCAGTTAACACTCTTTCTAATACTGTTGAAACTACCTTCTTGTTGTTGCTTTCCAACTCTTTATCCCCGTTTGCACAAAGGACATTTGATAAACTGATTGCAACGCAGGTCATCTCATATACATTTGTTTCTCTATCAATTAATACATCTATAGGAATGCTCAAGGTAATTCTCCTTATATCTACACTAGTAACTAGCAATCATGAACTATACAGGAATTGATAAGTTTTGACTAGTAGTGTGTGTGCTAGATTTCATTGCTAAGCATGATGTTAATTTTTTCAACTATTATATCAGCAACCTCTATGGGTTCCATATCATCTGTATGAATCACAAGGTCTGCTACTGATGAATCGGTGTCGTCAATATTGTAGATTCTTTTGTATCGGGCAGTATCATTCTCGTCTCTCTTTTTAGTCTCTTCAAGACGCTGTTGAAAAGTCCCACCTTCTCTTTTCTGAATCCTCATTGCCCTCTCTTCCATACTAGCACTTAAGTATACTTTTAAGTCTGCACTTTCTAACATCCAAATAGCAAGACGTGAGCCAAGAACACAGTCTTTGACAGCGAGAGCCATCTCAACTTGTCTTTGATCAAGTTCTCTATCAATATTGTCATCTTTTTCTGCCATATTTACAAAACTGCCAGAATTCTATTCCCTTTTCTTTGGCAAGAGTTCTAAATGTGAAATTAATCATCTTATAATTCATTCTGTCTGCTACGAGGGTACTGACTGTGGTATTCCCACAGCCACTCTTTCCTGAAATTGCAATTCTCATCTATATATTTCCTATTCTATGTTTCTAAGCTGTTCTCTAATATTCTCTAAATTATCTTTAAGAGAGACGACAATTTGATTCACCTCACCTATCATACTTTTACTTCCTATGGTGTTGATTTCTCTATTCATCTCTTGGCATAAGAAGTCAAGTTTTTTTCCTACAGCTCCTTTAGCATGCATAATTGCATCAAAGGCGATAAAATGTGAGGTAAGTCGTTGAAGTTCTTCTTCTATAGAATATTTGATTAATAATATTGCAATTTCTTGCAAGAATCTGTCTTTATCATACTCTTTATCTTCCATTAACTCATTCATTTTCTTCGTGAGATTCTCTTTTAACTTTTCTTCTATACTTTTACTATATCCCTTGATTTCACTTACTGATTGTTTCATCTGTGAAATGAGGGATTCAATGTGTATTAGCGTCCCCGCTCCTTCTTTCTCTCTGACCTCTTTAACATCAATAAGGACTTCATCAAGAAGAGAAAAAAGTGGAGCATGAAGATATTGTGGATCTAATACATTACTTGTGGTAATCACACCATCTAATTGTGTGTAATCGCTTAATGTGGCTTCATGTGTTGATGCTGTAATCTTATTAATAATATCAAATGCTTTCTTATATTCTGCTACCATATCTTCATTCACTATTAGTTGAGTTGTGTTTTTAAATTGCTTGTAACGAATATTAATCTCAACGGAGCCTCTCATAATGACTTCTTTAATCTTGTTATCAATTTCTTGTTCAAAAATTGAAAATATAGAGGGCATATTGTGTTTAATATCGAGGTAGCGATTATTGTACGATTTTATTTCAATGGTAATAGCAAGATCATCATGTTGTATTTCTTTTGATGCGAAGCCAGTCATACTTATCATAAGGGCAATTCCTTTATTTCTAATAATGAATCAATTGTCAAGATTGTGTTTCCTGCTCCCATCGTAATACACACATCTTTTGAGTGCAATACAGTAGAAACGATATTAACAGCGTCCTCAATCCTATCGACATAGAAACCGCCGCAATCATCAGCAAGATTTCTACTTATCTCTATTGCTTCTTCTTGACTTCCATCTCCTCTTGCACTTAAGGCTACTGGGAACATGATAAGGGTATCACAAAGGGAGAGAGCTGAAACAAAATCATGATACAATGTTCTCATTCTACTCACTGTATGAGGGAAGAAGAGGAGGACAACTTTACTATTAGGATGAAGAAGATGTATTGCTTGAAGAGAAGATCGAATTTCACTTGGATGGTGCGCATAATCATTATACAGGGAAAAGGGGTGTGAATTAGGTGAGAGTCTCTCGACTCTCCCTTTTGCCCCTTTAAAATCATGTAATGAAGAGAGAAGTGTTCCAAGAAAATCTACATCAACAGCATGTTTAGCTATCATCATAGCTAATAATGCCGAGCCAAGGAGATCACTCACCAGTTCATCACCTACTAGAGCTAGGTTGAACTTCTTACCCAGTTCTTCTATATATACAGAATTTATATCGTCCTGATAGGGATAAGAATAAGTAAAAGTTCCTGTGTTCTTTCCATACGTGATTAATGTGATATCTGTTCGATATTGTTTGACATAATCAATTATTCTATCAATTCCTTTTTCTTCTCGATTACAGACAATAGGAGCAGAATGTGGGAGATTATCAATGAGTTGAAAAAAAGATGAAAAAAACCTCATCTTCATCTTTAAAATAATCAACATGTTCATATTCTACATTAGTAATGAATATTCCTTGGAGATGTAGAAGGAGAAAATGATCTAGGTATTCACATGCCTCTAAGATAAGGGGCTGTAAAGGAGAAATCTCTTCTATGTCTTTTTGTTCAGGTTCTGCAATTGCAGAACCACATATGGCACTGTGCAATATAGAACAATCGTTTAACATATGAGAAAGAGAGACAACGCTCGTAGTCTTTCCATGTGTTCCACATACGCAATAGGTAGGGAACGTAGTAGTAAGAAGGGCTAATGCCTCATAATAGGAATAGATTGGTATCCCCAATTCTCTTGCTTCCTCAATAATTGGATGATCTAGTTTATAGGCACTAGAATAGATAAGATAATCTATGAAAGCGAGAGACTCATGAGAAGGGATATCGTGTGAAAATGTAATAGAATGCTTGATAAGCTCTTGGTCGGTGGGAAAGACTTCATCAGTATCCCACCCAGAAACTCGTGTATTCAACTTCTTTAAATGGATTGCAAGGCTACTCATACCGGAGCCTTTGATTCCAACCATAAAAATGTGTGAAGATGAAAAAAAAGCCATCTAGTTCCCTTTTTTTTATATAAAAAAAAGCTGCCTATAAGTGACAGCCGTTAATGTTGAGGAAAAAATGAAGCAATTATTTAGCGTGTTTTCATTTTTGCGTTACATTGCTTACAGACTTGTACTTTAGCGCCACTTACTTCTTGTTCATACATTGCTTTAATTCCGGTTCTATTACAAACTGGACATGTTCCTCGTGCGTGGTTATATAGGTCTGTGATTCCAGCTCCTCTGTGTGCTTTAGCCATGAAAATCTCCTTAGGCGATTGGTTTCTTTATCAAGTTAGACTATATTGATGGATGCATCGTTTGTCAAGCAAGTAGGATAACTCTAGAATTGATATTGGAAATTCAATAGTAAATCAAAGGGATCTGCAGGATCTTTTTCTTTATACCAACTAGTTGGGACGATAAGAGCTATATCAAAATAGAATGAATTATATTGCGAACTTATTCCAAAACTAGTAACACCATCCCAATCAAAACCAAATAATGGTTTTGGATCTCCTCTATTCTCTTTATAACCTGTTTGAAAAGCGATGTTAAGATCTTTTATAAGTTGTAATTTCAACTCAAAGCCCATATGTACTTCTCGGTTTTCACCATCCGTCAAGTGCGAGATGTCAAAGGCCGAAGTGAGGACAAAACGATTCAGTTCATTATCATCACTAAACTCGTTAGTATGAAAAGAGAGACCAATCTTTGTTTGTTCTAGTATTTCGCTAGCCTTAAGCGTTAATTCATTGGTCTGTTCATCAAGGGTAAATAATGAATCGGTGAGAACTGCTAAAGAAATATTTGGATAATCAATAAGCAATCCAAGTCCAGTTGTAAATAGTTGCCCCTCATTACTAGGAGCATACCTATTCATATACACTTGCACTATATAATCAAGAAAAGGACTGTTTTTATCGATTGAGATATTTGGACGTTGCATACGAGAACCACTTTTTACAGATAGTCCTATACTGAAAGCAGAAAAACCATAGGCAACATTGAGTTGAATATACGAATCATTATAGGCGGTGAAGGTAAGAGAATCTCCACTTATAGCCCTTTCATCTACATCAAAACCAAACCCAACAGTGAGGGCACTGAATCGAGTTGCAAAAATGAATTCCAAAAGCGTAATGGGATGTTGCATCGTCTTAATAGGATCTGTAGGAATGAGCACATCAGCATCATAAATAATTTCGCTAGCCCCAACGTTAATACTAAAAAGAGTTGAACTTTGGGCAAAAAGTGCAGCAGGATTTATTTGGAACGCCGTTGAGGTATCTGCTAAAGCTATACCAGCTTCTCCCATTCCTATATATCTCAAAGTAGGTGTTCTTACACTAAAAATAGGAGAAATTGAGAGAGATAAAAAAGTAGTATAGATATAATGATTCTTTGTCTCATAACATGTTTTCTCAACCTCCTATCCTCTAGTGTAATCAAATTTCTCATTTAGTTCTATCTAAATCGACTAAGAGAAATCCTTTCTCTCAAGGGAGGGGATGAAGTAGCACTAACTTTCGATATATTTCCTCATTATGCTCGGTGAAAACGTAAGGGAGGTATTTTCGATGTTTACCTCGACCATTCTCTAAGGTCGTAATTTGCGATCTTAAAGGTTCTGTTGAACTTGAGGTTCCAGGTTGGTACTTCAAGTTTTCAAACTCTTCTTCGGTAAGCTCAAAACGAAAAGACTCAGGAAATCGCTCAATATTCCGTTTTACCTGTTCATTTAATCGCCTTATTTCAACATCATAAACTTTTGCTAAATCACTATCCACCATTACCTGCACACCACGAACAGTGAAAATCATGCTCTGTATATGTATCACTGGCACAATACCTGATTCAGTTTTAATTGGTTTATTCTCCATATGGTATTTATACGTCAGAAGAGGCTAAATAGATTTCATTTTTAGAGAATTATGTAGTATAAGTCAAAAGGACTATCTAAGATAGATTTCTCTGATGCTTCCTACAAACCTGTTTCCAGACTTTTATCTAGAGAGACAATTTCAAAATAGATTGTAGAAGACTCTAAAACGAATAAATATACAAATCTACTGCTGTTTTGATTTAGTTTTGGAGAAACCCCTCTATGGAGGGTGAATTTTACGAGTTTTGCAAAATAATTCTTTTGTGTATATAGAAAAAAGAATCCCTTTCATGTATAATTTGGTTACTACAACAAAAACACAAAAAAAGGAATCCTTTATATGTCTCATTCTACACCAACTAATTTTCCTCTTCAATCCCTCTTGCTTTCAAATGACGACTTTTCATCTTGTTTCTTTAGGAACCCTACTGATCGGGAACTAGAGTTCCAATCTTTCTTTCTTGCTATGCAATCTTTACTCTCTTATGATGAATCGAGGAAGTTGAGAAAGTATCATAGAAAGGGACGAATTGGATATGATCTGATATCCATTCTTGGAGTACAACTGTTAAAACTTCATTACAAAGTTCAAACTATAAAAGATACACTTCTGCTGTTAGAAGAGAATATAAACCTGAGAACAATACTTTATTTTAATCAGGTCCCAAGTACTGCAACAGCCAGTAGGCTTAGCAGGAAAGTTGAGAAAATTATAAAACCGACAATCCTTCATGAGAGGTTTATTCTTCTTTATAGAGGACAGATGAATGGTGGTATTGGTCATCTTTCCATAGATAGTACTACAATAGAAGCTCGAGAAAACCTATACCCAAGAAAAAAGAACCTACCACTACATCTTCTTTAAAGAAAAGAGGACGTAAAAAGAAGGGTTCTCTTGAAGAGCAAGAGTATCTTCAGCAAAAAGCAGAAGAACAAAAGAAAAAGCTTGAATATCTTGCAGAATCTCCCGAAACCTCTATTTCAAAGCTTGAAGTGAGGTGCTCTAAAACAGCAAAGCAAAATTCTAAGGGTAATAAACAATGGTTCACAGGCTATAAAGTACATCTTGCTACTGACGATTTTGGTGTGCCTATTGCTTATGCTGTAACAGGAGCTTGTGTTCATGACTGTAAAGTCGCAGTTCCTCTTCTAAAGATGGCACACCAACGAACTTACTTTCTCTATGCTCTTATGGATAAAGGATATCTCAATCCAGATATTAATGCCTATGTGAACTCTATAGGACGCAAAGTAATTATTGACCAACGTGCCCACAGAAGTGTTGCTGCAACTCCAATGAGTGGAAATGATGCTCTAAGATATAGAGCAAGAAGCACTGTTGAGAGAACAAATAGTGAACTCAAAGATGGATTCCTCCCTGACAAATTATATAGGCGTGGAAACCAAGTAAGGTATGATATTGAACTGGCAATTTTACTCACTACCATAAAGAAAGTTTCAAAGATACTATTTAATAAGGAAAGGATAAAAGCAAGCAAAGTTTCCTAAATACTATTAAAACATAAAGGAAATAAGCCCTTCTATCTAAGAATGGCTACATAAACACGCTCAAATATTCATCTTATGCTAAGAGTTTGTACAATCATTACCTTCTTCAATGCATCGACTAATTGCAATATTAATATAATTCCAGTTTCTTGCATATCTATGCAGCATTCCTTACATATTTATAAGCTTGCTTTAACATTTTGAAATTGGCTCTAGATTTTTCAATATTTCACTTCTGCTTGTGTTAATCAGCAACAAAAATAAGATTATTTCCAATATAAAAGAGAACATGTTAATAGAGGTGTAGTTTTCTACGCACTCCCACATTGAATGGTCAATACTTCTTGAACTACATGAGGAATTGATTCCTGAAAAAAACATCACCCTTGTTGCAACACCAGGAGATAGGATACTAGTGCAATTAAGAACACAACAACAAAACTGACAATCATGATTGCAAGGGTACCAGAATACCATGGGAGTTATCTGACCCTCTTTGTCCATTCGTTTGATACCGGGATACAGGCGCGAAAGAAACGTCAAGATGGAAAAATCAAAGCGATTGTACTGAAACTTCGTCGCTGCGTTCCCGTGATGATGATACCTAGAAGAAGTACAATGAAGATCAACTTGGTTCCCGCCACCCAGTTGATGAGGTATGTGACAAGCGCATGAATTTCAGGATCAGTCTTTGATTTCTGATATGCATTGAAAAAGCCCATGCTATTTCCTCTTTTGGATCCAGGTGCTAGATACAGCACAAGAACGTTCAACAACTCTAAGATTATGAACAATATCAAAGCAATCGATATGGCATCCAAGAGAACCTCCTTTATTCCAACTATCTTGGATTATACGTTGAGTTGTTCTGGGTTACAAGAAGAAGAATGTGCAATGGTTTTTGAAACATTGTTCTCTTATATCACCAGAGTGTATGATCCAATCACTTTCCTCCCGATGGGTATATCACCTAACAAATGAGCCTTTTTTGACATTGTCTAGGTCCTTTAAAAATTGTCTCTCTTGTGCTCATTTCATCTTTATATGTCTCAAGATATGTATGCAGTGTCACAAACACCTCATCAAGTCTCTCTTTTCATATCCTACCATATAACGCAATAAACTAAGACATTTCTTTTCAAGTCGGACTTTCTCATCACCACTAAGAAGTAAAAATTGTTGAGTATAGACATCCATTATTTGATTAATAGCTACATATGAGTCTGTAATTACATGATTTTCTAATATCTGTAGAATCTCATCAAGTTCGCTCTCACTATAGGTCGCGAGCACCTTATAAGAGGGAGATGAATGCATAATGATACCTTTAATAAAAGATATTCCTTTGAGAGATTCATGTATGACAGAGAAGATAGATTCTGCATAGGAATCTATTCGTCCTATTTTTGAAGCAATTTCTATACCCTGAGGCATAAGAAGAGAGAACTTAATCCCTTCCCCTGTAATAAAGAGATTCTCACTTACTCCCTTTTTATCAAAAGAAGCCTTCCCACCCTTCCTCATCTTTCCTACGGTGATTGTATTGATAGAGCGATGAGTGAGACTGATAATCTCATAAAGCTCATCAATACTGAGTATTCCATTACTCGGGTAACTGATAATAATATGGGGAGCATCTATTCTATTGAGCAAGGTAACAAATGCTTTATAACTCTCTTTCACCGAGCAAAAAGGAGACTTCGTCTTTTTCCAATCATCTCTAATTCCACTTACATCCTTTAATTTGCCATGAGTATCAAGTTCTCCAGATGGGATAAAATCATCCCATAGAGCAATAGAATTAAGAAGATGGTATGCACTCCCATACTGTTGAGGGTGAGATGGAGGATCGATATAGACGATATCGGCCTTTGTCTTTGATGTAATATCAAGTGCATCTTGTTGATATACATGCGAAAAAGCAGATGACTTGTTAAGGAGATGAGGAATGAGTAGGGTGATATCTTCACTTACTCTTTTTTTGACTGACGAAGAATCTCCTACAATCTGTTTATGATAAGAAGTAAAAGTTCCTGAAATATTTGCGCATCGTAGTGCCTGATAAAGTATTGAAGCTACTGCAATATTCTTTTCATCTATACTCAATTTCCCTTCTATAAAAGAGTTTTCTATATCATTTCTCACACCATCTAAAAAAAGTGCATTCTCTCTTGAATAAAAGAGTCTTTCTCTACCCTCAACTATATTATTGGTATCTTTTGGTGCATAGTACTCTGACAAAAAAGCTTTCCCTCCAAGGTATCCACTTGTAGATGAATAAAGCCCACTCATATTTAGATAAGAAAAATAGGCATCTACGCCACCCATGAACGAAAACATTGAGGCAATATCTTCTTTATGGAGTGTAAGATATACAGAGTTTACAAGATATGAAAAATATTGGGTATCATTAGCAATTACATTCATTCCTATGTTTTTTGCGACTCTGCTTATTACTCCAGAACCACAAAAAGGATCCATAAAGGTTACATTGTCTCTCTCCCCTTTAATATCACAAAGAATACTTTTCATAGAATCTACTAAAAAAATGTTTATTTTTGATGATAGAAAGTGCTTGATCACTTTCATATCGTTGGAAATTCATTGAATTCTCCTCATGCAGGCTTTATATTCTTATTATATCTTGTAACCATATCTAAACTTTGATAGATTTTATCATAATAAGGAATGCTCATGAAAAGATTATCAGCGTTGTGGGCAAATGACAAGCTTATTAACTCCTGCACTTTTATCGGTGATAAAGAGGTTTTAATTTCATCTGTTTGTATTCACACTAACGATTGTAAAAAGCACTCTCTCTTTGTTGCTCAAGTAGGCATTCATTATGATGGACATGATTTTATTGCCAAAGCAATAGAAAAGGGGGCTAGTGCTATAGTTCATTCCTCAACTATTGACACTTTTGTCGATGGAATTACCTATATAAGAACTCCTACTCCTCATCTTGTAGCGTCTTTGATAGCATACCACTTATATGGACCATATCCTTCCTCTATTATTGGTGTAACGGGTACAGATGGAAAATCTACCTCCTGCGAATTCCTTTATGCAATTTTGACTTCAAACAGAATTAAGTGTGGACTTCTCACTACCACCTCTATAGATACAGGAAGTGGCAAGAAGATGAGTCCATATAGAATGAGCACTCCAAATGTTGATGTACTCTACCCTTTCTTACATGAGTGTTATAAGAATAAGGTTGATTATGTAATTCTTGAGACAACGAGCCATGGACTAAGTGATAATACAGCAAGATTGAAATATATTACTTTTTGTGGAGCTATCATCACAAATATTACGAGTGAACATCTCGATTTTCATAGAACGATAAGCTCCTATATTGACGATAAAATGAATCTTGTGCGACAACTTTCTCTTCATGCACCTATTGTAATCCAAGATACTTTTGCCTATAGAGATATTGTGGAATCTCTGTTAGCAGATCAAAAACAACTCTCTACGTATGCAGTAGAAATGCCATCAGAAGAGGCTTCAATTAAGGCAATAACCTTAAATATTTCTTTAGAGAGAAGAACTCTCCTTCTTCAAAAAGAAGATGAAGAAATGGAATTCAATCTCTCTTATGCTCCAAGCATATATACCAATAACTTTATTGCTTCTCTTACATTAGCATCTATTATCACAAAAAATCATTAAAAGAGCTCCTAGACCCACACCTAAAAATAGAGAAGATTCCTGGGAGATATGAAATTCTTTATAGAGAAAATGGAAAAATAATTATAAATGATTTTGCCCATACAAAGAATGGATTCTTCACGCTTCTCTCTTTTATCAGAATGCTCTATCCAAGAAGGCGTATCATTGCCCTGTTTGGAGCTGCAGGGGAGAGGGATACCTCTAAACGAAAAGCTCTAGGAGAAATGGCCTCTACCTTTTGTGATATCCTTTACCTTACAGATGAAGACTCAAGAGGGGAAGATGTGATGGATATCATACATGATATAAAAAAAGGTTTTATAGGTGGAAATGATATCAAGGTCTATGAAATACTTAGCAGAAAAGATGCACTGAAGAAAGCAATTTCACATATGCAAGAAGATGATATCCTCCTATTACTCGGTAAAGGACATGAAAAAAAGCATTGATCATGGCTCATATATCGAAGAGTATAATGAAACTCAGATAGCATTAGATATTATCAAGGACTTGGAATAATGAGGAATAAGGAGATACAGGTAGCCCTCTTGTTTGGAGGACGAAGTCATGAACATGAGATATCTCTATTAAGTGCAGAAAGGGTCTACCAAGAACTCAAAAAAAGTGATGTTACAATTATCCCAATCTATATCAGTAAAGATGGTAAATGGTATATCCAACAAACACATGAGAGCCTTCTTAGCTCTCTTGAAGAAACACAGGAAAGACTCTTATCTCTTTCTCCTGGAATAGGAATATCGCATAAAGGAATAATTCTATCTATTGATGTAGCTATTCCAGTCACCCATGGTAAAGAAGGAGAAGATGGAATTCTTCAAGGACTTTTGCAACTCATCCACCTGCCCTATATTGGACCATCACCTTTCTCATCCATGATGGGAATGCATAAAAAGGTATCTAAACTTATCGCCAATGAAGCCTCTATTCCTGTTGTTCCTCATCTTAGTTTCTCCTTTTATGACATTGATCAACTTATGAATCATTCTTATTTGAGTAAAAACATCTCTCATCTTCTTGGTTATAGAGAATATAAGAAAGAATCATTAACTGATCTATTTTTAATTGTCACTTCTCGATTAGGCTCTTCTTTTATCATAAAAGCAGAAGATGAGGGTTCTAGTGTTGGAATCGAAGTGGTACTTAATGGAACAATAACCAATTTTTATGAATCTTTAATGAAAGTATTTACCTACTCCTCCTATCTTCTAGTGGAGTCATATATCTTTGATATGGTCGAAATAGAGTGTGGTGTATGTAAAGAAGAACATATTATTGCAAGTAATCCAAGGGTGATTAATAACCCGAAAACTGATAATCCTTACTATCTAAGCTACACTCAGAAATACTTTAGTGATATCCCTTTTAGCATTGACTCATCTTTTCCCCTTCCCTCTTCAGTCTCTTCATTAGTTAAAGAGTATGCAATTCATATAAGTGAATTACTTTTAATTGAAGGATTCGCTCGAGTCGATTTCTTTTATCAAAGAAAGAGTAACAGGATTTTCTTTAATGAAATTAATACTATTCCAGGTCTTACCAATACAAGTATATACCCTTTGTTGATGCAAGAGACGGGGTATCCCTTAGGAAAAATTCTTACACTCCTTATGTATCAGAAGCTTAAAGAGAGATAGAGAGATGGAAAGTGTTTGGTTTCATGTAGATATGGATGCTTTTTATGCATCAGTTGAACAACTCGATAATCCATCTTATCGCAATAAACCTGTTATTGTAGGGGGAATAAGCAACAGAGGAGTTGTCTCGGCGTGCTCCTATGAAGCTCGTGCATTCAAAGTTCATTCAGCAATGCCCATATTCATGGCACGAAAGTTATGTCCTCATGGAATATATGTTCCTACTCGAATGGCCCGTTATGTTGAAATGAGTGAACACATATTTAATATTCTTTCTTCCTTTTCTCCAACAGTACAACAGATTTCAATCGATGAAGCATTTTTAGATATGAGTGGGACTTCTCGTCTATTTGGAATTCCTCGAGAAGCTGGAGCTCAGCTGAAGAAAAGAGTTTATGATGAAACGGGTCTCATCATAAGTGTTGGAATTGGTTCATCAAAACTTATAGCAAAACTCGCAAGTGATTATGATAAACCAAATGGACTTTGTAGAGTCTCAAAAAGTAAAGAACTTCAATTTATTGACACCATTAGTTTAGGAAAAATCCCGGGAATTGGAAAAGTGATGCTCAAACAATTAGAAAGAAACAATATTAGAACTACTGTGCAGCTAAGGGATTACACCATTGAACAGCTAGAAAAGAAATTTAGTAAGATAACGAGTAATTTCTTATATAGTGTGGCACGTGGGATAGACCCAGGATTGTACCATGAAGATTCAAAAAGCCACTCCATTAGTAACGAAACAACCTTATCAGAAGATACTACAGATATGAAACTACTCACCTTCCACCTCCTAGAGCTGAGTCAGAAAGTCATGTTCCGATCTCTTTTAGAAAAGGTACACTGTTCAACAGTAGCACTTAAAATTCGTTATGCAGACTTCACCTATGTATCATGCCAGACAACCTTTAGTTCTCAAATTATGTCTGCAGAAGAAATCTATCATGCCACTCTTTCCCTATTAACAAAAAAATGGGATAAAAAAACTCCAATAAGACTCATTGGAGTAGCTTTACAGGATGTAAAAAAAGGAGAAATGAGTGAACAAGGGGAACTTTTTGATGATGCATATCATAAAAAAAGAAAAGTAGAAAAAGCAGTACTTGCCCTTCAAGAAAAAGGATCAGTGATTACTAAAGCAACAACCTTAGAATATAAAGATCAAGAGTGACTCCTCTATTGCATAGTGAGTACCTAATTTGTTAGAGTATGAGGCAGCTCACTTCAATAAAAGAGGTATCCCTCATGGCACTTCACATCGTCCTTTTCGAACCTGAAATCCCACAAAATACAGGAAATATTGCCCGAACTTGTGCAGCAATTGGAGCAAGTCTCCATCTTGTACACCCACTAGGATTTAGCATTGATGAAAAAAATGTACGTCGAGCTGGGTTGGATTATTGGAAAGATGTTACTGTTGTAGAACATGCTAGCATAGAATCCTTTCTAGAAGAGCATAAAGATTCTCATCTTTGGTTCTTTACCACAAAAAGCGAAAAAACTATACAGAAGCTTCTTTTGAAGAAGAATCCTATCTCATCTTCGGTAAAGAGAGTCGAGGTATTGAAGAATCAATTTTAGTAGATTATCCTAACAGAAGTATACGCATTCCTATGAAAGATGATACAAGAAGTTTGAATTTATCAAACAGTGTAGCTGTAGGTGCATATGAATGGCAAAGACAACACCAATTTCAACATTTACAAATAAAAGGTGCTTTACATCGTCTTAGTTGGAATAAAGGGGAAAAGTAATGAAAACCATTGGATGTATTGGATGTGGAAATATGGGAAGTGCTATCATTGCTCAATTAGCAATTCACAATACCTATACGATTCTTTGCTTTGATGCCGTGCCTAGTGTGGCAGAACATGTTGCTACAACATATAAGGTGAAAAGCAGAAGCTTTGATGAAGTATTAAAAGAATCAGAGGTCATTATACTAGCCGTTAAACCTCAAATACTTCCCTCTTTATATAACAAACTAGGCGAGTACAAACATAAGAGTTTCATCAGTATCGCAGCTGGAGTGACACTCAACACTCTCACCACTCATCTACACACTCACAATGTAGTGAGATTCATGCCTAATATGGCGGCTTCTATAGGAAAGAGTGTCACAGCTCTCACGTTTGATGATGAATGTGATGAGGATTTTGTACAAGAAGCAACTGCAATAGGAAATAGTTTTGGAGAAATTCATGTGCTTCCTGAATCATTATTTTCACCCTTTATTGGAATAAGCGGTTCTGGGATTGCTATGATGTTCTCTCTATTTCACAATATGGCTCAAGGGGCTGTGTATAGTGGACTTTCTTACTCATCAGCTATCTCCATTATTGCAGATACTGCTATCAGTGCCGCATCGCTACTTAAAGAAAGTAAAGAGCACCCTAGTCAACTCATCACAAAGGTCTGTAGCCCAGGTGGAACAACAATTGAAATGATGAGGGCGTTAAGTGATGCATCCTTTGAGAGTGCAGTTATGGATGGGGTTATACAGGCAGCAGAAAAAGCGAATCAATTAGATAAAAAAACTAACAATAGATGAAGAAGGTAGATAATGATTGATATTAAAGAGTTACGAGAGAGAAAAGAAGAAATTGCGCAAAATATTATCAATAGAGGGATGAAAGTAGACTTAGAAAAAGTCCTAGACCTTCAAGATAAAAGATCTGAGCTACTTCAAAAAAGTGAGATTCTTCGACGCGATAGAAATGAAAATGCTCAAAAAATGAAAATCAAAACTATCTCCTGAACAACGCTCTCACTTAATTGAGGATGGGAAACGGTTAAAAGAAGAGATTGCATCAACAGAAGCACTTCTTAGTAAAGTAGAAAAAGAGTATATGGTATTAGCAAAACAAATCCCTAACTATGCTCACCCAGATGCACCTGTTGGAAAGCTTGATTCAGATAATAAAGAGATTAAGAGATGGGGAGAACCAACAAAGTTCTCATTTACCCCTAAAGACCATGTAACCCTCGGAGAAGAATTAGATCTTATTGACTTTGAAAGTGCAACACGAGTGAGTGGAGCAAAGTTCTATTACCTTAAAAATGATGCGGTCTTATTGGAACTTGCCCTTCAGCGTTATGCTATAGATATCTTGAGAAGGAATAATTTTACTCTTACCATCACTCCAGATATTGCAAAAGAAGAAATTGTAGAAGGTATTGGATTTAATCCTCGAGGAGAAGAGTCAAATATCTACACCATTGAAGGAACAGGAACCTGTTTAGTAGGAACTGCAGAGATAACACTTGGTGGCTACCATGCAGGAAGCATCCTCAAGGAAGAAGACCTCCCTATTCGTTATGCCGGACTCAGTCATTGTTTCAGAAGAGAAGCTGGAGGAGCAGGGCAATATTCAAAAGGTCTATACAGAGTACACCAGTTCTCCAAGGTAGAGATGTTTGTCTATTGTACAGAAGATCAGAGTGAGGATATTCATCAACAACTGCTTGCAGTAGAAGAAGAAATCTTTAAAGGCCTTGAGTTACCCTATCGAATTGTTGATACCTGCACAGGAGACCTTGGCGCTCCAGCATACCGTAAATATGATATTGAAGCTTGGATGCCAGGAAGGGGTGAAAGTGGTGAGTACGGAGAGGTTACCAGTACAAGTAACTGTACTGATTACCAATCAAGGAGATTGCAAGTTCGCTATAAAACAAAAGAGGGTTCAACTAAATTTGTTCACTTATTAAACGGAACAGCTATTGCGCTCTCACGAGCTATGATTGCAATCATGGAAAATTTTCAAAACAGTGATGGAACAATAAGCATCCCAACAAATCTGATTCCTTACATGGGAATCGACACAATACAACGATAAGGGAGTTGTTCATGAGAGAATCTGCATTAATGACCGATTTTTATGAACTCACAATGATGTATGGATACATAACATCAAATAATAATCCAAAAGTAGTCTTTGATATGTTTTACCGAACAAACCCGTTTAATGGAGGATATGTAGTCTTCACTGGTCTACATGATCTCATTAAACGAATTGAACACTTTACATTTAGCAAAACAGATGTCGATTACCTAAGGACACTCAATACATTTGATGAAGATTTCCTTTCATATCTAGAAGATTTCACGTTCTCAGGAGACCTCTACGCAATGGCTGAAGGGTCTATCGTATTTCCTGGAGAACCATTAATCAGAATAGAATCTACTCTCATGGAAGCACAACTTATTGAAGGAATGCTTCTTAATACAATAAACTTCCAATCTCTTGTGGCAACAAAAGCTTCTCGTCTTGCAAAAGCAACAAAGGGTGCACCTATTATGGAGTTTGGGTTACGCCGTGCACAAGGTCCTGACGGAGCTCTTACTGCTAGCCGTGCTGCTTTTATTGGAGGATGCTCCTCTACAAGTAATACTCTCGCCGGCAAGGTCTTCAATATTCCCGTTGCTGGAACTATGGCTCATTCATGGATTATGAGTTATGAAAGCGAATTAGAAGCATTTAGAACATATGCTCACCTTTACCCTGATAATGCAGTTCTCCTCATCGACACCTATGATACCCTAGGAAGTGGGATTGACAATGCAATCATTGTTGGCAAAGAACTACAAGCTATGGGAAAACATATCTCAGTAAGAATAGATAGTGGAGACCTTAGTTATTTATCGAGAGAAATTAGAAAGAAATTAGATGAAAATGGCTTAATAAAAAGTAAGATAATAGTCTCAAATGACCTTACAGAAGAGATTGTTGAAACCTTGGTGTATGATAAGGTTCCTATTGATGCCTACGGTATTGGAACTCATCTGGTCACGGGGGGAAATCAAAGTTCTCTAAATGGAGTCTATAAACTCTCTGCAATTTGTAGAAAGGGAGAACCTCTCACTCCTGTTATGAAAATAAGTAATTCATTTGAAAAAGCAACAAATCCTGGAAGGAAACAAGTATATCGCTTTTATGATAAAGAGGGTCTTGCCTTGGGAGATTTAATCACACTAGATAGTGAGAAAGTAAATCCTAGTGAGGATATTGTGTTCCATCATCCAACAAGTGAAGCAGATTATTTTACATTAAAACAGTCAAAGTATGTGAGTGTGAAACCAATGCTCTCTCTTTACATGAAAGATGGTGTAAGAATAGGTAAAGCTGTTTCTATTAAGAAAATTCAAGAAGATGTAGTGCAGAATCTCTCTAATTTCCACCCTTCACACAAAAGGATGATTAATCCACACATCTATAAAGTATCGCTCTCAAAAGAGCTCAAACAATTAAAAACACAATTGGTTATTGAAGCTAAAGAGAGGAAAGAAGCCCAAAGAGATAATTCATAACGTGTATTGCAAGATTCCTTCCCATATTGATCGAGAGATTTCATCAAGCCAAGTGGGGTCTCTCATTAATAAGGCTTCTTGTTGATTAGTAATAAAACCAGCTTCTATGAGGACGCTTGGCCATATATTATTGTGTAAGACATACACATCCATCTCTTTTATTCCTCTATCTCTTGAATCGGGAAATGAATGAGAAAATGCAGTTCGTATAGAATGAGCTATTCCATAAGAAGCTTGATTTAGTGCCCTTCTTAACTGAGTGAATGAGGTGTGAGAGAAATATGAGATAGCCCAATTTTCACTTAACACTGAGATGAAAGGGGCACTTTTATTACTCTCTCTCACTAGCATTTCATAACCAGATGATGTAGTACTTGTTGATCCGTTTACATGAATAGATATAAATAGAGCACTTTTATTCCACCCGGGAAATGTTGAATTGCTTATTGCAACGCGATCCTCTAGCTGGATGAATGTATCATCAGAACGTGTAAGAACAACATTCAAATCACTGTTTCTTTCTATGTTATCTTTCAGTCTAAGAGAAAGAGCTAATGTAATATCTTTTTCTAGTAGGCCATCTATTCCAACAGCCCCTGGGTCTACTCCCCCATGACCAGCATCTATGATAATAGTACTCACAGGATGTGAATAGACATTTGCAAAGACTGTTGCACTAGTAATAATCAAGATAACACATAATAGAGTTCTTCTCATTGATCATCCTCAATGCTTGGAGGAATCCATTCATCCATCAACTCAAAGAAATCGGTCTTATAAAGGGCAATCCGTTTCCCCATCTCATGTTTCATATATGGAGAATCTGTGCGTGTTCCTATACGCTTGGGATAGTTCTTTCCATTGACTTGCCTCATGCCTAATGCTTTTGTCAGAACACGCTTTATGCTCTCAGTTTCGCTTCTATTTTCAATAATCAATTGTCTAAATGGGAATTTCAGTAATAACGGAGAGTAGGTGAAAATACTATAGCCAAAAAGCCAACAGCGAACTCCGAAGTCAAGGAATTGCCAATACTCTCCTACAATTTGTTCATCAAACCCTCTAAGACGTTGAAATAGAGCTCTCTCATATACTCCTAAACCTAAATATGGATATAAAGTAGACTCTTTCTCTTTTGTTGAAAAAAATGGGAGAGGATCAATGATATGTTTTTCTATTCGAGGGACTTGAACAACTGGAATCTGTTCATCAGCTTTATTAAGAAGAACTGGTGCAAGGAGAGCTGGTTTATCAATTTTCCTAAATTGCATAAGAATAGATTCAAAATCAAAATGCATTACCTGAGTATCACTTCTAGTGACAAAGAAGTAGGTAGTAAAACACTCATTTGCCATCACGTTAATCATATTCGCAACACTTACAGGTTGAGTGAACACGATAAAAGAGATTGAAGGGAAACTCATACGTAATTCAGTGATGCTTCCCATACCTTCATAGATTAATACGAATAAAGGAGAAGAGAATCTCGTTTCATAGTAAGATATCGCATCAATGAGTGTATTGCCAGTATCGATTGCAACAATAGCTATACTCAAAGGTTCTTCACTATGCAAATAGCGAATTCTCTTGCCAATATCTTGCTTATTTCGATAGATATGATAATTGTTCATAAATTGTCAATAAACATGATATCCTCAGGTCGGAATATCACATCAGCTCTCCCTTTTTTAGATGTTGCGTTGCCTATCTTACTATTGTCCCCAATCCTTTCAATAATCTCACTACTATTAAAATAGGGAACAGCTTTGGCTATGTTATTAATCATCACAACTTGTCCAGCCTCAAATGTTCCTTCTACTGCCACTATTCCACTTGGAAGGAGGCTTTTGTGATTCCTTAAGGCTTTTACTGCTCCATCATCAATCCAAATAGTACCACTTGGAGCACTATGTAAGATCCATCTAGGCCGTTGGTGCATCCTCTTTAAGGGGGCAAAATAGGTACCAATTCTCTTTCCCTTTATGATTGAGGTAAGAATGTTTGGCTCAAACCCACTTGCTATCACTGTAGCACATCCTGCATAAGAGGCAATACGTGCAGCTAATAATTTGGTCTTCATCCCACCAGTCGAATAAGTTGACCCTGCATTTCCTGCGCTTTGCATAATTTCATCAGTAATAGCCTCCACTTCATGAAGGAGGTGAGCGTCTGGGTCAATTTTAGGATCTCTTGAATAAAGTCCATCAATATCTGTAAGAAGGATAAGAAGATCAGCATCAATTTTACTTGCAACAAAAGCACTTAGCCGATCATTATCGCCAACTGCTGTTCCCACTTCATCAGTACTTACTGTGTCATTCTCATTAAATATTGGAATGACTTATGATTGAGAAGAGATTCTACTGAATTTTTAGGTTCACGAAGGTAGTTCTATCATTGAGTTCTTTTTAGTAATAAGTACCTGAGCACACACAGCATGATAAGTATTAAATGCTTCTCTATAGTGACTCATAAGAATCGGTTGACCTATAGAGGCACATGTTTGTCGCATTACCACACTTTTTGCTTTATGAGGGAGATGCAATTCCTTTGCACCAAGTCCTACTGCTCCACTAGTGACAAGAAGAACTGATAATCCCAATTCTCTCAATTCCACTATCCCTTTTACTATATCATTAATTTTCTCTTGGCTTATCCCATCGTTATTGCTGATGAGGTTCGTTCCAACTTTTATGACAACGCGTTTCACCTGAGTTAGATTTCGGTCCATTATTTATCAACCTCAACCATAGAGGGACCATCCAAGGCCATCGTTTCATGTTTAAATGATGCATCTTTTTCGTAATCTGCCACAATATGACCATTACCCTGCAATAACCATTTCGTAGTGACTAGACCTTCAAGCCCAACAGGTCCTCTTGCATGTATCTTTTGAGTACTAATTCCAACTTCTGCACCTAGACCGAATCTATTTCCATCTGCAAAACGAGTAGAGCAGTTATGAAATACATCAGCAGAATCTACCATTCTCAAGAATCTCTTAGCTTTTTCCTTATTTGTTGTAATAATACAATCAGTATGCTTAGATCCATGAAGGGCAATATGATTCATTGCCTCGTCCATTGAAGAAACAACTTTTATGGCGATTTCATAATCGAGATACTCTGTATCCCAATCAGCATCAGTTGCTTCAATAGCTTCGATGAGATTGCATGTTGTATTATCTCCATGAATGATAACTTTGTAAGATTCACTAAGAGTTTTAAAGAGGGGAATAAATTGATGGGCGATATCAGAATGAACAAGAAGAGTTTCTATTGAATTACACACACTTGGGTATTGGCATTTTGAATCGATTGCTACCTTAAGAGCGAGATCTATATCTATTTCATTATCTAGATACATGCTACAAAGTCCATCGGAGTGACCAAGGACAGGGATTGAAGAATTCTTCATTATATATTGAACAAATTCATTTGATCCACGTGGAATGAGTAAGTCTATGCTTTCATGAAGTTTAAGAATAAGAGAAACATCTTCTCTAGAAGTAAGGTGAACTATCCAGTCCCCACCAATACTTGTAACATCAAGAGCTTGTTTAATTATGTTAACGAGTGCTGTATTAGTATGGAGTGCTTCCTTCCCCCCTTTCAGGACTATCGCATTACCACTTTTCAAAGCAAGAGAGATAATCTGAACAAGGGCATCAGGACGAGACTCAAAGATCATTCCAATCACCCCAATTGAGACTGGAATTTGTTCTAGAGTGAGTCCATCATCTAATAATCTTCTTACCCTCACACCACTAAGAGGATCTTCAAGGGCAATTACTTCATTAATACCCTTTATCACACCTTCGATTTTCTTTTCATCAAATACTAATCGTTTAATAAGGACCTTAGAAAGGTTCTCTTTTTCACCGTTCTCTATATCTTTTTGTTAGCTTCAATAATTAATGATGTTGATGCAGAGAGAGCTTTCGCAATCAGAGAAAGCATCTCATTTCGCTTAGCTACAGAGCTTGATTCTAATGATCGTTGTACCTCTTTCGCTCTATTAATATCGTTAACTATTCTTTTTTTATTCATCCGTTTCCTCACACCTTTGGAGTATACACCATAGATTACTCCGAAATAGACTCCTTATCAAGGATAGGGAGAATTAATTATACCTATTACCATTGTGTTTTTACAAACATATTGGTAAGATATAGCAGATAATACACCATCATAGGTAAGGAAGGATTTCACATGAAATTAGTTAAGAATTTTCTCTCAATATCGTTATTGCTTTTGATTAGCATCTCTTTTGTATTCGCTCAAGGAGCGATGGAAACTCCATCAGAATCTTCTACTGTCAGTGCAAAAGATTCTTTTGGACAAGAAGTGGAAGTATCTCACCCTCTTTCATCAATTGCAATTATTGGTAAAGCTGCCCTTATGCCAGCAGATGCGCTATATCTTTTCCCAATAGCAAAAGAAATACCAGTAACTATGGCAAAAACTGACCAAGGTCTAGGTGATTTCTTCACTATTGTTGTCCCTAAAGACAAGGCAACACAACGTCTTGGCCAGCAAGTTGGAGCTGAAGAAATTCTCTCGATTAACCCAGATTTAATTCTTACTAAATCAAGAAATAAAAAAGATCTTGCAAACCAAATATCTGGATTTGACATTCCCTTATTTGCTCTCGATCTGGAGACGATGAACTCTTGGAAAGAAGAGATATTACAACTTGGAACACTTCTTAATGAAGAGCAAAGAGCTCAAACAATCGTACAAGAGATTAATGCGAGAGAAAAATGGGTAACAGATAGAGTAGAGGGTGTCTCTCGTCCTTCTGTATTAGTACTACAAGGAAATAGTAATAATGATGTCACTTCCTTCAGTATTGCACCAAAAGAATGGATTCAAAGTGAGCTCGTCATAAAAGCTGGAGGAGAACCTATCACATTAGAAGGGTCCTCTTCAGGCTGGTCAACAGTTTCATTTGAACAAATCGCATCCTGGGATCCTGACTATATTGTAATTGTCTCCTATAAATCAAAAGGAAGTCCCTTTACTGATCAAATCTATGCTTCAAGCGAATGGAACGAGTTAAAAGCAGTGAAAGAACATTCTGTATATTTAGCTCCTTCTGATTATGTAAACTATTTTCAACCTAATAGCAGATGGGTTTTAGCTCTCCAATGGCTAGCGAGTACTATTCATCCCGACCTTTTTAGTGATAGTAATATGGAAGATGAGGTCTCGTCATTCTATACTAAGATGTATGGTATCACTGACAGTGAGGTTCTTAATCAGTTAGTGAATATGTACTCATCATCACTCAAATAGAAAAGGTAGAAACGTCTGTGACAAAGACCTACAATACGTTAATGAAGAAGTACTCTAGAAGATTACTTCTTCTTTCACTATTTCTCATATTTCTAACAATTATCTCTTTATTGATAGGTCGTTATCCTAAAGTTGGATTTATGCCCATAAGTAATCTGTTTAATGACCCTCTTATGGGGAAGATTTTATTACATATACGACTGCCTCGTATTGTCCTGGCAATCTTAGGGGGAGCATCTTTGGCAAGTGCGGGGTTTGTGTTTCAAATGCTTTTTGCTAATCCCCTAGTAGAACCTGGATTTTTAGGTGTTTCACAAGGAGCTGCATTCGGTGCTGCTTTTGTGATTGTCTTCTTTGGTGCAACCTCATTATTAGTTCAGCTTAGCGCAACTGTATTTGCCCTTATTGCACTGTTTCTCTCTTACTATATTGCAAGAAAGTTCCGTTTCGGTGGATGGATTTTACGACTGGTCCTCTCTGGAATTGCCGTCAGTGCAATTTTCAGTTCTCTCCTTTCTGTTGTAAAAGTTTTAGCTGATCCAATGACAAGTTTAGCAGAAATCACCTTTTGGATGATGGGAGGTCTTTATAATAGCAACTGGGATAAAGCAATTTCTGTTGCACCATCATGATGATATGTCTTGCTATTCTATTTGTACTAAGGTGGAGAATCAACCTACTTTCTCTACCTGATAGAACAGGTCATACTCTTGGTATTAGAGTAGCTAAAGAGAGGATTCTTCTATTATTTGTTGCTACTGTTGCAACGACTGCCATTATCTCTGTAGCGGGTCTCATTTCTTGGGTGGGTCTTATTATCCCCCATCTCTCTAGACGGCTATTTACAAGCGATTCCCGCTATGCCTTAGGCGGATCTATGATAATGGGAGCTCTATTTCTCCTTGTTAGTGATACGATAGGAAGAACTCTATTACCAAGTGAGATTCCTCTGGGAATCATTACAAGTCTCTTTGGAGCTATCCTCTTTATTTTCATTTTAAGTAGTAAGCAATCTGAGGTGAGTTTATGAGTGACTATGCTTACACAATAAAAGAAGTCTCTTACACCTATGAAAGCAATGACCTTATAGCCATTGATAATATAAGTGTAATGATTAAACATAATCGGACAACAGCTCTCTTAGGGCCTAATGGTGCTGGAAAATCAACATTGATGGACCTGCTTTTGTCATTCAGAATTCCTTCAAGGGGGAAAATTTCTTTATATGAAGAACCGCTTAGTCATACTCAAAGAAAAATTAGGAAAGACAGTAGGACTTGTCCCTCAGGAAGAGAAATCTCGATTTGCCTTTAAAGCGATTGAGTATGTCTTGTTTGGAAGGTCTCCGTACCTTCATCACATGAAAAGTCCCTCTCAAATAGATGTTGACATCGCCTACGATGCCCTCAACCAAGTAGGGCTTATTGAGTTAGCTCACCGTCAAGTAACAACACTAAGTGGAGGAGAGCATCAACTGCTCTTGTTAGCAAGAACATTAGCTCAACAACCTAAAGTGATATTACTTGATGAACCAACCTCTGCCCTCGACCCTGGAAACACAGCCCGAGTTCTCTCTATCTTAACGACTCTTAAAGAGAAAGGGATTACTTTAGTCTTTACTACACATGATCCCTCAATTGCAGCAGATATTGCTGATGAAGTGATGATGATAAAAAAGGGAAAGCTTCTCTTTTCAGGTTCTATGCATGAAGGTTTTACAAGTGAGTATCTCACGAGTCTCTATGAAACACCTTTGCATACGTTCACCTACAATAATCGCCTTGTCATCATGAGATAAACATTTTCATGTTCTATTGATATGATACATATTCTGAAGAATTTCATTCATCTGTTCATCTTTACCCAATCTTTACAATAATTTCATGTAGTCAATACCTATAAAGGCCTTCTTGAGTTGCCAATTAAGAACTCTATTTGTATTATAGAGGGAGAGATAACATATATTTCTTAGGAGGAATGTTGTGGACAATAAAGAAACAAAAGATGCACAGAAGGATACAATTACAAAAGAAGAAGAATTGAAGAAAACTGTTGATGTTGAAGTAGAAGAAATGGAAGATGTGGGAGAAATAAGGCACCTACCCTACTATGATATGCACTCTATCACGGCTCTTATTTTGAGTCTTTTTGCAATTCTCTCTCCATTCATGGTATTTGGGTTTGGCGGACTTCTAGGAGTAATACTTGGAGTAATTGCTCTTTACCAAGTGAGACAATCGAGAAAAGAGTTTGATAATGACATGAATCATACAGCCAAAGTACTTGCTGTCATAGGACTTGTCATTTCAGGAGCTTCCCTTATTATCTCAATTTTCATACTCACTTCTATTGCATGGAGAATGAATTCATTCTCAACCCCTTCATTTTTTAATATGAGACCAAGGGTAACCTATTACCACAGATTCTGGTAATATCATGTGTTATTAGATGATTCTCCCTCTTATTGAGTTTTCAATGAGAGGGTTTTTTATTTGTACAAGTAAAAAAACTCATCCTAAGGAACAGATTATAATATCTTAGGAACTTGTTATGTTCTTCATAAAAATCTTAATTATATTAATCCCACTTTTTGCAATGAATACAATTTTATCGATTGACATAATCTTCTCTTTTCTATACATTCAGGGTGTAATTAAAAGATAAATTTTTATCGATTTAATGAGAGGAGTAAAAGAGTGAAAATTGAACTTTGTATGGGAAGCTCTTGCTTTGCAAGGGGAAATTCCTTGGTATTGGAACAACTAGAATTACTATTACAAGATGAACCCGATATCGAAGTTGAACTCCTTGGTCATCTATGTCTTAGCGAATGCGCCAAAGGACCAAATATCAGAATAGATGGCACACTCTACCAAAAACTAAGTGCACAAGAGATTGTACATATTGCCAAAACGCAACACACACATAAGGAGCACTGATGTATACTTACCCAATCTATACAGAGAAACGTGAATGTCGGGATTGTTATAAATGTGTAAGGGCCTGTCCTGTCAAAGCAATACGTGTTAAAGATGGGAGTGCAGTAGTATGCCATGATAAGTGTATCTTCTGTGGTAAATGTGTTGGCGTATGCCCTGCTCACGCTAAAAAGATCCGAGACGATGTGCATAAAGCTAAAGCTTTGCTCACCTCCAAGGAGAAGGTATTTGTTTCTCTTGCCCCCTCTTTTTCGGCAGAATTCCCTCATATGGAACAACAAATCATTGATTCAATTATGTTGCTAGGTTTTACGGGGATATCAGAAACGGCATTAGGAGCAGAAGCTGTTTCTCAGTGTGTTGATGAACTCCTTGATGAAAAAGGTTCCGATACCTCATTCATATCAACAGCCTGTCCAACTGTAGTTGAGGCTATACAAAAATATTTTCCAGAGTTGATACCCTCTTTGACTCCTTTTCATTCTCCTTTAGGTGCTCACTCTCAACAACTAAGAAATACTTATGGCGATGATATTGGAATTGTGTTCATCGGACCTTGCATAGCAAAAAATTAGAAGCTGACAAAAACGAAGGACTTCCAGATGTCGCTATCACGTATGGAGAATTAAAAAAATGGTTCCAAGAAGAAGGTATCGATATGAACAATCCAAAGAAAAGGATCTCTTCGTGTGTTGAAGATTATACTGATCCTGCCTCTGCGTGGATGCAAATCGATATGAATCCTACTGATTCATTAGAACCTAACATCTTTGTCCCTAGAAAGGCTGCTCAGACTGTAGGATATGCTGTTGAAAGTGGGATGCTCGCAACATTAGAGAGACACCCTTCTCTCATGCAAGAAGGAGCAAGTGTATCTGGAACTCAGGAGGTTCTAGCCGCACTAGATAGTTTAGTGGATCAAATCGAAAAATCTAAGACACACTCTCAAGCAATATCAATTCCATCATTTTTTGAATTCCTCAGCTGCAGTGGAGGATGTATAAATGGACCTGGTTGCGTACAAAAGACAACCTCACTTCTAAGGCGTATAACAAGCAATCACTACACAAAAATTAGAACTAATACTCTCCCCTCTGAGAAGAAAAGAGACATACTACAAATCACTCCTAGTGAAATAAGCTATTCTTTCTTTAAAGATGATGAGAATGGCTTAAAAAGAGAAAAAACCTCCCAAATATGCAATAGAACAAGCTCTCATAAAGCTCGGTAAAGGGAATCTTACAGATCGGATAAACTGTGGAGGCTGTGGGTATTCTAACTGTGAAGATTTTGCAGTCGCTTTTCTCAATGGAATGGCAGAAGCAGAAATGTGCGTAGCCAATATGAGAAAACAGGCTCAAAGTAAAGTTGATGTGTTATTAAGAACCCTTCCTATGGGGGTAGTAATTGTCGATAGTCACATGAATATTATTGATTGTAATTCTCAGTTTTTAAAAATGTTTTCATCAGTATCCTACAATGCAGGTGAATATGAACTTCAAAAAGTCTCTGGTCTTAAAGTAGAGTCGTTCATTGATGCTGCCTCTCATTTTGCCAGACAGTTAACTAAAACTGATATTTCTGAACAAATTACACTCAATGTAAAAACAGTGTGGTAAAAGCAACCTTTTTTACAATCGATCCAAAACGTCTCGCTGGTGCATTATTTCAAGATGTAACAGAAGTTGTACAACGCAGAGATGCTGTAATGAGAAGAGCAGAAGACGTGATACAGAAAAACCTGCAAAGCGTACAGCAGATTGCTTCATTACTAGGAGAAAATGCGGCTGATACAGAAATTATGCTTAGCTCCATGATTGATTTATTTGATCAATCTCAGAAACCAGGGTCAAAAAAGTTATGAAAAAAAATAATTGTGTTGTTGATGTAAACTATGCTCAATTCTACAAAAAAGAAACAACGAATTGGAGGAGATGTATTCCTTTCCTCTAGAGATGCAGAGAAAACCCGTATCGGGTGTACTCTCTCTGATGGATTAGGAAGTGGAATAAAAGCTAATGTTCTTGCAAACATGACAGCAAACATGGCCCAAAAACTCTCTTTCAGTCCGCTTCAAGTAATAAAATCATCTGAAATCATTATGGATACATTGCCAGTATGTAAAGAACGCCAAATAAGTTATGCAACTTTTTTCTATTGTACAGATGCAGTTAGACACTCCAAATGAAGTAAAAACACGAATCATCGAATATGATAATCCAGATTGCTTTCTTTTTAATGGGTCTGATAGAGTAGATTTCAAGCGTCAGAAAATTGCACTCAAACGAAAAAGAGGCGGAAAACAGGAAACTGTCAAATATAGTGAGATTGTATTAACAGATGGACATAGGTTAATACTGATGAGTGACGGCGTCACTCAAGCAGGAATAGGAACAAGAGCATATCCTCTTGGATGGAGAATAGGCCCTTTAGGAAAGTTCATCGAAGAAACTCTCATAACATATCCAGATATTAGTTCGAGTGATCTTGCAAAAATCATAATTAGAAAGGCGAGAGCATTAGATGGTGGAGAACCAGGAGATGATATCACTTGTGCTGTGATTACAATTAGAGAACCAAGAGATCTTGTTATTGCATCCGGACCTCCATTTCATAAAGAGCATGATAAAGAACTTGTTGAAAAAGTGATGTGCTTTTCAGGAAGAAAGATAGTATGTGGAGGAACTACTGCTCAAATCTTTTCGCGGGAATTACAGCAGAGAATACATGTTGATTTAAAGCACTGGGACAGAGAAATCCCACCTAGTTCACGAATAATTGGGTTAGATCTTGTCACGGAGGGAATGCTCACACTTAACAGAGCAGCAGTAGAATTAGAAAAACGAGTTCCACTAGAAGAGATTAATTCCTACTCAGTTCGAACTTTTGTTGAAATGATCCTACAATCTGACAGAATATTCTTTGTTGTTGGGACCAAAATCAATGAAGCCCATCAAGATCCAAACATTCCTGTAGAAATAGGAATACGAAGAAGTATTATCCATAGGATACGCCAAGTACTTGAAAGTACATATATGAAAGAAACTGAAGTTTCATATCTATAATTTGGAGGAGCGAAATAATAATGGAAAAGATTAGAGTGCAATTTGCACAGGTACAACATGTTTTGTCATGGGTGGTGCAGACCTCCTTTTATTAGAAGAAGTCATTGTCGATCGTTGGAGAGCATTTGGCGTAACAAGTGAAGAGTTCAATGAAAAAAATTGAACTCACTGGTCTTTCCTGTTCAGATGCATGCCGTCAACCAGATAAAAAGCCTCCATTTGCTCTTGTTAATGACACTCTCATACCAGAGGCAACTATCGAACTTTTATTAGAACATATTGAACCACTATTTCTTTCAGATAGAGAAGAAATCGAGAGTGGGAGGTAGCAATGCTTACTAAAAATAACCAATACACATTTCTTAAACGGGAACTTGGTGCTGCTGTGTTAAGTCTATATAAAAATGGGAACCTTGAAAAAGAGATTGATGCACTCCCTGTTAAATTAATTCCTCGAACACAAGAGAATTTACGATGCTGTATCCATAAAGATCGAGCCATGATTAGGAGCAGGTTAATAGCTCTCATGGGTAGTAATCCTCAACTTGATGATGAAATTGTACCCCTGCATTCATATGTAAAAAAAGCAGTTGAAGCAAAAGGTCAAAACCAACCTATTCTTACTACAATACCTCTAGGTTGTAGCGCTTGTTCTGCAAACCATTACCAAGTAACAAACCTTTGTAAAGGATGCTTAGCTAGACCCTGTGTTACAAATTGCCCTAAAGATGCAGTAAAAATTGAGGGTGGTAAAGCAGTTATAAACAATGATGCTTGTATTAATTGTGGAAAGTGCCAACAGCTATGTCCCTTTAATGCAATTACATTGGTCTCTGTTCCCTGTGAAGAAGCCTGTCCTGTTGGAGCAATCATAAAGAATGAATTTGGAGAAGCAGAAATAATTCAAGATAAGTGTATTGAATGCGGAGCTTGTTCTAGGGCTTGCCCGTTTGGTGCAATTACAGAGTGTAGCCAGATTATTGAAACAGCAGATAAACTGATTTCGAGTAATCATGTCACTGCAATAATAGCTCCTGCTATAGAAGGACAGTTCCCTGGAACACTCACACAGATTATTTCAAGCTTACATGCATTGGGATTCGACGAGGTTATTGAAGCGGCTCAAGGAGCTCTTAGCACAGCTGAGAAGGAATCACAGGAGATTAGAGAATTACAAGAAGGCTCCTTTCTCACAAGCTCTTGCTGTCCTGCCTATACAGCATGCGTAAAAAAACATATCCCATCTTTAAGTCCTCATGTATCTCATACAAGAACTCCCCTCTCTTATGCTGCCCAAGAAGCGAAGGAGAGAGTTCCAGAGACTTTTACCGTGTTCATCGGGCCTTGTATAGCAAAGAAAAGAGAAGGATTAAACGACCCATATGTTGATGCAGTAATCACATTTGAAGAACTAGCAGCATTCCTCATTGCATGGGATGTAGATGTCCATGAACAAAAGGGAGATGATACTATTCAGTATCTTTCTGTCAGACAGTTTGCCGTTTCGGGCGGAGTCACAAAATCCTTAGAAGCTATGCTACAACCAGAAGAGAAAGTCACCACAATGCAGATTAATGGACTTAATAAAAAGAATGTTCGCTATATGAAAACTTGGAATAAAATAGCTCCCCCAGGAAAATTTATAGAAGTAATGAGTTGTGAAGAAGGATGCATTGGAGGCCCCGCCTGTATTTCAGACCCACGACTAGTCAAAAAGAGAGCAAGCTATATCACAGCCTAATATAAATACCTACTGGAGGGTATCTCACTCATACCCTTCAGAAGAATTAATGATTGAAGCCTAAGTTAGCTATAACACAATGTAAAATGTCTCTATGATTCTTCATCGAGGATGAATTCCAATGGATGTGAGAATGTCTGCATCCTTTCTTGTTGAAGGGATGTATCCTTTTCTATCAAGTCTTCGATGTATTTCTTATTATAGAAGAAAGGAAAAGCTAACCAAGCAATACCTGCTGTTATTACATCGGCGATTATCATGATTATGAGCATTTCAAATCTCCTCTAAAAATAGGGACAAAGAAAGAGAAGAAAAGAGTTGTCCAAGAAAACCCTACCGGGCATTCTTTTGTCATCCCATTATGATGTTGCAATATTACTCTCATGATAGCTCCCTAGAAAAGATATGTGTTAACAGTACCATAGTGTGATGCTATTTGGTACTTTAATGTGTTCTATTTCATGTTTCTTTGGAATTTTCTTATCTACATATTGAAAAAGAGAGTACTGCATGTAATGCAATACCCTCTCTTTTTGATATATACCTATTAATAATAGTTCTATTTAATTCGGTCTGTTGCTGCTTCTAAAAGCTCAGCTAATTTTGCTGCTGGATCTTCAAACTTTGATAAGAAAATCATAGCTGCAATAACGTATGGTTTGTAGGAAGCTTCTTTATAAAGAGGGATTCTGTAGCGTTCAAATACAGAGGCTTCTACTTCACCTTCTTTACAACTTACACCAGTAATATCTGCAGGGAGACAGTGCATATAAAGAGCCTTACCTTCTTTGGTAGTTTTCATGAGCTCTTCTGTGCATTCCCAGTCTTTGAAGTTTTGCATTGTTCAATAGGCATTTTTTTCTAGGTCTTTGAGTTCATCAAATTTCCCAGCTCCTACCAAATCTGTTCTCTCTTGCATTACTGCAAATGGAGCCCATGATTTAGGATATACGATGTCAGCATCTTTAAATGCTTCTTCCATGGTGTTTACTCTTTTGAATGAACCGCCAGAATTCTTTGCATTTTCAAGTGCAACTTCTTCTACTTCACTCATTACGTTATACCCTTCGGGATGAGCTAATACAACATCCATACCGAAACGAGTAAAGAGTCCAATAATTCCTTGAGGAACTGAAAGAGGTTTACCATAACTTGGAGAATATGCCCATGTCATAGCAACTTTTTTACCTTTGAGGTTTTCTACTCCACCAAATTCATTAATTACATGAAGCATATCTGCCATTGATTGAGTTGGATGGTCGATATCACATTGGAGGTTAACAAGAGTTGGGCGTTGTTCGAGAACACCATCCTCAAATCCTTCTTGAACAGAAGCCGCAACTTCTTTCATGTAGGTGTGTCCTTTACCAATATACATGTCATCTCTAATACCGATTACATCTGCCATGAAAGATACCATGTTAGCAGTTTCTCTTACAGTTTCACCGTGAGCAATTTGAGAGGTCTTTTCATCAAGATCTTGAACTTCAAGTCCAAGTAGGTTACATGCACTTGCAAAGCTAAAACGTGTTCTCGTTGAGTTATCTCTGAAAATAGAGATACCAAGTCCGCTATCAAAGACTTTACTTGAAATGTTATTTTCGCGCATTGCACGTAAAATTTCTGCTACGCGGAATGTTGCAGCGATTTCATCATCACTTTCTTTCCAAGTGTGTAGGAAATCGTTAAGGTACATATTTTTTGTTTTGAGATTGTTTAACTCATCAATCATCTGCTTGATGGTATTGGTGTCTTTCATAAAGCCTCCAGTGTAATATTTTCCTCATAAGTTTGAGTCATGTTCGAGTATAGCATGAGGGTATGTTGTTGTCTAGCTATTTTGTTGCGTTTTGTTGCAGTTAGGGGAGAAGTATTCTCCCTCTCCCCTATTGCTTGTATCATTAAGAAATCTTTCCAAGTTCTTTTAATATCTTTTCACTAGTAAATGGCCAACTTCTAATCCACACACCTACTGCATCATGTATTGCATTAGCAATAGCGGGAGCTGCCCCATTAGTAGCAATTTCACTGATTGATTTAGCTCCATAGGGACCAAACTCATCATCCTCATCAATTAAGACCATCTTAAAGTCATCTGGAAGTTCACTAGTCATAGGAACTCCATATGTTGCAAAGTTTGGTGTTAGACATACTCCATCTTTATCTAAGATCATATCTTCATATAAAGAGTGGCCAATAGATTTAAGAGAGGCCCCGTACATCTGACAAAGAGCGAGTTCTGGATTGATAGGAGTTCCTGCATCTTGTAAGCCATAATACTTTTGAACTTTAATCTCACCTGTTCTAATATTTACTGCAACTTGAGCAAAGTGGGCTCCATAAGGAATAGCTGCATTATTAGTCACAAATGAGCCATAGCCTACTAATTGTCCTCGCCCTACCCCAGTGAGTGCATCATGAGAGAGAGTCCCGTAAGGAAGCTCTTTACCCGTCTTACTACTTACGACTTTCCCAGGAGCTACAAGCTCAAGGTCTTCAATCTCTTCATCCATTTGCAAACTAGCTTCAATTAAGATTTTCTCCTTAAGATGATTTGCTGCTTTTAATGAAGCATTAGCACTAAAATATGTACCACTAGAAGCATAGGCTCCGGTGTCGAACATTGTGCTATCAGTATCACCTGAGATGATTGAGACAAGATCCATTGGAACTTTTAATACTTCACTCACACACTTTATGCTAATAGTATCGAGTCCTGTACCCAAGTCTGCCCCACCACTATGAATCATGAATGTCCCATCTGTGTTAAGAACAACATCACAGGTTGAGTGATCAAGACCGGGTAAGCCAGAACCTTGTTGAATCATAGCAAACCCTTTACCAATGTGCCATTCACTATCGGGAGAATGTTCTTTTACTCCCCAATTAATCATTTTTGCACCAATTTTAAGAGATTTATCAAGGCCACAACTTCCAACAGGAACTACTGTTCCTTCTCTTCCTTCACCTAGAGATTTGAGAATCTCAAGCATGAAACCTCTTTCAACTCTGTTCTTCTGAGCTACTTCAAGAGGGTCAATTTTTAATTCATCAGCAAGTTCTGCTATAGCCATCATAAGGGCATATGAACCTTTAGGGGCACCATACCCTTGATATGCTCCCGTAGGAGGAATATTTGTATAATAAGTTGTAACATCGAATTTCATATTAGGACAGGTAAGTAGAGGAAGTGTTTTAGAACAGGCATTCATCGGAACAGTAAGACAGTGATTTCCATAAGGGCCCGTATTAGCTCTTACATCCATGTACACTCCTGTTATTGTTCCATCTTTCTTTCCACCCATCTTTACAGTGACTCTCATTGGGTGACGAGTTGAGTTTGCAATGAACTCTTCTTCTCTAGTATTTCGATAGTAGATAGGTTCTCTTGTAATATAGGTTGCATAAGCAACTACATCTTCAACTAGGATATCTTGTTTACTTCCATACCCCCCACCTACTTTCTCTTTCACAATGTGTATTTTATTCTCTGGAATCTGGCAGACCTTTGCCACAATTCTTCTTAAGTGGAAAGGAACCTGCGTTGAGGCATGAACGACAAGCCTATCATTATCCATTTTACTAAATACAAGGTGTGGTTCAAGTGGAGTACATTGGATTTGAGAACTCTGATATGTCCTTTCGATGACGATATCTGCTTCTTTGAATCCTTTTTCTACATCGCCAATAGCTCCGTGAGCGGCTGCTGCTACATTCCGTCGGTTATCTGCATGGAGGGGGAATGGATAGACAACTTTTCCTTCTCTTGGATCTACCCCTTTGTTGTATTCACTTAGGTTAGCTGGTTCTCCAGATAGGTATTCTGCTGCCCCATTTTGAACAACAGGAGCTCCCTCTTTCATTGCTTCTTCTACTGTAAAGATTGGAGTAAGAACTTCATACTCAACTTCAATAAGATCTCTTGCTTCTTTTGCAATTGCTTCAGTCTTAGCTACAATAGCAGCGACTCTATCTCCAACGTGACGAACTTTATAGTTAAATAAGCGTCTATCGTAAGGAGATGGTTCAGGATTCCCCTGCCCAGCTGACATATAATAGACATCAGGACAATTGAAAGCGGTAATTATTGTAATCACTCCAGGAAGCGCTTCGGCTTTACTTGTATCAATCTTATTTATATAAGCATGAGCATGAGGACTTCTCAACATAACTAGAGAAGCGGCATTAGGTTCTACTCTATCTTCAACAAAGCTTTTCCAGCCGGCAACTAACTGTCTGCCATCAACTTTTGGTTTTACTTTACCAATATAATCGAGGTGCTCTCTAAACTCTGGAGCAATAGGAGTTGAATATTTTCCGTCTTTGATTTTCTCTAAGGCAAGCTTCACAGCAAGAAAGTAGTGTTCATACCCAGTATCTCTTATAAAGATTCCAGATAATACATCTTTTATCTCTTCTCTCGTTGGGTTTTGGTTGCGTTCAATGAGCCAAGTGAGTAAGAGAGCTGCAGCAGGTGCATTGTAAGCTGATTGAACAACACCACTATCTATCATAGCCTCTTGCATGATAGAGAGATTGCCTAAATTACTTAGACTATGGGCTGTGAGAACTTCTCCTCCATCAGCTAATGCTGCTAGAAGTAAGTTTGCATAGACTGGTGTATCATTAAAGATAACAGTATCACTTCCAGCAAAGCCTTCTTTGTCATCACTGTCTCTCACGCTAATGAATCCATTAGCTACTAAGAGATTTTGTAATGTATCGCTTGGTTTTATTTTTGTTGTGATTTTTTTATGATCAACAGTTAGTGTAATAATCATGAGTTGGCCTCCTTACGAGCAAGTTCAAGACTTTTTTTATACATATGTGCCACACTAGAGCCTACTATATAATGCTTGTAACTAGCACTCCCTGTGATATCGTCAACAAATGCAATTTCGCTATTTACTACAGTGGCAGCATCCTCTGGATCGACAAATTGTCGGTCTGCTATACCTTCTTCTACTTTCTTAAGTCTAATAATTCCAGTCCCTTTGATTGCGGCAAAAATTCTTACATCTTGTAATGCACCTTCTTCGATAGTAGCTCCGAAAGAGATTGTGACCGCTGCAGGAGACTGCAGAGTTCTCGCAAATCGTTGTGAAACACAACTCTTTTTGGTCTATTAAGTTCAATGGCAAGAATAAGAGATCCATTAAAATGTTCTTTAAATTCATGGTATTCTCTAATAGGAATATTCTCTACGCTGTAGGCTCCATCGACTGAAATATCTCCAATATGAACTCGTGCTTTTGCAGCTAAAAGGGTAGAAATTAGATACGAATCATCTCTCATTGTAGCAATGTTACCACCGATGGTTGCCATATTTCTTCTTGTAAAAGAACCACAGAAGCGAATTGCTTCTTTCAGGTAAGAGGGAACTGATTCATCTTCGAGGATTTGAGTAAAGGTAGCCATAGCTCCAATCGTTACTTTTTGTCCATCTGAACTAATTCCATCTAGATTGATTGAATGCAATGAAACAACTTTATCATAAGAAAGAGTACTTCCTAGACGCTGTATCTCTGTGCCTCCAGCAATAAAACCTGCACGAAAGCCCCCTTTTTGGGTCTCTTTAAGGGCTTGCTGTACTGATTCACCTTTAATATATTCGCTTATCATACTAACTCCTTTTAGCAGCTTTTTTAAGCAATCTTTGACTAATATCATTGATCTTACTTATAAGCTCTTCTTGATTAACGCCTCTTACTTCTCTTTTATCAACAACGACTTCACCATTAATTATAGTATAATCACTTTGATGGTCAAATCCACAAAATAATAATGCTGCAACAGGGTCACTTAGTGCACCTGCATACCCGAGAGTATGAACATCAAAAATGCCCATGTCAGCTATCCAGCCCTCTTCCAATTTGCCGATTTCATCGTATTGAAGAAGCTTTGCTCCTCCTATTGTGGCAAGAGTGAAGGCTTGTTTCACACTTAAGGCATCTGCACCCTTTTCAACTCGTTGAAGGAGGAGAGCATTTCTTACTTCGCCTAGCATATCTGAAGAGTCGTTAGAGGCAGATCCATCTACAGCGATACCTACATTAATGCCTCTTTCTATCATCTCTTTAACTCGGCAAATTCCAGAACCAAGTCTCATATTTGAAGAAGGACAGTGAGCAATGTGAGTTCCTGTTTCTGCAAGTATTTCCAATTCTTCATCATTAAAATGAATTCCATGAGCAAAGAAGACATCACTTCCTATCATCTCACACTCTTGCATTAAAGCGAGGGGACGCTTGCCATACATAGAGATACAAAAGTCATTCTCATCTCGTGTTTCAGCGAGGTGAGTATGAATAGCAACATTATGGGCTCTTGCCAATCTGCTCGTTTCCTTCATTAGATCTTTTGTGACACTAAAGGGGGAACAGGGAGCTAAGACTATTTTGCTCATCGAGCCTCTGCTTGAATCATGGTATGTATTAATTACTCGTTCACTATCTTCTAAGATTTCATCAATAGTCTGAACTACAGAATCGGGAGGAAGGCCACCATCTTTTTTACTTAATGACATCGAACCTCGTGTTGGACTGAAGCGCATACCTAACGTTGCTGCCGCTTCAAACTGAATCCCCATCAAATCTCCTTTGAACCCTTTTGGGTAAAGATAATGGTGATCTGTTGTTAAGGTGCATCCTGTTTTTGCAAGTTCTGTCATTGCAAGTAGAGATGAGTAATAGACAGCCTCTTCATCAATATACTTCCACACATCATATAAGTGAGTGAGCCAATCAAAGAGTTCAACGTTTTGCACCTGTGGGTGATTTCGTGTGAGTGTTTGATAAAAATGGTGATGTGTATTTACCATCCCCGGCATTACAACATGATTCGAGCAATCAATAACTCGAACTCCATCAGGATAGGGCTTTGTTCCTGTTGGAACAATACTGTCGACACTATTTCCAGCAATAAAAAGATCTTTATGTTCCATAGCATCTTTTGTGGTATCTGTGACGAGTCTAAAGATGTTCTTTAGAACAAGTGAAACACTTGCCATGTTCTCCTCCAAATATTAACTAACTTAATATAACTTCCTGTGGTGACTCACTTACCTTATTCAAGAAGTATTTCAACATTCTCATTGTTGAAGATCTCCTATATTCAGGCATTGCATGAGGGCTTAATATTGAATTATAAGCATCACTTACTTCTGATATTTTTTCTTTCAAATCTTTTATATGAGTGCCGATGATAATCTTTTCAACTTCACGACTTCTGGCAACTTTAGGACCACTCGCCCCATTAGCTGATCTGAAATCAGTAATGACTCCATTATCATCAATAGTAATAGCAGCGCTCATACTTAATTTACTTATAGCATTTGCTTTTCGAGTTCCTATTTTTCTGTACCAGACATGAGAGTAAGGAACTTGTGGAATAGGAATACGAATCTCAGTGAGCAACTCATCATCTTGTAGGAGTGTCTTTTTTGGACCACTAATAAATTCATCCAAAAGTAACTCTCTCCTTCCTGTAGCACTAACTAGCACAACCCTTGCATCCATCATGATAAGGGGTACAGGAAGATCTGCTTTAGGGGAGGCATTACAGATGTTTCCCCCAATAGTTGCAAGATTTCTTAGTGAATGGGCACCCATGAGACTTGCTGCTACTTTTATTGCATATGGAACTATCTCGCTATCTTCTATTTCGTGACAATGAGTGAGAGCTCCAATGACAAGCTCATCATCCTCTAAGGTAATATGTTCTAATTCTTCAAGTTGAGTAATAATCATCACAGGCCATGGGAAGATAGGAATAGTACCGGCTCTACGACGATGAACGACCATAAGGTCAGTTCCTCCTGCAATAGGCTTGGCTCCTGTCTCCTTTCGAATCCGTAATGCATGCGCTAAATCTGTTGGGATATAACAAGTTTCTACCATAATCCCTCTCCTCTCATTGAGGCCAATTTGATGCTCTCAACAATTAAATCATATCCTGTACATCGACATAGATTTCCAGCAATACCAAGTCGAATCTCTTCTTCAGTTGGATGAGGGATATGTGAAAGGAGACTCTCTGCAGCAATGATCATTCCGGGAATACAGAATCCACATTGAACTGCTCCACCATCAGCAAAAGCTTCAATAATAATCTTCCCTCTTTTTGACTCCCTTAATCCCTCGATAGTTACAATATTACATCCTTTAATAGCTCCAACTGGAACCATACAAGTGGTAATAATGTTACCATTCTTTAATACAGAGCATGCTCCACATTCACCTTCTCCACACGCTTCCTTTGTTCCAAAGAGACCAAAATCTTCTCTAAGGACATCTAGCAGTCGCTTTAGCGGGTTACAGGTAATTGCTACCTCTTCATTATTTAGAGTAAATCGAATTTCATCTATCATGACATAATCTCCGTAATTGTTTCTGGGGGAATTGGTATTGAAGAAATTGTTTTATTAATTGCCCTTGATACAGCATCCACATATGCAGCAGAAGCACCATTACACACAAGTTCTCCCATTCCTTTTGCACCAGAAGGTCCAAATTCATAAGGGTTATCTACAAGAGTACATGTTTGTGAAGGGAAATCCATACTCGTTGGAATGATGTAGTCAGAAAGTCCCACTTGCTTAAATCCAGTTTTATTGCTGAAATCAAGTTTTTCCATCGCTGCATATCCAAGAGATTGAATGATCCCTCCGTTTATTTGTCCATGAACAATGAGTTCATCAATAGCAAGACCAACATCATGTGACGACCATATTCCTTTTGTATTTACTTCAAGAGTCAGTGGGTCAACTTCAACTTCAACAACGCACGCTCCCCAGCCATATCCAATATAAGCATCTCCTTGAAATGATGCTTGATCCCATGGGAATCCTTCAGGATGTTCATATTCTTCTTGAACAATCACTTCACCCTCTTCACCCATTCTATCTTTTAGAGTGATAGCAGCACGTTCTGCTATTTTTCCTACTATCATAGTTGACCTTGAAGCCACGGTTGGACCACTGTCAGCTACAAGAGCTGTATCTGGTTGAGGATAACGAACCCGATGACGTTCTATTCCTAATTGATCTGCTACAATCTTTATAAGCGAAGTTTGGAAACCTTGTCCCATTTCTGTAGAACCAACGAGTATATCTACGGTGTTATTAGGATTCTTTCTAAGCTTTACCTTCGCTTTGATAATCATAGCTTCTCCGTTTCCGGTGAAAGCTCCGCCATGATTATAAAATGAGATTCCAATTCCCTTATAAGAGCCCCTTTCATAGAGTTTCACTTTTTCATAATATTTACTTTCATTCATAACTTGGGAAAGCATTTCAGGGAGGACTACTTTTTCATAGATATGTCCATTTGTTACAGTAGCATCACCTTTTTTCAAAAAGTGTTTCTTCTTCAACTCTAATGGGTCTATTGCTAACTTTTGTGCAAGATGATTTAAGTGAACTTCAACTGCGAAAAGAGTTTGAGGTGCACCAAAGCCTCTAAAGGCATCAGATGGGAAGGTGTTTGTTGCAACAGCTCTTCCTCTTACTTTAGAATTGGGAATATTATAAACACCTGTAGCATGGAATACTCCTCGCTGCAAGACAACATAGGAACACGTTTCATATCCACCAGCATTATAGACAACATCAATATCCATAGCAGTAATATTGCCCTCTTTATCAAGTGCAGTTTTAAATCTCGTTCTACTAGGGTGTCTTTTTACTGAATAAGCACTATCCTCAAAACGATCAAAAATTAATTGAATAGGCTTTTTAATTACGTATGTTGCCACGAGTAAGGGGCCTGCTAAGACATCTGGAAAATGTTCTTTCCCACCAAAGGCTCCACCTGTAGCAGTCTGACGAACAATAACATCTTCGTAGGGACGGTTAATGAGAGAGGAAATTGATTTTCTTACATAAAAAGGACATTGAGCACTAGCATAAATAACAAACTTATCCCCTTCAGGGAGAGCAACAGCTCCATTTGTCTCTAGATGAACGTGTTCTTGCCATCCAGTATTAATTTCATCTTCAACAACGAGATGAGCTTCATCAAATGCTTTTGCGATATCCCCTTTATTAATAGTAAAATCACAAAAGAGGTTATTGTCATTGACAAAAGCACCACCTTTACAATTAAGTCCTTCTTCAATAGTAACAGCATATTCACGTGTTTCGTAGGTAATTTCAACTTTATCAAAGAGTTCTTCTAAGACTTCTCTATCGGGGCCGACAAGAAGGCCAATCGTTTCACCTATGAATCTCACTTCATCTTCGGCAAAACATCTATAGTCAGATTTTATCATAACGAGCTGATTTATCCCGCCCTCAGGGATGTCTTTGCTAGATATAAAATAGTACCCATCCGTAAGAGGTGGAATTTCTATATTGATAATTTTTCCTCTAGGAACAGTTGAGCGAACCATTTTCGCATATAACATATCATCAAATGTATAATCAGCTATATATCGTATAGTACCGGCAGCTTTTGCAACAGCATCAACTCGTCGCATTGGCTTTCCAATAGGTGTTTGTCGCATTGAGCAACCTCCTCATTAAAGAGTGACAACAACAATCGTCGCTATCGCTTGATTACTTTGTTCCAATAAGATAATCATCTTTATAAAACAAAGGAAGTGGTGCCCAGATATTTTTATCGGTCGACACCACTTCAGTATACTCTAGGTTGAGAGATTTTTCTAGTTACTAGCGTCTAGTGTGTATGGAAGCATAGCATAGAAAGCCGCACAAATTTCTAAATCATCTACTCGTGTAATTTCATTAGGAGCATGTGCTTGGTCTTCATCTCCAGGTCCAAACCCAATAGCAGGAATCTTGTGTCTTCCAGTAGTAGCAACACAGTTTGTACTAAATGTCCACTTATCAACAACAGGTTCTTTCTCAAACAATGCTTTATGAGCTTCAACACCAGCTTCTACAAGGAAATGATCTCTGTCAATTTTCCATGTTGGGAAGTAGAGTTCTTGGTGATAATCTTTATTTGTCCAACCAAGTTTTTCATACAATGGCATTTCAACAACGATATCTTCTGGTTTATCACCAGTTGCTTTAGAAACATACTCTTTCACTTGGCTAATAGCGAGATCTGCATCTTCACCCCAAGTTAATCGTCTGTCGCAATAAAGCATTGCATAGTCTGGAACTGCACATTGACTAGGTCCTCTTACATCCATCTGAGAGACTGTGATTGTTCCTTTTCCTAGGAAGTTATCTTCATCAGGGAGTAAATCTTTATTGAGTTGTTCAATTGCAAGAGCTGCACGGCTTGCTTTGTAAGCTGCACTAAGACCTCTTTCTGGAGCACTTCCGTGACAACTGATACCTTTTAAGAATACTCGAATTTCCATTCGGCCTCTATGTCCTCTATAAAGACGACAGGTTGTTGGTTCAGTTGAAACAACTAGATCTGGTTTGAACTTTTCTTCTTCAATAAGATATTTCCAGCACATTCCATCACAATCTTCTTCCATGACAGTAAATGTGAAGTACACACTGTATTGACCACCATAGCCGAGTTCTTTAAGAATTCGTCCAGCTGTAATCATTGAAGCAGCGCCACCTTTTTGGTCACTTGTACCACGTCCAAAGACTTTGCCATCTTTAATCTCACCACTAAATGGATCGAAATCCCAGTTATCGAGGTTTCCCACTTCGACAGTGTCGATATGTGCATCAAAAGCAATTTCTTTTGGGCCATATCCTACACGTCCGATGACACTTCCAAGACCGTCGATTCGTACTTCATCAAATCCGGCTTCTTCACAAAGTGTCACAATGAGACGACAAACGTCCTCTTCTTTGCTGCTATAAGATTTAACCTTTATCATTTTTGAAAGGTTTTCAGCTGTATACTGACGATATTGTGCAGCCATTTTTCTGATTTGTTCATTAATTGCCATGTCAACTCCTGTAATTTTACTTCATCAATAATTGATGAATATGTTTAATATTTATTGAGCAGATAACGTATCTACTTTTTTCCATACTCTTTGTGCAACTTCTGCTGCTTTTGCATAAATTCTTTCAACATCAAGGTCAAATTCACGATGTTTCATAATCATTTTTCCGTCAACCATGACACTATCCACTGCATTACTACTCATACCCCACACGATGTGTGTTGCAATATTGTCATCAACGAAGGGGGTCGGACTATGGTAATCAAGTATCGTAATATCTGCTTTATATCCTGGTGCAATCTTTCCAAATTGTTCGCCAAAGTATTTCTCCAATAAAAGATTTCCTCGAGTAAGAACCTCAACAAAATCAGCTGGCCACCATGACCCACCGTTATCGCGGTGTTTGAAGAAAGCAAGTTTTATCTCTTCAAACATGTTTCCACCACACCCATCTGTTCCTAGAAGGAGGTTGTTCACATGTTGAAGTTTTGAGAAATATCCAACATGGTTATTCATATTGCTTCTTGGATTATGTGCTAAGAATACCCCTTTTTGATTCATTTTCTCAATTTCATTATCATTGAGATATAGACCATGGACTAATAACGATTTATCACTTAAGAGTCCAAAAGAGTCGAGTCGGTCAATAATATCTTGATGGTACATATGGTGTGAATGAGCAACGTCATATACGTCTTCTGCTATATGAAGGTGTATGCCTCTTCCTGTCTGATCTACTGCATCTTTCATTGCAGCTAGTCCATCGTTACCTATCGTAAAGGAGCATGTCCTCCAATCATTGCTTCGACTAATGGTTTTTGCCACTCTTTCGTTCAGCATCAACACTCTTTGCAAAGTCAATGTTCTCTTTTGCTCCCCTCTTTATCTCTTCTAAGCCACCGTTACGATTAGTAAGTTCATAACAGGTTGCTCCTCTGATACCAACTTCCTTCATCCCTTTTGCAATGGTTTCTAAAGAGCCTTCAATGAAAGAAGGAGAGGCATGGTGATCAATACACGTGGTAGTACCAGCAGCGATTGCATCAATCGAACAGATGAGAGATGAATAGTAGGTAGCTTCTTCATCAAGGGCTCTATCAACTCTCCACCACCATTCTTTTAGTATTTGGATGAAGTCAGTTTGAGGACCACTATTTACAAGCATCCCTCTGCTTAATCCAGAATAATAATGATGATGTGAACAGACCATTCCTGGAAGAATTAATTTTCCACTCATTTCATAGATAGTAGCACCTGGATATTTAGAAGAGATATTGTTACCCACTTCCACAATCAGGTCATCTTGAATTACCACATCCATACCATGAATAACACGATATGGAGGTATTGTTTGCACTACAGATCCATTTTTTAATACAGTATAGGCCATTACTACTCCTTGCCTTATAATTCCACAGCACCTAACAAGTAGGAGTGGTTTAACATAATTTCTTCAATAATTGCAGAAACTTCTTCTGGGAGTCCTTCACCCAATGATCCATCTTTATCAACAGTGAGAGTCTGTGTTTTTCCATCAAGTCTCACTATGACTTCGTTATCTTCGTTGATGTAGAACCCTGAGTTAGTTGAGTTCTCAAAATCATCACTAAGATTATAGATGGTGAGTTTGTCCTTAAAGGGGTTCCCTTGATGAGGACAGAACGTTCCACAGTTTCCACATTCATTACAAAATGCATCAATATGAACAATTTGAAATGGGTTATCAAACAGGTCATTTCTTTCTCGTAAGTCGATAGCAACATTTGCTCTGTTAGGACATACATCAACACATTTATTACAAATATACGAACATTCTAAACAGCGTATTGATTCACGAGTACTAAAGGCTTCAATATTGGCAGGATCAATACTCTTTGCTATTCTCTCTTTTTTGCTTCGAATTGTTGAAAAGAAATCATCCTCTGCTGCAATGAGTTCATCAAGTTCTTCATCACTTAATTCTTCTTCATCATCTTCATCTTCTTCATCATGGCAATGACATTCATGTCCATCTTCATGTTCATGATCACAATCACATTCATGTTCGTCATGCTCTTCATATGAGCCTAAGACTTTATCAATTGCAGCTTCAACAGATTTTCTTGCACTGGCAATACATCTGACGATAGTAGAAGGACCGCTTTGAGCATCTCCAACAACATAGACTCCATCAACTGGTGTTTCTAGGGTTTCATCATTCATTTGAGCCACCCTTTATCTGTCACAGGAACACCGAACCAACTTAATAGAGAACTATCAACTTTTTCTCCAATAGCAGTGATAAGAGTATCAACCTTGAATTCTACTGTTTCCTCAGTTGCAATAGGGCGTCTTCTACCAGAAGCATCAGGTTCTCCTAACTTCATCTTTCGACATATGAGAGTTCCATTCTCTTTATACTCTTCAGGGTTTGTTAAGAAAATAAATTTCACCCCTTCAGCAATTGCATTTTCGTACTCTTCGAAGTCAGCAGGCATTTCTTCCTCGGTTCTTCTATAGACTACGGATACATTTTTCACACCAGGAACTCGAAGAGCAGAACGGGCACTATCCATTGCAGTATTTCCACCGCCAACAACAACGATATCTTCTCCTATGTTGAGAGCTTCTTTTTTCTATAAGCATTTTAGGAATTCAAGAGAAGCCATAACCTTAGAGGTATCTCCTTTAAGAGGGATATGATTATCTACTTCAGCGCCCACTGCATAAAAGAGGTAACTAAACCCATTGCTATGAAGAGCATCAACAGTAAGAGCTTCTTTATCAGCTCCAAAAATAAATTCGACACCGTGTTGAGCAATAAAATCAATATCTGCTTGAAGAGCACTTTCTGGGAATCTAAAATCAGGAATTACATAACGAGTAACTCCACCCGCATTTTCTTCTCTTTCGTATACAGTTACATCAAAACCAGCTCGTGCTAAGAAGTAAGCAGCAGAGAGACCAGCAGGACCAGCTCCTACAACAGCGGCTTTAATATCTGCTTTTTCAGGTTTCTCCCATCGTTTTATGTATTCAGCAAATCCATTCTCAGCAGCTATCTTCTTCATCTCTCGAATTTGAACAGTCCCTTCATAATCGAGTCTTGTACAATGGTACTGACATTGGTGATCACAGATGTACCCTGTCAGATTTGGAAGAGCATTTGTATCATAAATTACTTCAAGAGCATCAGCATACCGTCCTTCACCTACTAAACTAATGTAATCAGGGATAGCTTGATGAATAGGACATGCAACAACGCAAGGTGCTACATAACAATCAGTGAGGGGAAGTGTTGTTGGAACTGAAGCCGTGTCGTCTCCCCTGAACACTTTTTGTGTCTCTTCGAGTTTAAGAGCTTCTAAAGCTAACTTTTCCAGTTTCTCCACATCAATACTCTTTGCATCCCATGTATGAGAATCTTTTTCAAGAATTTCTGCCATGTGTTTAAGTCTTGTATACCCACCTGGTTTTAATAAGTCAGTGGCAAGAGTAATTGGACGAATTCCTGTTTCAAAGATGGAAAGTACAGATAGAGCATTTGCACCTCCACTATAACTAATTGGGAGTTCACCATTAAATTCTTTTGATAATAGAGCTCCTACTCTTGTACTGATAGGAAGAAGTGTTCTTCCACTCATATACATCTCTTCTCCAGGAGCATACCTTGTCGTTAATCGAACCTACGTATTTGTGAGCTTTACTCCAAATCCTAGACCCTCTTTTTAGCAAGGTCAACAAGACGATGGAGCATACTGATTGCATCTGGATATTGGAGGTCATGAGAAAACGCCTCTGGACTTATGTGTAGATATTGATATCCTAGTGTATCTAGAATTTCTCTCACTTTATCATAACCTAAAAGAGTAGGATTAAGTTTTACAAAGGTGTTTAATTTCTTTTCTGTGAGGATATATGAACAGATAGCCTCGATTTCTGCTGGAGGACATCCATGCATAGTAGATAGAGTGATTGAGGGACTTATGTTATGAGAGATCTTATCTGGTAAAGTAGAGAGTTTCTTATAAAGATGGTCAAATTTTGTATCTTTTAAGAATGATTCTTCACTAATCAATGCTTTTAGAGATTCAATGTAAGAGTCAAAGACTTCAGATTTTCTAGCATCAATCATTGAATCAATATATTGCTGCATCTTCTCAGTTTTAATTCCAGCTAAATCATACCCAATACTCATGTTGAAAATGAATGAAGGTTCATTAAATTCGCCATCATTAAAGAGTGCGTCGAGTAGATGTAAGATAATATATGCTTTCACATATTCATCGTGAGCTTTTGGAAGAGTAAACTCTGTAGACCATTCAACATTGTATCCTTCATCTCGTACATCAATACATGGTTTTTCAACTTCAAGTGTATCGAGGATTTGTACGGTCTTCAATTCCATAAATCTTCCACCCACCAAATAACTGGCTACAATGTTTTGTGCTAGTTGTGTATGTGGTCCTGCAGCTGGCCCAAGTGGAGTGGCACAATGTTGATCAAATACTTTAATACTTTTAGATGGATCAACTTTATAAAATTGATCTTCGTTAATATTAAATATCGATTGTTGCTGACGGTACTCGCTAAATATTCTCGTTATTAATTCCTCAAAAGGAACTGGTCTCATGATATCACCCATTACAGTATATTCTCCTTGTAATTGTGTAGATGGAAAGCCGAAGCTTTACCTCTCCTATTGTAAAGAAGAATCAAGAGAAGTCAATTGTTTTTTGCAACACTATGCAACATTATTGAATTATTTTATGAGTTGTGATACTATTTATCTTGAGTTCCTGTTTTATTGGATAATTATCTTTTACTCAACTTTTAGATTTTTTTTTCTAGCTTTAGCAAAATTTATGATTTTTAATTGTACTATTATTCAAATTATGATAAAGTTTCCAAAATAAAACAAAATTAGAGGAACCATGGAGGAGACAAGAGTGTTCAATCTTATTAATCTCGCAATGAACAAAGAAGTTCGAGCGAAAAACGTTAAATTATGTCGCGAAAAAGGTATTATTTTACCAACATTTGCTCAGATGGTAGACCCATCAACAACCCCTCAGAAAGTAAAAGATACCCTATCTACCATGGGTCTTTGGGATATTCATAGTGAAAACTTGTTTAGAATTAACTGGAAAAATGAACCTGTCGAAAAAGGTGGAGTATTTGGAGAAGTTAATTATATTGAAGTACCAAAAGCTATTACAGGGACAAAAGCTAGAATTTTAGCTCTTGCTGGTAAATGGTTCCCTACTGGCGTTCATAAAGTTGGAGCTACCTATGCTTGTTTAGCACCTGCTCTAGTAAGTGGAAATTTTGATGCAGTAAATCAGCAGGCTGTATGGCCATCAACAGGAAACTACTGTCGTGGTGGAGCTTACAATAGTGTATTATTAGGTTGTCAATCAATTGCAATTCTTCCAGAAGAGATGAGCCAAGAAAGATTCAACTGGTTAAAATCTGTTGCTGGTGAAATTATTGCAACTCCAGGTTGTGAATCTAACGTTAAGGAAATTTTCGACAAGTGTCATGAACTTGATGCAGAAAGAGGAAAGAGCATAGTAATTTTCAACCAATTCGATAAATTTGAAAACTATCTCTGGCACTACACCGTTACAGGAGCTGCAATGGTTGAAGTACTAGAAAAACTCAATATCAAGCCAGAAAACGTGTGTGGATATGCTTCAAGTACTGGTAGTGGTGGTACTCTTGCAGCTGGAGATAAATTAAAAGATCTCTATCCTAATATTAAAATTGCAGCGGGTGAAGCTCTTCAATGTCCAACTCTTTTAAGAAACGGCTTTGGTGGACACAGAATTGAGGGTATTGGTGACAAACACGTACCTTGGATTCACAATGCAAGAAATACAGATCTTATTACAGCTATTGATGACCAAGATTGTATGGACATCTATCGTTTATTCAACGAAGAAGCTGGACTTGATTACATGAGAAGTCTTGGTTTAGATGAACAAGAAATTTATAACCTTTCCCTCTATGGTATTAGTGGAGTTGGTAACTTACTCATGGCAATAAAATTAGCAAAATATTATGAATTAGGTGAAGATGATGTAGTATTTACTGTTCTCACCGATGCTTCAGAGATGTACACATCACGACTAAAAGAACTTAATGAACAACAAGGTGAATTCACTTCAGTTGATGCAGCAAAAGTTCATGCAGCATGTCTCATGCACCAAGGAATTGATAATGTTGAAGAACTTGGTTATTACGATAAACTCCGTGTTCATAACTTAAAGTACTATACTTGGGTAGAACAACAAGGAAAGACCTATGAAGAGATCACTGCACAATGGTATGATAAAGAATACTGGAAGCAACTTCCTGGTATGGCTGACAAGATTGATGTATTGATTAATGAATTTAATAAAGAAGTTGGGTTAATCTAACAATTACAGATAAAATCTGTAAATATAGAACCGGGCCCACCAAAGGTCCGGTTTTTTACTACCTATGGAGGTGTGATCTATGCGTTTTCATTATGAATGTTGTGATTGTAATAAGCTTTATTACAGTGATGAAGTGATGTATCTTTGCCCAGAATGTGCAAAAGAAAATAATGATAATTCTATCATGAGAAAAGGAAATCTAATTGTTCATCTACATAAGGATGATACTGATGCACTTCTTGCAAAAAAAGATCTCTCTATGTACGACTTCTTCCCTTATGAAGTACCTCAGAGTGGCGCTTTTCCAGTAGGGCCTACCCCCATTACGACACCCATTAGATTAAGAGAAAAATATGGGATGCCCAATATCAGTTGTAAAATGGATAGTGCTCTTCCTTCTGGTTCTTTTAAAGATAGAGCAAGTCAACTTATCATTGGACAGGCCGCTTACCATAATGAAAAAAGTATCGCCCTCGCCTCTACTGGAAATGCTGGAGCTGCAATGAGCTGTGCTGGTGCCGCTTATGGGATTAAGATTGTCTTATTTGTCCCAGAGACAGCTCCTGTGAACAAATTGATGCAATCTGTATTATATGGTGCTGAAGTTGTTCCTGTAAAAGGAACCTATGATGATGCTTTTGCCCTTTCTATTGCCTATACTGATAATTTTGGTGGAATCAACCGTAACACTGCCTACAACCCAATGACTGTTGAAGGAAAAAATCAGTTTCTATTGAAATGTTCATACAGCTTGGAAGAAAGGTTCCAGATGTTGTATATGTTTCAACTGGGGACGGCTGTATTTATGCAGGAGTTGTAAAAGGATTTTTAGATCTATACCAAGCTAAACTTATCGACAAAGTTCCTCAAGTAATATGTGTTCAATCAGAGAAATCAAACGCTATTGCTAAAGCATGGGAAACTGGTGAATTTAAAAGCGTCAAAGCAACGACAATCGCTGACTCAATCAGTGTCTCATCTCCTGCTAATGGGAGAATGGCGGTACGCTATATTAAAGAAACACAAAGTTGGGCAACAGTCGTTACAGATGAAGATATTCTCTCATCGCAGCTAGAACTTGCTCGTGAAGCTGGAATATTTGTTGAACCTGCTGCAGCCTGTGCATGGGCCGGTTTTGTAAAAGATCGAGACACTCTCATTCAAAAGTATGGCAAAGATGTTGATGTCTGTGTTCTTCTTACTGGTGTTGGATTTAAAGACATGGCCGTGTTCACGGGACGAGTAACTATGCCACCATCCATTGAAAATTCAAAGGAAGCGGTATTTGAGAGGTTTAGTACTGTATAGTTGAATTCTCCTTATAATAAGTGTTATACTCTCTGTGTAAAAACAAGGAGTTTATGTTATGCAAGATATTCTTATAGGGGTCGCAATTGGGTTTACCCCGATGCTTGTTCTCCTCATTATACAACTCACTAAGACCTCACAAAACAGAAAGAGCATGCTCTTCAGGTGAGCAAGCTCAAAGCAATGCTCACAGACCGGATGGATTTAGAATCTGATGGGATTAGTAAAATTAAAAGAAGATATTAATGAATTAAAAACTCAGAACGAGAATTTAAGAATTTCTTTAAGAACATACTCTCAAAAACCTGGTAGAAAAAGAGATGGCAAGACTTCAGGTGTACCAGCAAGCAGCTGATAGATTAACTATTAATGCTCCTGGGTTTGGTGCTGCTTGGCAAGCAGCACTAAAAGATAGTGAAGCGGAATTCGAGAAATCTTTCTATGGGGTACAACCTTTCATCAAAAAAGTTATTCCTCTGAAAAATAGTGATGCGAAGATGATAGATCGCGATTAATCATCTTCGTAAAGTTCATGTACTAAATCCCAAGCCTCTGCATCCCCTTTTCTTAATTCTGTTAGAATCTCATAGTAATAAAGAAGCATCCCTAGTTGTTGTTCTACAATATCCTCAATATCCATATCATCAAGGTGACTAATTGAATCATCATCTTCAGCAATATTCATAAGACGATGATACTCTTTTATCATATCTTCTTTTTTTCCAATAGATAAAATTAGGGGCATCAATGAGTAAAAGAGGTTCATAATTTTGATGCTTTAAGTCTCGAGCAGTTCTTTCAATCTCTTCCTTTGTAGCATCTTCACTCAGATGTTCAAACATTTCTAATGTATATTTCATAGTGTAATACCTCACTTTCAATAATAATTGTTCTCTTGTCTAAAGGGTAATAGATATCTTCTCTTGAGTCAAAGAAGATTTATAAGAATAGGGTATTCTTTCAACGGCGTATGCACTCATACAAAGAGTCTCAATTTAGACAAGTTGGTCACTTGTAATAAACTCTACCTTCCCATCGAAGTAATCTACTTGGTGATAACTTGTGCCATCTACTGAATAGATAAGGTCTACAATTGCAAAGAGCTTTTTCGTAGGGCTGAATTGAAGGAGATCAATTAAGGTTTCCTTCACGCAAATATCCCCAGCAAGTCCTAATACATATACTTCATCACCTATGATGTTATCAATATTCTTCCCATTTCCAAAAGCAGAAAACTCATCTCTAGCAACATCTTCTCCTTTAAGTAAGAGTTCATCTCCTTTAGCAACTGCAACTTCTGCTCCATGGGTCCCTCTAACGCAGTGAGGGGGAAAGGTGATGAAAGAGATATGATCTTTCGGGTGGTAATCTGCTGTGAGAATGACTTGATCAAAGAAGGGTCTAATCTTCTCTACTCTATCTACATAATCAGCATTAGCTCCCTTAACTGCAAGAGATCCACCTTCCAGAAAATCATACTGTAGGTCAACAATAACAAGTGTTCTTTTCATGCCGATAATATACCAAAGTATTTTTATAGTGACTAGATATGAATACACAGGATACAAGATCCTTTAACTATAAGATGTAGTGTCTTAGCAGTGGTGAATATTCTATTTTAGATTCAGTCCCAAATATCATCATATATACATAGATGGTACTACAAAACATCATGTAAAGATACGTAAGGTAGAGATTGTAATATATGTTTTAGTCGAGTATTATATCTATGTAATCGTTTTAGCAATTTTCAGTGAAATAATACATAAAAATTGTTATTAAAGTATAATTATAAGGAGTTTTAGCATGAGTATACCTGTTTTACATGACAGACCTGCTGGATATATCTATCTATTAGAGCTTTTTGGACTTTCTGGTATACCTAACTGGCACCAATCATGGGTTTCAAACAGAAATACCCACAACGTAACAGTACATGATGACTTCGTGAATGAAATCTACAGAGCTCAGTATTGGCCTGGTGATGGGGTTAGGGAACATTTAGAATTTGCCCTAAAGTATGACGGAACGAATCTTGCGCTTCTTGCACAAATTTTTGAGGTAATTTCTCAAGAGGACCTTGCCCATTATATCTCTTTTAAACCGAATGGAAAATATGCTCGAAAGATTTGGTTTTTCTATGAATTTATCACTGGAAAAACCTTGCCAGTAACAGATCTTTCTTCTGGTAACTATATCAATGCCTTAGATGACAAGAAATATTTCACTATTGCCAAAGGCGAAAAATCCCCACGTCATCGCATTATCAACAACCTACTCGGGCCTCCCTCTTTTTGTCCAATCGTAAGAAAAACCAAGAAGCTCTCTTCGATGGATGTAGCTGCGCTTCGAGCTAGGTGTGTGAGTATTATTTCAGACTATCCTAGTGGGCTAATGAGAAGGGCATTAACATATCTCTACAATAAGGAGACAAAGTCCTCCTTCGCTATCGAACATATTACTCCTAATCAATCACGGATTGAGCGATTTGTCGACTCTCTTCAACTTGCACAGAGGGAGGATTTTTGTAACAAACAGAAGCTAATTGCGCTGCAAAATCGTATTGTTGATCCACGTTTTGCCGAAAAGGACTATCGGAAGATACAAAATTATATTGGACAAACTGTTGCTTTTCAAAATGAAATCATTCATTACATCTCTGTGAAACCAGAAGATTTGTCACCTATTATGGAGGGACTAATCGACTCTCATACGCTGATGAAAAACAATAATATGACAGCAATAATTCATGCTGCAATCATTTCCTATGGATTTGTGTTCCTTCACCCATTTGAAGATGGCAATGGTCGAATCCATCGGTTTCTTATACATAACATCCTTTCTCTAAAAGAGCTTGTACCACATGAACTCATGTTTCCAGTATCGGCTGTTATGCTTAAAAACAGAAGGGACTATGATGCTTCGTTAGAGTCATTTTCTCGTCCTCTTTTACAATGTATCGATTACTCCTTAGATGAAATGGGCCGAATGACAGTTAAACAAAATACAAAAGTATGGTATCGGTACATCGATTTCACTGTTCAAACAGAGGCCTTATATGAGTTTGTAAAAAAACCATCGAGGATGAGTTAGTAGAAGAACTCAACTTTCTCGCTAGTTATGACCGGTCAAAACTGGCTATCCAAGATATTATTGATATGCCCGACCGACTTATCGATCTATTCATTCAAGTGGTACTACAGAATAATGGAAAACTCTCAGAAAGGAAAAGGGCTACCTTCTTCAATTTCCTTAGTGATGATGAACTAGCTGCCTTGGAGCAGGTGATGAAAGATAGTAGATAGAAACAAATCATCCACCCCCACAAAGATGAGGCAAGTTATGATGTTCTTAAGAAATAAGACATCAACACTGTTTAATAAAAAATGAAAGTGGCTAGTCTAATCAAGAGAGAATCAATTAATATGTAAGGTATTTATACATGAATGAAGGATTGCCGAAGGGGGGACTTGAACCCCCACGCCCTTACGAGCAAGGGATTTTAAGTCCCTTGTGTCTACCAATTCCACCACTTCGGCCTTCTGCTATACTACATGGTTGAGGGGAAAATAGTCAATGCAATATGTGCAATATTTTTCATATTTTGTATCGTATCACGAGTAGTTCATGATTGAATATGAGGTACATTCTCTCTTCTTTAAGCTAAGTTCTTGTTTGTTATTCTAATCTTTATTACTATACTTATTATCTATAAGGAGTACATGAGATGCTAACACCCTCCGATTTGCGTGCATTAGATGAGAATTTACCTTTTTGGAACACATTAAGCGACGCAGAAAAGACCACAATCTTACAAGGCACGATAAAATTCACCCATAAGAAAGGGGATGTGGTGCATGAAGATAGAAATACGTGTACTGGCTTATTAATGGTTACAAGTGGTCAACTTAGGGTATATATCATAAGTGAGAGTGGAAAAGAGATTACTCTTTACAGACTTTTTGAAAGAGATGTCTGTGTCCTTTCAGCTTCATGTCTGATTCGTAATATTACGTTTGATGTACATGTTATGGCAGAGAAAGAGACTACTATGCTTCGTATTGCAACTGATACCTACAAAGAAGCAGGGAAAACAAATAATGGGGTTCTTGATTTTACTAATGAATTAGTCTCATCTCGATTTAGTGATGTGATGTGGGTGGTTGAACAGATTGTATTTATGAGCTTTGATAAGAGGCTCGCTATGCAACTTCTCGAATTAGCTGCAATAAATGAATCCGATTCCTTTAAAATAACTCATGATCAACTAGCGAGAGATTTAGGAACAGCTCGAGAAGTAGTGACGCGGATGCTTTCTCGTTTTAGTGAAGACAAGTTAGTCTCTTTAAGTAGAGGGGCATCACAATCACTGATCGCAATGCCCTATATGATTTAACTTAATCCTTGTTCTAAAGGCCAAGCATCTTCTTTACCATTGATTCGTTTCTTACCCCTACTTGTTTTGTGGCTATCTCACCGTCTTTAAAACTCATCATGGTAGGAATACTCATGATTTGGTATTCATATGAAAGGTTTGGATTAGTATCTACATCAACTTTACAGATTTTTGCACTGTTGGAATCTATTTCTTTATCGAGTGCATCAAGAATCTCTCCTTGAATTCTACAAGGTCCACACCATGCTGCCCAAAAATCTACAACTACTGGTACTTTTGATTCTAATACTTCTTTTTTGAAAGTCTCTTCTGTTACATGAACAATCATTATCTATCTCCTGTCAACCTAACACAAATGTTAGTGTTTATTAAATTTTTATAACTAAATCTACTCTATTACTGCTTTAGAGGTATGTAACAATGTCACCATCAAAAGTAACATGCATTATTGACATAAATAGTAATGATTACTATTATTGTTTCATGCTCGTTTTTGAGCACAACCAATTTTTTATAGGAGTGATAACATGGACGAAATGACAATGACAAATGCAATGCCTTTGATAGGAGACCCTTCTCCTCGATTTACAGCAGTAACAACACAAGGACCGATTAATTTCCCAGATGACTATAAGGGTAAATGGGTAATTCTCTTTTCACACCCAGCAGACTTTACCCCAGTATGTACCACTGAATTTATGACCTTTGCTTCAATGGCAGATGAATTCAAAGCGTTAAATACAGAACTTGTTGGCCTATCAGTAGATTCTCTTTATGCTCATATTGCATGGTTAAGAAAGATCCAAGATCTTGAATACAAAGGAATGAAGAATGTTGAAGTAAAGTTCCCACTTATTGAAGATATTAGAATGGATGTCGCTAAAAAGTTTGGAATGATTCAACCTTCATCTTCAAACACTCAAGCAGTGCGTGCTGTATTCGTCATTGACCCTAAAGGAATCGTTAGAACAATTCTTTATTACCCATTATCAATGGGAAGAAATTTTGATGAAATTAAAAGAATCATACAAGCTCTTCAAAAGGCCGATAGTGATTCTGTAGCAACACCTGCAGACTGGAGACCAGGCGATGATACTATTGTACCAACAGCTGGTTCATGTGGTACTGCAAAAGAAAGGATGGATAGTAAAGATGATGATATCTATTGTCTTGACTGGTTCATGTGTTTCAAGAGAGAAAAAAAATAAGGACATAACCCTTACTCCCCTCCCATAATATACATTCAGGGAGGGGATTCCCTTGTCTTACACTCACTAAAATGAGTATGCTTATCTTCATGAATGAAAACATCCCCAATTATCCACATCTTATTGATTCCCATTTCCACCTACTATCCATGCAAGAGAAAGGATTAGATATCATCTCTGTGTTAGATGAGATGAAAGAGAGATCATTTAGTAAAGGAATCGACATAGGAATAGACTTAAGCGATCACAATAAAAGAGTCGCTCTTCTAAAAGAGTATCCGTTTATAAAAATTGCTAGTGGAATTGGCCCATGGGGAGCCGCACGTGAAGAGAGTGTTGATAAAATGGTAGATTATCTAGAAAACGCCTTTCTCTCACATCGACCTGATGCAATTGGAGAGATTGGACTCGATTTCTATCATAACTATGGAACACTTGATAAACAAAAAGAACTATTAATAAAACAAATAGAACTCGCAATGAAACTCCAGCTTCCTATCATCATCCACACAAGAGATGGGGATAAAGAAATGAAGAGTGTATTAGAGCAATACTCATATCCATTTGGAGGAATCATTCATTGTTTCTCTTCAAGTATGGATTTTGCGGACTTTGCCCTCTCTAAAGGTTTTCTCCTCTCTTTTGCCGGTCCCATTACCTATAAGAACAATAATAGCTTAAGAGAAGTGGTAGCACATACTCCCCTTTCCTCTCTCCTTTTAGAAACAGATAGCCCTTTTTTAGCCCCACAACCTTATAGAGGAAAGCTCAATACTCCTCTTTACATCTCTTCAATCTATGAGAAAGCTGCACAGATAAAGGGAGTTGAAGTGAAATCAATAATCCAAGCAATTAATAAGAATTTCTCTCGTCTTTTTCCGGATTAAGAAAATACTTTAGATCCATATCATGATAGTAGCTAAATTCGCAACTCTGCATTCACAAAAAACTCGTTGATTGCTTTTCTGTTTAAAAAAATTTTGCCTTATTTAATATAAATCTACAATAAATAACATGTACTAAGGGAAACCGTTCTGCCAAAATAATTCCTGCCCTTTTGCATATTTGATTAGCTTATTGTAGCCTATACTACATTGTAGTATAAAAACTTGTAATAAAGTCTCCTTCTTTCTAGGATTACTCATCTATTTCACAAAGTAAAGAAAAGCTTTACATGGAGGACTAATCACATGAGGAAAATGGGTGACTATTTCAATCTTACCTCTCGTAAGACGAATTGGAAAACAGAAGTGTTCGCAGGTCTCACAACGTTCTTGACGATGGCGTATGTTCTTATCACACAACCAGCCGCAATTGTCGGATTCGGCCCAGTAATGTCAATTACAGACACTATGGGGACTGTTGTTTCTAAAGAAGGAATCCTTTTATTAACGGCTCTTGTAAGTGGTCTTGTCACCCTTTTCATGGGCTTATACGCAAATCTTCCTTTTGCACTTTCAACGGGGATGGGAATGAATTTTATTCTCGGAGAAATGATTCAATCCAATGTAATCAGTTTTGGTGGTGCTATGGCAATCACCCTTATCTCTGGACTTTTATTCGTTTTAGTTTCTGTGTTAGGAATTAGAGAACTTGTAGTCGTAATGATTCCTAAAAATATAAAATTGGGAATGTGTGTTATTGTAGGATTTTTTATTGGCATACCTTGGAATGAAAGATGCTGGCATCATTATAGTATCTCCTACTGGGGGATTCTCTTTTGGTGATATGGCTAATCCTTTACAACTAATTTCAATTGGGACACTGTTACTTATAGCAGTCCTACACGCTTATAAGGTGAAGGGATCTATACTCATAGGTATTGTTGTAGCAACTCTTGTAGGGATCCCGTTTGGAATTACCAGAGTTCCCGGGCAATTAGTTACTCTCCCACACTTTAAAGAGGCGATTCCTTTAGTATTCAATTTTGATTTTAAATCAGTTCTGAATGTAACAATGATTCCTTTAATATTCATTGCATTTAGCACAGACTTCTTTGCTTCCCTTGCTGCTTTTATTGGATTAGGGGCAAAAGCAGATATGCTAGATGAAAATGGAAATATGGCTGATATTCATAAACCATTTATTGTTGACTCAGTGGGAACTGTCTTTGGAGGATTCCTTGGATGTACAACAATTACAACATTTGCAGAGTCAGCTACCGGAATTGAGGATGGTGGAAGAACTGGATTAACTAGTATAGTAACTGCATTATGTTTTATCTTGGCTCTTTTCCTTGCTCCACTTTTGTTAATGATTCCCTCTGCAGCAACTGGTCCTGCTCTAATTTTTGTAGGATTTGGATTAATCACACAGATAAAAAACTTAGAATTAGATGATTTTACTGAAAGTTTTCCTGCAATTTATTATGATTCTGATTACCGCATTCACTGCATCTTTGCCTACTGCAATAAGTGCTGGAGTCTTAATTCATGTATTAATGAAAAATTGTCACAGGAAAAGCTCGTGAGATTCATGCTGGATTATATGGATTATCAGTCTTCATGATATTATATTTCATCTTTGGTATGTAAGATACATCGCTCTAGGAAGAATTACCTTCCTAGAGTGGTAGTCTTTTGCGAAGATGATGGCCTAATTTCTAATTTTCGATTTAGAACTCTCACCTTTTTTTCATCACATAACTCAGTTAATAGGCGACTCACAGTGACTCTATTTGCTCCAACTAGAAGAGCAAGTTGTTGATGTGTATAGTTATGACTCACTCTATTCCACCCATGATTATTTGGAACTTCGACCGACTGTTCAAGAAGAAGAGCATATAATCGTTTCTTACATCTTGAGAAAATTGTCGATTCCAGATGTCCTATAGCGTCAATATAGAGGTTTGAAAGATGTGTTGCAACCGTCATGCTAAACTCACAATTACTCTCCATTAGATGACGAAAAGTAAAACTATCTAATCGATAAGCACTGCTCTCTTTTTCTGCTCGTATCGTAACACTTCCACTTGTATTCGCTAAAAGTGTTGCATCTCCTACAATAGCACCTTGCGTAAGATAATTCATAAGCAACTCTCTACCATCCTCACTTAACAAAGAGACAGATAACTGACCTGAATCAATGTAGTAGAAGTATTGATCAGAGAGAATTGGATCTATCAGTATGCTTCCTTTACGAATTGTCACATGAGTACCATATGATTTCATCGTTTGTTGAAATGAATCAGATTGTTTACATACTGGATATGGGTTTTTAACATAATAATTATTTTCAAACATTTTTATTCCCCTAAGGATAATCGTACTAATTTAGATTATCATTCATCTTTTATATACTTTATATTGAACAAAAGAGAATAATTATGTGTGCAACATAGGAAACCTTAAAAAAAGGTTTCCTATAAATCTAGAGTCTAATAATCAAGAGATAAGATGGGATCAATAATCTGTTGTTTCATTACATCAATGAATCCCTTATCAGTGATTGCGTATTCAGGAATAGCTGCAAGTCCAATAAATGAAAGAAAAAGGAATGGGAATCCAATTGTAGAACCAGCATCTTGGGAAGCTTTAATCAAAACGTCTCTTATGATCAGCTAATGTGGGAGCGTCAAGATCACTAAGAAGTCCACAAATAGGAAATGCAACCTCTGCTACAATTTTTCCATCAACGACTACGACTTGTCCACCACCAAGATCTGAACATCTATTAACTGCAATTGCCATATCTTCTAAGTTTTCACCTAGTACAATTATATTATGGTTATCATGTGCCATTGAAGAAGCCATTGCTCCCTTTTTCAGATTAAAGCCAGCCATAAAACCTTTACCAATATTCCCATTCTTTCCATAACGTTCTACTTGAGCAATAAGAAGAATATCTTGTTCTGTATCAGCTTGTACTATGCCATCTTTAACAGGAAGAATTCCCTCTTGTTTTATTGTAATAGGAATCCAGTCAAGGGTACGCATCCCCAGAACTTTTGCAGTTGTGGCTTTTGGATCAACACTTATCCCTAAGTCTTTTCCTGTTACTGGTCCATTCTTTATATTGATAGTATTAAGCAAACAATCATCGTGAGGTATTACAGGGTAATTCACGAGCATCTTTCTATCTCGTACTATTACCTTCCTTTGGAAATAACATCTGTAATTTCAGGGGATTCTATATCACTAAGCAGATTAATATCGGCAATCTTACCAGGAGCAATTGATCCAATTTCATTCTCTAAATGGAAAGCTCTCGCAGCATTAATCGTAATCATCTGAACTGCAGTAAGGAAATCAACTCCAGTTGCGATTGTTGTTCTTAAAGCGTCATCGAGATGTCCTCTATCTACAACATCAATTGTGTGAAGGTCATCAGTTACGATTGAACAGAGTGTTGAATCAACATGATTCTCAGTAATGATTTTTAGACACTCGGTTAAATTACGAGCGGCAGAGCCTTCCCTCATCATTACATGGCATCCTTTTCGAATCTTTTCTAATGCTTCATGTGCAAACAATGACTCGTGATCTGTTGAAACACCACTAGCGAGACAAGCATCCAAGCCTACACCGGAAGTTTCAGGTAAATGGCCTTGTAAACTCAATTTTACATCAAGAGTAGCATCAATTGCATCTAGCAAATCAGGATATCCGTTTATAAGATAAGGAGCTACTATTTCTGATAGTCCCACAGCGTCTTCTCTTTGAAGTGCCTTGGCAATAATATTGGCATCAAACTCACCACCACTTGTTTCTAAATCTGGTGCGAATGGAACATGAGAGGGGACAACAAAATAGACTCCTAAATCTGTTGTTTTTGCTTCATTCAAAACAGCCTCAATTCCTTTTAGTCCACTTACTATCCCTATTTCATGAAAATCGGTCATAATAGTAGTAGTCCCATGTTCAAGTACAATAGAAGCAAAACTACTTACCGAAAGATTTGAACTTTCTGGGTGAATGTGTCCATCGACGAAACCAGGAACAATGTACTTTCCCGTAGCGTCAATGATTTTTGTTTCGCTCCCAATGTAAAAGCTCACATCACCTGTGCTAATTATCCGATTCTCAACAATCGCAACATCTGCTTGGTACATTTCTTTTGATAGTACGTTGACAAGTGTTCCACCTGTGATAGCGATATCGGCTTTGCGATTGCCACTAAATACTGTATTCATTGCTCTTCGCTTCATGATATTTCCTCCTATTGTAATATCTATAATAGATCTCTTTAGAGAATTTCTATTGATGGAAATCGATTAGGCAAGATAATTCCTGCTCTCTTTCGTACCTGATCAGCTCTTTGTTGAGACTCGGTAAGGATGGCTTCTTCATCAAGAGTAAGAAGCTTTCTTTCTTTCATGAGCCATTTCCCATCACACATAGTGCTCTCTATGTTTGAGGAATGCATAGATGTGACAAGGTTTGCAACAACATCATGAAGAGGGTACATTCCTGCACTTTTTGGATTTATCACTATTAAGTCAGCCTTCTTTCCTACTTCTAAGGAGCCAATATTCTTTTCATCAAGTAATGCTTTTGCTCCATTGGTAGTGACCATTCGTAAGATATCTTGTGCTTTCATTACCGTTGGGTCTAACCTCCACCCCTTATGAATAAGGAGGTAAGCCACATTTCGTCAACTAAATCCATCCTGTTATTAGAAGGAGCTCCATCAGTTCCTAAGGAGACACAAATTCCTTCATCAAGCATTCTTGGAACTTTAGCAAATCCTAATACTCTCATTGCAGCTGCTGGGTTGTGTGATACTTTCACATCTCGCTTTTAAAAGCAATATTTCTTCATTTGTAAGCCAAACTGTGTGAACTGCAAGAAAGTTTTTATCAAGAACATTGAGCTCTTCCAAGTGTTCAACAGTTGTGACTCCATACTTTTCTTTTCGAAAATTCTACTTCTTCTTTTACTTCAGCAACATGCATATGAACGCCGACTCCATATGAGTCTGCTAATTCTTTTGTTTTAAGGATAAGAGAATCAGAATTATTGAATAGCGTTCGTAATCCGAACCAGACATTCACTCGATTGTCTGCTGAACCATGAAACTCTTCTACATCAATAATCTGTTGTTCAAGTTCTTGTTCTGTAGTACGCTGCCACACTTTTGGAAGCCCTTCACCACAATCCATACTTGATTTTGCAAGCTTAGCTCTTACACCAGCTTCAGTTACACCTTTTGCCATTGATGAGACAAACTGGCCACCTGGTTCAGCAAAACTTGTTACTCCACTTCGTATCTGCTCAATACAACACAGTAATGTTGAAATATATGAATCTTCTGCAGTGAGGCTACTTTCGTATGGAAATGTTCTTTCATGGAGCCAAGTAAGTAAATTTACATCATCTCCTAACCCTCTTCCTAATTGTTGAGAAGTATGAACATGAGAGTTAATCAATCCTGGCATCACAATTTTCCCACTGCAATCAATTATTTCACACTCATTTTCAATGAGAGCTGAATCTACTTTTCCCACTGCAATGATTTTGTCATCCTTAACCAATATACCACCATTGTAAAAGACCTCTTCAGCACTATTCATCGAAACTATTGTTGCATTCTTTAGATATATACTTGGCATTACATTCTCCTACAAAATAGACATTAATAGCATCATAGAGCATCTAGTTACTAGAGGTGCAAGAGATTATTTACGTTTCTTACTGATTTCTGCAAAGCCTTGAATATAAAAGGAATTGTAAATGGAATGTGGATATATGAAAGAGAGAAGACAACGAGTGTAGTCTTCATGAGTTATTGGTGTGTGTATATTAAAAATAATCATGAATTCATACACATAATAGAACTCGTTAATACGGAGAACTCTTATCTTTGTCGCTCACGGTCTCTAGGAGACTACACATATATCGATATTGCGAGTAGTCCATGAAGTGATGCAATTATTACTGTGGTATATGCAAGTCTAAAATGCACTTTTGGTTTTATTTTCACTATTTTCCTTCGGGTGAGAACCATCACCAGAGCAGTAGCAAGTAGCAACAGATAACTAATGATACCTAAGTATCCAATGACTGGAAATCCAATAATCGAGGTATAAGCAACATCTTGTAGAAATCCCATAATAATTTCCCTCCCTTGGGTAAACTATGAGCAGTATATCGAACTTTTTAGTAGAATACAAATTATTTAAAGAATAGTTGCCCCATCATCTCTTTCTCAGTACATTGGGAATATCATAGACTGGAAATACCCGCTTTGTATAAAGGGGTACCAGATTGGAGGAATATGATGCGAAACAAACTCTTATTTTTATTATTATTCATATTGTTACTACCTGTGGCTATGTTCGCTGGTGGAGACAAAGAAACCGAAGAACCTGTTGTAAGTGTTGGAAACTCGGTTGAAGTTGAGGCTAATTGGGGATTCTCTTGGGAATTCCTTGCCGATGAGATTAAGTTCACTTTGACATCTCCAAACACAGGATGGGTTGCGATAGGGTTCAACCCAAGTCGGATGATGAAGGATGCCGACTATAAAATTGGGTATGTCGCAGACGGAGAACTAATTATCCGAGATGACTACGGAACGGGAAACACTAAACATGCTTCAGATGATAGCGTTGGAGGAACACAGGATGTAAGACCTATCAGCGGAAGGGAAGAAAATGGAGTCACTACAATCGTATTTGCACTTCCATTAGATTCAGGTGATCAGTTTGATGTGAAGTTTGTCCAAGGGGAATCCTACAAGGTCTTGCTAGCATATGGAGCAGATAGCGCTGATAATTTCACAGGTATGCATCGTGAACGATCATCTGTTGATGTAGTTTTGAAATAACGTAGCAATCATAGAGAAGAACCCTTTCTTGCTTCTTTTAATTACAGGAGTATGAAAGAGGTTCTTCCTTTTTATCACTCAATCACTGAGAATACTTTTCTAAAAGGAATTATAGATTAATTATTTTATGAAATAATACGAATTTGTACTTGTGTAAGATATTTAGTGCAATCTGGTTCAACAAACTGATCGATAATATTGAAACTCACTGTACGAGGGCTTAATGTATGTCCATTTTGGGCTGCTGTTTCTCTCATCAGGCAAAGGTATCAAATATCGTTTCATATGTTCCATGATGATACGAGATGTAGTATTGGCCTTTAGGGATATAATCAAGTTGTGCTAAAGGATGTTCTTCTTTAAACTCCTTAGGAACATATACTCCAAAGTATTTTCTTTCTCCCTCATGAAACACAACAGTAGGATAGACATAAAAATAGTCATTCCCAAATTGAAACTCCTCCCCATCAGCACTAATAAAAGGACGTTCTGGGAAATAAGCTATCTCAATGTTCTTTGGAACTTGATGTCTCATCTCCTCAAACTTCTGAGTAATAAAGGAGACCTTTTCATTGATAGTCTTTTCAACAGTAAGAAGTTCTTGAATTTTATCATGGACAATTGCCGATTGCTTGTTCAGGTCATTTAATGTGTCGGTAATTGAAGTTGAGTCCATATACTCTTTTATTTGTTTTAAGCTCTTTCCTAGCTTTTGTTGATATTTAATCGTTGTAAGCTTATACACCTGATCAAAAGTATAAAGGCGTCTATTAGTAGCAGATTCTCTCTTAGATGGGACTAGAAGCCTATAGAATCATAGTAATGGAGAGTTTGAACATGAATATTAAAAAGAGAAGATAGTTCTGAAACAGTGAAATACTCTCTCATGTAAAAGAGACTAAACAAAACAAAGATGGGATGTCAATAAGGCGGAAAAATTCATCAAAGGTGTTAATCCTTTGTCTAAATCTACAAAGGATTAAACCTACGTCCTTCTTAAGAGCTGAAGCAAGCTTTCACTTATGAATGTAAAGATTATAAGGATCTTTCTTTAGTACTTTCTCTTATCTTTAGATATGAAGGAATGTAAATCTTTCTTGGAAGGGTATACGTTCCATTAATTCTATTTCTTAGGATTTCAACAGCATTTTGAGCAATAAAGGTCATCGGAACATGTACTGTTGTCAAAGGTGGATCTAAGAATTTTGCAGAACTTTGGTCATTAAATCCTACCACACTTATATCATCTGGGACTTTTACCTTTTCTTGAGCAAGGTGTGTTAATACTCCTGTAGCGGTTGCATCATTAGCACAATATATTGCTGTCGGCCTATTTTCTGCCTTGAGAAGCCCTGTAATTAAATTATACCCTTCATTATAACTAAGTCGCTCACCTTCAAAAATAAGAGCTTCATCAAAGATTCCCTTCTCTTGAGTATATTCAATATAGGTTGTTTTTCTCATATCTCGACCTTGCCCACCAGTATCCCCAATAACTTTTCCTCCGATATAGGCAATACGTCTGTGATTAAGGGTATACAAATGATCAAGAGCGAGTTTAGTTCCAAGCTCAGTATTAATAAGAATGGAATCGAACCTTGTCGCATCGGGACATGAATCTAGAAACACGATATGTGGAGAAAACTCAGAAATCTTCTCTATTTGAGAAAGATTAAACCTTCCAATTGCAATAATTGCATCAATGGATGTATCAACAGAGGGGACGAACTGACCATCAATATTGATAAATTTAATCATATCAATATTCTCTTTTGCGAGCTGTTTCTCTACTTTTGTCATTAAATATAGATAATATGGGTCTTCAATAAGAGCTGAGTAGTTATACCATTCAACAATAGCAAAGGTGAGACGCTTAACCCCTTTCCTCTTTTGTTTTCTTTGCTGTAGCGTCACATATTCTAATTCTTCTGCTGCAACAAGGACTCTTAATTTGGTCTCATCTGAGACACTTAAAGAATCATCATGATTTAAAATCCTAGAGACAGTTGCAATCGAAACATCTGCCTTTGCTGCAATATCTTTGATAGTTGCCACGTTAGTTCCTTTGTTTAATAGTAAAAATTTACTTATTATACTATCACTTTTGCCAATTTATTCAAACCCATTTTATACACTATAGATAGAACACATTAATTCTAACATATATAGGATATTCACTGTTAGTAAAATATTAGTAAAATTTAGTAAAATTTTGTTGACATATGAGAGTACTCATCATATGCTCATATTATCAAGCAGGAATACCTGCTACACGATAAGGAGAAATTTATGAAAAGAGTGTATTAATTCTTTTAGTGCTTTTAGCATTAGTCACCCCACTTTTTGCTAGTGGAGCTCAAGAAGCTAAAGATGCTGGACCTATTACAATATGGGCATGGGATCCAAATTTCAACATCTCAATTATGAATGAAGCTATTAGTCGCTACCAAGCTAAACATCCAGAAGCAACATTTGAGGTTGTAGAACTTGCGAAAGCTGATGTTGAGCAAAAACTACACACAAACTTAGCTTCTCGAACTACACAAGGTCTTCCAGATATCGTATTAATTGAAGACTATAATGTACAGAAATACCTCACAAGTTATCCTGGTCAATTTGCCGATCTCACAAGTTCTTTCAATTACAACGACTTTGTTGGGTACAAAGCCGACGTTATGAAATTAGATGGCAAATACTATGGAGTTCCATTTGATTCAGGCGTATCTGGTTTCTTCTATAGAACAGACCTTCTTGCAAAAGCAGGTTTTTCACCAAAAGACTTAGAAAACATCACTTGGAATCGCCTCGCTGATATCGCTAAAGAATATAAAGCAAAGACAGGTGAATATTTCCTAGGAAATGGAAAAGATGATGGTGGATTATTTAGAATCATGCTTCAAAGTGCTGGAAGTTGGTATTTTGATAACAACGGCAAACCAGCTCTTGTTGGCAACGCAGCCTTAAAAGAAGCCATGCAGATTTACAAACGATTTGTAGTAGAAGATCTCGCTCTCCCAACCAATGGGTGGAATGAATGGGTAGGTGCATTTAATTCTGGAAAAGTTGCTTCTGTAACAACAGGTGTGTGGATCATTGGTTCAATAAAAGCAGCAGCAGACCAAAGTGGTCTTTGGGCAGTAGCTCCAACACCACGACTAAGTACCGCAGCTTCTGTAAATGCTTCTAATCTTGGTGGTTCATCATGGTTTGTTCTCCAAAACGGAGCACGCAGAGACAAAGCAATTGATTTCATGAAAGAAATTTATGGTTCAGACAAAGATTTCTATCAAACAATTCTATTAAATAATGGAGCAATTGGCTCTTATACCCCTGCATTTACAGGTGATGCTTTTGCTCAGAAAGATCCATTCTTTGGAAACAAAGCTATCTTTGCTGATCTAAGTAAATGGGCAGCAATGGTTCCTAAAGTAAACGTTGGACAATACACCTATGAAGCAGATGCTGCCGTCATGGGAGTTATGGAAGATTATTACACAGGGAAAATGAGTATCGAACAGGCTGTTGAAGCTGCTGAAAAACAACTAGTTAACGCAATTCAATAACAACAAAAATTATGGAAAGGCAGGAGGCGCTCCTCCTGCTTTTTTTTGAATGGAGAAATACGTATGGCCCATGAAAAACAATTAAATCGGACCGGATGGTTTTTATAATACCTTCCTCCATCCTCCTACTTTTCTTTATTGTTTACCCAATTTTCTACTCCCTCTACCTCTCTTTCACTTCAACTAGAGGAATAGTCACACAGTTTGTAGGAATTAAAACTATATCAGGATGTTTAATGATCCAATGTTTTTCTTGCCTTGCGAAATACATTCACTCTTCTTCTAATTCAAGTGCCTATTATGCTTGTTCTTTCTATTACATTCGCAGCAATTTTGAATAATAAGAAGATTCGTTTCAGAGGATTCTTTAGGACAGCACTCTTTCTTCCTGCAGTCACTTCGCTTATTGCCTATTCTATCTTATTTAAAATGCTTTTTAGCTATGATGGATTAATCAATAACACGCTTCTTTCTCTCTCTCTCATTGAGAGCCCTTTACAATGGATGACAACTCCAAAGCTGGCTACCTTTGTCCTTATCCTTGCGATGATATGGAGATGGACTGGGTACAATATGATATTCTATCTCTCAGCTATGCAAAACATATCTGAAGATTTATATGAAGCTGCAAGTATTGATGGCGCTTCAAAGGTCAAAACCTTTTTTGCTATTACAGTACCGCTACTAAAACCAATAATACTTTTTACAACAGTCATGTCTACAATTGGGACGTTGCAATTATTCGATGAGCCCATGAACTTATCTCAAGGAGGAACCACTTCGAGTATGATAGGGCCCGATAACGTGTTTCTCACATTAAGCGTTTATATATATAACATCTGTTTCAAATACACACCAAACTTTGGATATGCAGCAACTGTAAGCTATGCAATTTTACTTATCATTGCTCTTTTGACCTTTGTCCAATTCACCCTCTCACGAGATAAAGAAGAGGTGATGAGACGAAAGATTGAGAAGGAAACAAGGAAGATTGTAAAGGGAGGATTACGATGAGTATTAAATCAAAATTCAGTTCATTTTTATTATATGGATTTTTATCAATTTCAGCCTTTTTCTCAATTTTCCCTTTTATTTGGATTGTTATTGGCTCAACAAATAGCGCTGTAGATATCCAAACCGGCAAGCTCACATTTGGTAATCAACTCATTTCAAATTTTAGTAAGCTTTTTGGCCAATCAGATATGGGAAGAGCGTTATTCAATTCTGCAAAAATCGCCCTATTCACTGTATTTCTATCTCTCTTAATAACGAGTATGGCAGCATACGGATTTCAAATGTATAAATCGAAAGCTCGTGAGAAAACCTATTCATTTTTCTTGCTTACAATGATGATTCCATTTGCTTCCCTTATGATTCCTTTATTCCAAATTATTGTGGTATTTCGCATGCTCAACTCTCATCTTGCTATCATTCTTGTTGCAAGTATAAGTGTGTTTATGATTTTCTTCTTTAGACAAAGTTTTGTGAATTACCAAACAGAAATTTTACAAGCTGCACGAGTTGATGGAGCTGGTGAATTAAGAATCTTCTTTACAATATTCTTTCCTTCGATGAGAAGTACCTACGCAGCTGGAGCAATCTATTCTTTTATGACAAGTTGGAATGCATACATTTGGCCATTGATTGTATTGCAATCAAATGATAAAAGAACATCAACACTACTTATCTCATCTTTATCATCATCCTATACACCCGATTATGGAGTAATTATGAGTGGTATTGCACTCGCTACCCTTCCAGTTATTGTGGTATTTTTTGCCTTCCAAAAACAATTTGTACAGGGTATGGTGGGCTCTGTTAAGCAATAAGGATAGAACGTATGAACTACAGACAATCATTAGACCCAATAATATTTGAAGAAAATAGACTCTCTGCTCATGCTCTTTTTTCATCTCAGATGAGTGTAACAGAACATAGTCTCAATGGTCCTTGGCGTATTAGATACTTTAATAGTCCTAATGAAGCTACAACAGAATTCTTGGAAATAGAAAAGGTTGAAGGGATGGATTCTATCATAGTCCCATCCCCACCTCCCCCTTCAAGGTTTTGGAACACCTCAATATACGAATACGATCTACCCATGGGATGGATTAAGTGAAATCAGACCACCCTCTATTCCAGAAGAAAATCCAACAGGATGTTATGCAAAAAATTGTGAATATTAGTCGTGAGGTACTAGAAAAAGACTTATCATTCGCTTTGACGGAGTTGATTCAGCCTATTATCTCTATGTAAATGGAAAGTATGTTGGTTACAAAGAAGATAGCTTTTCCAGTGGAGAATTTCTTATCACCCCATTTGTACACGAGGGAGAGAATCTCATCTCAGTAATGAACCTTCGTTACAGTACAGGCAGTTGGTTAGAGGATCAAGATTTTTGGCGCTTACCTGGAATATTCAGATCAGTCTCATTATTAGTATGTGAAAAAAACGAATTACAGATGTATTTATTCGACCAACACTCAATGAAGATTTCTCTATTGGATCTGTAGATATTCAAATAACAACATCTTTTATAGGCAACTATACAACTCATATCACAGTTGAAGATACCATATATTCTGACACCTCATTCTCAATAGAGAACCCACGTCTTTGGAGTGCTGAAGTACCCCATCTTTATGATTACACTATAGAACTCAAAGAAGATGGAAAACTGATAGATAAAATTAGTGGTCATTTTGGGTTTAGAAACATTGAGATAAAAGGGAGTACTATTTTCCTAAATGGTAAAAGACTCATCTTACGAGGTGTAAACAGACACGAAGCAGACCCTTTGAATGGTAGAGCCATCTCCAAAGAACTTATAGAAAAAGATATCTTGTTGATGAAACAGAATAATATCAACGCGCTAAGAACCTCCCACTACCCCAATCATCCATATGTATATGAACTATGTGACAAACTTGGAATATATATGATGGATGAAATCAACCTCGAAACTCATGGAACATGGATGGTTGCAGGAAAAGGAGAGAGAAAACCTTATACTCTCCCTGATGATAAACAAGAGTGGAGAGCTGCTGTATTAGATAGGGCAATCTCTATGACTATGCGAGATAAGAACCACCCTTGCATTCTCTTCTATTCATGTGGAAATGAGAGCTTTGGGGGTTCTGTCATTCATGATGTTGCCTCTTATTTTAGATCTCTAAAAGATAATAAACTCGTGCATTATGAAGGAGTGTTCTTCGATAGAAGATACAACGATACAAGCGATGTTGAAAGTAGAATGTATGCAAAAGTAGAAGATGTGAAAGAGTATCTTAAAACAGGAGACAAACCATTTTTGCTTTGTGAATATGCCCATGCCATGGGTTGCAGTGTAGGAAATCTTGATGAATATGTAGAATTAGAAGATGTCTCAACTAGCTACTGTGGTGGATTTATTTGGGATTTTGTAGATCAAACTCTCATAATTGATGGAAAAGAGAAAGGTGGATTAGGGTTAAGTTATCCCACAGATGGCTATTTCTGCATTAACGGAATCGTTGATGGACACCGTAATCCATCAGCAAAACTGGAACAGGTGAAATATTCATATAGACCTGTAGATATAAAAATCGATGAAGATTATATAACAATTATTAACAAGAACCTCTTTACTTCTACAGATCAATATATTTGTTCTTATCATTATACTATTGATGGATATGAAGTTGAACAGGGGATTCTAGATCATAGCGTTCCACCGCTCTCTAAGCAAAAAGTCCCGATTCCATTACTACAAAGTCCATCACAGGGTGAAATTCAACTCATCGTACATGTTACATTGAAGAACAATCAGAGCTGGGCGAAAAAAGGTCATTCAATAGTAAGAATTGGAAAAATCCTGAAAAAGAAAGAACAATACATACAAAAGAGGCACTTGGAGATCTTGTTAAAGGAGATATGCATACTGGGTATAGAATTGAAAACTTCTCTTTTCTTATACACCACTATTTTGGACATATTGTTGCTATTCAGCATAATAGCAAAAATATATTACGCTCTCCAATTAAAGTTGAGTTCTGGAGAGCTCCTACTGACAACGATATCGGAATTAACCCCCTATTCTCTTATATGAACTGTAAGACAGCGTCTCTTTATCAATTGGCAACGTATATTGAGACAAAAGATAATTGTATCAACACCATTGTTCAATGCGGCTCCTATAAGGTTCCAATCAAGTATTACTTTTATGAGAACAAAGTAATAATTGAGATTGATGGCCCAAATTTTGAAAGCTATATTCCTAATTTTGGGATATCTTTCAGCCTCGACAATTCATTCAGACAGGTGAGTTATTACGGCAATGAAATGATGGAAAGTTATCAAGATAGGAAAGGGGGCAATGTGCTAAGAAGAGTCTCCTTTGATCCTTATCTAGATCAAAAGCCATACCTTCATCCTCAAGAGTATGGAAATAGGATTGATGTAAGAGAGCTCTCCCTTTCAAACGACAAGGGACAAACAATGAATATAACAGCGAATAGACCATTTGAATGTTCTGTTCTTCCTTACAGTTCTCACGAGCTCGAACATGCTACGTATGTTGAAGATTTGCCTTCTACTGAGAACCTCCATGTTCGCATCCTTGAGGGACAAAGCGGCATTGGAGGAGATGACTCTTGGGGTGCTCCAATACATGAAAAGTATCACTACAAAGGTCCAACAGAAAAATGGATTGTAGAAATAGAAATGTGTGAATAACCAACATCCTAATCACATGTTTCCGGGGAAAAGGGGCAACTCTTTTCCCCATTTTCTATTTCTCCTTTCTCACCTTCCCTGTAGATTCTCTTACAATTAGTTTACTCATATACTCAACACGAGTCACCGCAGCATGAGGCTCTTCACTATCATTATCTTTGCGTATTTTATTAGCAATGAGACGAACAGCACTTTTTCCTCGCTGAATGATATAGTGTTCCACTGTGGTGAGTGGAATTCGATTATATTGTGATGGGTAAATATTATCAAAACCAGATACACTTATATGATCAGGAATAGAGAGTCCGCTTTCATGTATTGCATTTATTACTCCATAGGCAACCATATCGTTAATAGCAACAATAGAGGTAATATCGGGTCTTTCTTTCAAGATTTTCTTTGTAAGAGAATACCCTGTGATATGCTCAATATTTAGCGTTCTCAATTCCTGTATACTTGTGATATCAGATGAAAAGATAACTATATCATCATCGGGATATGATTCGTGAAATGCTTCTTTAAGTCCTTCAAGTCGCATAACTCTTGCACTATGCTCCCGATTTAGACTTGTTGAAACATATGCAATATGTCGATGCCCAAGTTCAACCAAATGCTTACCAACCATATATCCAGCTTCAAAGTTGTTCACATCAACTGTATCAATACCAAGATTGTTTTGTTTATCTCCAACAGCGACAATGGGAAGTTTTTCATGCAGTGGGGAAATAAGGTGAGGTTGCTGTGGAATCATTGCAAATATTACTCCACTCACTCTAGGCATCGAAGCAAACTGGGAGACTTTCTGCTCTTTCTCTTTGTCCCAATAGGTCGTAATAATGAGAGTATCAAGGTGTTGATCTAAGGCTTCACTCTCCATTCCTTGGATAATTGTTGCATAATAAGGATTAATTACAGAAGGACATACAATAAGAATCAAGGGGTTTCCTTTCTTTTGACTAGGTGGTGAATACTCAAACCGTTTTGCACTCTCATAAATGGCTTCAATTGTATCGTGAGTGAAACGATGAAGGTTTTTCCCACTTAACACCATAGAGACACTTGCAGTTGATACACCCACTTCTTGAGCTATATCTTTTAATGTAATTTTCTTATTCTTCATATTCACTTGCCTACTTTATTGTTAATTCTTAGAAACCTATATAGTATTTTTTCTTATACAAATATTAACTAATATTAAGCATAAAATCAAGGTATTATTTAATTAATATTCTACTAACAATATCTCATACATTTTTAACAAATTAGATTTGACAAATGAATACTTCTCTCCTACACTATGAAACAAACATGAAGCAGATATTGATTAATTATCTTGTTTAATATTGCTTAATAATTTTCAACATCTGAAACATCAAATATCGGAGGAAACGATGAAAAAACTGTTATTAGTTCTCATGATTGGTGTGCTCGCACTCTCTGTAGTTCTAGCACAAGGGGCTCAAGAAACGGGTAGTAAGGATGATTATTCACTCGTACTAAAAATGTCACATGTATTTGCTCCTAATGAGCAACTTACGAAATCTCTCACATTAGTTGTTGATAATATTGCAGCACGCACAGACGGTGCAATTGAAATTCAACAATATCCTCAAGGACAGCTTGCAACCTACAAAGATGGTGTAGAACAAGTTGCTCGAGGGGCAAAATTCATTAGTGTAGAAGATCCTTCTTACTTAGGGGACTATGTAGCTGACTTCAATGCACTTGTTGGACCAATGCTCTATAAATCATTTGATGAATATGAATATATGATTCAAACTGATTTAGTAAAGGTATGCTTCAAGAACTTGAAGAAAAACACAGAATAAAGGTATTAGCATTAGATTATATCTTTGGTTTCAGAAACTTCAAAACTAATAGAATTATCACAACTCCAGATGATCTTAAAGGGATGAAAATCAGAACTCCTGGTAGCCAATTATTCATTGATACAATCAATGCTATGGGAGCAAATGCAACTCCTCTCCCATTTGGAGAAACTCTGAGTGCCGTACAGCAAGGTGTTGTTGATGGTTTAGAGGGAACAATGGATGCTTACGGTTCTAATGGAAGTTCAGAAGTAGCAATGAATATGGCTCTCACTCGTCACTTCCTAGGGACATGTGGAATTTATATCAATGCTGACTTGTGGGAAGAAATTCCTGCTAATTACCAAGCAATTATTCAAGAAGAGTTCACTAAGGGCGCAGAGCAAATGAAAAGTGAAATCTCAAATAATTATGCAAAAACACAGAGTATGTTAGAAGCTAAAGGAAATAAATTTAATGAAGTTGATTATCCAGCATTTGTTAAATCTGTTGCTCCAGTATATGAAAACATGAAAGGTGTTACTCCTGGAATCTTAGCAAAACTACAAGCTGAATTAGCAAAAATGAATTAAAAAAAGTGTTTATCAACAGGTCGAAAGAAGTGTTTATTTATATTGCACATTCCATCTTTCGGCCTGTATTGTGTATGTATAGGAGATGTGGTTTATGGGAGAAGGTATGAAAAAGTTTGTTTCTAATTTTGAAGAAATATTTGCAAGTTCTTTTATCATCATTACTACAGTATTAGTAATGATGAACGTTATATTGCGCTATTTTTTGAAAACTGGAATATATTGGTCTGAAGAAGTGGCGACTGGATGCTTTGTCTGGTCTGTTTTCCTTGGTGCTGCTGCAGGATATAAGCGAAAAGCTCATGTGGGTGTAGATATGATCATTAACTATTTCCCACCTACAGCAAAATACATTGTCACTATTATCGTGGATGCAATATTGCTATTCATTAATGGATATATCACCTATATCGCGATAATCTATCTCTCTCTTTCATACAAAAAACCTACTCCAGTATTAGGAATTTCATCTGCATTTATAAGCTCTTCAATTCTATTAAGTTTTGCAATAATGAGTTTTTATTCAGTCCGCTTTCTTATTCACGATATCAAAGAAGGGAGGAATTAATCTATGTTAGCCTACCTACCAGTAATTATGGTTTTTATTCTATATTTCTCAAGTATCCCAATTGCTTTTGCCCTATTTGGCTCCTCTCTTTTCTATTTTGCAATCATCGATACTAGTAGTCCTGTAGACTTGATTCTTCAAAAATTTGTGACAAGTACTCAATCTTTTCCACTGTTAGCTATTCCTTTTTTTGTTATGGCAGGTTCTATCATGAACTATGCTGGAATTAGTCGTAAATTAATGCAATTTGCTGATGTACTCACTGGACACTTAGCTGGGGGACTAGCTCAAGTAAACGTTCTGTTAAGTATGCTCATGGGTGGTGTTTCGGGATCAGCTAATGCTGATGCAGCAATGCAATCAAAAATGCTTGTACCTGAAATGGAAAAAAGAGGATATGATAAAGCATTCTCTGCTGCCATTACAGCAGCTAGTAGTGCAGTTACACCAGTAATCCCACCAGGAATCAATTTAATCATTTATGCTCTCATTGCTAGTGCAAGTGTTGGAAAAATGTTTGCAGCAGGATACTTACCAGGTTTATTAATGACAGTATCTCTCATGATAGCAGTACATATAATTTCTAAAAAAAGAAAATACAAACCAAGTAGAGAAACAAAAGCTAGCGCAAAAGAGATCTTTATTCAATCAATTGATTCTATTTGGGCTCTACTATTCCCTTTTGGAATCATTCTTGGTCTCCGTGTTGGAATTTTCACTCCAAGTGAAGCTGGTGCTGTTGCAGTATTCTATTGTATTATTGTAGGTAAATTCATCTATAAAGAACTCAATACATCTCATATCATCCCTGTTCTAAAAGAGACCATCTATGGAACAAGTTCTGTTGTTCTCATCATTGTTGCAGCGAGTGTATTTGGATATTACCTTAACTGGGAAAGAATACCTCAAGCAATGACTGGTGTTTTATTGAATATCACTCAAAACAAATATGTTATGCTCGCAATTATAAATATATTACTTCTCGTGATGGGAATGTTCTTAGAAGGAGGAGCTGCTCTCATCATACTTGCCCCTCTTTTAGTCCCTGTTGTGACTAATCTAGGTGTCGATGTAACTCATTTTGGTCTTATTTGTATCGTAAATATTATGATAGGTGGATTAACACCCCCATTTGGGTCTATGATGTTCACAGTATGTTCAATAACAGATTGCAAGTTACAAAAGTTTGTGAAAGAAGCAATACCTTTTATTATCGCCCTTCTGATCTCTCTCATTCTAGTAACCTATATTCCAATCATTTCACTTGCCCTTCCAAACCTACTCTATGGCGTGTAACTATTATACATTACGAGGAGATCTATAGATGAGAATATTTGCCCATAGAGGCTATTGTGGCCTCTATCCAGAAAACACCATGATAGCTTTTATAAAAGCTCATGAAGCCATGAGTGATGGTATTGAACTTGATGTACAACTCACTAAAGATGGCGAAGTAGTCATTATTCATGATGAAAAGGTTGACAGAACCACTGATAAGAAAGGATTTGTGTGTGATTATACCCTAATAGAGCTACAAACTCTCAATGCGGCAGTTCATTTTCCCAATATCATACCTTTTGCATCTATTCCAACTTTTAGAGAGTACTGCGAGTGGGTAAAAACTACTGATTTGATAACAAATTATTGAACTGAAGACAGGCATTATCTACTACCCAGAGCTTGAACAAAAGGTCGTTAATATTCTCAATGAATACCAGCTATTAGAGAAAGTAATCATCTCATCCTTCAATCCTCTTTCCCTCGTAGTAACACAACGTATTGAACAAACTATTCCTCTTGCTTTATTAGTTGAAGAACAAGGACTCGTGAATGCAGGATATCTGTGTAAGCAATTTGGCTTCTCTTACTACCATCCGAATATTAAAGAAATTACAAAAAAAGGGATAGAAGAATGCACTTCCCATGGTATTGAAGTAAACATCTGGACAGCTAACACAGAAGAAGAAATCAATCATTGTATATCTATAGGATCTGTTGGAATATTTACCAATTATCCGAAAGAGATGCGAGAAATTCTCAGCAGGTTATAAAAGAATAATTTCTATTTGGACATCATTCAATATGTGTGGAATACAAAAAACTACACGATGTTCTCTTGAAAAGATTAAGAATAAAAATTATATAGCATTAGGCATTCTTTTACCTTGTACTCTCTCACAAAATAGATTATGCATAATAGTGTTATTTTAAGGAGGATAAGTGTGGTTGATGGAGTTGCATTAGTCTATTGTGATGAGTTCTTTAGTACGATGTGGGGTAAAACAGCACATGGTTTGGTAAGATTTACCAAACGATATGATGTGTTTGGTGTAGTAGATAAAAACTTAGCTGGTCTTGACGCTCTTGAATATCTAGATCATAAGAAATCTTCAATTATGATATATAAAGATATTGATGAAGCTCTTCTTAAAAGCAAAGAGATGGGCACTCCTATCACTCATCTGGTATTTGGGATTGCAAGTGATGGAGGAAGATTAACTCCTTCACAAAGAGGAGCTATCTTACACGCTATCTCATTGGGCCTCAACGTTGATTGTGGACTTCACTATTTTCTTAGTGAGGATGAAGAAATAAAAGAAGCAGCAAAACTCACGATGTTTCTCTTCGTGATATCAGAAAGATTCCACCAAGAGAACAGCTTCATGGATATACAGGAAGAATCAAAGAAGTGTCTGCATTGCGAGTAGCAATCCTAGGATCCGACTCGTGTGTTGGAAAAAGAACCACAGCATGGAAATTAGTTGAAGCACTTAATAGAAGAAATATCAACACACAGATGATTGGAACAGGACAAACAGCATGGTTACAAGGAGCGAAGTATGGAGTGAGGATGGATTCACTCATAAATGACTTTGTAGCAGGAGAAATAGAAAACGCAATTTTAGAAGCTTGGATAATGAGAAACCATCTGTGATGATAATTGAAGGACAAGGAAGTTTGATGAATCCACTCTATCCCGGAGGCTTTGAAATTCTTTCAGCTGGACAACCAGATGTTGTTATCATGCAACATGCCCCTAAAAGAATTGAATATGATGGAATTCCTGGAGCAACTATTCACCCACTGTCAACACAGTTAGAAGTAATAAGACTCTTATCTTCAAAGCCTGTTGTTGCCATCACCATCAATCATGAAGATATGCACATGAGTGAGATAGAGGAAACCTGTAAAGAGATTGAAAAACAGACGAACTTACCCACTATTGACCCTCTTGTACAAGATATAACCCCAATAGTTGATCTACTCATTTCTTTCATGATTAAAAAGGAAGGGAATGTATGAAAATTACACATTGCGAAGCATGGCCAGTAACCCTTACCCTCGAAGAACCCTTTACCATCGCCTACTCAACTACAGAGAAAGTAATAAACTATTTTTTCGAATAGAGACTGATTCTGGTATTACTGGATTTGGATGTAGCGCTTTTGATGAAGAAGTAACCGGAGAGACTGAACACACCATAAAAAAAGCATTAAACGACATTGCCATCCCCATGCTACTTGGGGAAAATCCACTCGCTTACCATGACATCCTCAACAGGATGAGAAATGAGATGCTACAAAGTCCTACTGCCATGGCATCTGTTGATATGGCCTTGTACGACATTCTTGGAAAAAAGCACAACTCCCCCTTTATCAACTTCTTGGGGGAGGAAGGAATCGTATTAAAAGTAGCATCACCATTGGAATTCGCCCTGTAGATCAAGTAGTAGAAAAAGCAATCAGTTGGACAAAGAAAGGATACAAAGCCCTTAAAATTAAGGGAGGAGTGTCAATAGAAGACGACATAGAAAAATTAATCAAGGTAAGAGAAGTGGTTGGAAAAGATGTACACATCTACTTTGATGCAAACCAAGGATATTCAATAGAAGAAGCTAGACAATGTATTGAAGTATTGAGCAGCATCAAAGCAAAGTTTATTGAACAACCATGTAATAAAAAAAATATTCAAGCCTTCACAACTCTTAGAAATTCATCAATTCGAATAATGGCTGATGAAGCCGTGTTGGGACCAGAAGATGTGGCTTCTTTGTACCGCCAAGGTGGCGCAGATATGTATAACATTAAATTAGCTAAAACTGGAGGAATTAATAGAGCACTACAATTAGATGCTGTTGCTACTTCTATAGGTGCGAGAGTGATGGTTGGATGTATGGATGAAGCAGGACTTGGAATCGCGGCAGCTCTTCATATGGCTCTTTCAAGTAATAATGTGGAATATGCTGATTTAGATGGACATGTTGAATTCATTGATGATCCTACATATGATGCTGTAAAAATCATCGACGGATATGTGTATCCCCAAGATGCATTTGGATTAGGATTCTCTTTTTAACGTATATAATATTGAAAAAAATTCATTCATTTTTTATTGAGCAAAAATTATGAATGGAATGTGGAAAATAGAGAGGAATTATTTTTATTCATTACTTTAGATATTGTGAGCAATAACAATGTTTTTGATCAGGGGATTATATGAAGTTTATCAATCACACCATACTTGACCACAGTGAGATTTATTTGTATCATCTTCATAAATTCGCGAAAGTAGCTCAGTGGTAGAGCTCCACCTTGCCAAGGTGGATGTCGCGGGTTCAAATCCCGTCTTTCGCTATAAGGCGACCCGGATTACTGGGTCGCCTTTCTATTGAATTTTTGATAGGATACCACTAAGTACACCACATAGCACTTGCCCATAGGGCGCTGCATGTTTACTATAGATATACGAGCTAATATGAGAGGAAAGTAGATGATCGCAAAACAAGAAGTAAAAGAACTGGAAAAATCCCAGGTTGAATTATTTGTGACCTTAGAACAAAAGGCACTTCAGGATGAATACAATAAAGTCCTTAATAAGTACATGAAAAGTGTACAAATCCCTGGCTTTAGAAAAGGTAAAAGCTCCAAAGAATGTTATAGAAAACAAAAATTGGAGAGGGAATGAAAGAAGAGAGCGTGTATACACTCATCGATACAGCTGTACAAAAAGCTATTGAAGATGTAGACCAAAATACCGACCACTTCCCTACAGCACACCAAGTTTACAACATGAAGATGAAATCTCTACAGAAATAGATAAAGACTTAACATTCTCAGTTGTCTATGATGTATTTCCTCAGTTTGATATCCCCGAATACAAAGGATTAACCATCGATGTTGATAAAGTTGTAATTGGTGAAGAAGTAGTCAATGCTGAAATTGACAAACTTCGTGACCAAAATGCAATGGTGATTGAAAAAGATAAAGAAGTTGCCTCTGGTGATATCATCACAGTTGATTATGTTGAACTCGATGAAAATAAAGAAGAAGTTCCCGGAACTTCAAGAAAAGATTTTGTATTCACGGTAAACAGTGGCTCAAATTTCTATCATATCGATGAAGATGTTATTGGTATGAAAAAAGGTGATGAAAAACTCATCACAAAAACATACCCAGAAGATCATGAAGTCCCTGAGTATGCTGGAAAAACAATTCTCTTATCAGTGAAACTAAATTTAGTGAAGGTCAGAGATGTTCCTGAACTTGATGATGAGTTTGCACAAGATGTAAGTGAAGAATATAAAACAGTTGAGGACTTAGTAAATGGAACTAAAGAGAAACTTTCTAGCAACCTTGAAAGTCACCTTAAAGAAACTAAACTCAATAAGTTAGTTGAAACATTATTGGAAAAAAACTACTATGAGTATTCCAGCATCAATGATTCAAGCAGAAGTTGACTCCTCTTGGAGACGTTTTGTTTCTCAAAGTGGAATGAACGAAGAACAAATAGTCAGTTATTTATCCTTCTCAGGTCAGACTAAAGAAGATTTTACTGCAGGATGGGCTGAACCAGCTGAGAAAACACTTAGAGGGCAGCTATTAATTGAAAAAATTAAAGAAAAAGAAAATTTTGAAGTCACCGAAGAAGAACTTAATGAACAAGTAGAACTTCAACTCAAAGAGATTACTGACGAGAAGACTAAAGATTACTACAAAGAAATGATTAAAGATGATATCCAAACACGTAAGGCATCTGAATTCTTATTAGAACAAAATACATTTAATGAGACAAAAGAGGTAAGCTATACTGAATTCATGGAATCTCATCAACACTAATCATTATCAATAGATAGGGGATTTATGGACAAAATTGATACACAAATTAGAGAATCTCTCGTTCCTGTTGTTATCGAACATTCAGGAATTGGAGAACGCTCATTTGATATATTTTCACGATTACTTAGAGATAGGATTATCATCTTAGGAGAAGAGGTTAACAATGTAACTGCAAACCTAGTTGTAGCTCAACTCTTATTTCTAGAATCAGAAGATCCAACAAAAGACATTAATCTTTACATAAATTCCCCAGGTGGATCTGTAACAGCAGGTTTGGCTATTTATGATACTATGCAGTACATTAAAAGTGATGTGCAAACTATCTGTCTTGGTCAAGCTGCTAGCATGGGAGCATTACTTCTAGCAGCAGGAGCTCCTGGAAAAAGATTCATCCTTCCATCAGCAAGAGTAATGATTCACCAACCTTTGGTGGTGTGGGAGGTCAAGTCTCTGATATTCAAATTCATGCAAAAGAATTACTTCGTATAAAACAACTCTCAATTGATTACTTTGCACAACACACGGGGCAAGAGAAAAATATCATAGCAAAAGACTTAGAACGGGATTACTTTTTCACAGCCGAAGAATCAGTGGCTTATGGTCTCGCTGATAAAATCATGAATAGGAGCTAACAATGGCAAGAAATACTAAAGTATGCTCTTTTTGTGGGCGAAGCGTAACAGAAACGAAGTCTCTCTTCTATGGCCCAGGAGTTGCAATCTGTAATTACTGTGTAGATAATTGTAATAACATGATGATTAATCAAGGCATTTCTGCAGCAGATGAAGAAGCTCAGGAATTCTTAGAAGAAATACCAACACCTAAAGAAATCCATGATTATCTTGATGATTTTGTTATTGGGCAAGATGATGCGAAAAAAGTCTTATCTGTAGCAGTTTATAACCACTATAAGAGGGTAAAATATGATCATCAATTCCGTAAAGAGGGTCTTGAGATGGATAAATCAAATATCCTCCTCATTGGACCAACTGGAACAGGAAAAACCCTTTTAGCAAAACATTAGCAAAGAAATTAAAAGTCCCATTTGCTATAGCAGATGCTACTACCCTTACAGAAGCAGGATATGTTGGTGAGGATGTAGAGAATATTCTCCTCAAACTTATCCAGAACGCAGATAACGATATTCAAAAAGCAGAACACGGAATTATATTTGTTGATGAAATTGATAAAATTGCAAAGAAAGGTGAAAATGTCTCAATCACTAGAGATGTATCTGGTGAAGGTGTTCAGCAGGCCCTTCTAAAAATAATTGAAGGAACCGAAGCATCAGTACCTCCTCAAGGAGGGAGAAAACATCCAAACCAAGAAATGTTAAAACTTAATACTCGAAACATCTTGTTTATATGTGGTGGAGCATTTGTTGGACTTGAAAAGGTAATTGAAAAAAGAGTTGGGGCTCATCAAATGGGATTTGGTGCACAGCTTAGTGAAAACTCAAAAGATAATAAGAGCTTACTAAAACAAATTCATCCAGATGATTTAGTAAAATTTGGGCTCATTCCTGAATTCATTGGACGTCTTCCGATACATGTAGCATTAAATAGTTTGAGTAAAGAAGATTTGATGAAAATCATCACAGAACCAAAGAATTCAATTATTAAGCAATATGCAGCATCTTTAAAAATTGACGATGTTGACCTTATTTTCCTTCCTGAAGCAATTGAAGCAATTGCAGAAAAATCAATTATTCAAAAAACAGGAGCAAGAGGACTACGGAGCATTGTTGAAAATATTATGATAGAAGTCATGTATGACATTCCATCTAAAAAAAGTATAAAAGAAGTTACGGTAACTCGAGAAGCTGTTGAAAACATGAGACTCTCTTCACCGGATGAAACTAAAGAACTACCTGCATAGTAAGGAAAAGGAGGGGCATCATGTTTGAATACCCAGTGGTTGAACCAAAAGTATTATCAGCAATACATGATGCTTCTGTTGCCATAGTAGTAGGTCATATTTCTCCAGATGGTGATTGTATTCACTCGCAGATTGCAATGGCAAAACTTCTCCAATCTCTTTCGGTAGAGGTTCACCTAGTCAATGCAGGTCCATTCACTCGAAAAGAGATCAGTGAATTTGAACCTCTTTTTGCTCCTCACGTAGCGCCGGCTCTAAAAAATAAAACCCTCTTGTTGTGGTAGTCGATTGCTCCACAATTGATCGTATTGGTTATATTGCAGATGAGATTGAAGGCCTTTCTACATTGGTAGTAGACCATCATGCATCGGGCAATAGATTTGGTGATATTTCCTATATTGTTCCAAAATCATTTAGTACTACTCTTTGTATCATGCAACTCTATAAAGCGTTGGAAGTAAAGCTTACTCATGAGATAGCAGAACATATCTTCTTTGGATTTGCCACAGATACAGGTTTTTTTAGATTTATAGGTCCTTATAGAGGGGAAACCTTCGAATTAGTAGCTGAATTAATTGAAACAGGGGTGAGTCCTAATGAAGTCTCTAATCGTATGGAGGGAGGGCACTCTCTTGCATCCCAGATTTATTTAGGAAAACTATTATCATCAACTATCCCACTTCTAGATGGCAAGGTTATGATGGCTATTGAAGAAGAGGGTGATTTCAATGATTTTGATCCTTCAGATAGACCATCAGATTCTCTCTATGGGCATCTATTAGGTATTGAAGGAGTCCAAGCTGTTCTCTATTTTAAGCATCGCGATTCAGATCTATGGGAGATTGGATTTAGAGCTTCACATAATTCTCTTATTGATGTTGGTAAGATTGCTGAAGGATTTGGAGGTGGCGGTCATAGAAAAGCTGCAGGAGCTACCATCAAATTATCTTTCAACGCAATAAAAGAGAAGTTAATCACCCTTTTAGAACAACAACTCAATAAATAAAATATTTATCTCTTTATAATAAAATTATTTAAATTGTTATAGAATTGTCTCTTGGCATACTTCTTGTCCCCTTGTATTTCCCAATACAAGGAGGGCTCATGATCTCTTATTTTACTCAAAAAGTGTTACAATTCCAAAAAGATCCAGATTCTCAACTATTGAGAAATGAACTAATCAAGTTTTGTCAGATATCTATCTACACCTACCCTGTCAGTATAAAGATAATACCACCAGAACAAGCAGCAGACCTGCTTCTGTATGTATCACCAAGAATAGAAACGCTTCTGAGAACATTCACTTATACCGGAATCCCATTTGAAAACTATATAAAGAAAGTCACCTACTTACAAGCACACTCATTTAATAAAATGAGACGAAAAGAGGCTAGGCGATTTGTCTGTGATCAAATGACCCACGAAGATATTGAATACTTCATCTACACAAAAAAGGTTGATACAGGATCTATAATGAGACCTCATATCACCTATGCTGATTGTATTGGAGAAGAAGATGTGATGTGGTCATCAGAAACTCCGGTTTCAATAGAATTAAAACAGAAAGTAGAATCCTCTGCACCATTTAAAAAGAGACTACTTCACCTCATATTGCTCTGCAGTGATAAGCTTAATTCATCTCATATCTCTTTTCTTGCTAATTTTTTAGATATGAAAGAGATTGAATTAGCACATATGATTACCCAAGCAATAGAATTAAGCGATAGGAGAATTTCACTAAAAGAGAACAATAAGAGAATCCGAGATAACCATTTCTTTGAAAAAGAGTTCTTGGAGCGAGAAAAAGAGTACCTACTCTCCATTGATGCACACCCTTTCTATATAGAAAAAAATTGATCAAAAACTCGAAAACGAAAGAACATATCTCAATAAATCGAGAGCGAAGATGAAAGTGAAACCAACGGTAGTTACACATTCAAGTGCAGGAAAAGTCACGAGCGTCCCAAAAGGAACTGTTGATTCGGGTCTACAATCTCTTTTTAAATATTTATATCCTTTGGTGGACGAGATGGGATAAATGGGGTAAATTCTGAAAATGAACCTATTATTCGCATCACAAAACAGACACAAAAGAGATGAATTAGAGCATCTGATAGCACCACACATCCTCTCAATGCCTAATGAATTGGATATTGATTATTACTATGAGGAAACAGCTGATACGTTAATCGAAAACTCTTTAGGAAAAGCAATGCATCTGCATAAGTTAAGTAATAAGATTACCATAGCTGATGATACAGGACTGTTTGTAGATGCTCTGGATGGAAACCCCGGAGTGCACACTGCCCGCTATGGAGAAGATGTATTCAATCGTCCTCTAACCTCATTAGAACAATGTGAATATCTTTTAGAGAATATTAAACATGTGAAAGATGAACACCGAAGCGCTCGATTCATATGTACTATAGCCCTTGTAATATCTCCTCATCGTTTCTACCTTTTTACTCAATCTATTGAGGGAATGATAACAACTTCAACTGTGGGAACAGATGGGTTTGGGTATGACCCAATATTCTATGTCCCATCGTTATCTAAAACACTCTCACAAATACCGATTACTATGAAGAATGAAATATCTCATCGTGGCAAAGCAACACGAGACATGCTTATTATGCTACAAGGACTCGACAAGGAGAAATTACTATAATGAATGCTCACACAATACCAAAACGAAATGAAGTAAACATGAAAGATACTTGGGACCTCAACCAGTTATATACATCAGTAGAGGAATTCAATAAAGATGTAGATGAGATAAGAGACTTATCTGAAAAAGCTTCTTCTTTTAAAGGAACTATTAAAGAGAGCAAAGAGCACCTCCATGAAGTTCTCCAATACCTAGCAAAGGTTGGAGCTTTGAGTGAACGAGTGATGCAATACTCTTTTTTACGACATGCTGCAGATGGATCAGATAACGAAAATCAGCGACTTAAAAGTATTGCTACAACTCTTATGATAGAATTTGCCGCACAAACTAGCTACATTGAACCCGAAATACTCGAAATTGATGAAGCTCTGATTTCCTCATGGTTAGACGATCCTATATTTGATGACTACCGAATTATGGTAAAGAAAATGCTTCGATATAAACCTCACGTGTTAAGTGCAGAAATGGAACATATGATGGCCCTTCAAAGTGAAGTAGGTTCTAAAGCACATGAAACATTTTCTGCATTAACTAATATTGATTTCGATTTTGGATCTATTACAACAGATGAAGGAGAAATTCCATTATCTCAAAGTACCTATTCTTTATTTATGCAACATCCAGATCAGAAGATTAGAGAAAAGGCATATAATCAATTCTATTCAATGTTCAAAAAACACGAGAATACCTTAGCAAGTTTATACGAGACAAGTATCAAACAAGATATCTTTAGATCAAAAGTAAGAAAATACGAGAACGTGAGAAGCATGTTTTATTTGGCGACAAGGTGGAAGATGCCGTATATGACTCCCTTATAACAAGTGTCAAAGAAGCCCTTCCCTCGTTGCACAAGTACTATAACCTTCGAAAAAAAGTATTAGGCCTAGAAACGCTTAATCACTACGATGTGTATGCTCCGATGGTTGAAGGGATCCAGGTAACACACACATATGAACAAGCTGTTGATGTGATAACAAAAGCTCTCTCTCCATTAGGCGATGAGTATGTACACACAATAAAGAAAGGCCTCACAGAAGATAGATGGGTAGATAGGTATGAGAATAAAGGAAAGAGATCAGGAGCCTTCAGTAGTGGCATATACTCAGGCCCCCCTTACATTCTTATGAATTATCATGAAGATGTTATTCGCGATGTGTTCACTCTTGCGCATGAGGGAGGGCATTCAATGCATTCCTACTACAGTGCAAAAATAACCCATTCCATGCTATGATTATACAATCTTTGAAGCAGAAGTAGCATCCACCTTTAATGAACAACTCCTCGCTCATTATCTTTTACACAATACAGATGATCCTATGATGAAGAAATATATTATATCAAAACAACTTGATGATACTGTAGCTACTCTTTACAGACAAACAATGTTTGCTGAATTTGAACATAATATTCATATTTTAGCTCAAAAAGGAGAACCTATTACTGTTCAGCTACTAAGAAGTGAATATAGGTCTCTATTAGAACAATACTTTGGGAAAGAAGTTGCATTGAGTGAAGAAAGTGATTTAGAGGGATTACGTATTCCCCATTTCTATAGAGCTTTTTATGTATATAAATATGCTACAGGAATAAGTGCCGCAATCGCTCTCTCACAAAAAGTACTTCTTGGTGGAGATAAAGAAAGAAATGATTATCTTGCATTCTTGTCATCCGGTGGATCAAAATATCCTATTGAATCACTATCTCTAGCAGGGGTAGATATGAGTTCACCTCAACCGGTAAGAGAGGCTCTTAAGACTTTTGATACTCTACTCGATCAATTCAACTCACTTTGATATCTTTTTTTGGTAAAATATGACTTGACCAACAGGTGTAAATAGTGTAATTTTTCACCTGTTACTTGCGGCTGTGGTGGAATTTGGTAGACACGCTAGCTTGAGGTGCTAGTGAGCGTGAGCTTGTGCTGGTTCAAGTCCAGTCAGCCGCATAAACAAACAAAAAGACTTCTTTGATTAATCAAGGAAGTTTTTTTGTCTCTTAGCATGTTCTTGTGGGATTTGAGCCTAACCTTGGTTTTCTACTAGCTCGAAGTAGTATTGGCACCTAAGATTTCTTACTCATAATATTAATTAATTTGTAATTACTCGCTCACTAAGGTGAACTCAAAATCAGTATCAAGAGGATACACTGGTCTATTAATGTATTTATAATCAATCGTAGAAAGGACCTCATTTGTGCTTCCATCGGTGAGGGCCATTACTGAATAGTTACTTATCGCTCGAATTTCAGGTTCTAAATACCCGAGTTTCACCACAATAATTTTTCTTGATGTAGGATCAACTCCTAAAGCCATCATCATTTGAGGGTCGTATGCTCCAACATGATGAGAAGTTACCACAACATCAACACAACCAACTGCTAATAATACAATATCTACTCCGTTATTATCCCAATTCTTTTTAATAGCTTTTACATTCATCTCTTGAACAATGGATGCACTTTTTCTCTTGTCGAAAGCAGCTCCTAAGGAACCTATGAATGAAGAACCAATTCCTTTTGTAATACTCGTCTCTACAAGTTCAGGATCATAAAAACATTGATAAATTAATGGAGGAGACAGAGTTTTACTCTCTGGTCATTTAATATCAGCGTAAGAAAATTCGTTACATCTCCACTACTTCCTGCAGTTGGATTATCTCCTGAATCACTAATAACAACAGGAGCATGAGTTGTGGATTTTTCAATACAGACATCCAGAGCTCTTATTGGAGAGTGTGTTTCATTATAGAAATGGAAATCCTTACGTTGTGACCAGAAATTCTGTGCAAGTTCTTTTGAATATTCTTGTGCTAATTCTTTGTTATTATTAGTGACAACAAGGGCAACAATACTATTTATAGATGTATCAGCCCAAGGAAATCCTAATAAATATGAGGCTGCCATTACAGAGGGTCTTTTTTCAAGTTCTTTTAATGTAGTCATGAGTGTCAACATGGGTTCTACACTTGTTTCCGACATTTCTCCTGCTACCATCATTGGAATTCTGCAAATTGAAGTAGTAGGAATCGCTCCATGTTCCAATATATCAATAATCATAGAAGCAGCATGAACTCCTGTTTCGAATGTATCTGTGTGAGGAGCGCACTTGTATCCAACAAAGCCATCTGAATATTGAAGCATTGAAGGAGTAATGGTAGCGTGCATGTCGAGGGAAGTAATGAGAGGAATATCTGGATAGATAGCTCGTATGTCTCTTAGTAAGTCACCTTCAGCTTCTCCAAGGCCATGGACTCTCATAGACCCATGCAAAGATAAGCAAATTGCATCAATTTTTCCAGCTTTTCTTATACGACACAACATATCTTCTTTGAGCTCCATGTATACATCTTTATCCCATTCTCCATTAGGGACCGCTCTCGCTAAAAGAGTAGGAAATACTTCATAATGAGCTTGTTGCAATGTAGAAACTATTCCACCAATACTATCATTGTTGATAGGTGAAAGAATCTCTTCCCCCCTTTTTATCCTAATGTCTTTATATCCTGTCAGTATTGGATTAAAAGTATTGGATTCATGATGCATGCCTCCAACAAGTACACGTTTCATTCTGAGTCCTCTCTATTTTTTTAATTTAGATATTCTGCATGAGAAGATATTTGTTATACATAATCTCATTTCCAGTTTCACCAACTTGTGGAATCCTGAAAAGGAGTGAAAGTACGTTTTCAGCAGCACCTTCGGATGCATCGCTATGAGCATTTACAAATACAATTCTTTCTATTAGTTCGCTATTTAGCATGTTTCTTACTTCTTGTTCATAGTCTGCTAAAAAACCTCCAAGATAGACCGTAGTAGGATCCAATATCGATACAACTAATCGAAGATTTAGAAGAAGCTCTTCTAGAATATCATGGCGTGTAGCAGTGTCATGTTGAAGAAGTCTAAAATCCTGAACAGAAGATTTTAGCTGACCTTGTAATGAATTCATTTGCATAAATGCACTTTTAAACTCACCGGCCATCGAATGAGCCCCACGATAGAGTTGACCATCAAAGACTAATCCAAACCCAATCCCAAATGGGGGACATCGGGTGGTACTATTTCTTGAGGGTATTCTCTTGCTAATAAATAAATGAAGTTATCTTGTTTTTCTTCTGCGCCATCCCATAAATATTTTTGCACACACGCGTTGGCATCATTTTCAAAAACTACGGGGAATGGGAACGTGTCTTGTGATAATTTTGAAAAATCACACTCTTTTAATTCATGTGTCCAGCACTCTCTTACTATGTGACCATTACTTTCTACAATACCTGGAAGAGCAACACCAACTCCTAAAACGCGTATACCACCACACTTTTCCACCATTTTGTCTATCATGAATGTTAACTGATGTTCAAACCACTCTTTTCTCGAAAGATTCTTTTCTATCACAGGATATTCTAATCTTTGAGAAAATAGCACATTACCTTGGGGGGTCTAATATTGAAGACCAACAATAATCAGCTAGTAACTCTAATCCTATAACTCGACCAAAATCTAAGTTTAGTTCTATTTCAACAGCTTTCCGTCCTTGAGTTGAGGTAACTTGTTGATGATCTAATCCTTCTTTACACTCTCTGACTAGCCCATTATCTAATAATCGAGTCACACTATAGGTGACAGTAGAAGGTTGTAAGCCCAATCTTCTTGCAATTGCGGCCCTAGAGCTGTGACCTCCTCTCAATAGTCTTAATATGAGAAAAGCATTAGCAATTTTCTGATATTGGCTATTCCCTACGACTTTCATTGATTACTCACTACCTTAGAAATGTTTTGTACCCGAAGAGCATCTGTGTGTTCAACACTAAACTCCGGTTGACGTAATACTCCCCCCATGAAAATATGCTGTGGTCTATACACCATCTTTCCATCGTACTCACTATGAAGAAATACATGATACTCTTTAGCACCTAAAGTATCGTGAATCATAGGAAAGTTTCGCTCATTAATACCAGCTCCTGGCATAATAACAATCCTATCACCTGCTTTCTCTATAAGAGTTTTTAACAAAGGGATACCTTCTGGAACTGATGGTTCATGTCCACTTGTTAGAATCCTATCAACACCTAATTCAATCAAATCCTCAAGAGCTTCAAATGGATCTCGAGTCATATCGAAGGCTCTATGAAACGTAACTGGTAAAGGATGAGCAATATGTATGAGTTGTTGTGTTCTTTCTTTATCAATACGTCCATCAGGAAGTAAAATCCCAAAAACGAGTGCATCAGCACCTGCTTCTTTAAATATTCTAGCATCGTGTAACATTGTTTCAAATTCTAACTCTGTATAACAGAAATCACCACCTCTAGGTCGAATCATTACATTCAATTGAATAGTGGAGTATTCTTTTGCTGTCTTAAATGCTCCTAAAGTTGGAGTGAGTCCTCCTTCAAAAAGGTCAGAACAAAATTCGACCCTCTGAGCCCCACCCTTTTGGGCCTCCACTATAGAATCCACAGAATCAAGGCATATTTCAAGAATCACATTATTATTAATTATCACGCTAATTGCTCCTTTTATTATTATATCATGAATAGTAGTTATGTATCGATGAATTATTCTTTGAGGGCTCCATCACCAAACCCCTTGATGACTGATTCATGGGCAACTAAGTAAAGAACAAACATGGGAATTGTACCGATGACTAATGCAGCAAACTGTAACCCATAATCTACGTTCAACCTACCAGCAAATGAGTTTATTGATACAGGAAGGCTTCTCATGTTCTCTCCACTTGTAAGAGTAAAGACCATAAGGAATTCATTCCAGTTCCCTAAAAAACTCAAAATTGCCATTGTTGCCATCACTGGTGTAGAGACAATAAGAATAATCTGCCAAAAAATTTGAACATATCCGGCACCATCAATCACGGCAGCTTCTATTAATGCATCGGGAACACCTCTTATGTAGCTAGATGATAATAATACTGCCATAGGCAATCCAAATGCTATATAAGGAAGTAACACACCAAGGCGAGTATTATAAAGACCTATTGTTGTCTCCATAATAAATAAGGGTGTGATAACTGAGTTTACTGTGATAAGCAATCCCAATGTAAATAATCCAAAATATATTTTTGCACTTTTATATGAGAATTTTGTAAGAGCAAACCCTGCCATCAGAGCAAGCAATACCGTCACTGTAGTACTAACGGCCGAATAAAAGACACTATTTAAAAATGCAACTATTATATTTCCATATTGAAATGCTTTCCTATAGTTATCTAATGTGGGAGCATCTGGAAATCTTAAAGGATGCATCATAATCTCTCCCATTGGTTTAAATGACGAATACGCCATCCATAATATCGGCATCACTGTGATTAATGTAAATAGGATAAGAAATGCATATGCAAAAAGAGTCCATCCTGGAGAAATCACGCTTGTTCTATTTTTCATCTCTTTTCCTCCTACTCGAATCTTTTTTGAATATGCGCGAATATCCATCTTACACATGAAATCATCCCTACGCTGAGAATCACTATGATTATTGAAACAGCACTCCCTTTGCCATAATTATGAAAAGTGAAGGTTTGTTGATATAGATAGAGAGCCATAACAAAGGTATAATTTACTGGCCCTCCTGCTGTCATGGCATATACCAAATCGAAACTTTTCAAGCTTCCACTAATCGCTAATACTGCGGTAGTGAATATGACTGGGCTCAGCGCAGGTAACACGATCTTCCAAATAATTGTTGTTTCTTTTGCTCCATCTAATAGAGCCGCTTCAAATACAGAATTGGGAATACGCTGTAAATTTGCTAGAAAAATTACCATATATAAACTTGTATGTTGCCATAACAAGACAACCAAAACAGGAATCATTGCAAAACGTTCACTCTCGAATATTCGTACTACATAATCAGGATTATCTGTGATGACCCTCACAAATGTAGTATAAATACCGACAGGACTGAATACTCTGTTCCACAATAGAGCAATTACTACTGAAGAGATTGTAATAGGAAGAAATATCATAAATTCAAAGAATTTGGTCCCTTTTACCCACTTTCTATGGAGTAGATAAGCTAATATAATCCCCAATGGAATTTGACCAAATACACTTAGTAGAATGATTTGAACATTGTTCCACATAGATTTTGAAAAACCGGATCTCTCAATACCGTAATATAATTATCAAACCCATTAAAGCCAGTCATTACATAATGGCGCCATGAAGTAAAAGAGAGACCAAGACTCATGAATATAGGAAAAATAATAATTGCAATGTATATGAGAAACGAAGGTAGCAACAATACATGATAACTCATCTTCTTATTAAGACTTGGCATCCTAGTTTCACTCCTTTATATGTTTTTGTGCAACGTGCCGGGAAATGCACTAGTTCCCGGCACGATGTATATTTCATGATAAGATAAATTATCTTTTAGTCACGGTTAGAATCATTTGCTGCAACCCATTGTTCATATGTTGCTGCAATTTCTTTTGGAGTTCCCGATCCCATCATCATACCTTGAAGTTGAGTATTTAATAAATTTACCCCTTCACCATCCATAATAGAATCAAATACATATCCCATTGGATAAGTTGCACTAAACTCAACAAATTTTGATTGCATGATATCTAGATTAAACTTAGACAAATCAAGTTTGAAAGATGGAACTTCGCCAAATTCAGCTCGAATTGAAGCACCCTCTTCACCAGAGTAGAATTTAATGAATGTAAGTGCTGCATCTAATTTAGCTTGATCTTTCTCTAAAGCTTTAGCAATACCAAATCCTTCTGATGCTACGGCATTAGAGTTGTTATGAAATTTTTCTCCTGGTAGTGCTGGGAATACTCTCATAATAATGTTCTCTCTTTGCTCTGGTGAAAGTTGAGAATCCATAGCACTTGTTCTCCATGCAGCATCAATTAGATAAACAGACTTCTTTTGGTAGAATTCTTGGTCTGCTTCTGTGTTGGACATTTGGTTAACACCAGGTGAGAATAGACCATCATTGGTCATTGTTTGAATCATTTCTACTGCTTTTACGAATGGCATATCAGTAAATGAAGCTTCACCTTTTGCGGCTTGTAAAATCCAGTCTTTTCCCCCAAATCTTTCAACGAAGGTACCTAATAACCAAGAATTTACTACCCAAGGGTCTTTGTTACCCATAGAAACTGGATATAAGCCAGCTGCTCTAATTGTAGGAATTTGTGCAACCATCTCAGTATAAGTCTCAGGGTATCTAAGTCCGAGGTTATCTAATAGCTCTGTATTAGCATATACGTTGTGACACACTGCAAATGAAGGTGGAATCATATACAATACGCCAGCTGATCCCTGTGGAGACCATGTAGCTGATGCAAATTGATTCTTGTATTCGTCATCAAGATAGCTTGTGAGATCCAACGTAAGACCAGTTTCTGTAACATAGGCGGTTCTTGCTCCACCATAGCAAGTGTATACATCTGGAATTTGTTTTGAAGCAGCCATTGATTGAAATTTTTGATGAAAAGATTCTCCTGTTGCATATTCAATATCTAATTCAATATTAGGGTATTGGTTTGCAAATGCTTCCATAACTGCATTGTGTCCAGCATATTGATCATTTGCCGGGTCTATTTGCATGTATGCTGTAAGTACTATTTTGCCATCATTTGTGACTTCATTGTTTCCCCCAGCCCATACAGAGCTGAACACAATAACTAATACTAATACGATTAATCCAATTTTCTTCATACTATACTCCTTTTTAATTCATTCATTGAATTAATTATTAGGTCATGAACGAGACTTTGTCAACAAATAGTTTTAATAAATTGCGTCTCCCACCATATAGCTGAAATATGTGATACCAAAAAGGTGTAGAGATTAGTTAATAAAAGGGAATTTTTTTTAACAAATAAACTAACTCTATAATTTTAACACAGAGTTCAGACTATATTGACTTTACTAGCAATTCAACGCTAAAGTATGATTCTATATGGACATCATTACTCTTTTTAGGATTGCAATATTTACCTCTGCATTTATTTCAATCACACTTGCTGTTTATGTCTATAACAAAAGAGAGAATTCTCCTTCTCTTAGGTACTTGTTGGGTCTCCTTGTTGCGAACATGATATATGCTACTAGTTACTTTTTTGAGATTTCTGCTCCTAACCTCCTAGAAGTTAAGTTTTTTCTCAATTTAGAATACTTTGGAATTTTCTTTATTCCTATATTCTGGGTCTTTATCGCCTATTCATATCATCCTGATAAGCCATTATACAATTGAGAATCTACTTAAGCGTCTTCATGTTTTGTTTATCATTCCTATAATATTGAATCCTATTGTCTGGACAAATGATTGGCACCACCTGATTTATCATGACATCCGTGTAAGCCGCCATTTGCCAATCTCATTGATAGAAGTTGACAGAGCAGCTGGGTTTTGGGTAATTAATGGCATCATTGTTATTCTCTATCTCTTTGGCACCATTCGCATGATATATAATCTTATAAATCAAGAGGAAATCATAGAATCAATACTTATTGCTCACCTTAGCTGCCATTCCTCCTTTCATTAGCTATCTTCTTATATTAAGTCAATCTATACCCCATGGTTTGGACATTAACCCCTTAGCATTTGCCCTTTCTGGACTTCTCCTCTTTTGGGGAATGGATAATCTTCAGCTCTTCAATATGCTGCCTATTGCACAGAATATGGTCATTGAGGCTATGCATGATGCCTTGATGGTTGTTGATACTAAAGGGCGTCTTGTTGAATGTAATATGCCAGCAAAATTATTATTCGATAATTTTGAGACAAGTCCCATCATGGAACCTCTTGGGAAACTCAATCCATACCTAGCGCTTCTTTTTCACACTCATCACCTGAGCAAGAGGTAGAGCTTGAGCTCCCCCTTTCTGGAGAATTAAGAACATTCTCCATCTATGCCTCACCCATTATAGATAGACGAAATCACTTACGTGGAAATCTCTACCTTCTTCATGACCTTACAGATATTCATAACTATGTAAAGGAGCTAGAGTATCTCGCCTCTTCAGATGGGCTCACAAACCTGCTGAACCACCGTCATTTTATGAAGCTTGCTTCTATAGAAGCAAAAGGTTGCAAACAATAGGCTCTGGAGAATTCTCCCTTGTAATGTTTGATCTCGACCATTTCAAATTAATCAATGACTCATATGGACATAACGCTGGTGATGAAGTATTACAGCACATAGGTCTTATGGTTTTACAATATGCAAGCGAAAACGATTTGTGTGCACGCTATGGAGGTGAAGAATTTGTCATTCTTCTTGCCGATACTTCCATAGAACAAGCAACGAGCTTTGCAGAAAATCTCTGTTTTTCAATTTCAGAAAATAATATTCCCTATAATGGAACTCATCTACATATTACTGCTAGTTTCGGAGTGAGTACCTATTCACCTGAATGTGATATTCCTTGGGAAATCATTCTCAATCAAGCCGATACAGCACTTTATCGCGCTAAGGCCGCAGGTCGTAACAGAGTAATAACTTATCAGTCAAACAATTATTTGTAATTGTATAGGAGATTTTTAATCTTCTTGAGGAACACAATTATGACGGTAGCAATCTTTCCTTAGAGTAAAAAGAGCTCGTTATCTACTAAAATATTTACTAGAACTGGATCAAATTGAGAACCACTGAATAACTTAATTTCTTCAATAGCTAATTCAATAGGTAAAGCATCTCTGTATGCCTTCTACTTGTCATACTATCAAAAGCATCAGCAATAGAGATGATTCTTACTTCAATAGGAATCTGATCCCCTTTTAGTCCATCGGGATAGCCTTTGCCATCAAGACGTTCATGATGACTTCTAATAATAGGTCTATACGGGTGGAACATTTCTATGTGAGATACAATTCTTTCTCCATAGACAGGGTGCATCTTAATAATTTCATACTCTTCATTTGTTAAAGAAGTTGATTTATTAAGAATTTCTTCAGAAATACCAATTTTTCCAATATCATGAAGAAGAGCTCCTCCTTCAATAATTTTAAGACCTTCATTTGGTAAATCTAGAGCATGAGCCATTGCCATCGCAATATCGCTCACTCTTTGGCAGTGCCCCTTCGTGTATGAGTCTTTTTGTTCAATTGTTTCTGAAAGTGCCAATAAAGTAGATCGTGTAGTATTATCAAGTCTAGAAAGAGCATCTTCTAATTTTCCTTCCAACTCTTTTTGCGCTGCGAGATTATGAAGAGTCTCTGTGACTTTTTCCCTCTCTTCTTCTGAATCCCTAATGACCCTTCTCACACATGAAGAAAGGCTATCTTTTGAAACAGGTTTTGCAAGATAATCCTTGGCTCCTAACCTCATTGCTTTTAGACCAGTATCTAAATCACTAAAATGCAGTTAACATCACAACAGGAATAGAGGGATAATTAGCAGTGATGATTTTCAATACTTCAAATCCTGAGAGTCCAGGCATCTTAATATCAAGAAGTACAAGGTCGACAGAACTATGTTGCTGTTCTAAAAGAGCAAGTAACTCACTTCCATCTTTACAAGAAGAAACTTTATATCCATCTTTCTTTAAAAAGATATTAATTACTTTTCGAATCGACATCTCATCATCTGTATTCACAATATGTTTAATCATCGTGGGCGTCTCCAATGCAGAATAGAATTGAATGATAATAAAAACGGGATCTGCTTTTTATACTCGCGATATTCCAAAAACATACGAGGAAACAATAGAACATCTTCAATAAGGATAAGAATAAAATTGCACAATGTAAAGCCCAAACATAGCAATGCAACTCTAAAATCCCAAAAATAAATCGCTATAAGGCAATTTATTGCAGTATACCAAAGAAATCCAGGATGTCTAGAAAACCCATATGTCCCTTTTTGATAAAGCTGAGAAGAGGTCTCATTGTTGTTTTTTTGGGTCTCAAAGAACACAGAATACAACAATAACCATAGAAACAGGAGTATCAGAGGTACAAAAAATAATAGAACAATAGGTGGAAGTGGTGAGGTTACTAGAAATGGAAGGAATATATATGGAACCCCAGTTATAAAAAATCCAAGAAACAGTATTCGCTTAAGTATAGATTTATCATACAAAATTGCTACATCATAGAGTCCTGATAAAAAATATCCTATACTGCCTACTATAAATAGTTTGATAAATTCCATAAACTGTTTATATAATAGTGCATAATAGATAAAAATAAAAGTAAATAAAAAGGACTATCAATGATTATCGATATCTCGTCCATCATTCCAGCAGCAGCTTTCTTACTTTATGTCTTCTTCACCATATTCGGCTTCCTGCAATATAAAAAAGACCGATTCTACTGGTCCTTCCAACTATACATGATTTTCTTCTCAATCTGGAGTTTCGGGTCTATGATGATGCATCTTAATAGTGGCATCTTGACTCCACTTTTTTGGAATAGAATAATGCTTATTGGGCTTCTTTCTGCCCCCTTTGGCCTTAGTCACTTCATTATTGATATCATCAACGTCCAAAAAAAGTCTTTAAAGTATTTATATTAGCAAGTTATCTACTCATCATTCCTCTTATGTATCTTAACTTCACAGGAAATATTGTAGAAGATGTTGGCTTCTTATCAAATGGGGTATTCTACTACACACTCGCTCATGGGGCTCTGATTGCTTATTCAATTAGCTACAGTTACCTCATTCTAACTCTAGTATTGCTCTTTTTCGGTTCTAAGCTCAAACCACTTCAAAGCGAAGGTAAAAACTTATTACTTCCCCTTATTGGTGTGTTTATCATGCTCATTGGGATTTTCATGAACCTCTTCCCCGAATTAGGAAAATATCCAATCGACATTTTCTCATCGACAATAAATGCGTTACTTCTTTTTTATACTATCTATAAATATAAACTCATCAACTACTCAAGAGTTGGTCTTTATATAATCTACTCAATGATATTCATCATCATCGCATCGGTGGTGTACTACCTTATTATCTCTTTCATCCAAAGTGTGACTACAGATTTTATTCCAGGAAACTCAGCATCTCTCTCACTGCTACTCGGTATTGTAACAGCCTTCATTATGTATCCACTACGTAATATGCTAGCATACTTTGTAGATAGTGTTATCATCCCACGACGTCATCCATATCAGACAACTATCAAAAACCTTTCTCATAAACTGACAACTATCGTTAACCTACAAAATCTAGGAGATGAAGTTGTAAAAAGCCTTACCCTCGGATTAAAGACTCAATGGGTTATCTTTATTGCTAAACAGATAGAGAACAAAGATAATTTTATCTTAGTAGCAAACAGTAAATGTCAGACTCCGCTAAAAGAAGGAGAGAAGGTCAATTTCACCTTCTCTCACGAAATTGAACAAAAACTTCTTAAACAGAGTAGAGAGAATAGTTCTTCCATTATAAGTGTTCCAGAAGGAGAAGAAAAAATTGTAATTAGTTCAGCCCTTCCTCCTGCAGATTTACTTATTCCTCTAATTTTTAGAAAACAAATAGGTGGCTATATTGTTATTGGGTATGAAAACACAAAATCAATCGTCTCTCCAATTGAACTTGATGCTCTTGAAATATTAGCTTCTCAAAGTTCTCTTTCCTTAGAAAATGCACTATCCTTTGAGCAATTAAAAACCCAAGGCAAAGAACTTACATTAAGTAAAAACAAATTGGAAGCAATCTTCAATGGGATAGCTTCACCTGTATGTCTCATCAGCATTGAATACATAATTCAAGAAGCAAATAGCGCTGCAGTAACCTTTTTTGGAAATAATAAAAAAGATCTTATTGGTTCAAAATGTTATAGGGCTTTTTTCCAACGCGATCGACCATGTGCTTTTTGTAAAGCACTCGATTGCTTACATACAGGGATATTACAAGAAGCAGATGCCCATATAAAAGAAAAGATTTACTCCTTCCAATTCCATAATGTACGAGTCCCTGAAAATGAACAAAACGTATTTATTGAAATCATTACCGACATTACAGAGCAAAAGAGACTTCAAGAAGAGATGTTTAGAACAGAAAAGATGGCTGGAATTGGAACCCTAGCGACAGGAATTGCACACGAATTGAATAATCCCCTCGCAGCAATTACCGGAACAGCGGAAATAATGTTGAGTGAAGTCGAAAAAGAAAACCCACACCATGAATATCTTAATGACATCTTGGCGTATTCAAAACTGCTGCAAATGTAATTAAAGAGCTCTCCATATACTCAAGGAAAGAAGAAGTGAAAGAAACTCAATATGTAGAAATAATCAGTGTGATAGAATTTTCTCTTCGCCTTGCCATTCGTGGTGGAGATTCACAAGGAATCATCGTAAAACGTAATTACCACGCACTTCCTTCCATTGATGCCAATGAAGGAGAACTACAGCAACTATTTTTAAACCTTATCGTCAATGCAAACCAAGCGATGGAGGGAGTAGGAACCCTCACTCTCTCCTGCTATGTACAGAATGACTTCGTATATATCAGTATTGGTGACACTGGGTGTGGAATAGATAGTAAAAATCTGCATCAGATATTTACCCCTTTCTACACAACAAAACCACCTGGGTCAGGCACTGGTCTTGGTCTCACAAACTGCTATAACATAGTTGAAAAAATGGGTGGAAGAATAAATGTTAAAAGCACTAGAGGAAAAGGATCTGAATTCACGGTAGTCTTTCCTCTAAGTGAAGAAGGCAAAAATGCAATTCACTTTAAATTGGTGAGAACATCTGCAGAGTTGAACGATGTATTCTTCATCCAAAGAAAAGTATTGGTAGGAGAAAAAGGGTATCTTGAAGAATCGATTCATCGAATCGAAGATGAAAAAGCAACCCACATACTCGCTTTCAAAGGATTGCAACCCGTTGGAACTGTATCTCTCATGACAAGTGATAAATTCTGGCCTCTTCCAATATCTAAATATTTTGATATAGAATCGGTGTTACATGCCCAAAAGAGTGCTGAAATTATTAGGCTCGCCGTATTAACAGAGATGAGGAATACTTCTGTCTCTATAGGACTCATCATTCTCGTGTTCCTATTAGCTCGTAGTAGAGGCGTAGAAGAAACCATTATTGATGTTTTTGCTGATGACACTAAAACAATCAAGCTCTATAAGAAATTTGGATTTAAGGAGATTGGAACCTATAAATCACCTTCTCTTGTAACTGTGATGACTCTGCAAACAAAGACAACAATGGAAGAAGATACAAACCAGCTCAAACACTTTGTTCGACCAATTTTTGCTAGACTAAAACCTCTTTTCGACTTTGGAGAAGACACAAAAGGCATTATTCAAGAAATGGAGAACATCCTCTCACCAGTTGCTCGCGATTTAAAGGATGATAACAACATATAATATGTATAAATCATAAGGATATATTCATGAGTTCTTTACGTGAAAACATCGTCATAAGAAGTGCAACTGAACAGGATGCTCAACAGATAATCACCTTTTGAAAAAGGTGGGAGATGAAACACAAAATTTAACATTTGATTCATCAGATTTTGAAATCAGTGTTGAAGATGAAGCAGCATTCCTCTCAAGAAATGAGAAAGATGGGACATTCATTGTTGCTGAATATAGAGGACTCATTATCGGAACAAGTCAACTCATTATATCTACACGAGAGAGAATTAAGAGAACCTCTGATATGTCAATATCTGTATTAAAAGAGTATTGGGGAACAGGAGTCTCTTCTTTACTCATGAAAAAAATCATAGAAAGAGCCACTAGCCTCAATATTAAGAAAATCAATTTATTAGTAAGAACAGATAATATCAGGGCAAGAAAGTTTTATGAGAAATATCATTTCATAAAAGAAGGTGAAACGAGCAGAATGTTTTATATTGATCAATCTTGGATAAGTGGAACCTTTTATGGGCTCGAATTGTAAAAACTATGAACTTTATTCTTTTAACATATTACGTATTATACTCACAGCAAATTATTTTAATTTTCACATAATAACAGTCTCTTTACGTTGCATATCAATTATGAGTACCTTCTCTACAAATAGATGATAGAGGCATAGATAATGAAATATATTGAAGCATTGTTATTGAGAGGAACGCATTTTAACCCAACAAGGGATGAATTAAAGAGAATATCTGAACACTATCCTAAAGTAAACGTGAGTGTTAAAGAACAAACAGAATATACAAAAGAAGATGTACTCAAGGCACATATCATAGTTGGTATTCCTAAACTATCTTATCTGAAAGAAGCACATAAGCTTGTATGGCTTCAAACCCCAAGTGCAGGTATACAAAAATTCAGTGATAAAAATCTTTACTCATCTAAGAATGTTATCTTAACAAACGCATCAGGAATCTATGGAAGACAAATAAGCGATCATGTTATTGGCTCGATTATTGCCCACAATCATAATTTTTATAGATACAAAGAACAAAATGAAAACAAAAACAATGGAAAGAATATATCCCCAATTCTAACATCTGGGAAAACACCATCTTAATTTTTGGCTATGGAGATATTGGAACGCACATAGCTAAGAAAGCAAAAGCACTCGATATGCATGTCATAGTTGTGACAAGAACAAAGAGAGAGAATGAAACAAATGTCGATGAATTCTTTACTACAGATCAACTTGATGATGTGATACACAGAGCAAACTATCTTGTATTATCTAGTGCGAGTACTTCCGAGACAGAACAAATTATTGATAAAAAAAGAATTCAATCGTTACCTCAAAATGCATATATCATTAACATTGCAAGAGGAAATCTTATTGATGAAAAAGCTCTGGTTGAAGCATTGCAACACGGACATCTTAGTGGAGCAAGTCTAGATGTAACAGAAAAAGAACCTCTTGATGAAAAAAGCCCCCTATGGGAGTTAGAAAATGTACTTATCACCCCCCATTGTTCAGGTCTCTCAAAAGATGTTCCTTCTTTGGTATTTGATCTTTTTTATTCAAACCTTTCATCCTTTCTAAAGAAAGAAGAAATGAAGAATGTTGTTGATTTTGATAAGTCATATTGATCTTAATTAGAAGATTATACATTGTTGTAACATATTCTCTCACTATAATTCTCATTAATATGAGTACATAATAATTCAATTCTTCTTTATTGAAATATGATAATAAAATGGATAGTATGCAGAACAAAGGACAAACTTATGAAAAAACTATTAATTACGACATTAGCCATTTTTCTTACCATAGGAATTTTTGCACAAGGAGTAGTAGAACAAGAAGCTACTCTCAAAGTAGGAATGATGAGTGCTGTAGATATTGTTCCATTCTATGTAGCACAAGAGAAAGGGTATTTTGAGGAAGAAGGAGTAGAGGTGGAGCTTATTCTGTTCTCAAATGGACAAACTCGTCAAACGGCGCTTCAAACGGGACAGGTTGATGGTTCGATGACTGACATCATTTCAATTATCACAAGCAACAGTAATGGATTTATATTAAAAGGGACTCTTTCAACAGATGGAATGTTCCTTTATTAAGTATGGTTGATCTAAACTCGACAACAAAAATCAACGCTGGGGTAATGCAAGTAAGTGTCACTAATTACCTCTTAGATGCATACCTTTCATCAACTCATGAAATGAATAAAATATATATAAATGACATCCCCACCCGTCTAGAGGCTCTATTAGCTAATAACATCGATGTTGGAATATTCCCTGAGCCTTTTGCCTCAATAGGAGCTTTAAGAGGAGTAGAAAAGATTGTATATAATGAAGAAGAATCAGAAAGTGTTGATATTATTGCATTTACAGAAAAAGCTCTTAATGAGAAAAGAGAACTCATAGCGGCTTTTCACAGAGCATATGAGAAAGCAATCTATTCTTTGGAGCAAGGTGAATCGACGCTCAAGGCACCTTATTTGCTTCAATTCCAAATCTTCCGCCACCAATTCGAGACACTATTGCAATCCCCTCCTATAAGAGATCTCGAATCCCATCGAAAGATTTTATTCAAGAACTCATCGTATACACACAAAAGATAAGTGGACAAACGATTGACCTAGATTACAATGAAATAATTGATAATTCTTTTATTCGATGAAGAACCTCACCTCTATTACATCATTAAAAGTCTCATATGGTGCAACTGTGGCCTTTGAAGAGATTTCTTTTGATATACAAAAGGAGAGAATGTATCGATTATTGGGCACTCTGGATGTGGGAAAAGCTCACTACTGCACGCTATAGCCCATCTGATCAAAACAGAAAAGGGAAGTATTGAAACAGACTTTGAAAGAGATGAATGTGCAATCATGTTTCAAAAAGAGTACCTTCTTCCTTGGAAGAATGTTCAGGAAAATATCTTATTTAACTACAATAAAAAGAAATATCTGCAAGAAGTACATATATTAATGAATACTTTTGGTATTGAAAGGCTCGCATCACGTTACCCATCCGAGCTAAGTGGAGGAGAAAAACAACGTGTAGCCCTTGCAAGATCACTCCTAAGAAAACCTTCTCTTCTACTCCTTGATGAACCTCTTGCCGCCTTAGATGAACAAACAAGAGAAGCTATTCAAGGAGAGATAAAACAATATGCACACGTGCACAATATTACGCTTTTACTAGTAACTCATAGTATTAGTGAAGCTCTTTACATTGGAAAGAAAATCTTAGTGATGGATTCACATAACATCACCCATACCATCATCAATCCCCTATATGAACATGAAAACATGAGAAGCAATGAACAGTTCTTCTCTCTTCAAAAACAGATCCGATCATATCTTGAAAAGGAAAGAACTAGATGAGAAGAATTATTGACTTATTTAAAGGGATGGGATTAATAATCATATTCTGGTACATATTAGCTATTGTAATAGATCACCCTGTCATCCCTCTTCCTCATTCAGTTATATACCAATTCCTCCTATTGTTAACAACAAAGGAACTATATATCCATCTGCTCTCCTCCTTTAATAGAGTTCTTATCGGTTCTCTTATTGCTATTATCATTGGATTACCTTTGGGTATTATAAGTGGAAAAAGCAAGAAAGTAGACGCAATCATTTCACCCATTCTATATCTATTGTACCCTCTTCCTAAAATAGCGTTTTTACCCGTATTTATGGTGTTGCTAGGGATAGGGAATCTCTCTAAAATTGCACTGATTGCAACCATCATCCTCTTTCCAACAGCTGTATCTATTCGAGATGGGATAAAAGAGCTTCACAATGAATACAGCATGCTAAGTTTAGCATTTCATCTGAATAAAAAAGAATTATACTTTCACATACTCCTTCCTGGAATTCTTCCTCGACTATTTAGCTCACTTCGTATCACACTTGGGATAAGCCTTTCTGTATTATTTATCAGCGAAAACTTTGCAACTACAACAGGTCTAGGTTATTACATCATGAATAATTGGGTGATGGCAAACTACACTCACATGTATGTGGGTATCATGGCATTAGGATTATTAGGGTTGCTGTTGTATATAGGCCTAGAAATAATTGAGCATAAAGTACTTCCTTATCGAATAGAAAAACCCTAATTTATTATCTGTGAATTTTGACAATTATATTGTAAATATTAGATTTCTATCATATGATTCACACACATGAAACAACATAAAAAACAACTATTAATACTTCTTTTCATCCTGATTGTAGGCCTCTTTTCCCCTCTTATGGCCTCCACCGAAACCTCCCAAATACTTCCTTATGGAATTGGAGTACAATTTAGTCCTTCTATTTGGGGCCTTTCCTACCACCAAAGATTTGAAAGGCAAGCAATCCAAGGAACTATTGGAATTAGTTATGATCCAGATCCACAATGGGATTCGATGTTAGCATATGGTATAGCTATTGATTATCAACATACACTTTATGAAAATCATTTCAATGAATATTTAGGGCTCAAATTTATGCCACTACTTCTATAGCTCATGCAGGAGAGATTCCCTATAATTATAGTTCTTCAGAGTTAGAACCTTTTGAAGCAAAGATAATTGTTGGAGCCGGATTTGGTGTGGAAATACTCTTCTTCCAGAATTTTTCTCTCCCAGTTGAAATTGCTTATGAATTCTCGTATACACCAACCGAATCAGATATTCGAGCAGCCTTTGCTCTAGATTTAGTACCAAGAGTAGGACTACGTTTCCGTTTCAAATAATCTTCAAACATGTGTTACCATTATCTGAAAATACTTTATTCTTATATAAATATTTTAGTATTTGGAAATAATTAGTAGATACCTCTTAACCATGAGTTGACCAATGTACTGTTATAGGGGTATTTTAAGGTATAATATTAACCGTTCAAAGGAGTGAAACCTAATATGATTTCCTATAAAGATCTTGGATTAGTAAACACAAAAGAGATGTTTGCAAAAGCAGTAAAAGGTGGATATGCAATTCCAGCTTACAACTTTAATAACATGGAACAGCTTCAAGCTATTGTCCAAGCTTGTGTTGAGACAAAATCTCCAGTAATTTTGCAAGTATCGAAAGGTGCTAGAGACTATGCTAATATCAACTTGCTAAGAAACATGGCTAAAGGCGCATCTGAATATGCAGCTGAATTAGGATATAAAATTCCTATAGTGTTACACCTTGATCATGGTGATTCCTTTGAAACTTGCAAAGATTGTATCGATAATGGTTTTTCATCTGTCATGATTGATGGTTCTCACCTTCCTTATGATGAAAACGTTGCACTCACAAAGAAAGTTGTTGAATATGCACATGCTCACGATATCACAGTAGAAGGAGAGCTTGGAGTTCTCGCAGGTATTGAAGATGATGTTGTAGCTGAACACTCTACCTACACTCAACCATCTGAAGTAATTGACTTTGTAAGTAAAACTGGGGTTGATTCTCTCGCTATTTCAATTGGAACAAGCCATGGTGCTAATAAATTCAAACCAGAACAAATGCACAAAAAATGCTGAAGGAATTTTAATTCCACCTCCACTCAGATTTGATATCCTTAAAGAAATTGAAGAAGAGCTTCCTGGATTCCCTATCGTATTACATGGTTCATCTTCTGTTCCTCAAGAATATGTAAAGATGATTAATGAACTTGGCGGAGAATTAAAAGACTCTGTTGGTATTCCTGAAGAACAACTTCGCAAAGCTAGTGAATCTGCTGTATGTAAAATTAACATCGACAGTGATGCTAGATTAGCAATGACAGCAAGCATCAGAAAAACATTTACAGATAAACCAGGTGAATTCGATCCTAGAAAATATCTTGGACCAGCTCGTGATGAATTAAAGAAAATGTATATTCATAAGAATAAGAACGTTCTTGGTTCAGCAGGACAAGCTTAATTAATTAAAATATTGTAAGTTACTTCACAATATACACACGGCCCCTTTGACGAAAAGTCGAGCCGTGTGTTATAGTAAAAAAGGTGGGGTTTTCTTCCTCACAAATCCATCAAACGGTTTCGTTATGAGACAAGGAGAACGATTGGCTACTAAAGAACTGAGAACTAACCGACAAATAAGAGCGCGAGAAGTTCGTGTTATCGATGCTGAAGGCAATCAATTGGGAGTTATATCTACCCAAAGTGCTGTTGAGATGGCAGAAAATGCTGGTCTTGACCTTGTGGAAGTATCACCAAATGCTAACCCACCAGTGTGCAAAATTATTGATTACGGTAAGTATAGATATGAACAAGAAAAAACGAACTCGAGAAGCAAAAAAGAATCAAACAGTTATCAAACTAAAAGAAATTAGAATGCAACCTAAAATTGAAAGTCATGACATGGCATTCAAAACAAAAGCTATTGGTGACTTTTTGTTAGAAGGGAACAAAGTGAAAATCTCTGTTCGTTTCCGTGGTCGTGAACTCGCTCATACTGAACTTGGTAAAGTTGTTCTCGATTCTATCCTTGATTTATTAAGTCAAAGAGAAGAAGTCGCTTTCAACCTAGACAGGCCAGCAATGATGGAAGGTAGGATGATGAGCCTTATTGTCAGTCCTGCCAAAAAGAAATAACATACTATATCCCCTATATAGGGATGTAAATACAAGTAGCTCCAAGGGAATCTTGTTCCTTGAGGGCACGAAGAGGTGTATATGCCAAAAATGAAAACAAGAAAATCCGCTGCTAAGCGGTATTCTGTTACCGGGACTGGAAAAGTTCGCTTTAAAAAGCAGGGCCTCCGTCATATTCTCACTAAGAAGACCACAAAACGTAAGAGAAATCTACGTCATACAGGAATTCTAAGCGATGCTGAAGCTAAGAAAGTAAAAGTCTTACTTCCGTACCAGTTTTAAGGGAGGATGATAAGATGCCAAGAGCAGTAGACGGAACAAAACACAAGGACAGAAGAAAGAAGATTCTCGATCAAGCAAAAGGTTACTGGGGACGAAGAAGTACCAACTACCGAGTAGCTAAAGATGCTGTTGCCAAAGCAGGTCAATATGCATACCGAGATAGACGTAATCGAAAAAGAGAATTTAGAGCACTCTGGATTGCAAGAATTTCTGCAGGCGTACAGGCTGAAGGGTTAAACTACTCCACCTTTATGCATGGATTAAAACTTGCAAATATTGAAATTAACAGAAAGGCATTATCTAACATGGCTATTGAAGACAAAGAAGCTTTCTCACAGCTAATTGCTCAAGTCAAAACAGTTCTTTCGTAATTCAATTTAAGCCTTTATAAGGAGAAGTTCATTATGACAACATTGGACAAAGTTCAGTTACTAGAACAGCGAATAATCAAGGCTGCTATACTGATAAGAAACCTTGAGAAAAAAAAATGATGAGTTGACTGATGAGATAGAAGTACTTTCTACACACAATGAAGAATTGCAAAAATACACTGAAACATTCAGTGCTGATGCGAAACTCATTGAAGATAGTATCTCAAATGCATTACAACAACTTGATACTATTAAGGGTCTCGATGATATCGTAATTACCGATGCCTTATCTGGCGACCTAGATGAAGCAGATAAATTCACTGGTGGATCTAATTTAGAAATAGATGAAGTTTCATTAGATGACCTAATGCGCTAATCACCTTTTTCATTTAACTCATGAACGGAACCCTTAACCGGTTCCGTTTTTTTTATCAATATGGTAGCATATACATAGAATTGATTGGACACAAGAAATAAAGCCCTTGTGCACGACTGAAGAAACATGCTAATACTATTGGCCTGCGGTGTGTGTGAAGAGACAACTCTCTTGGCTCAACCAACATAATTGGGATCCGGTATAGATGAGTTGAATTGCACCCGGGGAGTTAGCTCCCTTTAAGGGAACAGGATGCTCGTCACCAAGTTTCCCCCTTGAACCTAAGGTTCAAGAGATTACCCTCCTAGCACCGCCGCAGACCTTTTTCTAGGAATAATAGAATATGAATACTAATAACCCTTCCGATTACAACCCACAATTACAAGACATCATTTTCATCTCAATTAATAGCGAAATGGAAACGTCTAACAAAGAATTTATTGTTGACCCAACAATACCAGTACCAGTTCAACTTCAAGATGGAAAAGATTCACTTGATATAGATAACGGAGTCACTATTGCAATGATAGCTTCAGGACTCATAAAAGTAATTGCCCACCAAGAAGAACACGAGCACATATCCTATTACAAAGATTTGCTTTTCGCATTACAACCAGACATTGTTCAAGAATTACAATTAGGAGCAGTAAGTAAAGCTAAAGTTGGGGAACTTGATTTTGCAATCGAATTATCACTCGCTGCAGTACACTTAAATGACCAGATTCCCGAACTCTTTGTAAATCTGGCAACACTATATGCTCAACATGCAAAACATGCTCAGGACAAAGAAGATAATGAACAATTCGATTTTTATACGAAAAAACAATTGGAAATTCTTCGCAGGGGACTCACAGTTCATCCTCTTTCGCACATCTTATTGAGTGAATATGGCATTGTACAACTCTTTCACTCTAATGATGAAATTGCCCTTGAATATCTTACTAAATATCTCGAGGTTGCCCTAAGAGTGATAAAAGAGAAATAATTGAGAAACAAGTAACTCAATTACAACAACAAGCTGATAGTGAAAAAACCCTGCAAGAAGCTTTTGATGAAATGCAACTTGGTAATGATCAAACAGCACTTACTCTCATCACTACTTTTTTTAGAATCGAATGAAAATAACTGGTCTGGACATTTCATTAAAGGGTGGGCAATGCGTCGCCTTGGTGAATACCAAGGAGCAACAGAGGCATTCTTAAAAGCTCTTTCTCTTGGTGCTCAAAATGCTGACATCTACAATGAACTCTCTATTTGTGCTCTTGAAACTGGAGAAAGAGAATTAAGCAAAGACTATTTAGACATCGCATTAGAACTTGAAGAAGATAATTTAACCTTGCTAAGCAACCTAGCGCTTCTCTTATTACAGGATGAAGAGTATAACAGAGTTGCAGATCTTATCTTACGAGCAAAAGAGATTGACCCCAATGACCCTCTTATTGAACAATTGAGCATACAGCTTAAGAATCAAAGTGGTATTGATGTATCACAAGAGGATATCATTGATGGCTAATGTTCACCCCACAGATGTAAGACAGTGGAAGAGACTGAACAGCTTGGATTCTTATAGGAAGCAGTATTAAAAGTAGTGCATTAATCTCCTTGAGAGGCTCTCTAGGAGCTGGTAAGACTGTTATTGCAAAAGGTATAGCTAGAGCATTAGGAATTACTGAGGCGATTGTAAGTCCAACCTTCACAATAATTCAAGAATATTGTGGGACACGACCTCTCATTCATATGGATCTATATCGTATCGAAGGTATAGATGACTTTGAAGGGATTGGTGGAGAAGAGCTTCTTTACCAAGATGGGATAACCTTAATAGAATGGAGTGAAAAAATTGATGAAATACTCCCTTCTAGTACTATCTACGTCTCAATAGAGATCGAGAAAGATGGACAGCGAATAATTAGGATAGAAGGATTAGATATATGAACATATTAGCTGTTGAGGGCTCCCACGATGTTATTCACCTTGCAATAAAGGGGAAGAGTATACACTATTCACTCTCTCGTTCTATTGGAAGACGATACACCGAAGAATTGATGATTCTAATTGAAAGTGCATTAGAAACATTTTCAATGAAATGTAAAGATATAGATTTACTTGTCTGTTCTAAAGGTCCTGGCTCTTTCACTGGCTTGAGAGTTGCGATGTCAACAATTAAAGGAATTTCTCTAGCTCTTGGGATCCCTTATGTAAGTGTTTCAACCTTAGAAACCTTTGCATATCCGCTAATGCATGCTCATTGTCCTGTTCTTGTTGTACTTGATGCAAAAAAAACAACGCTATTATGGAGCTATTTTCGAAAATGGAGAGAGAAAGACATCAGACCTAGATTTGACAATAGAAGAAATCTGTAACTTAGTCACACTCTATCCTTCCTGTATAATCAGTGGACCTGATGCATTAAGAGTGAAAAATGAAAATTGATAAAATTAAGGATAATTTTGCTAACTTTCCTACTCTTATATTAGATAACATTCAAAATAGAGAATATGGACCAGCAATGATTTCCTTAGGAGAAGCCCTTTATCAATTGCACGGAATGGATGATATCTCTAGTGGTCCTACCTATGTACGTTTAAGCGATGCGAGGTATCTTTAAGAGAGAATAATAAAAAACATGAACATAAAGAGGAAACCAATGAGTGAAGAAAACAAACAGGTTGATATAATAATTATTGGCGGAGGTCCTGCAGGATTATCAGCAGCTCAATATGCCTCAAGGGCTAATTTGAGAGCATATGTGATAGAAGAAATGGCTCCTGGTGGTACAACACTATTAGTTGATGATTTAGAGAACTATCCTGGATTTGATGAACCAATTAGTGGATTTGAACTATCTGATAAATTTGCTAAACAAGCCGAAAAATTTGGTGCTAAAATTATGTTATCTACTGTTGAGGCAATTACTCATAATGGGGATGGGTCGTTCAACGTGAAAACGAGCGATGATAATTACAATGTCCCTGTGGTAATTATTGCAACAGGTGCAAAAAAGAAAGAATTACAGGCTCCAGGAGAAAAAGAGTATCAAGGTCGCGGAGTTTCTTATTGTGCAACCTGTGATGGACCTTTTTTCAGAAACAAAAAAATCTTAGTAGTTGGAGGTGGAGACAGCGCTGTAGGAGAATCTCTATTTCTTTCAAAAATAAGTGATAAAGTAACCATTATTCATAGAAAAGATCGCTTCAGAGCCCAAAGATCTCTTGCAAGTATGGTTGAGCATGATCCACACATTGAAACACGTTTCATGACAACACTTAATGAAATCAAGGGAGATGGAACTAAAGTCACTTCTGTCTCACTTCACAATATAGAAAAAGACACTGATTATGAAGAAGAATTTGATGCAGTATTTATCTTCATTGGAGCCATACCTAAAACGTCTCTTGTTCCATTTGCAACAACAGATGATGATGGATATCTCATTACTGACGAACTTATGAAGACAGACATTCCTGGGCTCTATGCTGTGGGAGATGTTCGTAATGGCCCTTTCAAACAAATTGTAACAGCAGCAAGTGATGGAGCTATTGCAGCTCATGCCGCAGCAGAATATATTGATGAATTAAAAGGACAAATTTACGAATAGTAATTAGTACAATATATGATTAATAAGAACCTTCCTGTGAGGTGCTTATATAAAAATATTGCAAAATATGTATTAACATATTGCTATTCTGTATATTTAAATCCTTTACCCTATTATTACTCCGAATTTCCTTGACCTTATGTGATGTTCAATGGTGTAATTATGATATGAGAATATTAATGATTAGCAGTGAAGCGGTCCCTTTTTCTAAATCGGGGGGATTAGCAGATGTAGCATCATCCCTATCAATTGCCCTCAGCGAACTCGAAAACGATGTGAAAATCGTTATCCCAAACTACGGAGTAACAGATTCTTCGTCTTTCCAAAAGCTAGCAAAAAGCATAGAAGTCCCTATTGCAGGAACTTTAGAGAAAGCAGGAATACTATACAAGAAAATGAAGAATGTGGGAGTATATCTTATTGACCATCCTGTATTCAGTGAAAGAAAAGGAATATATGGAAATACATCATTCACCCCATACTCAGATAATTTAATCCGCTTTACCCTTATGAGCAAAGTGGCATTAGCTTTACCTAACATGCTTGAATGGGTCCCAGACATCCTACACTGCCATGACTGGACAACAGGATTTATCCCCTTTATGGCAAAACAAGATCCACAATTTGAACATACAATATCGGTATTTACTATTCATAATCTTGCGTATCAAGGAGAATATCCTAGACTAGATATGCTTCTTACAGATATGAAATGCGATGCTCATATGCTTAGTGATAATTCTATTGATGCTAGAGTGAATATGATGAAAACTGGCTTAACACATGCAGATATCATCACAACAGTAAGTCCCACATATGCAAAAGAGATTCAAGGCGAAGAACAAGGATATGGTCTGGATTCCTTATTAAAGAATAAGAATAATCGTTTATTTGGGATATTAAATGGAATAGACCTTGATGAGTGGAATCCTGAAAAAGATGGGTTGCTTAATCTCCACTTTTCGAAAGATCATATGGAAAATAAAGAGCTCTTAAAAGAACAAATCCAAAAAAGGTTTAACTTACCTGTAAGACCTGATGTTCCTCTTATAAGTATGATAAGTCGAATCGCAGAACAAAAGGGATTTTATGAACTCACTCAAGGTTCACCAAGCCCTTTAGAACAAATGCTTACAGAACTGAATGTACAAGTAATTATCATAGGAACTGGGGAAACAAACATAGAGGAAAAGCTTATCTCGCTAAGCCAACTGCATGAGAATTTGTCAGTGAATTTGATTTTCAGCAATGAAGCGGCTCACTTAGTAGAAGCTGGTAGTGATTTCTTCTTAATGCCAAGCCGTTATGAACCATGTGGCCTTAACCAAATGTACTCAATGCGTTATGGAACGATTGTTGTTGCAAGGAAAACTGGGGGTCTAGCTGATTCAATTGTTGATGTAAGCGAACCAGATGGAACAGGATTTTTATTTGACGAAATCTCAGGGAGTGCCATGTTTACAACTGTACAAAGGGCTATTTCGTTGTACTATGAGAATAGAGAAGAACTTGAAGCAATAAGGATAAGAGGGATGGAACGCGATTTCTCTTGGACTCATTCAGCTCTCGAATATATGAAGGTATATAACACAATTATAAAGGGGTAATACCATGGGAAAAAGGAAAGCAATTGCAATTGTATTAGGTGGAGGCAAGGGAACACGGCTCTATCCTTTAACAAAAGATAGATCAAAACCGGCTGTCCCATTTGCTGGTAAATATAGATTAGTAGATATTCCTATTTCGAACTGCATTAATAGCGGTATTAAACAAATTTATATTCTTACACAATTTAATTCAGCTTCATTACACAACCATATAGCGAATACCTATATTTTTGACTCTTTCACCAATGGATTTGTAGAAATTCTTGCAGCAGAACAAACGTATCATAATAATGATTGGTATCAAGGAACAGCTGATGCAGTTCGAAAAAACCTTAAACACTTTGCAGATCAAAATGCAGACTACTACATCATCCTTAGTGGGGATCAACTCTATCGAATGGATTTTGAGCACATGCTTCAAACACATATCGAAAGTGGAGCTGTTCTTTCCATTGCTGCAAAACAGTGAGTAGAGAGGGTGCGACAGGACTTGGAATCATAGGATCAAATGATGAAGGAATTATTCAAAATTTTATGAAAAGCCTGCTCCAGACGCAGATATCTCTGAATACAAGATTTCAGATGCACTATTAAAGAAAGCTCTAAATAGAGAACCAACATCTGAAAGTGAATATTTAGCATCGATGGGTATATATATTTTTAATGCTCGAAGGATGGAAGAAATTCTTCAAACTAATCCTTCTGCAGACTTTGGAAAAGAGATTATTCCAGATGTAATAAAAATGAGAAAGTAGCCTCCTATGTATTTGATGGATTTTGGGAAGATATTGGAACAATTAAAGCATTCTATGATCTTAACATAGACCTTGCTTCTGTAACTCCTGCATTTAACTTCTACAATGAAGAGATCCCTATTTACACTCACCGTCGGCACCTCCCTGCAACAAAAGTAAACTTCTGTAATATCAGTTGTTCACTCACATCAGAAGGGTCAATAATCACTAATGCATATATTGTCAATTCTATTATTGGAGTAAGAACTTTGATTGAAAGTGGAGCTTCGTTAGATGGGGTCTATTGCATGGGAGCTAGTCACTATGAGTCAGAAGAAGAAAAAAGCAGAAAATTTGAAACTAAAAATCCCAAATATTGGAATAGGAAGAGCCACAATTATAAGAAGGGCTATTATTGACCAGAACGCCCGTATTGGGGACGGCTGTCGAATTGGAATTGATGACATAGAACGTGAAGAAGGAGATTATGCAAACTACTCTATTCATGATGATGTGATTGTTATTCACAAAAATGCAATAATACCTCACGGAACGATTTTATAGTACGCAATAGATTCTACGTATAAAGGAAAGGTGCTCACTTTGGGGCACCTTTTCTATGCAAAACTAAGATTTTCCAATATATCTCGAATCAAGAGATGTTCATTTTTCATATCTAGTAAGAGCATTTGCTCCATTGTTACCCATCGATATTCTCCTATCCTTGGAATAATGTGAGGAGCTTCATCACAATCAACCCAGTATGCTTTAATAATAATCGCTTTACCTTTATCATCAAAAGTGAAATAGGCAAGTTCCTCATGAACTGTCACATCAAGTGCATAATCTTCTTTATAAAGAGAGGGAATAATAGAAATATCAAAAGAACTTTTAGGTAGACGTTTCTGTGGAAAAGTCCATGAATCATGTATATTTTTTCGTACCACTAGATAGCTCCCACTTTTAAAAAGGACACCTATCATGTTTCCCTGTTGCTCACTATTGATTATCACACGAGGACTCCTTTAGGAAATAAGAGATGAAGGAAGATCACAATAGAGATAAAAAAACCAATATTACGTTTATGAGTTTCAATAAGAGAATGAGTCCTTTCAATCATGTGGGAACCATTGTTGTTCTTATCGCTCTCATTATCCCCATCTTTCTTCTTATTCTTTTGATTTTGAAAAATGATAATCAAATATATGAGAAAAATAAAAAGTGCAATGAGGACTAAGAATTCTCCAAGAAGAACAGGGCCTGGGGGAATAGGGAAAAAGCAGTTTAATATAATAAGTAGAGTCACTATAAGAATAAAAACACCAGTGACAATACTCTTTGATTCTATATAGTTTCTCACTTTAAGTAGAAGAATATATTTCCATCCATAATAATCTGACAAAAACACAAAAGCAGAAATTATAAGCATAAGCATCGTTATGAAATAGAGCTGCATCATTCTTTTTTTTCTCTCTCTTTATAGGCTAGTCCTATATGGGTAATCAGTCGTTGTGCATCAAACCATCTCATCTCATCTCGAGCCATTGTCCCAGCTCGTTGATGAATAAGGACTCCATTCAATGCACTCTCTAAAGGACTATAATCTCTCGCTAAGAAAGAAGCAATGATACCTGTGAGAGCATCACCACTTCCTGCAACTCCTAGAGCATTGTTCGATCCATCAACAACGATGGGAATTGGTTGGTTTTGTGTCCCATCTACTATCCACACAACATGACTTTTATAGACAATAACAGCATTCAATACAATGGCAATTTTGGTAATTGATTCTATAAAAGATTCGGGTGTACCCATACCTTGCACTTCTTGAGCAAGAAGGGCATATTAAGGATTTCCAACATCCTGACAAGTTCTCCTGGATGAGGAGTTAAAATTAAAGGACCGTGTTCCTTCATTCCAATTCGTTTATCTGCGATTAACTGTGCAAATGCTGAAATCCCATCAGCATCACATACCATTGGTAGTGGTGTATGTAGAAGACTAAGCATCTGATCTTCTCTACCCTTCTGCCATCCGGGCCCAACGGCTATTGCATCATAGAAATCATTGAGAGAATCTTTTGTAATCACACTCCCATTTTTACAGGGTGAACAATGAGAGAAGTAGAATCTTCTTTGATAATAGGAGCAACATCCTCATCACAATAAAGAGAAACAAGACCTATCCCACTATGAAAAGCACTTAAGGAGGTAATTTTAGGGGCACCAGTATAGAGAGCAGATCCTGCAAAAAGAGCAAGGTGCCCCCTTTTATTCTTATAGTCGCTACTATCCATCTTTTTTAAGAACACATCATCAATATGTGCAAGCAGAGCACTTTTAGGCGCCTTCTCAAGAAGAATATGAGGAAAAGATGGATTTACTCTCACAACTTTTCCCCAAGCAACTCGACTCATCGGATGGTAGGTAGCACTCTTATGTAATCCAAAAGTGATACAGATATCACAATGGATATGCGGTTGAGTTGCTGCAATGAGATCTGAACAACCAGAAGGTATATCGACACTCACGACGTAAGCACCATTGTCATGGAACCTGTTTATCGAAGAGACTAATAGTGCCATCGACTCATTCATCTTTCCTCTCAAGCCTGTGCCACTTATCCCATCAAAATAACATCTGCTTTCTCTAACACCTCATTACTTAATTCATCAATTTCACCTTGAGGAAAAGATACTTCATGCATATCAAGGCCAATTTTACTACAAATGGAACGATGATGATTACAAGAATTTGATATATGCGTTCCCAATAATAGAATATGTATATTAGTCATTCCTAATAGATATGCTTCCCTCGCCATTACGAGGGCGTCACCTCCATTATTGCCACCTCCTGCGACAAAAACGAGGTGATGATGAGGTAAATATGCTTTATCTGAATGTTCTAAAAAAAGGTGAAACCCTTTTACCCCAGCATGTTCCATAAGAATAAGGGGATGTATCGAAAAGTCATTTATACTTCTAGAATCAATATTCTCTAATGTTTGTGTAGTGACTAAACTTTCCATACATAAATTCTAATAGCAACTATGCCGTAGGTCAATCTATCCATCACTGAATGAAGGAAGAATCACTAATTGAGATATTTTCATAGAAAAAGTAGCATCTTTTTCATATTTCGTGTTACTATAGCAAAGACCTTCAAGGAGGAATTATGTCGCAGTTAGTTCGTTTCGGCGTTTCGATGGATAAAGAACTCGTTCAAATGCTTGATGAGTATACTCACACATATCATTTTCCTAACAGATCTCACACCATTCGTCATATGATTCATGAACATCTTAGTGAAATAGAACATGAAAATGATGAAAGCGAAGTTACTTCTGTAATATCACTGATCTTCAAAGCAGGAACAACCTTAGAAAGAGTTTCAATTGCTCCATACCCTTCAATACATATTTTGACTAATCTACAATCTCATATAAAAGAGAATATTGTATTAAAAATCCTAGTAGTACATGGAACATCTAAAGAGATAAGAAAGTGGTCGTTTGAAGTAATGAAAAGTCCACATGTAGTTGGTAAAATCTCTATTGTGGCTCCCGATACAATGGTTGAGGAACTCACATGGTAAATGAGCAAAAAGTGCTCACCTATCATAATGTGAGTTTTTCCTATAATCGAAAGGAACCAATTTTAAAACATATCTCCTTTACCCTTCATAGGGGAGAAAGATGCGTGATTGTTGGAGAGAATGGTGCAGGCAAAACAACCATTCTCAAGTTACTTACACATCAAATTACCCCAACTAATGGAGAAATTCTGTTTTGTGGAAAGAACATGAGTGAGAAATCTTCATACTCAGCAATTCATAAAGAAATATCATACCTTCCTCAAATTCAGATGCAACCTGAAATTGCAACAGAAGTAGAAGAGAGTGTATTACTTGGATTATGGGGAAAATCGTTCTCTTATCTAAAAAGAAGTACTAAAGAAAGATAAAGAGAAAGCAAAGAAAAGCACTGAAGATGGTTGCAATGGAACACTATAGAGATAAAGATGTACGAACTTTATCTGGAGGAGAAAGACAAAAAGTAGCAATCGCTCGAGCAATTATTAGAACACCAACACTTTTACTTCTTGATGAACCTACCACCTACCTCGACAAAGAGTCAAAAATAGAAATTATTGAACTCCTTAAAACTCTTCAGCAAGAACTAAAATTTACTATGCTTCTAATTTCTCATGATGCAATTAACAAAGAATACATAGAGAGAGTATTTGAATTAGAAAGGCATACGTTAGTTGAGGTAAAAAATGATGAATGCCATTATTGAAGCACTTAGTATTCCCATCATCCTGAATGCCTTTATTGCAATGCTCTTTGCCGGCTCGACCCTCTCTCTAGTGGGAGTTATTATCATTCCCCTACATCTTATGACTATGAGATTTACCTTGATGCACGTGGGACTTTTTGGAGCAGCTATTGCACTAGCTTTTAATCTCTCTCCCACTTTGTTTGCCTATGTTTTTGTTGTTTCAATTTTCGTTCATAATGGGCCTTATTACGCGAGATAAGAAGGAAAAAGCAAGTAGCGTTGGAGCTTTTTTCATGACAGGCTCACTTGCAGGCGCATTTGTAATTCTCGCTGCAACGAATGTCCCTGCCATGGAAGTCTTTGATATTTTTGCAGGAAATATCCTTTTGATGAATAGAATCGATTTAATACTCACTATCGCTCTTGGAATAATAGTCATTCTTTTTTTCACCGTGTTCTATAGAGAAATTCAACTAATTTTATTAAATCCTGAACTGGCGCAAGTTCTAGGGGTCCCGGTGAAGATGATTATGAATCTAATATTTATTATACTTGGATTCAGTGTCGCCACTGCATTGAAACTTGTTGGAGCTTTATTAGTTGATGCTTTGCTTTTCTTACCAGCAGTAGCTGCCTTGAGAATTTCAAAAAACTTTTTTACAACACTTATTCTCACTTCATTATTTGGATTTCTCACTGCTTTAAGTGGATTTCTTGTCGCCCTCTTTTTCAATCTCCCTATTGGAGCCTCTAGTGCACTTAGTGCCACTCTCATTTTAATAGTCGTATTTTTATATGCTCATATTACAAAAAAATAAAATAGGTATAAGGAGTTTCGTATGATATCAACAGTAGATAATGCTAGAAGGAGGAAAACAGTATCTGTTATCCTAATTCTGATGACATTAATAGCAAGTATCTCATTATTTGGAGAAGGTCAAAAGGAATCAACAGACGACTATTCTCAAGTATCAAGGTATGAATCTTATGCAGGGGATTCTTCAATGGGTCCTACTATAGTAGCAAGTACTTCTTGGGTAAGTGCTATAGTAGAAGCTGCTGGTGGAAAGAATATCACCACCTTAGCGCCTATCACATTAAAACACCCACCAGAGTATGATTTTTCTCCAAAAGATATCATAACAGCGACCGATGCTGACTTACTTTTTTGGGCAGGCTATGAAGGATTCATGAGAAAGCTCATTAGTGCAGCTAATATCGATGAAAGAAAATTAGAAAAGGTTAATACAGGAAATTCTCCTGAACTACTTAGAGAAAATGTTGAAAGACTATCCAAGCTATTATCAACACAACATGAAGCAACACAATGGCTAGAGGAACTTGATAATGTATTTTCTGAACTAAGAAATCAGGTGGCGTCCTTAAGTGAAGAAGAAAAGAGAGTAATTGTACAGTTCCACCAGATACCCTTCATTACATCACTAGGATATACAATCGTCGCAACGTTCGGACCAAAAGAAATTACCATGAGTGATGTGAAGAAATAGAGAAACTTCAGTTTTCTACTATTATCGATAACTACCACTCTCCAGGTGGAATGGCATTTCATAAAGAAGGAAGGACATATGTAGAATTGCTTAATTTCCCAGGACCTTTTAATACAGATAGTATACTTTCTGTCATTAAACATAACTCAAAAGAGTTGGGGTTGCTTGACAGATAGTGGTTGTTCTTTTATATTCTTAATTGTCTTGGGGTGGTCAAATATTTGGCCTGAGATTACACCCGTTGAACCTGATCTAGGTAATGCTAGCGAAGGGAGCTTCGTAAACTTTAATCTATTATATCCCCACAGACAGAAATACATTTATGGAGGTATGTAAGGTGAAAAACCGAAAAAATACTTAGCGTGCTGTTAATCTCTGTCCTGTGTATGTCAGTTGGTTTCGCTTCTGGAAGCCAAGAACAAAAGAATAGTGAAATTCTCACTGTCTATGCGTATGACTCATTTGTGAGCGAATGGGGTCCAGGGCCTCTTGTAGTCCCTCGCTTTGAAGAGGCAACAGGAATCAAAGTAAACCTCGTTTCTGTTGGTAGTGGTGGAGAATTGTTAACAAAACTTGAGCTTGAGCAGAATTCTCCAAAAGCTGATGTGATTATTGGAATCAGTCATGAACTCTTGTCAAAAACACTTTCATCTGGTCTGCTTCTCCCCTATGAATCTCCGGTGTTAAGTGAAATTCCACTCAATCTTCAATTTGACAAAACCCACTCTCTTCTTCCTTTCAATTATGCATCTTACTCTTTTAACTACGACAGTGAAGCTCTTGTAGATCCCCAACATCTTTACATGACTTACTTGATCCAAAGTACAAAAGAAGTATCATTATTATGGATCCAAGAACAAGTAGTGTTGGAATGGGATTATTAGAATGGACAGTAGAGGTCTATGGAGATGATTACCTCACGTGGTGGGAGAATGTTAAAGATAATATTCTTACCATAGCAGATGGATGGTCTAGCGGGTATGGATTGTTTACTGAAGGGGAAGCTCCAATAGTACTTTCTTATATCACCTCTCCGGTATATCATCTTATGTACGAGCAGAGTGATCGATATAAATCAACAGTATTCGAAGAGGGTAACTATGTTGCACTTGAAGGTGTCGGAATTTTAAAGAGCAGTACCCAAAAAGAATCTGCCAAAAAGTTTGTTGATTTTCTTCTTACCGATGCACAACTCGATATAGCTGTTGCGAATATTATGTATCCGACAAATAAACATGTGATTCTTCCTCCTGAATTTGCTACAATACAAGAACCAAAAGAAATCTTATCTCTAGATCATGAAGAAATTAATTCTTCTCGTGACACGTGGATAAAGGAGTGGGTTGAGGTAATGAGCAAGTGAGAATAAGAAGTAGAGATAATCAAAGGAATTCGATTCTCAATGCATCACGATTTTATCGTAATCTAAGTACTCCAGCTCTTTTGATTCTCACATTTTTATTCTTCATTCCTCTCATTATCGTATTGTCGAAGGCATTTGTTGATGAGAATAATATATTCTCATTTTCAGTCTTTCTCACATTACTTAAAGATCCTTATATATTGAGAGTAATCTCATTCACTATCATGCAAGCAGCAATTTCCACTATTGGAGCCCTAATAATAGGGCTCCCTGGTGCCTATCTGTTGGCAAACTATTCTTTTAGAGGAAAGAGGCTTATAAAAGCAATTAGCTCAATTCCCTTTATCCTTCCTTCTATTTTAGTTGTTCTCGGCTTTGTAATTTTCTATGGAAATAAAGGAATCTTGAATTCATTTTTAGTAACTCTATTTAAATTAGAGAGTCCTCCTATACAGATTCTTTATACCTTTAGTGCAATCATTCTTGCTCATACCTTTTATAACTTTCCTATTTGTTCTCTCGATAGTCTCTACGTTCTGGGCTCATATGCCTCGTCAGACAGCTCTGGCAGCGGCAACTCTTGGAGCATCAAGAAGAAAGGTGTTTACTACTATTACACTCCCCCGTCTCCTGCCTGCGATTATCAGTGCTTCGGCACTTGTATTTCTTTTTTGTTTTTCTAGTTTTGCAATTCTATTAGTATTAGGTGGAGGCCCACAATTTACTACTATTGAAGTAGAAATCTATCAGCGGGCTCGAATGATTGGAGATATACATGGAGCCTCTGCTCTTGCACTTATTTCAATCATTATTGCCCTTATCATTCTCTCCATCTACCTTCTCACTCAACAAAAAATGAGTAATACAGAAGAATTAGAATCTGTAATGAACATTGATAACTCATTAAGAAAAGTTGAAAAGACTAGGAATAAAATTATTGTTACCCTTTATATTCTTTTTTAGTGCAATATTTGTCTTAGGGCCTTTATTATCTATTATCCATCGCTCATTTTTCTCGCAAAAGAGTAGAACAGCACCTATGAGGTTCTCTTTAGATAATTATAGAAAGCTTTTCTCAAGTACCTCTGTGGTTGATACAATGGCTTTTCAATCTCTCATACAAAGCTTGATGATTGCGTTCATAGTAGCATGTATCTCAACTATTATTGGAGTAATGCTCTCATCGAGAATTAGCAGTAGTGAGAGAAAAAACCAACTTGGATTGGAGATTTTTGCAATGCTTCCTATGGCTGTCTCTTCAGTTGTTTTAGGATTAGGCTATTATATCATTTCACTATTTCAGCCTATTGGAGGCTCTTCATGTAAAATAATTCTTGTAGTTCTCGCTCATGTGGTTATTACTTCCCCTTTTGTCCTTAGATCTATGCTTCCTTCCTATAGAAGAATTCCTTTCTCCTATAGACAAGCCTCTTTAACTCTTGGAGCAAATGTGAAGCAAACATTCTTCTCGATTGAGCTTCCACTTCTAAAAGGGGCAATAGCCACGAGTGCAGCTTTTGCTTTTGCTATTTCTATGGGAGAAGTAAATGCTACTCTTGTGTTGGCAGACTCATCTATCACAACATTACCACTAGTATTATATCGTCTCATTGGCTCTTATAACTTTGCTACAGCGTGTGCTCTTGGATCACTATTAATGGGAATATGTCTCATCATATTTTTCGTTGTTGAACTTATAAAAAAGGAGGACTAGCAATAATGGATTCTCTCATGTGCTCAAACATACGTGTTCGCTATCCCCAATTCAGTCTAGAACTTGATCTCTCAATAGAGAGTGGAAAATTAGTGAGTATTATAGGCCCTTCTGGATGTGGTAAGAGTACAACACTTCAACTTATTAGTGGACTCCTTCCAACTGAACAAGGAACAATTATATTAGATGGAAAAGATATTACGAATACATCGGTGAATGAAAGAAATATTGCTCTTGTATTCCAAGATTATGCACTTTTCCCCCATATGAATGTAGAAGAGAATATTGCCTACTCTTTAAAACTCAAACATATTAATAAGAAGATAAGAAAAGAGAGAGTAAACTATTATTTAGAACTTGTTGAATTGAGTGGTTATGGAACTCGAAAAATTGGGGAACTAAGTGGTGGAGAGAGACAAAGAGTCGCCTTTGCAAGAGCTCTTGCAAGCGACCCCACTCTTTTGTTACTTGATGAACCGTTAAGTGCTCTTGACGCAAAAAAGAGAAAACACTTAAGAAAGCAAATACGGTCAATTCATGATGCAACAAATATTACCACCATATATGTGACTCACGATCAAGAAGAAGCATTAAGTTTAAGTGATCTTATTATTGTAATGAATGATGGAAAAATTGAACAAATTGGAACCCCACAAGAAATCTACTATCATCCAAAGAATCTGTTTGTGGCTGATTTTATGGGAGAAGGGTGTGTCTTAGATTGTAGTATCTTCAATAATGAGGCTTTTGAAATAGTAGGAAACATCCCTAAAGATGCCCAATCTATATGTTCCTCATTCTTTATACGCCCTGAAGTCATTTCCATAGCATCACGAAATCTTTTCAAAGTCGCTTCTTTGTTACCTCATGTGCTCTTTAAAGAGGCTGTTATTGAAGGCAGTGAATTCATTGGAGGAAGATATCTTATTTCATGTACATGGCAAGGACAAACAATTCTCACCTATTCAGATGAAAATGCCAAAAGAGAGTATCATAACTCTATATATACTTACGTCTAATATACATTTCTTTTATGAGTAGAAGAGATGAAGTAACATAATTGATAGATACGTACTACCTTTAGAGGTGAGTACTTGATGATAGGATGTAACTACAACTATATTAAATCAATGATAAGAAAAAATAAGATGTATTCTATCATCATTCTATTCTCATTAATCACGATGCCTTTGTTGGCGTTTGGATGGGATGTTGGAACGAGTGGAGGTGCCTTCTTATCCATTCCAGGACCTATCCAGGAGGATGCAGTTGAAACTCTTCCTAGTGCTTCCTTCTCTATTAATTACTCTCCATTAGTCGTAGAAACATCACCTGCAACTAGTATTTCTCTGCAACTACAACTTACCCACACAACAAGAAGCCAGCTTATTGGACCAATTTATTTTAAAGATTTCACAACGATAGCGAGTGGAATTGAGTTTGAGGTTAACATTGCAAAACCCATTTCTGTATCACTTGCACTACTATATTCACTTCAAATACAAGATGATGAAAGAGGTTCGTTTGGATTTATTGTAGCAAAAGGGTCTTTCCTTATTCCATTAACCTATAAAGAAACACGCTCAGCTCTACACGCAATATTCCCTGTGGAAGTAGAAATCAGAAGTGATTATACTGGAGTGAGAATAGGAGCAGGAATAAGATACAGATATATGAGGGAAAAAATATGAAAAAAATTACAACCTTCATGTTTATCTTACTATTACTTCTCTCATTCATTTCCTGTGAACTATTTTATCCTACTCAACCAGATGTAGATATATACGGTCTATTTGTTGGGCTTGATTATGACTCGAATCCAAAAACAGGGAATTATCTTTCGGGAACAATAAATGATGCAAAGGAAATGACAGCGGCATTCTACACATTAGCTGATACCTATGGAACCAGTTTTAAGGGGTATCTAGCCCTTCAAGAGGGAACAAGCAGAAATTATGATAATCTCCTTTATCCTTCTAGAAAGAATCTACTAGAGCGCATAGCAGATATTGGAGAGTTGATGGATGAAGATGATTTATTTATTTTCTACTATGCAGGCCATGGGAGAGAAGAATCAAACGCCGCTTCACTTTATCATGGAGCGCTTGTAACGGCTCCAGAAGATAATTCTCAAAGTAATACCTATCTCACAATGAGTGACTTGAGTGGCGCTTTGAGTGCATTACCTGGAGTAAAGGTCATCTTACTTGATTCTTGTTTTAGTGGGGCACATGTAGCACCCTATCCTCTTGATGAGACAATTGACTCCCCCCGATATGATCCAAGCCTATTCTATCTCACCGCTGCAATGGAAGATCAGCTTTCTTATGAACCTTCTGGATTAAACAATCATGGGTATTTCACTTATAATTTCTTAAATTATCTTGGTTGGAACCAAGCAGGAACTTCTGCCATAAATGTATACAAAGACGATTCGATAGATGATAAGAAGCTTCTTACTGTTGATGGCCATTTCTCTGATGACCATCTATCCAATCTTCCACCTTATATTTCCTTAGAAGATATTGCTACTTCAATTAAGAAGTTTCGAACTTATAGTGAAACTCAAGAGAAAAAGATAACTAGCGGTCCAACGAATGTACTACTGTTTCACGAGGATTGGTAATACCTAAGATAATTGCATTGCTTTTATTGCATCTATTTCATCACGGAGAACTGCAGCCATTTCGAATTCTAAGTTCTTTGCATGTTCAAGCATCTCTCTTTCAAGATCTTTAATATATTTTTTCCTGTCACTTGATTTAAGCAGATTATATTTACTTTTTAGGAGTGTGATATCACCTTTTTGTATTTCTTCTTTCTCGATTATCTCACGCTGGATAATATCTTGAATTGCTTTTCTGATAGTTGTAGGAGTAATGTTATGTGCTTCATTATAGGCAGTTTGAATTTCTCTTCGTCGTAAAGTCTCTTCAATAGCCTCTTTCATCGCTATACTTTCTTTATCTGCATACATAACAACTCTTCCATTTACATTTCGAGCCGCTCTTCCTATTGTTTGAATAAGAGCTGTAGCAGAACGTAGAAATCCTATTTTATCAGCATCGAGTATAGCAATTAAGGAGACTTCAGGGAGATCAAGCCCTTCTCTTAACAAGTTAATTCCAACTAGAACATCATAAGTCCCTAATCGTAAGTCTCTTAATATTTCTACTCGTTCAATAGTTTCTATTTCAGAGTGGAGATAACGAACTTTTAGTCCTAGATTTGCCAAGTAGTCACTTAAATCTTCACTCATTCGTTTTGTGAGAGTTGTTACAAGGACTCTCTCTTTTGCCACTACTGTTTTTCTAATCTCTCCATATAAGTGTTCCATCTGCCCTTTTGTGGGTCTCACTTCAATGAGAGGATCTAGTAATCCTGTTGGTCTTATTATTTGTTCTACTATTTGACTAGATTCTTCTACCTCTTTCTTCCCAGGTGTTGCTGTCACGTAGATTCTTTGACCACAGAGAGCATCAAATTCATTATAGGTAAGTGGTCGGTTATCGAGTGCGGATGGAAGCCTAAATCCATAGTTTACTAGATTGAGTTTTCGAGATCGATCTCCTTCAAACATTGCCCCAATTTGAGGTATTGTGACGTGAGATTCATCAATAAAAGTAAAGAAACCTGGGGGGAAGTAGTTTAATAATACTGGAGGAGCTTCACCTTCTAATCGTTCACCTAATGGACGGGAATAGTTTTCTATTCCACTACAATATCCAAGCTCTTGAAGCATTTCTAAGTCATATTCAACTCGAGTCTTGATTCTTTCTGCTTCTAGTGGTTTTCCTTGCCTTGTAAAATACTCGACTTGGTCTTCCATCTCTTTTCTAATTTTTGAGAGGGCTTTCTTCACTTGTTCAGGTGGCATAACAAATTGCTTTGCAGGATATACACTCACAGAGGGTTCATTCTCAATAACATCCCCACTAATGGGTTCAAACCATTCAAGCGATTCAATTTCATCCCAGGCAATGTTGATTCGTAATGCTACTTCTAGATAGGAGGGATATATCTCAATTGTATCACCTCTAACTCTAAAAGAACCACGTTGCAAGATCATATCATTTCTATCATATTGCATGCGAATGAAGTGCTGCAAATCTTGCTTATAATCAAACTTCTCACCTATAGACAAGTGTTTTACCATGTCTCGATAGCTTACAGGTGAGCCAAGGCCATAGATACAGCTTACTGTAGCCACTATGATAACATCCCGTCTTTCCATAAGAGCAAAGGAGGCATATAAACGCAATCTATCTATTTCCTGGTTTATTGCAGCATCTTTTTCGATATAGAGATCCTTACCAGGGACATAGGCTTCAGGTTGATAATAGTCGTATGTTGAGACAAAATACCCTACTGCATTATGAGGGAAAAATGATTTGAATTCTCTAAAGAGTTGGGCTGCCAAGGTCTTATTATGGGAAATTATCAGAGTAGGTCGTTGGATCTTTTCTATAATTTTTGCCATGGTAAATGTTTTACCAGAACCGGTAACACCTTTAAGAGTTTGTCTTTCAAAACCAGACTCTACCCCAGCGGTAAGTAATTCAATGGCTTCTTCCTGATCTCCTGCTGCTTCAAATTCAGATACTACTTCAAACTTCTTTGCCATTAACGCACCATCCATTCCATTTGGCTAGGTCTATCGGTGAGCTCAACTTTAATAATTTTTTCAACGCCATCTCTAATTACAACGACTTCCACAATATCACCAGGATCTGTATCGACAAGAGCATGATAGAGATCGGCATATTGTGCCACCTTTTCTCCTTTGATGCTCACAATAATATCTCCTCCTAGATAGATGATGGAAGAACCATATTGAACTCTTTTGTCTCCACCTCTCAATCCACTTTTTCTGCTTTTCCATTTGGCTTTACTTGTGAAATTAAAAGTCCTTCATTTACAGACAATTTAGCATAGCTCACGATAGATGCATCAAGTTGAACCATGGTGATATCAAGCCATCCTCGAATCACTTTCCCATGTTCTATTAAATCGGGAATCACACTAATCACAGTATTTACAGGAACAGCAAATCCTATCCCCTGTGATCCACCTGTTGTTGAATAGATTGAGGTAGCAATCCCTATCATCTTTCCACTGCTATTAAGCAAGGGGCCACCAGAATTGCCTGGGTTGATAGCAGCATCTGTTTGTATCATCCCATTAATCACAGTATTCGCATCAAGTTTTACAGGACGTCCAACCCCTGATACAGTTCCGATTGTCATTGTTCTGTCGTATCCAAAAGGATTCCCTATTGCTACAACTTTCTGTCCAACTTTTAAATTTGCAGCATCACCAAACTCAATTGTGCTAAGTTTTTTCCCGTCAGGGACTTCAATTTTCACTACTGCTAAATCATTCTCTCTATCGATTCCAATAAGAGAGGCTTCTAGTGTTGTCCCATCGTATAGACGAATTGACATTTGAGCTGCATCTTGAACTACATGAGCATTGGTGAGTATATACCCATTTTCACTAATGATTATTCCTGAACCAGTTCCTTGGACTGGAAGTACTTCTAAAAATGAGTTTAGATTGAGTGTAACTGTAGTAATATGAACTACTGCTTGATTCACTCGTTCATATATTGCAATATTTCGCATTTCATCTGCACTGTATGTATAGGCATCTAAATCTCCTAAGAATACGCTTAATCCCTGCTCGCCATAAAATATGTCGTGGACACGAGCTCCTGCTAATGTAAGAAGTCCTTCGTGCCCTTCTCTTTCTAGTACTTTCTCCAAAACTAGGCGTTCATTGTTTGCTTCTTGTTTTTTCCCTAAGGAGGTCGTCCATAAGATAATAGCAACAGAAAGAAATGAGATTACAACAATTAAAAGAATTATCTTCAATATGGTAAAAAATGAGTTATTTTTTGAATGGTGTTTTGTCTTTCATTTCACTACCTGCTTAATAATAGTTTAGGATAAAAATTGTACTCTCTTTTTTCTGTTATGTACACCTGAAGCTCTTTTATCGGTCTCTTCTATGAGATTCACTTTCCATCTCCCTTTCCTAAAGACATAACATGCCCAAATTGTTGTAATGACATTACTTGCCAACATAGCCATATATATTCCATGGGAGCCAACTGAAAAAAGGGCAGGAATGAGATATACAAGGGGAACACGAAGACCCCATAGCCCGAGTAATATTCATTGCCATGATATCTTTCGTTTGTCCTCCTGCTTGAAAGGCTCCTAACATTACGGTAAATAATGCAAAAATAACAACAGAAGGAGCAGTAAACATAAACATCACAGTCCCCTCCTTCAATGACTAATGGATCATTGACAAAAAGATGATGACCCATTTACCGAATATAAGAACAAGTGCCATCCCAATTGAAATCATTACTCCGATAAGGAGTAATCCAGTGTTAACAACCTTTTGAGCTTCTTTAGGTTCATTACTTCCAAGTTTTTTTTCCAGCTAAGATACTTACACCTTGGCTTATTCCTTGAGAAGGCATATGGAATAATGATTGAATTCGATTTCCTACACCCATGGCAGCAATAACTACTGGACCAAATGAGTTTATCGATCCCTGAATTACGGCAAATCCAAGAGAAGAGATAGATTGTCCAACTCCTGAAGGGAATCCAATCTTACTGATGAGATGAAGTGTTGGCTTATGAGGCTTCATCCCTTTCCATGAAATCCTCACACCATGTTTGCCTTTTATTAATAAGGTAAGAGAAATGAAGCCACTGATGAACCTGGCAATAAAGGTCGCTGCGGCAGCTCCAAACACCTCCATTGAAGGAATAGGACCTAAGCCAAAAATTAAAATAGGGTCAAGTATTACATTTATCAAAACAGACACAAGTTGAATATATAGTGGCGTTTTTGTATCTCCCATTCCTTGAAAAATACTCCTTAATGATAGATCAAGAAAAAAGAAAGGCATCGTAAGGAATGTGATAGACATATATGAATATGTGTAGGCATATGTTAATCCTTCAGGAACTTTCAATAGATTCAATAATGGATGAGATAAGAAATACCCAGTGAGCATGACTAATATAGACATGCATACATTCACCAAAAAGACTTGGGATGTTAATAAGGTAAGACGTTCTTTGTTTTTAGCATCATTACCATATGCCTGTGCTATCATCGTCGTTCCAGCAACAGAGAAAGCAGCTCCGAACATGATAATAAAGTTAGAAATATTCATTGTAATAGAAGGTGCGCTGATTGCTTCTTTGCCCAATTTCCCCAAATAAAAAGCATCAACTGTGTTATAAAGAACTTGCATCAAATTTCCTATCATTATTGGCATAGAGATAAGTAGAAGTTCTTTCGTGACAAATCGAGGATGATGGGATTTCATATATTGGCCATTGTAGGACAAATAAAAAAAAATTGTCTTCATGTATTGTCAAATTAATGAGGAAATGGATTATGTATACTTTTTTTGCCCTTCATCTTTGCCTTCTATCTATTTCCTTAAAAGGGGACAATATGATAGAATCAGTCATATTTTCTTAAACAAAGGGGCCGCACATAGATGAATGCTGATGATGTAGAGAAAAAAGAGACAAAAAGTCTGAATTTCTTGGAAAGAATTATAGAAGAAGATCTAGCAAATAATAGAGTGCCGAACAATACTATTGTGACAAGATTCCCCCCAGAACCAAATGGGTATTTGCACATTGGTCATGCAAAATCAATTATCCTTAATTTCTCTTTAGCTGAAAAATATAAAGGAAGATGTCATCTTCGACTTGACGATACAAACCCAGAAAAAGAAGATATTGAATATATTAATGCTATCCAAAATGACATTAAATGGCTTGGGTTTGATTGGGGAGACTATCTCTACCATGCGAGTGATTACTATCAACAACTCTATGAAATTGCTGTCTCTCTCATAAAAGAAGGAAAAGCATATGTTGATTCTCTCTCGGCTGAACAAGTCAAAGAATTTAGGGGAACTCTAACAACTGCAGGCAAAGATAGCCAGATAGATCACGTCCTATTGAAGAAAATCTGCAACTCTTTGAAGAGATGAAAGAAGGTAAACATCCAGAAGGTTCTTACGTATTGAGGGCAAAACTCGATATGTCTTCTCCAAATGTAAATATGAGAGATCCTGCTTTATACAGAATCAAATTCGCACATCATCCTAGAACGAAAGACACCTGGTGCATCTATCCTATGTATGATTATACTCATCCAATAAGTGATGCAATCGAAGGTATTACCCACTCAATCTGCACTCTTGAATTTGAAGACCATCGCCCTGTATATGATTGGGCCACTTCAATTGATCATATAGATCATACGCCTCATCAGTATGAGTTTGCTAGACTTAACATCAATTACACAGTAATGAGTAAAAGAAGATTACTCCATCTAGTAAAAGAACATCTTGTTGATGGTTGGGATGATCCTAGAATGCCCACTATCATTGGCCTTAAAAGACGAGGGTATTCACCAGAAGCAATCAAAGAATTCGTAAAAAGAATTGGAGTTGCTAAAGTAGAATCTATTGTTGATTTCTCTCTTCTTGAATTCTGTGTCAGGGAAGATCTTAATAAAAGGGCAAAAAGGGTAATGGCTGTTCTAGATCCATTAAAAGTAGTAATTACGAATTATCCTGAACATACGACTGAATACTTTGAGATTGAGAATAATCCTGAAGATGAAAGTATGGGGAAAAGAGAAATCCCATTTACTCGTGAGCTCTATATAGAAAGAGAAGACTTTATGGAACATCCAGTAAAGGGCTACCATAGATTATATATAGGAAATGAAGTTCGGTTAAAAAGTGCCTACTATGTCACGTGTAATGAAGTAGTGAAAGATGAACAAGGGAATATCATTGAACTAAAATGTACCTATGATCCAGAGAGTAAATACGGCACTACAGAAGATAAGCGAAAGGTGAGAGGAACAAGTCATTGGGTAAGTGCGACACATGGACTAAAAGCTACTGTTCGCCTTTATGATAAGTTGTTTATTGCAGAGAATCCAGGTTCTAGAACTGGTAATTATCTAGATGATATAAATCCTGATTCTCTCATCATCAATAACGATTGTATTGTTGAAGCCTCTTTAAAAGATGCTACGCCTGGTGAATATCTTCAATTTATAAGAAATGGATACTTCGTCCCTGATAGCATTGAATTCTCTAGTGATAATCTTGTATTTAATAGAACCGTGACGCTAAAAGATTCTTGGTCAAAGCAAAAGAAAAAATAACGACGTATTAGCTCTATTTTATGAGCCTTCTTAATTGACGGCCTCTTTTTTTTTGAGTATACTTGAAGTATGAAAAATAATTTTTATTTGACGCTCACATGCATGCAATGAATATGATGCATCCATCATTTAGCTCCTTTGTTGATTCTGTGAGTGAAGGATTTGCTGATTTTGTGTCATCCGGAGCCTTAAGTCCTGGTTATTTATTAACACCTGCCATGAGAGGCCAACAGGGGATGAAAACCCTTCTTAATATGTTTAGTATTTTTGAGCGACCTATTGGAGAAATCTTTGCAACAATTGAAGAAGATCTCCATGGATCCTTTAAATCACATCAACACCTTGCGAATAAGAAAGAAGCCCCACATATAATGTATCCTCCAAAACCTTATATAAGAAATGGAAAATTTCACTTTAGAAATATGACCTATGATGCGTATGGTCTAATTCCTTTAGTAATGGACTTCTCTTCTAAAGGTGATGATGCTAATTCAAGGTCTTATTATACCCCAGAAGAACAAGAGAAGATTTTAACGTACGTCAAAGATACTATTGATGGAATAGAATGGTATAAAAAGGTGAAAAAGAATGGATTGTTAGAATTCTACCCTTTTCTGGGTATCAATCCTACAATGCATACTCACTCTTTCATAGAGAAACTCATTGAAGAGCATGTCTTTTTACCAAATGAAAAGAAAAGTCAAAAGGGCAAACTCTTTAAAGGAATTAAATTCTATCCCCCACTGGGAACAAATCCTTGGCCTGAAAAAGGAATAGAAAGAGATAAAATTACATATATTTACTCTTTTTGTGAGAAAAACAGAGTACCAATCATTACTCATTGTGACGATCAGGGTTTTAGAGGAATCAATTCAAAAGTGGCGCAACGTTACACCGATCCACAATCGTATATTCCTGTATTAGAGTCCTATCCCGAACTCATTATTGATTTTGCACACTATGGACGACAATATAATCTTCTTAGCAAGAAAAGTTTTAAGAGTATTATTGGTCAGGTGCTCACAGATGATCCGTGGTTTAATCAAATTATTTCATTCATGGAAACATATGAGCATGTGTATGCAGATGTAAGCTTTAGTGGAACGGATCCTGCTTTTTATAAAGGATTGCATTCCTTCATTTATAATCAGAAAGATGTTCATAAAGAGAAAATTCTCAGAAGATCAATGTTCGGGTCAGATTTTTCTGTTAACTTAGCAAAAGTCGAATCCTACTCTAATTATTTGAGAATATTTGAAGAGAGTCCTTTTAACGATGAGGAAATCCATCTACTAGCAAGCACTAATCCAATACGCTTTCTGGGTCTATAAAGATAAACACCGCCCAATAATTGAGCGGTGCATTATGTTCTTCATAAAAAACTATTTGTCAAAATCCTTTCTGTCATCTTCGCCTTCTCGACTTCGAGAATTAGAAAAACGATCAAAACCATAAGGTTTAGGAGCTCTATTCTCTCTTCTTGGACGAGAGGATGAAGAATCTCTCTCACCACGATTAGACGTT